>Ga0209451_10003_pt1 | contig 397630 bp, 354 predicted proteins | sample Arccon1NAG2MetaG_FD_184743 | JGI IMG/M metagenome (GOLD analysis project Ga0209451, IMG submission 184743) | Archaeal communities from Yellowstone National Park, Wyoming, USA - Archaeal consortia 1 (NAG2) MetaG (SPAdes) (version 2) | ecosystem: Environmental > Aquatic > Thermal springs >...
GAGCTGGGTTTCCAACACCCTCGCAGTGGTCTTCGATGGGTACGCCCTGAATCTGTAGGCTCTCACACACGTCACCGAGTATTTCCCCAGCGTGTATTTATACCTTTTAGAATCCCCGCCCCTAGAAGGGGCGAGGTTTTGGAAACTGTATAAAATATCGGATCGACTCCACAGCATTTATGCGTGTGGGTAGAGCCACTCGTTCAAAATGCTCGTAGTGGGGGCGATCCGCAAAACGCGTATATTCAAGAGGGATAAGGAAACCAGTCGAGGAGAAGGCCCAAGCGGTGCTATTCTACATGTCGGGGCTCTCATCACGAGTAAGTGGGAGGTGGCGTACACACTGGTTGGGCGTCTCATACGCGTCTGTGCTGGGATGGGCTAGGCCCGCGAAGTGAAGGGGCCTCAGCCACCCACCCTCCTCTGGGTTGTGCCGGCGACGGGGGGTGGGTGGGTTAGGAGGCTTGTCGCCCGCCGTCATCAATTCGACGAGGCGAAGCTCAAGGTGGACGGTGAATGCGTGTACGTGTGGGCCGCCAGCAGTGGTGGACGCGGACACCTAAGATGGGTGAAGGCTTTGGCCACGTAGACCACCCCTAGTGGGCCGGCTAGGAGCTCCCCCGTTGCGTGGACGCCCTACTATTCCCCCTCCCCGGCGAGGAGAGGTTCTGAGCAGGGGGGTGTAAGAACAGGCCCGAGTTCGTGGTGGATGGGTGGATGGAGGGTGGTCCGTGGTAGTGTATGGGGTGGGCGCGGAGCGCCTCGGCCTCAGCTACTACCCATCCATCCACCACGAGGCGTGCGGTGAGAGGAGCAGAGTGGGTGGGTTGATAGAGCGCTTCTTCCGCTCTACTCCACTCCATGAAGAGGGGGGAAGGGGGTTTTCTCAGGCAACATGAACGCAAGCAGGCTTGGGACGGATAGGCGCACCCGCCCACTCAACGCCACCCTGAGGGTATTCTACGCCCGCCTACTACAACTGGCTTCGAGTCCACAAGGGTTTGAGAACAGCCCCCTCCCAGCAGCCCTAGGAGGTGGTATTATCTGACCAATATCTTATGCTTTCTAAGACTAATATTAAGTGCTGTAGATGTTGATTTTGGTCTCGGTTGACTTATAAAACATTCTAAAACCTTACCTATTAAGGCGGGGGTAGCTCACACCAAAAACCTGTGTTTAGCCGAAATACTCAAACCATATATCTCAACTGTGGGTAAATAAAAGAGCAAGTTGCTCAGATGCCTGTCCGCATAATCAAAGTCCTGTCGGTTATCGTCAGTTGTTCCATTAAAAATATTAGTGCGGAGGTATATATTCATTTGTTGCGTGTTTGCTGATGAGCCCAGCGTTCCGCTCCATTGAACACCTCTTTTGGTGGGTTGTTATGGGCTCGCGTGGTGGGCCTATGCGGGCGAAGATACTTAAACTACTGAGTGAGAGACCCATGAACGCCCATCAGTTAGCGGAAGCATTGGGTGTTAATTATAGAACCGTGATTCATCATCTCGGTATCCTTTTGGAAAATGGACTCGTTGTGGCTGAGGGTCCTAAATATGGTACGCTCTATTTTCCCTCAAAGACATTTGTGGATCATAGTGAAGTATTCATGGAGATTATGGAGGGGCGGATAGGGTTTAATAAGAGGAGGAGGATTTGGTGATCGGCATGACCGTAGGTCCTATGTGGGGTGCTGATTTAATCATTGCTGTAGTAAGCGCGGGGCTCACAGCTTGGATTTTCGCGCTCTACTTGAAGAGGGCTGCTGATGTAAAGTCAAGGTTCAGTTTCGGTTTGGCACTGCTAGCGGGGATATTCTTTATAGAGAGCCTCACCTCGGTAGGCGTGTATTATCACTTCTCCACGAAGTATTCTGTCGACGTAGCCCTCCCACTTTTAGCATTGAGCCTGTTGGGTCTGGCCGGATTCGCGGTGCTCATGTGGATAGCTAGGCACTGATCCGCTACTGTTGCGATAAGTAGAAGAGTGTTGCTACTCCGAGCAGTTCTAGTGTGCTTAGGAGTGCGAGTGGGAGGCTTAGCTCTAAGCCGTAATGCATTGAAAAGTAGGAGTAAATGTATATGGATACTCCAGATTGGATGGCGAACACGCATGAGATGGTGGTAAGACCGACTGTGAAAGTGCTTCTCACACCTCGGAAACCCCTGAAAAAGTTGAGCAGCATGATAATCGAAAGTATTAGTGTTATTACTTCGAGTGTTATATTTATATCCCAAATCACTCCACTCAATAATCGGTCACCAAAAGAAAAAGGGTGTGGGTTTTAGGCTGTTGAGTTGTAGTAGGAGGCCGTGTAGCCTGGCGCTACGTCTGAGATGGGTATTGGGTGCACCATCCACACCTCTTGGCTGAGCATCCATGTAGCCATAGAGGGTTGGTACTGGTATGTGAGGGTGTCTGTTACGTTTAGCACATAAGAGTGCGGCGTTGGATTGCTGGATGTTGGGAATGGGAAGACCACGAATTGTAGGTATCCCACCACGGTAGCCTTAGTACCACTTAGGGTTACTGTAGGCGGCATGATGGCGTACCACACCACGTAGACATAGAGGTTGGAAAACCTTGTCCAAGTCTGGTTTATCGATGTTGTCCCAGTGTAGTTACCAGTCAGCGGTCCACCCACCCACATGAGCACAGCGTTTGATTGGTACTCTGAGGTTATCAGGGAGGCGTTCTCGATGCCTATAGCGTTCCAGTGGGCGTACGCCTGTGCAAGAACCATCTGAGTCTGTAGGGCTTGGCTTGTGGGGTAACCTGCGAGCGCAACGCTCAGATCAAGCGGCTTAACCATCCAAACTTCGTTGACCAACATGTACTCTCCGTTCACAGGCTGGTAGTCGAGTGTTTCCGTGACATTTAGAATGTAGGTGTGTATTGGGTCGCTTGCTGGTGTAACAACAAATTGAAGTGGGGCCATAACTGTGTATCCACTTGAAGTCTTGACAACCGTTGGGGGAGTGATGGCATACCAGAATACAGCTTCATAAAGGTTTGTGAATTTGGTCCACGTCGACGAGATCTGCGATGTGCCAGTATAGGTGCCCGTGAGTGGTCCGCCCACCCAGTGGAGGGTTGCATTCGGAGCGTACTCCTGCATTATTGACGTCACGTTCTCAATCGCTATGTTGTTCCAGTGGCTCATGGCGAGCGCGAGTGGCACTTGGCTTTGAGCGCTCGAAAGCTGGGTTTCCAGTTGGCTTAGGGTGCTTTGGTCCGAGCTTAGCTTGCTGCTCGCTGTCCCGTACGCGAAGGCTAGATAGCCTGTGGATGCCACCAAAACCACGATTACAACTATTGCCGCAACAATTTTTGCGTCCATTGCAAGACAATATAGGTGTGATGATAACATAAGCAAATTTCAAACTCAATGCACAATGATATGCAAATCTAGCGAAAGTCATACCAGAATCCATCCTTGTAGTTAAACTGCCAAGCTCAACTGAACTCTTACTGGACTTGGAATTTGGGATTCCAAAGCGATTTTAACCACTATGAGTAATAGTAGAGCTGGCGGTGCTGGTTGGAGGAGTTTAGTGTAGGCGGGTTGACCGTGAGGATTATTCAGGGTGATATAACCGAGTTGAGTGCTGACGTGATAGTTAACGCCGCAAATAGCTGGCTTAAGCATGGTGGGGGTGTTGCATTAGCAATAGCCAATAAGGGTGGGAAGACTATTCAAGATGAAAGCGACGAGTGTGTTGCGCAAAATGGTCCCGTCCCCACGGGTGGGGTGGCTGTGACTGGTGCTGGAAAACTAAAGGCCAATTTCATCATTCACGCAGTGGGTCCCGTGTACGGTGAGTCCGAGCATGAGGCGCTGCTAGAATCCACGTTTCGAAACACGCTTATTAAAGCAGAGGAGCTTGGCGCACGCACAATTGCCCTCCCAGCAATTTCAACGGGAGCTTACGGCTACCCTGCAGACCAATGTGCGAGAATACTAGTCCGAGTCATCTCAAAATTCGCCGAAAAAGCCCAAGTTCTGAAAGAGATCACGGTCTGCCTTTACGACAGCCGAACCTATGAAGTCTTCAGGAATGTGTTCCGTACCAGCTTAAAATCAGCCGCCGTATGAACTCTAGAGTTTCCAAAAATCTGGGGGGTTGTTGGGAACTACATCTTTAAAATTTTTCCTCATGAACGTGAGTGTCCCCATGTCATCCTTAGATAATGGTATCTGCAGGTCTTAAGGCGTGCCTTGAGTCTTTGGGTTGGATTTGACGGCTTGGATTATGTACTCCCCCTTATAGCTAGGCTGAATAGAACGGGTGGAGAAGATGCGATTTCGACTGATGTTTACCTAATTAAGTGTATGTGGGTAGAGATTGGGTTAAGATGAAGGTGGCGTTTATTGGCTGGCTGACTATCGGATAAGGTCCTAGTCTTATTAGGGGGTATCGAAGAATGCGTGTATGAGTGGTAAAAGTTACACGGGGCTACAGTGTACTGTTTGCCGCAAGAGGTATTCTGAGTTATTGGTGGGTGTTTGCCCATCCTGTGGTGGAATACTTACAGCCACATATGACTTGGGTGGTGTGATGATAAGCCTGCAAAGGGGGAGATCGATGTGGCAGTTCTCAGACCTGTTGCCACCGGTATCCTTAGAGTGTTTGGTGAGTCTGGATGAAGGCTGGAGCCCCTACGTCAAGGCCAACACTTATGGTCGACTTATCGGTATACGTGACCTATGGCTCAAGCTTGAAGGACAGAATCCAACGGGATCCTTCAAGGACAGGGCAGCGTCCGTTCTAGTCTCTCTAGCGAAGCAGTGGGGAAAGCTAGGCGTCTTCACCGCCTCATCTGGAAACGCTGCCGCAGCCATTTCAGGTTATTCCGCTCGTGGTGGGCTGAAATGTTTAATTCTTGTAAGGGAAGACTCACCCGCCTCGAAGCTTGGGCAGATCAGCATGTACAACCCTTATATAGTAAGGGTGAAAAATCTCTTTTCGAATAAGCGTACGCTCACCGAATTCTTAGAGAGGGTGGGGGAGGTTTTGCCAGACTGGCAGAACGGTTTCCTTTGGGCACCTTTCAACCCGCTCGCCTTAGAGGGAATTAAAACCATATCCTATGAGATCACGTCGACAGGTACACCCGACTACGTGTTTGTGCCTACGGCTGGTGGAGACCTTCTCTACGCGGTCTATAAGGGTTTTAGAGAGCTTTACGATTTGGGTATTGTCAATAGTCTTCCTAAAATGGTTGCGGTGCAAGGGGCGAACGCCAACCCCCTCGTACACGCTTTGGATAACAACTTGGAGCATGTGGTTGAAGTCGAACACGCGGAAACGATTGCTGGTGCACTCAAAGTGAATTTCGGAGCAGACCACGCACTCAACGCTGTGAAGCAGAGCGGTGGATTCGGCGTCGGCGTCACAGACAGTGAAATATTGGAGGCTCAGAGGGACGTGGCTAAGATGGAGGGTGTGTTCACCGAGACATCGTCCGCGGCGGCTCTTGCGGCCGTAAAAAGAGCGCTTGCAGAAGGAAAGATTGAACCAGACAGCACCGCAGCAGTAATATTGACGGGAACCGGATTCAAAGACTATACTCCAAGCTTCGCCAGCGTAGAACAGATACCCCTAATACAAAGCACACATGAGTTAGGGGGAGTAGTCAAAGAAATATTTCGCCTGTGAGGACCTCAGAGTCCTACCGTCCCAAACGAATGCTCATATCATGATCTAAGTATTTGGGATGTAAGCAAAAAGGCATATCCCCCATGTTTAAATAACATTCTAAATGGTTGCCTTTAAAATCTATCTCGGTCGTGATATTCGTCATACTGAGCCAACACTAACCTTTAACCAACGTGCTACGGTTCAAACTTTTCGGGACACTGTGAGCCCGCTGAAGAGTGGTCAAGCCATTGCCTTCCTAGCGCTGAATAGTTCACTGTGCTGCGTAATTGCCACCCGCTCTGTTGAACATAGCCCGTGTGGTTCTAATGTTAATAAAGCCTGCTTCTAGGGGTAAGGAACTGTATTAGACCAGTTTTCCAAGATTAGAATCTATATGTAATTTTTCCATAACCTTCCCGAAAGTATAGGTTTATATTTATATATTCATTGTATATTTAAAAAATGAGTGATAAGTTAAAGGCTGATAGCATAGGTCTTTGGGGCTTGATTTTTATTGCGATGGGCTCATTGGCACCAATAGCGATATTCGCGGGTGCCATCACTGGAGCATCGGCAACGGCACTCGGCGAAACAACGCTTTCATTTATAGTCGCTATGTTCGCTGCTCTCTTCGCCGGCAACACCATCTTTCAGTACTCTAAGAAGATAGCTGGTGCATCAGGCTATTATGGTTACGTTAATGCGGGTCTGGGTAAACATCCTGCGGTGTTCACTGCGTATCTATATGTTTTGTATGCGGTGTTTAACATAAGTTTCCTTATTCTGATCTATGCGTGGGCTTTCAGCGGATCCATAAACCTAATCTTGGGGACATCGCTACCCAACGCGGTGGGTGTTATCTTTGTTTTGGCGGTAACGCTGTTATCATTTTTCGTGGTCTATCGTGGGTTGAGGCCTTCGGCGCTCGCCTTGTCTATACTCGGAATAATCCAAATAGCCATAGTTGTAGTCGTTTCAGCTATATTCATTAGTAAGGTGCCTTCGCCCACCTTAACGCCATTCACTATTCAGAAAAATCCCGGGCTAACAGGGCTTTTCCTCGGCGTTGTGACGGGTAGCTACCTTTCCTATGCAGGCTATGGTACTGTTGTGGCTCTTGGCGAAGAGGCTAAGGCGCCCAAAAGAACCGTGGGTAGGGCGGTTATCTTCGTAATCCTGATAGCCACAGCCTACTACGTACTTGGGAGCTACTCAACCACGTCGCTGTGGGGTTTAAACAATATGAGTAACTTTGCTTCTTCTGGCTATCCCGGAGCGATCTTGGCTAAAGAATACATAGGTGTAGGTGTAGCAGCCATAATTATCCTGCTTTACAACTTCGTAATGTTTACACCTGTAGTAGCGTTTCTCAACAGCGTTTCTAGGGTGATGTATGCCATGGGCAGAGATGGCATATTACCCGCGAGGTTTCAGAGGCTACACCCAAAACTTGCGACCCCCACCTTTTCCCTATGGTTTATTCTGGGTTTAATAGGCGCTACAACAATCATACTCGGCGGAATCTTCTACGCTCTGTATGGCTTTTCAAACGGGCTATTCGATGCTTGGCTGTTCGCTGCAATAGTTACAACAGTTTCAACCCTAATCATTCACGGTATGGTAAACGTTTCACTTGGCTTTTCAGCTAAGAAGTGGCCCGATAGGAATGTTTTCTACCACTATGTAGCCCCCGCCATATCCACGATAATAATACTTGTGGTTCTCTACTACTCAGCAGTTGGCCTACCATCACCGATTTACCTAGCACCAATAGTTGTGGTGGTATACTCGCTAATTCTCATAACCCTTATGTATGCAAGAAGGGCGAGTTACTCAAAGGTAGAAATAAGGAGGGGAGAGTAGCAGGGTTGCCCCGCCATGTATGGGTCTCACTCTAAATAGTCATACATAGATATGCGCCTACATATCAGTCGTACGCGTAGCGGTGGGGATTCACAGCATTGTGTAAGGCCCTGCTTCCGTGAGCTCATCGGTGTCGCTTCTTCCGCTTTGCTTCGCCACGTCCGCCTCCTCGAGTCAGGATGCACACACCCGCACACGCTGGGGCTTCGGGGAGAGCGTCCCCATCACTTAGCCCAACCACACACAGCCACCTACCCGCTTGGCACCCCCATTCGAGTCTTTTTTCCTCACCATACACCTAATGCCGACGCGTGGTCTGAGGGGGAGCTGACGCCTCCCATGAGACCCAGGAACCATGTTCGGTCGTTTGAATATGTCTGTTCTGTTAGGAAACCGCTAGCAACGGTGGGGCCTCCCCCGATCACACGCTCTAACCCCACAAGGGTTAATGCGGCTGCTGAGGGGCCAGCGGACATGGATTTATCACTTTAGGAGTCAGAGTGCTCGTTGCTCTACTAGAAGACCACTCTAAAACTTCTTTGGTTCCCCATTGCTGATTGAAGCGTGTTTTGGAAAAGCCATAACACCGTCTTTGTCAAACAGCTTTTTGCTTAAGAAGCATTTTGTTTTGCGCTCTGTGAGGACCTTGGGAGTAGTAGTAGGCCCGCCGTGACAGCCAAGTTTACGATTGCCAATATTTCGAACGCGTAGGGTAAGCGGGCATAGTTTCCCCTACTTATCAGGGTTGGTATTATGGGGCCAATGGTCCCGCCGCCAGTTATTCCGAGTCCCCACACCAAGGAGTTTCCAAAGGTTGAGTACTGGGGTGGTGAATAGTCTGTTGCTAGGGATAGGAAGACTGGGAATCCGCTAAACGTTGAAAACCCGAAGGCGAATAGTAGTAGGTAGGATATCGTTCCACTGGTGTAGAGGTAGCCGAGTAGGGCGAGTGATGTTCCTAGGAAACTCGCTGCTATCACGTAGCGCTTGTCGAATCGCTCAACGAATAATCCGAATGATGGTTGGCCCACTATGCCAGCAGCGTACATTATGGTTATCGCAACGCCCAGTGTGGCAGAGAAGCCTAACGCTTTGTCATATGTAAAGTATATTGGTATCCATGAAACCACAGCTTGTATGGCTGCCGAGCGAATAAATGAAATCACCGTGAGAACAACTATCCCCCTAGTCAGGGCGCCTCTTAGACTTAATGATCGTCTAACTCGTGGACTAGCCCTCCTTCTCTCCTCTCTGAAGTTTTGATATATGCAAGCCGCAACAGCCATTCCCACTAAACCGAAGAAGGCGATACTCCCTGGTTTGGTTAGAAGTGCAGCCACCGCGAAATACAGGGAGGGGTAGAGGGCTCGGCCCAAACTACCCATGGCCCCATTTATGCCGAGAGCCCTACCCTTGTTCCTCTCCCCGAATGATTGGCTAAGCATCGTCGCCCCAATAGGGTGGTAAAATGATGAGCCGAAGCCAATTACTACAGACGATGCCAATGTGAGTGGTAATAGCAGGTAGTTGGGTACAGCCTTTATCGCAGCGTAGTAGCCTATGAGGCCGAGTGACATTAGCAGCATACCTTGAGCCATTAGGCTACCGTGCTTACCAGATCTATCGGCGAATCTACCCACAGCCATGCTTGTGATTGAGGATGCAGCGTAGTAGAGGGTAAGCATAGCGGTAACCCATAATGGGGATGCATGGTAGCTGAGTGATAGGAAGTCGGCCACTACTGGTACGAGATACGTTGTTCCATCGTTTATGAAGTGACCTAAACTGGTAAGGGCAAGAGTCATCCCGCGCGAGTGGGTCCCAACGTGTTGGCTATTCTCAACACTCACAAATACACGAAAACTTTCGGTAAAAATATAAATGTTTGTAAAGTAAAACTACATGGAAAAACTTAGAGGACAAGTCTGTGCATACTCCTTAGAGGTGGCTGATCATACATCGTCATGAGGCAAGCACCCGAGGGCTTGTCGTAGAGAGATCATTTACATAGTTCGTCCAGAATTCTGTGTTCAGTGGTCGCATCCTCAGGAATCGTTAGTGGCTCCGTGCTCGGTTAAGGGCTCCGAGCCGCTCTTAGGGGTTCTAGCTCCCCAGAGGGACCTTCGACGTTTCCTTAAGGCACTCAAAAAACTCGTCATCCAAGTCGGATGCTGAATTCGGCTCAAAGTTGCGCACCTATCTGGTTAATGGATTCGGTGAGCGCGTAACTCGAGTTTGGAAGCCTCAATGAGTCGACCAACCGCCATCCAACCTATATCCATGGTGTACTGCGCATGCGGTTGTGGCGTTTTGAGCATTCGCTGCCCAAAGTAGAAGTTGGAGATCACTAAAATGGTCCGCCTGAGACACATTATTTTGTAGAATGTTTATCGAATGGGGGGATGCCAAGCTTTATAATACGTGGGATAAGTGATTGCCTCGGATGGAAATGAAATATGTGGAAGCCTCTAAGAACGTGTTCATGAACACGGGGAGCAGGTTTCATCCTGTTTTGGTGTGGTCCGTAGCCCTAGTTAAGCGGAGTGCTGCGCACGTAAATGTTCGGCTAGGCTTGCTTGACTCAGAAATAGGCAACTCAATAATTAAGGCGTCGGAAGAATTGATGGCAGGAAAATATCTGGATAAAGTTAGTGTTGACGTGTTCCAGACTGGGTCGGGCACAGGTATAAACATGAATGTTAATGAGCTAATAGCCGAGATAGCCTCAAACGCTAGTGGGAAGAGGGTTCACCCCAATGACCATGTAAATATGGGTCAGTCATCGAACGACGTCGTGCCTTCTGCTATAAGGATAGCCGCCTTGAAGACATTACAAGACAGGTTCAAGCCGGCACTTGACTCATTGGTCAAGAGCCTTGATACCGCTTCGCAGAAGTGGGCCAAGACCTATAAGGCTGGTCGAACCCATCTGCGGGACGCTCTACCCGTAACGCTTGGCCAAGAACTGGGGGCCTATGCTGACGCTTTCCGCAAAGATCTGGCTCAGCTTGAGCGCGCCGCGGACTACGTGAGGGAGATTCCTCTCGGGGGAACCGCGGTTGGGACGGGTTTAAACAGCCACCCAGACTACTCCCGCCTAGTAGTTGATACGATTAACACTCAGACTGGACTGAACCTTAAGCCAGCGTCTGATAGGTTCAGGGCTATGCGGCTACTCACTGACCTACTGCACCTTAGCTCCGCTGTAAAAGTCGCTGCGCTCGATCTTTTCAGGCTGTGCCAGGATATCCGACTAATGTTTTCTGGGCCAGTTACTGGTTTGGGTGAGATAGATATACCCACCCAAGAGGAGGTTGCCGGGAGCAGCATTATGCCCGGTAAGACCAACCCTGTAACCGTTGAGGCAGCGTTGCTGGTGGCCGCGCAGGTTGTGGGTTTGGATCAGGCTAATCAGTTCGCTTCCATGCTCGGTGAATTCGAGCTAGCGATGGGCGTACCCCTTATGGGTCAAAACGTGGTCACGCAGCTTGACCTGCTATCGGAGGCGTGTAGCAAGCTGGCTACACTTGTTGTGGACCACATAGAGCCTAACACCGAACGTATGAAGAGATACGCCGAGAGTAGCCCAGCTCTAATAACGGTAATCTCGCCGGTGATAGGCTATGATAAAGCAGCCCAAATAGGTAAGAGACTAACCGCAGGTCTAAGTATACGGGAGGCATTACGGGAGATCGGGTTTAAAGACGAAGATGTAGATAAAGTGCTGAACCTCGAAAGTCTAGTGAAACCTGGGATACCCTCCAAGACAAAATAGACCCTCCAATACAATTTTTAACCGCAATGGGAAGGATTCGTGAGTGGCTCAAGCCAGTGTGATGACCACGACGGTTTGGCTGAGGTTTACCAATATATTTTTAGATGCAGATGATTGATTGCTCACAGCTAGGCTGGGAATGAGAGTTTAAAGCTTAATTGTGAGCCAAATGGGATCAGCTAACCGCGATGAGTAGACCGATGGTGTCCGGATAACGCTTCTCCACGCCTGGATACAGAGGTCGCCGCGTTCTAATCTGGACACTATCGAGTAGACCACCGAAATTAGATCTTATAGGTGAATGCCATTTTAGATAGTATCCTCCCAATCCAAATTATTCTATCCCTCAACTAGGAGGGTGATGTAAAAAGTAGAGATGGGTTTTAGCCGACTTGGCTCTTCTCTAGGGTGATCCTCGGCGGTTCATTGTTTGCCGCCAGCGGCTTGGGTTTGGGCAGAGGGGGCTTGATCTTGGAATTCTTCCTCAAGTATTGGGCTCTTCGCTCTTTGACCCATGGCGTGGGCAATAAGTGTGCCCACAAGCACGACTACTAGGTTGAGTATGAGTGATATTACGGCTATATACATTGGTACGGATAGTCCAAAGAACCTTGGAACATAAGCCGACGCAGCGAACTTGTTGACTGCAAGCATATAGCTGGCTGTGGACATGCCCACAACCCATCCAGCGATGATTGAGTACTTGTTGAGTTTGTCAGTGTATAGTGATAGCATCACGGCGGGTAGCGTCTGGATGATCCATGCTCCCCCCGCAAGCTGGAGCTGGATTGCGTACGTTGGCGCATATATTGCGAACACGAGTGCACCCACTTTGACTAGGAATGACACTACTTTCGAGACGTTGGATTCGCGTTTGAGATCGGCTCTCTTATCCAAGTACTCCTTGTAGATGTTTCTTGAGAAGAGGTTTGCTGCCGCGATCGACATCACGGAGGCGGGTACAAGGCTTCCCACCGATATTGCGGCGAACGCGAATCCCGTGAACCAGTCTGGGAAATAGTTGTTGAAGAGCACGGGGACCACTAGGTTGGGGCTTTTGAGCTTTAACCCAGCCGCCAAACCAACCCAGCCGAATATTGCTATGAATGCCAGCATTATGCTGTACACGGGGAGCATGGCTGCGTTGCGTCGCACCACCTTGGAGCTTGAAGAGCTAAGTGTTCCCGTCACTGCGTGGGGGTATAGGAAGAGTGCTAGGGCGGAGCCCAACGCCAGCGTTGCGTAGTCCAAGTATAGTTTTGGTGGGAGCGTGAGTTTTGTGGCTGGTACGCTTTGGAACACGTGGGCGAATCCGCCAAGCCTGAGAGGGATGTAAACTATTCCCACGAAAACCGCGAGTAGTACCATTATGTCTTTTATGACAGCCGTCAATGCTGGAGCCCTTAGGCCGCTCACATAGGTGTAGGCGGCTAATATTAGGAATGTGATTATCAGAGAGTATTCTGCTGGTAGCCCCATCACGTCAAGCACGTAGCCCATCCCGACTATCTGGAGAGCTATGTAGGGCATCGTTGCTAGGAATCCTGTTATGGCTATTAGGAGGGCGAGGAGGGGACTGCTGAACCTGTCCTTCACGTAGTCCGCCGCGGTTATGTGGTTTCGCCGCCTAGCAACGTTCCATAATCTTGGCATTGTGACGTAGACTATGGGGTAGACGAGTAGTGTGTAGGGTACCGCGAAGAAGCCTATGGCGCCGGATCCGAAAACGAGTGCGGGGACCGCGATGAAAGTGTAAGCCGTATAGAGGTCCCCGCCTAAGAGAAACCATGTAATCAGCGTACCAAATCTCCTTCCAGCTAGACCCCACTCTTCGAGTAGCGATAGGTCGCCCCTCCTCCACCTTGAAGCTATGAAGCCCGATACCATGACGGCGCCAACTAGGATGATGAATACTGCTAGCTCTGTCGCGTCATAGCTCAAGCTTGCCCACCCCTGACTTTGCCAGAGTTATAAACCCTATACGAGGCGAAGACCAGTATGCCCCCCAGAACTACCCAGATGAGCTGATACCAAACAAAAAAGGGCAAGCCACCCAAGGTTGGCTCGACTTTGTTAAAGAGCTGTGGTATCAACACTGCCACGAATGGCACAAACAACAGTATGCCCGCAACAACTGTTCTTGCAGACATAAATAAATAGCATAATAAAATAATATAACCTTTTCGACTTAAGTTTGGTAAGGTTACCAAGGAATTTTTTAGAATTAACGATGACTAAACATTATAATTTTGTAAACTTCTCGTCACAAAGACTGGTCCCTTGCGCCGAAGAAGGGTTACCTTATCAAATAGGGAGAGCAGTGTATCAACTGCGGTTACCCAACAGGATGTGTTTTGAGCTGCGGCTTGGCTGGGCTACACAATATATGCTAACACTTAGCTGGAAGACCATCTAGGCTTCGTCAGTCACAAGCAGAGTGTTATAAAGTGTAGTGTGAAATGGTTGTGAGCGGCTAGCTACGCATGTTTTGGGTTGGGTGTGGAACAAAGCCATATTTGCAGGAGGGGTGTTCTACACTTTGCGAACACGTGGAGTAAACCTGCCTCAGCGCTAACCCACTGTTTTGATCGTCGTTTAAAGATGGTTGCCACGGCTTCCTACGCTGTCTAGCTCAACAACTGTGAAAGTCTGATGGAAAGCATCGTGCAGCGTGGTAGCATCAGAAGGCGAATTGCAGGTCTATCCTCTACTCGAAGTCTCGGTGTGATGGCGTCATGCTTTATTTACGGGTGGGAGTGTCTGTGTTATGGGGCCTAGCTTAGAAACGGTTTCTAAGATACTCTGGAGTCTTCGTACTGGTTCTGGTATAAAGATTAAGGATGTTGGGGGTGAGAGTATTCTGAGGATTGAATGGCTCAACCTGTACAACCATCCGGATGTGCTCGGTTCGCTTGGAGAATTGTTTGCGCACTGGATAGTTAAGTTAGGGTATAGTCCGGATGCTATTGTGTCGATGGAGACGAGTGGGGCAAAGTATGGAGTCGCGACCTCTTTAAGCCTAGGATTACCGTACGTGTCGCTTTATAAGGGGGATAAACTTATCTTTGATGACCCGGTTAGTGTTGAGAGCCGCTCTGTCACTGAGAGCAGACCTCTGAAGCTTTTTGGTGACAAATCGATTATCGCTAGGTTTAAGAAGGTTGTGATCGTGGACGACATAAGGAGAACCTCCCATACAATTGATTCGGCTGTTGAGGTGATAGAGAAGTGTGGGAGCAGCGTTGAGTCGTGCTTCGTGGTGCTGGACTTTAAATTTGCGGGGCATCCTTACCCCCGTAGGATTAGAAGGGAGGTCTTCCACAGTCTGTTTGAGGTTTCCTCGATCAGCCGAACGGGTGAGTGTGAAGTTAACGCTGGCTTGGCTGTGAGATACTTAGAGCTGTTGCGTGCGGGCTAGGTTCACGGTTTGCCGTAGTGGTAACTACAGTATGAGCCTTGATTATACTTCAAGTGTGGAGTTGAGGGCTTATCAGAAGGACGCCGTGAAAAGAGTGCTAAGCCTCCTCAGGGAGGGGAAGAATGTGGTGCTCTCGATGCCCACGGGGAGCGGTAAAACGCTTGTTTCACTGATCGCCGCGCTCAGCTATGCTCGGGGTCAGGGTGTGTCGGTTTTTACTAGGACGCTTGCGGAGTACCAGGCGTGGGAGAGAGAGGCGCGCAGGCTGGGTGTATACTTCAGTGGCCACGTTGGGAGGGATCGTGTTTGCAAGTATGGTCCGAACGCGCCGACAAATCTCCGTGACATAGGGGAGCAGGATGATAAGGGGGATGGAGCTCCAAAGCAGCCTTTTAGACCGCTTCTGAGGTGCGTTGAATGCACACACAACTTGGTAAGAACAGCAGCAAAGAGGAGGGGTTTGGATGGGGAATACGAGGATTGGGATGTGCTTCTTAAAGGCAAACTGGGAAGAGAGCTTGAAGCTATGCAGGTGAGTGGAGTTGAAGCGTGGGTCAGCGGATGGAAGAAAAAGGAGCATGGCTGTGGATATCCCTTTGCTCGCGACGTGCCCACAACCATAAAGCTCTTCACACATCTAAGCTACTTCCTCCTCTGGAAGTATGTGGGGGTGCCGAGCGCGGTCTATATTTTCGACGAAGCCCATAATCTTGCTGGTATAACTAGGAACCTCACTTTTACGCTGAGCTATAATAGGGTGAATGAGTTGCTCAGACAGTATGAGGATCTCAGAGAATTCGGCTCACGGCTGGATCGCGTAGGCAGGCTGGCAAAGCAGGCCGACGGGGTGAGCGGGGCGATCGAGTTCCTGTCAGGCCTACTCGCGGCTGCTTCATGGGAGAGTTCAGAGCTACCCAAGCCTCCAAGCGAGGTGTTTGAGGGGGACGAGAGGATCCAGAGACTCATAGCCCATGTGAAGCTTGTTGAGGAGGATCAAGATATATGGCGCTTTAGAAAGATACTGCTTTGTCCTAACCCGCAGTGTAGAGCCGAGAATCAGGAGGGAGTGAAGATATGCTCGACGTGCGGCTCTAAAATCGATGGCGACGAGCCTTCGAACCGAGCTCTCAAGCTTGTCCCCGTCGACCCAGCCTTCCTGCTTAGAAGAATGAACTCTGACAGATGGCTACTTCTTTCGGGCTCAATGCCCAACCCGTGGTATCTTAGAAGTGTTCTTGGCCTCACGAATTTCGAAGTCGTCGAGCTCAACCCTTTCGAAAAGCTGGTGTCCTACTATCTTGACGATGAGCTCGATATGAGCTACGCTAACAGGCGCAACGTCAAAGATCTAGCGGTGGAGAGGGCAGTAAGCCTAAAAGCGAAGAGGGGAGTAACGCTTCTGGTCACCCAGAACTACGATGAGGTGGGATGGTTTACAAGATACGCTGACGTCGTGGAATCACCAAAGACAACCATCGGCGAGGTTTTGTCCACGGTGGAGCAGAGGTGCTCGCAGGGGAAACCAACATTTATTGTAGGCGTGGCGCGCGGCAAGCTGTTTGAGGGGGTCGAATTCAAATATGAGGGCAAAAGCGCCGTCAGAAGGGTAATACTCCTCGGAGTACCCTACCCGAACACTAAGGATGAGGATTTCAAAGAGATGGCTGAATACTTAAAGGAGAAGAGGGGTGTGAACACTTGGGATCTGCTTATGGAGGACGCCGTCATAGCAGCTAAGCAGGCGGTTGGAAGAGCTGTGAGGGGTCCAGAGGACTCCGCCGAAGTATTCTTCCTAGATAAGAGGTTTAAACGATTATTCAAAAGGATGGGCGTGACACGTTATACAGTGCTCACCGGAAACCATTACATGAGTGGTGTGGAATTCACGCCGTAGTCAGCAGTTTCAAAATAGATAGGTTTATATGGATTTCTGGATTTGAATGATCCGGTTGTGCATGGGCAGTAGGGTGAGTGGTAGCAGATAGAGACCCAAGACCTCCGCTGGCTGGCTGAGGGAGGGGTACATGCACACACAAGGGGGGGGAGGAGGGAGGGTGAGGCTGACTGAGGATGGATTGGAGGGCGCTCCCCACCGGGAGTGGTGGGTGGGTGCGTCCTGACACGAGGGGGCGGAGCGGAGTGGGGCCAGTGAACCCGTGAGGTCCCTACATGATGCACTGAAGCCCAAGCTCCACTACGCGTACGACAGGTGTGCGGACGCATACCTACGTATGCCTTCGTAGAGTGAAACCCAAAAACATATTGGCACTGAGATTGAAAAGCAATTCGTGGCTTCTAAAAGGAGTTGGGGGTCTGGGATGATAAGCAGTGAATCTCGTCTCCTTAGCTGTGAGGCGTACGCGCCCGCGGGCTCCCCTCTTTCCTCTCAGGAATGGTGAGAATTCATTTCCAGAGGGCTGTTAATGGGTTTGCGGCTTATCCTCTTCACCTTGATCACTTCATAGCTAGCGGCTGATGGAAGCCACCACACTTCGCTTATCTAACGGTAGACCGAGGTCGGTCTCAACCCGTTACTCCCCCCATCTATCACCGCTAGCTGGCCCCGCCTACAGATCCCTCGGACTCAGGGAGGTGTGAGATGCTTATTGGGCCATTCAAATCTACGTTGATCACATTCCCAGGCGGGCACACTTGAACAGGTCCCTCTTGAAGCATTCATTTCCGTGGACTCCCCAGCGCAACGAACAAGAATTTGTCGGCTCGATCCGAATTCACATATGAGGATATCCTCGAAGACCTCCATGACCCTCCTTAACTCACCTCGTCGAGTCGGAGGCGGAGAGGGGGGATCATGCTTACTTTGTGGCTGAAGGATGTGGCTTCCTCACTAAGGAGGAGGTTGGCTCACCGTGTGCTGAGATAGGTGTTTGCTAGCCTCCCAGCTCTCTGAGCTTCTTTATGGCGAAACTCCTTTCTTTTGGCTCTAGTTTGGCTTTCTCTATTAGGTCGCCTAGAACTCTGAGCACTTGTTTTGCGACGTGCGGGTCCACGGGGTAGGGTATCCCATCCTTTCCTCCTATTGCGTAGGCGTAGCGGAATGGGTCGTATGGTGTTGTAACTGGGTCTTTAAATGAAGGTGGCTCCGAGTAGATTAGGTCGGATATTAGGTAGAGTGCGAGTGCGGTGGATGGGCCGAGTCCTGCTAGTAAGGCCTCCTCGATGGTTTTTGGTCGTCTCTCCCTTACACGTTGCAGCACCCTGATGACCTTCTCCACATCCACAGGCCTATAGTAGGCGAGTCTATGAGTTTTGGATATGGCTGCAATGGTTCCCCCACTCACCCACGCATCCAGTCCTCCACGGTGAACTAGTCTTTCATATTGAGTGGCAAGCCTCGTCGGCTCCTCTGCGAGCAGATCAACAACGGTCTTCCTTAACCCTTCACACTCCTTAGCCAACGCGTTTACAGCAGAACCTCTAACACCTGCTATAGCGTTATGGGGTTCCACCGTAAACATCAAGTCTTCCTTGTCAAGCCAGTGATATCTCCTAGCGAAACCCTTCGAGACATCCATACCCTGCTGAACCACTGCCCACCTACCACTCTCAGAAACAAAGAGCGAATGGTGATAAAGAGTGTACCCGTCTTGCAGTAGGGTTGTATCCACTTTAGCCACAAGCCGGCTAAGAGCGCTTAGCTTGCTGGCGTCAATGTTGAAGAGCCCGCTGAGAGCTTCAAGCTCGTCAGGCACCCTTAGAGAGGCGCGACCCTTGCCTCCAAGCAGTGCAAACCCGTGCTCAGCGGGCTTGAGAACCGATTTGAGTATACCCGTGGTGACAGTGGTTGACCCACTTGAATCCCAGTCCATGCCTATAACGTTGTTGAATGCTTGGAACCATAATGGGTTGGCGAACCTTTCAAGTGTTGTCTCGGCGCCGAACTCTAAAACCATGACGTCTATTATAGCTGAAGCCAACCTCTTCATTATGGGTATAAGCCAACGCGGAACCCTGCCACCGTGTAGAGGTAGGTCAGCGACGCCTTCTATCTCCAAGCCAAACAAAGACATCCATAATTAAAATATAAACCTTTTTAGTGTAAGAACAGGTATGAAATCCATGGGCGAGGAGTGTTAAAAAACGTTAGCTACGAGCAGTTGTTCTTTAACGAAAAGTGTATACTGGATAATGGGTTGGTTGATAAGGTTAAAATATGTTTGTGTGATTCGCGGCGTGTGCATCACGCAAGAATAGCTGGCTCTATAATTTTCGCTGGTGTAGCCCAGTTTCTAATACTGCTGAGTGTGGCTGAAAGCGTCTACCCCAACTATAGTGTACACTATAACTATATTAGTGATTTGGGTGTTGGTGTCACGGCGCCCATATTTAACACTTCAGTGTTTCTTTTAGGAGCACTCATAGCGCTTTCATCTGTTTTTATTTATGCAGAGTTTAAGAAGAAGCCAATAACCCTCACTGTGCTCTTAAGCGGTGTTGGTGCGGCGGGTGTGGGCCTCTTCCCCGAAACAACCGGCGCCATTCACGGCTACTTGGCTCTTGTGGCATTCCTATTCTCAGGGCTCTCAGCGATAATCTCCGTGAGCGTAATTAGGCAGACCCCGCTGAGGGTTTACTCCGTTGTCTTAGGCCTGGTGACCATAGCGAGCCTGTTCCTCTACGCATCTGGCCACTATTACGCCTTGGGCAGGGGAGGGATGGAGCGGCTTATCGTGTACCCCTCACTTATTTGGGCCCTAGGCTTCTCGGGTAGTCTGCTCGGCTCATCTTAGAGTATAGCGCTATGAGAAGAAGGCGTAAGCTTGGCTCAGTGTAACCCAGATCGTGCAGACTATGCACACAGCGAGGTAGACCTTTACCCATTGTTTGTTTAAGGTGGCTGCATACCCGTAGACGGCTGGGTAGGCTGGAAGGAGTAGGCGGGGGATGGATATCGCGGGAGTACCCACGATGAATAGGAGTGGTACCTCTACTGTAGCGGAATAGAATGCGAGGAACAATCTGGCTGGGTGGCTTGTCTTCCAAATTAGCAGTGCTATACCAATGGAATAGAAAGCCTCGAATACGAGGTTTCTCGCATACCAGTAGGTTGGTGTGAGGCGTAGTCCTAGGACGGACCAATCCTGAGAGGTGAACCATCCGGTGCCCTTCGTGTTGAGTATCCACTGCGCCTGCTGGATGGGTGTGGCGAATGAGACACCCCATATATCGTGTTCGAGTGCGAAATAATAGAAAGCCCCGTGTACTTGGCGATACCAGAGCACAACCCCAAGCAGGGACATCAGGGGTAAAAGGTAGATTTTAAGCATTCTGCTTATGCTTGACCTAACACCCCCACCCACACTCAAAATAAGATAAGCTGGCAGCGTATACGTTAGGCTGTAGAACACGGTGACAGCTAGGCTTAAACACGCGCCCACTTGTACATCCACTTTGTTTCGCAGTAGAAGCACCATGGATGCCCCAATTCCTATGAGGGCGATAACGTCCGAGTAGGGCACAGTGGTAAAGACTATGTATGTGGGTAAGAACTCTGTTAGAAGGGCGGCTGTGTATCCGAATGCTTCGTAGACCAGTAAGGGGAAGACGAAGCTTAGGACGTTGGTTGCTAGAAATGCGCCTAGCGTATAGCTCAGGCCTAAGGATAGATGCAGCATCCTTATAATGGCTGGGTAGACTGGTGAGAAGGCGTAGTATTCGGGCTTAATATACCCGTTCTCTGCTATCCCCTCGAATATTAGGCTGTCCCACGCGTTGAGTTTCGCTAAGCCTGCTAGGGATTTTTGGATCATGATGGGTGGTAGGAAGACGCACAGTTTGGCAAGACCCAAGTACACAACTAATCTCAGCCTGGGATGACGCGTTAAGCCGTTAATATTAGACATCAAATTTGCAGGCACCCTAACCCCGGCAGGTGGTTGTAACACTCTGGCTTAGATAAGTATGACTCAAATCGTGTTTTTACTTAATAGGAGAAGACTGGCTGGTCATGACTGGGTAATCGATTTCCCCGCCTTATATCTGCTTGCGATAAATATAGAGGTGGGTTGGGGTTTTATATTTGAATTCGTTTGGAGGGCTGGTTTTGAGTATCAAAAAATTTATTTAATGTCCGTTTAATTAATTCTAGGATTTGTCGTCAAAAATTAGTGGATTTTACCCCGAGCTTGAAGAGTTTCTTTCGGTTCCTGGTAGAACCTTACTGGTTAAGGGTTCGCCTGGTGCCGGTAAGACTACACTTGCGCTTAACCTTTTAGAGTATCTTTGCGCACGTAGCAAGGGTGAAGGTGGGGTTGATAGTTATCCTAAGGGCGTCTACTTCTCAACCCGCGTTCCAGAGGAGTCCCTTGAAAAACAGTTCCCATGGGTCAGTTTCTCGGAGCTTTACATTGAGGATTTGCGTCTCTCATCCATTGAGAATTTTCTAAATGAGGTTCTAAAGAAGATCAGGGTTAATTCGCCTGTGATTGTGCTCGATAGCTGGGATGCGTATGCTAAGGAGATGGATGAGAGGGATAGGCTGAAGACGGAGAAGACCATTGTGTCGATAGCCACCGTGTCCAAGAGCCGTGTCATATTTGTCTCCGAGGAGACTCGGCAGACAACGCTTGACTACTTGGTTGACGGTGTCGTGGAGCTTTCGGCTGAGAGTGTGGATTCAAGGCTCTTCAGGGCGGGGTATCTTAGGAAGCTTAGAGGCCTGAACATTAGGTTCCACGTGAGGCCTTACACGCTTGTGGGTGCTATGATCAGGGGTTTTGATGTCTACGAGGAACCGGATTACACCTATGTGCACCGCTTGGAGACGCTACCCGACTTCGACGGTAAATACTCCTTTGGCTCTCACACGCTTGATGAAAAGCTGGGCGGCCTACCCTACGGGGCGACAATGACCATCGAGTATACGCCTGACGTTCCCATCACAGCCGTAGCTGGATTATCTCAGCCGATGATTGTGAACTTTGTGCTGATGGGTCGCTCGGTTGTGATCGTGCCTCTCCCAGGTGTATCCCCAGAGATAATCGCTAAGTGGCTGCTGAATGTTGTCGGTGAGGAGGCGTTCGCCCAGCACATAGCTATTTACCATGACGGTGAAATCACTTCGACGAATTTCAAAGAGATCTTCTTTAACTTGGATGATGACATGGATGATTCAGCCGAAGAATTCAACCAGTTGACCGCGAGACTGCGAAAGACCTCTGTTGACGGCAGAGTCCTCTTTGTGAGGAGTCTGAGTGTAATTGAGAATAAGCACTTCGATGAGCTAAACCGTTTGGCCGCACTGGTTTCGAGGAGAATAAGCTCGGCGCAAAACCTCTTCGATGCACAGTTCTACTTCGTTGAAAGCAACTCTCCACTTAAACCGAAGGTTGTGAGCATGAGCCAAAGACACCTCAAGCTCAGTGTAAGGAATGGGGTGGTGCTAGCCTACGGCGAGAAGCCCTACACTCCCCTCCACGTGTTAGAGTATGTGAACCGCGACCCCCTCTCCCCCCAGATAACCGAGGTTGCATAGAGCCCTCTGGAGAGCGGATGATTAATTACTATTGCTGCAAGTATAATTAGATTTTTAAAAGAGAGTGTGCACCAATATGTAGTAGACCACTAAAAGTGAGAGTAGTATGACGCTGACGTTTAGTGATGCATTATTGTATTTAAAGTGGGCGAGAGCCACCCTTCTATGCCTGTGTGTGTAGACCCCATTGCCCGTCAATGAATCAAGGAGTAGGTGTGTATAGGAGGTGTAAACGCCTAGGAGTACTAGTGTTAGCTTCAGCGGCAACTTTTCCTCTAGTATCTCGGGTAGGCCAGATGTTTGTAATAGGTGAAAGTTGGTCTGTGCGAGTAAGCTTACAAGCGCTGTTAGGATACCTATGAATCCACCCCAAATAGGGGCGGTATACACTGAGTGGGTTCTCCACGCCCTTACTGGTATATCCCAGCCGCCGCGAAGCATAAGCCTGTTGTGCCCAGCTCTGTCCAAAACGAAGTTCACGCACAGTGAAAACCAGATGCACAAACCAACAAACACTGTTCGAAGCTGCGCCGTATTACCAATAAGGATGGAGGCCTCGGTGTAAGTTTGGGCTCCCATACTCTTTAGTATTAGCGGGATCCAAATGAAGGGTAGTAGCGAGGCAAAGCTGAATACATAGTGTGTGATGAGCCTCATAGCCCATCCAGTGTGTAGCTAACACATACTTAAGTGCATAGTCTACCAATAAATCCGTGGACTGGATATCCAACAAATTTCGTCTTCGACTCTCGCTGTATAGTCCACGATTTATCTGATGTGGTCAGCTGTCACCTTCGACACGTGTCGAACGTGGTTATGGGCTTAGGTGTGCATTTAGCTAGTCCCGTATTGTGTTAGACCTAATCAATAAGTTTTATTTGCCAGTCTGAGGTTAAAGTGATGGAGATGGTATGTTTGGCTTCTCAGAATGGCTACTATCGGTATGAGCTCACGGTGAATAAGATACTTGAATCGGGCGCGCAGAGCTTCCCCACACGTGAAATCGTTTATAGGGATGTTCGGAGGTATACGAGGCGCGAGTTCTCAGATTCTGTGATGAGGCTGGCGGGTGGTTTGAAGCGGCTCGGTGTGACCCGGGGCCAGAGGGTGGGCGTTATTGACTGGGACACCGACGTCTACCTGCATATGTACTACGCTGTGCCCATAATCGGAGCAACCCTACACACTGTGAATATTAGGTACCCTCCAGAGGTGATTCTTAGAACGATTCTGCAGGCGGAAGATAAGTGGCTATTGGTGAGAGATGAGTTTCTACCCATAATTGAGAGGGCCAAGGATTTCTTCAGGGGCATCAGGTTTATAGTGTACAGCGACTCAAAAGAGCCTGTAAAGACCTCACTCGAGGCTGTGCAGTTCTGGGATCTACTTCAGAGTGAGCCCCTGCAGGAGGAGGATGCGGATGAGAACAGCGTTGCCACTATATTCTTCACATCTGGTACGACGGGTAACCCCAAGGGTGTGTGGTTCACTCACCGCGACCTATTCCTTCACGCCATGTCCACATCCCTGGTGGGTTCGGCCCCCCCGTTAAGCCTTACAACCAAAGACGTGTACATGATATTCGTACCCATGTTCCATGTTCACGCGTGGGGTTACCCCTACATATTTATGCTTAGCGGCGCAAAATACGTGTTGCCTGGAAAATATGATTATTCGCTGGCGTTAAGACTAATGGCTAAGGAGGGTGTGACTTACTCCGCGATGGTGCCAACAATCCTCCACTTGATCCTCAGCCAGCCTGATGTAGCCAACTATTCGGAGCATCTAAGGAGGTGGAAGGTGATTGTGGGGGGCTCAGCGCTTCCGGAGGGTCTTGCGAGGATGGCGAGAAGCTTCGGTATAACGGTGATTGGGGGGTACGGCCTGTCTGAGACCTGCCCCGTTCTCAGTGTGGGCTACTACAACTCTCTCCTCGAGGACAAGGAGGAGCAGACGAGGCTTATAGAGCAGATATCCGCGGGGGCGCCAATACCGCTTGTAAAGCTCAGGGTTGTGGATGAGGCTGGTAGAGATGTGCCCACTGGTAGTATAGGCGAAGTAGTGGCCCGCGCTCCGTGGCTTACGAGGGAGTACTATATGGATCCCGATAAAACTAAGGAGCTTTGGAGGGGTGGGTGGCTGCACACTGGGGACTTGGCTTACTTTGACGAGTTGGGCTACCTGCACATAGTGGATAGGGATAAGGACGCCATAAAGAGTGGAGGTGAATTCATACCTTCACTTCTACTCGAGAATGCGATCTCCCTGTACCCCAAAATTGGCCAGGTGGCTGTTGTGGGAGAACGCAACGAGAAGTGGGGTGAGCGACCCGTCGCGTTTATCGTGCCCAAGGAGAAGATAGGTGAAGAAGAACTAAGAGACTTCCTGATGGGGCTCGTGGGTCAGGGAAAAATACAGAAGTGGTGGATACCCGACAAATTCATCTTTGTGGAAGCGTTGCCTCTCACATCGACGGGTAAGGTGGATAAGAAGGCTCTACGCGACGGGCTACAGCAAAAAAGGAGCCAGTAGCCCTCCTACACAATCTTTCGGATATGCTTAAGTGTCAAGTCAAAATGTCGTAGCGGCATGGTTTGCCCCGATTTCAAACTTTAAGGGTGGTGGTATTGCTCAACGTCTATGGTTTAAGCCTCATAAAAGCCACGCAACTCTTTAGACCACTCTCAGAACCCGTCAAGAAGTGGTGTGGGTTCGGGTGGGGTTGGGGAGGGTTTTCGGGGCGAACCCGAGTGGGGTGGGTAGGGTGGAGCGCAGGGGGAATACGCCTCGGCTGTTTATGGGTGGGTGGATGGATGGTGGGGTGGCTAAGCGTGGTGGGTGCGGTCGACCGTTCACGTCTGCGCTACGGTTGACGCCGAGACGAAAAAGCCGGTCTGGTTTGGTGCATCACTCCCCTACGACGAGGGCGGGTAACGCTCTCAGCCTGAGGGGACTGTGGAGGAGGAACTTCGTGGATAGCCCAGTGATCCCCGTCGACCTGGGATATTAGTATTGTGGGGTTGTGAGTATGGGATGTGGGTGAGCGACAAAACCACGCCCACCCAAACCCTCGGGCTACCAAGCTTCGCTATTGGTGGTGAGAAAATTCTTCGGCCACCTCAAGGATCGCACAAGGATATTCACAACACCAACCCAAAACCACTTCTCCTACCACTCCTAGGCTTCCTAAACCCTTCGAGTGGCACACAGAGTGTAGGTGACATGCATTACGGCTTATCTGGACACTCTTTTCAGCGTCGAAAAGTTTTTTTATCAAGATCTTACATTCATAGGTAGATATAACTTGAAATCGTATTTTACATTAGTATCTATATTATTGATTCTCATGTTTACTATGATTTCATCGACTGTATTGGTTGGCGCCGCATCAGCAAACCTAGTGTATCAGGCGAATCCCCCGCGTGTCTTCTTTTCTGAGAGCCTTACTCAAATACCGTCGAACAATGTTTGTAAAGTTGTTGGTTCATATTTTCTACACTGTTATACACCAGAAGTGCTTCAAGAGGCATATAACTTTTCTAGTGCCTACGGATTGGTGGGCGGAGAATCCAATGCGGGTAAGGGTGAGACCATAGTAATAATAGACGCCGTAGTCAGCAGTTTCAAAATATATAGCTTTTTATAGGTGTTTGTCATATAATATTTTGTGCCTGAAAGATTATACACCTTGAAAGAGGCGTGTTTGCTCCTTGGCCTTCACCCAAGGACTATTCAGAAGTGGGATAAGCAAGGCAAAATCAGGGTTGTGAGAACACCTGGCGGTCGCAGGAGGATACCAGAGTCAGAAATCAGGAGGTTGCAGGGTGAAAAAGGCATACGGAGCGTTATTGGATATGCAAGGGTTTCTTCTAATACGCAGAAAGATGACTTGGAGAGGCAGGTTGAATATTTGAGGCAGAGGGGTGTGCGAGAAGTGGTCACCGATATAGGCTCAGGTTTAAACGAGAAGAGGAGAGGTTTCCTGAGGCTTCTCGACCGGGTGCTACACAACGAAGTGGATAAAGTTGTGGTATTGTATGAAGATAGGCTTACAAGGTTTGGTTTTGACACATTGAAAAAAGTGTTTGAAGCACATGGGACAACGATCGAAGTGCTAAACCAGGCAGATGTAAAACCGCCGCAACAAGAACTCGTCGAAGATCTGATCACGATAATATCTCGCTTTTCTGGTAAACTGTACGGGATGAGAAGCCATAAGCAAAAGGAGGTCGTGAAGCGTGCTAAAGAGCTATTCGCTCAGGCATGAGCGTGGAGAGGAGCTCTTTCCGCTCCTCAAAGCTTACAGGGACGCTGTGAACCGCGTGCTCGAAGAGCTTTGGAATAACATAGAGTGGGAAAAGAGGAAGGTGAAGGGTAAGAAGCAGTGGAGGCTCCTACCAAAGTACAAGGTGGACATCCACAGCGGGAAGTACAAGAAGAAGCTCAGGGAAAGCCTCCTCGTGGACTGGCCCTACGCAGCCCACTGGGTGGACTCAGCCATAAAGACAGCCTACTCAATACTAAAATCCTGGAGGAAAAACTATGTTAAAGGAGAAAGAAAAAGGAGGAGGCCCACCGCGAAAAGGCTTTTTGTAAGAGCCAAGCAAACACTCATAAAGCTTGAAGGTGAAAGGCTCAGGGTAACCATTAAACCAGGTGAACACGTGTACCTCGACCTCTCAAAAAGGTACTTCCCTCTACCTGGGGAGGTGTCCTCGTCGGGTCTGGGTGAACCCGTAATCACACCAGAGAAGATACACTTACCCGTGCACTACGAGGATGGGAACCAAGGCGGAAAACCCGCTGTGGCGTGGGACTTCAATTTGCTTTCGCTCGACGGCTACTCGCCTGAAACAGGGTGGATTCGGATAGACACTAAGAAGCTGGCATCGGTGCACATCTCATCATTTGAAAAAGAAGAAGTGTGCAGAGGAGGGCTTCACATTCGAAAAAAGCAAGAAGAGTTCTTTCAAAGTACTCAAAGAGGGAGAGGAACCGTGCGGGAAAACACCAGCTCGAAATCGCGCGTGTGATCCAGTCTGTTGCAGGTGTAGTGGGCCTCGAAGAGCTCAAAAAGCAAGGGATGTTCACACGCTCGCGTATCTGGAATCGTAGGATTTCGAGGAGTGACTGGCGGGGTATCGCAAAAATCCTAGAAGGGAGGATGGGTGAGGCCGGGGTGAAGGAGCTCGACCCTTATGGTAGCTCGTCGTTCTGCTCCAGGTGTGGGTGGTGGAACAGAGACCTGAATGGGGCAGACATCTTCGTGTGCGGTGGGTGCGGGCTCAGAATCAATAGGCAACTCAACGCCGCCATCAACCTCTACATGCGCCTCACGTTCGGGTACACAACAAATTGGGAGGACGGAAGGAAGCGCGTTGAACTGAGGATGGAGGGCGCTTCCCAGAAGGAGTGGTGGGACCGCGTGGTGCTTCCAAGCCTTGTGGGTGGGTGCGTCCTGACAGGGGCGGAGCTGAATGGGACCAATGAACTCGTGAGGGGTCTGCATGATGCTGTGAAGCCCAAGCTCTGCTACGCGTATGATAGGTACAATGATATGTACCTATGTACGCCTACGTAGAGTGAAACCCTACGGTAGCCCTACGATAAGACATGATGTGGCGGTGTTTGATAAGATATTCGGCCTTCCTCCCATAAACCTGAGTGTGATATGTCCTCAGGGATGCCCAACCTTTAATCCCAAATCGTCCAACGAGGTGGGATGGTCGTTTGAGACAACCCTTGACGTTGAATATAGCCACGCGATGGCTCCTGGCGCCAAAATTGACTTGGTCATTGCGAGCACAAACTTCGGGGATGCCATCAACAACGCCGAGCAGTTCGCGCTCGATAACCATTTGGGTGTGATTTGGTCTATGAGTTTCGGCGCCCCAGAGTGTGGTTTCCGCGGTGACAACTCCCAGTTTCTCCAGTCGCAGCGTATTTTCTCTGAAGCCGTTTCTCAAGGTGTGACGCTTGTAGCCTCAGCGGGTGACTCTGGCGCTCAGGAGGGTTGCCCCTTCCCTAGCCCACTCTATCCCTCATCCAATCCCTTAGTGCTTGCGGTTGGCGGAACACACTTGAATGTTGGTCCAAATGGGCAATACGTTAGTGAGACGGCGTGGAACGACGAGGAAGACCAATTCTTACTAGAACAGGGCGTAAGTTTTCCGTATGCCACTGGAGGGGCTCCAAGCATTTTCTTCGCCTCTCCCTCCTATCAGGAGGGTTTGAGTATCACGCCCTTTGACTGCGCTCAGAGCAGCATCACAAGCTGCACGGTAGGCGCACCATTTACTCCAACCACGCGTGTGACCTCAGATGTTTCGTATGATGCCGATTTGGATGGTGGGGTGTTTGTCTATTGGAGCGCGATACCCACGCAGGCTGGCTTCTACATTGTCGGTGGTACGAGCGCTGGCGCACCCCAGTGGTCAGCCGCTCTAGCCATAGCCTATCAATATTCACACATCGCGCCAGGTTTGATAAACCCCTACCTCTATCAACTGATGGGCACGCCAGCCTTCCACGATGTTACCCAAGGCTCTAACACGCTGAGACCAGGCCAGGGCTTCTTGTCAACACCGGGCTACGACCCACCGACAGGTCTTGGCTCTCCCAATGTTGGTTACTTGGTGGTTGAGCTAGCGCATCTTCTCACGTGAAGTTGAAGCGACCCGGTGGATACCCTTTCAGAGAATGCTTTAGCGCGGGGCTTAGCATCGGTGGAGCCGACTTATGGCTCCACCTTCAAGAGTTCTGGGAACCTCTTTTTTAGCTTTGAGAGTTTGGGGGATATTACCACTAGACAATACGGCTTGTGGGGGTTTCGCTCGTAGTATTTTAAATGGTAGTCCTCAGCCCTATAGAAAGCCTTGAATGGCTCCACTTCTGTGACTATTGGTGCTTCGAATACACCCTTCTGGGAAAGCTTCTCAATGAATTCTATAGCCTTTCTTCTCTGGGTCTCAGTGTGGTAGAATATCACTGACCTATACTGGGTCCCAACGTCGTATCCCTGCCTGTCCGGCGTGGTGGGGTCATGGGTTGCGAAGAAAACCTCGAGGATCTTTTCGTAGGTGATCTGTTTCGGGTCAAACCTTATTTGGATGACCTCCGCGTGACCCGTGAGCCCAGTGCACACATCTTCATAGCTGGGGTTCGGCACATGTCCACCCGAGTAGCCGGGTTCAACGCTCACTACGCCTCTCAGCCTTGAGAAAACCGCCTCGGTGCACCAGAAGCACCCTCCACCGAGGGTGGCCAACTCCAATTCGTCTCTGTCCGTGTGGTTTGTGTGACTCATTTGTACACTTGAACTATACTCGAATTAGATATATGGCCTACGTAGCACGCACTGATGGGGAGTGTGATTTTATATAGGTGACTCACTATTCGCTATGAAGTATTTAGCATGCATGGGCCTAGGCCTCCAAGTGAAATACCTCGCACGCCCTTTTTACGGCCCTTGTTAACTGTTCTATATCATCCAGCCCATTATAAATGTAGAAGCTAGCCCTGCTTGTGGCTGGGACGCCTAGCCTCATCATTAGTGGCATGGCGCAGTGGTGGCCAGCCCTTATCGCGACGCCTTCAGTGTCGAGTATTGTTGCGACATCATGCGGGTGAATCTTCACGGATCCCATGGTTACACCTTCTTCGGCTAAGACCTCTGTGAGTGTGTTTGGAGGCACGCCTTTGATGTTGAATGAGACAACACCGCCTTTGCGTTCAGCGCTTTCGGGCCCGTATATCCTGATATTCCTTATCTTTGAGAGTTCTTCGTGTGCTGCCTTCACGAGCTGAACCTCGTGGCTCCTAACCCTCTCCATGCCTACGCGATCCAGATAGTCGACGGCCGCTGCGAGTCCCACCGCGCCTTCAACGTTCGGCGTCCCAGCTTCAAACTTCCATGGAAGCTCATTCCACGTTGTTTCCTCCTTGGTTACTTGCGAGATCATCTCTCCCCCATAGAGGAAGGGGGGTATTTCCTCGAGTAATTCTCGGTTACCATAGAGGCAGCCTATACCCATTGGTCCAAGCATCTTGTGGCCTGAGAATGCGTAAAAATCACACCCTATACTCTGAACATCAACGGGCATGTGTGGTACACTCTGCGCCCCGTCCACAACGACTACACACCCCTTCTGGTGGGCGATATCTGTGAGCCTTTTCACGTTGGTTACTGTGCCGAGCACATTCGAGACGTGTGTGAATGAGAAAATCTTAGCCCCTTCAAGCTTTCTATCCAAATCATCCTCATCGATGTCCCCATCATCGGTCACGTTAACCACCTCGAAAACCGCTCCAATCCTCCTAGCAACCTGCTGCCAAGGCACAAAGTTGCTGTGGTGCTCCATCTCGGTCACAACGACCTTGTCTCCGCGTCTTAACAGATGATAGCCTAAAGAGTAGGCTAAGAGGTTTAGTGCCTCCGTGGTATTCTTTGTAAATATTAATGTATCGCTTCGGGGAGCGTGAACAAACCTAGCCAGCTTCGCCCTAGCCTCCTCATATGCTTGAGTAGCCTCCTCCCCCAAGGTGTGAGGCGACCTGTGAACGTTCGAGTTAAAATAAGAATAGTAGTTCGATATAGCCTCAATCACCTGTCTTGGCTTCTGTGTTGTGGCCGCATTATCGAGGTAAACGAGTCGTCTACCATGAATCAACCTTGACAGTATCGGGAAATCAGACCTTATCCGCTCCAGCTCCAGTAGATCTTCCACAACCAAAAAATACGCTTAACATATATGGGTGTTTCGAAGGGCTACTTCCGGATTAAAAAACACAACTAAGAATGGTTTAGACATGAACCTAATGTACACATTATCCCACGGTCTTTTAAAAACCCACCGCTCTGGGGGCATACCTTGTAAACCTCTGGTACTTGTGTGGGGTAGACTCAGCTTACATTGTTGGGGGCGGTGGCGGTGTTGGTTGGGTTATTGGGGTGGTTGAGGGTGTGAATCTCTGAACCCCGTTATCGAAGAGGTAGATGAGTGTTATCAGCGCGGCGTAGGGTATGGTGAAGAAGTTTAGTATTGGTATCTCGGAGAGTATTGATGCCACGATGAGAACAACCAGTGTTAGTGCGTCGCTGTTGGCCATTGATCGCACCCACTCGACCGCGCGACTTAACGCTGTGGGGGCTGAAGAGTTCTGTGTAAACATTAGTGTTTCAGCCACCACTATATATGCGAAGAATAGTGATTCGAGGAGCCATCCGATGAATGGTATGATGCCTAGAAGCGTGTTCACCACACCCAAGACCACCGCCATTATGATCGCATCTGAAAGCCTCGACCTCACCTCCCCCCACGCTTGGCTCAGGCTGTAACCCTGGGATGAGGCCGCGTTCCTAGCCTCAACCACCACGATCGAAAGAAATATACCTGTGAGTAACCAGAAAACTGGGCCGAAGACAAACGCGAATGCGCCACCGAAGAATATTGGTGTATAAACCACCGACCCAGCTGTTAGCACCCCGTGTAACACTGTGATAAGCACTATTGCGCCCACTATGGCGCCGACTATTAAATCCGCGATAAACAGGATTAGTACAGGTAAGATTAAGCCTAAGTTCTTAGTAAAGATGTTCAGAGCCCTCTCCGCTCTGCTCTGCTGGTAAGCTTGGGGAGGGGGCTGATACTGTGTTGGCTGAGCTGGCTGCGGCTGACTTGGAGCCTGGCCCTGGGGTTGACCACCCCATGAGCCACCCTGTTGTGATGTGAGTGTTAGCGGGTTCCCACACGCCGAGCAGAATCTGGCGTCATCGGTGTTGGCGGCCCCACATTTTGTGCAGTACTTTGTCAAATCGTTTCCAATCTAGGTTACTAGCCTACCCAAATAAGCATTTCCATAATTCTTATTAAACCTATGCTGTTTTACTGCCAATATCAACTCGACTCCATTCAAAGCTCAAGCAACAAGTAAATCTAGGCGGCTAGGTAGGGTGGTAGGTGGAGTTGTGCTTCTCAAGCCTTATCGAGATATTGTTGATTGGCTTTAATAGTTTCTGTCGCGTTAATAGTTACGGCTATGGGTATTGATGTTCCACGTGTTTCAGAAGAGTCGAACATAGTATTAGACCCCTCCGCGGCCGCTCTGGTGGTCGTGGACATGCAGAACGATTTCGTAAGAGAGGGAGGTAAGCTCAGAGTGAACACCGCGGAGGCAACGATTCCACCCATACGGTCTCTACTGGAAAAGTTTAGGAGCGCTGGAGCCACAGTTGTCTACACTCAGGATTGGCATATGAAGGATGACCCAGAATTCGCAATTTGGGGCGAACACGCCCTAGCGGGTAGCTGGGGTGCCGAAATCGTAGATGAGCTCAAGCCAGCCGAGAAGGATTTTGTGATAAGAAAATATAGGTATGATGCGTTCTATGGCACGCCTCTCGACTATATACTACGTGTAAAGCGCATCACCAATTTGGTGGTGACTGGGACGGTCGCCAATATCTGCGTGCTGCACACAGCGGGAAGCGCCGCGCTAAGGTGGTATAGGGTGGTGGTCCCTAAGGACTGCGTGTCGGCGATCACCGAGTTCGACTACTACTCGACCCTGCGTCAAGTAGACTTCCTCTATAAGGGTACCATCACAACATCCAAAGGAATACATCTGAAGGTATAAGTCGATCATCCAGCGTTATGGTCACCGCTCGAAGAGCGCTCCCCTACGCCCCGTCTTGGCCGACTAGCTTGGCGACTAGGAATTCGGCTGCTGCGCGCATGGCTTTTAGCTCATTGGTGTGCTTGGTGAAACCGTGGCCCTCATCCTCGAACACAATGTATTCGACGCTTTTACCCAAGCTTCTCAGTTTTTCAACCATCTGGTCGGACTCGGCTTTAACAACCCTTGGGTCGTTTGCACCCTGAATTATGAGTAGGTCTGCTCTGATTTTATCCACATAGTTTATGGGTGAGCGCTCCCTGAGTAGTTCCACGTCTCTTTCGGGGTCACCCACCCATTCACCCATGAACCTACGCCAGTGGGGTGGAACGCTTTTCACAAATGTGAGCAGATTGCTTGGGCCAACTATGTCAACAGCCGCCCTCCAGTAGTCAGCGAGCCTCGTCACACAGCTCAGAGTGGCGAAGCCGCCGAAACTACCACCGAAGACCCCAAGCCTTTCGGGATCCACCCATGACTGGCTTAACAGGTATTTGGCTGCCCACTCAAAATCTCTCAGCTCACCCCCACCCCAATCACGGTAGATGAGCCTCTCGTAGCTCTTACCGTACCCAGTGCTACCGCGGAAATTGGGGGCGAAGACACCCACCCCGTGGTTAACGAGGTACTGGTAGAGTCCCCCGTACGCATATAGTGGTCGCTCCTGGCTTGTGGGTCCACCGTGGATTGATACCACCACGGGGTACCTCTGCCGGCCCTTAATGGGTAGCGGTTTGTAGAGGTATGAGGGAACCTCGCGTCCATCGAAGCTCCTATACTTCACGTTTACTGGCTCAACCAGCCTATCAGTGGGTATCCTCCCAAGGCTGCTATAGGTCAGCCTATGCACGGTGTTTGTCGCCAACTCACACACGTACACCTCAGAAGGGTGGCTCGCGCTGTTTACTAGGGCAGCAACCATATCACCGCGCTGTGAGACATTCAGAGAGTAGACAACGCCCTTCGGGAAGCCGAGCTCACGCTGAGTGTTGTTTTGGGGGTCAGCGGCGAATACCCTGCTGTATCCATCCTCATTCTGGCTCCAAACAAGCCATCTACCGTCACCGCTCAAAACAACCTCCTCCACATCCCATCTCGGGGTGATCACGGCTTCCATGTTACCCGTATTGAGGGAGTAGAAGTATACGTTCACGAATTCACCCCCACTGTCACCCAGCACATAGAAGCCCGAGCCATCCCTCCTCCACGGACCTGGGCTGAACCTAACCTTATCCATGGGTGGTGTAACCCGCTCCTCCTTACCGCTTAGCGAGTCAACCAACCATATAGCCATAGTCTGGAGGTCTACAACCTCGATGAAACTCAGAAGTCGATTGTCCGGACTCCAGTAACCCCCTATAAACCACCCATCCCTCTGAATCACTGGGATATGTTCTTCACTCTTGGCGTCGTACAGCTGTAGGCTCATGCTTGAAGGATTCCTCTCATTCGTTGAGTACGCCAGATACCTGCCGTCCCAGCTGAATCCCCCCATAGAAGGCTCATAGCGGGCCTTTGGGTTACCACTCACACGTCTAGGCCAGCCGTGCAAAACATCCATGATGTAGAGCTGGAAATTCTCATCTCCATGCCTATCCGCGAAGAAGGCAACAGATTCACCCCCGCTTGGGCTAACACAGAAGTGTCGCACACTCTCATCAACGAAAGCCGTAAGCTGCTCTTCACTATACGTCTCACCATCCGCGGAAACGCTTGTCCTCTTCCTCCAGAGATTAAACTGGCCGCTCGCATCACTCACATATCCAATCCAATCCCCCTCCGAGAGGAATGAAACCGAAGATATTCGTCTAAACGCGGCGAACCTCTCGAAAGGATAGTCGTCACGAGTCAAAACCAAGCTGATCACAAAAAAGTACACATCCACCCTAATAGGCTTTCAGTTACACCCACGATGCTCTCCGGCGAACAAGCAAACGACAACAGATAACCAATGGCTAATAATCTTCAGAACGCTTATACTAACCCGAATTTAGTCAACTCTGCTCGAACACCTCAAAAGGTTACCGCCCGGTTATGCGGCCTTATGTGTTGAGTTTAAGGAGTTGATTATCTCTCTATACCTGAAGCAGCTTATTACGTGGTCGTTCACCATGCCGGTGGCCTGCATGTGTGCGTAGCATATTGTGGGTCCAACGAATCGGAATCCCCTTGAGACAAGGTCCCTGCTTAGCCTGTCAGATACTGGGGATGTGGATGGAATCTCTGTGGCCGACTTCCATTTGTTGACTATAGGTTTGTAGCCAACGAAGCCCCAAATGTACCTGTCAAAGCTACCAAACTCCCTCTGAACCCTCAGAAAGGCCTTGGCATTGTTTACCGCGGATTCAACTTTCAGTCTGTTTCTGATTAAACCCGGGTCAGATAGAATATCCCTGATTTTACTGGAATCATACCCCGAAACAGCCTCCGGGTCAAAACCGTCGAACGCCTTTCTAAAGTTGTCCCTCTTCTTTAGCACGGTGTACCAGCTGAGTCCAGCTTGAAACCCCTCTAGGATGAGGTATTCAAATATCTTTCTATCATCGTGAACAGGAACCCCCCATTCCCTATCATGGTAATCTCTGTACAGTGGGTCCCCAAGGGAGCTCCAATCACACCTTATCAGCCCGTTCATGCTGCACACCGCCCTCCAAGAGGGGGGTGTATATAAACCTTCAGTGAATTTCGCTCGATGTTGATTCAGATAATGTTGCCAACCAATATGTAATCCTTTATAAATCTTTCAAAACCTCGCCTTTTACTGTAGATCAAAAAAGCATTCTCGGCATCGGTTGTTAGTGAACACAGATTTTTTATCCACATGTAAGGGCGGGATATTTTACAGGAGTAGGCAGAGGTCCCCGAACACTCCCCCTCTATAACCTAACCTGGTTGCCTCGCGGTATAGTTTTTCAAGTAGCTTAGGGGGTTGGAAGGCTTTGAGTAGTTCGTAGTGGGATGACTCATGGTCGTGGAAGCCCGTGATTAGTCCGTCAACATTCTTAAGCCTATGGTTCTCATTGAGTGTGAGGCTTGTGTATCCCTCAACTCCCTTCTGTGTGTGGGTGCCTGCGTCAACAGATTCCAACGCTCTTACACAGGTCGTGCCCACGGCTATGACTCTTCGTCCCTTTTTGCGGGCCTTCTCTACGAGGTCTATCGTGCTGTATGGCACCAGATAGTATTCGGGTAGCGGCTTTTCTCCTCCAAACTGTGTAGCTGTGTGGAGTGTGATGTAGCCAAAGACTATTCCCCTAAGCATAAGTCGCCGAACAACCTCTAATGTGAAGGGCCTCGCGGCGCTAGGGAACTCCGCCGAACCCGGGATAGAACTGAACGCCGACCGATAATATTCGAGTGGGTAGGCCCGTTCAGTATCATAGACCGCGTGGCCCATCCCAAACAGGTGGCGCATAAACTCCCGCTTACATTCATAGCCAACCCTGAGTCCCTCCTCGAGTAAATGTAGGCCATATCTTCTCAGGGCTTCCTCGGGTGGACTCATCGTAGTCGATATCCGACACCAAGTATCATGAAAATCATAGTAGCGTACACTCACGCCTCCGTATTCCACCTCGACTGGTAGCGTTGCGCTAAGGTTAAACACGAGCAAGTCGCCTGGAAACAGGTGGGTATAAATGGATTCGAACTCATAGTCGTACAGCACTCCGTTAAGCCTGTTCGACATCATGATTCTAACCGAGCTTCTACTTCCCCAAACCATCTCTGAAGGTGTATCGGCTACTTGTAAGTCACTCACTGTTTATCCCGTCTCCGAATTCATGGACACTAAGCCTCCTACCGCTGAGACCCATCCCAGCCTCCGATAGAAGGTAAACGATGGGTTTGGCGCTGTGCTCGGGTTTTAAAAGCTCGTCTGGGTCGTCCTCTGGAAGGGCGCGTCTGTGTAGCTCGGTGTCCATGTCGCCGGGGTCGTAGAGGTGAACCCTTACACCAAACCCTCTTAGCTCTGCGGCTAGGATATAACTCATACATTCAAGCGCAGCCTTCGAGGCGGCGTAGGCGCCCCACCCAGCTTCTGGTTTAACAGCCACATCGCTTGTTACGTTGACTATAACCCCACGCCTCCTCGCAACCATCGATGGGAGGAGCACTGAGATGAGTTTGAAGGCGCCCAAGTAATTCACCCTCAAAGCCTCCTCCAACTCGTCGTAACTCGAATCCATTAGGAATTTTAGACGCCTAACCCCGAGTGTTGATGCATTATTCACTAGGCCGTCAACCCAAGACCACTTATCTAGGATGGTGGAGCCGAACACCTCAATCGACCTTTGATCTTCTAGGTTTACCTCAGAGTATATCACTTGTTCACCGTAGTGGGAATATAGTCTTTTTAGGTCATCAGTGCTTCTTGAACAAACCGCGACAAGCGCGCCCTCCGATAGTAGTGCGCGGGCTACGGCTAACCCTAAGCCTCTGCTTGCGCCTGTTACCACAAACCTTCTATCCTTTAGGTTAAGCATGATATTTTATAAACGTAATAGTTTAATAAATATATTTGTTTATAAAGTTTATAAAGTTAGGCTATGTCTTTGGTTTTAACAGAAACCTGCAAACACTGCATTCATCGACCTGCCTATGAGTGTTCTCGACGTCGACCCCCAAAACCCTAGAAAACAGCTTTGCCTCCAGATGGCACGCTTCGCCGAACACGGAGGCCACCTTGAAGATTGGGCAACTATACTCTAATAGCTCAAACCCCCTACCAGACCTCCTAAGCTCAGCCATATACCCCTCTCTACTCCTTAGCTCTGAGAGTAGCCTCACCTTTTCATCTAGGGTTTTACCGGTGAAAAGCTCGGCGTACTCCTCTGCCAACTTGGCGTAGCGCTCCCTAAGAAACTCGCTCACAAGCCCACCTGCACCCCTGCTTTTAAGGAACTCTAAGAGGTTTCCGAGCACCAATGAATCCGCCGAACCAAAATACTGCTTACCCCTATCTGTGAGGTAGAAGGAGTGTATGGGTCTACCAACACTCTTCTTAACTATTCTCCTACCGACTAGCCCCGAGCCCTCAAGTTTGAGAAGGTGTTTATATGCTCCCATCTTGCTCATACCCAGAACCTCAGCAACTTCCTGCATGGTTATACTACCGCGACGCTTGAGTTCGAGTATCAATCTCCCCTCAATATTAGAGCCATCCATCCAATAAAAATATACTCATAGGTTTATAAAATATACTTATACCACCACTATAACCCAAATCACTACGGTGGACTCCGAAACACGATAATTCATTTAAATTTTGATTCACTAAGATGTTCAACACACACTCAGATGGTCTTTAGTAGGTAACGTTAATGCGACCACACCGGTGGTGGGTGACTGTCTTCTATAGCTATATTTAGGCGAGTCGGTTACGCGTGGGCCATTTGGGGTGTGTCTGGAGCCCTCCCGCCCTACCAGTCCTTTAAGATACCATCCACCCAGTAATGATTCCGCTATTCACCGTGCGTGGTTTGCTTGAGCCATTTTATTACCTCTTGGGCTGCGTTGTAACCTGGGGCTCCGGTTACTCCCCCACCGGGGTGTGTTCCTGAACCACACATAAACAGCCCTTTAATGGTTGTGTGGTAACGTGAGAGTTCGGGTAGGGGTCTGAAAACGTATAGCTGGTCTGGTGTCATATCGAGGTGGAAGATGTTTCCCCCGCTGATACCGAACCTTCTCTCGATGTCGAGGGGTGTTAGGACCTGATACTTGATGGGTTTAAAGTTGGGGGCGTACTCCCTTACCTTATCGACCACCACTCTTCCCACTTCAGGTTTTAAGTCGTCGAGTCTATCCGAATACACCAGATACTGGCCGAACACTGAGAATGAGTAGTAACCCCTGGGGGCTACTGTGGGGTCGACCGAGGATTGAATATTAACCGATAGCCATGGCTCCTTCGAGAAGCCCGTACTGAGTGCGTCCCTGTAGGCTCTCTCCACGTAGTCCACGCTTGGCATAACGTATTCGGATGCGATGTGCTCTGGGCCGAGCTTTGAACCCATCCCATAGTCTGGTAGCTCGGATAGGTAGCCTACGACTTTAAAGCTCACACCTGTAGTCTTAAGTGAACTAACACGTCTGAGTAGCTCTTGGTTGATGTCGGTGTTCCTCAGCAGGCGCAGAAAGGTGGTCTTTGGGTCCGCGTTGGATACCACACACTTGGACTCAACTATCTTCCCATCCCAAAGCCTCACACCCACCACATTCCCACCGCGCACGAGTACCTCATCTACAGGTGAAGATGTGTAGATATCCACGCCTAGGCTCGTAGCGCACCTAGCAAGCGCCGCCGTAACACCACCCATTCCCCCTTCAACATACCCCCATGCACCCTTAACTCCGTTCACCGAGCCAATCACGTGGTGTGCGAGCACATAGGCCGTGCCGGGTGTTGAGGGCCCGGCGAATGTGCCAACCACACCGTCACCCACCATGGCCGCCCTGACCTCCTCAGCCTCGAAGTACTCCTCTACGAAGCGTTTAGCATCGGTTAGGAAAACCCGCGCAAAATCCAAAGCGAACTCCTCATCTAACTCTAATGAGTCAGCGAGCTTCAACAGCTCTCTAACATCACTTACTCGGGGTGGAGGCGTAAGCATAAGTGGGTCTACGATCTCGGAGAACTTATCCCAGAATCCAACCCACCTGGCATAGGCATCCGCGTCCTTCTTTGAAAACCTCTCAATCTCCTTCTGGGTTCTCCGTGTATCCACCCTCACCCGCAGTTGTTTACCGTTTCCAAACGGTACAAACACGCCGGGGTCCTTAGTGTACACCTTTAAACCGAAATCCCTGAGACGTAGATCCTCGATGATCCTTTCACGCAGTAGGCTCAACACGTATGCGCCGGTTGAGACCCTGACACCCGGCCAGAGCTCCTCTGTGACACACGCGCCCCCGAGAATAGGCCTCCTCTCGAGCACGCACACCTTGAGCCCAGCCTTCGCTAGATAACACGCCGCCACAAGCCCATTATGACCCCCACCCACAACTATCGCATCATACACACCTAGACCAACACAACACGTGAGATAAGCTTTATCGAGTATAGCCTAATCATTCATGTTTATGTACAGATAACAACTCACCATGCTTTGCTATCATACGTGTAGGGCCACTATTTTGGATGCTATCTATAAAATTACCTTAGAAAGGGTTATTTTGGCTGATTCATTATCATGATGTGTTTGCTTACGTGTTTTGGCATCAAAGGGACGACGCCTACTCGGCTCGGCTATACGAGGAGGGTTTAGCCTCTTTTCACACTCGGCTTTCAGCTCTGGGCGTTAAGGGCTTCTTGGGCTCGTTCACGTTTAAGGTCAGCGGTGTACCCTGGATTACTGGGGAGGGCTATGAGGACTGGTATCTAGTGGCTGGTCTGGGCGTCTTAGAGGAGATAAACTCACTCATCGGTGACCCCATCATGAGAGGGGTCCACGACAATGTGGCTCGAATGTCGGTTAACGGTAAAGGCACAATACTGGCTCATGTGAACTACCCCGCCCTTACGGACGGGGCTTCCTGCTTCATAGCCACACCATGCCTCCCCAACCCAAGGGAGGGTAGGGGAGGTAGTGGGCGGAGTTCCGCAGGCACACCGGGTGGCACCCACCCTGCTCTTTTTAAGAGAACAAGAGAAGCGTTAAGATCTCGATCCAAGGTGAAACCGCAATATGGACAGTGGAACACTCGGTCTTCCAAACTCAAGTTTTGGTTGATTCTTCCGCAGAGAAAACACTCGCGTGAAGAGTTGTAGGCTGAAACAGCGAGCACTGTTTTCCCTTGCTTTTGAAACACCCACTCCAGGCACCTTCTTAACTCTGAAAACGATGAGTCGTAGAGCCTCATCCTTCTTGTTCTGGTTTCGCCTTTCTGGATCAAACCCTCGGTGTCTAAGTCCTCCAGCACCAAGAGGTCGTACTCCTGTGCGAGTAGCGCCCCGAGTTTAAAGAACAGGTCACGCCTGAAATCCTTAACGTGCTCGTGTCGCTTTGCAAGTCTCCTCTTTGTTTTAAGCCAGTTCTTCGAGAGAAACTTTTTCCTCGAAAGCATCCTCTGTATCGTCCTGATTCTTTCAAGGGAGCGCTCAAGCGGTTTCGGGTTCTCGAGAAAGCGCCCATCGGAGAGTGTTGCAAGCCTTGTGATCCCCAGGTCCACACCCACAGCGTTCTTGGGCTCCTTCGATGATTGCTGCTCCTCTTCTGCTTCGGGTTCCTCCACCAAGAATATCACGTGGATTCGACCTGAGGGGTTGAGTTTAACACACACCTGGGACACTTGCTCCAAAGGGAGCTCCCTGTGCATCACTAGGGTGAAGAAGCCGATTTTACTAAGGCGAAGTCTAGCCTTTCTCTTTTTGTTTTTGCCTTGTCCAACTTCCCTTGTATTTGAAAGCTTCCAGCCACTCTGAGGGTACACCAGGGAAAGGTATTGGTGCGGCTTCTTTTTCTTCGGCTTGTTCGCAAGCCCCTCAAAAAACCTCTGACGCGCGTGGTAGAACCTATCAGCAACCTGCTGGGCAACCTGGGAGTGTAACACTTGGAACTCAGGGTTCTGTTTTCTCAGGTCCAAGGCGAGCTGTCTCAACTCATTCATACTCATCGTGCGCTTGTTCTTCTCATACTCTTCCTGCTCTGCGTGTAGGAGCGCGTTGTAGAGTTTACATGCAACCTCGAGCTGGGTTTTCAACACCCTCGCCGTGGTCTTCGATGTGTACGCTCTGAACCTGTACGCCCTCACACGCATTGTCAAACATTTCCTCGGCTCATATTTATTCTTTTGGGATCCCCGCTCTTCAAAGGCGGGGTTTTGGAATATTCATAAATTTTTCCATTGAGGGAAGTCCGTGTATCTCCTTCCTAAAGGTCGGGGTTTTACTGCTTCCCTCAAACTCCCAACATTTTTATAAACGAGGTTAAGCGGAGCCTGGAAAGCCGACTCTTAACTCAGGGAACCCTTAAGAAGTGGGTTGGTTTCCAGTATAATTCTAGCTTCCTCTTTGCTCTTAGCCTTCTCCAATTTAGGGTTTCTTCGGGAAACACTTTGCTGAAGCCTTGGAGCTTCCTGGTTCGACGACTGATTTGTATGGGTTCTGTGCGGGCCGGAAGTAGCAGTCTCCACGGGTCTGCTTCCTCCCCGCTCCTCAAGGGTTCCCTCAGGATGGGTCATGGGTTTGTGGTTTACCGCCTCATGTGTGATCTATGAAAGATTGAAAGCCTCTTTGAGGTGGGGAGGAAGTCAGCCTATCTCCCTGTTTATCTCATCCGCCGCTTTCTGCTCTGTGTATCTGAGGACGTGGTCAAGCCTTTTGTGGTGCGTGATCTTCGCTATAAGGGAAGGTGAAACACCCTGCTTGGCGAGGTGGGTTATCCTCGCATACCTTAAAGAATGAGTGTTCCAGCCGAAGGCGCGACCCGCATAGACCTCTACATTCGCCGGCTTCACACATTCAAGCACGGAGGCGCAGTCCAACCTATCTTCCTCTTTCAGCTCCTCGGGCACCACCATCTTCCTCACCTCGAACGAGCGGTGTTTGCGCACGGGGACCTCCACCTCCCTCTTCCTCGTCGAAACCCAAGCCTTGAGAGCATCCACCGCCTCCGATACACGCGAGCCGTTTCTGAGCTGGAAGAGGAGGACGCAGGTATAGGCGAGCGCCCGCCTCGCCCTGACACCCCTCACACCCCGAAGCCCCCTTACCCTCTCAAGGAGGAGCCTCTTCGTCCCCTCGTAGTCGAGGCCCCTGTCCCAGGACCCACCGCTCAACAGCCGCCACCTGAGAGTGTGAGCTGGCGTCTCTGCATCATGTCAACGTATTTCCCCCACTCCTCCGACCCAGGGTTATAGGAATCCGTGTAACCACACTTGGCGCAGTGCACCCACACCTCATATGGCGCGCTAACCCTGAGGGTGTCCCCACCACAGCTGGGGCACGTGGTCTTCAGCACGAGTATGTCCTCCACTAACGCTGGGGTCACGGGTCCATGACCCCTCAGGCTTCTATCCTCCACGTGCGCCGTCGTCCAGCCGCCAGCGGAGCGTGCCTCCGCCCTCAGCTGCTCCGTCCTCAACTCCGCTCTTACCCGATTTCTGATTTCCCTCCTCACTTTTTTTGCGTAGGAGTGGAAGACGAGTGCTACCCCTTTCTTCAGGTCGTCCAGGCTGATCTTTTCTTGAAGAAAGGAGTCGAAGAGGCCGTCGAGCCACTTCGATTCGTGTTCGAATGGTAGGTTGGCTGGTGGGAGACCCAAAACGTTAGCTTTCCTCTTCCCCATGAATGTAAGCTAACACAGGGGGCATTTAAACGTTAGCTTACGCCCATTCTTAAATCTATTTTTACTGTTCCATCCATTATTAACTTAAGGAATTTCTCAAATGAGAAATCCTTCATAACTAACCCCTCGTGATAACATAAGCACTCTCTATTTCCTAGCCGACGTGATTTTGCCTTAACTAATAATACTCTACGCATCTTGTTCTCAAAACTCTTTCTCAATGTTTCTCTCATCCAGTAAGCGTATACAGTGTTATTATTATCAACTATGACTGTCTTATTCGCATTACTAAAATTGTCAGTTCTGTAATCTACCTTTAATTTGTATTTATTACTTACTAAAGTGTAATCTTTTCCACTAAGCGTTTCATGGAGAGTTAATCTATTAGTTCCCCTTCTTTTATCTTTGTATCCAAATTTGTTCAGTAATGTCCTTATGGCATTCCTCGGTTCAGGACTTTTGGTAAAGAGCGTTATCATATTTTTAGCATCATCCCTGATTGCCTTAAGTTCTAGCATCTCTCCATTGGGTCCAGGGATATTATTTTCACATATACCTAACAAATCCTCCAAAGTCTTTCCAATTCCTGTGGGACCTTCCCTTGAAGACAGATACCAATGACCTGCTATCTGATTTAGTCTATTTATTATTTCATCACATCCCTTCAATGTGTCTCAAACTTACTCTAAAGTCAAAGAAAAAAATTTTACCCTGTAAACCTAAAATGGATAGTAAATCTAATAGAAACTAAGAGTGTCTACTTATATTTGCCAACTAAAATTATTTAAGAAAAAGAAAAGCCATCATGAGACGCATAAACTAAAATGAGTTATGGCTTAGTAGCTTTTAGAAATAGTGTATATTAATAGTCTCATAAAGTTCTTATTCATTTTGACAGTATAAATAGGAAATAATGAGACAAAAACTTAATGAAAGTACTTGTGTTAAACGGTAAGTTATACAATACTTAAATATCGATTGGAGTGTACTAAGTTTTGTTATAGTTACAAGAAATGATGAAGAAGAGAAAGTAGTTAATGCTTTCATTGAGAGAAGTAAACTCCAAGGTACTGCAATACTTGTTAGAATGCACGCAAATAAACAAACTTTTTCTCAGTAAACTGGGGAGTTTATTCTATCTCAGCAATTACTAAAACCTTCTTATCTACTAATTTTTCTCATCCTCTTTGGCTACAATAACACTAAAAATAAGAAATTTCTATCAACACTTTATTCTTTCGGCATACGGTTTATTATTCCCAGACGTGAAAAACTCACCTATTCTATATATATCACAGTTGAAGACTATTTGGTAGTCCTTTCCGTCGTCAGTAGGTTTTATAATTACTTCTCCTTCTGCAGTACTTTTCTGTTTACCCCCATTTACTATGAAAAATCCAAAAGAATTAATTTAAAGATTCGTGTTATTTAAGTATATGGCAATTATAAGGTTCTTAGCTAGGTATTTTCTCAAGGTTGAGACAAAATTTAATAACCGCTGTTAAGAAAATGTAAAAAAGGACGGTACGAGTATGGAACCCTGCGTTAACCTTTTAGAGTGTATTGATAAGGGATTAAAGAAAAAAGTAGATAGGATAAAGATTGCAGTAGCTTACGTTAAACTTTCCGGTGTAGAAAAGCTCAGTAGTTTATTAAAAAACGCTAGCGAATGTACTATTGTTACCTCATTAGATTTCGGGATTACTGAATTAGAAGGGATCAAGAAGTTAAAGGAAGTAGGATGTTCTGTATACATCTACAATAATAAGAGGTAATTTCATCCTAAAGTTTACTTATTTGAATCAAAATCGCAGAAGTTTACAATAATAGGTTCCTCAAACCTAAGCGATGGAGCCTTATCAGGGAAGAACGTTGAATTTAACCTCATGATAAGCGAAAAGAATTTGGTAGATTATGTGGAATCATTCATTAATAATTTAATAAGTGAGTCAATACTGGTTGATGATAATATATTATCAATCCTTGAAAGCGGAGGATATAACAACATTAAGCGTGAAAGTTATAATAACACTGCTTGGGATATTCTTCCTAAGATAAATAAGATAGTTCAGCGTTATGTGCCGTGTGTGTTGGATATGGATATTCTTCCTAAGATAAATAAGAATTATTACTGTGAGAAGTTTGAGGAATTATGCAAAACTATTCAAGAATCTAAGAAAAGGAGAGAGTTGAAAAAGCAGAAAATCAATATTCATAAAATGGCATTATATAAATTAATTTGCGACTTATCTTCTTACGGTTTGAATGTTAATTTGAATGAGGATAAAACCAGAGGCAATGCACATGCTATTATAAAGGCTAGTAATGAGGTAAAAGTAATTGTTCAAGGAATGGTACCAGATAATCTAGTTGCAATCTTACGTGAACTAGATGGTTTTGATTACTTTATAATTTTGCGAATTACTAATTGTGAGACACCAGAATATTACATATTAAATAAAAATGAAATAGATAAATTGATTAGAGAGAATAAAATTACTTATAATGAAAATTTTAAGTATATGATATCTCCTAAAATTTATGAAAAATATAGAAGCGCATTAAACGAGTTTGTACGTATAATATTCGAAAGCCAGTAGGTATATTAATCATAAGTTAAGGATATAGTGCATAAATTAGAGTGATCTACTTCATCTACATAAGAAGCTAGATGTTTTTCCTCGTTGAGGCTTAACCCAAAGGCGTTTAGGAGCACAGCCATCACCTTGAGTTCAGAAGAACCTCTTCTTGTTCCTCACGAAAACATTTAAATTCCTAAAGAATGTAAAGACATCCGTGGTGGGATCCACGGGTAGTCACCAATTCCGAACCGTGGCGCCCACCACGTTTAAGCCTTATCCGGACACCATCCTACCCCACCAAAAAGATTTAAAAAGGCGGTGAGCCGTCCGGCCGCCGGAAAAAAGGCAGTGCGTCCACCCTGGGAGCGGTGCGGCGGCTACCCTCCCCCACCTCCCAGCTATATCGGAGGCCAGGCACCTCCGGCTCCACTCATCCATACCCGTGAACATGTCCACCTCGGCGAGGAACCATGCCACGGCGAAGCTGCCGCGGCGGCGCTTAAGATGATAGAGACCAAGAAGGATTACGATTCTTAATCTGCAAGATTCTGTCTGAGATATATAATGCGAGGGGAACCGACGGGAATCGCACCGAAAACGTTGCTGCATTTGGTACCGTCTGGGAGCTTGATTGCAGTAGCCCTATGGGCGACAATCTTGAAAACGCCTTGTCTATGTGTGAGTTGCGCGGGATTTCTGATCATTCCCATGGGACCTCCAATACTGGAAGACCAGGATTCCAACGCAGGCGACACTCAAGAGAGCGCGAACCACGATGCCTATCGATAAGATTCTCACCCCCCAGGACACTGCTATGATGTACCAGACAGGAGACTCGGCTAGAACGTAAGCTAGGACCAAGCCGATTGAATTTCTCGATTTAACGTAGGCGACGAGAAAGAGAAAATCGAAGAAGAAGATGTCGTCAGGTCTGAGGTTGATTACTCCAACCACTAGGGGCGCGTTGTATATGCCCGCCCACAGCACCACGACTAGGGGAATCGCGTATCTCTTGCGGACATCTTTCAGGCTCTCATAGGGGAAAGCCTCAAGCAGCGGAAACACGGCGATCCCCCCCGCAATCCAGAAGCTGACAGCGTAAAGAGGATACCAAAGTGGCGGCGAGCTGGGAGTCGGGAAATAGAATAGCGCGAGAATCGATGCTTGACCATAAGCATACAATCTGAAGAGAAGCGTGAGCGTGTCTGGCAGCAAGAACGCGTTCGCCCAAACGAAGGCGCTCAGGGTGCCCGTTCGCCTGAACCCTACCAAACACGGGCTCCAGTATCCCCCGGATTCGCTCAAGGCATAGACGAGCAAGAAGAGAATCGCGTCTAGGGCAAAACCACTGGCTATTTTCAACCCAAAACTAAGCGAGAGAGCATTCTCAATGTAATCAAAAAGGTAGAAGGCCGAATAGGTAGCAACGTAAAAGATTGCGAGGTTGCGATAACGCTCTTTCGCCCCGTCTCCCCCCTCCCTTGAGGCAGGGCGACGTCTAACATAAACCTTATCCGGACACCAGTACTCCCGCATGTAATGGTATTTCATAACAATTAGAGACATAATTGATGTTTTTGGTTTTAATTAACTTTTGGTTTAACACTATACAGTTGTGTTTTAGGTCAAAATTTGGCCATTAGTTTATAGTTCAAACTAGGATCTCCTATTAGCTTATTTAATTTCTTATTCAGGGAGTCCAGTCCGCTTACTATTATTATTTACATTTTAACAATATGCTTGAAAAAGAACACTGTTAGGGCTGTTCCTTGAACTTCGACCCTAGTTAGTATCCATAAGTTGTAGAGAATTATGGATAGCATGAAGTATATTACCCTTAGCGTAAAGTTCCTGCTTGTCGTCTTAGCCTCAAATCCATCTTCAACCCTGTAAGACGTTTCAATTCCCCACCTGTACCTGTACTCTTCGGATATTATATCGACAATCCTTCGAGGATCATCAAACTTTATGTTTGTTACAAAAGCTATGAACTTATCAACGGGCTTATCTTCTTCCCTTGATCCCTTCTTTCTTGCTATTATCAAATAAACCTTTGATCCCATTTCATATTCTATGACAGATGGAATGTTACCTTTTGCGAATTCATTCAGAATCCTCTTTATCCTTTCGTTCCTAACTGCTGGCATTATAAAGCTTATTCCCATGCTTTCAAGCAATTTTATTATTATTTCTGTTTTGAAAAAACCCCTGTCCATCATCAAGACTGATGGCCTTGGTGAGTTTTCTAGCAATTTCTTTACTATATCTTCTTTAGTATCAAGCATCGTAACAGGCAAGGAGTACAAAGTCAGCCTTTCCTTCTCATCTTTTCCAACAACGCTTATAGTAGCAAAAGTATGAGATCTATCCGTCCCGCTCTTATATTTGCTCCTCGTCACGTACATGTCTAACTTTCCATAATATGGCTCTTCAATAAAGTCAATTGCCATCTTCATCCCATCTTTGGCATGACCAGTTAATATGACCCTGTTAGCTGAATTTAAGGCATCAACTACATGGCTTAAATTCAAGCTTTCAAGTCTTCGTAGCAGTGTATCTGGTGAAGGGAATCCCTTAGTGTATTTCAAAGATTCCGCAGATGCATTATTTATTGAGATATAAATCAAAGGCTTTATCATATCCTTGTGCTTTGAATTTTTTGCAAAGTTTATCCCGAGTTTATCATGTAAGGCTTTAGAGCAGAGTTTATATAATTTCCTTACCAATTTCCTGTTGGGCCTCATTTGTTCATTCCCTAAGACTTTAAAACCGATGAGGCCCCTAATAAGTCTCCTCAGAATAGTGAAGCATTATCTTGCAGAAGTAATGGTACTTAGGTTGAAAGTGCAAATAGTGGCATCAAGCCCTTTCTTCTGTTCACAAGCCTTACAAAGTTCGCCCTCCGCGTGGTGATATTCTTGTTGGCAATGGCGATCTATTCTATGTTCATTATGTTTAAGGAAAAAGCGAAGAGAGAGGAATTAAGGCTCTTGCTAGCACTTGTATTCTTATATGATGCACTTGAAAATTATATGGTTGAACTAGAAGGACCGCTAATTAGTGCGGTAAAATATTTATTAATGAGGTGATTTTAAATATTTACCATGATTGTAGCGAACGAATTAACCTTTGAGTACGAATCCATAACGGGTGCTTACACAATTAAGGGACCCATGTTCAAGTTCAAGGTAAGAGCTGAGTACACTTTACAGGTCGACGCCCCTACCTTATATATAGACATCGTGGGCGGCAGACTGCTTGTGTATGGGGAGCAGGGCTTCATAGAAGTTGGGGATTTAACGCCTGAGGCTGGATTCTCCCGCGTATCTCCAGGGGGAAAGTTTCCTATTGAACTGCGCGCCCAGTTTTCACCTGAGTCATTCCAGAGACTTCTCGAAATAGCAAGTAACAGCAGAAGATTTCAGATACAGGTCTTTTACAGGCGCTACCTCATGTATATCCGCCTGGTAAATGAGCCCCTAATCAAAAACGAACTTGGCGGGCTCTTTTCCTTGTATCATGGAGTTGTAGGGGGTAAGGTTGATGGTCTTCCAAACGTAAGTATGTTCAAGGTGGACGCGGAGGAGTGGGCGAGGGCGGTTGAGAATACAAAAGCTGCGCAGTACGTCACACACAGCCTACTCATACTGAACACGGATAAAGAACCTATTAAGGAGCTTCTTGAGATCATAAAGAAGGCTGAAGAGCTCCTACTTAAAGGACAAATAAAGGAGCCCTTAGCCAAGGTGCGTGAGATATGTGATTGGTTTGGTCACAAAAATAAAAATCAAGAGGACAGGTACAGTAGGCTCAAAAGCTTTGATCTTTCAGACTCGGAAAGAGAGAATTTGGTAAATTTTCTCGACGTACTCTGGGATTGGTCGTCAAAGGGACACCATTATACACCCGAAGGGTATGTATGCACAGAAGAGCAGGCATGGATGTCAATCCACATGGGCTACCTTATCCTCTCATACCTGAGCAGGAAGCAGATGATCCAACCAGTCTAGGCGGCCACAGCTCGACCTGAGCCCACACGTCGACCCAGCGCACCAATCAATGCCTACCTCAAAGCGACTGATACAAATAATTAGAATTCGCAGGCATGAAATGAGGGATCGTCTTAACACGTTTAACGCGTCATACCATAACTGTTGGGACGCCCATGCATTTAACGTATGATAAGCCCCTGCCCCTAGAACTGTAGACTCAAAACTCGACTCAAGCTTTTACTCCGAGCGTAGATTTCGGGTTCGCTGATATGGGGCGAGGTTTCCATTATTTTGTGAAGATATGGTAAGTAACGAGCAAACCCCGCCATTATCGTAGCAGACTCAAAATCACGTTATTAAAAATAAATATATCTATTGCACTGGCTGCGGGACAGGATCGCTTTATGCGTCTAGGTATAGAAAGTTGTGCCACAACCCTATGCTAAACTTTGCGCAGTGTATCCTGTCTTCTCTCCTCTGTGCTATTTTACAACCAAACAGCTTCTTGTCTGCAGAGAACTCAACTTCAGAATTTTTTATTTTCTAATATTCTTTAATGTATTAAAATGTGTCTGTGACAAACTCCCTCATCGTTCGTTATACTTCTAAGATCCATTTAGAGTTATATCCTTACTTTGGTATGATATACATTGCGTTTGTGCTGGGTCTACCCCACCGTTCTCTTAAGTTATCCGCTTGTAATCTTTCAATACCAGTATTGTTAAGCGTCAATAAATTCAAGAAAATAGACAGAAACGCATTACTGACAAATTAATAAGCTGCTCGCATGGGTACTGTAAAGGTCTGAGCTTTCTTGCTCATGAATTTTCAAATTAGTCTACATTATCCTACATCTCAAGTTCCTTCTTTATGTCGTTCGTAAGGTATTCTTCTTTGAAAAGCAGTTTTTTGTAGTTAATTCCTTTTAAAATTTCAGAATCCGTGAGTTCTGGCTTCTTTTCCTTCACCTTTTGGATAACTTCATCTTAGGGCCGTAGGCAAGGTTCTCCGCAATGATTATCGCGGTAGCTTCTAATTTTTTGCGTTTGTTATCAGGCATTTCAAATTTATATGCGACATTGCTTTTTAAAAGCGTCTATCTGTTTTGGGTTTTAAAGGAAGCGTCGCATTTAAGTTTAATGAGAAGCTTTAATTCTGCCAAAGGTGGGTTATTGAAGTTTTCTTACTTAGCAATCTTGTCTCTCGCGCTCTTCGGTCTTATTGCGCCTTTGCCCTCCCACGCTTCTCTTTCGGGTCCTTTTGGAGAGGTTCAGCTTTCAATGTATCAGATAAACACCCGTAATGTAAATCCGAGAGTCCCCTACTCTTACGCTTACGGTGCTGTTTCGATAGGAGGCTCGTGGTATTACGTGAACAATTCAGCGGTGGTTTCTAAAACGACTACTTCGAATTCTTCTACGACGGGAGGAGGTGTTTCTGCAACGAACACGAGCGCTTCTGCTTCTGCTTCTGCATCTGCATCTTCTTCTTCCACGACGGTCACTGCTACTACTTCTTCCGAAATTAATGCTCCTTTGAAACTTGTCGGCTCTGTAACGTTCTTCTATTTGGGTGGGTCGAACAAAACGGTGCCCATGGAATTCACAAAGAGCGAGTATTACGTCGGAGAGCTTGCAAACTTCACAACAGGCGATGTCAGAGCAAACCTGCTATACTACTCATATTCAGTTGTTCCTGAAAGCCTCAACGGCACACCTATCGGTCCAGTTCTCACTGGCCTAAACGGACAGCAGGGAATAGCACTCATAGACCTTTATAACACGATCGTTGCCCTTCCACAGTTCAACGATTATATGCTTGACGCATACGCAACTGCACCTTCACAGGAGTTTTACTGCTTCCCCCAAACCCCTAACACATTTATATAACCTCCTTCCAGACCAACGGTCTTAGATATTAGTCAAGATACACGTTAGCTCTTTTTCCGACCCAATATATTATTACAGCTTTATTATTTTCGTCAATATCATATAAAACACGATAATCTCCTAACCTGAACCTATATCTTGCACCACGCTTTGAGAGTTTTAGTTTTCGACACTTAGAGCATAAGTAAGGATCAGATAGATTTTCCTCAATTGCTGCTTCAATTTGTTTTTGAAACGCTGGATCAATCTTCTTTAAACTTTTATAATATCCTTTTGTTTTTTGTATTTTGTATTTCAAGCACTTTTACCCATCATTTCAAGTGCTTCATTGTAGGATTCTTCAAACTCTTTTCTTTTTTCTTCATCAGAATATATTTCCAGAAATGTCAATATATCGTCTTTTTCTTCGGCATCGTTTTTGAACATTTCAGCCAATACTTTCAAAGCAGGCTCAAGTTTTTTATCGTTTTTTAAAAGACCGTAAAGCAAGGCATAAAAGGTAATGACAATGCGAGCTGACAATTTAATAAACTCATTCGCATCAAAACCAGCCGCCTTTAGCTTTGAATAAAAGGTTTCAAGTTTAGAATTAAGGTCGGCTCCGCTCTTTATGACTTCAAAGAAAGGTGTTTCGTTAAAAACTTCAAGAGAGTAAGCGTCCACAATTTTGTTTAAAATTTCTTTATCGTAAGAAGAGCCTATTTGGCCACTTTCTATATCTGAAATAAAATCTTCCAAATCGGTCTTTTCAATCTTTTCAATTATTTTGGAAGCATTTATCGATTGGGAGAAATTAGTAAGTGCAAAAAACAACTTTTCGAAGTTATGTTCAATATATTCTTCTATTTTAGAGGGTTCAACGTTATAAATTTCTCTTATTTCGCTAAAACTTTTTGCTATAGTTTCATCTAACTTTTTTGTTTTATTTTTATTAATTTTTGGTAATAGAATAACGCTCATTTAATTTCTCACCATTTTAATACTTATCATATAATATCCCACACCCTCGCGCTCTATGTACCTATATCCATATTTACACACTCTTATAAAAATGTTATTTTTCATTTTTCATACTTTCCAAAATTACGATTTTTGAAAGGCTGGCTTCTCAATGAGGAAGTGCGATACGGTATCCCACCACATCCAAAATACATCTTTGTCTGTAGTAAACTACCCCGTCCTTACCAGTAGATCAAAAATTTCTATTGCAGAATGGCTGTTTAACGTTATGGATACCATAAACAGCATCCTGCGATCTAACATTGGTAACAACTACTTATTATATGTTTATGAGTCGATCGACAAGGCTATGAATATAAAGGCTCGAGATAGCGAATCGATAAAGAAAGTAATAGTTCTTTCCTCAATAATGAACTCTTATGTTGAGGGGACTGCTTTATCCATTGACGTATGCGGACAAACTGTAAGGAACAACATAAAAGAGCAGGGCCCAGAGCGCGTTCTAAAGTACAATGAAGAAATATTAAAGAAGATGAGGGAAATGGGGGCGTTAAAAAAACCTGTCATCGTCGCCATGGACTGGCACGATATAATGTTCTACGGTGATGTTAACGCTGAAGGCGTAAAAGGGACTAAGCATAAAAACGGCACTAACTGGGCTTATCAGTTCGCAACGGCAGCTGTTGTTATGGGAGATGAAAAGTTAACCGTTGCGGTTACGCCTGTAAATAACGAAAGTAAGGTTGAACACGTGAAGAGGCTTTTATCCAAAGTATTTGAGCTTGGTATAAAGGTGAAAATTTTGCTTTTAGATGCAGGATACTACACCGTTGATATAATAAATTACCTTAACGGAATAAATTTCATAATGAGGGCAAAGGGGAAGTTCAAAGAGGGGGTTGACTTACACAACAAGCAGCGAGAGGAAAAGGCCAGAGGAACAGGCAACCGTTAGGATTGTAGCTGTTAAAGACAGAAACGAGCTGTTAGTTTTCGCAACAAACACCCACCTTAAGCCTAAAGCTATAAGAAGGATATTCAGAAAGAGGTGGGCCATAGAGACTTCTTACAGGATGATAAACCAGTTTTTGCCAAAGACAACATCAAAGCTTTACAGCTTAAGGAAGCTTTACTTCTACCTTGCAGTGCTTTTATACAACATCTGGGTTTTTATGAACTACAAAAGGGAAAAGGTAACAGTTCAGTATGTGAAGTTTTTATTAATGATTGAAGCGTTAATCTCTAACATATACGTTACAATCTTCAGATAGCTTTTATTTTAAACATAATGAGATAACTAACTTTACCAGCTTAAACCATGCTTTATTTTTGGCTCAAAGCGCTATTTTTATAGCATAATAAGGATAATTTAGGTTAATCAGCGCAATTTGATGGCTTGCTTAGCCTTGCCTAAAGTTTTTGGACAAAGATCACGTTTAAAATCTGGTATAATAGCAAAAGCATCATAAAAATCAACAAAAGTTTTGATCTACTGTCGTGCAATGGGACTTTCGCCCCTTAACCCTTACCAGTTAAAAACTTCTCATGATTTTGTAACGTGCGATTCCCCGTTAATCTTTTCGAAAGGGAAAACTGCGTTCACGCTTTCGTTCTCAAATATCTCCCTGTCGTGGGTTATTATGACAAGCTGCCTCACCGCCTGTCCCATGTTCCTGACCAGGTCAACAAAGGCCTTCTTCCTTTCTTCATCAAGGTAGTTAGTCGGTTCATCTATGATTATGAAGTCTATGCTGCCGGTGCTCAGGAGCTTTGCTATGGCAAACCTTATGGCAACAGCTATGGCGACCTTTTCACCTCCGCTCATCGTATTGATGTCCTGAAAACCTGAGCTCATGTAACACTCTATGCCTACCTTTGATTCGCCCTCGCTGATCTTTATCTCCGAGATGCCAGTGCCAAAAAGCTGTATGTAATCTGTTGAGAATGCTGAAATGCTCCTGACGGCCCAGAACCTCATGCTCTTTGCGAGCTCGCCGCCCTCGGCGTGCCCTGCACCCCCCCCCAATCACTCTACTTTAAGAGCACCATGCTTGCTGCCTCCTACGCTGCGGACGCGTTTGGGAGGCGCGCCCTGACGGGTTTCGGGGTGGCCGGGATAGTGTACTACACGATGGGGTTAGAGGACATAGCGAGGGTTAGGAGGTCGCGTTTCCCGGGCTTCATAAGGGAGGAGCGGACGGCGGGGGGTAAGGGGTGGGGGGTGTTCGCACGCTGGAGCCCGTCTCTCCAGCGGGGCGTGGAGGCAGCCGCCCGCCTCCTGAGTTAGGGATGGAGGTTGGGGGGCGGGAGGTTGCCGAGCTCTACGACGCCAGGTGCCCCAGGCTCCCCACCCTGGCGCTGAAGCCCAGGCGCTCCCAACCCGAGGAGGAGATACTCCTCCGCGTCGCGAGTGACCCACACATCAGGCACCAGGTCCCTGAGGGTGTTAACCCAGACAGGCTGCGCCCAGCGGTGACCGTGGGGGCGGACGGCACCGTGGCTGAGGCGCCGCGTGAACCCGGCGCCTGGGTAAGCGAACCCTGCGTGCTCATACTCACAGCCACACCCCAAGCCCCCCTGACACCCTCACCCGCAGTTGTTTACCGTTTCCAAACGGTACAAACACGCCGGGGTCCTTAGTGTACACCTTTAAACCGAAATCCCTGAGACGTAGATCCTCGATGATCCTTTCACGCAGTAGGCTCAACACGTATGCGCCGGTTGAGACCCTGACACCCGGCCAGAGCTCCTCTGTGACACACGCGCCCCCGAGAATAGGCCTCCTCTCGAGCACGCACACCTTGAGCCCAGCCTTCGCTAGATAACACGCCGCCACAAGCCCATTATGACCCCCACCCACAACTATCGCATCATACACACCTAACCGACGCAGAACACGAAATTGAGCTTTAACCAAAAATAGAGTGCCCGCAACTTTCTTAGATTAGGCTTCTATATTGTTTAACCACTCATATTCGTAAAGCTATCTATGTGGGATGGGTCTTTGCAAGTCTATGGTAGCAGATGTTCGGGTCTTTGTCTTTTTCGTAATGATAAAGTTAAAGCTAGTGAAAGTATTACTAATAGGATACCCACGTATAGTGGAGCCGTATTCATAAATTTATAGTTTGATAGTGAGAGGTAGATGAACATTATTGCTACACCTATATATACGCTAACAGGGTATCTTCCCGCGTTTTTCTGTAGTGATGAAACATAGAGTGTGGGCGAAATTATTAGTAGCGAGGTGCCTAGTGCATTAGACTCTAATTCAATGAGGAAGCGTGGATTTCCCATCGACACTGAGAAGAGTGTGGATATCACTGTTAGTATCGGAATAGCTAGGATCAAATAAGAAATTATGTACATGTCTATTAACCACTTGGAGTCGATGCCCGACGCCATAAGGAATTCGAGTAGCCCGGAGGATTTATCTTCTATGAATACTGAAGCGACCATTGAAGAATATAGCACTCCAAAAATCATAGGTGTAGCGATATAGATGCCGAGAATATGGGGTAGTGTTTTCACGATGTGGAGGTTATGAATATCATATATTGTTAGTAAAACTATTAGTGCGATAAGGAATGCAAGGTATCCACTATTCCTTCTAATTATCCTTTTATTAAAGGTTTTAAACATTAAGAGTGTTTTGCTCATTTTAGCAAATCCTCTAATGGGTTACCCATCTCCCTTACTTCGTATATCTGAATTCCTTGGGAAGTAACATGCTGAATAATTCTGTTTACTCCAGAGGGGTCTGAGACGCTTAATACAAAGTATTCTCCCCTATATTCTCCTACGAGAATTTTTGAAAGGTCTCCAGAAGCTTTGATGCCAATATCATACCTCCCAGTATTCAACTTGTCTATTGGTGTTGAAAGCTTAATTCTTCCCTTATCCAACAGAATCACATGTGTAGCCAAATCCTTCGCTTCATAGAGATTATGCGTAGTATAGAGTATGATTTTCTCCTTTGAAAGATTAAATACGACTTTCCTTACATTTGACGCCCAAATTGGATCCAGATTATCAGTGGGTTCGTCCAGAAGATAGACATCAGCTTTTATAAGAAAGCTTTTAGCCAAAGAAACCCTTCTCTTTTGACCCATAGAGAGTGTGGAAATCTTCTTTTGAAGCAAGTCGTTAAGCCCAAAAATCCGAACTACGTCCTCGACGTTCCCCCCAATCAGGTCTTTGAAGAATTCTAGGGCTTCTAATACTCTGAGGTCTTGCGGCAATGCGTGTGTGTGGGAAGCAAAGGAGAGTTTACCGTTGATCTTAACGAAGCCTCTAATCGGTCTCAAAACACCTGAAAGTGTTCTAAGAAGAGTTGTCTTACCAGCGCCATTCTTGCCGAGAACTACGTAGGCACCTGGGTTGTACACTTTGAGGTTTAGGTCGCTCAGCACTTCAACTTTCCCATACCCAGTGTACACACCGTCAAGAACTATCTCAGGCATCTATCGTCGGCCTTTAACACGAAGAACAATGCCCAAAGCGAACATAAGCACACTTAGTATCTTTATGTCAGAGGATTTCACCCAAACGATTCCGATAACCGCTATCACTATTGCAATGGTTAGTACTGCGTCACCTAACGACCTGTAGCCCACCATAAAGAACTCCGCCAACAAGCTAATTGTGGTAGTCGTGCATGAGCTCATATATGTGTAAAGGTAAAGGTGAGCTTCGCCTGATAAAATTGATAGATACATCTTTATAGATTTCGTCTTTCATTGAGGATCTTGATTAGGAAACACTTTGTGACCTTTAAGCCAAATTTAAAGTCCAATTTTCAAACTCAATTCCTAAGCTCCTAATTCATTAACTAGCTACTCATCTCATAAAGATATGTAACGGTCTGGCGCCTTGATTACCAAGTTGACTTCTAAGGTTCACTATCGGAATCGTTGATGTGGGCCTCAATCATATTACGGATTTCCATGATTTCATCAATCCCTTTTTGGGATATTCTGTACTTCACTCTGCTACCGTCCAAAAAGGGGAAGCTTTTACGATAAGTGAGCAAACCTTCTTGGCAAAGCTGTTTTAAATGATAATCAATACGTCCTTTGGTAATCTTAAACCTACCACTTAGAATTTTATAGATCCCCATAAAACTTAGTTCTTTATAGACATAGAGTGTCAACAAAATGTATAATCTAATTCTTACCCTTTCACTCATGATAAGCTACCTAAAACAACCAAAAGGAGGACTACTATGGCCAGAATAGCCGACATAATGATCTTTCGCTTCCTAAACTTGAGGTAAAGCGGTGTTTGAATAGCTAAGAACCCCACAAAAGTTAGGGAGACGGCTAGCAAAAGCTTGGCTAGGTTTAAACCGTGAAAGTAGAGGTAGAGGGCTACACCTGTGTCCACGCCAATAATAATGGACAAAAAAGTCCTCTTATAGTATGAGCGGGCATCAACCCAATTTCTCCTTAGCCGTACCAACCGTGCGAGCCTAATGTTATACCTATTTATCAAATAACCGAAAACTAAAACTGGTATTACGTCTAGAATCTCTGGGCTTTGGATTCTATAAACTATGATAAAGCTTGAAGCTGCAATTATTACTGCGAAGACAGCTATTATTATGAATAAGCGGGTGGTTAACCGCTTTTCAAGGTAGTCAAGGAATTCATCGTACTTCTCAGTCACCGCGTCACCAATTTGAACGATTGTTTAGTCTGCTTATATATATTACTATCTCTGAAATATTTGGTTTGCCAACAACAACCTGTGTATACCCTTGTAGCTTTCGGATCAGTTCTTCAACCTCTTGATTACTAACTAAGATTCTTATTTGTTCCCTACTTTTACTCAACAACACGTACCCTTCTAAACCTAAATTGTCGTTTGGTTTCTCAATACTTATAACTTTAAAGCTGTTTGCAAGTTTAAGAATGCTATTTCTATCATATTCTTTCAGTGCGGCATCATATAATATTAGTAGTTTCTTACAGAGTTCAATGTCTTCTATTTCGTGGGTTGTTATGAGAACTGTTTTCTTTTCACCAATATCCTGCAATATTTTCCTAACGGCCATACGGGCGGCAAAGTCTAAATCTGAGGTTGGCTCATCGAGAAGTAGAACGGGTCTATCTAGCGCAATAGCTCTAATTAAAGCCATCTTCTTTTTGTTCCCATGGCTTAGAAAACCGAATTTAAAGCCAATATAATCATTCACCCCCATCACTTCCATAAGCTCTCTTATTTTTTCCTTATCGAGTTCTAACACCTCGCTTAAGAAAGCTATGTTTTCGCCAACCGTAAGTTGGTTATCGAAAAAGTATGAGCCTCCCTGAAACATAGTTGATATTATGCTCCTGACATGGTTCTTCTCTTTCACCAAATCATAACTCATCACAGTGCATGATCCGCTATCTGGTGGAATATCGGTGGACAACACTCTTATGAGTGTTGTCTTCCCCGACCCGTTTGGACCCACGACGCATGATATCCCATTATCAAGGGTAAAGGATATTCGATCGAAGACTTTCCGTTCTATAGACACACCCTCTTGACCAGCTTTTTTGGAAGAAGGGCTCATTGGTATAGGTAGCTTACTGTTTATTCTGAAAGACTTCGATAATTCCCGTGCTTCTATCGCCATTTAAAATAGCACCTCCCGCGTGCCCAATTTATCCAAGAGCCGCGATGCGAGAACTAACAGAATGAAGGAGAAGAGTATTAGATACGTTAAGGAGAGTGCTATCTGGGTTATGGGGTTAAACAAGCCAGACCATATCGCTCCCAGCTGAGAGGCCTTATATCCCAATAAAAAATATCTTATAATCGCTATTGCGTGAGAATAGGGTATTACGGCACTTATTAAGAGCTCAAGTCTAGGGAGATACATTACGGGATAGTATATCCCAGAGAAAAGAAAGAATGGTAGCAACAACAACGAAACGTATGAGGATACACTAAGTAAAACCTTAGAAAGCACTATAGCGAGGCTGTAAGTGAATAAAACTGATAAAAAGATAACGAGTACAACGCTTAGAAAGCCGATAAGTGAAAAACTATAGGGAAAACCGAAAGGAAACGAAATCACTAACAGTTCGAATAGAGCCAGTAAGGAGAGGATAGCATATACGGCTACGTCCGCTAATATGAAAGAGGCTCTCCAGTCGTGTGAACTAAGCAGACGAATGATTCGTGGGGACCCTAAACTAAACTCTAAAGACATATTAAGGGAGTTAGCTAGTGGAAACGATATGCTAAAGAGCATGGGAAGACCTAGTGCTTCGAACGCCAAGAAGTTTGTACCCAATATCTCTTCAAATGCTTTGCTCAGAGCGTTATTGATTGAGAGACCGTATGTTAGCAACCAGATTAAGGGCTGGGCTAACTGGAATATGAAGAAAGATTTCTGTGTTAATACAACTCTGAATCGACGCTTAATGAATGCGTACAATAAAGGCATAGTGAACTGGCTACTCAAATCTTAATCCTCTATTACAAAAACTGGCATGAGGTTGTTATGAATAACGAAATCCTTCTTACCGGCTTTAACATCGCTTATGAGGTTGAATGCATCATCGAGTGAATCAACCCTTTTTGTCCTAACCAACACGTTGCCTCTGCTAATAACTAATCCCTGTTTTTTGTACATTAACACTGCTGTTACATCCTTCCCAAGCGAGCCGTCGCTATTTATTGTTAGTGTCTTGTAAGTATGTAGAAAAATCTTCGAGGTGTCATCTAAAGCGTGAATTGGTAGTATCCATCCAAAGTCTATGTTTAAATCATACATATCGTAGAAACCTCTCTACCCAAATACTCTCTACCGTTCAACGATATTTCAAAGGATGTTTCTATCCCGTTTGTTAACGGAATAGTTTTATAGTTCTTGATTTGTTGGGGTAAAAAATTGAGGAAAGGTGTTTTCTCCGTAATTTTTCTCACCTGTTATTTGTTCCTATGATTATAGGGTCGCCTGTCGCTGCGCTTACACCTGCGGCAAAGGTGCCGCATATTGCTGCGCCTGTAGCCGTCCCACAGCAGTCGCAGTCACTACAACAGGTGAGGAAAGCCGCCAAATCAGTCAGTGGCATTCCCTATCACAACTAATAATAATACAGAAGATTCTTATAATTTATAGTGAAATTCTATTTTCCAGACCCAGTAAGTGTTTGACTTATCATAGTCTACTCTACCGGAAAACGTAAGGGTGTTTGCTTGGCTAGTAACTTAGTTTTAGCGATATGTATGCCTTGGAGACCCACCACCTAGCGGTGTCTGAGTTGTCCATAATATGGGGGGTGCTCGAGTAGGACGCTCAACATTTCGAAGGGGTCAACCCTGTGGTCAGCGCTGTTAGCCAAGCCATCAATAATACCCACAAAGAATCGGTAAACCTCGGAATAAGAAGCCTCACCACCTCACCATCCATGTTAATCATAGAAAGCGTTATTTTCGCTTATTCGTCATTGTTCTGTGTTTGCTTACGTGTTTTGGCATCAAAGGGACGACGCCTACTCGGCTCGGCTATACGAGGAGGGTTTAGCCTCTTTTCACACTCGGCTTTCAGCTCTGGGCGTTAAGGGCTTCTTGGGCTCGTTCACGTTTAAGGTCAGCGGTGTACCCTGGATTACTGGGGAGGGCTATGAGGACTGGTATCTAGTGGCTGGTCTGGGCGTCTTAGAGGAGATAAACTCACTCATCGGTGACCCCATCATGAGAGGGGTCCACGACAATGTGGCTCAAATGTCGGTTAACGGTAAAGGCACAATACTGGCTCATGTGAAGGGTGACCCAACGCTTATAAATGCCTCAAACGCATGCTGGCTCTCAAAACCTAGAGCTACAAGCTATGATGACTTCTATGGAGACATTGATTCCGTGATCAGTGGTTTAGCTGCCAGTGTGTGGAGAAGGCAACTCGCCCTAGGACCCAACCCCGAGTTCCTCGTGATTAGCCACACCCAGCCACAGTTACCCAAAGCGTATCAACCACAACCAGTAAACAGGCGTGCGCTAATCGCCCCCACCAAGAGGTAAGTCTAGGTTAACCAAGCATAAGCCTGCTCGAGAGGGCTCCTAACACTTGGTTCCAAAGTATACATATGGGTGCAGTACTGGTGGTGAACCATTATCCAGCCTCTGGGTTCAGAGTTTTGTGTCGAAAGCTCAAATGTACTTTCAAGTCGTCTATTTGAAGTGGATGGGTGCCCTGTCCACATAATAGTTCTAATCGGGTGAGTTCGTGGTGGTAAGGGTTATTTTTAACTGTGTGTTATAGCTGGCATGCTTGTGTGTGAGCTCACCACATATAGGAGTCTTCCAAGCGCTGAAAAGAGGGAGGAGCACATCTCGTATCTTAGGTGTGTGGGTGCTAGGGGTAAGCTTGCACTGTCGGGTCGATTCGCGGACGCCAAGGGCGCGTTGATTATCTGGCGTGTGAACTCCCTCACGGAGGCAGAGGAGCTTGCGAGGGGTGACCCCTATTATCAAGCGGGGCTAATAGACTACCAGCTACGCGAGTGGAATCTCAGCATAAAATTCCCTGAGAACCTGGAGTGAATCCCTCAAACGTTGGTCATAACTCTGTGGAACCCCCTCGCCCAGCTGGTTTTGTCTATGGGTAAAACAGCACCCAAGTTTCTATGGCTCTTCATATCACATTGCGTGTGGCTGGTCAAACCCCTTTTGTGGGTGTTTTACAGGCCCCCACTGCCTCTTTGTATGGAGGCTAAGCTACACTTTGCTGTTTTAGCTGTGCTTTGAAACCCGACTCCGCGATTACGGATGCGAGGACCTCGACGAAGTCGTCTGAGTCGTTGAATGACTCTATCCTCTCAAGTGTTAAGCCTAGCTCGGAGGCCTTCTGCGTGAGTTCTATGTCGATGTCGTAGAGTATTTCTAGGTGGTCGCTCACAAAGCCTATGGGTGCCACCAGCACGTTTCTCCAATCTTGAGCTCTGAGTTGCTCGAGTTTTTCCTCGACGCTTGGGCCAAGCCAGGGTTCACCGTGGCTGCTTGCGCTTTGATATGCGAACCCATACTCACCCGCCTTAAGGTTTAGCTTGGAGGCTAGTGCCTCAACGGTCTGGTGGAGCTGTGCTGGGTATGGGTCACCCCACTCAGTGATCTTTTCGGGGAGGCTGTGGGCTGTGAATAGGTAGAAGACTTTTCTGGATGGGTTAAACTTGGTCTCCCGTGTTTGTTCGATTCTGTGTGCCAGCCTGTCTATGTACGTTGGGTTCAGGTGCCAGCTATCCACCAGTGTTAGGTGAACTCTTCCGCCATGTGTTTTGTTGGCTTCCACGAGTGCCTCGTGGTATCCGCGCACACTCATTGTTGAGTAGTGTGGGGCGAGAACTATGCCAAGAAGGTTCTCCACTTCGTCGTTAATCACTGCTTCGAAAACCTCTTGGATGAAGGGTTTGGAGTGCTTCATCCCGTAGTAAACCCTGAGCTGGTAACCCTGCTCGTTTAGGTGATTCTCAAGCTTCTGGCTTAGCGACCTCACAATCCTAAGTAGTGGGGAGTACCCGCCTATAGCCCGATAACGCCTTACTAGGTCCTCCACTTCCTCCCTTGTAGGCTCACCGCCGCCAGTCATCCTAGAATAGTGCGCCCTTATATGCCTTAGATACGCGGGTATCTCATCAACACTCTCAGCGCCACCGTAAGCCATCAGTATTACAGCATTCTTATAAGACATCATGATTATTTCCCCACACATGTTTTTTTGAGTTTCGAAAAACTCCTGGATTCGTCACTTGAATCCACCTCTTAATGGTGGGTTAATGCGTCCTAGCACCACCCTCTTATTGGCGCCCGTCACGCTGGGGATGTTCCCAGCGTAGCCGGAGCGTGTGAGGTATGCTAACACGGCGAACGCGTAGCACTCCCAGTAATCCCTTGGGACACCGTAATCCTCGTGTGTGCTGACCTTCACTCCCAGCCTGTTGGCTTTAAGCCTACTCATAATATAGGGGTTCCTAGTGCCCCCACCACCCGCGATTATCTCATCGAGGCCGAAGCGGGATGCGACTAGGCCCGCGTGGTACTCAATCATGAATCCCGCGTGGTACTCAATCATGAATACTGTGTACTCCGAGAGTGTGGCAACCACGTCCTCAGGGGCCAGACCCAGCCGTTTAGCGTTGCCCCATATTTTGAGTAGAAACTCCCCGCCGTACCTTTCCCTACCCGTGCTCTTAGGGTACCCCCTCAACCTATAGTCATCCTCTTCTAAGAGGTAGTCGAGTAACTCGGCTGACACCCTACCCCTCCTAGCTATCTTGGCGTCGACATCATACCTTAGACTGCTATCCACAAAGAGGTTAACAGCCCGATCGACAAGCATAACCCCTGGACCCGTGTCGAATGCGACCACATCCTCGAGGCCGCGGCCGCGTGGCAGGTATGTTATGCTTGCTATTCCCCCAATGTTGAGTATTATCCTAGAATGCTCCTTGTCTCTGTACTTTAAATAGTCAACCAATGGTACTAGGGGTGCACCCTCCCCACCCGCTGCTATATCAGCGCTTCTGAAATCCGAGATAACCGGGTAGCCGAACTCCACATATATATGGGATGGGTCACCCAGCTGAAGCGTCACCACCCTACCCTCATGGTAAACAGTCTGACCGTGGAAGCCCACAAGTTCAGGGGCACCCCACCCCTCCCCCCTCAAACTCTTCAGACACTCCTTGGCGAAAACACCTAGGTCCCGATGAGCATAGGCGATATCCCTCGCACTAACACTCCCACCCTCAGCTATACTGAGTAGGCGCCCCCTTAAATCCTCTGGGTAAGCAAAAGTTCTCCCATCTATGAAGCCAGCTTTAAAAGGCTCAACACTCTCAACATCAACATACGCCACACTCAAGCCGTCAAGCGATGTGCCAGACATTAAACCAGCGACCCTCACAGCCCACCACCAAAACCAATCAAAGAGTAACACCAATTAAGCGTTAAGCCCACAAACCATAATTAAAGCCCGAAACACCCACCACATACAATTGCGACGAATACGGTTATGGGATGAACTAGGAGAGCTGGAGAACTCAGCCACATCACAGATAGAACCATACCACCCTGGAGAATTCAGGATGGCACGGAAGACCCATCAACCGATGTTGTCCAGCTAACACTTTCCCAAGCGTGGATACGAAGCTCACTATCCCCTAATCTCAACACTATCCACGTATTACCCCCTAAACCCAAGACACACTCCACTAGTCACCCTGAAAGCGCTGACCAACTAGCCGTAGCCATACTGTGAATTCAGGTGCATGTGCTCGGGCACGATTAACCCCAAGAACAGTGGTAAACCCACCACGCTTAGCTAATATTCAGTTGATTCAATGTACCAACACACCACAGTTCATATCCATGAGTATTAACAAAGAAACAAAGAGAGGAGTATACGCCGACTCCCGAGAGGGAGTTTTAAGGAGTCCAGCTAACCCTCCGGGATTAAAGGTCACATTAAGGCTCAACAACTAGTAGCCCCACGTTTGGAAAGAGGGGATAACACAAAGGACACATGTGAGTCTACCCCCGGTTTTTTGGTGATCGCCTGCATAACCTATCCTCCGCACCGATATATATATAGAACCAGGGATAATATTAGATAGGTGTTATGTCTCATAAAACGCTGATCATTACATCATCCATTTTTGTTGTAATCATACTCGTAGGTGTGATTATATCCTTCACACTACTTCTTCACCCTAACACGCCTAATAGGGGTGGTGTTGCTTCTACGAGCACCCAGACGACCCAGTCGCTTGTGTCGGTGGTCCCGCAGCGGGTGGTTCTCGGAGTCCTGCCAAACCCCCAGAACAGCTCTGCCGAGGTGATCCCAGCAAACACATTGGTATGGGTAACATATGTTCTTTCTAACACGACTTATCTGGTAGGAGCCGATACTACGTTTGTAGCTACTCTTCAAAACTACAATACTAATGTAACCATAGCCGTGTACGTGAATAGTGTGCTCTACAGAAAGGAAACAACCATGATACCTCCACCAATCATAAAGGGAAACTCAACTGGAATTATTTACGACGTGGGTGCCTCAGTGGATATACAATCAACTATAGCTGGTGGGTCAACGATAACACTGGCTATTATCTCGCAGGCTCCAATAACCGTTTATGCGCTTAACTCTGGGTCAACGTACGAATCCCAAATCGAGAAAATACCTACAGAACTACCAACGAGCGCATCGATTCTACCCTATCTGGTGGAAATCTATGCCTTTACCAATGCTTAATTCAAAACATGAGTACACCATTATTTTCCCTGTAGCTATGCTATTACTTCTCTCATTCACATCACTTGTCTATGCTTATTCAGGAAACAATAACATCATAGTCACTAATAATCAGAACTGCGGGTGGGCGGATATGGATCTAGAACTCAACACCACAAGCAATTATGTCGTTTTTGACCATAATGGTGTGGCGGGATATTACGGATGGCAGGTCGAAGTTTTCACTGTTCAGAATAAACCCGCCTATCAGTGGGTGAGCAACGTTAAGAATTACAAGCTCACAGACTTCTTTCTACGATGCCTGTTACCAAATGTCTATTATCAGCTTCTAAAACTAGGAATACTTTTCTACTTGAAAGGTGACACCGAACTGATTTGTTACAACGAAAGTGTACTTGTTTATCCTTTTTACGGTAAAGGTAAGGGGTGGAAAGGGTTTTAGGGTTAGCACTACACTCTCTGATCCTGATCCTGATAAATAGCTCACATTATACTGAAAAGTCCACGTTTGTATTTGGATACTTCCGCTCACATTACGGGAAAAGGTTGCGTTAAGAAAGGCCCACTCGACACCTATGGAATGGTTTGCAGAGCGTGAAAACTGCGTTGGAGGAAACGTAAGTTGAGTGGTGGGTCGCTCAACTTCGTAATAAGGTTGAACAACTACGCTTGACACACTATTTGAAACAAGAAAATCGTTTCCATATTTTTTAATCGAGTAAACTTGTGGGAAGAGCGTCGATAGCGAAAGCATCACAAGCTCTGTTTTTTTTGTGTGAGGTAGATTGCATTGTAATAGGTAAAAGACACGTTTTGGTAAAACTCACCGGTTATGTTTTTTCCGTAAATCGAATTGTAAAACCTCCATGTAGGATTTTCAATTCTTAGCGAAGTTTGGCTAGAGTGTGCGAAGACCACTCCGGTAGCAATCAAAGCACAAATCAAAAAGATCAGACCACCAAAACTTTTCTTTGTTCGAAAGTTGCTTGCCAAGTCAACCGCCATTACACCACATTACATATGTTATATATCCAGACGTGCTTGTTCCAATACCGCAGATATTTATAGGTGGGGAACCGTTAGAATAAGAATTCCAAGAATACCAATATATAGTGGGCGCAATTGCTGGGTTAGTGAATTCCTGTTGTGAGTCGGGAATCTGAGATGGAGAATTCGAACTCCCTTCTGCGATGACACCAAAATTACCTATCGATAAACAACCCGACGAACCATAACCCACATATTCATTAAGCACAAAGCTATTAGTCGCACTGTCATACGCATACAATTGCCACTCCATTGCAGCAGAGTTATACTGAATTCCGAGTTCATAGTTAACATTTTGTGTAATATTAGCAACGGGGGGATTTGAAAGTTCACTTCGGCCGTTTGACCACGCCCATCCATAGGAATCTACAGGATTTGTTAAAGCCAAATATTCATTCGGAGAATTTACATTTCCCCAAGCAATAGATATTTGCATAAAGAATGCGTTACCAGCTGAGTTAGTAGTGGTCCATCCACCAGGCCATATAGTAAAACCATAACCTTCTTGAGCAAGAGTTGCGTTAAAGCTCCCACCTGTATATTCATAATAAACATAAAAGCCTGTAAAACAATTGGCTTGATCTGTATCCATCAAACCCAGTTGCCAATCGTTGAGCTTAGAAGGCGGTTTTAGCTTGACGACCGTTTCGTTGATCGTTAAATACCTGCTCACCGTTAACGAAACGTTATTCTGGTTTGTTACTGTAAATGTTCCCCCTTTTTTAACTACCCAATATACAAACGGCGTAACTAGAGGTGCAAAAAACTTGACCGTTTCTTCGTTTTCTTTTGAAACAAAAATTGTAGAATAACTTAAGTTTTGATATATACCGGATGTGTTATGAGCCCAAATTTTATCGTAGAAAATCCATGAAGGGTTAGTTGCTATAATAGAATGATTGTAAGCTTGTATCGTAGGAAGACGAACCGCAAAAAAAGCGATTGTCAAACACAAACAAAGCAGCACCTTTTTCATAATCTTTATTATATTTTGGATATATATATTTAACTCAAAAATAGATTTTAGTTAAGTACGACCCAAATTCATGTGAGCCACTGAGCTATTAATTAACATGTTTCTAGCGACGAAAACTTTTCACAAATAAACAGCAGGCACCATCGATGATGTCCAGCACAGTCGCCTTAAATGTAAACTTTTTCAAGTCGAGCGCCGTGGTGAAATCGCCTTGGGGGTTGAAGTCCACGCGGAAGATGCGTCGCCTTTCTCCGAGAGGGCGGACCCCGGGTTGGCTGCAGTCAAACTCTTCCCACACCAACCCTTCTTGTTAACAACGGCCACAATCACATACGGGAGAGGAAGTATAAAGACTAAAGCGTTCGTTAACCAGCGGCCCCGTCACCCTGACGTGGTTTCTGGCGAAAGCGGGAAGGTGTCCGACGACCCGGCTCGGAGCGTGGAGGAGTGGGACACCGATGGTGTCCGGATAATCGTTTCCTGAGCCAGAATACTACGCTCGCCACCCTTTTAATCCGGACACCGTCGCGTGTCAGCGGAGAGCTTAAAAGGGATAGGGGGCTGCCTGTAAAATGGTTGGAAGACCCCCCACCTTTATGAGAGTTTGATGTGGCATCTAATCAAAAAACTCTATGAGTTGGGTGTGCCCATCATCATCGTGGGGTACCCTTACGGCATTAGATAGAGTAAAGGGAATAGGTTCACGGTGAATCCGTTGTCTTATACGAAGCTCTCGGCGCAATTGCCGTTAAGACACAGGAACACGGTGTGAAACATCTAGAGGCAGTTAAGTATAGCACTTCTAGGCTGTGCGCCTACCACGACGTGGGATCCACAGGCATCCTAGAGGGGTGGTGTGCCCAGACAAGCTTTACTTAGACCTCGACTGTGCGTTAAACATCATGCAGAAGGTAGCTGGGATAGCCGTGAGAAGCACTGGGAAACCCATGCATTTAGCCGTTGAGTATAACCGTGCAACCCCTGAAAGGGGGTGGCACCCGAGACCCCGTGTAGCCCCCATCCCATACGGTAGACCCAAAATTTGTGTTTGGCGCTGATTGGATCCCGCGCGCGAATTTTGGGTCTGCGGTATAAGGCGGGGAGGAGGTCAATTGTGCGGTCAGTTAACGTATGCTTGATAGTCATCTTATGAGTTTTGCAGGAAAAGTTGGGCTATCCAGGTAAATTCATACAAGACCGGGTGCTTAAGTGTGGTAACATATATCTGGGGAGCTCCGCGCTAAGGCTAGAAAGCGTTATAAGGGTGTGGTGTGTGATTTGTTTTCATGTATACTTTGCCCAAGAGGGGTATCAGTAGGGCTACCGTTGCTGTGGTTATAGTTTTGGTTGTTGTGGTGGTTGTGGGCGTGGTTGTGGGTGTGTCGAGGATAACCCCGCATAAGACGACTATTACTAGTGGTGTTTCAACCACGACTACTACCACCACTGTGCAGGTGAGCTCTACTGCGGTGACCCAGCAGTCTTCGAGCGCTGTAACCACTCCTCCAACAACCACGCCATTTGTGCTTCAGCCTCCGAATAGAAGTGTTCTGGTGGATGAGTCACAGACTTCTCCCCCCGATGCGCTTGACCCTGCAACTGGGTTCGCTGTCCCCGATGAGCCAGTGTTCTTCAACGTTTTCCAAACACTGGTGGAGTTCAATGGGAGCAGTATAACACAGCTGGTACCAGTAGTTGCATCCAACTACTCTATCGAGAACAATTATAGGTCATATGTGTTCGAGATTAGGCCTGGGGTTACCTTTTCGAATGGTGACGGTGTGAGTGCGGCAACGGTGTGGTTCAGCCTTGTAAGGGAAGCCATAATGGGTCAATCGGTGGGTCTGTCGAACTACTTGGAGTTAACCGTGAACGTGTCCGAGTACACCCAGACGGGCTACGCCTTCCCGTGGGGTATCAGGCATGCTATTCAGGCTGTGACTGGTCTTCCCACTACGAGTAATGCGACGCTTGCTGCTGAGGTGTTGGATAATATGCTTTCACACTTTAACCCATCCAACACCACTCAGCTCAAGATAATGGAGTACCCCAACCAGGCCTACGTGGTTTCCTCACAGATGACGTTCGAGGTGAACCTGCTTGAAAGCTATAGATACATGCTTTACGACTTGGCTGGCTGGTGGGGAGACATAGTCGACCCGGTATACGTTGATTCTCATGGTGGTGTTCAGGTTAACGCTCAGAATAGCTACTTCGACGCTAACAGCGGGCCGGGTACTGGCCCCTACATGGTGCGGGAGGTCGCCTCCTCCTTCAGTGAGGTTGTATTGGAGGAGAACACTAACTATTGGGGTAAGGGTGTTAGCGGCTTGGCGCCAGTAGCCCAGCCACCTCATATACCTGTGGTGATTGTGAAGTATGGTTTAAGCCACAATGAGCGTGTGGAGGATTTCGCGACAAATGCGGCGCAGATATCCTATGTTAGCCTGCCATTCCTCCAGCAAATGTACAGTGCATATAATTACAAGAGGTACTACTCATTTGGTCAAATATTTTACAATGTAAGTTATCAGCCAGCGCTATGGTATATATCTATGAACACCCAACTCTACCCAACCAATATAACGGACTTTAGACTGGCCATAGAGCATGGGATAAACTATACCCAGATACTTAACTCACTATTCTACTTTAATGGGACATATTACGGGGAATTACAGCTCGGCCCCATCACACCCCAGTTCCCAGAATACTATAACCCAGATAATCTACCCATGTATTCATATAATCTAAGTCTGGCTGCCTATTATCTTAACAGGAGCGGCTATCTTGGCGACTTCTATGTTGTGATGCCAAACGGCACCATGCTTGGTGACCCCCAAGGCAAACAGCTTGGCCCGCTCACCATAACCTATATTACTCCGATCACCCCGTTTACCCAGTCTGAGCTCACAATAGTCGCCAACGACTTGGAGAAGCTGGGTTTATCCGTAACACTTCAGGGTGTGAGTCCCTCAGCAAGTCTCTCTTGGACTACACCACAGGCTACACCCAACTTTGTCTACAACTTCTGGGAACCCGATTGGGCTGACCCAATACTGCAGCTAATGTACCCGGCAGTTACAACATCGAGTCTACTACCGGCGTGGATGAATGTTTCCATTGTTAACACAATTATGCAGACGCTCCCATTCCTGACAAACACAACCCAGCAGAGACAGCTTGTAGCTGAAGTATATAGTATTACCTATAATTACGCGCCGTACGTTTGGCTACCAAACCCAGACACATACTTCTTTGTGCAACCATATCTGAGAGGTTTTGTATACACAGCGTTCAGCTACTACTACATGACGGCCTACTACACCAACGCGTAACAACTACCATGAGGGTATATGGAAACCTCTGCATAAAACTTTTTTTTAACTTGAAATAAAGTTAGGGGACGAGTCCCCCTTCGCTCCCTAAAATAGGTGGTAGATAACCTCTTCCCCTCCTCGACGGATCGTTCATAGATGTATTCTTTAACCTATAAGTAAACCAGGTCAGCGGTACACCGTTAGCTTTATGATTTACACTGCGACCCGAGTGTTTGTTAGTTTTATGGTTCTCACGGATTTTCGTAGCATCATGTGGATGCGAATATTGTCTAGTGGGAAAAGTATGGATGATTAAACCTAGGGTTGGATTTTCGGGTAGGTGTAGAAGAATTCCGCTGAGTGCTGTATTGCTTTATAGAAGTTCTCTATCTCAACGTTCTCGTTTGGTGCGTGTGCGTTAGAGGAGGCGGAGCCCACACCGATGGCGCTAACACACTCGTTTATCCCTAGTATGTTTGTGAAAACACCCATCGGCTGTGTTCCAGCACTGTTTGGTAGAACCACTGGCTCTACTCCGTACACCTTTTTAGCGGACTCCCTCATTGCGCTAACAACCCTGGTCCTGACTGGTGTTCGAACGGGCGTTTCCGCGCCAAGTAGTCTGCAATCTACATCGAAGCCGTTTTTCCTAACATGGGTTTGTAGTAGTTCGAATATTTTGTGGGGATTCTGGTTGGGTACTAGTCTAAAGTCGAGTTTAGCCATGGCCTTGGCTGGCACAATGGTTTTGCTCTTAGGACCAGTGTACCCTGAGCTGAACCCGTCAATGTTGCATGTGGGCTCAGTGAAGAGGGCGACTCTTAGCTTCTCAGTTGAAGGGTATTTTAGTCTTTTTACGCCGAGCGCTTTGATTGTTTCCTCAGGTGTTGTGTCATACGACCTAAGGAGCTCGGCTTCATCGTCTGTTAGTGGCTTTACATCGTCATAGAATCCGTCTATTCGTACTCTTCCTTCGTCGTCAACCAAGCTCCTTAAGAGCTTAACGAGCTCCCAAGCGGGATTGTACACTATGGGTGCATTGGATGAATGGAGATCGCGTACGCCTGTGTTACAGTTTAGCTCCACGTATACCAGACCTTTAACACCCAAGATCACCTGCGGTCTGCCTTTGGCATCCAACCCTCCCCCCTCCATTATAACGGCATCAGCCCCTAGTCTGTGAACATTTTTCTGAATGTAGCCTTCAAGGTTTGGACTACCGATTTCCTCCTCTCCCTCATAAATGAACTTTAAGTTAACACTAAGTTTACCTTCGGCTACCAGCTTCTTAAACCCGTAAAGCCTTGCGATCAGTGTCCCTTTGTTATCCGAGGCACCCCTTGCGAAAACCTTGCCTCCCGAAACAGTGGCTGAGAAGGGTGGGTGAACCCATTCATCCAGTGGGTCTACGGGTTGCACATCATAGTGATTATACACTAGAAGTGTCTGGTTGGCGCCTACGCTGTATTCTCCGAGGACGACAGGGTGGCCGCCGGTCTCTTCGATGCTAGCTTTAACTCCAAGCGATGAGAGAAGTCTTTTCAAATACTCAGCTGTATCCCTGATTCCTTCGCCGCTTGCCGACACAGAGGGTTTCTGAAGGAACTCTATGTAGGTCTTCAAAGCCTCCTCCTTCTCGGTTTCGCTAAGCACAAAAGACATAGTTCACAGATTGCATGCACGAATTTAAATATTTTCAGAACTCTACCGGTGCAACCTGTATAAAGTTATACATGGATGTGTGGTAGTGTGCAATTAACGGGTTATTTACCTTTTTTGTTAATAGCCGTCAAAAGTTATTGTTGGTGAGGGAGAACCGAATCGGGCACCACCGAATGGATAAATTTTGAAGCGGTTGGGTTTGCATTGTCTTATAGTTTGGTGTAGACTTGGATGCCCAAGGCTTTGCATGCTTCTTGAGCTTTCTCGTCTACGAATGGTGAAACGAATAGAAGACTTGTGGGTTTTCTACCCGTAAGCTCCTCGAAGAGCCTCGCTTTCCTTATAAAGGTTTGAGGATCGGCCTGTCTGACGTGTGATGTCACCTCTATTAGCACAGTTTTACTATCCGTTACCGCCACGTCCACCTCAACCTGTGAGGGGTAGCCGTACACTAAACCCTCCACATCCTGAACCACCCACCTCTCCACGCTGAAACCGAGCTCCTTGCCCAGGAGCCCCCTTATGGCTTCTCTGAACGCCGACTCTGCGTCCACACCCCAGCGAGCCCCAAGCGCAGTTATCTTCCTGTTTAGCAAGTCGAAGCCAGCGTACATCTCTTCTCTGAGTTTGTTCATGTCTTCTCTGAGTTTGTTCATGTCTTCTCTGAGTTTGTTCATGTCTTCTCTGAGTTTGTTCATGTCTTCTCTGAGTTTGTTCATGTCTTCTCTGAGTTTAACCAGCTCTTCCTCGAATCGATCCATCCGCTTTAAGACTTCTGTCAGCCCGATCAGCCCCGCTACTGTGTATCTAAATTCCTCATCTTCCTTTAGAAGTCTCAGTATCTCCTTCTTAAGCTCACTACTCGTGGAGGACACAGTCATACTAATAGGTACACCTAACAAAATAAATCCAACGATAACCACACCAGAGGAGCCCTATTACTCCAAGTTGTGTCTTAACGAGGGTTAGGTAGGGGCTGAGGACCCCATCCACTCCGTTTCGTGGGAGGTGGGTGGTTCAACATATGTGTAGGGGTTCAACATCTTTTGATGCGGGTTACCTCAGTTGGAGTAGGGCTAAAAGGGGTATGTGGACCCATTCCGGTCTGTTTTCAAGCTCATATCTAACCTCATATAAAGCCTTCTCCGCCTCAAATACTCTAAGTAGGTTTATCAAGTCGTGTTTCTCGCTTGGGACTATTCTAAGGGTTTTGACTGCATTCCAATAAGAATCGATGAATCTGCTTCTCGCTTGGTTCACCCAACCCTGCACCGCATTATGGCTTACACGTTTGCTTATGAGGGTGTAGTTGGCTGCGTAGCTGATGGACCTGAGCATACCGGCTACGTCTTTAAGTGCGAAACCCTTCTTACGCCTCTCCTCTAAGCTTTTCAGAGGTTCACCCTCAAAATCCACGATTATATAGCCTTTATTTGTTTTGAGAACTTGGCCTAAGTGGTAGTCTCCGTGAACCCGTATCTTGGTTAGTTGGAGTAGAATGTGCAGATTGCTGTCTGCTACTAATCCCTCTAGTCGTGCGGTGGATTTAAGGAGTTTTTCTAGTAGGGGTTTGTGGGTGGAATCGGTGTGCAGCGCCTTTTTACATGACTGCATGGTCGCTTTGAGTGTTATCTCATATGTGTGTCTCCATTCTTCCACGTCGCGATTCGAAGCTGGTTCGGGGTCGAATCGTGGGTCACCCATACTCCTAGATAGCGCGAGGTGCATCTTTGCGGTTAGATACCCTAGCTGGGAGCAGTCCTCCAGAAGTGAGTCTCGGCTTTGTTGACCCATATTTTGGTTCAACATCCTCGTAAAATGCGTCCAGCCGTCGCCCGAGTTTTCGACGTATTCGAACACAGCGAATAGTAGTGCTTCCCCACGGTCACTATCATAGGCAGCATACCCCGAAGGCTCTGGCGTGCCTTCAAAATGCGCTACGTGAGTTAAAAACTCCGGTACCTCAAGGTCCGGGTTTACGCCGTAAGCGAGGTGTCTGTACTGCTTCATAAAGTACTTTTTATCGAAGAATATTGAAACATTGCTCTGCTCAACGCCACCAGTGCTTATATTCTCCTTGAAGAACAGAGTGTCATGAGGGTTTAGACCCAAGCTGTTGAAGCTTATCCGACCATGTTCTGTTTTCAACGTTCCTCCTTTTGCAAGCCACTCTAACAATGCGACTGAGCGATAGGGAGCCTCGACTAGGTCTACAAGGATCCATGAACCCAGTTTGCCACGTATACTGTGGGGGTCACGTGATGGGCGTTCCAAATCGTTTGCGGTTACCAGTGGGATAAAGTAGGACTCTAATGTGTTTTCATCGGTTTCTACATCCACGAATGCGTAGATGTAAATTGCGCCTTCTACGCTCAGTGTGCACCAGTCTCTTAGACTTACACTAACAATTCGGCTGGATTTCTTCCCAAACCACCTCTTCGTGGGTAGAGTCTCCATTAGTGTTCGCTCTAAGCTACGCTTAAAATCGTCGAATTCGGCTGGTAGCCCCGTCTCTTCACTCACCACGTGTCGCCTGTTGGTGGGGTGAGCTTAAACCAGAAAAATGTGTGGGGGGAGAGCGTGAAGAAGTATGGTAGTCTACCTATCTTGGGGAAGGGTACGCTCGTCTGCGCCTCGATCGGTGTCCACTCCGCATATTCTCTGAGATCGAGCTCTACGGCTGTCGGCTTTTTGGATAAATTGTTTACACACAGCATACTCTTACCCTTATAGCTCCGGATGAAGGCGAACACCTTTAGGTTTGGGTGGTCTATGAATCTTATCTCACCTCGGCCGAGTACATCAGAGTACTTCTTTCTAACCCTAATGATTTCCCTAAGCCAGTTAAGCAGTGAAGAGCTGAGTCTACTCTGTGTTTCAACATTACGTGATTCATAGTGATAGATTGGGTTCGTTATCACTGGGGCGTAGAGTTGCTCAGGGTCGCACTTCGAAAAACCCGCGTTTCTATCTGGAGACCACTGCATTGGCGTCCTAACACCATTCCTATCACCCAAGTATATGTTGTCGCCCATGGCTATCTCATCACCATAGTAGAGGAATGGGCTTCCAGGCAGCGAGAATAGAAGCGCGTGGAGTAGTCTGATGGTGTTCTGGTCGTCGTCAACCAGTGGTGAGAGCCTCCTCCGAATACCTAGGTTCAACCTCATCTTTGGGTGCTTGACGTATTCATGGTACATCACATCTCTTTCTTCGTCGGTGACCATTTCCAAGGTGAGCTCGTCGTGGTTCCTGAGAAATGTGCCCCAATCACAGTTTTCAGGTATTGGGATAACTTGCTTGATTATGTCCACAATGGGCGTCCTATCCTCTTTTGCGATGGCGATAAACATTCTGGGCATCAGGGGGAAGTTGAAGGCCATATGGAACTCGTCGTTACCGTTACCAAAGTAGGCTTTAGCCTCCGTGGGCCACTGGTTCGCTTCCGCTAACAGTATTGTCCCGGGGAATTCTTTATCCACCATGCTTCTCAACTCCTTAAAGTAGGCGTGTGTCTCTGGTAGGCTTTCGCAGTTTGTGCCCTCACGCTCGAAGAGGAATGGTACAGCGTCACACCTAAACCCGTCAAGGCCACGCTTGAGCCAGAAGCGTACCACGTTCTTCATTTCTTCCCGAACCTCGGGGTTATCATAATTCAGGTCGGGTTGATGCGAGTAAAACCTGTGCCAATAGTACTGTTTAGCGATGGGATCCCAAGTCCAATTAGACTTCTCAGTATCAACAAAGATTATCCTGGCTTGCGAATACTTCTTGTCGGTGTCACTCCACACAAACCAGTCGTGTTTAGGGGAGTTTGGGTTACGAGCTTCCTGGAACCAAGGGTGTTGGTCAGAGACGTGGTTTAGGACTAGGTCGGCGATAACCCTTATACCACGTCTATGAGCCTGCTCCACGAATTCATCGAAATCATCAAGTGTGCCATATTCGGGTTGGATGGAATAGTAATCCGAGATGTCATAACCATCATCTCTCATAGGTGACTTGTAGAATGGTAGAAGCCACACGCAGTCTATTCCAAGCCAAGCTAGGTAGTCGAGTTTCTGTGTTAACCCCTTAAAATCACCTACACCATCATTGTTGGAGTCGTAGAACGATTTGGCGGGTATCTCGTAAAATATGGCATCCCTGTACCAAAGCCTGTTTGTTGAATCCAACATCGCTTCACACCTACTTTACCCTGAAAATATGAGCACACTGGGTTTTCGGGTTTAGTTTAACAAAATTCTCCTCACTATGCCACGTGTATCTCACTCCAGTGAGTAAGTCCTCCACAACGTACTCAGAAGTATTCACCCCAAACTCACCTAAACTTGTTCTCACTTTGGCATAATGCTCCTCAAACGGGTTAACGTTGACCACCACGAGGATCACATTAGAGTAATCATCACTCCACCTAATATAGGCCACTAAATTGGGGTTGTTAACTTCACAGAAACGGATATTCCTAAAGTTTTGTAGCGCCGGGTTCTCCCTTCTAATCTTGTTAATTCGAGTGATAAGCGGTTTTATGTTGCCGGGCGCATCCCAGTCGCGGGGCTTTAACTCGTACTTCTCGGAGTCCGCGTACTCCTCCTTACCCGGTACCCCCTTATTCTCACACAGCTCGTAGCCGCTATATATTCCGTAAACTGGTGAGAGGGTTGCTGCGAGTATGAGCCTGAGCTCGAACGCTGGTCGCCCACCGTATTGGAGTACAAATGGGAGGATATCTGGTGTGTTTGTAAACAGGTTTGGTCTGAAGAACTCCGCTATGGGTTGCGAGCTTAACTCCCTAAAGTATTGTTCTATCTCCCAGTTATAGTTCTTCCAAGTAAAATACGTGTACGACTGGGTGAAGCCGATTTTGGCTAAATGGTACATCACGTTCGGCTTCGTGAACGCTTCAGCTAGGAATATAACATCCGGGTGTTCTTTTTTAATGCCTTGGATAAGCCACTTCCAGAAGCTGAACGGTTTGGTGTGGGGATTATCAACCCTGAATATTCTGACACCTGCCTCAATCCAGAACTCAACGATGCTTTTGAGCTCCTCCCAGAGCTCGGGCCAATTTGGGTTATCGAAGTTCAATGGGTAAACATCATAGTAGCGCTTTGGCGGGTTCTCAGCATATCTAATGCTACCATCGCTTCTATGATAGAACCATTCGGGGTGGTCGCGGACATACGGATGGTCGGGGGAACACTGGAAGGCTAGGTCTAAGGCTATCTCTAAGCCAAGCGATTGAGCCTTCTCTAGTAGGTGTTTAAAGTCATCTAGACTACCAAGCTCTGGATGTATACTTTTATGCCCACCCTCAGTCGAGCCAATAGCCCATGGGCTACCCGGGTCAGTGGGTGAAGGGTTTGATGAGTTATTCTTACCTCTCCGATTTGTCCTACCTGTAGGGTGGATTGGAGGAAAGTAGACAACGTCGAAACCCATGCGGGCGATGTCTTCAAGCCTTGCTTCTACGTCTTTAAAGGTACCGCTTCGCTCAGGAGAGCGTGTCTGGGAGCGTGGGAACATCTCGTACCACGCAGAGAAGCCGGCCTTCGACCTGTCTACCATAACCTCTAAATCGGGGGTGAACCTTACACTACCATGCTTCCTAGAACACCTCCTGGTCGCATCCAGTAAGTCTTTAGCTGTGACCGCTTTATATATCGAGTCTACACTAGAGTCTCTAATCTTTTTTATTGCGTTGCTGATTATAGCTGAATCCTCCGCGTCTGCTAGGCGCATGTATCCTCTTAAGATGTTTAGACCATCCTCCAAATCCACGCTTATATCCTCACCGCTTGAGAGCCATCTTTCGAATCCCTTTGACCACGTCTGATATTCATCCACCCACGCCTCCAGCGTGTACAAGGTTGAACCAAGCTCCAAGAGAGTATAGTTTCCCACATAGCGATCCTCACACACTTGTTTCATAGGAGTCCTTAGCCAAACTTCACTAGAAGGGGGCTTAACCAACAAGTCTACACAAACAGCCTTTTCACCCGTCGTGAACACTTCCGCGTCAACTTTCAACACATCGCCAACAATCCTCTTTATAGAATACTTTCCGCCATCAATCATTGGGTGCACATCCTGAATTACAATATCTCCTTCACGCCCAATCATGGGGTTATCAATTGAGCGGCGCTATAAAAGGCATACCCAGTGTTGAAACCAACACGCTAAGAATCCCACATGCGCTTTAACCGTGGATCAGTAATGGCTGTAGGGGTTCCCCTCAACCTCCGAAGCCAAAATACGTAACACCTGCCGTAAAGGTATAATTCTATTCTACTGTTTACTGTTAGGGTGCGATTCCTTAATAGCCTCAGTGCTCTCCTTGGCAGGCTGGGTTTTGTTTTCAAATACAAGCGCCCCCAGGGGGGGTAGGGTTATCTTGATCGAGTAGGAGAATCCGTGGAAAGCACACTCCTCGGCATTCACGCCTCCCATGTTGCCCACACCGCTTCCACCGTACTCCTTGGCGTCCGTATTCAACACCTCCCTATAAAACCCTAGACGGGGAACACCCACCCTGTAATCTGTGCGGGGTATGGGTGTCATGTTGTAGACAAAGAGTAAAAAGCTTTCATGGTTCTTAGACCAACGCAGAAAGCTTATCACACTCTGCTCAACATCCCTGAAATCAACCCATTGGAAACATGAGGGGTTGCTTTCGGATTCGTGAAGCTCTACTCTAGATGTGTAAAGGTGGTTTAGGTCGCGAATTAGTCGTTGAACACCACTGTTAGCTTGGTTGTTGAGCGCATCCCACTTAAGACCCAGGTGCTCATCCCATTCCCCCCTCTGTGCAAACTCATTACCCATGAATAAGAGCTTCTTGCCGGGGTGCCCGAACATGTAAGCATAGCACAGCCTGAGGTTCGCGAATTTCCGCCATTCGTCCCCGGGCATCTTCTCGAGCATTGAGTGTTTCCCGTGCACAACCTCGTCGTGGGATAGGGGTAACACGAAGCTCTCACTGAATGCGTACCATAAACTGAATGTGAGCTTCCCATGCTCATACTTCCTATATACTGGGTCCGTTGAGAAGTAATCTAGGGTGTCGTGCATCCAACCCATGTTCCACTTGAAATCGAAACCCAAGCCACCCGCGTGCACGGGTTTCGTGACGTTGGGCCAAGCAGTCGACTCTTCGGCTACGATTATCGCCCCAGGAAAACGGCTGTGCACCACCCTGTTGAGGTTTTGGATAAACTCTACAGCCTCAAGGTTCTCCCTACCACCATACTTGTTGGGTCTCCACCTCCCCGGCGGCCTCGAGTAGTCTAGGTAAAGCATAGAGGCCACAGCGTCCACACGTAGACCGTCAACGTGGTACTTTTCAAACCAGAAGAGGGCGTTCGAGACAAGATAGTTTCTTACCTGGTTCTTAGCGTAGTCGAAGATATATGTGTCCCAATCGGGGTGCTCCCTCCTCAACTCGTCTTCTGATTCGTAGAGGTGGGTCCCATCAAACAAGCCAAGACCCCAATCATCCTTCGGAAAGTGGCCCGGAACCCAGTCGAGTATTACGCCAACTCCCTCTCTATGTAGGGTGTCAACGAACTCCATAAATTCAAATGGTGAGCCAAACCTGGCTGTTGGAGAATAGTATCCGGTTACCTCATACCCCCATGAGGAGTCGAGGGGGTGCTCCATTATGGGTAAAAGCTCCACGTGTGTGAAACCCATGTTTTTAACGTAGCTTGCGAGAGCCTTCGCGAGCTCCGGGTACCTAGGTAACACGTGTGACGCGGCCTTCTCCCCCATCCATGAACCGAGGTGAACTTCATATATGGATATTGGCTCATCATTGTGCTCACGCTTAGCTCTTGAGGAAAGCCATTCTTGGTCGCCCCAAGCGTAATGAGATAAATCACAGACAACCGAGCCGGTGTGTGGACGCATCTCACACCTGAAGGCGAAGGGGTCCGCCTTCTGCTTAATTTCACCCTCCCCGAATTTTACAGCGAACTTGTACACTTCCTCCTCTGATATACGCGGGACGAACAGCTCCCAAACGCCTCCCTCCCTACGGATCATGGGGTGAGCCCCAATCTCCCAGTGGTTAAAGTTCCCGATCACACTCACAGCGCGAGCGTTAGGAGCCCATACAGCAAACCCAACACCCTTGACACCCCCACATGATTCTAAGTGTGCACCGAAGGTGTCGAAGCTGCGCTCAAGTTCCCCCTTACCCCACAGGTAGAGCTCGAACTGCGTTATACTAGGCTCAAACGAGTATGGGTCCTCGAACTCGTGAATATACCCCGCCCTGTCCCTAAAGCTAACAGTGTACCCCAGCTCAGAAACCTCCTGACCCAGCTCGGCTACATAGAACCCCCTATCGTGTATTTTACTCAGCGGTGAAACACGTCCCTTACCATCCTTTATCCAAGCACTAACAGCTAGCGGTAAATAGCATCTAACAGTGAGCCTCTCACCTTCCAGGTGGGGGCCAAGCACCAGATCAGGCCTATCATTATCGAAGCTAACGATACTTAACACATCATTTTCACTGATACCTCTATCTGAACCGTTCAATCCATCAACCTGCACACGTGTTACGTCAACATCTATAATAAATATTACGAGGTACCCCAACACCGTCTAGATGCCGCTCAGAAGTATTTTGTGGTTTTGTTGCTTTGTTGCACAAATATTGTTGACTATCATGTTTGTGTAGACCACAGCTAAGTTATGTATAAAAACTATGTATCTATTTACATTATCATACCACTTATGCAACAAAGCAGGTTTTGTGGACTCATACCAATTGTGAGTATTGTGTTAATGATCCTTAAAGAAGGTTGTAGGTAGCAGGCTTTAAATTCGCACACGTAATCGCTGAGTTGTGTGGTCACCTGATTTTTGCGCCAACACAACCGATGATAATGATGTGAGGTTCAGTGTTTGGGCACCCAACCATAGGAGTGTATCTCTCGTTATATATGGAAACCATGGCAGACGGGTTCTACCGATGGTTAGGGGTGAGAGGGGCTACTTCTCCCTTGAGTTGGATGATGTAGACCCCAACATGGAATATAAGTATTTGTGTGGGGACGTAGAGGTTCCCGACCCCGCGTCTAGGTTCCAACCCCGGGGTGTCCATGGCCCCTCAATGGTGGTTAACCCAACCTTTGCGTGGGGGGATGGGTCTTGGAGGGGTGTGGGTAGAGAGGACCTAGTGTTGTATGAGTTGCACGTCGGTGTTTTCACTCCTGATGGAACCTTCAGCTCAGCGGCTTCACGCCTCGACTACCTAAAGGATTTAGGTGTCACTGCGGTTGAGCTGATGCCTGTAGCCCGGTTCGCGGGGGCACGTAACTGGGGTTACGATGGTGTTTTCCCCTACGCTGTTCAGAATAGCTATGGTGGGCCGGATGGGTTGAAGAGCTTCGTTAACGAGGCGCATAGAAGGCGGCTAGGCGTGATACTCGATGTGGTTTATAACCATATTGGCCCAGAGGGGAACTATATGGATACGTTGGGACCCTACTTCTCCAAAAGGTACTCTACGCCCTGGGGTAAGAGTTATAATCTGGATGAGGCTGGCTGTGATGAGGTTAGGAGATTCATTATTCAGAATGCACTATACTGGGTGTACGAATATCACATGGATGGGCTGCGCCTCGACGCCGTGCACGCCATCTACGATTGCTCGCCGAGACACATAGTCCAGGAGATATGCGAGGCGGTCAAACACGCACAGACTGAGTTGGGGCGAAACCTAGTTGTGATTGCTGAAAGCGACCTAAATGACCCGAGAATCGTCAGGTCACCCCAGAAGTGTGGTTATGGAGCCGATGCGCAGTGGTGCGACGACTTCCACCACTCCCTGCACGTTTACCTAACGGGCGAACGCACCGGTTACTACCAAGACTTCCATGGGGTTGAGGACCTAGCCAAGGCGCTCACCAAGGTGTTCGTGTATGACGGCGTGTACTCCAGCTTCAGGGAGAAGACTCATGGGGCGCCCGTTGATGACTTGGATGGGTGTAGTTTTGTTGTGTACTCCCAGAACCACGACCAGGTGGGCAACAGAGCTGATGGTAAGAGGTTGCTCACACTTGTAGGTGAACTCAAAGCGAAGATGGCTGCTGCACTGACGATTCTTTCACCCTACATACCCCTTATTTTTATGGGTGAAGAGTACGGTGAAACAAACCCATTCTACTTTTTCTCAGACTTCACCGACCCAAAAATAGCTGAGGCTACGCGTCAAGGCAAAAAGAGGGAGATGGGGGAGCACTACGTTGACCCACAGTCATCTGTATCCTTCGAAAGCTCGAAGCTCGATTGGGACAAAACCCAAACACATATGGGCAAACAATTTCTAGACTACTATAGGCATCTAATCGCTATAAGAAGAAGATTCAACCTCCAGTGTAGAAGGAATGTGAAGCTACTCCACACAGAGAACTACCTTCACATAGCTAGGGATGAAGTCAACCTATTACTGGTCTTCGAGGGTTCCGAAATAACGTGCGGTAACTGGACCCTAGAGGAGAGTGTGGGTGATTTCCCAAAACAGGTAAGTGCTGGTAAACATATGTTTAGAAATGGAATAGCGGTATACATCGAAGCCAAGTGGGCTACCCCGCCCTCAACAGTGAATCAAAAATTTGTGCCTAAGGCTCTGTTGATGCTAAGGGTGATCTTTGACCCTGCCGTGAAGGGTGAGGTTTTGGAGTTTCATAAAAAGCTATAACAGCTATTACTCAGCCCGACTTTGAACCTAAAAGTGCACTACTCTAGCATACTCTACGGTCACGGTCAAACCGTCAACCATGCTTGAACATTCCTTATGGTTTACAATAACAGGCGCCAAACCAACAAAGAAGGAATATGAGTGTTAAGGTTGCAGGGCCTGAAGAGTAAGACTGGGTTAACTCCACCCCACATTCTAATGGTGATGTTTGTTGACTTGTGAGCGTGTTCCACAAATAGTATTAGTGGTTGAAGGTTGGGTGCGGCGAAACGTTTACCTGATACAGGTTGCCAGGTTTAGACCAAATGTTAGTATTGGGTGTGTCTACTGGAACTTTAATTGTTTACGGCTGTACGTGTTACTTACCGCCGCTCTTTTTCTTTTTCTCCTGCTTTTCTCTTTCCCAGCGGTCAAGCCAGTTTCCCTGAACGTAGAGCGCGTTTATGCCTCCACCATCCACGAGTGGCGCCGCGCCGCTCCTGTTGTGTCTACTGTTTCGCTCAACTACTCTTCCAACATAGCGGATCAAGTAGTAAGTTGAAGGGTAAATCACTATGGCGAGTGTAGCTATTGATGTCAAGTACAACCAGAGGATTCCCCTAAGGAGTATGTATGTGTAGAGCCACCCGAAGAAGAGTATGATACTACCCACCAGGGATGTTTGGATCACTAGCCACTTCTTTCTGTGTCGTTCAATACGCGCTTCCTCCTTTTCCTCACGCTTCCTAGAAACCTTCGGCACACACAATAAGCGTTCATACACAATTTAAAGTTTTGTATAGGCCATAAGATACCCCACGGTTAATCTGGCAGGGTCTCACTAGAAACTCTAACATGTTGCACTCGTTTTAAAGAAATTGTACCCTAAACAATTGGCTATCCCATGACAACACAGTGCCCTGTACAAGGTCCTTTACCGTCGAGGTTTTAGCCTCCGTTTTGCATTGGGTTAAAATAGGGACGCTTGGATGGTTGCTTATGCTCAGGTATAGGGATAGGCCTCTTCGTCCTGGTTATTCTTATCCTCTGGGTTCAACATGGTTTGAGGATGATGATGGTGTTAACTTCGTTCTCTTTTCGGAGAACGCTTCCTCAGTTGACCTTTTGTTGTATCATACCCCAAATGACACTCAACCAAGTGAGGCTATAAGTGTTAGGCAGAGGACGGGTGACCTGTGGCACGTTTTTGTACCCGGTGTTCGCCCTGGGCAGCTTTACGCGTACAGGGTTGATGGGCCATATAAGCCAGAAATGGGATTCAGGTTTAATCGTAATAAGGTCTTGATAGACCCCTATGCTAAGGCAATCACTGGTAGCTTGTTGTGGGATGACTCAGTGTTCGGCTATAGGATTGGTGACCAGGCGGCCGATCTCTCATTTGATGAGCGTGCTTCGGATAGGTTTGTGCCTAAGTGTGTGGTGGTTGACCCCTTTTTTGAGTGGGATGACCACAATTTTCTGAAGAGGAAGATCCCGTGGAGTGATACCGTTATTTATGAGGCGCATGTTCGAGGCATTACTAAGCTTAGGTATGATCTCCCAGAAGCTTTACGCGGCACCTACGCTGGGCTCGCTACACGAAACGTTATTGACCACCTGAAGGAGATGGGTATAACCACGCTTGAGCTCATGCCCGTGCACCACTTCATTGATGACAGATTCCTAGTCGAGAAGCAGTTGAAGAATTCTTGGGGATACAATACGATGGGCTTCTTCGCACCTGAGTGCAGATATTCGAGCTCTGGTTGCTTGGGTGAGCAGGTGGTTGAGTTCAAGAATATGGTGAATGAGCTACACAATGCTGGTATAGAGGTGGTCATAGATGTGGTATTCAACCATACCGCTGAGGGCAATCACTTGGGTCCAACCCTGAGTTTTCGGGGCATCGATAACACCTCCTACTATATGTTGGTGCCCGATAACCCACGCTACTATCTCGACTTCACTGGTACGGGTAACACACTGAATCTGAGCCATCCGAGGGTGCTTCAAATGGTGCTTGATAGTCTAAGGTACTGGGTGAGTGAAATGCATGTGGACGGCTTCAGATTCGACTTGGCTGCGTCGCTTGCACGCGAACTCTTCAGTGTGAACATGCTCTCCACCTTCTTCGTAACACTCCAGCAGGACCCAATACTCTCCAAGGTTAAACTCATAGCGGAGCCGTGGGATGTTGGCCCCGGTGGCTACCAGGTAGGCAACTTTCCCTATCTGTGGGCGGAGTGGAACGGTAAGTTCAGGGACACTGTTCGTAGGTTCTGGCGTGGGGAGGCAGTGGTTTACAGCGAGCTTGCGAACAGGCTCCTAGGCTCACCCGACTTGTACTTGGGGAGTGAGCGCACTCCATTCGCGAGTATTAATTATGTGACCTCCCATGATGGGTTCACACTCGAGGACCTCGTGAGTTATGACTCGAAGCACAACGAAGCAAACAAGCTAGGTAACAGTGACGGTATGAATGACAACTTTAGCTGGAACTGCGGCGCCGAAGGTCCAACCGATGATGCGGGTGTGCTTGCGTGCAGGGAGAAGCAAAAGAGGAACCTTGTCATCACTCTATTCATCAGTCAGGGAGTGCCCATGGTTCTTGGTGGAGACGAACTGGGGAGGAGTCAACGTGGGAATAACAACGCGTTCTGTCAGGATAACGAGATAAGCTGGTATGATTGGAGGTTGGATGAGCGCAAAATGTGTTTCCAGCTTTTTATGAGAAGCGTTGTGCACTTCTTTAAGGCCCATAGAATCTTTAGAAGGGCAAGGTTTTTCCAAGGCAGGAAGCTTTTCGGCTCCCCATTTAAGGATGTGACATGGTTCGGTCTCGATGGGAGTGAAGTGAGTGAGGCTCAGTGGAATTCGCCAACGCGGACCATAATTTTCGTGCTTGAGGGCGGCTCCATGGATGAGGTAAACGAGTTCGGAGAAAGGGTTGCAGACGACTCCTTCCTGATAATCCTGAACGGTAACCCAAACAATGTGAAGCTAAAGATACCCCACGTAGGCAAAAAGTGGGAGCTCGTTTTGCATCCATATACTAGAAACCTAAAAACCCAGGAATTAACAGTGGAATCAGGGACCGAGCTCGAGGTTGAGGGTAGGTCAGCACTTGTGTACAGAAGGGTTGAAGCATGAGGGTGCTCTCAACATACAGACTTCAGCTTAACAGGGAATTCCCCTTCGCGAGTGTGATAGGGCTACTGGACTATTTCTCAGAGCTTGGTGTGACCCACCTCTACCTTTCACCAATCCTAAAAGCCAGACCCGGTAGCACCCACTGCTATGATGTGGTCGACCACTCCACCATAAATGAGGAGTTGGGCGGCGAGCAGGGCTACCGCACACTATTAGAGGAAGCTAGGAAATGGGGATTAGGCGTCATACAAGACGTGGTCCCAAACCACATGGCCGTACACCAAGCAAACTGGAGGCTTATGGATGTACTTGAAAAAGGCGTGCAGAGCAAGTACTCGGACTACTTTGACATCGACTGGGTCAGCTCTAAACGCGTGGTTCTACCCATACTCGAGGCCGACGCGGAGCAACTCATACGCCAAGGGAAAATAAGGCTTGGACTCACCCAAGGCGTACCATCCATAATCTGCCAAGACAAGTGTTTCCCGATAAATCAGGAAGGCCTAGATGTATTACGCCATGCTGGCCCTATCGATGACCAAACCCTTGATAGGCTTAACACAACCCTAGTCAAAGAGGTTTTAGCTCGCCAATACTATACTCTTTCATCGTCGAGTGACCAGCCAAATTATAGGAGGTTTTTCAATGTTAATGAACTCATAGGTGTGAACGCTGAGAAAAAGTGGGTGTTCGATGAGTCGCATAGTATCTTTTCGAAACTCGCGGATTTGGGTGTTGATGGGTATCGAGTGGACCACATAGATGGATTAATGTATCCTTCCTCCTACCTTGGGTGGCTGCACAACCTTGTAGGTGATGCCTACGTGGTCGTGGAGAAGATTCTCACAGGTGATGAAGAACTCAGAAGAAACTGGGATTGTAAGGGTACAACAGGCTATGACTTCATGAACAGTGTCAACCAGCTATTCATAGATGAGAGTAGCGCCTCCCACTTCACTAGGATCTACGAGGAATTCATAGGAAGAAAAATCGATTTTGAATCGTTAATCCTAGAAAAAAGAAGATTCGTCATAGAGCATCTTCTGAGAGCGGAGTTTGAAAGGGTCTTCAGAGAGTTTGCAGCAAGGATTCCCAACTTCGATGCTATACGTGAAAGGCTCCTCCAATTCATACTCAGACTCCCAGTGTATCGAACATATATCGAGGCTACCACGATTAGCGACGAGGATATACGTTTAATTAGTTCCATCGATCCCGATGGCTTGATTCTCAGCTTGATCAAGAAAAGCCGAGAGACCTTTCTGAAACTCCAGCAGATATTGCCAGCAGTAACCGCTAAGGGCTACGAGGATAGCGTTCTGTTTGTGTACAACAGGCTGATATCGCTGAACGAGGTAGGCGGGAACCCCTGGATCTTCGGGTGTGGGGTTAATAGGTTCCATGAGTTCAATAGGAGACGGCTCACTCACTGGCCACTCTCTATGTCGGCAACCTCCACTCATGACTCCAAGCTCAGTGAGGATGTGCGCTGCAGACTCGATGTTCTCTCACAGATGCCAACCGAGTGGTCTAGCTTCATAAAGGAGTTGAAGAACTTGTTGAGCCCCCGTATTGACCCGAACGATGAGTATAGACTTTATCAAACACTCGTGGGCACATGGCCTAAGGAGGGCTTGAGTCCCGACTACAGGGAGCGTGTACGCTCGTTTACGCTTAAGGCTATGCGGGAGGCGGGAGAGAACACATCGTGGGTTCACCCCAACACAGGGTACGAAGAGAGGGTTTTGAATCTAATAGACAAATTATTCGAACGGAAAGATGCGAGGCTCCTAATCGATAGGTTTGTTGAAAGGGTTACCCCTCTTGGTATGCTCTACTCGCTCTCAACACTCGTACTGAAGATGACCTCACCCGGAGTGCCAGATATCTATCAGGGATGTGAAGTATGGAGATTTCTACTCACAGACCCAGATAATAGGAGACCAGTTGACTTCGCACATCTAAGGCAGGTGCTTAAAGATGTAAAAGAAGATTCTGATGCTGGAAGTCTAATGAGAGATTTGTATAGTGGTGGGATTAAGATGTATGTCACCACACGCCTCCTCCACCTTAGAAGGGGATTACCAGAAGTCTTCCAATACGGGTTTCGCTCTACGTAGGTATACATAGGTATGCGTCCGCATGCCTATCATACGCATAGTGGAGCTTGGGCTTCACAGCATCATGCAGACCCCTCACGAGTTCATCGGGGTCACTCCGCTCCGCCCCTGTCAGGACGCACCCACCCAGGAGGGAGGGTAGAACCACGCGGTCCCACCAATCCCTCTGGGGAGCGCCCTCCATCCTCAGTTCAACACGCTTCTTTCCGTCCTCCCAATTTGTTGTGTACCCGAACGTGAGGCGCATGTAGAGGTTTATGGCGGCGTTGAGTTGCCTGTCCAATCGGAGCCCGCACCCACCACACACGAAGACGTCTGCCCCATTCAGGTCTCTGTTGTTCTCCCACCCACACCTGGAGCAGTAGGAGGATGAACCATAGGGGTCGAGCTCCTTCACCCCGGCTTCACCCATCCTCCCTTCTAGGATTTTTGCGATACCCCGCCAGTCACTCCTCGAAATCCTCCGGTTCCACACACGCGAGCGTGTGTACATCCCCTGCTTTTTGAGCTCTTCGAGGCCCACTACACCTGCAACAGACTGGATTACACGCGTGATTTCGAGCTGGTGTTTTCTCGCGCGGTTCCTCTCCCTGTTCGAGTACTTTGAAAGAACTCTTCTTGCTTTTTTCGAGTGTGAAGCCCTCCTCTGAACGCTCCTCCTCTTTTCGAAGGAGGCGATGTGAATAGATGCAAGCTTCGAAGTGTCTATCCTTATCCACCCTGTTTCAGGTGAGTAGCCGTCTAGGGAGAGGAGGTTGAAGTCCCACGCCACACCGGGTTTTCCGCCTTGAGCGTCATCCCAGTAGTGCACTGGGAGGTGCACCTTTTCGGGTGTGATTATGGGTTCACCCAGCCCAGCCGAGGACACTTCCTTAGGTAGAGGAAAGTACCTCTTCGAGAGGTCGAGGTACACGTACTCATCTGGTTTAACTGTCACCCTGAGTTTTTCACCTTCAAGCTTAAGGAGGGTTTGTTTGGCTCTTGTGAAGAGCCTTTTCGCGGTGGGCCTCCTCCTCTTTCTTTCTCCTTTAACATAGTTTTTTCTCCAAGACTTAAAGATGGAGTACGCGGTCTTTATGGCTGAGTCCACCCAGTGGGCTGCGTAGGGCCAGTCCTCAAGAAGGCGGTCCCTGAGCTTCTTCTTGTACTCCCCGCTGTGGATGTCCACTTTATACTTGGGTAGGAGCCTCCACTGCTTCTTTCCTGGTAGCTTCCTTTTTTTCCACTCTATATGGCTCCAGAGCTCTTCGAGTATTTGGTTGACCACGTCCCTGTGCGCTAGAAGCAGTGGTAAGAGCTCCTCTCCGAGCTCATGCTCTAGCGAATAGCTTCTCAGCACACTGAACACCCTGTGACCCTTTATGAGCGCACACCCGCTCACACACACAGATATATTTCATAAACCGATATAAACCCTTATAATCTGAAACTGCTGACAACGGCGACTATGAACCTATCCCAACTACGAGTAAGCTCGTGGGTTACATGCGAGCTAAGCGTGTCGCCGTAGTGGTTCCCAGACTAGTTGTCAGCTCAGCCTTCCCACCCATTGGCCAAGTTTGGGGCGACGAATCTATTAAAATTGACGCTGGGAATTACGTTGATGTATTCACGGAGACAGAGGTTAAATCGAATGGGTATGTGCCGCTCTCAAGTGTCTTTTCCGAGTTACCGCTTGCTGTGCTCATAAAAGGAAAATGATACCGTGGCATATAGTATTCAGCATGAATGCTGCAGGGTTAATGTGTCATGTCACAGCATGGTGACAGAACCATTAATTCAAAGATATTTCTATTTCTATAAGTTTTAGCGAGTATATTTTATATAAGCTCATTTTTTAGGTAGAATTTATATATTTCTTTACGCGTTCTAGTTACGCTGAGCTACTATGAGCGGAAATGAAGGTTCTGAATCGCTCTTTCCCAATCTGCGAAGAGGTGTGCTGGGTCTAAAGGAGGTTTATGGTCAGGCGATGGGTGTCACGGCTCCCCTTGGAAGCGTTGTGTCAACAACCACCGCTGCAGTGGTTTACGCTGGTGCCGCGGTGCCTCTTGCAACCGTTATGGCCTTCTTGGGTAGTGTGTTGTGGATCTGGATACTCACCCGCTATTCTAATAAGCTAGCTAGCCCGGGGGGCTACTACTCGTTTTCAAGCGGGGCTTATGGCTCTAAGAAGCTTAGTCTCTTCGAAGCGCTCACGGAGGTCGCCGCGTACGTGTTCCTTAACGCGTTCGACGCTGTGGCCGTCTACCTCCTACTCGAGGTAGCTGGCTCGTTCTTCGGGATAACAGTGCCCCCAGCCTATGCGGTATTAGCCGTGGTTTTCACGGTTGCCTACCCAACACTCATAAGCCTTACAAATGTGAAGTCGCTCATGGGCAGGATTGTTATGGTTGGCTCCACACTCGAAGTTCTACTCCTAATAGGCTTTTTTGTATATGAAGTCTTAGAGCACGGCTTCCCCTTAGTGCCATTCGAGCCTTCAGCGATGACGGGCGGGGTCAGCGGGCTTGCGACGGCCTTTATATTGAGTCTGGTCAGCATATCAGGGGCTGGAACAGCCACCTACCTTGGGGAAGAGACACGTGTGCCCACAAAAACAATCTCGAAGGGAATGTGGCTTGCACTCTTGATTGGTGGGTTATCCATGATCCTCGGCTCGTATGCCATAGTTGTGGGTTGGGGCCTCACCCACGTATCAAGTTTGACGAATAGTCCACAGCCTCTTTTCCAAGAGATTGGCGGGGTGAGCGTTGCGGCCTTGGCGGTCACGGTTGTTTTGGCCTTAAACAGCCTACTTGTTCAAAACATAGGGGTTACAGTTGGCGCTGCAAGAATCCTCTTTAACCTAGCGAGGGAGAAGAGCGCGCCAAAGGCGTTTGTGAGGGTGAAGGCTAACGGTCAGCCGCTCACAGCCACTTTATTCGTTGGCCTCATCACCGGCATCCTAACCCTAATATCGATACTATGGCTCGGTGTAATTGGCGCCTTCGCAGTGCTCGGCGTTCCACTGTCAGCGTTATGGGTTCTTGGTAGAACTATTGATACAATGGGTTTGCCTCTCTTCTTAAAGAGGATTGAGAGGGTTTCGCTCGGGGTTGTCGTGGCCTCTGTAGCCATGGTCGCCCTAAACCTATGGGGCATATTCGAAACCTTCTATCCCCCCGCCTTTGCGGCTTCAGTACTCATGGGGTGCTTTGGAGCCACGTATATAATCTGGTATAGGATATGGGGTTCTAAGGGTAACGCTGGACAGCTAGTGGTGGATGAAGACTGCTCGGTTGTACCGCTCACACACAAGATTGAAAGACTACGCGGCGAAAAGGGAGATGTGCCATGATTTCCACCCCACTGATTAAATTCGCGGCTGTGTTCACGCTAGCATATCACGCTTCCTCAAGCTCTAGTGTAAATATGGCAATTTCCTTATGTAAACCTGTTCTTATTTTAAAGATATTCAATAGCCTAAGCGGTAACCTCTAAAAACGTCTACGTGTTTACGCGAGTAACTTCCGCATCTCAATGCTTTTCAGGGCTTTTAACAAAACTAATAGAGCCTCCCCCTACTACACAAATGGATGGTTGGGGTGAGGAACTGCCCCGTCCCAATGCACTTGGTGTGTGTTCTACGACTCCTGTATACTATTCAACAGAATGATTAGCATTATAGTGTGCGGAGACATTCAAACCATAACATATACATCACAGGGGCAAGCTATTTGCTCTTATAGTTTAGATTTTCAACAGTGTTTGCCTTAGAATTTCGTGTCAAACAGATTGGATTTCGCTAGGTCTATTACTTCGTTTCCTTGACCGTTTAAAACAGCCTTTATTAGGTATAAGCCGAATCCTGTGAGCTCCTTCCATGTGAGTTTGGGTGGGGTTACTAGCTCGTTTCTGTTTACCACGACATCGAGGAGAGCTGGACCCTTAGAGTTGAGGGTATCTATGAGAGCCTGTCTAAGGTTCGTTGGCTCCTCCACCCTGATCCCGGCTATTCCAATTGATTGGGCTACACTTGCGAAATTCGGGTTTTTCAGCTCGGTCCCATATGGGAGCAATCCCTCCGCTTTCATCTCAAGCTCAACGTAGCTCAGAGCTGAGTTATTGAAGACTATGACCTTGACGGGTAGGTCGTGTTGTACTAATGTTAATAGCTCCCCGAGTAGCATGCTGAGGCCTCCATCACCAGAGAGGCTCACAACCTGCCTGTTTGGATGAGAGAGTTGTGCGCCTATTGCCTGTGGCAAGGCGTTGGCCATGGAGCCATGTGAGAAGGAACCCAGAAGCCTGCGTTTGCCATTCATTCTTATATAGCGAGCCGCCCACAGTGTGGGTGTACCAACGTCGCAGGTGATTATTGCGTCATCCGAGGCAAGCTGGTCGACCAGTTTGACCAAATACTGAGGTCTAACAGGCGCTTTGCCATCCCCAATGCTCGCGTGTTTATCCAAGCTTTCCCGCGCATTCCTATAGTGCTCTAGTGACGCCTGCAGATGCTTGTCGTCTTCCTTATCACTGACTAATGGTATAAGCGCATGTAGAAAAGCCTTCACGTCTCCAACAACACCCACGTCAACCCGAACCCTTCTCCCTATCTGCTCTCTCCTCACATCCACCTGCACTATCTTGGCTCGAGCGGGGTAAAACTGTCTATACGGGAAATCCGCTCCTAGGATGGGTAGTACATCTGAATCCATCATCGCGTAGTAGCCTGAGGAGAACCCTAGTAGACCCGTCAGACCAACATCGAAGGGGTTGTCGTACTCCACATACTCCTTGCCCCTCAACGTGTGCACAATGGGCGCCTTAAGCTTCGCTGCGACACTAACCAACTCTTGATGCGCCCCCGAACACCCAGCGCCAGCGAATATTGTAACTCTCCCCGCCGCATTAAGTAGCTCGGCCGCGCGCCTAACATCCTCAGCTGGGGGAGTTACAACTGGGTTTGCATCCGAGAAATCCAGTGGACCTGTAGCCTCAGCTTCAGCCCATGCTACATCCCCTGGTACAACCACGACGGACACACCACGCCTACCAATAGAGGATTGTATAGCTATACTCATTATACTGCCAACCTGACCTGGCTCACTCACCACACCGCAGTACACACTGCAATCCCTAAATAGGTACTCGGGGTGTGTTTCCTGGAAATAGTTAGTACCTATTTCATTACTCGGTATCTGGGAGGCTATCGCTACAACAGGCGACCTGCTTCTGTTAGCATCGTAGAGGCCGTTTATCAAGTGGAGGTTCCCCGGACCACAGCTACCCGCACACGCACTAAGCCTACCTGTAAGCTGAGCCTCGGCGCCAGCCGCGAAAGCCGCTGCTTCCTCATGCCTAGTGTTGACCCACATGATATCCGTCCGCCTTCGGAAATTCTCAGTAAAAGCGTTAAGCGAATCACCAGCAATACCATAAACACACTTTACACCTGAAGCAACAAGGTAATCCACAATAACATCCGCAACCTTACTCTTCAATGACAACCCATCAATAACAACCTACAGCTAAAATATTAGTGCAGCTCACCCTTTGACCCATTAACCCATGAAACGTTGAAAACCCCAAATCCCAAAATTATGGGTCCCACACCTAGCGTCTCTGGGAATGGGTTTTAGCAACTTTATAAAGCTATTTAAACACGGATAATTGATGACGACGACTATCCCCACTTTTATGGCCGCGTTGTTCGTCGATTATTATAGCTTGAACGAATAATTTAGCCTTAAGGGGTTAAAGGGGTGTAGGAGGTCTTCATTATAGGAGAAATATAGTGAATAGTCCTCATCTCTCCCTTATGGAAATGGCCTTATTTCGCTTATAAATCGTCTTAGATGCAGGGTGCATGTGAGTAGCAGGCGAGACGCTCAAAGATGGTCACACTATATACCACAGGTAGCGTACTGGAGCATCTCTCAGGTGTTCCACATGCGGATGTAAGTGTGTTGGTGAACCGAGAAGCCTGTAAGGGTGGGCTAGTTCGCCTTGGAGGTATGGGGTAGCTGATATGGGTTATGTTTCTATTTTTGGTGTGAATCCTACTTGTTGCCTCACCAGTTTTGCGTCGAAGAATTGTTGTATTAGTTTTATTCGTTTGAGTCTGTGTTTGGGTGTGCCGTTAATACTATGGGCGTGGTCGCCTTTTCTGAATACGGCGATATAGCTTTCCTTGTGAAGGGTTTTGAGTAGGTGGTGAAAGCTAACGGATTGTTCGAGTGGGCAGCGGTAGTCCTCCACACTGTGGATAAATAGGATGGGTGTGTTAACTTTGTGTGCAAGGTAGATTGGGCTGAGCTTCCTATACTCTTCGGATTCCAGTGGGTTCTCTCCTATTAGGTCTCTGCAGAACCAGTAGCCGATGTCAGAATATGTGTACATTGTGAACCAATTGCTAATTCCATTTTCGCTTACGGCGGCTTTAAACTTCTCCGTGTGGGTCACAGCCCAGTTGGTGAGGTAGCCTCCCCCGCTTATCCCCGTCACTCCCATTCGCTCGGGGTCGACGCCTCCATCTCTCTTTATGAGTTCATCCGCCCCCTTTAAAATGTCTTCGAAGTCTTCCTCGCCGTACCTGTGCATTATCCGCATGGCGAACTCCTCGTCGTAACCGTCACTTCCACGTGGATTTGTGTAGAGCACATAGTAACCCTTCTGTGCTAGAAGCTGGCCGAGGAAATCGAACCTATACCCATACATCCCCTTGGGGCCGCCGTGGATGAACACGATGAGTGGAGCCTTCTTCGATGCATCTAGTTGGGGTTTAAGATACCACCCATCGATTTCAAGTCCGTCAAAACTCCTATACTTTAACTTGTTTAGGGGTTTAAACCCGAGTCTCGCCGCGAGAGCTGTGTTATACGTGGTAAGCTGAGTCTCCGATCCACTCCACATGTAGACTTCCGCTGGCTGTGTGGGTGATTCTTTAACGTACACAACCCTGTTGGCTGGGCTGACATCGAGCATTGTGACCCAGCAGTCATCGTAGATAATCCTCTGCTGTGTGTAGCCGTCCACACCCACACGGTTGAGCGCTAACCTGCCCTCCTCCGCGCTCACATAGTACACGAAACCGTCTCCACCTAGTTTTGGAGGTGCCCAAGAGTTGTTCCACTGATACTTCTCCGTTAAAGCCTCGACTTTACCCCCGTCCCACAAATAGATGTAGCTATGCTCTGCGTGGTGCGCCTTCTTCGGTTTACCATGTAGGAGCAGGGTTCGTCCGTCGGAGTCAACCGCCGTGTATGAAACATCCTGGAATAGGTCTCGTGAAACACCCCCCTCACGTATACGCACCGTGAACTTGGTGAATGGGTTCTCCCTGCTCGGCGAGTTGTACACGAGGGACTCACCGTGCCACACGGCTACAGTGAGAAGTGGGATAAGTGGAATACTCTCCTCGAAGCTTTCAAGCACCGCCCCGCTAGCTGAGTCAACAACCCTGAACTCCGCTTTCTCAGAGTCAAAGAAACCCTTAGAGTTAAACCACACTGGCACATCCTCCTCAAAGTAGAGGTGAGCGTCCCCTCGCTTCCTAGATGTGACGAGGCACAGCCTGTCACCCCGAGGCGACCATAAAGCATCCACCAGCCATTCAACCTCAAGCAGCCTCCTAGAGGAGCCTGTGAGCACATCCATCACCCATAGCTCAGATTTACTGGTTGAATCACTTGGGATAACGTAGCCAAGATGCTTAGAGTCAGGGCTAAACCTAGGCATATACCCCTTAGACGCAAACCTCTCCTCCCCGCTTTCAAGGCTCCGCACAACCAGCGTCTGATCGTACTTGTCACCCATCAAATCGGGCTTGCTCAGCACGTAAGCACACCACTCACCGCTGCGTGATATCCGCGGGTCGCTTAAACCTACAAGTTCGAAGAGTGTTTCGGAATCCCACATGGACAATCGACTTGAATACTCCCAGCAACCTATAAACACGTTGTACTACAGTTATAACCGATGCGCAACTAAAGGTTAAGAGTCTAGGCTCTTAGGGCTGAGGTAAAGGGTGTGGAGTCGAGTTCTCACACTCCCACCGACACAAACTCACTACACTATTGTCCAAGCTCGATTCTAACGATCAACTCACGCATAGTTTGAACTTTGTAGAGTGTTGGGGCATAAAGCTTCTAAAAGGGTGAGCGGTTTTATCTATGTATGGCTCAGAAGCTGGGTGCGGGGGGTACACTTCTCCTTCTCGCGCTTATGTTGCTTGTTATAAACTATGTTGAGACCATGGTTATACCCGCTCTCCCCACAATCGAGAAGGATTTCTCAACGAGTGCCACAACCGCTGGCTGGGTGACATCGGCCTATCTAATAGTTGGGGCCGCCACGGCGCCGCTCTTCGGCAAGTTGGCTGATAGGTATGGGAAAAAGAGGATGTATATTTTCGCTGTTGCGTTTTATATCGTAGCTGTGGGCCTAGCTGGATTCTCACCGAATATTGGCTTTTTAATAGGTGCTAGGGCAATACAGGGTCTGGGCTTCGCTATCTTCCCGATAACCATCGCCATTATCACAGATATATTCCCTAGGGAGAGGGTTGCGTTCGCTCAGGGTGTACTGAGCGGCATGCTCGGCATCGGCCCAGCCTTAGGACTCATAGTGGGCTCCTACATTGTCCAAGACTTGGGGTGGCCCTTCGCCTTCCACACAGCGTTCATTCTCTCACTAATCATCTTTGTGCTATCACTACGATATCTAAGGGAGACGGATGTGAGAACGAAGGAGTCTGTGGATTATGTGGGTACAGCCATACTCATGACGAGTGTGGTGGCCCTCCTAGTATACCTTACACAGGGACCTAATATTGGTTGGCTCACACCCGAAAACCTAGCCCTCCTTGTATTGGGAATAGTTATGTTCGGCGTCTTCCTCCCATATGAGAGGAGGATAAGGGAACCACTCATGAAGCTGAGCCTGTTCGAGATAAGGAATGTGGCTGTTGCAAACCTAGCGGGGTTAACATCAGGCATAGGTATGTTCCTATTCTTTATAGCAGTAGTATACTACACACAGCTTCCAAGACCATACGGCCTCGGCCTCACAATAATACAGTCGGGACTACTTATGGCGCCGGTGGCGTTGAGTATGCTCGTCTTTGGGCCACTCATGGGGAGACTGATACAGCGTGTTGGACCCAAACCAGTGGTTATAACGGGAACAATAATCGCGGCACTAGGGTTCCTCGCAGTCCTCGTGTATAGAGCCACGAAGTACGACCTACTACTTGACGGCCTCATCTCGGGCGTTGGTCTCGTGAGCGTAATTGTGCCGCTAGTAAACATGATCGCGGTCTCCCTCCCAGCAGAGTACAGGGCTGTCGGTCTAGGTATGAACACACTCCTCAGGGCTCTTGGCAGCTCAATAGGTCCAGTTGTGGCCACAGTCATTATGACCACATATCAGAGCTGGGATATAGCAATACTCCAGGGAAAAATTCTACCAGTGGGCGAATTCCCCACCCCCACAGCATTCAATTATATCGCCATCTTTGGAATAATACTCATGCTTCTCACACTCATATTCTCCAGCTTCACCCAGAACTACACATTCAAGCATCCTCTACAGGAGCAAAAAGGGGTAGAGCAAGTCCCCCAGAGACTTGAACCAATACAACCGGTCTAATCCAAAAGATCATTTTAAACGAGCTTCCAGTGGTTAAACGACCCGGAACTGGTACTAACATATATTTATGAATCTTGTGGATGCGGCTACTATTAATAGGCCGTTTTGTCTTATCCGCAGAGTTTATGCTCGGTGGATGAATTAAATTTGTGGTCACAAACTTTTTGTAAGGTGATGATGTATATTGTGTGAAGACCTTTTTCTGGGTGCTTTTATAGAGTTTCCAAAACTTCCCCTTCCACTTTAGGTCCAAATTCGCTCTTAACTCTATTGTACCCTGAACACGAATTTTGGGTCTACAGTTTAGGGCGGAGTAGCTCACGGAGTGCTTTTCTGTTTCGCGTTAAACATATATCGGCTTTGGTTGTTATGTGTTTTGTGAGGAAGATTAGTTCGGTTGGGGTTATAGGCGCGGGCACTATGGGTCATGGTATAGCTGAAACAGTGGCCTTAGCGGGTTACACTGTTAGGTTGGAGGACGCGTACCCGGAGGCTTTGGATAGGGCTATGCGTGCGATACGTGTGAGCTTGGATAGGTTTGTTTCCTCTGGGCGTATTGATAGGTCTAAGGCGGATGAGGCCTACGCTAGGATTAGTTATCATGGTTCGCTTGAAGAAGCGGTTGAAGGTGTTGAGTTGGTGGTGGAGGCTGTGCCGGAGGATGTGGAGTTAAAGCGTGGGTTGTTCGCCAAGCTCGCTAAGCTCACACCTAAGGGCGTGATACTTGGTAGTAATACTTCTAACATTAGGATAACTAGGATTGCCGCTGGGACGGGTAGGGAGGGGGATATCGTGGGCATCCACTTTTTCAATCCTCCAGTGATAATGAAGGGTGTGGAGGTTATACGTGGTGAAGGAACATCAGATGAGGTGTTCGAGGATGCCGTGAGCTTCGTGGCCTCACTTGGAAAAAAGCCCATAAGGGTGTTAAAGGATACGCCAGGCTTTGTCGTCAACAGGATAACTGCGCCGGAGGGCCTCCTCTTCTGTCTCCTCCTTGACAGAGGTGTTTCACACGCCGAAGTTGATGCCTACTTTAAGCGTCAGGGTCTACCCATGGGTCCCTACGAGCTTATGGACTATGTGGGTGTGGATGTGGTTGCGCATTCAATGGAATACTATGGGGATGAGCTCTCCGCGGACTATAAGAAGTGCTCCTCTCTTAGTGCAATGGTGCGGCAGGGCAGGTTAGGTCTTAAGAGTGGTAGAGGATTCTACGAGTGGCGTGAGAACAAGGCTGTTATCCCCCAGGCGAACCCATCCTCACCAGTTGAACTTATGGATATTCTGAGCTTGGAGGTGAATGAAGCCGTAAAACTGGTCGAGCAGGGAGTCGCGGACCCCGAAGACATCGAGGAGGGTGTCAAGCTGGGGCTCAACAGGCCGTTTGGACCCATAACCGCGGCGAATAACATATCCCAGGAGGAGCTTAAGACTAGGCTCGAAAGGCTGAGTTTGACTTTTGCGGTAGACGTCTTTAAGCCCGCGAAGACGATAGTGGAGGGTAACCTTAAACAGTTGTTGAGCTCCTCCCATGCGCAACAGGTTGGCAAACACACACAGGGTGAGCAGTATGTGGCTGTGGATAGGCCGTCACCCAAGGTTGCGAGGATCACTCTAGAGAACACTAGAAACAACCTGATCAATGCGGAGGTGCTCGACCAATTAGAGGAAGCGGTTAGGTCGCTTTGGAATAATAGGGAGGTGGTTGTGATACTTGTCACCGGTAAGGGTGAAAACTTTTCGGCTGGCGCCCAGCTCAACCAGCTCTTCCAAAGCGGTATGGACTTCACGGAGATGTCGAGGCGTGGGCAGAGGGTATTCAGGCTACTATCAGAGGTACCCAAGCTAACCGTAGCGGAGATGAAGGGCTACGTACTCGGGGGAGGGTTCGAGCTCAGTCTAGCGTGCGACATGAGGCTTTCAACGGAGGAGGCGCAGATAGGGTTCCCCGAGCTCACCCTAGGCCTACTGCCTGGGTGGGGTGGAACCCAGCGGCTGAGTAGACTTATCGGTCTTTCAAGGGCGACACAGCTGGTACTCACCTCTGAGAGGATAAGCGGTAGGCAGGCGTATGAGTGGGGGTTGGTCTCGAAGCTTATTACGAAGGAGAGGGCGGATGATGAGGCGGCGGCCTACGCAGCGGAGCTCGCCACCCGAGTTGCACCGGTGGCCGCCGCGCTCGCTAAGCGACTACTCAATAAGGGCTCGGAGATACCTATGGATAACGGCCTAGAGTGGGAGGCCACAGCCATGGGTTTACTATATGGCACCGAAGATCTCCGTGAAGGTATATCAGCCTTCCTCCAAAAGAGGAAAGCGGAGTTCAAAGGTAGGTAAAGGTTAATGTAGGAGTCCCGCACTGGTGAGTTGGGTAGCCTTAAGGGGTGTTGGTGTTGAGCGGTGGCGGCGGAAACCATAGTGAAGTGGGTCTATTCAGCATTGTGCGGTGGGGAGTCGGAGGCACAATCATCGTTATTGGGGGAACCGTGACCGCCTCCGTGCTCTTGGCGCTGTGGTTCAGATATCACACCCTACCCGCCCTACTCCTCTCAGCCCTCACATACGCGGTGGTGGCTGTTGTGGCCTTCGTTAAGATCACAGAAGAGATACAGCCCACGCGCCACATAGATGAAAGCGTAGTGGGTAAGGTGGGGGTTGTGGTCAGCGAGCCAACACCTTCTAAGCCGGGGGTGGTTAAGATAGGGTCCCAGCTATGGTCCGCCAAGGCGTCCTGCGAGCTCAAAACCGGTGACAAGGTCGTAGTCAGGTCACGAGAGGGCCTCTACTTGGTAGTAGAGAGGGCATCGAATGAGGATTAAGGAGCAATGAGCATCAACTCAAAGTGAGCTTTAGGTTCAGGTGTAATGCAGAGTCCTGATTAGGGTCATGTGTTATCACGGCCTAGTGAATTTAGGTGGATAATAATAGTTGTTGGAATCTCTGTGCGTTCTTGGCCATAGCTGTGTTATTGAAGAACACATAGCATGTCTCCGGGTCGAGTTCTACAACTTTTTTCCTGAGTAATTCGAGCTCGGAGTCCGAGTAGTCGTAGGTGTATCCTTTGCCTCGACCGTGAAGTCTAAGGTAGGCTACATCTGTGTTAAGTAGTGGTTCACGTCTGAATGGGTCGAATACATCCACTAGGTCGAGTTTATAGAAGAGGTTGGCAACCTCATCTTGGTATTCGAACCAGCTTGGGTTTCGTAGCTCCACCCCAATCTTTACTGGTCTTTCCACCGAGCCGAAGAATGCAACTAGGTTGCCCACGTTCTCAGTGTTCCTCGCAAAGCTTGGAGGAAGCTGGACAACTATGAAGGGTGAACCCAGTTTTCTAGATATCTCAAGCACCTTCTCCCAGAGCGCGTAGTTCTCCTCGGTGGGTTTGAGGCCACCGTACCTTTCAGGGTCACCCTCTGGGTGCCTGTATCTACGCCAGGTTGGACTTGTAAATGGGTGGGTTAAACCCTGGTACGCCTTCATGGTAAAGGTGAAGCCATCCCCGAATGCCTCAACCCACTTTGAAGGTGTACCGCTCCTCGGAAGCCTATAAAACGTGTATTGGACCTCCATAGCCCTAAACTTCGAGCGATAATCACTAACCCTTAACCCACCCTGACCGCAGCAACCAACCAGCACATTCACAAATACTAGAACACTCGGAGAGTACTAAAACCCTACTCAGGCACTCTTTCCCTTCTGGTAGCCCGCTAGGTAGAGGAGTATGTACAACGTTGAAAGCGCCAGTAAGATGTATACTATCAATGTGTCTAGTGCTCCAACGGTGGATGAGGCACCACTCCGCCACAGCCCACCCGCCCTGTATCCAGTGTATACGAGTAGGGCTGACCACCCCAGTGTGCCTATCATCGTCACCACCCCAAACGCTCGGCTATCCATCTTAAGAAGCCCAGCTGGGAAGCTGATAAGTGTGCGGATCAATGGTACAAACCTAGCAAGTAGGACCGCTCCAAGCCCGCTCCTGTTAAACCACCTCTCAGCGCGAATCAGTGATAATTCACTCACACGTATGCGTTTAAGCACCTGTACAAGCAGGGGTCTTCCAAGCAGCCTAGCAGCATAATAATCTATATATGCACCCACAAGCCCACCAACTGAGGCCACGATCACAGCTTGAATGAAACCCATCTTACCCAAGAACACTAAGTAGCCAGCCAGTGGCAAAATAACTTCGCTTGGTACTGGTAGACTCGCGCTCTCTAAAAGCATAAGCACAAAAAGACCTGGGTATCCAAGTGTCGCCTCAAGCTGTATTGATGACGTAAATAATCCACCCACAACACCCGAAGAGCCCACAAGGCTCTCGAAGGGTAGCTCGAAGGCGTCAATCGCTTCAATCAATGTAAGCCCAAACACCACTAGGCTTATCGCGAAAAGAAAATTGCTTCTAGGAAGCCATTCGAAGGCTTGTCGTCGATCCACACAAATACTAAAGTACTCACTCATTTAAGCTTAGCAGCAACACACGAAAAATAGTAGACAAATACAATCTAATAAATATAAATGAATTTTAATATGTGTAGAAATACTTTAGCCCATCGAGGGCGGTGACTGATCAGCCTCCGTATGAGTAGCCAAAAAAGGCGTCATCTATTCAACTATTGCTACCTATCCCCGCTCACTGGGTCGAGTATTAAACGGTAGCGGATGAATCATTTTGCTACCACTGGTTTCTTTACGAGGCCTAGTCTTTGGAGTTCCTCGGCCAGCTCCTTCTTCTCCTCCGGGGTCAGCGGTGATACGGGGGGTCGTACGTGGCCTGCGGCCATACCCATGAGTTCGCCCCAGTATTTAACCATCTGGACTGGGAGTGAGCCGCCGGTTCTGGCTACCAGTCTACTCCACCACACACGTGAAGCCTTTTTAATCGGCCATATCTTCTCGTAAAGTTTCTTGGCCTCTTCAAGGTCTCCCTTTGTGGCTAGCTCTACGAATCTCACATAGTCGTGTCTTTCCTCCGAGTCAAACCTCCAGTCACTGGTGTTGGCAAACATTACCTGCTGGTGGAAGCCATAGTACGGCTCATAGAAGAATATTTCTTCGTCTGGCATACTTATCACCGCCTTGTCTCCCGCGAGTAAGTGGGTGTCTATTGATATCTGCATGTTAAAGCTAGCCTCCTTTATCGCCACCACGCTTGGTATCTCCGCAATCTTGCTTAGAGCCTTCGCTGAGAGTGTGATGCCGAACTGGGGGGAGTTATAGAAGGCTATACCGATATCGAGCGCCTCCGACACCCGTCTTACCCAATCGATGACCTGCTCCTCTGTCTTGGTGAGCATGTATGGGGCTGCGAGTATGGCGAGGTCGTACCCAGCCTCCTCAACTCTTTTACCCAAATATATCACGTCTTTAAGGCAGGTATCAGTTATTTGGAAGGCCGTGTAAGCCCTACCCTTAACAAGTTTGGGTGCAGTCTCTAGGAGACTCAGCCTTTCAGCCATAGTGAGGCTCCAGAACTCTCCCATATTCCACGAGAAACCCATACCTTTGGTGCCAAGCTTAATCACGTGCTCCACGTTGTGGGCCAATCCCTTAATATCCAGTTCGTCCTCAGGTGTGAATGGGGTTATCATCGTGGTCCACTCACCAACCATCTCATCCCTGGCCCACTGCTTGGCTTCCCTCTTAGTGTAACGCATATAAACTATACACCCCACTCAAGCTTAAATTTTTCGTACCACCACTTAGTGGTAAGGTGTCGCCCCCCAGCGCTTGGCTGAGAGCTGTGAGACCAGCATACCTACCAGCCTCCCTAATCCCCGTCATAGTAGGCCTAGCCTACGCGTGGGGGGCAGCCCACACCTTTAACCCAATCTACGCGTCGCTAACACTCGTGGGGATAGCCCTCGCCCATATGAGCGCCGACCTGTTTAACGACTATTTCGACTATATCCACGGAACAGACCAACTCTCCAAACTAAGAGGCCTAAGCGGTGGCTCAGGCGTACTTGTGAATGGCTTACTCAAGCCCAAAGAGGTCTTAAGAGGCGGATTCACACTCCTGGGATTAGCACTAGTGTGTGGGCTCTACCTCACCCTAAGGGTGGGTTTACTAGTGCTGCTACTCATGGGGTTAGGCGCCCTATCCATTTATGCTTACACATCGCTTCTCCAGAGGGTCGGGCTCGGCGAGCTCACACTCGCCCTCGAAAGGGTTGCCACTCTACTTGGCACTTACTATGTTCAGGTTCAAAGAGTGGCTGCTCAGCCTATACTGCTCGGTGTCATACTCGGTGTACTATCAATTTACATGGTGTACTACGCTGCATTCCCAGACTACGATGCAGATAAGCAGACCGGTAAAAAAACACTCGTAGTCATTCTAGGGCGCCACACAGCGTTAGAGTTCGCACCAATCCTTCCAACACTATCATACATTTTCCTATTCTTCGGTATAGCGGTAAAACTTCTACCCTACACTACACTCATCACCCTACTAATCCTCCCAGTGGGTTACTGCTCAATAACGAATCTTAGAAAGGTGGATGATCAGAAGTCAATTCGAGAAGGGTTAAGACAGACAGCGTTGTTCACACGCCTCTACGGCTTGCTTCTTGCCATCTCCCTACTACTTATTTAACATCCATGCGTCTTTTGAGATATGAATTTCCAATCTGCCCTCCTTTTCAGGTAGGACAGAACCCACCCTCAGCTCCATTTATGCTCTTAACGCTGACTTTAGGTCAAAGAGTTTTGGGTTAGCTCATCTGGATGATGAGTTCTAACATTAGCTTGGTGTATTTTTGTAAGAAAAAGGGGATTAGGTGTTGTGTGTTTCGCCTTGACGCGTCTTGGTTTCGAGTGAATCAAGGGTTTCATAAATCTCTTTGGCTTCTTCGTCAGCCTCAGCGTCAAGCATGTACACCCTCGCCTTCCAGTCTGAGAGTTTGAGCCAACTATAGGTAGACTGGCTCGCCCACCAGTTCAGGCTTCCTTCAACTATCTCCTCAACCTCTCCTTTTACCTCGTAAGGGTTACTGATATTTATAGGTGGGCTCTCGAGCACAACGTACACCCTACTAGTACCAGGTGCGGCTTCCTCCTGCGCCAAACCGAATTCGTTCGACGGCTCAATTTTAATTGTAACCATTAAAGGCTGTTTCCCGGGGTCTGGGTTGGGTATGAGTGTTCTTAGCTCCTTTACTCCACCACTAGTCTTAAGCCTCTCATGTATCATCTCACCGAGTTTGGCGCTTTGGAAGTAAGTGACGAGAAGCTGACCAACTAGATTCTCGAGTTCCTTGTCTCTACTGCTTTGACCCCAGCTCAAGCCCACCACTTCACGAATAGCCTTATGGCGCCTTGTCTATCAGTTTGAGTGAGCCGACCCTGAAGACTACATGGTCAGCGAACACCGTGGGGTCGACCACGATATTCCTGTTCGATTCACACAGCGGCAGAAGGGTTTCCTCCTCCTCAACCAAAACCTCTTTTATATCCATCACAGAGTATACGTCGGCTTCCGCTATAAAGCTTTTGGATAAACTTACACGTCAGCGAACTGTTAAAGGCTAACCTGGGTATGCATTAGTTTTACGCCTCTCTGTTTTGACCATTTTGAGGAATGGTAGAAATAAGGCGGCCACCGCGCCGCTCACAAGCCAGCTTACCCTATAGCCCATGAGGGTTACCGAGTAGCCGAAAAGCACTATGCCTACAGCGCCGCACAGTATGCTCACACTGTTTATTAGGCCTATAGCTAGAGGAGCATAGCGTTTACCTATACGCTCAACGTCGGTTGGGATGGCGTAGGCGATGGTGTATGCGGCTGAGTCGAAGAAGCCTAGAGTAATGGTTGCTAGGACTAGGCTGTATTGGTCTGTGTATGAGAGGAGGGCGACTGAGAGTCCGGCTAATAGTGTGGGTATAGCAACGTAGATCCTCCTATCGGGGCTTCTATCTGATATCGAACCTATGAGTGGCCCACCAACTAGACCGCCGAATAATATAAGGGAGGAGAGCAGGCCCGCTGTGGTAGCGGGTAGACCTAGAGTGTTACTTGCGTAGTCAACAATGAACTGACTAGCAATATAGTAGACAACCGAGAGGCCAAGGATACTTAAGGCTACCCCCCAAACGATCTTAGAGCTGATTGTGTTAACTATCCCTGATGTGTCACTAGACTTCTCATCAACAACGCCTCTGAATACCGCTTGATACTGGGCTAACGCTACCAGTGTGCTCACACCTGTGATTAGGTATGGTGCACGCCAACCCCATGCGGCGGCTGCCGGGGTCATTGTGAACAGGGTTATTCCACCCCCTAGGTTGAAGGCTGCGTTGTATATGCCTATCATGAGCCCAGAGCGACCCTTATAGAGATTGGAGACCACAACCATTGCGGGTGCAAAGTAGAATGCTGCGCCTACACCTGTGATGAATCGGGTTATGACTTGGTTGAGGATGTTCGGTGAGAGGGCTGAGGCGAGTGAGCCCACCGCTATGAGCCCCAATCCAAGTGTCACTGCGCGTGAGGCGCCTCTACGCGCAGAGTATATACCGGCTGGTACCTGTAGTGCGCCTGAGCCCACCATGAAAGCGGAGAGGAGTTCGCCTAGCTCAGTATAGTTATAGTGTTGGTGGGCTACGAGGGCCGGTGAGGTAGCGGCCGCGTCGAACCAGCAGAAGGTGTAGATGATCCTAGAGAAGGTTATGGATGCGAGTAGCCGTGTAGGTGAGCTTGGAAACTTGGTACACCTTGAAAGCACACTTGGTATACAATTTAGGATTTACTCGATTATATCTAAGGCTTCTCCAGTTGTTGCCTCGCTCGCCTGAGCCTCTTGATCACTTCGTAGAGGTCCTCGTTTGTGCGCCGCCTATATTCTCTGGCGACGAAGAAAGCTGAAATCATTGATGAGAATAGTATAACCATGAAGCTTATGTCGAATATCTTGGATGCGTAAGGGTAGATGGCTGAGCTGGGTGGTATAGAAGCTATGAGTGTGCTCGCCAACACGGCTACGGTAAGACCTCTTGGGTAGAGTGATATCAGTAGGCCTATGTTCTCACGCAACTCTTGGTCTCCAAGTGTGGTTGCTTCAACCCCAACAACCCTTGGTAGAAGCAGGAAGAATGCGAGTCCTAGTCCTATTAGCGCGGAGTAGGGTTTGAGTGATACGAGCGTGCCCACGAACACGTAGAAGAATGTTCGCACAAAGAAGTTTATCTCGCCTTCAAAGTTAGTCACGTTTCCAAGGTTCACTTTGGAATCCCTGCCAAAAAGTCTTAGGAACAGTTTGTGGTTTCCGAGTACCAATCCGAACACGAGCACGCTGAGCACAGCGCTGCCGCCAAGTATGTCGACGAGAGCATATATACCTATCACCACGGCGACGGTGACTATATAGGAGTGGGGTATATCGCCCACACGTTCCAGCACGGTCACCCAGGTGAGGCCACCCACCGCACCGATAAATATTCCTGTTGAAACTAGTTCGAACAGGTAGCGCGCCACGAACACGATACCAGGGCTTACTGGGGTTGCGCCCTGCGATTGCATGAGTATGTCAAATATTATGTAGAAGGCAACTATGCAGGTTACACTGTTGAATGTGGAGTCTATCACCATGCTTGTCAGTACAGACTCGCTCAGCCCAAGTCTCTGGGATACGGGTATAACGATTGTGGCGGTGGTCTCACCCAGCATCGCACCGAAGAGGGCTGAGACGAGCAGTGGCCAGCCGAAGACGTAGTGGAATAGGGGTGTTATGAATGCCATTGTGAGGAGTGTGTCCATCACCGCCATCACGACTCCCCTTCCCCCGCCACCCCCAATGAGTGAAGAGAAGTTAAGGTTGATTGAACCGCTCAGCACGATTATTACGAGTGCAGCATCGCCGAAGAAGGGTGCAAGGCTCCTTAACACCTCCACTTGTGTGGGTGATACAATGTGGAGGACTGGTCCTATGAGCATTCCAGCCAACATGAGTGCCAGGTTTTCCGGTAACCTATACTTGTAGAATATCACTTCAGCCAAGAAACCGATGAATATAACACCACCTAGTACGATGAGTAGTAAATCCGTGTCAGTCGCGATTAGGAGACCTGTGTTGAACATCTACAAACCCTTCTCTACTATTTTTTGAGTTGCAGGGTTATAGCTGATTGGTGATAATCGTATATAAGGAGTGCGCAGCAAAACTTTCATGTTATAAGCTTTCTAAAAACTCGCCATTTAGAGCGGGATGGCCTACTTAACCGTACAAACTATTAAAGTAGCGTGTGTTTTACGCTCAACAGTGCGTATTATTGTGCTAGTGGTTCCTCTGACCGCATTTTGACTCTTCTCATCTGCGCTCTTGCCTCTAATATGTAGACGAATAGGGGTATGATTCCTGTTATCGTTATGAAAAGCGGTTTATAATTGTAGAAGAAGGCTAGTTTTAGCTCCTCAGCTATGGAGGCTGAGGGTGCGTATGTGTCGTAGAGTATTGCTGGCGATACAAAGTAGAAGGCGTTATAGGATAACCCCACGTAGAGGAGGGGTAGAGCTGTGAAAACCCAGGCGCTTATTCTTCTTCCCTGTATGATGAGTAGGGGGATAACCCAGAGGAAATACTGGGGATTAACATAGTTGTAGGTTAAAAACAGTGTGAGTATTATTAACATCAGTAGAACGGTTGGGTCCGCTTTGGGATGCCTATGCGCGTGGATCAATATGGCTGCGTACACTACAGGGCCGGCAAACAGGAAGAGTGGTATGGGGGGAGACTTTAAAAAGTAGAGTATCCACTGCCATGTTAAACCGTTCACTGAGAACTCCCCAGCATAAGTAGGTACACCCCGCGAATATACTAGTATGCTTAGCGTTTGGAGAGGGTGGCCGAAATATGCGTATACGCCTATACTGGCTACTGCTACTGGTATGACGCTGATGAGTATGGGTCGCAGGGCTCTTGCCACACCGAGTCTAACTGTCTGTGCAAGGTATATGGGTATGAGAACCGCTGGCCATAGCTTGATCGCTCCCCCCAAAGCCGCGCACAGGTAGGCGTAGTGCATCCTCCCCCTACTGTAGGAGTCGAGTGAGAGTAGTGCTAGGGCTGCCGCTATGGGGTCGAGTTGACCCCAGATGGCGCACACAAGCAGTGCTAGTGGGTTGGCTGACCACTGCTTTATTGCCACGCGTTCACCCACACGTGAGCGTAGCACCCGGTAGACCACTAGATAGGATAGTATCATGGGTATTTTGAGCAGGAAGACTAGGAGGGGCATGCTGGGTGTGACGTAACCCCTCCAAACACTGTATATCGCAGTATAGTAGCCCGGATACACTGTAGCTGATGTCGACGGTACACCTGTGTGGGTTATCAGTGAATAAATGAGGAACGCTAGCGTCGAGTATAGTGGGTAGAGGGGTGGGTAGGCCCACTTGAGCGGGTAAGGGTATGCTGGTGGTTGACCCGGGTTGAAGGGGTTGACGTGTTCAAGCACCCTGATGCCAGATGTAATTAGGAAATACACATCATATCTTTGACCTGTAAATGGCGCGATGATGATGTACGCAGCGAGCATGATTAGGATAAACTTCTTTGGACTCACTTTATCTGCTAGGAGGATGAGTCCAAGTGTCAACACTATTATTAGGGCATAGAGCGCTCCATCAGCTACAAAGCCTCCAGCGTTCTCGCTCACCATAAGCGTCACGGTGTTTGACACGTATACGCTTGATACCGCCCTTAGCGTGTTTTCCCCATTGTGCGCCCAGTAAGCTGTGACGGGTACGTATACCTGGGTGAAGCCTATACTGTTACCCGTAAAGGATGTAAGATTCCACCACTCTGAATTGTTATAGTACTGAATGGTGATTATTCTGCCAGCCAGCGTATCAGAGTAGTTCACAAAGAATAGCTCGCTGAATGTGTAACCCTCTTTGGGTAGGCTGGCAGGGTATGCTAGGTGTGAGGGCTCTAAACCAAGATGCAAGGATTCGCTCTGCTGCAGCGCGCGAGCTGAGCCTGAGAATGCCGTTAAAACTATCAGTCCAATCAAAAGCATCGTTGGTGACAGTCGCAAAGGCATTACGTATATCCGATTCAACTGACAAGTGATATATGCTTTATTGTGCTACTTGTATGTGGTTACACCATCTCTGAAGAAATAAAGAAATTAGGAATCCCTAGACTTGCTATATTTTACTGACGGGGGGAGCATTGGATAGTTACATATGGGCATAAGAGGATATCAAATTTATCTTCGGCGGCAATTCAATGTGATTCTAATTGTGTTTGTTTGTATTATCTGGTTATAGCTGCCTTGTAGTATCATTTCTGGTTGTAGGGGGGAGGGGGGAGGCGGGTTAGATTTGGGTGGAAGGCTTATATTAGTTGTTTTGGTTGCTTTCTCATGCAGTACGCCCGTGTGGGTAATAGTGGGCTTAGGGTGTCGCGCATATGTGTTGGTGGTTTATCCTTCGGTAATGATGAAGAATGGAAGATAGAGTTGGATGATGCGCGTAGGGTTGTGGATCGGGCTCTTGACTTGGGTATAAATTTCTTTGATACTGCGAACAGGTACTCGAAGGGGAGAAGTGAGGAGATACTTGGAGAGCTTCTCTCTGGTAGGCGTGATGACGTAATCATCGCCACAAAGGTGGGTCTGCCTCCGGGTGAAGGTCTAAATGTGCGAGACCTTTCGCGTCGCCATATATTAGAGCAGATACGACTCTCGCTTAAAAGGCTTAGAACAGAGTATGTGGACCTCTATCAGATACATAGGTGGGATCCTCAGACACCACTCGACGAGACGCTTTCAACCCTCACCAGCCTAGTGGAGCAGGGTGTGGTTAGATATCTTGGGGCATCCACACTGTGGGGGTGGCAGCTCATGGAGGCAGAGTGCCTTGCGAGGATGAAGGGGTATGAAAGGTTCATCTCTGTTCAAAACCACTACAACTTGGTCTACAGGGAGGATGAGAGGGAGCTCATCCCCCTATGTCGACATATAGGTGTGGGCGTTCTACCCTGGAGCCCATTAGCTCGAGGCTTCCTTTCTGGGAAGTATTCGCGTGGCAAGGTTGCTGACGACCCGAGGTACAAATCAGATAAATACTTGAGGGAGAGGTACTTCCGGGAGGAGGATTTCGACGTTGTGGATAGGGTAACCGAGTTATCAAAGCAGAAGGGTGCAAGTAACGCGCAGATAGCTTTAGCTTGGCTGCTACACAAAGATTACGTTGTGGCCCCAATTGTGGGTATGAGTAAGGTTGAACACGTCGAGGAAGCCGTGGGAGCATTAGATGTCAAGCTAAGCTCCGATGATATAAAATATTTAGAGGAAGCATACAAGCCCCATCCAGTGCTTGGTAGCCCTTGATGTGTGTCAACATACCCCAGTCTCTTAGCCAACTAGGATTACTGCTTGGCTACCTTGCAGCCGTGAGCGTCGGGGGATACACGCTTGGGAGAGCTTCAGAAATACTCTTGGGTAGGCTTCAGGCTAGGGTAATCGGAGGGGTTCTACTGGGCTTCGCTGTGACACTACCAGAGTACCTCTTCGCATTAATATCCACATTGTCACGTCACAACGACGTAGCGTTGGGCTCCGCCTTCGGCGGAAACATATTCCTCTTCACCCTTCTCTACGGCGTACTATTCCTTGCCAACAAGTCAGCCAGCACAGCATATAGAGGGCTCATGTTCGATGTAGCGGTACTTGGTTCCTCAACACTCCTCATATTCTTCGCCTCCATCATTAACACCCTTAACATATACGTGGGCTTGGCGCTAATACTGCTATACGCCCTATTTATCGCCTGCTCCGCAAGGGGGAGTGACGACCTAAGAAGAGAAAACCCAGTTGATTCTCTAAGCACCAGATCTAAGTTCGAATCATTAGGATTCCTCGCAGTCGGTCTGATACTAACCGTGGGCTTCATTCATCCCCTTGTAAACCAAGTTGTCCTATTCTCCTCCACAGTTGGAATACCCCCATTGATAACCTCCTTCACACTTGTACCAGCAGGCGACGAGTTACCTGAACTGGTGGCCATGTTCACACTTTTAAAGAGCGCTTCGAAGAGGAATACGGATACGCAGGGGAGTCAAGCTGCCTATGCCAACCTAATTGGGAGCAAAGTGCAGAGTAACACCCTGCTTATAGGCACAATACTGATAGCTGCGTCAATTGTGGGTAATCCAATTGTGGTTTCGGATAAGTACACTTGGTTCACTCTTTACGCCATGGTAGTCACAACTTTTACGGGTATGTTTGCAACATTCTCCACAACACGTAGGAGCGTAGGTGTACTTCTAATAGTCGTATACTTCATTATAATGGGTGTATCCGTAGGCCTAGGCATATAAAAGCAAACAGTTCACAGCGCGAACTTGACAAAGGTGACACTCAGAACAGTTACAGACCACTTAAGCCTTTAGAGAACTATCTTCCCCAGGTGAAAAAATTGGTTGGTAGGGGCTCTGTACTAGGAGTCTTCGCTGTGCTGGGGTTCGTGGCGGGAATCGCATTCGGGTTCGCGATACCCTACGTTGTTCCTGCCTTAGCGTACTTGCCAAAAATAGTGACAGCCCAGTGGTTCCTCGCTGGCCTTATGGGGGCGCTCTTCGCCGTGGTAATAGTCCTCGCGTACATCGCTGTACACCACAACTAAAGCTTTTACGGACCCCAACTAAACTTTTTATTACAGGAGAATCAAATCCTTCTAATTTTAAGGGTTAGCGATTCGGTTTTCATTGTTGCCTGTTCCAAGAGTAGTGGCTGGAGTAGTGTTTTGGAACAAGTAGTCAAGCGGCTTTGTCTCGTGGTCTTCTTTCCTATACACCCTCTTTCTAGTTATCCATAGACGTTTTTGCTCATCGTATATTGTCTGAAGCGTACTGGTATAGTAGCCATACTTTTCGAAGATCGCCTCGCTGAGTACCCCCCACGCGGTCATCAGGAACTCGGATTTTAACTCCTTGCTCTTCCTGTATGACACTGATGAAGCGTCTGTAACCTCGTAGAAGAGTGTTCTCAGCGGATCCTCACTGCTATAGTTTATCTCGATTTTCTCCGAAACGGAGGCAAGGTCAACCATTAACCTTAGAGACTCCTCTAAATCGTCTTTGACGAGCTTTAATCCCTCCTCTTCGAGGAGTTGAAGGGCGTACACACCAGCCTTCCTGATTAGCTCGTCCGCTTTCCTCTCCCCGAATTCGTCCACTAATATTTTCCCGAACGCGTAGAGCACAGTGTTATAGTATACCGACGCCGAAGAAGCCACTCTTGAGACGTCTTCGCCTGATTTGATAAGCGAAATAATGCTCCCGATGTCTGGTAGCTCGACCCACAGGAAATCAACAAAGGAGATAATGTTCTCAGCCACTCCTTTATCTTTAATATAGATGAGGGAGTAGTCGGATGGATCCTGTGAGAGTCGGGCTGAGGAGATAATAATCGTGGTCTTCCGGTCGATAACTATTAGGTTGTCCTCTGGCTCCTTGTGGACCACGTGGACCTCTGCGAAATCCTTGAATCCCTCAAGCTTAGAAAGCTGATCCGTGAGTAAGGGTGCGATGATTCTGTTTTTAACCTTCCTATCATAGGCGGCTCTTAAATCTTCACGCAACTCTCTGAGAAGCCTGAAGCAGGACCTATTGAGCACCATGACGACCTCCTGCTCCGCTTGGCTGAGCTCATCCCTTAACGCCTTTATTCCTTTGCTCTTTTCCTTTATTGTCCAGAACTCTTTTCGCTCAACGCCGTCCTTATCCTTTATTTGACTGAAGAGGTCGATTAGCCTGTTTAGCTGTTCTTTCATCGAGTCGAGTTCATCCTTCTTCTTATCTAAGAGGGGCTTAAGCGTGATTTCGGGTGACACAGCCCTACACATATACTTCTTTTCAGGTAGAAATTCAACGAACCCCTTTTTCTGTAGTTTCCTTACGTTAGCGTAGACCTTGGTTCTTGGAACATTGGCCTTCTGAGCCAGCTCAGACATGGTGCATGGCCCGTTTTCAACTAGAGCCCAGTATATTCTGGACTCGTGGTCGCTTAAACCAAACTCTGAAAGGTCCTTTTGCCTATTTGAGTGTTGGGAGTCGGGCATAATGTATAGTCACCCATAACTACGTGTGGGGTGGGGGGCATGAATGAAGCGAAGAAGTACTTATAAATGTTTCGTACCACACGATTTGTTTCCTCAGGATACATCATCTTAGGGAACAACTCTCTTATATTTATAGATTTAAAGATACGAAGGGATAATTTTGAGTAGGGATTTCGCGTCAAACTGGGACAAAAAAGATTCAACCTCCACCACCGACCGGCTAAAGGAAGCTATAAGGCCTCCCGGCCCACTTAAGCCCAGAATTGAGAGCGCTCAAAGATCGCTTCAAATGCAGGTTCAGAGACTCGACCAGATAAATAGTAGACTTGTTGAGCGCCAACGGGTGATGTTCGAGAAGGTTGTAGACGCCATAAGACGACACGACCAAGCCCGCGCCACCATATATGCGAACGAGGTCGCTGAGATAAGAAAGATGGCCAAACTCATAATGCAGAGCAGGCTCGCGTTAGAGTCAATCATCGTGAGGCTCGGTACACTCGAGGATCTAGGCGACGTGATCACAAACCTCGCTCCAGCCATCGGTGTGGTATCCTCGATTAGACGCAGCATCGGACAGGTGACGCCTGAGGCCGACAAGGAGATGGGTGAAATATCCAACCTACTTAGCAGCATACTAGTGGAAGCGGGTCAGAGTGGTAACTACACTGTGAGCTTCGACACAGCTAACGAGGATGCGCAGAAAATAATGGAGGAGGCGGCCGCGCTCGCAGAGACTAGGCTAAAAGACCAGTTCCCAGACCTGCCAACCTCCGCTTCATCCCAGCAGACCAGGCAGTGAATACATAAATTAGGAGAGTAGACCCAGATGTCTCCTGGTTCGGGTAGAAAACTATCCGACGACTCCATGTCGCCTTCGAGGCATCTGGGTAAGACCGTTAAGGACGAGTACAACAGAGTTGTCGGATGGGTAGCGGGCTTCTTCAACTATCTCCCAGAGTCAGAGGGGAGCCAGTCCGGGAAGGCAGAGTTCTACTTTGTGGTTCAGACAACTGATGGCTTCCAAGAAATACCTTCGAGCAGAGTGCTCTCGGTAGAGGAGAACTATATCATAGTCAAGTCCGAACTCAAGCAGAGCCTCAAGGAGACTAAGGATAGAATTGAGTGGCTCTATGAGAGGATAAGGGCTCTTGAAGAGGCTAGTACGAAGGATAATTCGGCGTCAGACGCCCCAGTGCTCACCGCGGCGCAACTCCAGCACAAGGTCAGGTTTAACTCACTGGTGGAGAGCATCCACCCCTTACTCGAGGTGGCTCAGAGGCGGGTGGATAGGCTGCTTTCCGAGATCGAGCTAATTGAGCGTGCAATGGTTGATTTGAACATAGCTAGAACCATGAATGAAATCGGTGAGAAGGATTTTGAGTACTGGTCGAAGAGGCTTAAGGATGGGCTTAACTCTGCTCACCTAGAGTTGAGCGACCTGGATGACCTAGTCAAATCGCTTTCACGGATAGAGAGGGAGTACAGGGATGTCTTCCGCGTTGAGATAGTGAGTGAGACAGATAGAAGAGAGTGAGCTCAGCCGTGGGAACCCTGTATTTTGACTCTTTCCTCAAAAAGAAGAAAGACTTTAAGGATATTCTTGACGAGGTTCTCAGGGTTCTTAACGAGCAGCAGGTTCAAATAAGGATGCGTATAGTGAGCCTTCAGCGTAGGGAGAATGAGCTTCTTAGAATGTGTGTGATGCTTATACGTAGAAAGGATAGGGCTCGGGCTAGGATATATGCATATGAGACCGTTGAGATACACAGAGTTCTAAGTGTGCTCCAGAAGAGTGAGCTCATAGTTGAGGCGCTCAGGCTAAGGGTTGGGACAGCAAAGGAGCTCGGTGACGCCGTGGGCACGCTCAGGCCGCTAGCGGATGCGCTTAGCAGGGTTAGAGCCCAGCTCCAAGGCTTTGTCCCAGAAGTGGCTAAAAGCATGCAGCAGACAGCTGAGGCTCTAAACGAGGTGCTCAGCGTGAGTGTACCTGAGACAAGCATAGGCGACTTCTCCTCGCCGCTCAACACTGAGAGTGTGGAGTCCATACTGAGGGATGCCGAGGAGTTGGCGAGTAGGAAGCTTAGAGAAGAGTTAGAGAAGGTGGAGGAGGCAGACCTTAAACCCATAATCGAGTATATAAGGAGTAACGGCATCGAATCCATACAGAGTGTGGTGGACAACCTTGTGGACACGTTCTCGGTGGAGGGCTTAGAGGGTGTCGTAGAAGAAAATGTGAGTTCCTCGAAGGATGGTGGTCTACTATATGTTAGGGTTAACGAAACAGACTCCGAGATACCTAGACGTGTATATGATTATATTAAGAGTAAGAATGGGGTGCTCGAGTTATCATCATGCTGTAAGGATCTCGGGATCAGCCGTGAATCCGTCATCACGGCTCTGCGAACGCTTGAGTCGCAGGGTAAGATCAAACTCGACCATCAGCCAGCGTGAATATTTGGTGAAGACCATTGGCTTTGGCCGCCTCTGAGCTTGAAGGCTTGGCTAAGCGTTATGCTAGTGAAGCGGTGGCAGCGGATAGGCAGGGTATGCGGGGTAAAGCCATCACCAGCTACCAGCAGGCCATCGATGTTCTCAACAAGTTGGTCACACTTTACCCTGGCTATGAATTGAATGGGATATACATTCAGCGTATAAAGGCGTACCAAGAGAGGATAAGGCTTCTGAAGGGTGAGGTCTACGAGGATGATGGTGGAGGGAGCAACCTTTTGCCGAGGAATCAGCAAAGCCCTAGTCAATCCCAGAAGAGCTCGTATGATGACTTGGTCATTAAGGAGAAGCCCAATGTTAAATGGGAAGATGTGATAGGCCTAGAGGATGCTAAGAAGGCGATCATGGAGTCTATTGTGTACCCAACCAAGCGCCCAGATCTTTTCCCCCTAGGATGGCCGAGGGGTATACTCATGTTCGGCCCCCCTGGCTGTGGTAAGACGCTTCTTGCTGCAGCAGCTGCCTCCGAGATTGAGGCCACGTTTATCAGTGTTGACGCAGCCTCAATAATGTCGAGGTGGCTTGGGGAGGCTGAGAAGAATGTCGCGAGGATATTCGCTCAGGCGCGCTCAATCAGAGGTCCTGTTATAATCTTCATGGATGAGCTAGATGCGCTACTTGGTATACGCTCAAACGAGGTGGGGGGTGAGGTTAGGGCTAGGAATCAGTTACTTCAGGAGATGGATGGTTTAGCCGATAAGGGTAAGACGAACATGGTGTACGTTATTGGCGCAACAAACAAACCGTGGGTTCTGGATGCACCCTTCGTGAGGAGATTCCAGAAGCGTATAATGGTTAACCTACCAGATTATGATGCTAGGATAAGGATATTCGAGCTTTACACAAAGAACCTCAGGCTTGCTGAGGACGTAGACCTCAAAGAGTTGGCTAGGTGGACAGAGAACTATAGCCCAAGCGATATCAGGGATGTTTGCCAGAGCGCCCACCTAATGGTGGTGCGAGAACTCTTTGAATCAGATCAGGCAAATAAGCCCGGTAGCATGCCACGCAGGATAACGATGGACGACTTCAAAAAGGTGTTAGAAAATAGGAAGCCAAGTGTGGCTCCGGACCTACTTGCATCCTATAAGACGTGGTACGACTACTATAAGGCGTTGTGATGGCCTAGGAAAACATCAAGGTTTTCAAGTATTAAGACATCTCCCTCAATGTACGATGCGATGCTGTGGGTTCTTGTGTAGCATGGTTGGCGCTTAGATGGGATAAAGAGTGGTCGATGTGGTTTGACTCATAGCACGCGTGTTTGCGGGCGCGCGTTAAAATCTTTTCGCATGGCTTGCGACGGTGTACAGGCAACAATTTTCCAAGCCTTGGCAGTAAGCCCACCACCTCGAGTCCGGACACCATCGGGTTTGTTGTAAGTAGGTTTTAAATTTGTAAAATAAGGTAGAACAATTAATGTCCCAGAAATACATACCCTCGATCAATTATGGGAGCCGCTCTAAGACGCTCAGTAGGAGGATGGATTTGCTCAAGTATGTTGGAAGGGACATTACACTCCACTATAAGGATGGTAGGACGGATCGGCTCAAGGTTTATAGTTATGAGGGTCCATACCTCCTACTTGTCGCCCCGAAATCTTCGCTTGGGCACATAGGTATACAGATCGATAAGTGGGTGATTAGGGAGGAGAAGGGTGAGCTTCACGCTTATCCTAATGGTCATGTCCCAGATTTGGTGATTAATCCTCAGACCTCCCCCCGATCCCCTTCGGCTTCCTCAGCCGCTTCAGTTTCTCCCTCTCCTCAACAAATGCACTGAGACGGCGTGCAAGGCTTTTCGAGTATGCTAACACACCAAGGAGCGGGAAATCGGATTTATCTGGAAACCAAAAGACTGCGTCCTCTAGTATTATTAGGTTGTGTGGTTTATCTGTTACAAGGACCTTCCTGTTCTTTGGTACTACAAGTCTGCGTAGCCAGGATGGGGTGAGCACAAGTACGCAGTTACCAGTGTTAGAGGCGAGTTGAGACGCTTTGCCAGTAACCTGCTTTTCACCGTAGTAGACGATGGCGCTAATCGCTTCGCTCAACTCAACACCACCCGACCCAAGCTCCTCCAGTAAATTCAGCTTCTCCTCCACTTTTTCAGAGAGCTCTCTACGGATGCGTGGCAGTATAGAGCTCATTGGTAAAGGTTTAAAAAGCCTCGGCCTCCCCTGTGTGCTCTCAACCCACCCCTTCTCCTGAAGGGATTTTAGGACGGTGTATATCCAGGAGCGCGGTACCCCCGAACGCTCGGCTAACTCGCTAGAAGTGAGTGCGCCATGTGTATAAAGTGAAATGCACACCTGCGCCTCATACCTACTTAAACCAAGCTCCATTAATACCCCAAGAGATGATGTGACTCTGCTCATACACGCACATAAATATCGATCGGACTTAAATATAACAATTTTTTGTTGTTATTATGCACAGGTCAGCACTAATACTCCTATTGTTTGTGCTCGGCTCATTCGCGTTGGTCGTGGTCACCCAAAGCTCACACGCGGTTGGACCAACGCTTCAGCCAAGCTTCCAAACCACGGCTCTATGGGGTTCACCCCAAGCGCCTCTTCTCGCGGCTCCCGGCTCGACGAGTCTACCATTATATGTTTCGGTCACAAACCTTGGACCCGAGGAGTTGTTCTCGGTTGTGATGCGTTTTCAAGCATCCTACCCACTGACCCCCATCAAGGGTGTTCCCAATAATATAACCCTCCGTCTCCCCGCTCTACCCGTCGGTAGCACCGTCGCCCTCGTGGGATACTTCAACATTTCTCCCAGTATTCAGCCGGGAGTTTATAACCAAACCTTAAATGTGGATTACATACTGGGTAATGAGACCTATAGTCAAACACTCAACGTAGGGGTACCCATCTTAGGGCAACCCAAAATACAGCTTGCGGGTTTCAGTTACAACCCTCTTAGGGTGTATCCAGGCTACCCTTACGCGGAGCTAACGACTGTGCTTGTGAACACGGGGACAGCTACGGCGTCATCCGTCAGCGTGGAGCTTAACATGAGCTACCCTGTATACCCTCTATATAATGGTTCAGAGAGTCAGATAGTTGGGTACATACCTGTAGGGACACCTGTGACGCTTAACTTTATACTCGGTGTCTATAACACGTCCTCAGCTGTCAACACGACCCTCACGCTTATCGTAAAATACAACCAAGGTCAAACCCAGAGGTTTAGTATACCGTTCATCGAGTACCCTAAGGCCACTCTCTCGATTGTTGGGGTTACCACACCAACTGTAAGGGTGGGTGACGGGGCGGACTATGTGACTTTAACAGTAAAGAACACGGGGGGTGTGCCAGCCCAATTCCTCACATTCACCCTTTTACCCTCAGACGTGTTCCAGGTCAGCGTGCCATCAAGCGAGAACCCACTACTCGCAGTGAGTGCAGTAAACGTCAGTGTAGGCACACTTATGCCTGGTCAAGAGGCAAACATAACCTACATAATACAAGTCAACTCCAATATCAAACACGGAGTGTATCCCCTCAGCCTCGTGGCCACATGGCATCAGCCAGGGTCCACACAACCATTTATCCAAGAGTTAACGGTACCCATACAGGTTCATAGAACGCTAATCCAAAGCTTTATACACGCATTCGAAAACCTGAATTCGAACCCCGTTTTAGTGCTCGAAACCCTGCTCATAATCGTTCTTATAATCGTTGTCATAGTCATAGCCGCAAGGCTTAGGGCAAGGTCCAAGTGAGTATCGAGAATGATGTTTGGGGGTTCGTCGACGACACGGAAACTCTTCTAGCTAATGTTCCCAAAACCCACCTCAAGGTGAGCGGGGCTGCTCACTTAAGCTGGGCACTCATATTTCATCCGCCTTTTTATTTGATCCTCTGAACTTGTCAACCGGGTATCTTTGAGCGTTTTTGGCGAGTTTACGTTCAAGTGTTGATGATAGATCAATGTTGTAGAGTTGTGAAAGCCGCAAGAGGAAGTAGAAGATGTCAGCCACCTCATCGTAAACTTTCTCCATAAGCTCGGGGGTTTGGAGCATTGTGCTCATATCCGTCTCTGACTTAAACCTGAAAAGTTGTAGTAGCTCAGCGGACTCGGTAACTAGACCAATAGTTAGCTCTTTGAGATTATGATACTTTCCCCAATCTCGTTCGTCGCAAAACATTTTCACTTTAAGCTTTAACTCGTCAACAGTCGTGTTGGTATCTTTCAACTCAGCTAGAACATATATGCGGCTCATTTAACCTTTTGGATAAGGATAAAGAATTGCATACGGGTTTAGAGCTTTGAAGACTCCCCTTTGCCTTTTATGTCATTAATTAAAGCACTGTGTTCGTAGTGTTAGGTAAGGTGTTGGGAATCGGTTATACCTCTGAAGCGTTCTGGGAGCGCTTTAAGTCGAAGGCCCCTTCACCGTCAATGTTGAGGTTCCTGAAGAACATGTAGTAGAGGAGTGGGTCGATGAAGGAGATACCTGCTGCTGACGCGAATAGTCCTATAAATTCACCCGCGGAAAAAAGCAGGGAGCCGAAGACAGTTGCTACACCGTAAGGTAGCCTCCTAGCTATGCCTGTAAGACTACTAGCCCTAGACCTTTCCTCGGCCGAGTAAAGCCCCATACTTATATTTTGACGTATTGGTAGCGCAGCTTGGTAGGCCGCGCTTCTTGCAACATATATCACAGCGGCTAAAGCCAAAGACTTGGTGAAAGGTAACACCGCTAACAGTAGTGTTCCCACTGAGCGTAGTATAAAGATGCTCTTAACACTCCCCAGCACACGCTCTATTCTCGAAGATAGAAGGGTCACGATGGCTGATAGTATATACGTTGCGTCGTAAACCAATGAGACTTTAAGGTCAGAGGCACCTATGCTCTTAAAATAAAGCGGCATGAGTGGCGTAACCATGCCGAGACCCACACTACCAAAGGATCCAGCAAGTGCAATCTTACCCGCATTCTTTATTGATTTACGGGGTAGGATTGACTTCTTAGATTTACCGGTTAACCGTTCGCGGGTGTCTGGCTCCTCTGTAATAAACCACACACCCAAGCTTGATGCTAGGTTCAACGTCAAAGCGGAGATAAAGAGTAGCCTAGCATACTCGTCGGGGAAGACGGATATTATATACGTTGAGAAAAATCCGCCTCCAACCGCTGAGAGCGTTGAAAACACCGTGAGATACGAGTACACACTTGTCCGCTCCCTCCCGCTTTTCACTCTGCTTGCAACCATGGCTGTCTGGAGGGGTGCCACAGGTCCTCCCCCCGCTCCCCCACCCATACCGCTTAGCGATAATCCAGCGAGGGATGTTAGTAGTAGCGCTGTTTTGTTAGTTGTGATTATAAGCGTGGTGTATGCGACTATAGGTAAGCCCATCACCAGTAGTAGGGTTTTTCTTCTACTATACAAATCACCTAGGAATCCTGAGAATACTAGTAGAACACTGCTACTCAAGGTTGCGAGGAATGCGTACACACCCACAAGTTCCACGCTGAAGCCGACGCCCCTTAAATAGATTGGGAGTATAAAGGCCATATAGCTAAAGCTGAAGCTTCTAATGACGCGTGTCAGCCCGAGTAAAAAAAGGTCCCGATTCAATGTCCAAGCGTCTTTAAATTAGGACATGAAAATAGGTGTTATTGTAGGTTGAAATGGGTTCAGCGTAGCCGAGCTCTGTTTATGATTGCTGATGTTGCCTAGATGGTACTTGGATTACAACCCTGCACGGTTGGATACCACGCCCACTCGATGCTAATGCGGATAGCGTCGTTGTCTAGTTTTCTATAATGGTGATGCTGGCACCTCGTTTGGATTTATCACCGCATCAAGCACAGCTGGCCTATCCGCTTCAATGAGTTCACGGATCGCTTCACCCATTTTGCTTATATCTTCAAGCCTTATACCCAGAGCACCCATGCTCTCCGCCAGCTTGGCAAAGTCTGGGTTGTGGAGTTCTGTGCCGTACTCTTGATACCCCATTAGTTCCTGCTCGATTTTAATCAACCCCAGCTTCGAGTTGTTGAATACGACGACTTTGATTGGCCTAGAATATTTGACGGCTGTAAGCATCTCCATCATGGTCATAGAGAAACCGCCGTCTCCGACTAGTGCGATGACGGGCTTATCTGACGCGAAGGAAACGCCGAGGGCTCCAGCAACACCGCATCCCATTGTCCCAAGCCACGATGAAGTATAGAACGCGTAGGGTCTACGTAGCCTTAGGTTTTGGGCGCACCACAGTGTGACGAGGCCCACATCGCAGACTAGTATGGCTTCGGGCGGTAGCTCTTCACATATTTTGCGCACAAGCGCTTGGGGTGGGATCGGCGTCTCCATCGCCTTCTCCCGCTGTTCAAGCTCGGAGAGCCACTCCCTCTTTGCATCCTGGAGTTTTAAATAGTACTTGTCCTGTTTTTCCTCAGGCTTTACTGATAATAGGAACTTCTCAACAGTGGAGACAACACTCAATTCGACACCCATCCTTTTGCCCAGATTTGCTGGTTCGATGTCGACTTGGATCGTGGGTATACCTTTGGGTAGGAACTCTGTGAAGGGGAAGGATGAGCCAAGCATTATTAACAGGTCGGCGCCGCCTAGGGCGATCGAACTAGGTTTTGCACCGAGCAGGCCGAGTCCCCCCATTACTTTAGGGTCTGTCTCAGGTAAGACGCCTTTGCCGTTAAGACTGTACACTATGGGTGCGCCTATCCTTTCGGCGAATTCGTCGAGCATGTGGGATGCTCCTCTCGCACCTCCACCGATGAGTATGACTGGCTTTGAGCTCGCGTTTATCACCTCTTCAGCCTTCTTCACGTCGAAAACGTATTCCACGTGTGGAAGGTCTGCTTGCACTTTCTCATTGGCTTCGACTTTTGACCTAAGCACGTCAACTGGTAGTACTAGATGTGAGACGCCCTTCCCAAGGAGGGATGTCCTACATGCGAGAGTCACCATTCGCTGGGCGCTTGCAGGGTTTATTATCTGCCTATTGAATATGGATACATCGTCGAAGAGTTTGAGTAGGTCAACCTCCTGGGGAGAGTCGAAGCCGATTGTATCGCTTCGCACCTGCCCCGTCAAAGCAATTACTGGGGCGTGCTCTAGTTTGGCGTTGTAGAGGCCGTTAAGAAGGTGAACCGAGCCGGGACCAGATGTGCCGAGAGCCGCCGCAAGTGTGCCCGTGTGTTTCGCCTCAAAACTAGCTGCAAGAGCTCCCCCCTCCTCATGCCTCACCTGGATGAATCTAACACTCGGGCTCTTCCTTATGGCTTCAACAAGCGGGTTTATGGAGTCGCCGGGCACACCGTAAACCCTTTTTACGCCGAACTCAGCAAGTACAGAGACAATTAGGTCGGCTACTGAATATTCCATGTTTTCAGTAAGTCATACCTTTTTAATAACGTTGTGCTAGATGAATTCCTACGCTGAGCGTAGTTTTAGATGTCGTCGCCCATTAGCATGCTCAGCCAGATAAAGCTGATTGTGAATAGCTAAGGACGGCAAGCAGGAGGAATAAAAAGGGTTAGGTTTTTCGTTAAGTTGTGGTTTGGTTACTCGGATATTTCCTCTAGTACTCTTCTTGTGCTTCTAATCCCCAGTAAAACGAACACTCCTCCTATGGCTGCCTCGATTGCTAGCGCTTCGTATGCACGGAACAACCCGCTTGCTACGAAGAGTGCTGCTGTGAAGGGGACTGAGAAGATTGGCGCGAGGTGGCCTAAGCCGTCAGTAAGGGCTACACCGTTGCTCCTTGCACGTGTTGGAAAGTTCTCAGCGGAATATACGTATAGCATGGTAGCGAGGAAGGTGTTAGAGAAGGCTGCCACGAAATACGAGAAGACCTCTTCCGCGAGGCTCCCTTTTAATCCTATTCCAATCATTGCAAGAGCCTGGATAAAGAATAGCAGGGCTATCAGGTACTTCCGCTCAGTTAGGTCAGAGAAGATGAATGATAGGAATGCTCCGAGTGCGAACCCAAGGCCACCGAGACCCACTACTGTAAGGCTTGCAACGTAGGCGTAGCCGGACGCTGAAAGCAGTGAGGTGGTTAGCGCAAGAAATGGGTAAGCGTAGACATAGTAGAAGAGGAAGACGGCTAGCATTAGAAGCACGCGTGGTAGGTGTTTTCTCGTAAAGAGGCTGGTTATTGGCAGGGTCTTTTCTTCCAGCTGTGATGTGTTAGCTAGGCTAGGTATGGGTGGTAGTGTTCCCTTCTTTTTTTGGTACGTTGTCTCAGCTAAGCCTATTATGCCCTCTGCCTCACTAAACCTCTTCTTCATTATGAGCCAGCGGGGACTCTCAGGAATGCTTCTCCTCAGATAAAGGATAGCCAGACCTCCTAGGGCGCCTATGATAAAGTAGACCCTCCAACCATAGCTCGCCACTGGAATAACGAACAAACCTATAAGTGGGCCTATTCCAGCGCCCACAAACCCGAAGAACGTGCCGAGGCTCTGGAACCTTCCCCTCACACCTGCGGGAGTCATCTCACTCAGATAGGCGGCGGCTATGGCTAGGTCGGCCCCTATACCGATCCCCGTTATAAACCGCCAGAAGTATACCTCAAAGATATTCGTGGACAAGCCAGTCAGCAGCGAACCAATAGAATAGGAGATGAGTGTGACAGTGAGTCCGGTTTTCCGCCCATACTTGTCGGCGATGTGTGCGAACCCAACAGCACCTATGAGGTAGCCCACCAACGCTATAACTGTTCCCACACTGGCAAGCGTGGTCGCACTAACCCCGAGCTGTGATGCTATAGCGGGCGCGGCCACCCCCAACGTGAGGACGTCGTAAAGCCCGAAAAAATAGGCGATGCCGATGAGTACAAGCACGCTGAGTGGCCAAGGCCAGCTGCCGAATCGCTCCAAACGGTTTATTAAAGCCGTCTCAGAAGACATTTCGAATACTATTAGATATCATCTATATAAATATTGTGCAGAAGAGATTTATTTTTAGAATCACGTACAAAGATTGAATAGTGAACAGAGATTTCGATATAAAAAGCTCCTAGATAACATGTTGACTTACCCAAAGTAGCCTCTAAAGCACATATTTTTAGCAGAGTAACCAGGTGGTGCCCGGATTAGAGGGTGGTGGGCTTCCCAACCACAATTTCATTCAGGTTAATGTCTACAGCAACACTACCCTTCTCCTCTGCCCTCCCTTTAAGCTTCTTAGTGATTTTGAGGAAAGCCTTGACATCCCTTTTTACTAGCCTTGCCTCCTTCGTCTTTTCACCTGAGACCCCCTCCGCGAAGGTGGGCAAGTTTGCTCGGATCCTTCGCGGATTCCTTCAACCAGAATAAAACGAAACGTAGGGCCTCCACGTAGTTATTCACTAAGGCTAGAAGGGAGTCCCACACAGCGACCTCCATCGAAACTGTTGCTCTGATCGCTTTTTTGCCCCTCATGTCCATCAAACGATTTCTCGAAAAGCTAATAAATATAAGGGACTATCCATCCACACACAAGCAAAGCTTTCCGCCCCCTTAACCCCCTCTTTTGTAAGCGATCGAATAACGCAACTATACGATACACACTCCACTACTATATTGAAACTTAGTTCGCCAAGTAGTTCAGGAGTTTTATTAACTATTGTTGTGTGATGTATTCTCACGCCCAAATTATATACATTATGTACTTATAATCATAGACCGCGGTTAAGTTGTTACCATCAAAAAAGTAGAGGTATCCATTGTATTTTTGCAGTATTACTGTAGGTGTAGTATTTAGACCTTTAATAAAGAGGTGAGTTTCAGCGTTGTTCACCTTGAGTGCGACGATTGTTAGTGTGGCGGTGCCGTTCGCTTGTTTAAAAGACTCTATGAAACCGCCTCTATCGAGTATTCCCGCACCAAAATCCTGCAAGCCTCCTATTCCGTGTTTATAGTTTGGGGGAATGGTTTGAGCACTACCATTAAAATATATAATTCGAATGGTGCCGTTTGTTAGAACTGAAAACGTAAACGACTCATTGTTTTCCCTAAGCCAAGTACCCCCAAAAGCTGAATCCACCTGTTTGACACCGATTGGTTGCGGATGGGAAGGATATGCAACAAATACAGTAATGATGCCGAGAACAACTAAGGCAAAAATGGTTAAAGCCACAGTGAGTTTCTTCGTTTTTATCACCTACGCTTGGCTGACATAAGCTGGAACCGCTTCGCTTGGTATCACAGAAGGTGTGTTAGGGGCATTAAATGGCTCAGACTGTGTTGTTGGGTATAGGATTACTAGCGGAGTAACCCGCAGGGTAACCCGAGGAGTACTCCCCATTAGTTTGTGTGTTGACAGGGTAGAAGGCTACGTCTATAGCTGTAGCGTTCCCGAATCCGCACTCCGTTGCGCTCACCCATCCCTGTGCTGGAACCTTAAACACGAAGGCGTCTATCCACACGTTTTGAGTGTACACAATACCTATAACGACTTCAGTGGTCCCAGAGGGATAAGGATTGTTACTCGTAAGAGGGCCAGAGTTGTATTCTTGATCCATATAAGCGGATCAGAACACATCACCAGAGTAATATTCTTCATAACCAGGTAATGAACAATAGCGCAGGATTATGGGATCCTGAACGCTATCACTATTGTTCACGAACTCATAAATAACCCCGTTTCCCCACACAAGTTGTACTGTAAACATGATAATATAGGCGAAGAGCTTCCTCCGCCGCCTGTGGTTATCGGGTCACTTCGTACAACAACGCCAGCATTCTAAACAATCGTGCCATCATCGTAATACACTGTGCTCTGCATAGTTCCACCCATATGGAAATGTTTTGAATTGGAAGCCGTAACAATGGGTGTGACGAAGGAAAAAACCAAAACGACCACAATTAGATATTTTATATTCACTTTTTTAGAGAAAGTATTATTTAAAACCTAACTAAATAATGATTCAAGTAACCTGTCCAATTAAGGTGTGTATATTAGCGAGAGGTAAATTCACGGATTATCTGGAAACCGTCCCAGCAAAACCGAAGGCTCTATATGGAACTTTATTGTAGACACGTTTGGTGTTTTTATTGGTTCGGCGGGTGGCCCCCCTAGTTTTGCTATTAAGGGGTCATCATTAGTTTGGCTGTCGTGATCTATTTACACAGTTTACCTCAACAGCGTGACATAACACCCGCTATGTCACCCCAGTACGTCTTCGGGGGACCAACCGTGTTTCCCAACGCTACTCTACACTATATTCCGGCGCACACGCTTGTTTGGACAAAAGTTGTGTTAAAAGAGCCCGCAACCATAACCCAGGTGACTTTCAATTATTATTGGCGTAGCAACTCCTCGGGGGTGCTTACGGCTGGGGTCTATGTGAACGGTATCCTCAAATACACTTCTAACCAGACACTCGTCGCGGACCAAGAGTCTTCAGCCATTATAGGGGGAGCTCCTTACCTCTTTTTGAACACAACTTTCCCAGCGGGAACAACGCTTGAAATAGCGTTTGTTTCGACAATACCAGTTTGGGTCTTAGGATACCCATCGAATTTTAACCAAAGCTGGGTAAGAAGTCATTTTCTTGCTAACGCATCGACTAGCACATGGGTGCCAGTCAGTAGTGTAACCTTTACGTCTTCGGTTTACATGAATACACTCCAAGTCACGCTATCCACGCCTGAAATTATTTCAGAATGGGTGTTTGTTGTGGGGGGACTATACATACCGAAGGCTACTACTGGAGGGTTGCACACGACATGGAGCAGAGAATCGTATTGATGGATTACTCGTTTCACTCTTACTGGAAGTTTCATCAGTAGCACCAGTTGGCGCAACCGCGCGGGTGCGCAACGAGAACGGTGAATTCGGCACGAATGGGGGCACCCCAGTACGTTTCGGCATCTGTCAAGCTGAATACCCTCTCGATTACAGCGGCTCTAATGGATTTATGTCTATTCAGTACAATCCAGATGCATACTACGCTGAGGTCGTGTTTGGGGGAAACTGGGTGCGGGGAGTATTATAAAGTTTCTAAAACCTCGCCTTTGAAGAGCGTGGATAAAGGTATAAATAATAGTGGTGTGGAGAAATACTGGCCGTGCGTGTAGGGGCTTACAGATTCAGGGTGTACTACTCGAAAACCACCGTGGGCGGGGGTGTTAAAAACCCAGCTAGAGGCTGCGTGTAAGCTCTACAACACGCTCTTACACGCTGAACAAGAAGAGTATGAGAAGAACAAGCATTCGATGAGCAGAAACGAACTCAGGCAGCTAGCTTTGGGCTTAAGAAAACGGAGTCCAGAGTTCCAGGTTCTCTACTCCCAGGCTGCGCGGCAGGTGGCTGATAGATTCCACCAGGCTCGCGAAAGGTTTCTTGACGGACTCGCGGACAAACCCAAGGAAAAGAAGCCGCACAAGTATTTGTCCCTGGTTTACCCACAGAAAGGCTGGAGGCTTTCCAATACTAGGCAGGTGGGGCGGGGTAAAGACGAAAAGAGGAGGGAGAAGGCTCGGCTCCACCTGAATAAAATCGTCTTCTTCACTTTGGTTTTGCACAGGGATTTTCCATTAGAGCGGGTGGCTCAGGTGTGTGTCAAGATGTACCCCTCTGGTCGAGTCTACGTGGTGTTCTTAGTGGAGGAAACAGGAACACAACAGGAGTCTTGAGAGGAGCCTGAGAGGGCTGTGGGTTTGGATGTGGGGATCACAAGGTTTGCCACACTCTCCGACCGATGGCCGCTTCTTTGGGAACCCTAAGCCGCTTGAGCGCTCCTTGGAAAAGATTCAAGGGTTACACAAAAGGCTCTCCAAAAGGAAGTTCCTTTCAAGGAACTGGTTTAAAGCGAAGACTAGGCTAGCGAAGGAGTACGAACACTTAAAGGATTTCCGGCGTGACTCCTTCTTCAAACTCGGTGTTCTACTCTCACAGGGTTACGACGTCCTAATACTAGAGGACTTGGATGCACAGGGCTTGATCCAGAAGAGGGGGCAGACGGGGATGAGGAGGCGTGGGCTTTACGACTCGGCTTTCTCCGAGTTAAGAGCGTGCCTGGAGTGGGGGTTTCAGAAGCGGGGAAAAACCGTTTTAGCGGTGTCGGCGTATAACACTTCACGTGAGTGCTTTTTGTGTGGAAGAATCAACCATAATTTAACGCTGGAAGACCGTGTTTTTCACTGTCCGTGTTGTGGTTTCACTCTGGATCGGGATCTTAACGCCTGCTTGGTTCTCTTGAAACGGTCAGGATGGGTGCCGTCCGGTGTGTCTGCAGTGGAGCTTCGCCCAATACCCCCCCACCCTCTTTGGGGTTAAAGAAGAGGAGGCAAGGCGGGGCATTGAAGCGGGAAGCTCCCGCCTTCAGGCGGGGGTATCTCACCTTATGGAATAAAGGAGGATGCGCTGAAACTTGGGTTTAGGTATATAGTGGTACTGGTCAGCTTGTTTGGGGAGTCTGGCAGGACGGATGGTGTATATGTGGAACGATGGACTCAGCCGGTTCAGTCTGGGCTATCAATTATCGAGGAGGCAGCCTTGGCTGTATAGGAGATTGACTTTAGCGCTCCTCCACCTCTTAATTGTTGGTCTATCTCTCTTCCGTGTTAACCCCAGAGATGTGTAGGCTAGGTCTAATATGTGTATCTGCGGGGTGGCTCACTTGGCTTCGTAAACTTGGAATTTGGTAGATTGGTTGTGGCTTGTTAACCCGTTTTCAGGCAAGGTTTATATAGCTATGGACAGCCTGAGTGTTCAATGCCCTTCAATATTCAGAGTCTAGAAGATTATTATAGCCCAAGAACCGTGAAGGAGGCTTGCTCTTTGCTCTTGTCCAATCAAGATTTTATACCGATCGCAGGTGGCAGCGCAATATATATATTCTCCGCTAAGGGACTGCTACAGGATGTTAGAGGTTTTGTGAGCCTGAACTCTATTCCACTCAATGGGATTCATGGTTCTGATGCCTACGTTGAGCTTGGAGCCACGGTTACACATCAAGAACTGCTTGAAAGCCGGTTGCAGTTGCCCGGTGTTTTAAGGGAGGCGCTACTCACCATTCCGAAGGAGGTAAGAAGCGTTGGCACAGTGGGAGGCCAGCTGTGTACGTGTTTTCCGAACTTTGATCTTAACGTTGCTCTCCTAGCGTTGGATGCAGAAGTCATGGTTACTGGGAGTGACCATGTAAGAAGTGAGGGGATAGAGAAATTCTTTAAGGGTGTCCTCGAACCAGACCTCAGACGGGGTGAGATTGTGACTGGTATAAGGTTTCCAAAGAAGAGGGATTTGCTTAGCGGGTACAGTAAGGCGGCCCTTACTGCTCATGGGTTCAGCTTAATTTCGGTGGGTGTTGCTCTCAAGGTGAGTGGAGGCTTCTTTGAAGATGTGAGGGTTGCTGTGGGGGGTACGCTCAACACTTCTCCGGTTAGGCTTAAAGGTGTTGAGGGTGCGCTCAGAGGGCGCGCTGTAACACATCAGACCATCTCGGAGGCCGCTGAATTGGCTCTCCGTGACGGTGCACTCAACGTGAGCACCGACTTCAAGACGTCCTCAGAGTATAAGAGGCACCTCGCGTCAGTGCTTATTAGGAGGACTATTCTCCGCGTGGTGGGATTATAGCTTATGCGGATAAGTCTTCGTGTGAACGGTGAAGAGACGGTTGTCGATGACGTGAAAGCCAGAAACACCCTTCTTGACGTGTTAAGGGATAAACTTAACCTTAAGGGAGCCAAGAAGGGCTGTGAAGGCGAAGGTTGCGGTGCGTGCACGGTGATCGTCGATTCCCGTCCCGTATACAGTTGTATGTACCCCGCAATCGCTGCCTCTGGTAGAGATGTGCTCACGGTTGAAGGTTTGGAGATGGGAGGGGAGCTTGACAGGGTTCAGAAAGAGTTCGTAAATAGGTGGGCTTTCCAGTGTGGCTACTGCACCCCCGGCTTTATAATGGCCTTGGAGGCATTAGTTAGGGAGGCTGACTCCAACCCAAGTAAACTAAGGGAAGTATATGGTGGTAAGGTTAGAGGCATAGTGGAGGATGCGCTTATCGGACATATCTGCAGGTGCACGGGCTATGAGCCGATAGTTGAAACCGCTCTCCTTCTCCTCTCTGAAAAAGGCTTAGACTAAGCTTATGTCTAAGCCACGCTACCGTAACTTATGGAGAGAGCGGGCGGAACACTACCTGAAGTTGACGGTGTAAACAAGGATTTTTTCGAAGGCTTGGCGAACGGAAAACTCCTTTTGCAGCGATGCTCTGAGTGTGGCTCACACCAGTTTTACCCCAAACCTTGGTGTGTAGTCTGCGGAAGCTTAGACCTCGAATGGACAGAGGCCTCCAAGGAGGGGAAAGTGTACACTTACACCATAATTAACCGCGTGATAGGCAACTCAAAAGAGTTTGAGAAAGAGTTGCCGTACGCTGTGGGCTCAGTTGAACTCGAGGGGGGGATAAGGGTTTACGCACGGCTGTTGGCAGCGAATCCTTCGAGTATAAGAATAGGATGTAGGGTGGTGCTCGAACCGCGCAGGTTAACAGATAAAGTGGGTCTACCCTACTTCAGGGTGGTGGAGTAGACATGACGGATGTGCACGTCTCTGGATACGCTGTCATCCCCCCTTCAAGGGCTAGGGCTGATAGGGGGGAAGCGGTGCTCACAGCCGAAGAGTACCACGCGCGTGCGCTCAGCGAACTCCTACACTCTCTGGGTATCGGGAAAAAGGATCTTGATGGATTGAGCTATGCATTGGGTATTAACAGGACTCTTTGGCCGCACGCGCTGATCTGGAGCGCTGAGGTGGCACAGAACCTAGGCATAGCGCCCAAGCTAACCATAATCTCAGATCATGGGGGCATGAGCGCGCTCGGCCTACTCTCTCAGGGCTACGCGCTCATAAAGAGTGGAATGGTTGACCACGTGGTGCTGCTTGGGGTTGACTCGCCCCTCACCCCTTCAAAGCCTCAAGGTGAGTATAGACTTGAGAGGACTTGGAGGTATGAGTTAAACTACGAGCTACCCTTAGGCATGATTGGTCCACTCAGCGAGGCGGCGCTCATAGCTAGGAGACACATGTACGAGCATGGAACCACGCCCGAGCAGCTGGGTTTGGTGGCGGTGTCACAAAGAAAGAATGCCTCTAAGAATCCCTGGGCGTACCTGAAGCAGCCACTCACGATCGACGAATACCTCAAGTCCCCCTACCTCGCAGAACCCGTGAGGATTCTTGATGCCGTGATACCCGTGAACGGAGGCTTCGCGCTAATGCTTTCGAGCTCGGATGGCGCAAAGAGATTCACGGATAAGCCGGTGCGAATAGAGGGAGTCGAAACCCAGGTGAATTCCGAGCCCCAAAACGAGTTACGCGACATAACCAAACTGAATATCCCATCTGCTAGGCTTCTTGAAAGGGTAGGAGTCGGTTTGAATGACATCGACTTCTTAGAGCTCTACGATGATTTCACGGTTGTTGTGTTAATGCAACTCGAAGCCTTAGGTTTCGCCTCGGAGGGTGGTGGGAGATTTGTTGAGAAGAACTCTATTACATATGACGGTGACCTGCCTGTTAACACGGGTGGGGGGCAGCTTTCGGGTGGCCAGGCTGGGACGGCTGGGGGGTTCTCCCTCATCGTTGAAGCCATCCAACAGTTAAGGGAAGAAGCCGGTGAAAGACAGGTCAAAGGAACAACCAGGGGACTTGTAACTGGTCTTGGCTGCTTGGGGTATAACCACAACCTAATTAACAGGGGTGTCGCACTCCTATCAAAGCCCTAATTATGAGCTGGTTATCTTTATTATTACTCTATATATTTTCCTGGGTTGAGTAGGTGTTCCGGATCGAAAACCTCCCTTATTTTCTTCATCAACTCGATGACCGGCGCTCCGTTGTGTTCCTTTAGCTGCCTCTTTAGGAGCTCTTTCTTCTGGAGCCCAACGCCGTGCTCCCCGGTGATTGATCCCCCTATCGAGATCACGTATTCGCACAGCTCTTGGTAGAACCTTTGAGCTTTCTCTCTTTGCGAGTCGTCGAAGAGTATTTCTGGATGCAGGTTGCCGTCGCCTATGTGCCCCTGTGTTGGTGCGAGGAGGCCGTATTTCTCCTCTAGTTTGCGTATCATGCTTACGAGGTCGGGTAGCCTGCTTATTGGTACAACCACGTCTTCGACCATATAGTTCTTGGAGAGGGCGCTAACGGCCACCCCGCCGAAGGCCCTAGCCCTATAGAATTCCTCTTTTTCCTCCTCTGTTTGCGCAATCCTGATCTTGGCTTTGGATAGGACGCTCTTTGCCTCTTCTAGGTCGAATTCAGCGAGGTCTAGTAGTAGTGCTCCTACACCTTCCACGGGGAGGTTGAAGTGTGTTCTTAGCGCTTCGAGAACCCGCTGGTCCATGTACTCTGCTAGCTCGGGCTGAATTCTGTGCCGCCTCAGTTCCAAGATGGCTTCGGCTATGTGTGCCTCGTCGTGGAAGAAAGCGAGTAGCCGGGTGAGCTTGTAGCGTGGTAGGGGTATTACTTTGAGCCATGCTTCTACGACCACGCCCAGGGTGCCCTCGCTGCCCACCATTAGCCTTACAAGGTCGTAGCCCGCACGATTTTTGAGTAGGGGTTCACCGAGCTTCACGATTGAGCCGTCTGGTAGCACCACTTTGAGTGCGAGCACCCAGTCCCTCATCGTGCCGTATTTAACGCAGCGCATGCCCCCCGAGCCCTGCACGACGGCGCCGCCCACCGTGCACACAAACGAGCTGGCGGGGTCGGGGGGAAAGAAGAAGCCTCTTTGGGAGAGGAATCTGTTTAAGTCGTCGAGCACTACTCCCGCCTCCACGTGGACTACCCAGTTGACGTCGTCGAACTCGATGATACGCTTCATGGGTGAAACGTCAACCACCACACCACCCTTATTCCAGAGCACACCTCCAAGGCTGCTGCCTCCACCCCAAGGTGTGAGGCTTAACTTATGTTTACGTGCAAGTGTGAGGGCGCTCACCACTTCCTCCGTGGATTTGGCCTTCACAACGATTCGGGGCTCCACGGGATAATGTGTGAAGTCCTCTCGATACTTCTCAGTGTTTGACACCACCTCTAAACCTAGCCGTGAAAACTCTTCTTCAAGCGACACAATAAGCCTACATAAAACATGGATATAAGCACTCAGGGGGTGTGCACCACTTATGGAAACCTATTTTAGCGCCCTGGAGGTATGATGGTTGTGAAAAGCCTACTCTTACACGAGGTTCTCACGTGTAGCGACCCTGAGAGTGTTTGCATAATAGATACGCATGAGGGTAGAACGCTTAGCTATGGGGAGTTTTACGCCTCTGCCTCAAGGTTCGCTGGCTACCTGATGGGTCTCGGCGTTAAGCCGGGCGATAGGGTGGGAATTCTTCTTCCCAATGGTTGGAGGTTTGCCGCATCACTTTACGCCATCATCATGTGTGGAGGCATCGCCGTGCCCATTGATTACAGGTCTAGTGAAAGGGAAGTGGAATTCTACGTTAAGGACTCGGGAGCGGGCCTAGTTGTGTGCTCATCTGAAAGGCGTGTGGATGAGTCCACGGGGGTCCGGGTCGCCGACTTCTTAGAGGATGCTAGTGATGGTGGGGCTTCTGTGCTGGGTGGCTCACTAGGCGGGGTGGAGGATGCGTGCATCTTCTACACTGGTGGGACAACAGGCATACCCAAAGGCGTGGTTTTGACGCATAAAAATATTCTCACAGTGCTTCGGGGACTAAGCGCGGCGTGGGGTCTTAGAGAAGGCGAAGAAGTCTTCGTGCAGGTTCTACCTATGACGCACAGCGGCGGTCTCAACTGCTGCTTTAACACGGCCCTCTACGCTGGTGGTAGGTGTGTGATAATGAGGAGGTTCAACTCCGAGGAGCTTCTCAACTGTATCGAGGAGTACAGAGTGAGCGTGCTGGTTGGTGTGCCAACGATTTACGGAGAGCTTGTAAGAAAACTCGCTGTCTCACATTGGGATGTGGGTTCGCTTAGGGTGTGCTTTTCCTCTGGAGCGTCGATTCCTGAGAAGGTTGCGCGCGACTTCGAGCGGCTCACGGGGGTGGCGGTGAATGTGGGTTGGGGGCTCACTGAGGCTTCACCGCAGCTCACCGTGGCCCCCCTTGGAGTGTTCAAGCCCAACTATGTGGGTCTTCCGATCAGTGGAGCCGATGTTGCGGCCTTCGAGGGAGACAAACGTCTACCCATGGGTGCAGTGGGTGAGCTCGGCGTTAAGGGTGAGCAGGTTATGAAAGGGTATTGGAACAATGCGGAGGAAACGCGTAGGGCTTTCAATTCTTTAGGCTACCTGCTCACGGGTGATGTGGGCTACGTGCTACCAGAAGGTGTCTACCTGCTTGGTAGAAGAAAGAATTTGATAAACACTGGGGGCTACAAGGTTTGGCCACACGGAGTCGAGCAGGCAATCATGGAGAACCCCCACGTAAAGGAGGCGGCGGTGGTAGGCGTCGAGGACGAAAAATATGGGGAAGTTGTCAAAGCGTTCGTTGTAACAGACGGCAAAATTACACAAGAAGAGTTGAAAGCGTTCTGCAGGACGCTTTTAGCGGGCTACAAGCTACCCCGCATCATCGAGTTCAGAGACGAACTACCCAAATCGAGTGTGGGTAAAATCCTGCACAGGGTGCTGAAGGAAGAGTCAGAAAACAAAGGTTATTAGTCTGGCTCACACTAACACATCACATGTCGACTGACGAGCTCATCGGAGCCCTTTCGAACATCACCCCCGAAGAGGTTAAGGGGGCGCTGCAGTGTGTGAGGAGAGGCTTGGTTGTAAGCCTCGCGCACACGCTTGAAAACGGTATGCCGGTACCCGACTTCCATGGACCATTCGTGATGACTACTCACAGGACGGTTGAAGGAACCTTACGGCTCTTCGAGGGATCCAACAAGAATAGGCTTGGCTCAGTGGTGTGCAGGTATGAATTGGCCGACCACACGGGCACACACATAGATGCACTCAACCACGTCTCAGAGGGCTATGAAATGTACGCTGGACTCGATGCGAGGGATATCACCACGGATACGGGCACGCTCAGACTCGGCGTGGACACCCTCCCACCGATTGTCACAAGAGGGGTGCTACTCGATTTCCCAAGCTACTATGGGATTGATACGCTCGATGAGGAGTATGAGATTCGAGCCGAGGAGGTGTGTGGTCTCCTTGAAAGATACAGGCTCACCCTGAGGCGAGGCGACGCCGCGCTGATATACACGGGGTTCTCCAAGTACTGGATGAAGGATAACGCGAAGTACCTCGGCTACGCTCCGGGCGTGGGCGAAGCGTGCGCGGAGTGGCTGGCAGCCCAGAAGATAAGCATTGCGGGCTCAGATACTTCGAGCTTCGACGTCGTAAAGAGGAATTCTGAAAAACTCTTCCCATGCCACCAGATATTGATCAAGCGAAGCGGGATACCGCTCGTGGAAAATCTCAAACTCGAAGAACTAGCAAGGTCAGGTGTTTACCAATTCCTGTTTGTATGCTCACCGCTCAAATTCAAAGGGGGTGCAGGATCACCCGTCACACCAATAGCGGTATATTAAGCCTGAAGCCGGCTCACTAGACACACTCGATGCTGTAGTTACCCCCAATACGCGTCAGCCAAACAAAAGTAAATAGCTTCCCATGTTATTTTATCGCCGTTCAAAATTTTGGTTGTACTTTGTTAGAATTCTCAAAATGCTTAAAAGTAAGATCCAAATTGTGTAAGCGTTTATGTCACGCGATAAGAAGTCTTCCGCGCCCTTTGTGCGCGAGTCTACGGGGCTAGTGAAGAGTGTCTCCGCCTTGGACGTCTTAGCGTTCACGCTTTTAGCGGCCGGCCCACTGGTGCTCATACCTCTTGGGGTATTAACCCTCCCCTCAGTTTATGAAGGCTCGAGTCTCTTTGTGATATTTGGTCTTTCGTTACCCATACTAATCGCTCTAGCCTTCAACACGGTTGCTCTATCATCCACGATGCCACGCGCAGGAGGCGATTACGTTTTCGGCTCGAGGGTTATCCACCCAGTGTGGGGTATGATTCCCTCATTTATGGCTCTCTTCTCATTTGTAGTGGGAATAGGTACGCTGTCGGTCCTAATGCTACAGGCATTCCTCGGCCCAGCCTTCCTAACTTCATACCCCCAGACTGCGCCAACGATTGCCTCGATAATCTATACCTCCAAACCCGACTTGTTCGCAATATCCGCACTTCTCCTTCTCCTTGTTTTCGGCCTCGCTATGATCAGCAATAGAGCGTGGTTCTGGTTCATTCGCGTTCTCTCCCTGATAGCCTTCATCGGAGTTGTGGTTCTAAGCTTTTACCTTTTCTCCACGCCGCACACTGTGCTCGTCCGCAACTTTGACACGCAGCTAGCAACGGGTTTCAACACCTCCCAAGTTTATGCTAACGCCACAGCAGAAGGCTGGAGTCCAACTGTGGGAGGCTCACCGCTCACAACTGCGGGGGCGATGGTGTTCGTGTTCTTCTTTCTCGCGGCACCCATATCCGCATACTTTGCCGGTGAAATAAAGAACACTCTTAGAAGCATGAGTGTGGGTGTTATTGGTGGCACCCTCATCTCTTGGGTGATTGCGGCTATGGGTGTAGCCGCGTTTTTCATTGGTTTCGGCTACAGGTTCCTATCAGCCTACGGCTTCGACGCCTTGGTCAACCCCGCCACCGCCCCAAGCGGAGCGTTCAGTGTGAACGCCCTAGTATTAGCGGCAGTAGTAAACCCCAACACAGCGTTCTTTATCGGCATCGGCTTCTTCCTCGCAGTATTAGGTCTCGTAGCCGCGCCCATCCTACCAGCAAGCAGGATACTTTTCGCGTGGAGCTTCGACCAGCTCATACCCAGAAGATTCGCATCGGTATCAGATAGGACTCACACACCCATCTTCTCGCTGAGTGTTATATGCGCTCTCACGATAATAGTAGCCGCTCTCGACACCTACCTCTCAAGCGTGCTGGGGAGCTTCCTAGCAACCACACTCATAGTAGCCATAGCGTTTCTACCAAACGGGGTAACATCACTCATCCTCCCCTTCAAAGCTCCAAGCATCTTTCAAACAGCACCCCTAACAGTTAAAAGAAGTATAGGCAGGCTCCCCCTAATCACTGTCACCGGACTCATACACACAGTGGGCCTAGGCGCCATAATACTACTCGTATTCCTAAACCCAGCGAGCGCGGGCACAAGCACCGGAACACTCTCAGCTGGCGCCCTAGCAGTGGTCGTTGTAGGCCTCTTGGTATCCGTAGTCTTCTACCCAGTGGCCAAAGCGATAAGGCGTAGGTCAGGTGTGGATATAAGCCTCGCATTCAAGGAGATACCACCAAACTAGTCGGGTAGACCTGGGCTTTTGTCAGAAACACTTTAGTAGTGATACACAATGACTAGGAAATTTTCTTCGGCTCGTCAAGTCTGGGCGGCGCACCTTGGATACCGTGGTTCGCCGCCCCAATCCATATGGTATTCTTGGTCTAGGCGGTCACCATGTTTTTGACGATAATCCCATTTCTTTACGTGGGTAAACTCAGTCATACCAGCCAAGCCTGAGCACACCAAAAGAAGAATTCGCTAACCCGAAAATCCACTGAGTGAGTGTTTGACCCCTCAGACTCTTGCATCTGAAAGTGCACCGAGGACAGATTACGTGCAGCCGCCATAAGGTGTCAAGCACTCAAATCTCGTTGTGTATGTGTTCAGAGAATTTTAAAGAGTTGTGGATAGGCACTCCTATTGAAGTAATCACCCTGTTAATATTTTTCAGTGGCGCTGTTAACTGTTCAGCTGTTTTCGCGTTTTGCGAAAAACTTTTTAGTGTTTACAGGGAATACACTTGATAGCTTTGGCAAATATAGAGTCTATCAAGGAGGGCGGCGTACTGACCCTTAAGTTCAACAGGGTTGAGAAGCTTAACGCTTGGAGTAGTGCGCTCGTAGAGGAGCTCTCCACTGAATTTCAGAAGGCGGCTGAGGACGAGCAGGTGCGTGTGATAGTGCTCACGGCCCAGGGTAAGGCCTTCTCAGTGGGTGGGGACCTTAACGAGTTTATATCTTCAACCCCAGACCAGGTGGCCGCCTTCAATAAGAAGGTGATAGCACTTTTCTCGCTTATGGAGAGCGTGCGTAAACCCATAGTGGCATCAGTTAACGGCTTCTGCAACCTGGAGACAATACAGGCGTGCGACTATGTTGTGGCCGCGAGGTCGGCTAAGTTCGGGTTACCCGAGGTTAATGTGGGTATAAGCCCGGGTGCAGGCATACTTGTACGGCTCCCCCGCCTGATAGGGAGGTTGGCGGCTAAAGAGATCGCCTTCTTCGGTGAATGGATAAGCGCTGAGCGAGCGTGTGAGCTCGGGGTTGTCAACAGGGTTGTCGACGATGACAAACTCCAGGATGCAACTAGGGAGGTGGCCTCCAAGCTCGCCGAGAAGCCACCCCTCACCTTGGGGGCCATCAAGGCTGTGATAAACAAGTCTTGGGGGATGGAGCTCGACGGAGCGATGGAGTACCAGTTACGTGAGAATATGAGTCTATTCTATACCGAAGATTTAAAGGAGGGGATACGCGCCTTCCTCGAGAAGAGGAAGCCAGCCTTCAAGGGTAGATAGGCCTTGGATCAGAGGTTCTGGGATAGGCACGCTGAGACCCTGCCGAAAGAGGATATCAGAGAGATACAGCTTCGAAGGCTGAGGGAGGTGGTGGAGAGGGTGTACACAAACGTGGGATTCTATAATACAAAGCTTAAGGCTTTGGGTCTGCACCCTTCAGATGTCTCATCACTCAGCGACCTCGTAAGGCTTCCCTTCACAACTAAGGCGGATATAAGGTCCAACTACCCCTTCGGCCTGCTTGCCACACCCAAGAATCAGGTGGTGGAGGTCCACATGTCCTCTGGAACCACGGGTGTACCCACACCCAACTACCTCACACTCAAAGACGTGGAGAACTGGTCAGAGGTCTCTGCGCGCTCGCTCACAGCGGCTGGAGTCACCCGGGAGGACGTGTTCCAGATAACACCCAGCCTAGGTCTCTTCACGGGTGGCTTCGGATTCTTCTATGGTGCCCGAAAGATAGGCGCCTTCATAGTGCCCACGGGGGCGGGTAACACTAAGCGCCAAGTGGAGATCATGCGTGAGCTGGGCACCACCTCCATCTCAGCCATAGCCTCCTACCTCAACAGGCTCACCGAGGTGGCACACGAGATGGGTGTTGACCCAGCTAGGGACCTTGGTGTGAGGAGAGCTATTATAGGCTCCGAGCCATTCTCGGAGGAATTCAGGGCTAGAATGTCCAAGACGTGGGCCATGGACATATATGATATACCCGGCATGACTGAGACCTACGGGCCGGGTATGGGTATAGACTGCTACCTCCACGACGGATTACACATCTGGGAGGACCACTACCTTATCGAGGTGGTTGACCCAAAGACGGGTGAACCCGTCACCAAATCCGAAGAGAGGGGTGAACTCGTTGTAACCACGCTCACAAAGGACGCTATGCCACTACTCAGATATAGAACGGGTGACGTAACCTATCTTTACGATGACGGCGAGTGTGAGTGTGGTAGAACCCATAGGAGGATAGGTAGAATATCTGGGAGGGTGGATGACATGATAAAGTTTAGGGGTGTTAACTTTTGGCCCTCCTACATAGAGTCACTCATACTGAGGCACCCAGACCTCTCCGAAGAGTATGTGCTCGAGGTCACATCGCAGAGTGGGCTCGACGAGATGATACTTAAGGTGGAGTCCAAACGCATACTCGATCCAGCCGAGAGGAGAAGGCTTGAGAACGAGTTGAAGGAAACCATAAACAAACACTTCTACTTCACCCCAACAGTCATGGTGGTGGATCCGAAGACCCTCCCAAGAGTCGAGGTTGGTAAAGCCAAGCGCTTCGTGGATAAAAGGGTGAGATAGGACGCCCAAGAACCCCTTAGAGGAAGTGGGCGTGGTAGCCGGGAAATACGGTAAAGAGTACTACCTCAAAATGGTCCATGAACACAGGTTTCCCCAAGAACTCTGGCGTGAGTTGGGAGCACGATCACTCTTCGGCTTCCTAGTGGACAAGGAGCTCGGCGGCTACGGTGGGGGTCTCCCCGAGTTCGTTGAAGCAACACGCATGCTTTCATATTCGGCGGCCACACTAGCCTACGTGTTTGTGGCCCAAAACCTCGTAAGCAGAATGGTGGCAAAGAATGGTGATAGTGAACAGCTGCAGAGCCTCCTCCCCAAGCTTATGGTGGGGGATGTTAGGGTTGCCATGGGTCTCGCTGAGGATGCCGCTGGAAGCGATGCACTCGGCGTGTCAACAAGCGCGGAGCGTGTGTCAGAAGGCTATAGGCTTACTGGGCGAAAGGACTACGTCACCGAGGCTGCCCATGTTGATGCCATCATTATCGTAGCAAAGACGCGTGGTGATGTGAGAGCAAAGTCTCTATCCGCCTTCCTTGTACCCTCATCTCACCCCGGTCTGAGCTTCACCGATACACATAAGATGGGTCTAGACTTCCTAACCCTATACTCAGTGGGGATCGATGCAACGGTTGACTCCAAGGCACTCCTAGGCGTGGAGCATGAAGCTTGGGGATACCTCTCTGAGACGTTCGCATTGGACAGGGTGGCGCTCGCAGCGATGCTCAACGGTGTCTCAGCTAGGCTGCTCGAGGAGGCTTGTGGGTACGCCAGGATGCGCGTGGTCTTCGGAAGACCCATAGGTGCTAACCAGGGTGTACAGTTCCCGTTGGCGCGTGCACACACAGAGTTACTCGCCTCCCAAGCCCTAGTGGATAGTGTGGCCAAGCAGCAGTCAACGGCCTCCCAGAGCTTCACGGCGGACTCGGCTGCCGCATTCTACCACTCGGCTCACAGTGCGTATGAGGCTGCGGATGTAGCGTTGCAGGTAAAGGGCGCCAAGGGCTATATAGAGGGCTTCGAAGAGGCGTGCTTCCGAGACATCCGCTACTACAGGATAGGTCCACTCTCAGAGGAGCTATCCCTCGCAACAATAGCCAGAAGAGGATTACACCTACCATCCTAGCTTGGACGTCTGACGTGGAACCCTAGTTCCGAGACATCTATTGCCCCATTCAAACCCAGTCTGCGCACCGCCTCCCTCCTGAGCTTCTGAGTCGGAGTCTTGGGTATTTCATCCACGAATAGGAGGTATCTGGGGAGCATATAGTATGGTAAACGCTGGCTCAGATAGGCCATGAGCTCCAAGGGTTTCACCTCCATCGTTGATTTAATCGCGACGAGTATGTACTCGTCGCCGAGGCCACTTGGAACACCCACCGCGGCGCACTCAACCACGCCTGGGAACCCTTCCACCGCAGACTCAATAGTGGTGGGTGAGATGTTTTCACCCCGCGACCTTATCAGGTCCTTCTTCCTCTCAACATAATAGTAGAAGCCCTCCGCATCAACACTCAATATGTCGCCCGTGTTGAACCACTCACCACGCTCCCAGTGGATGGGGTCCTCACCCAGATAGCCCGTGAACATTGTGCTGGGTATTTTGGGCCTCAGCATCAGCTCCCCCTCAGACCCCCCGCCTGATAGCTTGGCCTCAACCGAGGGGAGCGCTTTGCCAACCGAGCCCTCCTTGTCCTCGTCGAGGGTGTTGTATAACGCTATCCCACAGGTCTCAGTCATGCCGAAGCCCTCAAGCAGGCGCACACCGAACACGCCTTCAAACATTTGTAGCGTGTCCTTCCTAACCCCACCACACATCACCACACGTAGGGCGTTCTTCTCGAAACGGTCTCTGGTGTTGAGGAGGATGTTCACCATGCGGTTGAGGAGAAAGGACACCGTAGCCCCACTTGAGGCGGCTAGGCTCCAAAAAGTGGAGGCGTGGAACCGCTCCTGCTGCACCACTGTGAGGCCGTTGAGTAAGGCGGGTAGTGTCGTCATCACCTGCCCACTCGTGTGGTAGAGTGGAAGCGAATTATAGAGCACGTCGTCACCCCGTAGGTGAACGATTCGCTCTATCTCCATAACCCTGTTGATGAACGCATAGTGAGGTAACACTACACCCTTAGGGGAGCCAGTGGTGCCCGAAGTATACAGGACCACGGCTGGATCAGATCGTTCAACCCTCACTGGAACATGAGTAGAGTCTCCATCAACACCAAAACCAATCAACCCCTCCCCAACTTTGTTTACAATCACTCTAACACCCTCCAGAGGCACCCCCTCTAGGTTCCCAAGCAGGCTAGAGTCCACAAAGAGGAGCCGGACCCCGGAGTTATGAAGCTGGTAGCCAAGCATCTCCCCCCTAAGAGCGGTATTGAAGGGTACAAACACGCATCCAGCCCTCAGCGTGGCCAGCCACACACCAACCATTTCCAGAGAATTCTCCATAAGGGCACCAATCCTCTCACCCCTCACGAAACCCGCCGCTTCAAGAGAGCTGGCTAGCTTGGATGTCTCCGAGTCTAGTTCAGCGTATGTTGTCACGGCCCCCCGCCACACCATCGCGGCCTTATGAGGCACCTTTGCAGCCACACGTGGCAGAAAGGAGGCCAACTCAACAAACTCATCCAACACACCAGCGCATTCATACTACAATGTAATAAGCATTCCCATAAACCATTACACCAAACTATAGAAGTCCTAATCCATCCCCCATGTAATGCCACCCACACCAGCCTACACGGAGAACCGTAACACCACGTTAAGCCAAGCACCCACGTGGCAAACCACGACAAACCTAGAACAGCTTAACACACAAAATCTCCATCACAAAGTTATTGGGGCCCCAACCCATTGAATCTAACACCCAGCGCTGAGAGCCAGTAAAATAATAAATATTCACACTACTCCTTGGGCTTTAGATTCATCCTCAAATCACTGTTCCAAAATACATTCACAACCTGATTATTGAAGGGGTTTGCCTTAACTATCAAATACACGCTGCTACCATCACCAAGGTTTAACACGATGCTCGCGTTCACAGTGGCATCAGAAACATAACCAGTACTATAGAGTGTCCGCCCTCCACTAGTAACGTAGAGAGTCACGCTATTATTAGTTGGAGCCCCACCAGCACCCAGAACGCTGAACTCTCCATAAAGATTTACAGTAACATTCGTTGCCCCAAAGGCCAACTTGAGGTAGTCTAAATCCACGCTTAACTCTGAACCCGGTGTAAGAGGGATGCTCGTGCCGAAATGGAAGAGTTCCCCTGAAACCCCACTGTTAAAGCCCGAGTGGAAACCATACGAGTAACCCCTTTGAAAGGCAGCACTATAGACCACTCCAAACGCTACCACAATCACCACTGCGACGAGTGCTATAATGGGAGCGTTAACACCCCTATGGTCATTTACCAACATGCCGTGTCCCCTGCCTCAACGTAATTTGTGAACTACCCCATCCTAAAGGATGGGGTTTCATACTTGGGACACCAAACCAGGTCCCCCACTTCTGGATTACGGAGACCCCCTTGGTGTTAGCAGGCGTGGATTCTCCGCTTTAAGCACAGCGGGTACCCACAATTATACTGGAAATGTTTCTCTTAAAGCTTTCGCTTTGGTGAGAGGTATTGGTCAGATAGTGCGGACTGCTGGTGTTGGGGTGTTTATTTCCCTGTGTGGCTTTAGTGGGGCTTTAGGGGTGTAAGGTACCCCTTGGTTATCCATTTAACGTGAGTTATATATAAGGTTTATATATATCGTTAAGATTTTATGGATGAAAATGATATTCACCCGGATGTTTGGGTGTTAGGGTTATGGGTGGCACCTCGCGTGGTCGGAGGGGTGTTAGGGTGGGTTTAGCCCTGGGTGTGGTGATGTTGGTTTCCCTCTCGGCTTACCTCATCGTGAGCCATAACCACGACCCGGGGATAAGCCTCCTCTTCTTGGACCGCCAACTGCATCTGGTGAGCGGTGTCCGCGTTGAGCTGTACGCCTTCTACCCCACCTCGACTGGTACCGTGTTCACCCAGGTGTTCAACGAGTACACCTCATCGTCGAGTGTCACCCTGCCTCTGCAGGCGGTGGGCGCGGCCGCGTCCGCTTGGCTCAACCAGTACTCCGACTTGGCTGAGCCCTCACTTATAGGCTTCGCGGTGCACGTGTTCAACCAGAGTGGGAGCATACTCGCGGAGGCGGAGAGCTTCACGGTGGGCTTCGACCCGAAGAGTGTGCTCGGCGGCCAAGGCTTCACCCAGCCTGTAGTGTTCGAGCAACCCATCATAATCAACCTATCCAGAGCCCTCTCAACGCAGGCAGGGGTACTCAAACCCCAAGCCGCGGGCGCGGGCGGCGCAGCCCTCTCAACCACGACCACCACGACCACCGTGCCCTCGTTCGTGTGTAAGCCTTGGTATTACTGCTCGGTTGAGTACGACCTGAACTGGGTGGTGTACTACCCCAGTCAGAACTCGTTTGGGAAGGTGCCGCTGATCGAAGCAGACGCTTCCGCGGTGTACACCGATGGCCTCGCCCAGTACATCCAGGGCTTCGTTGAGGCCTATATGAAGACCACGACCAGCACAACTCTATCGCTAGAGGTAAGTGAGGCGGACGACTTTTCAAGTGTATCCTACCAGATACCGGGTGCGAGCATCACGCTGAAGAGCAGCACCCTAAGTGAAAATGTCTATGAAAACTTTGGGATGGCGGTTAATAATTATCCTTCGAGTGTCGAGATTTATGAGGAGGCTCAGCTAGCGCTTGCAAACTATAGTGTCTGGGCGGTCGGGCCCGGCTACGCCACGCCGCTTGGAAGCGCGTTGCAGGTGTTCACAACTGGAGTTGTTATCGAGCAGTCGTCCGGCTCCTCTCTCCCGGTGCTCTACGGCTCATCCGGCCTCACACTACCCTTCAACCCCAACGAGGCAAGCCTACTTGGGACAATCAACCCAGGAGGTAGCAGTGGTTGGGTAAGCTCGTCTCTCACTAGTAATCAGCTCCCAAGCCTCACGACGTCTATTCCGGTGGGCGCCATATTCGCGGCGCTCGTACCAGCCGGGGCTGACTTGGCGGGTATACTACCCGACCTAAACTTGGTCTATCAGACATCCACCGTGACCTTGGAGTTCACAGAGTTCTACTTGGTGCTCTCATCGCAGTCGCCTGTGCCGGTGTCGGTGTATGTGGATGTTCCCCCCGTGAGCTATAGTTATAATGGGGGTACGTATACCTTGCCCACAACCATCTTCCAAGTGGATGCATAGGTTTCGTGAGTGAGTCCAGTAGAGGCTGGGTTGAGGGTATGGTGTACGCCGTTGTCAGCAGTTTCAAAATAAATAGGTTTAAATGGATTTATGCTGTATGGGGTTGCAGGCGTGCTGAGAAGCTATTCGCTTGAATATGATTGTGGAGAACAACTCGAACCGCTGCCTCGAGCGTACAGGGATGTGGTCAACCGCGTACTCGAGGAACTCTGGGGCAACATAGAGTGGGGAAAGAAGAAGGTGAAGGGTAACAAGCAGTGGAGGCTCCTACCCAGGTACACGGTGGACATCCACAGCGGGGAGTATAAGAGGGCGCTCAGGGACAGCCTCCTTGAGGACTGGCCCTACGCCGCCCACTGGGTGGACTCCGCCATAAAGACCGCCTACTCCATCTTTAAGTCTTGGCGCAAAAACTACCTGTAGGGTGACCGGAGGCGGGGGAGGCCCACCGCGAGAAGACTCTTCGCCAGAGCCAAGCAGACGCTCGTCAAGTTGGAGGGTGAAAAACTCAGGGTGACTGTTAAGCCGGGTGAATACGTGTACCTCGACCTCTCGAAGAGGTACTTTCCTCTACCTGGGGAGGTGTCCTCGGCTGGGCTGGGTGAACCCATAATCACACCCGAAAAGGTGCACCTACCAGTACACTGCGGGGATGTCGATCAAGGCGGCAAACCCGGTGTGGCCTGGGACTTCAACCTCCTCTCACTCGACGGCTACTCACCTGAAACAGGGTGGATTCGGATAGACACTTCGAAGCTTGCCTCCATACATATTGCCTCCTTCGAGAAGAGGCGTAGTGTGCAGAGGAAGGCTTCAAAGTCAAAGAAGGCTAGGAGGGTTCTCGCGAAGTACTCCAAGAGGGAGAGGAACCGTGCGGGGAAGCACCAACTAGAAATTGCGCGTGTTGTTCAGTCTGTGTGTGGTTCGGTGGGCCTCGAAGAGCTCGAAAAGCAGGCGATGTACACGCGCTCGCGTATCTGGAATCGGAGGATATCGAGGGGTGACTGGCGCTCAATCACGAGGATACTCGTGGGGAGGCTGGGTGAGGCCGGGGTGAAGGAGCTCGACCCCTATGGTTCATCCTCCTACTGCTCCAGGTGTGGGTGGGAGAACAGAGACCTGAATGGGGCAGACGTCTTCGTGTGTGGGTGGTGGGTGCGGGCTCCGATTGGACAGGCAGCTAAACGCAGCAATAAACCTCTATATGAGGATGAGGTTCGGATACATTGTAAAGTGGGAGGGTGGAAAGAAGAGTATAGTACTGAGGATGGAGGGCGCTTCCCAAAAGGCATGGTGGGACAGCATCGTTCTCCCAAGCCTTGTGGGTGGGTGCGTCCTGACACGAGGGGGTGGAGCTGAAGGGGATCAATGAACCCGTGAGGTCCCTATATGATGCTGTGAAGCCCAAGCTCCACTACGCATACGACAGGTATGCTGATGCGTACCTACCTATGCCTACGTAGAGTGAAACCCTATGTGGGGCATCCCTATGCATGTAGATGTCAGCCTTCGTGGCAGGATGTTTCGGAGCTTTAGCTGGGAGAGTAGACCACTTAAATCTATGATCTAATGTCTTAATATATTACTTTGGATTATACTGTTTTGTGAATAATTCAACCGTTTTCGCGTATTCGCGGAGACCCTTCTTCTCTAGGCTCAGTTTAAGCTCTCTGAATTGGTTTAGGCTCTCATTGGTGAGAACCGAGCTTAAGTAACTGTGTGCAATATTGGGTGACTGTGTGAATAGCCGCGTTAGGGTTTGCGCGAGCCCCCTGTATTCTTCGATTAGCATGGGTAGAAACACTTCTGTGGCAGCTTCCACGCCGAAGAGGAGGGCTATGTTTGTTGTCATTGAGTATGCAGATGAAAGCTTCCTTGACGCATCTTTCAGAAAGGCGATTAACTCGTCCTCGGGTACTTCGGTTGGCTTCAGCTTCTCTATCTCGACTCTAAGCGTCCTCACTCTGCTTCTTGTTTGCTCAAGTGTGAACATGAGCATATAGGCTAATGGGTTCAGTGTGATGATCACGCTCCTCCTGTCGGCTTCAACCTTTTTCCTCTGCAGGTAGCCGAGTCTTACCAGCTTCTCGAGTCTTCCAACAAGCGTGGCCCGTGAAACCTCGCTTCTCACACGCTTCGCAAGTTCGTTGAACTTCAGATCACCAGACTCATACAAGGCCTCCAAGATCCTCCTATCCTTCGAGTCAAGCCTTCCTTCTCCGAACCGTTTCACGTCGAACAAGCCTTCAATGGACATTTCGAGTTATTATGCGGAATCCACTATTTAAGTTTAATGATTAAACTATTAAACTAAAACTCTACTAGCAAATTAACCAAGTATCAAAATCCAGGAACAAAATAATCCTGCAGATTAATTAAATATGTTCTCGTATATAAAGCACAGTAACCATTACGCTGGACATTCCACGTACATGGTGCGTTGATCAAGTTCTCCGAAAATAGATGATGTCCGGATTAGAGAGTGGTGTGCGTGGTATCCAGGAGTGGAAAACCGTTATCCAGACACCACCGCTTTAATACAAAAACAGATTTAAACCTAACAATAGTGAGATTTTTTGCCTTCATCCTATTATGAATATATCCACTGTAAAGTGGATTCTGCAAAGTAGGACAAAAAGTTATCCCTCATCCGATGGCGCCTAGGTAAGCACTTACTCATGTCACCTCCACTCTCGGTGTACTAGAGCATGAATAGTTCTAGGAAGTCTACGAGTGCAGTGCAGGTGTGCTCCCTGGATTGACATAGTTATGGAATAACCTGCTCTTGTCTTTAAGGTAGCCTTGAAGCATCCAAGCGGGCTCCGAAGCCTGAATGTCTTTGAGCGTGTTAATGGGACTCGGCTAGGGAGGAGTGTGGTGCCTAGTTGCATTGGACTTATACCCCCGAGGAACAATTGGCTACCAACATCTTTTCTTCTCATTCTTCTGAGGAACCTGGGGGCGCCCTACGTGGTTTCCGCGGGTTAGTTAGGTCCCACCAGAACCAGACGGGCTGCCCCTGTAGGCATCCACCACCCATCCAGACGCAGATGTGTCTTCACCGCACTTCATAATATACCCCCACCGACCGTGGTGGCCGGTGCTCGCCTGAGCGGTTCCACCTAGCCGGGTCTGCCCTTGAGAACACTCCTCACCCAATCCCCCGACGGATACGTCCGACTTGTGAGGACTCCGATAGCATCCCGAAGAGCGCTGAAGTTTTTCCGAGGCTCAGCCCGAACGCGAAGGTAGCACCGCCACAACTCCTACAAACCTCTTCTTATTCCTCTCGAAAGCATTTAAATCCCTAAAGAATGTGAATATGTCCCCCGTAGTGGGCTACCCAAGTTGCGCCCAAATTTATAGGGTGGCGCCCACTACGTTTAAGCCTTCTCCGCACGCCATCTAGTCCAGTACAAAATGGGTCCCGAAGGTAACTGGCGGCCTTGGGCCCTAGATAGTGGTCACGCTGAGAGTCGAGTCCGCCTTCATTTACCTCGCCGCCTTGACGTTCTCGTCGCCAAAGGTGTTTGTGACGGTTACGTAAATAGGAGCAAGAAAGCTCCGAGCTTTAGCGGGTGGAGAGATGAATTGCGAACTCTTAAATATTTTGGTGGGAACACAGGGATTGGCGAGTCGCTAGACACGTGGGGGACGGGTGGGGGAGAGAGCGAGAGAGAGTGGGTGGGTGTGTATGACAAGCGGGCCACGGGGTGTATCTCTGTGGCGGGGGGGGGTGTTTCTTGCTGACACAGCCCATCGTGAACCCGCTGGGATGAGGACCATGCGCGAGGGGCTCAACGAAGCGGGAACCTCCAACCCTTCAGGGTGGATAAGATGTCAGATAGCAGTTTCCGGGGGTGTTACCTACCGCCTCGGGCAACCCTTTTCCGAGAGAAGAGAGGGCAGCCAAGTCGTACGGTCACACGATGGAGATAGACGAAGTGTAGAACTGGTGAACGTTATCAGGCTACAGAGAACACACGTTCGAGGTAGGGTGACTAGCCAGCATTCGAGTGCACATGGCTAACCGATAAGAAAATATAGTTATCGTAGCTAGTGAAGTGGTCTCGTTCATCATTTTAGACCCATTCAGGTTAACATGGGGTGGAAGTACGATCACGGGGCAACTAGGATAGTTATGAATACTCGTCCCTAACAGGCGGAGGTGGACTATTGTCTAGCGTGGTAAAATAGCTTGGAAATGCTTCAATCAAACTTTAACGTGCCTTGTTTTGACGTCTCTTACCTTGGCGAGTTCGCCGTCGGTGGTTACCAAGAGGGCTCTTTCGGCTTTTGCGAGCGCCAGTGCGAAGCAGTCAGCAAGTGATAGGGTGTCTGGGTGTCTGCACTTCTCTAGCGCTGCGGCTCTTATCAGTTCTTCCTTGTTGACCACTTCGAGCTCGGTGTTACGCAGTTGGAAATACCATATGTCAGCGGTTTGTCTTCCGAGCTTTTGGCACGCCTTATAATAGAACTCCGCAAGGTTGAAGACTGAAATCAGCCCCTGGCACCGCCCTGAAATTATCCGGTCGAAGTAGCTTCTTACCCCATCGTGGTCGGCGAAGTGTAAAAAAAGGACGCCGGCGTCTAGAACCAGTTTCTCGGTCATCGCTTAGCTTCTTCCATATGTTCCTTTTCAAGCTCTCTAACTGCGGAAGCCAATAGGTCCGACTTTTCCTTGGCTACTCCCCTCAGTTCGCGGAGGGATTTAAGGGGGACAAGAAGCAGGCCTCCCTCTACCTCGACGAACTCAACCTTGCTTCCCTGACGCAGACCGTACTTCTTCCTTATTTTTGAAGGAATGGTCACCATGCTCTTACTCGTAACCGTCGCAACCTTCCCCATATTTCTGCATCACAAATATTAGCCATAACCATGTATTTAAGCATAATATATGGTGAGTGATTGTGTCCGAGCAACAATTTCGCTCGCTTAAAGTCCACGCACAACATACCCTAATCCGGACACTATCCTAATAATAGGGCATGTATCTTTTTATCGCAACTAGCACGCAAATATTGTTTGGCGTTAATGTAACAGCTTGATCGGTGTCACGCATGGTAGAGATCGGCGAGACGTCAGCAACGGCTCCCTTCTAGTCATCTATAACTTATTGTCAACCTTGAAAGGTTTCGGTATCACGCGAAGTAGACCGATAACCTCCGACCTAAGAGTAGCTGTGTCGGAGACCCCGTGTTTTTGGGTGGAAGGATGCTGGCAACATTATTCCGCAATATCAAGGCCTTTATAAATGTGGGTAAAACTATGATTTATGGGTAAATCCGGGTGCGTATAGTAAAGGTCGTCAGTCGTGGGAAGCTCATGCTTTACGGGGAGTTGAGGGGTGCGGACAAAGCGGTTCTGATTAACGCTGGAACCGCCAGAGCGGCTTTAGCGAGCTTTCGAAACTCTCACTCAAGAATCCTCCTCAGCTCAAAGAACGCGCAGTCGTGAAGCAGAAGCCTTCTTTTCTTGGTTTCATCCTTCTGAATCAAGCCTTCGACGTTTAAGTCCTCCAGGACTAGGAGGTCGTACTCCCGCTCCAGCAGTGCTCCGAGCTTGAAGAATAGGTCCCGCCTAAAGTTTCCGACATGTTCATACTCCTTAGCAAGCTTCCGCTTGGCTTTAACCCAGTTCCCCCAAAGCTTCCTCTTTTTGGAAAGGCTTCTCTGCAGAGCCCGGATTCTTTCGAGTGAGCGCTCAAGCGGCCTAGGGTTCTCGACGAAACGGCCGTCTGAGGGTGTGGCAAGCCTCGCTGTCCCTAAGTCTACGCTCACCGCTCTTTCGGGCTTCTGTGAAGTAAGTTGCCCGAGTTGCTCCTCCTCTGATTCATTAACTTGGAAAACCACGAAGATTCGGCCGGAGGGGTTGAGCTTCGCAGACCTGGGAAACACTATTCAAAGGCAAATCCCTCTGTATTGCCACGGTGAATAAGCCTATCTTAGGTATAAACGGGCCTTCATCTTTCTTTTGTTTTCGCCTTGCCCCACCTTCCTAATATTTGGAAAGCTTCCAGCCTGATTGGGGGTAAACTAGGGACAAAAACTTGTGCAGCTTCTTCACCTTGGGTTTGTTCGCGAGGCCGTCAAAGAATCTCTGCCGTGCTTGGTATAACCTTTCAGCAACCTGCTGGGGCAACCTGGGATCGCAGCGCCTGGAACTCCGGGTTCCGATTTCTCAAATCCAAAGCCAGTTGCCTGGGCTCTTCTTTTCTCATACTGTTCTTGTTCTTCAAGTACTTTTCCCACTCGGCGTGCAGGAGCGCGTTGTAAAGCTTGCAGACTGCTTTAAGCTGGGTTTTCAACCCCCCGCGGTTGTGTTTGAATCGTAAACCCTGTATTTGTAGGCTCTCACACACATCAATTATTCTTTCACGTACGTATTTATATCTTTGTTATCCCGCCTTAAAAGGCTAGGTTTTGGAAGATTTATAAATAGTGGTGATGGTTTTTGGGTATGTCCGCTGAACAGTTTGAACCAAAGAGGCTGGGTGAAGTCTACCTTCCTGATTATTCTGGTAGGAGTCTGTATAACCTCTCCCACACGCTTCTTAAGGCGTTCGGTGCACCCGTGGATCAGGGAATAAGCGGTTTGGGTGATGTTTTAAATCATAGTCGTATCGTTGTGCTCCTAATCGACGGGTTGGGTCACAGACAGCTTGTGTCGGCTACAGGTAGGATACCCTCTGTTGGCTCATCCCTCAGCCGCGCTAAACTCTCGCTACCTATAACAAGCGTGTTCCCCTCCACGACGAGCACCGTGCTCACAACACTCAACACGGGCCTGGTCCCAGCGAAGCACGGGGTGATAGGCTTCACCATGTATGTTAAGGAGCTTGGTAGCGTGGTGAACTCCATCAGCTTCAGCCCAGCCTCGGAGAGGGGGGAGGGGGCGTTTGAGCGTTCAGGTCTACAGCCATCCTACCTATACCCGCAGAGAACAATCTACCACGAGTTATCCGAGAGGGGTGTGTACACGTGTGTGGTCACACCCAACTATCTCGCGAACACCGTGCTATCCAAGACGCTCTATAATGGGGCTGAGCGTATAAAGTTCAACCAGCTCTCAGACATGTTCGTGAGCCTCAGGAAGTCGCTTCTGGGACGCAAACGTGAAAGGGAGTTCTACTTCGCCTACTGGAATGGTGTTGACGCTATAGCGCACAAGTATGGGTCCACGAGTGAGGAGTATGATGCTGAGCTCAACTCGGTGTTCTACCTCCTCAACAACGAGCTGCTTGAGCGTTGCAGGAACACCGACACAGCGCTCATCATAACAGCGGACCACGGCCACGTCTACATACCACAAGAGAACTTCCACGACCTCTCATCCGACACCCAGCTCCTCTCCGCACTCAACGTGCCACCCACAGGAGACTCCAGAGCCCTATTCATCCACCCACGAGCCGCGGATGATATAGATAGACTGCTCGCAGACAGGTTTGGCTCCACATCCCAAATCGTGGACAGCGACGACGCGCTCAGAAACAACTTCTTCGGCCAAACAGAAGTTGAGCAGAAGGTAAGGTGGCGCCTCGGCCAGAAGATCATCCTACCATATAAACCGCACAGCTACGTGTTCAGATACCCAACCTACGACTACAAGCCCCTCCTAGGAAACCACGGAGGCCTCACACTCGACGAACTCCTCGTCCCCCTAGTTGTGTACGAGCTCTAACCTCCCCACCCCAACGCGTGCCACCCGCCAAACACGAAGGCTCCAAGCATCTCAGATTACACCCACTCTTCAAAGAACAGCTTAGTACAAGAACACTGGAAGGTAACGTGAACCAATTGTAGCCTCGAATATACCACTCACCGAGAACCATTTATCCCCAAGTTAAGTGGACCCAATCATACTCAATACAAGGCTAACGTCTAGTCGAATGTCGGGCGCAATAAGAATCACCATACCACTTTTAATCCCTATTGCAAGTATTAAAAGGTCAGGCGAATATAACATTCCGAAGACAAACTAAATGATGTTCAACTTATATTATCAACACTGTATTTACACTTTCTTATTGTTCTTCCAACCGTGAACTTACCGTAGGGCAGCTCTAGAATAGCGTTATATTTTCTTACTCTCTCAGCCCAGCTCAAAATCCTCTCATACACCTTAATTTTATCGAAGATTACACAGTAGGCCAGACTTACACCCATGAGCACGCTTCCAAGCGTCAAGTTTTCCTCGAATTCCTTTTCCGTCATAATGAGTGTGCCGAGGTAAACGTGATTCGACCGCACAAATCCAAGCCTCACATCACTGAAGTCAACAATCTTATCCTCCACGACTATTAAAACATCCAGGTCAGAGCGGCTATTGTTCTTCCCCATCACTCGGCTCCCGAAAAACACGATAGCGAGAACTCTTGGCTTATTCAAGATCAATTGTGTAGCTTCTCTAAATAACGCCATGTTTTCTAAGGTAATCCCGTGCAATTCTGAGCACCCCCTCAGCGTGCTGTATTCCACGCGCACACATTTCTTTGGCGACGAATTCTTAAGACGTAGTAATTGTGTTGTTGTTAAAGAAAGGGTAACGCGAAATGCTCTAAGCCCCGCTCAGGAAATCCAGGGCCCCAAGGAAGGCATCAAGGTCGTCCCCAAGGTCTTTAAGACGTTCAGAGGCTTCAGCTATTGTGTCGTGTTTCTACTATATACCAGTTTAAGCTCCAGCATCGCTTTAACACTTTTCTCTACACATTTTTGAGAAAAAATAGGGATGCTGGGTAGTCCTTTTCCTCAAACGCCTTTTTAACCCGCTCGTAATCTCAGCGATGGAGTAGAAGGCTTTAGCGTACTCTCCAAACTTAGAGGGGATCACACGCCTTCTCCTCTGCATGACCCATATTAAACTAACTTTATAACTTACTCCAATGTGAATATCTAGCTTTACTCTACGTTAGTTCTAGATTTTTCAACTCGAGTATAACTAGATTATGTTTCGTGTGCTTTAACTAATCTTAGTAGGAGGGTAAATTCTATAATTCGAACATCGGACGAAACCCGTTTTCCCAAGGTTCGCGGATTTCTCTCTGCGATCATATAAATGATAATTCCCCATCATATACCGAAGGTACCCGTGGCTTCGAAGAGGTTCTCGCTCGGTCTTGGTCGGCTATCGACTCCACTTACTCCGTGAATCAAACACAGTCAAGTAGGCTACTAACAAGGCTGAGATTGCTTTGATCGCCTTTATTGATTGGGTCCTTTGAATTGACCACATCTACCCGCTTAGCTTGAAGTGAAGAATCCACGTCTGTTTAGGTTGTAGCCACCTCAATCCCTGTGTGAAGTGTTCGAATCTGTGATTAAGGTAGCTCCACCCCTCAACATGTCAAAGATTCGTGTTCACTAACAATGGAGGTCAAGAATGATTTTTGACCTACCGTCCACGGCTGTGCCTCTCACCCATGTGGAATCACATATCATAAGACTCAAAAGATTCTCTGCGCCCCCTTAAGGAGCCATTGGTAGGGTGGCTTATTCTTATTTTCTTGTTGCACAACGGTGACATCGAATAGCAGCGAGTTTTCATACCCTATTTTTTGCTCGATTATTTCGTAAGCCATGATTTTGGCGCGGATCACATCGCAGTTTGCGCACACCAAGATTATATCGATATCACTGCTACCCGTAAGCCGTCCGGTAAGGACGGAGCCATACACGTACATTTCCTCGAAGTGTTGTGTGAGGCTCGTTCTAATCATATCTATTAGGGAACGCCACTCTTTGAGAGATTCTAGCACCTCTAGTGGCTCCAAATCCTTTTCACAAGTTCAATAACAGCTTTCGCCGTCTTAAGTGTTATCTCAACCCTTTCTTGGTCAAGCGGTAACTCACCGTATTGGCCCACACGTCTTGCATCCTCTAAAATGATCAGCTCATTCTTGTGTTCAGCCGCAAACGCGCTAACATCTTGTGAGCGAGTGATTCTCGATAATTCGCCAAGAAGCCTGCGTACCTCATGGGTTCTAGGAGGCTCGTAACCGAGTTTTACTATCAAAGCTTTGAGCGCTAGCTGGGCCGCTATCTCAGCGTTAACCGCGCAGACATCGAAATGTCCCCGGCTAAAACCATACTCCGCCTCTTCAAGATATCCGAGAGACCTCTTTAATAACACCTCGGCGTAATCAAAACTCATTGTATAGCACACGGGCTACAATTCTTAAAGATTCCTATGTCTAACTATGGAGTTATGGTGCGAAAGCCCTCGCTCTTCAGGGGTGGGGATGGACAACCAACTTCCTCATCGGTAGACCAAAAATTCGCGTGTTGGGTGCGATCAGCGCTAAGCGTGAATTTTTGTTCTACTGCTAGGGCAAGGCTCATAACCCGGGAATTGGAATACTGAATTCGCCAGAGGGGGCTCTAGCTGTGGGGTGCAGATGAGACGCTTCGCAGTGAATGGCTATGCTTCTGCGAAACCAGGGGTGACGGTGAACCGGGAAGCCTCATCCATGAGTGTGGACAGAGTAATTCGTCATTATTATGAGGGTGGCTAGGGTTTAAACACGTTTGTAGGAGACCCGTGTGTGTGGGTTTTAATGGTGTAAACCTCTCCCCCCACTCCCTGCTTGTTTTGGGCCGTTGTAATATAGAGTGTGTCCAGGTTTTCCCCACCGAATGTACACGAGGTGACACGTGGGACTGGTAGCTCCACTCTTGCCGTAGCTTCCGAGGAGGCTGGGTCAATCCTTAAGACGCTCGACCCCTCCCATAAGGCCACCCAGAGTCCCCCCTCCGAGTCAACCGTTAAACCGTCGGGGACACCGGGTTGGGAGGATAGGTCTATGCTCCTAAGCAGACCAGAGATTTCACCCCTCTCTCTGTCGTAGCCAAATACACTTACCCTCCTCGTTGGGCTGTCAACATAGTACATGCGGGTGTAGTCGGGCGACCAGCCGATTCCGTTTGAAACAGTCACACCTCCAAGAATCCTTCTAACACGGAACCCCGCCTCTACTACGTAGAGTGCGCCGATCGGCCTCTCCTCCTCGATGTCCATGGTTCCAACCCAGAACCTACCAACAACATCACACTTGCCATCGTTAAACCTGGCTTGGTCGCCGATTTCAACCGCTTTGACGCGCTCAAGCTCATGGTTTCTGGGGTTAAAGAGTGCCAAAGTGTTCCTGAGCGCCAAAAGAAGCCTTCCGTCGGCGCAGAGTGCGATGCAAGAAGCGGACTCTTCCAGTGAAAAGCTCCCCACATTTGAGCTGCCAGGTGAGTAGGCGTGTAGCATTGCGCTGTCTATATCAACCCAGTAGAGGGATCCGCTCACGTGGTCCCAGACTGGCCCCTCACCCAGAAGTGAGCGGGGCGCTCCCCTCACAACGGCCGGTTTCAACGTGATCATTGTGATACGAACAAAAGAGACATCACAATTCTTTAACTCTTACTGACATCACTATTAACTTGAAAGGCAAAATCAACACACACTCACCCTAACTGCTCCCAAACCCACCCTCGGGGATCGGGGGCAAAGTTATGTGTATAGAAGCCCACATTGAACTCAACTTTAAATCTACTGTAACTGGAAACAGCTAAGAGGGAGTCGCAGTCAGAGGGTGCGATCAGAGTACAGACCAGTGTACGCGTAACCTAGACATTCGGTGGTACCTAGCTCAACGGGCGTACTAAGCTGCCTCCAATGTTGTTGTCACACATGAAGGAAAAGGGTTAGCGCTCCAGTTTGAACACCCGATGCGTAATGCTGTTGAGCGATGTTGTATAGCTCCCAAAACTTCGCCTTAAACTGTAGACCCCACACCCGTGTGTGAGGTACAATCGGTGCCGAGCGCGAATTTGGATATACATTTTAATGCGAGGTAGCTCACGGTATTATCATATTCTTCCCAGAGTTCTGTAGAGTTTGGCTTCTTCTTTTTCCATGGGGTGCTCGCTTGCGATCTCTTGTAGCTTTTTAAAGTGGATTAAGCCTGTTTGCTGCTCTAGAGCCCACTCTTTAGCGAAGCTTCCATCAAGTATTTTCAGGGCTATTTGCCTCATTGTGCCCTTTACCTCTTGGTCCACGAATATGGGCCCCCTCGTTAGCTGTCCGTACTGGCTTGTGTGGGAGTGGTTTCTCAGCTGCTTGAAAAGTCCTTCATCCATAATAGACCTCGCTATCTCAACAAGCTCACCCGACGCGTATAGCTCGAGAAGCACCGCTTCGGGGGAGGCGCCAAGCTCCGTGGCAACCTCGTAGTACGCTCTGAAAAAGAAGAGGAGGGCGCCCGCCCAGGTTTGCTCGGAGAGCAAATCAACAAGAACCTCCTCCCTGAAGCTTGACAGAACCGCGAGCCCACCGGGTTTCAAGGCGCCGATGGCATCCGTGAGCGCGAGAAGCTGGCTTTGCGCGTCCTCAGTATAGCTTCTACCGAGCGCTATCAAAACGGGAAATCCCTGCCCCCTTAGGAAACGCTCCCTCACCCCAAAACCAATCATTCGTGGGGCGATCATGAGCACGTTTGCATGCTCTGGCACCTCCAGCGTGTGGAAGAAGTGGTTGTAACCGGAGGCGAAGACCACCGAGCCTCCCCGTTTCAAGTATGGTTCTACACTTGCCCTAAAAACCGCTGGCTGTACTTCGTCTGGTATCAGCATGAAAACAATATCAGCCTCCTTTGTAGCTCTCTCTATAGAGAAGACTTCGAAGCCCTCCTGCCTCGCCCTCTCAGCGTATCCATCCTCAACATTACCTATTACAACACTCAAACCACTATCCCTCATATTAAGCGCCTGCGACCTACCCTGATTCCCATATCCAATCACGGCTATTCGCTTCTCCGCGATAAATTTCCACAGCTCCTCTCTGTTATCGAGCCTAGTTATAATCCTCTCCATAAACCCTTGAGAAACCGACCTCCATAAAAGCATTATACAGAATTTTATATTTTTAATAAGCAAGCTCCGCTTATTGTGAAAAATTGATCTGCTCTCCTATGTTTAATTCTAGAATAGTTGCTAAAGAGCACCAAAGACGATGCATATAAAAAGGATAGGTTTAACAGGGTTTAGTGTAATATCTGAGCTCTTGTGAGCCGTCAGCGGTCGATATTACTCCAAAAATTTCTGCTGAGTACAGTATAGGGGCGGGAATAATTTTTCGAATCCCGACTCTAAGTCTTGGAAAACTATTTTGTTTTATACTTGTGGGTAAGCTTAGCTGCCTGCGACTAACGCTGGGCACATGTATATGTTGAGTTCTATTGAGGGGAGTCGCCAGATGTATACTATCCATCCTTGGGTGTTCACTCCGACTCGGATGTCACCTTCGATGTATAGCGCTTTGGGATTGTTGTTGCCACACGGATAATAGGTTATGTTGGTTGACGGGTACAATCTGAACTCGTAGTCCATATATTTGGTGCAGTTCTCCCCATAGCAGCTACCTCAACTATAGGAGTCTGAGAAAAAATAGTGTGAACCATTCTCTGCCTGCATGAATTGTGGGTCATGCGTTATGGCGCAAACGGTATCACAACCCTGAGGTGCGTTGTTAATATTGTAGGGTGTGAGGTTTGAGCCCACATAGAGAAATGATGTGATATTCGCGAGGGGTAGCTGGACTTGGCTTGTGTCAACCGTCACTATAAGCGTTGAGGCGCTTCCCTGTGTGAGGCTCCAGGCGAATGTTACTGCTCCTTCGTAGAGTGATGTGTTGAGCGACCCCAAGCATTTGGCGCACCAAGGTGGGGAACCCATACAGTTAAACCTCACTCTCTCAGATAAGCCTTGACTGGTAACCGTGAACTCGATGTATCCACCGGTGTTACACCAAGCGCTACCATTCTGATACACACCACAGTGGTGTGTACCCGTGTTGTACACCCAGAATGTATAGCCACCCAGCACAAAGGAAGTGTTACGCCCAGCTGGGAAAGGTCCGCCCTCAGATGTGAATTGGAAAACCCTAACCACAAGCGTGGGTGAATTCTTACTAGGAGAATAGTAGCCTAGGAACCCGCCTAGCAGTGCGAAGCCAACCATGAAGATTATGGCTCCTACAAGAAACACACCGTCATCCATTACACCATAAAAACCGTTGTGGATAAAAAGTATTGCCCAAAATTGTTTTTGACCAAAGACTTTCCATTTGATTCTCCGATGGAAGTTTGGTTACAATTAGCTCACTATTAGGTCTAATTTTGAAGCAGCGGGCACCGAGTATGATAGTTAGGCTTTAAAGAGTGTGTCTGTCTTCTAGCGGCTATAGTTTTGTGCTCTCTTATTTGGGTTGTGTTATTTGCGGCATGTGTTGGCCATATGTATACAATAAGCTTTTGGGTTGGTCAGCGTAGTTTTTTGGGTCTACAAGGTATATCTGGGGATAGGTGAGATTGTTTGGCGCTCACGTCTGAAGAATTAGCACTTCTCTACATTGGTGTGTTGCTCGTGTTCGCTAAGCTGGCTGAGGAAGCCTTCAGGAGACTTAATCTTGTCCCATTCGTGGGCGCGATAATTGTTGGTATAGTGTTGGGCCCGGGGGTTCTAGGCTTTGTGAGCGTTATCCCCACTATAAGCCTGTTTCTAAGCTTGGGGATAAACTTCCTGCTTTTCATAAGTGGAGCTGAAGAGATTAACATCAGCCGGATGAGGGAAGCGTTCGGGGTTAAGACGATCGTTGGGGTGGTCGCGCAGTACTCTGTAAGGGTTATTATTGTGAGCCTCGCGGCCTACCTCCTCTTCCATAGCTACCTGCAGGCGATTGTTGCCGGCTCCATCATAGGTATGAGTAGCGCTGGTCCCCTCGCACGGCTCCTTATGGATACGGGTCTCACACGCTCCGATGAGGGCTCGGCCATATTCACCGAGGTGGTGCTGATAGAGATCAGCGCGGTAATACTCTTCGCCTTCCTATACGACCTAGCAGGTAAACCCATAACACCCTTATCTATAGCCTTCATAGCCGCTCAACTAACACTCACCGTGGCGGCCACAGTCCTATTCGGAAGATACCTCCTACCCAAAATATTAGAGAAGGTGGAGTCACACATACAGGCTCGGGAGGGTGTGTTCGCTGTGATGGTGGCCGCCATCCTCATCTTAGGCTTTGCGGGCCAGATTGTGGGCTTTAACTCCGCAATAGTCGCCCTATTTCTCGGCATATTCCTGAGGAGGTTTTTCGAAAGCAGACCCGTGGTGAGTGAGAAGCTACAAGCGTTCACTTATGGCTTCTTTGAACCACTCTTCTTCGCGGGTCTCGGCCTCTACTTCGTCAGGATAACACTTCAGCTGGTGCCAGCCACACTCACAGTGTTCGCAGTGGGGCTAGGCTCAAGCGTCCTACTAGGCTTCACCCTATCAAAACTCTACGGCGTTGAACCCTTAAGAAACGCTTTTGGTGTGTCCGTTAAGGGCGGAGTTGACTCAGCACTCCTAGTCACAGCCCTAACCGCATCCATAGGTGTTAAGCTCATAAACCACTTCGAGTACTCCGCTGTAGCGCTCGGCATAGCCCTCATCGCCCTCTCAGCACTACTACTCTTTCGCCTCAGGACGCCCATAATAAGCGTCAAACGGCCCTCGGGTGAGAAGAGGATACTCAGAAAACAGCTTGAAAACCTCTCCGCCAAAGAGGTTGCGCAGACACTCCCCACGGTCTCAGCGAGAATCGACGAACCACTCAGGGAAGCCGCAAGGAGGTGCTGGGACCAGGACGCGCGTGGAGCTGTTGTCGTAGACCAAGATAATAGGCCTGTGGCAACACTAATCCTACGTGACACAATATCTATGAGTGAGACCGAGCTCGACACCCTCAAAGTCTACGAGGCACCACTAGCACAAGCAGTGATCGTTCCAGAACATGAACCAGCACTCAGGCTCGCAGCCCTCTTCAGAGAATCGGGTGTACCAATCATAGCAGTCGTGGACAGCGAAGGAAAACTCGTAGGCACAGTTCTAGAAAGAGAAATCCTCAGAAGAATACTCAAAACAATCGAGGAATAATAGTGAGTGAACCGCCAACCCTCGGGGAGATGCGGCTTTCCCCTGCGGCAGCCCTGCCACCGTTAACCCTTTGGCCACCGCTTGGTTCGCCCCCCTCCCACCACGGCTCAGGTCACCCAGAGCGCAAACCCGTACACACACGGATCACCCTTACGGGTAACCCGCACATGCACGGTCGGCCGTGCGCCCTGCGCCGTAGCCCGCCGCAGTGGGCCGTGAACCCACTTGGCCAAAACTCCGAGGCATACCCCGGAGCCCCGACGGATGGGTTCATGCACCCCTTTCCCGGTTTGGCGGCATAATATAATATACAGCCAAACTAATAAGCGTTTTTTACCCCATAACAGTGGTAGCCTGGTTAACCCACCCTTATTTGCCAGAGAATCGGTGGGTCCAAGGTGGGTTGGGGTTAGAGTCATATCCCAGAGACACTGCACTTTTAGGTGCAGGCGTGCGGCTCAACGAGTGCGGTAACAGACAGAGGGCCCCAAGGAGATTCTGTGTCAGCGTGAAACATTATGATAGCTATCACGCGGCGAGTTTAAACTTCTGATATTATTAAATTGTCCGTGAAGGTTACCTTCCAGGTAATAAGTAAAATCTGTTTTTGAGAAATCGTTATTATTAAAATAGGCTTAGCTCTAATTATGCATACTAATAGATCTCAAAGTAGGCTTGTTATGGCCGCCGTGGCTCTCAGCCTCATAGCGGTGCTCGTGACCATAGGGTTAGGTGTGACGATGCTCAGCAAGGCCTTAAACCCCTCAACCCGGACTTCAAGCTTTACACCAAGCCACTCCGACCCCAACTATACCGTGCTCACAATCACCGCCACAGGAAGCGTCTCCGCCAAGCCAACTCTCGCCCAAATAGTGTTCGGCGTGCAGACCCAGTCAGAGAACCTAACACAGGCGCTCACACAGAACGACCAGATATCCAGTAAACTCATCTCAACCATAGACCAGCTCGGTGTGAACTCAGACAACATCTCGACGCTTTCATTCAGCATTTACCCAGTCTACGATAGCAGCGGGGTGCTAGAGTACTATCAGGTCTCCAACACTTTAGAGGTGAATATGTCAGCCGGCAACATCACACTCGTAGGCCAAGTGGTGGAGGCAGGTGTTCAGGCGGGTGCCACACAGGTCGACAGTGTGAGCTTCACCCTCTCACCAGCCCAGATGAATACCCTCGAAGCACAAGCGCTAAACGCTGCGTTATCCAACGCACACCAGCAAGCACAGCGGGTAGCCTCCCAGCTCGGGCTTACAATAGTGGGGATAAAAGACATATCCACGGTTAACACATACTACCCCCCACCCATATTCTATGGGCCTCAGACGGTGGGGATGGTGACGGCCACGCAGCCACCACAGTTCTACCCCGGTCAGACCCAGTACACCGTGAGCGTCCAAGTGGACTACCTCCTATCCTAACCTTTTTCCCGACTTGGAAAATCATTGTTGGGCTCTCCGATGTGTTGACAGGAGAACGGCTAGGCCTCAATCCGTCTGAGTAGGTAAAAATCCGTTCCCAGCGGGGGGTTTAATCGAACACGGATTTTTTGGTGTGCAGTTCAAGCGGAGAGGAGGTTGTTTTGTGCTTGCTTTTTATCTATAATCGTAGAAGACTTTGTCTGAGCTCAGCGTGTATAGGAACATTGAGACTGGGAGAATGGCTTTGCCGTCCTCGAATCCAATTGTGTCGTAACTTAAGACGTAGCCTCTCCTCAGTTTTAGGTCGCTAGGCTTGGCTTTTCCCCACTTTACCTCGACTCCGATTTGGTCTACGAGGAAGTCAACCTCCCTTCCGCCTTTAAAGAAGGTGTACCCAGTGCCTTCATACTCCCGCGCGAGGTGTTCGCCGACCACTCCCTCAACTATTCGCGCAGCCTCGGAGTCCTCGATGTAACCGCTACCCTTTACGTACCTCTTGATAACCCTGTAGATAAAGGGATCCGTGAAGTAAACCTTTTTGAAGGACTTATAGTTAACCCTCCCGTTTTCGATTTTTCTGAAAACCCTGAGCACAAAGAGGTTCTCCAAGAGTTCTAGGTAGGATGCCACAGTGTTATGAGAACCAATCGATGTCTCCTTCGCTATCGTGTTCTCAGAAATCCTTGAGGCGTAAAAATCCACAATTTTTTCGACCACCTCTCTAAACACTCTTTCCTCTCTACCAAGCTTGGCGAGATCGCTTAGTATAGCATCCTTATAGGTCTCATACAAAGAGTTTAACGGGTCCCCAGCAGCGTAGCCCGTCGCCGGGAATCCACCCCTCCTTACATACTCTAACAGAGCCTTGTTTAGCCTATCTAGATAGGGTGAGAGTTTAACCGCACCCCTATAGAACTCCTCCACTTGGAGGACGTTAATGGTGGGTAGTCCGATTTTCCCGTAGAATACGTCGTAGAACACTCTAAAATTCAGGGGATAAAACACGGTCTTCCTAATGGGTCGACCAGGCAGGGTCTCCTTTCTCAAAGAAACCGAAGTCGACCCACTTACGAACACTAGCGTGTTTCGTAGATAACCCGCATTGAATAGGTGTAAAAGCGAGGTGTTCCACTCCTTTACAAATGTGACCTCGTCGAGTAGAACATATGCTTCCTGTGAATTGATGAATGCTCGATAGTCGTGTAGCAGGGATATGAGCTGCTTCCCGTCTCTTAGTGTCTCACATGAAAAAAACAAGATCTTGGTGGGCTCAACTCCTCTCTCCAAAAAACTCAGGATACATGTTTTTAAAAACGTGGTCTTACCAACCTGCCTAGGTCCCAATAAGAGCAAGCTTTCCTGAGGCGGGGAAATTACGAATTTGGGGCTAACCGATAACGCCCTCTTTACTTGATCATCTCCATAAATGCTCATTTTATCCACCCACCAGGGATTCTGGAAATTCATCTGAGATACTAACGACATCTTGATAACTAACTGACAAGATTGATTTAAAACTTGCCATAAACTGACAAGTTTATCCGTAAACTTGTCAATCAAATGACAACTTTTCCTCTAACCCTCTTTTAAGACACCCCCTCTAAACGTAGCCCCAAGCCTTAACCACATACCACACCCCACTACAGCAGGGCTAGCGTGGCTTCGCTACTGACAACAGGTACAAAGTTCTCCGTTCAATTATCACTTACCTACACTGAACCCCAACGCCGACTCCCACATGAATTCCTTGGTACCACCGCCCCCTAACCTGCCTAGTTGACGTTTCGGGTCTCCTACAACAGGGAGCCTCACTGACCAGTAGTTCTTGGTAAGGATTCTAACGCTCATACCCAGTACGAGCAGTGCTAGCTTGGCCGCAATCACGAATCACGGAAAGGATAAATAGCGGTGAAGGATGAGTCGAATGAGCCGGATGAATTCGCGGGTGTATTTCCTAGTATTATTTGTGTTTGGGTTACTTTTTAATCAAGCTGTACACTCTATGGTTCCTACGTGGGTGGCTAATAGAGGTGGTGTTAAACCTCCACGGCTTGACTTGGGTAGCGGGGCTGAGCTTAACAGTGCACGGGCGCGCTCGGTTATGGTTTGGATGGGGCTGGAGATAACGGGTGAGGACGTCCCAAGCGACCTAGTGTTGATACACTACTATAGGCGTGATCTGACGGCTGTGAGCTACGAGCAGTATGAGCTTGGAGCCGGTTCCGCCTTGACGCTTATACCTGGTATATCGAACGTCACGGCGGCCATTGAGTCAGACGGTCTCCAAGCTTGGCCCATGATAATAAGCGCCTCGCTTCCAAACATAGAGGCTCTGCTCGAAAACCAGTCCGCCCTCATAGGGGAGGCTGTTTCAACGGCCTTACGCCTGAATTACACGGGTTACAACGTTGACTTCGAGCCCACCGCTGAGGCCAATGCGAACGTGGCCCGAGAATACGCCCAGTTCCTCAACAACTTCGCCGACGCCCTCCACGCAGCTGGGAAGAAGCTCTCAGTGGACATAGCGAGCTGGAACACATTCTGGAACTTCACCGCGCTCGCCAACACAAGTGTGGACACATTCTACGACATGGATACGTACGCCGCGAGCTACGCTGATTTCGAGTCAGCCCTCACCTACGTCAACTCGACGCTACCCTCCTCCAAAATCGGCGTGGCCCTCATAACCCAGAACGTGAACACGGGGACACCACTGAGCTACGAAGAAGTCGAGGAGCGCTTCACACTAGTTGAAAGCTATGGTATCGGGCGTATCGCAATCTGGGATATGCCCCTGCCCACATTCTGGTGGAACTTCACCTCCAGCTTCCTAAACACCAGCCTAGGAGGTATACCACCCCTGCAAGTGCAAAGCTACACCCTCAGCCCAACAGAGTTCGACGCGAATCAGTCAGCGAATTTAAATCTAAACCTAACAGTGAAAGGAGGCCTACCACCCTACCTCTACGAACTACTCCTTGACGGTCAAATGTTCTTCGCGACCACAACACCTGAACCCAACCTCACACTAACAGTGCCACTAGGAGTACTCGTCGTCGGAAACCACACATTTAGCGTAACTGTAACAGACCAAGAAGACACAACTATACTCACGTTGAACAAAACCATTGTGGTGAACCCCGACCCCCAGATAACACTCTTTACTGCCAACATCACAAACAATTTAACAGTGGATCAGTCTGTGCTACTTCAAGTAAGGGTTATAGGAGGCACCCCTCCCTACACGTACACATGGTACGTAAACGGCCAAAAACTGCCGACCTCAAACACCTCTTCTAAGATAGTAATCAGAAATCTTAATATAGGTGAAAACCAAGTCAGCGTTGTAATCGAAGATTCAGCAGGCTATACCATAACAACCAAATTGTACACAGTAGATGTGGTAACACCACGAACCGTCACCACGTACTCACCAACACCATCCCTAAGCAGGTCGCCCAGCTCGGATTTAAATAGAAAAATCATATATTTCGCTCTCATGGTCATTTTAATGATCGCATTGACATTGCTTTATTTTAGAGCAAAAAGACGCGGAGTACTCCTATAGGTCAATATTCACAGATGTCACACATATATGTCTCTTAGTTGCTTATTTTAATCTAAAAGTTTGAGTTTATATTAACTCTTAAATTTGGTTGCAGAATATGGTTTTTCTGAAACACGAAAAGAGTCTGATCACCGAGCAGATTAAACGGGAATCGAGATGATATTAGCTCCTCGATTTTTTCAAGGATTGAGGTGTACTGTCTAAACCGTATATAATAGTCGTTTAGATATGCTGGTGGAAGGAGGACTGGAAGCCCGATAAGTTTCTTTAATTTGAAGTATGGTTCAAAACTCTTAGCGAAGAAATGCGGGGGATAATAGAAAGCTGGGATATCGGTGCCTCCCACGGAGACCATAATCGGTTGATGTCTTCTCGGCGCAAGCTTCCCGAACTGAAGTGATAGAAGATGCGAAATTTCTTCCGACATACACACGGTGTTGCGTATAGAACATATGAAATAGCCTGGCGAAGCCAATATTTCCCATAGGTGCTTGGCAAACGTCTTGATGTTAGGCTCACAATTTAATGGGCCATTGAATGAATAGCATCCGTTTATTTCTAAATCTGGTAAAAGCTCCTGAACCCTATAAATCTCTGCAGCAGACATTTTAACTGGTATTATTTTATCTTCCAATCTCCTATGTTTTAATTTTAGAGATAATATTTCTATCATTTTGTTTGAAATATCAGTTGCAATTATCCGTTTGACATGTTTAGAAACCTCTATTGCTTCTTGACCCGTACCGCAACCAATTTCTAAGAGTGTATGGTCTGAAGAAGTCCATCTAAGTAGTTCGCTTATCGATTTCTTTCTAATCCAGGTGTTTATGAAGTTATTTCCTATTGTAAAGTCATATTCTTCAGCGGCTGAGTCAAACGCGAGGGCAACACTTTTCAAATAACTAGTGCCCTGAGCAAGCCATTCGGAATAAGTAGTTGTTACGTCATTTTCACCTTTTATTATACCTCTCTTTATTGGTTGCCCTAGAGGAATAAGTTTTAAACATCTGCTTGCTGAAGAGTACCAGTTCCTTGTGATAAAATAACCGTATTTTTTCCGGAATGCTTCAAGAACTTCGGCATGTTCCCATTCTACTGCTTCTTTAACACTTACATGTAATAAGTACTCCTCTGATCTTATCCTTGCCTCACCTTTGTGAAGTGCATTTAATACCCAATCGCTATTTTTTAATCCGCTAAGTACGTAAATCGCCCCATTCATCGTCACATATCGAACACGCACCACGTGAGGTAAGCCTGTTTTTCTTCCACGTGTGATAATTTTTATAGTCTCATTGGTACCTAACACCGTTAATAACTCGCCCTCTAACACTTCAAGTTCTCTAATAATAACCGCCTTCTTGAAATTTATTCCTTATGCTAGTTGGTAACAATCATCGAGTTATTTTTCGCAAATATAACACTAAAGATTATCTTTCTTTTACTACCTATAGGAAGCAAGTAATAGTGTTTTTCCAATACTCGCGTACTAAAACCACACCTTTTAAGTTTAAGTATAATTTTCCTAGACCCGTATATTCCGACAATGAGAATCTCATTAAACGCTTTGATGGCATCTTCGGATGAGTTAGAAAGTAGCTCTATCTCGCACCCTACGCACACAACCTTCAATATGGCGTTTTTAATGTTGTGTTCGCTCACAAGCTCATCTAAGTTATGTACAACAACTTTGTAACCACCAGTTTCTTCTGTTAATCCGCTTGATATAGAGACTGGGCACATTTCTATCTCGGCAATTCTTGGCCTACCAGCAGCTTGATTCAAAAGAATTATTCTAGAATCTGGGCAATTATTGTTAATATTGTTCAAAGCCAGTTGATAGAATTTAGGCACGGGTTCAAGCGCAATTACTTTACTAGCCCCGCGTAAAAAGAAGTAAATAGGTGTATCACCCAGATTCGCACCGATGTCTAGCACAGTCTTATTAGTCACATCTAGTTTGTCATACCAAGTTTGGACACCAGTAAACTTTTGTAGTAGCCCAAACACCTCTCTTAGATGCAATCCGTCAAAATCAAAAGTTAATTTTTTACCCCTATATTCAAAAGAAATAGACGAAGCGTTTAAACTCTCAATTTTAAACTCTTTCCGTCTAAACTTAAGGTATTCTATTAACGCGTAGTAGTCTTGATCCGATGTCACTTTGAATTTACGCCCATCAACCAAAGCAACGAACGGTCGTTTAATTCCAAGACGCCACAACACTATATTGTACCATCGTTGTCTATACTTTGATGCAAGATATAGTATACTCCAGTTACTTATCGAAAAAATAAACTTTATCCTTTCGAATATAAATCCTAGAACCCAAGTCAAATTATATCTGAGAGTACCATATTCATCGAGATTACCCGTATCCATAATAGTATACCGGTATAAAATCAATTGTTGCTCAGCGGTATAAGAATTTCTGAATTTGTTTACGGTGATCATATTCTGCAACCGCGTTAGACCCTAAATTTACTCGAAATGTTGCTTAAGGGCTTTTATACATAGCACAGTTGTTAACTTAACTGAACGGTGGGGGTGCGATCAAGTGTAAGAGCCTTTTAATTCGGATACCCATGGTACACAAATTAGATGGCGGCGAGCGTGTTGGCCAAGCGTGAAGACTCTTTATCTGGATACTGATCGGATACCGGACCTGTCCGGATAAGCCCAATTCTTGTCACCTCCACTCAATGTACCAGTGCATGAATAGTTCGAGGAAGTCCACGAGTGGTGCAAAGAGTGTCTTCTTCGGGTTTATGTTGTTGTAGAAAACCCTCGTCCTGTCTTTGAGGTAGCCCTGAAGCGTTCAACGGAGCTCCTCAGCCCAAAGGTTTGGTGGACGTGGTTTTGGAACCCCGCTCGAATCACGGCTTCACGCTACCATGGACCCCTATCCGTGAGCGGGGTCTCCGAGACACCTTGTTCTCAGTCTACGGAGAAACCTGAGCGCGTTCTCTGTTGTCCTCGTGAGTGAAACACCGAACGAGATGGGTTGCCTCGTGTACGCGTCGACAGCAACCCACACCTACAGTGGTCTTCCGCTACACTTCACCACGCTTTCATCCACCGCGATCGCTCGCTGCCAGCTTTGCACTGGCTCGAAGCTGAGTTTCGCCTCAACCTTTTTCATCCAATCCTGAACGCTCGACTTGGAAAGAGGCTCGGAGAGAAGCCAGAAGAATCCAGGGGTTTTTCTGAGGCTCAACCCAAACGCGTAGAGTAGCACGGCGATAACCTTGAGCTCGCGAGAACCTCTTCTTGTTCCTCTTAAAAACGTTTAAATCCCTGAAGAGTGTAAAGATATCCGTTGTGGGCTCCATGGTGGTTCACCAATTCAGCTCCGTGGCGCCCACCACTTAAGGCTTATCCGGACAGGATCCGGATACCACCGATTAGCTTATGCGCAGGAGTGTATCTGTGGTTATCACGCGAGTAGAACCATAAGATTACAACGTAGAACATAACTTTTGGATTTCTCTCTACGACTCAAGATTTGGAGAGCTTGTTTAAGGAATATAAAATTTTTATACCATGTCTCATATCTTGAGGTATCTCAGAGGTACTGTTTAAATTGGTATAAGCAAAGATGGCATATGCCTAGATTTACCATAGTTATCCCAACTCATAACAGATACGATAAACTAAGGAATTTATTGAAAAGTATCGATTTCACAAAACCCGTGGGATTGGAGGAGATTATCGTTGTGGATGATTCATCGCGTAAAGTTGAAATAGAGAATGAGTTTCCCTGTCTAAACATACATAGGATTGTATCAAGCGAGAGACTATTTATATCTAGAGCTAAAAACTTAGGCTGGAGAAAAGCAACTTCAGATATAATCTTCTTTATTGATGATGATAACATAGTTAACCATAGAACATTTGTGCCAATTATAGATAAACTAGCCAAATCAAAGTGCATAGGTGCTCTTGTGCCAGCCGTCTTATACAAAAATAGACCAGATCTAGTATGGGTTTATGCGACACCATTAGCCAAGGATCGATGGTCACATGTCTTGATCGGTAGGAACAAACCTCGTAATCCTAAGATTGAAAATAGATTTCTGGATACAGATGCATTAGCAAACTCATCGGTAGTAAAGAGAAGCGTTTTAGAGCTTACCAACGGTTTTGAAGAAAAGTTAAGTGTAAATAGTTCGGCGGATTTGTGTTTAAGAATTAAAAAGATGGGGTTTAAGGTATATGCTTATACAGGAAGCTTTATCTACCATGACGTTACTCCTCCCAGTGGCTTCGGTTGGTGGGCTGAACATGGCACACAAGACCCTCTAAGGGTTAATAACGAATTAAAAGATTGGATATTACTGATGAGATTTCTTCATTTTAAAGATAATCTTTTTGTTTTTCATGCAATGCTAAGATCAATGCGTTTTGTGCTACCTAATATGCTGGTTTATATTTTTAAAGGAAAAAGACCACACTACTTGGTTAAAAATGTAATTACGGGGTATCTAGATGGATTTTCTCGTGCCTTAAAGTTTAATTATAATAGATATAATTTAAGTGACGCGTGGCTTGTCACCGAATAAAAGTCCTACGTTATTAATAGTTTATTTGATTATAATGCGCCCATGAATAAAAAGTGCGTTTAAGATGGTTGTTCAATTATAGATGTGGTTTTAGGGATTTTGAGTGACGCCATTTAGCTCTTAGTAGCTTGGTTTAGTTGTATTTCGGCTGTGGTCTTGGGTTTTGCGCCGAGTTTTTCGCGTAGCCAGTTTCTCACGTCGTAGAAGTATATGTTTCCGTATGGGCATGACTCAACGCAGTCCCCTACACCTATGCATTTGGAGGCTCTGAATTCGCCTTTGGCTATGAATTGACCGGGCATGTCCGTGTTGCCCACGGGGCAAGCTTTGGAGCAGTCCTTGGTGGGGCACTTTATACACGTGTTTCTATCCTTGACTTTGAGTCTGAAGAAGCCTAGGCGTGATATCCACTGGTTGGTCATCCCCCAGTGGCACATCCCCGTGGTCACACACCCATAGGTTCCGATGAATGGGATGAGCATGAAGACTATGTACCAGAGGAAGTTGAAGTAGAATGAGTAGAGGAATTGGGCTGCGTCTTCGCCATACACTGTGAGGTTTATTCTACCTGTCGAGTTGAGGTATGATACTGTAGCTGCGGCTACGAGGGATATCCAGACAAGGGTTGAGACCACCTTGTAAGTCTTAGTGATCCGGCTTCCAAGCAGCTTTCGACCCATCTTGGTTGTCCTGTTAAAGCTCTTCATCACGTCGTAGAATGTTCCCTGATACATTGTGGCGGCGGTGCAGGTGACCGAGCAGAGCGCGCGTGACCCGAAAAGCAGTGACAGTGCTCCGTAGATGAGGTATGTTGTCACGAGTCCGAATGCGAAGGCTGGGGCCACGGGGCTGACGGTTCCAATACCCATGGCTTGACCCACGAAAGGTATGTTTGGTAGCTCGCTGCTGGGTATCACGAAGTATGGAAGGAGCACCGCGTATGCGAAGTATGCGAGGAGCATGAGCGTTAGGCGTACCCTGGTCTCCCTGACCTTCACCTCGCGTATCCTGAAGACCACGAGTGAGCCCATCTCGGCGCCCATCATTATCAGGTACCAAGCTGAACCTGTGATGAGGCTGAATGCCTCAACAAAGTTGTAGGCAGCCGCCCCCACCATGCTGAGCGGGTTACCCATAAGGGGTGCGAGTGTTAGTGTGGAGAGGAAGGTGTGGACTCCGTAGTACTCCAAGTCGAAGACGCCGCCCATGAAGAATTCGGCTGCGAATATGGCTACAAGCATCCTGAAGGTCCAAGATGGTTCAAGAAGCCATGAGCGCTGCTTGCTCTCCGCATAGCGTAGGGGTGAGAGCACTCCGTCGAAGTATATGAGCATCTCACCCACTATTGACGCGTCGAAGAGTGCTGGTTGCTGGGTGACCATCCACAGGAAGAGGCCACCCATCATGAGCGTGTACACTACAAGAAGCCTGAAGATGTATTCCCCGAAGACCGAGTTGAGCCTCCTATGCTTGTAGAGGTAGTCGAACACGTAGATGAACATGGCTGTCATCATGCTTCCCCCCACATACACGCTAACCTCCTCCCAGCGGCTGTTGGCTATGGCTGTGGGGGTGAGCACCATGATGGCCGCCTGGAACACGAACACAATGTACACGCTGCGTTCGAAGTCCCTTCTAAAGTAGTAGGAGGATAGAGCCATCTCCGCGGCCATGGGGAACACGAACCAGTATGAGGCCACAGCCTGGTCGAGCTGCACCACCACACCCGTCGAGGGGTTAAGCTGCGCCGATGCGAGCGCGAACGCCCACCCCATGAGCACCTCGTTCACGATGGCGAGCAACACTATGAGTAACCTGCCCCCAACCCTCCTAGACAGCAGCCCTTGGAGCTGGGGTGGTGGGCTCTGGGTTGAGCTGAGCTTTACGAGGGTGTTGAGCACTGGTATGAACGCTCCAACCATCACCGCCGAGCTCACCGCCACCGCGGCCACAAGGCTCTCTGGGCCCCTGTAGAGGAAGTATACGGTTGCACCCCCGAACATGGAGGCCATCATGGCTAGGAGGAACACGCTCAGAGAGTGCTCCAACTCATTCTTGGCTCGGCCGGCATACTTTATGATCCTGGCTGTGACGTACACCATGACGGCCGCGATAGCCCAGAGTATGGGCTCCAAGTACCCCATAATGTCTGAGTGCACAGCACAATCTATAAACGCTACGGCATCCTGATTCGGAGCCTAACGTGTAAGGGTTGTGCTTCCTTTAATTTGACCCCTGTTTATTACTTTATTGATCTTTGTTTGCTCCTTGGGTTATCCACTCCTCAATTGTTTTCTGGTTTTCAGGGATCTTTATGAAGCTTGAGAGTCTGAGGCCAACCTTCCTCACAGGCTTGGTGTAGTCGAATCTTCCAAGTAGGAGTGTGATGGCTTGCTCTATTGAGGCTGGGTCTCCGCGTGGCTCTCTGTATGAGTGGTCTCTTGTGGCTACTTTGAAGTCGTTGTACACGAACTTGACGCCAACGGTCCTATAGAGTAGGCCTAAGCTGCTTATCCTCGAGTGTAGCTCCCCCACCATGGGTTGGAGTGCGCCGCGTATTATCACTGTGTCAGTGGTTGGCCTCTCGAGTGTGTGCTCTGTGCTTATGGACTTATACTCGCTCTGGGGCTCAACGGGGTCATTGTCCTCGCCGTTTGCCACAAGCCACATCCAGACGCCCACCCTACCGAACCTCTCCTCGAGTATGTAGGGTGGTGTGGCGGCGAGCTCGCCTAGGAGCCTTATACCCATCCCCTCAAGCGCGGCCTGAGTCTTCGGACCTATCCCAGCCACCCTACCAACCTCGAGGGGTGCTAGGAACGACTTGACCTGTCCTGGCCTAACAACTGTGAGGCCGTCTGGCTTCCTATAGTCGGAGGCTATTTTGGCGCACGCCTTAGTAGGCGCTATACCCACACTGCAGGTGAGCCCCACCCTCTCCTTTATGGTGCGCTTGATTGCCTCCCCGAACTCTTCAGGGGAGGCGTACTCCTGCGCTCTACGTGTGGAGTCGAGGTACGCCTCATCTATACTCGCAACCTCGAGCTTATCCGCGAAAGCCTCAAGCTCACCCATCACACGGGAGGAGACCTCCTCGTAGAGCGAAAAATTAGTCCTAAGATAGACGCCCCCGGGGCATAGCTCCCTCGCCTTAAGGTATGACATACCAGACCTAACCCCGAAGGCCCTCGCCTCATAAGAACACGAGGCAACAGCCCCACGCGTAATGATCTCTCCATCCTCAGGCGTCATCACCACGATAACTGGTTTACCCCTAAGCGATGGATTCGCGAGCTGCTCACAGGAAGGGTAGAAGGCGTTCATATCAACGTGGACGACTAGCCTACCCTCCCACTCAAACAACTCTACTCAACAAAAACTATACCCCAAACAATAATTAAGCTTGCGCACAGTTCAAGGACCTGTCCGGATAAGCCCAACTCTTGTCACCTTCACTAGGTGTACCACGCAGCGAACACCTCCAAGAAGTCCACGAATGGTGTGAACAGCGTCTTCCTGGGATTGGTGTTGTAGAAAGTCCTCGTCCTGTCTTTGAGGTAGCCTTGAAGCGCTCAACCGAGCTACGCAACCCAAACGTCTGGTGCACGTGGTCCTTGGAAGCCCGCTCCCGCTAATCACGGAGTCACGCCACAATGGACCCCCGTCGGTGAGGATAACCGGGTCACCCACGTGGATACCTTCTCCTGAGTCTCTGCAGAAACCTGAGCGCATTAGCCGTGGTCTTGGTGAGTGTGGTGCCGAACCAACCAAACGAATCGACCCCCTAGCCTTGGCGTCCACCTATGTCCACCCACACTTAGATGGGTCCACCGTTACACTTGACCACCAACTCATCTCCACACGGCTATTTTATAGAGTACTCTTGTGGTTCCATCTGTTGGGGTACGAAGCTAGGGCTTCTACTCCATCCATCTCCCAAATTCCTAACCCACTCCTCTGGGTACACTAGACTTTGGAGACTGCGCTGGAGGGTTTCTCGGAGTACCTCGAGGTTCTCCTCGGCTGGAGATGCTCGGGCCAGAGGCGTTGAGTAGTACGGATATGAGTTTGAGTTCATGGGAACCCCCTTCTTGTTTCTCGCAAAAGCGTTTAAATCCCTAAGGTACCTAGGCACATCCAAGCGGGTAGTGGGCTCCACGTGTGATCCCCAACTCGACTCCGTGGCGTCCACCATGTTTAAGCCTTATCAGGGAAGGTTCGCTTAATCCGCATAAAGTTAATTGGGTAATAGTTGGTTCCTAGCTTGGAAGGGTCAAGAAAGGGTGAGGGGTTCAAACCTAGTGAGACTCTGGTATAATTTGTTCAACCTTTGCACACAACGATTTTTGCCTAATACAAGCGATAAAGACAGGGTTTAAGTATCAGGGGTGATACTTACATGCTGTTTTCCACAGGACCGAAGGATTCTCTTGAAGAACTTTTTGACCGAGAGCGTGAAGTTGGGAAGCTTAAAGAGAGTGTGAACGAAGGCTGGTTCTGGCCTTAGGGCTGAGGAGGACTGGGAAATCCAGCCTTGTACTAGCCACCATGAATTCAATCCCTATAAACTGTGTTTACGTCGATGTTAGGAAGGTTTACGATGATGTTTCTAAGAAGGTGACAGCCGAGAAGCTCCCAGACAAGTTACACTCTTCGCTAGTAAGTCTAAGTAAAAAAGAGAAGCTGAAAAAAGCCTTATCCGAGCTCGAAATATCTGTTGAATCGCCTCTGAGAACAAGGATTTCGCGGGAGAGATTTAGGCGTGAAGCCATCAGAATTTTTGAGGCTCTCAACACACTGGGTAAAACGGTTGTAGCTTTTGATGAAGCCCAGTATCTGCGTTTCTCCACTGTGGGGCTGAGGCCGCTTTTAACCTATATCTATGACCACTTGTAGAACACCACGATGATACTCACTGGGAGCGAAGTAGGGCTTCTCCACGACTTTGCAGGGCTGGAAGACCCTGGCTCTGATCTCTACGGAAAGTATTACAAAGCTATCTAAGTGATGCCTTTTACAAAAGAATGGAAGCCTCGCCATTCGGGGCGGGGAGGAAGCTAGAGTCAACTGCCTCACTTTGAATTATGCTGTTTTATGAAGAGTTCAAGCAGTTTTGCGTAATCGTGGTGCCCATTTTCCTCTAGGTTTGCGGAGAGCTCCTTGAGTCGGTCTAGGTTCTCTTGTGTAAACACCGAATTCAGGTATCCGCGTATAGCGTTGGGTGGCCGCGTAGGTATTTGTATTAGGGTTCGTGCAAGTTGTCGATACTCGTCGATCAACATGGGTAGAAACACTTCGATCGCTGCGCTCACCCCTCGTAGGAGCGCAACGCTTGTTGTCATCGAGTAGGCGGAAGAAAGCTTCTTTGAGACTTCATCCAGTAATCGGGTCAGCTCGTCTTCGGGTTTGTCGAGCGGTTTTAGTTTCTCAAGTTCGGTACTTAGTATGCGTAACCTGCTTCTCGTGTCCTCCACAGTATATAGGCCGACGGGTTTAGTTTGAAGATCACACCCCTTCCATCGGTTTTACCCTCGCTCTTTTGCAGGTAGCCGAGTCTCGCGAGCTTCTCAAGCCTCCCCACAAGTGTGGCACGAGAGACCCCGCCCTCCACGCGTTCCGCAAGCGCGTTGAAATTCGGGCTCCCGGATTCACACAGGACCTCCAAGATTTTCCTATCCTTTCCATCGAGCCTTTCCTCCCCAAAGCGCTCAACCCCAAACATTTCGGTAGCCATGATCACTTAACAGGTGCGTTCTATTTAAGTTTAATAATTAAACTATTAAACTAATTTGCGTAACTAAAATAGTTTCTTTGTGCGGTGAACCAAACGCTTCTCCAAAGTTTCTGGTGAAAATGAAGATGAAAAGGGTATTTCTTACCACTACCGTATCGCTTCCTCTGTCCCTAAAGCGCTCCACCTTGCCTAGTAAGTCGGCGTCACATGTCAGTTGGTCAACATCCCCCGCCAGCCCCTAGTCCGCCTTAGAGTATAAGCGGCGACCAAGATCGCAGTGTTGAATGCCGCGATGTATAGGAGGAGCCTATCCTGTACATAGGACGTGGAGGTTTGAAAGTCTAACACGAAGAATTGCGCCCAGAGGAACACAAGCACAAAGACGAGGGCCCAATTAAGGAGGCCTCCCCACCTTCTCCTCACACGTGCCGTAGACTCCGAAGTGACTATAACAATGAGTATAAAAGTCAACCCGATAATCGTCGTGAGAGTCGACATTCCCGTTACCGGGCTCCACGAGTTCGTGAGCAGGGTGTTAATCGCCACAAACATGGCCAATATGCTGCCTGTGACTGCGAGCATAAGTGCGCTGAGAAACAAGTAGCCTACGACTCCACCAGCGCTAGGCCGCATTTCAACCGCGAAATAAGGCCCTTAACATATAAGGCTTTCAGTTAATAAGAGGCGCTGTCCGAATTAGTGCTGAGCGTGTGGACTATATGTGCTTAGAAATCTCTAATCCGGACACCGCCGATAAGAGACAGTGTCCGAATAACACCTCTTCACGCTTGGAGGCCAACCACATCGTCCCCTAATTCGGACACTATCGGAAAGAACAAGTCTAGAGTATGCACCCATAGGGCAAATACAGGTCTGGGTAAAGCTGGTCGAAAACCTAAATTGGAGTTTTCAGGGATGGGTTCACGGCTAGCTGCGATGGTGTGTTAAGCGAGGAGTATGACTCCGTGGTATCCTATATGAAGCCAACACAACCTTTAGTTATATGGTAAAATGAGCCTAGCGGTTGAGGTTAGGGGCTTTACCTTATTTAGGATAGGGTGGTTCACGTGAACATTCCCTATGCATCTATCCTTAGGATTGTGGCGACATAGAATTTATATTCGATGGAAGCAAATTTTGATTAGGGGACTAACTAAGTTAGGGGGGTAACCATGTATTTTGATGCTGAGCCTAAGAGGGATATCAGGGACTTCTTCGACATGGAGGAGCAGTTACGAAACTTCGAATCCGCGCTAAACAGGGGGAAACTGGTAGTTGTGAGCGGGCTCAGAAGATATGGGAAGACATCGCTGATCTTGACTGCTCTCAACAAGATGAACGTTCAGTACCTATTCTTGGATGCTAGGCTTCTCTCCGCATCCACGATGATATCCCTTAGTGATTTTCTAGGCGTTTTAGAGGATGCGCTAAACAGGGTGTCTTGGGGTAAAGCTGTGCTTAAAGGCGTGGAGGGTGTTGAGGTGGGCGGATTCGGTGTTAGATTTAGGAATAGGGGTCGTGAGACTCTTCTACACACCTTGCACGCTTTAAGTAGGAAGGTTATTGTTATCGACGAGGCACAGCTCCTGAGAAGGTCGAATGTAAGGTTCGACCAGCTTCTTGCCTATGTTTACGATCATGTGGACGCGAAAGTCGTGGTATCAGGTTCCCAGGTTGGCCTCCTCTACAGGTTCCTCAGGGCCGGCGACCCAGATGCACCCCTATTCGGCCGACCATATATAGAAGTAAGGCTGGGTAGGCTCTCACCAGAGAAGTCTAGGGAATTCCTCATTGAAGGTTTTTCACAGGAAGGGATAAATGTGGGGGACGCACTCGTAGATAAGGCGGTGAGCCTGTTCGACGGAGTCATAGGTTGGCTCACATATTTCGGGTTCACATACTCACGCTCAAAAGAGCAACCTGAAGACGTGTTCAGAAAGGCTTCGCGGTTGGCCGCCAAAGAGGCGTCGAGCATACTGAACACTTACGGTATAGCCAAAAGAAGGTATGCAGAGGTTCTAAGGACAATTGCCTCAAACGAGCAAGCCAGATGGAGCGAAATAAAAAGAGGTGTTGAGGCTAGGCTTGGAAGGATACCGAACAACGCGTTAGCCAACATACTTCGAAACCTAGTTGACAGCGGCTTGATCGAGAGAGGCCAAACGGGATACGCAATCCCCGACCCAGCCCTAAAAAACGGAGTGCTACACCACTTCTCAGGTCTCTAGACAGCGCTCGTCAAAACTCCGAATCCAGGATTGTGGGTATTACACACTTTCCGGTACCTCGCACTTTGAGGTGTGGATCATATAAGGTCTGAATGTGGATGGTGAGGTGTTCCGAGTATACTCACGTGTACGGGTGATGTGTTGTATGGGTGGTGGTTTGCACTCCTTGGGGCCAGCCTAGGACCGACGTGGTGCTCGTGGTGGGATGGATGCGGGTGTTTGGTATGGGTAGCCCCGTTTTTTAGGGTGTTGCAGCTCATTGGAGCCATATTCTCTTTATGGTTTTGATGGCATCTAACCTTTTGTTTTCGCTCACAATCGCTTTCTCCTTGTTCCTTATCATTACCGCTATGTGGATTGCATCTGATGGGTCTAGTGTGTGGAGAAGCCTCATAGCGTAAGCCAATTCCTCCTCCCCGATTCTGAGAATCTTCGTTGAGGCCAAAATAACCCCTTTGATGAAATCAGCCGTATCGGTGTATCTAACCCCGTACTTCTTCTTTGAAATATAAAGCGTCTCATCCAACACGAGCGCATCGGTGTAGAGGATGTTATCCGGCACCAAGCTCTCAAAGAAGCTCCAAGCTCTCTGCTCCCCAGTGTTAAGGTAAATCAGGAAGTTGGCGTCAAGAAACATCTTCAAACTCTTCCTCAAGCAGGGCGCCGGCTAACTCCCCCAGCACTGGTTTTCTATTAACATAGGATATTCTTGCTAGGTGTTCCCGCATTTTCTGTCGTAACTCTTTCAGGTCTACTTTTCTCACCGGTTCGAGAATGATCCTCCCCCCCTCGACACCAACCACGAGCTCCTCCCCCTCCTTAACCCCAGCGACCTCCCTAATGCTCTTAGGAATAACGATGTAACCCTTTTTTCCAACCCGCACTTTCAGCGCCAAACTAGTCAAACCGAGTACGAACTATTCAAACTCCAATAAAAGCATTTCTAGCCAAGGAGAAGCTCGCTAGATCATGCCTCCAGTAAAGGATTGAGTCTACCTCCTATACTTTGTGTTAGCATGATTCTTCAGCTACCCTTCTGTTATCACATAAATGCCTCATTTGATTGTCGGTGACCTTAAGGCAACTCAGGGTTGGAATTAACCATACCCATTGTGTTTAAGACGGGAAATTCACGCCTGTAGATATCCGCGGGAAGGCCTGTAATCCTTGTATGAGGGTGTCGGGTTTGGATGTTGGGAGGAGAGTTCCGCTATTTAGGGTAGTACAAAACATGCTCGAATTTGTCTGCACCTCCGCAGTTGATTTTAACTCATTTCGGAGGTGGCCGAGCTACATGTTTATAGTGTTAAGCCCTTAGATGATGGGGGACCAGAAACTAGGGTCGAATATTCCCTCCGTCTTATTCGGTCTCAAAACCACGTCCGAATGAGGTTGAGAGGTGTTAGTGTATTGTGTCTACGTATGGTATCGCGATAACAAGCGTCCACGCCTTAGTTCACGCTCACCACACCTGATTTGGACAGCATCTGTTTGCGGGGTATTTGAGGCTTATATTAGCCCCGTTGGTGAAGTGTTTTGTGGGGGGCGATGAGTGAGAATCATAGCTGGGATGTTTATCCCCTTGTGTTCACGGTTGATTTCCTTTTCGGAGCCTGTCTCTCCGATTACCAACACTTTGGGCGGACGGTGTGCGACCTGCCCCCGACCGATGGTGCTAGGCACATTGAGCGCTTTAGGGAGGATTTCGACCTCGCAAAGAAGCTGGGGCTGAGTTGTTTTAGGAGTGGTGTTGAGTGGTCGCGCGTGGAGCCCAGGCAGGGGGAGTTCTCCAAGGATGCGCTCGCCTTCTATAGGGAATACTACTCTGAGCTCTCATCGCGTGGGCTAAAGGTGTTCGCCACACTCCACCACTTCACGAATCCCCCATGGATACACGGGTTGGGGGGGTGGCTCTCACGTCAGGTTGGGGCTGAGTTCCTGAAGTATGTTGAGGCCGTGGTCTCCGAGATTGGGGATAAAGTGGACTACTTGCTCTTATACAACGAGCCATCCATCTATGCCTATATGGCCTACCTTAAGGGTGAGGGGGGTCTACCACCCTACAAGAAGGATAGGTCCGCGCTTCTAGTCGCCCTCGAACTCATAGTGAACACAATCTCTGAGGCTGCTGACAGGGTTAGGTCCGCGGGCTTCAAGGGGTGGGTGGGCTTCACACACGCAGTGCCCAACACCAAGCCGCGGCCAGGCTACTCGCTGAGTGCGCGCATGTACTCCTCGCTTGCTCGGGGAGCCCTCTTCTACGATGTTCTTGACGAACTAGTGGGTGCAGTGGACTTCGTTGGATTGGATTACTACACCATGAATTACGTGGATGGTGGCGGCCAGGTCGTCGCCTCGGAGATAGACTCAAAGGGGCTAACCGACACCCTGCTTGAAGTGTGGCTCCGCTACCGTGTCCCAATCGCTGTCACCGAGAACGGTTTTCCCACCCGTAACCATTCCCTCAAAACCAAGTACTTGGTGGATCACTTGGTGGCTGTGGCGAAGGCTTTGGAGGCGGGTGTACCCGTCTTTGCATACAACTGGTGGTCATTCCTACACGGCTACGAGTGGGGGTATGAGTACAAGCCCTTCTTCGCACTTGTAGACGTGGCCCAAGACTATACGAGGACGCCAACCCCGACTGCTGAGGAGTACTCCAAGATAGCGCAGAGCAGGCTAATAAGCGTGGAGCAGCAGGAGTGGGCCTTAAGCCAGCCCTACCCAGGTGTTATGCGCGACTGGCGGCTGGACGCGGAAACCTTCCCCGGCTTGGGGGCTCAAACTAGGGCCTGAAGAGTCTTTCAGCATTAAGGTGTAACACCTTCTCCCTAACATCATCTCTTAGGGGGATGCGCGAGAACTCCTCCAACCACCTTCTAGGCTTTATGAAGGGGTAGTCGCTGCCGGCTAGCACCCTGTCTTGTAGTAGGGTGTTGGTGTAGGACCAAACCTCCTGCGGGATATATTTTGGGCTCCAACCCGAAAGCTCAAGGTACACGTTGGCCTTCTGGAGACTTATGGCTATCGCTTCACTAACCCAGGGCCAGCCGAAGTGTGCGAGGATAAAGCTCGTGTTGGGGTACTCCGCAGCCACTTCGTCCACCCATATGGGGCGGGAGTAGTCGAGCTTGAAGCCACCCCCACCCCGCAGTCCCCCACCTATGCCGGATGTGCCCGTGTGAACGAGCACAACCCCTCCCGCCTCGTCAATCGATTCATACACTCGTCTCAGGCGTGGGTCATTGGGATAAACAAACTGCAGGTTGGGGTGAAGCTTTAATCCCTTCAAACCCATTTTCAAAGCCTCCCTGATCTGCTCACCTGGCTCCCTCGAGGGATCCACCGCGGCGAGACCTACGGCTATGTTGCTGGAGGAAACATAGGTGTGAACAACCCTGTTCAATTTGGCGGCGTCAAAGCTACGTGAAGGCACAGGTAAGAGCGCATAGTGTTTAACGCCTTGAGCCAGTAGATCCTCCTCAGCCTCCCTAAAACCCATTCTATGCACGTCGGCTCTAAAATATTTGAGGGATGCCTCCATCACCCTTTCTCCTAAGGCCTCGAACAGGTTCTCATCTGGTATGTGGACGTGTACGTCGAACACAAATCAGAAACCGTGAAAGACTTAAAAGCCTTATTCAACCTCATCACAACCCCTATTAGTCCACTCTGGGGGGCTTACTCGGCGTCTGAGAGGGTTGATGTCCCGAATGAGGCCCCCAACCCAAAGAGGCCAAGCAGATTTTGGGTGACGTGTAAAGCTCCAAGCAAGCTCGGCACATCAGCCCAAAAGAAAACTCTTTGTTAAGCCCAAAAGAAAAGAAGCCTACTATACCCAGTTTGGATCCACTCCCTAATTGTTATTACTCTACACGCTTAGCTTAATGTGGATGGGTCTCCAGCCCTTCATAAAGTAGATCATTAAGCGCGTCCCGTCTTAGCCCTCTCCAAAACCTTCAAAACCTCTCACGCGTTTAGCATAGTACTTCGACAACCCGCTGGGCCACCTACGAGTGGAGTCGAATTCCGGTATTCCGCTTTCAAAGCTCTGAAGCGAGCCATATGAGCTCGTCCCCCGCCTACATATCCTACCCTTCCCGTACTCTAATTGCTTGACTTGGAGAAGCGTATTGTAAAGTCTGCGAGCCTCGAAGAGTTGGGCTCTCAGCACCACCGCCAGCGTGGCTTTTAAGGTGTGAACCCGGTAGCTATAGGTTCTCATACACGGGCATCTCTATTACTCTTCCATTTTTGCTTTGGGGATTCCCGCGGGTGTGGGCGATGTATTGGGGAGCTTATGAACTGATAGTGTCCGGATAACGCTTTTCCACGCTTGGACACAAAGGTCACCACGTTCTAATCTGGACACCATCTATGAACTGGGGAAATGCTTTTAGCCTAGTAAAGGGTGTGCTTCTTTGAGTGGTTGTTGTGAGTGGTGTTTCCGACTCCCCCCTTGCCCCTCTTGAGAAGTTGGAGTTGATGCTTCCGGGGTTCAAGGGTTATAAGAGGAAGGATTTGATTCGTCAGGATGACGTGCTTGTTAGGCAGGCGATTAAGATGAGGCTTGTGAATGCGCAGGAGGAGCTGGGGCTGAGAGAGTCGCGCCTTGCAGCCCAGAATCCCTTTGACCCCCGAATTTCAGAGTATGAGGAAATCTTGTCCCTGCTCAGGGGTGTGAGCGAAGAGGTGGGAGCCGCACCGGCTGGTATGTACACGTTCTATACGAGATTCAAGCTCTTCGAGGAGGACATGATGAAAATAGTGGAGTACGACCTTAAGCTCCTCACCACCGCGGATGAGGTTTTAAAGCAGGCACGTGGGGACGCTGACCCAGCCACTCTGAGGCAGCTCATAAGCGAAATTCGGGTGGCCTTTAATGATAGGCAGAAGCTCTTCTCACCCGAAAAGATCAGGTGAAGGTGCGAGGCGGTCACCATATGAATGTTCAAAGCGGAAACAGTGTTAGACGTGAGCCGGCCTCCTGGAACATTATAGCTGGTGTGGGCTACTCTTTTCTACTCATGTTGGTCGCGCTTGTAATACAGCTCGTAATACACCTCTTCCTGCCCGCAGTGAGCTTCGAAGTGGCTCTCTGCCCCTTCTATGCTTTGGCGACCGGGCGGATCATCGCGACGGTTTCAGACGTTCTAGTCTACGCTTCAGCCGCATTCTATAACTCTTCGAGGACCTCTAAGGTGTGGGAGGAGTCGCAGACCAACACGGTAGCTAGGTGGACTGTGGTGGCACTCATATTTGCAAGTGCAATCTTCGACTTCACTGGGGGCGACCCAATCCAGACACGTGTTGGCGCATTCATACTCTCGGGACTGGTAGCCGGAGGCGTGGGGGGATTGCTTGCCCGGAGACTCTCGAATTGAACCCGACGCTGAAGCTTTATGGTTGAACGTGTTGGTTGAACACGCAAACCTCGGCTTTGCCCACGTGGCACTTACCCTAATAGAGTCCTTGCGCGGTTTCTGGGTTTTTATATGGGGGTAGGATTAACCGCATGTGGCGCTGTTACAGCTAGTCATCCTATATATTCACACATTGTCGGCAATAATCTTCGTGGGGGGGTCACTATTCATATGGCTTGCCTTCCTCCCAGCTCTCGGCTCCGACATACCTGAAGGCATCAGAAATCAGGTCGTCGTCAGGGTTACCAGACGCTTCGGTAAGGTTGTGAACATATCACTCGTCATCCTAGTACTAACTGGAATATACAACGCTACCTGGTATCTGGATGGGTTCAGTTTCAGGTCCCTTGGGGCTAGGATCCTGCTAGCCAAAGCAGTGCTCACGCTCTTCATGATCTTCAGCATATACTTCAATAACCTCTACCTTGGCCGGAGAATATCCTCCATCGTGCGAGAGATGAACTCAGCCACAACGCAGGAGGCGCGTGAATCTCTGAGGAGCAGGCTAAGCTCGACGAGGCGCCGCTCAAGGGTCTTCTCATACCTCAACATAGCCCTAATGCTGGCAGTCATCCTCCTAGCCGTAATGCTCCAGATCCCACCGTAATCCAGCAAACATTAGGAAAGTGAACCACTCACCCTTACCAGTAGATCAAAATTCGCGCTTGGCGTCGACTGTGCCCCTGCCACGAATCTTTGAACTAGTGTTTAGGACGGGCAGGAGGTCAGACCTGATGCGTCCACGTCTATGCTGACCGGCTCGCTCGACTGACTCGATTAGCGGCACGCCAGCTTAGATTCTGAGCCTGTTAACCTCTTCCGTCGCTGTCGTGTAGCCGATGGTGGGTGGAAGGGTGGGGAGGGAGCCCGATGAATGGCTCTAGGTGATTGGTATGCCTCCACTCCCCCGACCTTCCTCCTGTTCACCTTCTCTCCCCTTCCCCCAGCACGAGGAGTCAGGGATTGAGCTCCCCCCTCACGGGAAAAGACGGGGGCCCAGTTGTGGCTGCGCCGGTTTCTGTGGTTGTACATGAGGTGGGAAGGTGTACACTTGGTATAAACGCGTTGGAACCAAAATTTACGGAGTATGAACCCAATTCTTACAACACTGCACCCGAGACCATCAAAGCAAGAGCTCAAAGATTATCAAGAACCCTCTGGGGAACTGGCGGTTACGGGCTTTACCGTTGATACCGATGTGCCAATACGTTCAGCCCCAGTTTAAGAAGATTCCCTTGCATGTGTCATAGGACGGTTAGTTGTATATGGATTTCTTCTTTGGTGCTGAAAACATCTGTAAAAAACCAAACGTGTCTGACTTGGATGACTAGCCTACTCAGCCATGTGATTGTGAAAACCAAATCAAAAAGCCTGACCGATAAGCACGTCCGCTGGTCTATATTCTTCCCCATCTTTAACCAGAAACGATGCGTCTACTAAATTCTGTATTAACTCGGTAACTTTCTTATCATCTACTTTTAAACCCTCTTGAGCTTCAAGTGCTCTTCTTATATCGCTCCATCTGCCACCTTTTTTACAAGTTTTCACTATGGTATAATACCTTCTCTTGGCCACTTCCCTACCAATAAGGAAGTTATTGAACTCCCTACGTATCAATGAGACTCCTGAATGGATAGTCTTAGCTAATGCTTTTTTATGATCTCGTTCTTGAATATATTGAAACCCGTAATAGGTGAGCCAACCCGGTATACCGCCAACTTCTTCGTAAACTTCCTCCAATAGCTTATCTTCCACTTTAACGCTGAACTGATCAAATCCCCTTCTCATGAATTCTAACGCTACCTCTTTAGGGAATGGTTTCACGACCACGTCGGACATCGCTCTACCGAAGAGCGGTGATTTCGGGTCATTCAGCTTCAAAAATTTGTGTACCATGCCTATTTCGCTACCTGTTAAGATGAACTTTGTACTCAGGTTATCATAGGCGTACGCTATTGGGCTCAACAAGTTATAACCCTTAAGTTTTCTGAGCTCTTGCGATTCGTCGATTACTATAATTACAGCCCTGTTCTCTTTTTCGCTTATATCCGAAAGTCTTTCTAGTATATCAGATAGTTCTACTTTCTCATTCCCCCAGCTCAGTTTCAACTCAAGACCTGCTAAGTTGACTCCCTTTAATGGGGACCAACATCTTCTTTATTTTCTTGGGGAGACCTTGGAGAGACTTTTCCAGCTCCAGGACTATGTCCCTGTAACTCAGATAACCCTTAGCTTCAAACTTTCTTAAATCTAAGTATATCCACAGGGCGTCAGTTTCTTTCATTAAAACCTTTATCAGTGATGATTTTCCACTCCTCCTTATACCTAAGAGCAGTGTTATGGGATACTTTGCCCCCTCCTTTAGGAGTGTGAGTTCCTCTTCCCTATCAAATAGGTCGTTACGATTATCTTTAGGTTTAGGATCAAATAACAGGGTACCTCACCAGTAACTGGGTAGATACCCAGTAATATAAGTATCTCCCTTTTAACTTCACGGGTGTTTAAGGGATCCTGTCCGGATAAGGCGTGAGGCGCTTTGCTACTTCAACCCTACCAGGCAAATCGAGCGAAGCGAGTATCCTGCCAAGGATGACACTCATGAATAGATCGAAGCCAGTCCGGGTACCACCGCTTATCACGTGCACATACTCCAGAAGAAGGAGGCTTCTAAGCTCGAGAGCCATGACAAGCGCAGCGGGTGGAATAACACCCACCTGTCCGGATAAGGTGATAGAAAAGCCCGTGGACGTGGGTATATTTGAAGCCATACTCATGTCTCTTTCCGATTCGCCTGTCTGGATAAGGCGAAGACCAAGAGCACATATTCGGTGAACTGGGCGAGCGTGTCCGGATAAGGTGAGTTAGAATGTACCCCTCTGGTCGAATCTACTTGGTCTTCGTGGTTGGAGAAGCAGAGACACAGTAGGAAGAGGCACTACGGGAACCTGAGAGGGCTGTGGGCCTGGATGTAGGTCTCACGAGGCTTGCCGCACTCTCCGACGGTCGCTACTTAGAGAATCCGAGGCCGCTTGAGCGCTCCCTAGGGAAAATTAGAATAATACAGAAGAAGCTTTCCAAAAGGAAGCTCCTTTCGGGAATGGTTGGAGACCAAGAGGCGGCTCGCCGAGGAGTGCGAGCACTGGAAGGTTTTTAGGCGTGACCTATTCTCCAAGCTCGGCGCCCAACTCGCGGGGGAGTACGACCTCCTGGTTCTTGAGGACCTGGACACATAGCACTTGATCCAAGTGGGGGAGCAGTCTGGGGTGAGGAGGCGTAGGCTCCACGGCTCCGCGCTCTCAGAGCTCAGAGTGTGCCTGGAGTGGGTGTTCCAGGAGCGGGGTAAAACGGTTTTAGCTGTACGAGCCTACAGCACCTCCCGCGCGTGAATGCTTCCTTGGTTCTCCTGAAGAGGTCAGGGTGGGTGCCACCCCTCTCCCTGGTGCGCCTGCCTGCGGAGCTTCGCCCAATACCCCCCCACCAACCCTCCTTGGGGCTAAAGAAGGGGAGGCGTGGTGGGGCGTTGATTCGGGAAGCCCCCTCCGCCCGTGAGGGCGGGGTAGTCCACATTCTCAATCATGATGTTTTCCAAAGTGAGCCGTTATTCCTGAATTCATAATGTTAATCGAAATTACTTTTGATTTTTCGGTCACTATTTTTTCGTGTTGGGTGGGTTTGGAGTTTTGAGTTTTGTAAAGCGTAGCACTATGAATACCGTTGGGAAAACATAGAAGCCTAATATTTGAAGTGCGTCCAGCAGTGTTATTTTGGGTGTGGACCCGAAGTCTAGGAGTGCCCCTGTGTGTGCTGGTATTAGGGGTGAGGTGATGATTGAGAGGATGCCTAGTAGTGTTGAGATGTTGACTGCTACCCTATTCGCTCTGCGTACATACACGCTTAAGGCTATGAGTAGTGCGGCTATGACCCAGCCTCCCGTGACTGTTATGAGCGGTGCGAGGCTGTACACATAGAGTAGTAGGCCTCCTGCGAGTAGCGATAGGGCTGAGCCGACTAGTAGGGCTGCGAGTATGATCTCGGTTCTCAGCGTGATTCACCTAGGAAGTCGTTTATGGTGCGTTGATGTATAACCTCGTCGAGTAGTCGTGCCTTCGTGAGCCACGTCCTAAGGGGGACACTGCTTTTTGACAACCCCTGAGTAACGGCTTCCATGGCGCTGCCGAACTTCTCGGGCGTCTGTCTGAATAGGCTTCTCACAGCCTCCCTAACACTCCAGACGCCCAGAGGCATCATGTACCCAGAGTGTATTTCGCGAAGCAGGACCACTCTACCCTTTCTCTCAAGCCTGAGCAGTCCCTCAGCCGCGGCGAGTCTCGCTGCGTAGTAGCATCCTCCAGGCTCCGCGTAGGTTGTTCTCCCACGCCAATCCTCCATGTCGCCCGTGAGCTCCGCGCCTGATCCACTAGGATTCCACACTGTTCTTGGCTGCCAGGCCTCAACCCACTCATACGCCCACTCTCCTGGGAAGATGAACCCGATATATGTGCTGCCAAGGTTCTCCAACACGTATAGACGTGTCTCACCAATCTCTGGTAGTTCGACCAACTGTCTGATGAGTTTCTCACTCAGAATCGTATCGACTGCTGTAATGCTCCAACGTGTGGGCACCAGCCTCCGCCTCCTCCCCTCACCCATCATGCCCACGCTGAAGGACTTCTGAATCCTGCTCACCTCGACGCCCCGCGAATAGAGGTCGATAACCGCCTGAGAGGCCTTAAGGTCGGCGTCGTAGTACACCCTCTCTATTCTACGGTCGGCGGATGACCCACCAATCTTCATGCCTTGGTAGGGGGCGGTTGGACCCATCGGCTCAACATCATCGCTCAGCGTTAACACCGCTCTGGGCGGCGACCTGAGCTCCAGCTCCGTGTCCACGGGTTTGGAGCTCAGCACCAGCTCGTGTAGACGTATTAGGCTCTCAGATGGATCCGCCGCGTCATAAACGCTCAGCGCCCCAGTTGCCCTAAGCAGCTCAAACCTGAATCCCACTATGGTATCCACACTCATGTTCAGCCACGACTCTGGGAGGTCGAACCTCCACGGATCGGGGTGCGCCGATACGAGCGGGCCTACGTACACCTTAGGATAACCCACCCGCCCCACGAATACACCGGGGGGAGAAGCACCCGAGAAGCGGTTCCCAGCAGTGGTGAATGAGCCAGCGTGTTTGGCTAGCTGGGCTGCCTTGATAAGTATGGGACAACGCGGCCTACCGCAGAGCATCTTGGAAGCCCTGCAGCTGAGGCACATCTCCGCTGAGGGGTTCATCACGAATCTGACGGCTGACGCGCCCCCCGGCATACCCGAAATCAGACTCTTGGGGAGGACGTCAGCAAGCCACTGCAACGCTTCTCCAGACAATGCTTGGGTCGAATAATTTAGGCTGCGGGTGTAATAAAAAGGTGGTTACTATTATCATCATAATGCTACACGTATACTCGTCATCATAGTGATAGAGGTGTGGACCGTAAACCACAACGAAGCGCTCTTGGCCCGAACAGCTTGTCTTGATCACATTTTCTGCTGTAGTAGGAGCTGTGCCATACGCTCTAACTGGAGCACTGATATGTCTAGGGTGGACTGATACTGGAGTATAGCTATGGTTGTATTTGACCAGGCGAGGACGGTGTAAGCGTAGTAGTTTGCACCGTTTATTGTAACCGTGGTATAGTAGACCATGTAGGGCGTGTTTCCAAGGTGCCCACAGTAGGTTTCCTGTGGGTTCGCGATATAGTTCTCACATATCGCGCCGAAGAGTGTCGTGTTCGCGTAGGATAGCACGGATCTGAGGTTGTTCGATGGCTTAACGATCACGACGCCGATCGAGGAGTACTGGAGTGTTAAATTGGATATTACGTAGGATGTGTTCGGATCAGTGTTATCGTTGATTGAAGGGAAAACCCCCACTACACCTCTTTCTAACTCATCCGTCGTGGTGTTGAAGCCACCCTTCAAATTGTACACTGTGAACCCTGATAGGGGTTTCTGGTACACCACTGTGGGGATAAGCCTGATCTCGTTGAATGTGGAGGGCACACCGCGTGTGAGCACATACTCCCCCTGCCTCAGATATGTTGCGCGCATATACAGGGCGAAGCCCAACACCACTACTATTATCAGGATAACTGAGAAGATAATCACCCGAGTATCAATTGGATGACTGGCTTCCTGCATACTCTTGTCGGACACCAAAAAGGAATCTCCGTGGTATGCTATATGGATTCCCGAACACTGGAGGGCTGCGAACCCCGTAGACGGATATTTCTAGGAGGCATGGAGGTGCAGAAGGGTTGGGAAAAGCTCACTTCTTGGTGGGGCTTCCAACCAAATGTTGGTGCGGGCATCCCGAAAACCCTAGTTTGGCGGCCTAAGGGTTTCACTCCACGTAGGCGTACATAGATATGCGTCCGCATATCCATCGTACGCGTAGTGGAGCTTGGGCTTCAGCGCATTATTTAGGGAGCTCACGGATTCATCGGGTTACCTCTACTCCGCTCCACCCCCCGTGTCGGGGCGCACCCACCCCTGCGTCATCGCCGAGTGACTTGGGGGAAGCGCCCTCCATCTTCAGCTTTAGGTCTACTCGCCCCTCCGTGCTGATGCGTGTACCCGCACACATGAGGTCTTGGGTCTCTGGTCGCTATTATCACCCTACTGCCCACGCACCCAGAAATGCCGCACCATATTTTTGTATTTAAACCTCTAGTTTGAAACTGATGGCTACGGCGCTTTGATCAGCATTAGCTAGTTTCTTGGTGTTGGTTCCTTTCTGGCCGCCGCAAATCCTCCCATAATGTTAGGGCAAACTCAGGTAGCGTGTCAATTCTCGTGGTATAATCGAAATAAAATGGTTAGTCTATAGATTTGAGAGAGAAGAGTGTTTCTATGCGTCTTAATACTCCCAGACAATTATTTTCTTTTTATGGGTATTTCACGCTTGCTCGTTTTGGTTTAGTGCTTTGACCAGTCTGTTTACTCCTTCGGGTATGAGTGATTTGTCCACTGGTCCTATGCTTAGGCGTATGTTTGTGTGGCCTGTGTTGTCGAAGTAGAATTCGGATGCTGGGACGAATGCTACGCCGAGTTTGACCGCTTTGAGGAGGAGCTCTTCGGCGTATGTGTTTGTGTTTACGAGGCAGAAGAAGCCGTCTTGTGGTTGGTAGATGGGTTCGAGTCCGTTTTCGCGTAGTGATTCGAGCATTAGGCGCATCTTTGATGCGTAGTGCTCTCTGAGGTCTCCAAGCTTGGATTGTATTAGGCCTGACTCGAGTATTTTGGCGGTGACCAGCTGGTTCACGGTTGAGGTGGAGAAGTCCATCTGTTCTAGGTCTCTGAGTTTCTCGGCGAGTGCGTGGCTGGTTGTGAGCACGAAGCCGATCCTGAGCCCCGGCGCGAGCGCCTTGCTGAGGCTGCCCACGTAAACCACGTTTTCTGGTGACATGCTGTAGAGTGTGCGTGTAGGTTTTGAGATCGGCCTGTATGGGTCGTCTTCAATTATTGTGAATCCGTACTTTTGGGCTAGCTCGACTAGGTGTTTTCTTCTTTCTTCACTCATTGTGACGCCTAAGGGGTTGTGGGCTGTTGGAACCGTGTAGAGGAGTTTTGGCGGTGACTTCCTCGTCTTCAGCCTAGACTCAAGTATACTCGTTTGTATTCCTTGGTCATCCACCGCCACGGGTTCGCCTTGAGGGGAGTAGAAAAGGAATGAGTTCATCGTCTCCACGAATGTAGGGTTCTCATGAACGTAGGCGTCTTGGGCTGAGAGGAGCGCTGCGCAAAGCTGTGTTATAGCGTGCTGAGCCCCACTTGTTACAATGATTTCTCCCCCACCTATATCCAGCGTGGCGCACCACTTCTTGAGCTGGTGTATGAGCTGGTCGAGTCCACCTGCACCGGGGTAGAAAAACGACTTGGCACCGTACTCCTCTATTATTTGAGTGTAAGCCTCTCTGAGTTTTTCCAATGGTATGAGGCTCGGGTCGGGTGATCCGCCTGCTAGGTTGATTGTGCCCTGTCCAATGAGTGCTGAAACCCTCTCGATGGGTGACCTCTTAACCCTCATCGCGCTTGGTGTAAACATTGGAGCCGTCATCTCCACGCCTTCAGCATCATGCACATGTCGTCCACTAGGTGTGTGAGGGGGGTGTTTAAGCGTTTGGCGAATTCTTCTGGGGCCTGTGTCCAATCACAGTTGTCTATGAGTATTGCACCCCTATCCATGTGGGTCCAGGTGAGTGTTAGCTCTGAGTGCACGTTTGTATATGTGTGCTCCCCGTCATGGAGGAATAGCTGTATCTTCTCGTCTTTGAGTGAATCGAAGAATGGTCCTAGCAGCTTCTTTGAGTCGCCCACGTGCAGCACCCACTTCTTCTTTAATTCTTCAGGTATGATGAAACCCACTGGGTAGGCTTGCTGCTCGTCCCCGTACTTGGCACCCAAGTCGAAAGAATGCAGAACTCCACTTTCAAGTCCGCTCAGGATGAACGTGGTGGACACACCCGAGCCCACACCCGTCTCAACAGCGAACCGCGGATTCAGAAGACGCGTCACACAGTAGAGTGCGACCCGTTCGTGCTTACTGATAGCCCAGAGTCTGCGGCCACCCAGCTTCAGCTCTAAAGCCGAGTTAATCTCTTCAGCCTCACGAGCAAAATTTTCAACGGTCGTCAGAGGAGCTTTAAACGCTGAAGCTATGAGCTGGAGGTAACCCATAACAAAGCGGTGCGTATCATGTTTTTGAGGCTTTCTAAATCCGGGTAGAAATAACAGGATAGTTGCCATAGAGGCCTGCTTGACGGTTGTCTGCTCCATCGAAGGCGGGAGCTTACCTCTGATTCCTCTTCTCGCTTGGTGGATTGGGAACAAATATATTCTACTTGTATCATCCTCTGGTGGTGCGTGAGTTGTACAGGATAACTTTGGGATTAAAACACGAGTTGCCGTTCGCCAACCTATCCCGCCGGTTTCCCCGGGTGCTGGTGTATCGCTGGTGTAACTCCACCGTCGACTATTTAGAGGTTGACTGCCGGTCGAATACGTGCGCTGATGTGTCGGGTTGGTTGAATACCTATTCTTCTCAGAGCGGCTTCGAATTGGTGTATGAATACACGTCGCCTACCCACATGAGCGTGATAGTGAACTGCAGGTGCAACGCTCAGAACAGCACTCTCAGGCTGGCTGAGAGCTACAGTTGCCTGTGGGTTGCGCCCGTAACCTACTTGGGTGGGGAGGAGTCGTTTGACTTGCTCGTTTTCGACTATGATAGGTTTCAGAAACTCTTCAATGAATACGAAAGGCTGGGTGATGCGGTTGTGAAGAGAAAGGTATATGTGCCCACAAACACTCTTAGGGATTCGTTCGCCGTGAGCCTTAGCTCACTCTTCTCATCACTAACACAGCGTCAGATAAGGGTGCTCGAAGAGGCCATGACGAGGGGCTATTACGAAGTGCCTAGGAGGACCTCCATTAAGCAGATAGCGGCCGCGCTTGGCTTAAGTGAGTCCACAACCCAAGAGCATCTTAGCAGGGCTGAAGCCAAGGTTGTGAGGGCGATAGCGCCCTATCTCAGGCTCTATGCGCGCACCCCTCAGCTCAGCGATGAACCGGCTGTGCAGGGGGTGCGGGAGGGGTATGAGCAATAAGCTAAAAGCATCTTCCAGCATATATATGTTTGATGATCGAGGCGGAGCTCAAAGTAGACCTAGGCTCGGGGAGGCTCATGTGCACAGCGTGCGCCCGGCGCTGCCAGCTAGCACCCGAACAGGTTGGGCTATGCGGTGTAAGAAAGAATATAGACGGCAAACTATACCTGCTAGTTTATGGGAGAGTTATAACTGGGCACGTTGACCCTATTGAGAAGAAGCCTGTGACACACTATAGGCCGGGTTCGAAAATATTCTCCATAGCAACCACGGGTTGCAACTGGCTGTGCCGCTACTGCCAGAACTATGATATAAGCCAGAGGAGGAAGGTTGAAGGGGAAGAGTACTCCCCATCCGAAATAGTGAAACTCGCTAAGAAGTATGGGTCGCAGGGCTTGGCTTACACCTACAACGAGCCCAGCATTTTTGTCGAGTTCGCGAGGGATATTGGGCTCGAAGCGCACAGGGTGGGTCTATTCAACATATTCGTCTCCAACGGGTTCTATACACCCGATACAGTGAGGCTACTCGGCGAATTCCTCGACTGTCTAACAGTGGACTTTAAGGGGAACGCTGAGACGAGCTTCGTGCAGAGGTTTATAGGCATACCCAGCGCACAGCCAATCTTCGACTCTCTGATAGAGATAAAGAAGAAGACTAATATACACGTGGAGATAACGGATCTCGTCGTGCCCAAGGTGGGAGACAACCTCGATGCTGCGAGACGCCTTTCACGCTGGGTGTACGACAATCTGGGGCCAGACACCCCAATGCACTTTCTGAGATTCCACCCAGACTACAAGATGATGGATTTCCCCCTGACACCAATACCCACACTCGAAAGACACTACGAGGTGGCCAAAGAGGAAGGCCTAAAATACGTCTACCTAGGAAATGTGCCCGGCCACAGGTACGAGAACACCTACTGCGCGGAGTGCGGCTTCCCCGTGGTTGAAAGATACGGCTTCCAAATCATTTCTTGGAATCTTGAAAAGGATAACCGCTGCCCGCGCTGCGGGGTGAAAATCCCCATACAGGGTGGCCTCGAAGAAACATTCCGCCAAGAGAGATTCATACCGGTCATCTGATAGGAGTGGCTACTTCACCCGTGAACCATCCTGTTAGATTGGAGCATCAAATTAGCCACGCATAGGTTGAGTATGGCGGTGTGGAGCACCCCACCTAGTTAAAACAAGTTTTGGGGGCTAAGTTAGGTGGGGTTGGATATCAGGTGTTCTCTATGCTGGCTGTTTTAGTTGGTCATTGACGTATATTTTCTCTATTAGCGTGATTGAGCCGTCCTTTGGGCAGGGCTTGTCCTGTTTGGATATGAAGTCTCCGTTTGTGAAGGGCCTAGTGTATATGAAGCCACACGTGGGGCATCTCGCCTCGCTTATTATATCAACGTTTTCATCTTGGGGTGTGACTTTTACGAAGCTCACAGCGAATGCGAATATTGTGAGTGCAGCTAGTAATATAAGGCTATCAGAGTTAAGGCCTAGACCACTGTAGCCACCGTAGAACCCTCCAAATACGAACAATACAAATAGGACTATCAAGGATAGCATTATGGCTATGAATCTACCCGCATCGAATCTGTAAGGCATCTAACTCACATATTATCTCACTTAGTAAGTGAGCTATTAAGCCAACACCAAAGCTGGTTTAGTGGCTTGTGCCATCGGGTGGCCTAACTGTCTATAAGGTTTAAAACCTCGTCTCAGGGGAGACGGTCGAATTCGCGCTTGGGGGTATCGTATACACGCATCGAATTTTTTGGTCTACTGTAGAAGAGTGGTGGTCCAAGTGTTCGGGCTTCCTATTTGGGTCACGAGTGTCCGCGGTGAGTGTAGCGGGGGATTCACGCGTGCGGATGGGTGCCTCGGTAACCCTCCTTAAGGTAGGCGTTCAAGTCAGCATAGAGGGGTAGGTACAAGGCTTCGCCCTCTAGGTGCAGTGGCTCACATGTTGTTACCTCTTTTCTGAGTCCTATGCGCACCGCGGTTACAGGGAGTCTACCATTTTTCCAAAGAATGGAAACCGCACGGTGTTGGCACGCGTGGCTTACAGCGGGATTCGGTAAGCTCGTTTGTGCACGTAATGGCTTTAAGTGTGTACGGATTTGTTTAGTGGTGTCTAGGAGAAAGAATGGGCTCTACTTCGAGTTGGGTTTAGCCCAACCTGTCAGGTGGCGTAGGTGGTCTCGCGGCGTCTTCGGGCTGGCTGCTAGATTGGATAAGCCTGTGTTCTTGAATATTGGTGCTGTTTGGTCGAGGTGGTGTTCTGAGATGGATTCCAAGGTGTTCACCGCTGGGCAACTCGCGGGTCTTTTGAATGAGAACTTTGTTTGTGTTAGGGTTGATAGGGATGAGGAGCCGAATGTTGACAGGGTTTTCCAGTCGGCTGTGGGTGGGGGCTACCCCGTGAACTGTGTTCTCACACCCGACGGTAGGGTGGTTGTCGCGGCTAACTTCCTCCCACTTCAAGGGTCGGCGGGGGAGGCTGGCTTGATGGGTTTAGTTGCGAGAGTCGCGGAGCTTTGGAGGAGTGATAGGCAGTCCCTGCTGAAGAGTGCGAGGAGTCTGGATCATCCCTCGCTTAGTCCGCAGCCCTTGAGGCTGAGCCCTTCGCTTGTGGATGAATGCGTGGTCAGGTTGCTCATGGACTACGACTGGGAGCTTGGAGGTGTGGGTGTAGGCCTGCAGCGCAGGTTTCCCCAGCCTACGGTTAATAGGCTGCTTCTCTCGTATGCTTCACGCTCGGGTGACACGCTCGGCGTGCAAGCCTCCTCCATAACTCTACGTAAGATGTATTATGGAGGCATAATGGATCAGGTGGGTGGTGGTTTTCATCGTAACGCGGATGCTGAGTGGCTTGTGCCCAGCTTTGAGAAGCTTTTGGTGGATAACGCGGAGGCCGCGTTGGATTACGCGAACCAGTATGCGGCAACACGTGACGAAGAGTTTCTAGACGCACTCAACCTGACTCTCAGCTTTATGCTATCAGACTTGGGGGTTGAAGGGGGATTCGCGGTAAGTTTGGCCTCAGACGGGGAAAGGGAGGGTGAATACTATACTTGGACGCCAGCTGAAGTTGATGAGGCCCTCGGCTCAGTGCTTGGTGGTGTTGGTAGGAGGCTTTTCGGGGTGCACCCAATAGCTGTTTCAGCTGACCCCTACTCGCCGAGTAGGGAGACCACGCGGGGTGTTGTTGCGGGTAGAATTGTTTTGCGCAGGATGTTCGATATACTCGACCTGGCGTCGACGCTGGGCGTAAGCAGCCACCAAGCTTGGAAGACGCTTCAAGATATAAGATTGAAGATGAAGGCTTACAGGGACGCCAAAAGGAGGAAGCCCAGAAGAGATGAAACGCCCTATACATATCCAAACATGCTTGCGGTGGAGTCGATGCTTGTCGGCTACGCCGTAACCGGATTCAGCCGTTCAGAGTGGCTTACGAAGGCGCTGGTAGTTCTGGATAGGCTCACACCTAGGGTTACTAGGCGGTTGGATGGTGGTCGAGAGGGCTTGGCGGAGGACTATGGGGCATCGCTAAACGCGCTTCTCACGGCATATGAGGTCACTGGTAACCTCAGGCTCTTAGAGCTGGCCTCATCTGTTGCGGGGAGGTTGAAGAGTTTTATGGTGGCCGATGGATTTAGGGATGAGTTAAGGGGGACACCGACTTTGTCAAAGCTGGATTCACCCAACGAGTCGCCCAACTCCATATGCCTCAGAGGTGTTCTAAGGCTGTGCGCAATACTGGATGATGCAAGATGGCTTGAGGCTGTGGGTGGGCTTCTTCCAAACCTGATGGGTGGTCTTAGTAGATACAAGGAGGTTTTCGTTGCAGGCCTCTACTCTAATTTGGATAGGTTTATGAATGGGGCTGTCCACTTTGTCGTGGTTGATGCGGGTGATGGTAGGGCTGATATGCTTCATAGGGCGGGGCTCATGGCTTATCACCCCTTTAAGGTTGTGGAGAGGGTCGCGCTGGAGGTTTTAGGTGAACACCCTAATCCAGCTGTGAGGGGGCTGCCACGTAGTGGTCAGAGCAGGGCTTATGTGAGGAGGGGTTGGAGGTCGAGTTTCGCGGAGTCCACGGATAGACCCGAAGGCGTGCTTAAACATCTGGAAACAATGCTTCATGAATCATATAATTACTCATAATATTTATATTTGAAGGTGCGTTTTAAATAGTGATGGAAATGTATGATTACTCTAAGGATCCGGAGTTTCCTCCAGAATCTATATACCCATTAGACTGGGATTTTGACACAAGCCCCCAGACGTGGAGGCTCTACTCACGTGCTAAGCGGGAGCAGTGGGATGAGGATCAGATAGACTGGGCGAAGCTTGAGGAGATAGCTTCGGGGCTTGAGCGCAAGCAGAGGCTTGGTGTTGCATACTGGTGGTGTGTTCTGGCCACATTCGACAACGCGGCGCCAGTCTTCGGGTACGCCATGGTGAAAAGCCATGAGAGGCACATACCCACAGCGTACAGGTCGTTTATATCCACGATCACATTCGATGAGAACAGGCACTGCATGGTGTGTGGTAGGGCTTCGCAGTGTATGTTTAAGGGTTTCCCACGCGGTTTTAAGCCACAGGATGAGCTGGAGAGGAAGGCTGCTAGAAACGTGTTGTGGACTTGGTATAATGGTGCGCGTTACTGGAATGCTTACAAGGAGGCGTACAACAAGTACACCTTTGACGTGCTGCTCACATCGTTCATGATGGGGGAAGCAGCGGCTACAACTATCTTCAGCGAGATGGGTGATGGGGCGAAGATACCTCAGTTCAAGCAAGTGTTCAGGCAGATTTCACTCGACGAAACGAGACACTACGCCTTCACCCACGTGTTGCTGCAGGACAACCTCCCCAAGATGGATGAATCGAGGAAGATGATGGTCACCAAGCAGATAAGGGCTGGATTCATCTTCCTATCCCTTATAATGTATAGGCCACCCAAGGACTTCTGGAAGCTTCCACACGACTATGAGGAGGTGCACTTTAAGATGGAGGATCTCGCAAGAGACGCAGGTCTCGGTGTTCCCTCACTTGAAGAGAAAGAGAAGGCTTGGCGGGAAGCTGTGCTAAGAGTGGGTGCAGCAGTATCCAAGTATGGAGTAAAGTTCCCAGAGATCCCAGAGCTGGGAATAAGCGGGGAGGAAGTTGAAGGAGTATCAGAGGAGGACGTTATACCCGTCTTCTGAGTTTTGTGTTCGTAATAGTTATGACTAAGTCATCCACTCTGTTTATGAGCAAGTTTTCTTCAGTTTTTGATGTATCAAAGCTTATTTATACCCATATATTTATGGGATAATATATGAATAAACCGCTTCGCAGGCTACAGAAAATCAAGGGCGGAAGCTTTATCATAAGCCTCCCAAGCGAGTGGGTCAGGCAGCATGGGCTCACCTCTGGGAGCGAGCTCCTTGTGTACAACTCGGGTGGATCACTCAAAGTTGTTATACCCACCCAGCCGAACAATGCGAGGGAACTAGAGCTCACAGACATTGAGTACACAAAATACCTCCTATCATCATACTATATGCAGGGAGTGTCCCAGATCAGGGTGTACTCCAAGGGGGTTATGGGTCAAGAGCAGAAGCGCGAGCTAAGGAACCTGCAGCTCTCACACGCTGGGCTACAGGTGGAGGAGGAAGGGTTCGACTATATTAGATTCAGCGTGAGAGCCCAAGAACCGAAGGATATACGCGCGGAGGTTGAGAGATTCGGCTCCCAAATACTTCAGCTTGTACGTGACCTCGCATGCGCAGCGGCTCAGCCCTCGAAGGAGATGTGCGAGGATATATATACAAGGTGTGACCAGCTCCTCAAAAACTATAGGCTTATAATAAGAACACTAGCACTTGGCTCACAGCGTGAGTTCGAACTCAACCTAGGCTTACCCACCAAGGATCTGATACTCTACGCGGTGGCGGTAAGAGACCTTGGCCGCACACTCACACACATCAAGAACGCGTCGCAAACCCTTATGAAGGATGAAAAGGGTTCAAGTGTACTGAGTAATACGCTGAACCTAGTAAGCGAGATGTTTGAAAGAGCACTCAGAATGTTCCTCACAGAACAACTCGACGGGGTGCAGGAGATTAGGGAATCAATGAAAAAAGTGGAGCAACTCACTGCTGGAGACGTGAATGCTGGATCCGACTTCGCGAAATCAGTGGTGCGCTTGGCCTCCTATTCAGTGGCGCTCATGGATGACGCGGTCCACAAATCGATAAGAGTCTAGGTTCAAGAATAACCCACAAAACATCTCATTTCTTTTAGCACAGCAAAACATCATGACTCTGAGTAAAGTCGCGCTGTTAGGCGCTATACAACGATCTTAAAAAGACTCAATAGCGATTCTAATTCTTACTCATCACCTTAATACTGGGTAAAATCGGTGTAAATCTTTCCAGTGAAAGACGTGTCTCCGGTAACCTTTGGAGGGTAGCCACCGAGTTGTGGGCCAAGTTTGACGCAACCTAAACGCCTCGTTCTCGATCTACCCTGGAAGCGATTCTACTTCAAAACACTGTGGCTAATGGCTCTAAAGAAAGGTTTAATACACTGTTCTTGAAGTTAGGTAACTGATTTTATGTTTAAACCGTTTAGTTTCGTGGTTTTAGTTATTATAGTGAGTATGGTTATAGCTACCGCTCCAAACGCTTCTGGGACCTTAGGGTACACTCAGGCCTCCTATGTTGGTCCCCCCCTTCTTGGGAGTGCTATTAAGCCTCTTCCAGCAAACTCTGAGGTCTGGTTGAGTTTCTTTCTGCCTCCCAGTAACTCCTCATCGATCAATTTTGTGGCCGAACAGGTTTCTCTCAAACACTTCCACCCACTCAGCCAAGACGGGCTTCTGGGATACTATGCTCCCAATCAGAGTGAGTTTAATGGTGTGCTACACTTCTTGAACTCGCATGGCTTCAAGATCGTCTATGTGAGCCCAGACAGGTTCTCGATTGAAGGCTACGCCGAAGCATCCACAGTTGAATCACTCTTCCACACCACTTTGTATACATACAGCTACCAGGGCGAAACCTACTATGCACCCTCAACCCCTCCTCAGATCCCAAGCGGGCTGCAGGGGGTTGAGATAAGTGGGCTAACAAACCGAACACTAATACAGCCACAGTACATTGTTTTGGGCGCGCTGAACGGCACCAGGATTGTGCCCTCAAACCTCCCACGCTCCACACCCAGTGTTGGGCTCACAACCGCCGCAACCTATTACGGCCCTAACGTGTTAGAGGATGCGTATGGCGTGAACACCCTTCTATCGAAGGGCTATGGGGGTAGGGGTCAAAGCATAGCGATCATTGATGCCTACGGTGACCCACTCATCCAGCAAGACCTCGCGGCCTTCGACCAAGAGTTCGGCTTACCACCGGTCAACCTAACCATAGTCCCCGTGGGACCCTACCACCCCGAATACGGTGTGGCCACTGGATGGGATGTTGAGACTGCTCTCGACGTTGAGGCTGTTCACAGTATGGCTCCCTATGCACATATATACTTAGTGGTTGGCTTCAACCCAGTGGATGTCGCAAACGCCCTATTTGAAGCGATTGATTACGTGGTGAGTTCCGATCTGGCTAACGTCACAAGTATGAGTTGGGGTGGACCTGAGAACCTCTTCGGCGAGTCGGGGTTCTACTACTCGGGATTTCTGAATTACCCTTACGCTGACTACTACTTTGCGCTCGGAGCCGCTGAGGGTATATCTTTCTTTGCTGCGAGTGGTGATGAAGGTGCTTATGGGGGTACGCCAACCACGTATGGTAGCGTCCTGTTCCCAGCGTCTTCCCCGTTTGTGACAGCCGTGGGTGGAACAACACTCTACGTGAACGTCACATCTGGCTCAATAAGCCGGATGAATGCGAATGCAACTTACTCCTACGAGGAGGCGTGGAGCATATCCCCCGACTACTCGGGTGAGACGGTGTCCTCTGGGGGTGGTTACAGCACGCTGTTTCCGAAACCCTGGTACCAGATGGGGGTTGGCAGCTCAGTGTTCAGAAGCGTCCCCGACGTAGCCGCGGATGCAAACCCCTACACCGGCTTTGTCGTTCTGGTTGAAGGCCAAAAAGAAGTCGTAGGTGGCACAAGCCTGGCAACGCCTCTCTGGGCGGGCATGACCTCCCTCCTTGACGAATACCTGAATGAGCCGCTCGGTCTACTTAACACCTACCTCTACCGCATCTACCAGAATGCATCGCTCTACTCTCAGGCGTTCCATCAGGTTAGCTTCGGATATAACGGCGCCTACTACGCATCGCGGGGATATAACTTGGTGACCGGACTAGGCTCGCCGGACCTCCCAGCGCTCGCGCAGGCCATCAAGAGTCTACCTCCACAGCTCGGAGTGGCGGTCACTCTGGGTGGGAGCGGCTCCTCTTTCCCACAGTTCTACTATGGTTCCACCGTCAGTGTGGGTGCGGCTATAACTTATCCCAACGGCACACTGGTTACGTCAGGTTCCTTCACTGCGTACGTTTATAATTCTGAGGGTGAATACGCCAGTGTGCCCTTGAGCTTTAATGGCTCCGAGTGGGTTGGCTCATTCACGGTTGGCTCCGGCGCACCCCCAAACACGTGGAGTGTAGTAGTCGAAGGCTCATCGGGGGGGATCGAAGGCTCAGGGGGCGCGGACATGCAGGTAGGCTTGAGTGTAGTCATAGTTCAGCCAGTACCCTATCCCTACGGTCCACCCATACCCCCCAACCAGCCTTTCACTGTGACCGCCGCTGTAACATATCCTGATGGCTCGCCAGCCATCAACGCCTCCGTTACAGCGCTCTTCGAAAGGAACGGTGTGCCCATATTCAATGTGAGTCTTCTCCCCGTGAGCGATGAGCCAGGCGTATACGCAGGCGGGTACGCCCTCTTACCCAACCTCCCTCAAGGGGTGTACACGATGGTTGTGGACGCCAACCTCTCAGGCCAGTTGGGGGAGGCCTATACCTACGAGTACTTCGGAGAAGCGCTACTTATATCCACAATAATAACACCCTCACTCGACGCATTACCCTCAGCCTCGCCGGGTCAAACAATAACGCTATACACCGAGAGCCTTTCAGCCTCCGGGGGAGGGGTCTTCACCTCTAATGTGACGGCTGAATTCTTCAGTCCGGATGGAGAGCTGGCCGCCAAGGTATACCTCAAGCCAGCCCCAAACGAGGTGCAATATGGCATTCTAAACCTGTTCTTCCTGCAGGAGGCGAACTTTACAGTCCCAGCCAACTTCTCGGCTGGCTTCTACACGGTGGTCTTTAACTCCACGTATGACGGCTCCTCAGGAATAGAGCAAGGCGTTTATGCGACTGCACTATACATATCGAATAAAGAGTTGGCATACCGTGTCCAAGCTCCATCGGAGGCATTAGAGGGTCAAACGCTTAATGTGAAGGCGTGGATATACTATCCTAACGGCACCCAGGTCACACGTGGCGTATTCATGCTAACGGCTCAGCCTGTGAACTATAATTTTGAATCATATATATTCGAAGAGAACACGGGTGTGCCGATGCAGTATAGCACCAACGCGGCCGCTTGGGTCGCTAACATCACGCTTCCATCTGTTCTTAAGGGAGGGTTCTACGCTGGGCTACCTCAGGGCTACCTCTCTGGTGCCTGGGACTTGGCTCTCACAGGCGAATCCTCTGGAGGCGTTCAAGCCCAGCAGTCATACGCCTACCTGAACGTTCTCCCCTACACCTATGTGGACATACATATGATAACGCCCTCAAACCTGAGCTCAACACCGCTTATAGCCAACTCCTCAGGCCTCCCACTTCTCGAAGGCGTGGGCGCCACGAACCTCACGCTTAGCGGGGTAGACCTCACACTAAGGGGAGACTATCTAGACGGCTTAACAGTTGAGGGCGGATCACAAATAGTCTTGGTTGACTCAACACTTAGCCACATCAATATATTGGATTCCAAAGTCACAGTTATAGGTAGCACGGTAAATGGTGGAGGGGTTGGTGTGAGCCTTACAGACTCCAACCTCACAGTTCTCTCAACGACGTTCAACAACCTAACCTACGCGTATAACCCTCTGAACAGCACTATACAAAGTGTGGATAACACGTATAGTGGGGTCTCAAACATCTCAACACTACCCACACCCACATTCAAACTCACCACGCCCACTACAATCACAGGCACTCTAACTCGAATCAAATTGGTGGTCACCGGTTCTCAGCTTAGGGTGATCGGCGTGACCATTAATGGGGAGCCGGTCAACTTCAGTGTGACACCCACGAGCGGCGGCGTCCAGCTCAGTGTGCCCTTCAGCTCGTCCTCAAACCCGGACGGTGTGTACACGCTAGGCGTCACGGTCAGTTCGGGCCTGAGCTACACTCATGCGTTCAACATCGTGAACCTCTACCATCAGACCACCACCTACTACCTGCTTGGTGGACTCGGCGTCTTAGGCTTAGTACTGGGGCTTATAGCCATACTACTCGTGCTGAGGGGTAGACGCGCAGCGGCCACGGGGGGTCCGTCTTGATTCGCCCACTCTTCACACTCCTAATATTGATTTCAGCCCTCACACCTGCTGCAGCGGTGGCTAGGATCCCTCTAATGCAACACAGCCACGAGTTGGCGCAGCATGCGCCTCCACTAGTTAACTCAACCATAGGCGACCCCAGTGGGCTGGTTACGAGCTATTATTCATTCGGCGCGTACCAACCCAAGTTGCCTAGCGTTAAACCCGATGTTGTTGTGATCGCCAATAACGTGGTGTTCAACAACACTGGCCCAACACCCTACACGGTTAGCGTGATCATCCCAGACGTGAACTACTCGCTCGGGGTGCTCAACGTCTCCATAAGGGAGTATGGGGGGGCGCAGTATGATAGGCCGGTCTACGTTTTCGCCGACGGCGTACCCATATTCTGGGGCTCAACTCAGGAGATTTATAACTCCACGGCTGCCTCGGACGTCACACTCTATGAGAATATGCTTAGAGGTAATGTGACATTCCAGATAGTGGTTGTGAACTATTATGATGCCAGTGTGGGTATCACGGGTGTATACGCAGTGAACGTTTCACTTTACCTTTACCCAGGAGCGCCCCCCGCAGGGCTACCCACCGAATTCATACCCCTCTGGGTTAACCCCTTAGGCTACTCCGCGGTAACCCTTAACCCATTTCAGGAGTCATTCAGCGAACAGGTCGAGTTGCCGGCCGGCACATATAGGGCGGCCGCACTGGTGTACACGGAGGGTGGGGGTAACGATGAGTTCTGGTACGCTAACGAGCCCGCCACAAGGAGTGTGCTCCTCTACTATAACGGCTTCCTAGCGGACGTGGTGAACCCCTTCGAGACGCTCTACACGGGTGGCGTAGACCTCTTTTACTGGAAACCCATGCCCTCCATAAACGCGTTATCTTTCCATAATCCATATATAGCTGAGCTCACACCCCTACTGGCAACCGGGCTTAACGCAACGCTCAGTGTGAGTGTGACCAACTTGGCGGAGGCCTACGAACTCACGGGTTCACCCTTCTTCTCTTGGACTCTGAGCGGTGCGCTCGCGTTGTGGGTGAACCCCTCCAACCCCCTCCTATCTGGGAGGCTACTCACCGCTAAGCAGGTCTACTTTGACTCCGCGCCCATCTTCAACCCAAGCTTTTCAGGCGAGGTCTACCAGGAGGTGGGTCACTATTTTCTCGACTACTCGGCAACCCTGAGCTTCGAGCATGGCTACGAAAACACCCAGGTGGTGCAGAGGGGCTCATTTAACGCGTATCAGACGCTGTCAACGCTTCTGGAGAGTGCGGTGTTGAATGAGCAATTCTCAGAGCGGGCTACCGACACAGGAATATACAACGCTTCAATCATCTTTGAGGGGAACTACCCCGTCAGGTTGGTGTACAGTGCGTTCGCAACACCCATAACGAACCCAAGCGTCATCCCCTACAAGCTGGTGTACGCTCAGAACGGAAGCATCAGTTTGGGCTTCAATGTACTATATGAATCCTCGTACGCCTCTCAAAACTATACACAAAGCGTTAACGAGAACCTGCTAGCGACAGGGGGATTCTCAGCAATACTTGAAGTCATAAACCAGTACGGTGGAAGTGTGGTGCTCTCACTTGGCACCAACTACGCCCAGACCACTAAGACGCTAATCGCCGAGTGGCTCACGGACGGTCAAGGAATAGCGGAGCGCTTCCAAGCAACCGCTGTATCCCCCAACGTAACAGACTCGGCAGGGTACTACTCCACCTTCAGTGTTAGCTATGTATTAGTTGTTCCCTTCGAACAGGCTTAATAGTGGGTTCATCGTTACTTCTAGTAACCAAACAAAGCAGGGGTTGAAGAAAACACACTCATGCTTTATGGTTTAATAAAAGTGAAAGAAATGAACTTTGTCGCAGAAGAGTTAGGTTTTAGGTCGTTTGGCTTATCGGAGGACGTATTTAAGGGAATCTTGGATGCGGGTTACACTGTACCAACACCCATCCAAGCACAGGTTATACCCGTTATGTTGGGTGGTAACGCGGTGGTCGCCCAGTCGATGACTGGTAGCGGTAAGACTGCTGCATTCGCTTTACCCATGCTTGAGAGGGCTTCCCGGGATAAGTCTAGGAGTGATAGGTACCTAGTTTTAACGCCCACCCGCGAGCTCGCCGAGCAGGTTGCGGCGGAGATTAAGAGGCTTGGCAGACATGTGGGTGTCCGGGTCGCAGTCTTCATAGGCGGTAAATCCATAGGTAGACAGGCGGAGTGGGTGTCAAGGGGCTTCGATGTGGCCGTGGGCACGCCTGGCAGAATCCTCGACCTCTATGAGCGCGGAATACTCGACTTGGGCTCGGTTAGTGAGGTAATACTGGATGAGTGTGATAGGATGCTTGATATGGGTTTCTATGAGGATGTCGATAGGATACTGAGGTCGACGAGTGCTCGGCGGGTGAGCTTCTTCTCGGCGACGATACCCGAAGACGTTGAGAGACTTGCACACAGGTATGCCGCTGATGCGAAGCGGATCATACTCGACGGGGATAAGCAGGTTGAGACCATTGAGCACTACGCGATAGACGTGGATGAACGTTCAAAGTTCTGGGAGCTTGAGAGGCTACTATCTGGGTCAAATAAGTCCACTATAGTTTTCACGGCGACAAAGAGTAGGAGTAGATGGGTCGCCGAGAAACTCTCAGCGAGGGGGCACAGGGTCGCCTATATTAACGGCGATATGCCTCAAACCAAGCGTGAGCAGACACTATGGCTCTTCAGACAGGGAAGGATAAACCTACTTGTGGCCACAGAGCTACTTGCAAGGGGTATAGACATAATCGAGCTTGAACGTGTCATAAACTTTGATGTACCACAAGATGTCCACGCATATACTCATAGGGCTGGGAGGACTGGTAGGATGGGTAGGAGGGGTGAAGTCATATCCCTCGTATCACCCCGTGATAGGCAGGCGTTCGCAAACATAGAGGTAACATTGAACATGAGGATACCTCCATACCCCCAACGCTGAACTAAACCCATAAAACCTGAATTTATAAAGCTTCCAAAGCCTTGTCCCTTATGTAGACCCAGATCCCCCTTAGCGCTGATTCTACCCCCCAAGCGAATTTTGAATCTACCGTTTAGGGCGTGGTAGCTCACAGTTTTGAGTACCCCTTCTCTTATTTCGTAGTCATAACCAAGCGGTTTGGCTGAATCATCGTAGAGTCGCTTGTATCCGAGGCGCTTAAAGTGGGGAGTCCGCACCCGGGAAATCTGGATGTGTCTCTACCACTACCGCTTGGAGGAAAGGAGTCTTGGGGTTAGTTGGAAAGCTTCACGTCCACCCCAGCGGTAATCCATTTGTTTACAGAACACTAGAAACGATGTGCCCCTTGATTTAGGAGTGGGTATATAATATTGAGTGTGTTGCTTGCCCCCAATAATTGATCTAGCTAATTTTCAAATATCTAGGTTGGTCTGGGTTGCTCAAGCTTTGAGGTCGAAAGGTTTTAGTGGTGGGACGGCTGTTTTGGTTATGCGTAGAAAGCTACTTTTGGTAGGTTTGACGATTCTTATTCTTGGTGCAAGCGTAACTGGGTTTGGCCTCGTTCGGGTGGAGGGCTCATCCACCCGCTCAACTCGGGTCACAGCCTACTCGCAGGGAGAATATATTACAAGTGTGATTAACTTGAGCGTCCCCTCAGTGCTGACTGTGGAATCATCATCAAAGAATTCTGGTCTCATCCCAGTGTACGCTTTGAGTCTTGTAAACGAGTCAAATATTTATCTATATGCGGTTAGACCCACCGCTTCAAGTGGGGGAATCTACTCTTACACAAATATAAGTGGTGACTACTACTATGTTGTTTTCTCTAACGTTACACCCACTGTGAGCTACCTTATCACACCACTGAACGCGGCCGTCTACGCCACACTCATATTTACAGGGATAGTGTTCAGCATAGTGGGCGTTGTTGCAGTAACACTCGGAGTGGTACTGAGAACCCCACCAAAACCGGTGACATGAATCACCTTAAGACTGCCCATCTGTGGGTGTGACAGAGTGTTTTAAGTTCACGCTTATCTATAAGGTGGGATTATCTAGCTGACGATTATGGTAAAATCTTATAGTGATGTGCGAAGTTTTAATGGAGATGATTGTATGCTTGAAGAGATGTTTAAGACTAGGGCGGAGGTAAAAAGGGTTCTTCAGGTTGCGCTATATCATGATAAGCTGGATGGTATTAAAGCGGGGTTGAGGATGTTCCCATCGAACCGCCTAATACTCCTCTACCACCTAGCACCCCAGGATGTCTCGAGAAGAGAGTTGGAGGAGAGGGTTCAGACCTACGTTGACCAGGTAGAGGAGGTTTTGGGGATAGGCGTAGAGGTGATCCAGCTCAAGTCCAACCTCTTCGAGGATGTGTTCGACACTGTAAAGGAGATAGTCAAAAAGTATAGGTCAGAGTATGATGACATAATACTCAACCTTACTGAGGGTGATAAGATACTTACCTGTAACGCTCTTTCATCCGCGTTTGTTTTCGGTTTGAGGGCATTCTGGACCGATGGCGTTAAACCCTATGTATTCCCCATAATCAAGCTCGGCTACCACCGAGCTATATCAGACGCCAAGCTTGATATCTTAAAGGCTATCCAAAGGAGTAGGGATGGCGTTCAGAGCCTAGAGGACTTGGTGATGGCCACTGGATACGATAAGGCTCAGATAAGCCATCACGTCAACGGCGGCCCGCAGAGTAGGGGTCTCGTTGAGCTGGGATTAGTGGAGACTGAGAGACTTGAGCGCGGAAGACTCGCTATAAGGCTCACCGCGCTTGGGAAAATATTCCTCACCAGCCTAGAAGAGGAATGACTCTCCAAATCTATCCATTTTTAAGCTTTTTGGTATAACCGTTCCCAGCGAAAGCCTATCCCCCAAACCGTATTATTGGGTGCATATGAAAAACAGAAAGGTTTTAGGTGTATCAAACTCAGTGTTTGCTGCCACAGCAGTTGTTCTGGCCATACTGGTAGTTGTGGGCTTCGGGCTCTATGCCACAAAGAGCTCTATGGCGTCCACTGTGACCGTTCCTACAACAGTTACTCAATACTCAACACAGTACTCAACTGTGACTCAGTATTCAACAATATATCAAACCTCTGTTTCAACGGCCACAATAACCAAGACGGTGACCCCAGCCTACAGTGGTGCTTTCTACAATGGGCAGGTTATAACATTCGACTATACTGCGCAATTCATGTGCACCCCACCGCTAACACAATTCTTCCCCAACGAAACTACAGCCAACCAGGTAGCCATGGGGTGTGAGGTTGGCGCCGCTAACATGTCAGCGTTCCCATCAAACGCTGCCCCATTCTACGTGCTTGTCCCAGCCTTCGCAGGCCTCTCAATATTCGGTGTACACCAGCTCGGAGCCACAGACCTCGGCTTCCCAACCTTCATCTATGGGTCTCAGAACTACACGATTGTAACACAGTGCGGTGCGGCGCTCACCAAGACAGCGTGCCCAGACCACATGTCACTAATATATTCACCAGCGTTCACAGCTGTCGAAGAACACCTAGGCATTAAGAACGGTGTATTCGGACTACCCGAAGGCGTCCTCCCAACACCAGCGCACGACCACTTGGTCACCTTCGCCACAAACACATCCATACCCTGGTACATAGTGGTTGTTCTCGTATTCGACCCCAACATCTATCCCAACCCAGTCACAGGCCAATGCTCAGCGATAGTCCCCTCAAACCTAAGCAACCCCACAGCCAACTGCCTCAACAATTTCCAGGCTCTCCAAGCAGCTATGACCACTCCCTCCTCAGCTGTTTCAGCCGCAAACGCTAAGAACCCGATCTGGCAGACTCTCGGTGAACCAACACTCCAGGTTGTTGTACCAGGGATAAGCTCTCCATCTCAGCTATCATCAGCCAACAGCAACATGGTGCTATACTTCAGCGACCCAGCCGTATACCCATACCCACTATAAGCGCATAACACAAACACCAAGCCTATCTCCCTCCTTTTTTTTAAAAAAACGTTTTTATAATGTTCCTATAACCCAGCCATTAACCGTGTATTAAAAATCCCTCTTAGAATTCGCTGTTAGTCGTGCACACCATTTGATCTACTATGTAGGGTTGGATGCTTCATTTTAGATTGGTGTTTGAGTATTTGGATAGTAGCCATACATAGAATTTCTCGGCGTCGGCTAGACCCCTGACGCGTTCGTTTCCCTCGATGACGTAGTATTCGTCTGGCGCGTGTGCTCTCGCCCCATGGCCTATTCCCGCTGAGATGAATGGTAGTTTTAGTGGTTCCTTGGTGAACATGTATTGTGGGGAGCTTCCCAGGGAGTAGGGCCAGACTAGCGGGTCGAAGCCGAAGTCCCTGTAGGCTTGTATTGTGGCCTGCACTATTCCCGCCTTGGGGCTTGTCCTAGACCAGTCGTCAGCCGCGTTCTGCCCCTCGTACTCCAGTATTTGGATATCCGTGTAGCCGTGGCGGTCAAGGTGTCTTCTTATCTTTTCAACGGTCTCCTTGGTTGTCTGGTTGGCTATGAGTCTTGATTCGAGTTTCGCTGACGCCTTCTCTGGTAGCACGGTCTTCACGAGTGGACCGGTGTAGCCTCCGTAGATGCCCTGAATGTTTAGGGTGGTTGTGTATAGCGCCTTCAAGAGCAGGTCTCTTCCGTGGAGGTCACGGTAGAAGTGCTTCACGCCCAGGACCTTCCTCAATGCTTCCTCATCAAGCCTCTGCGCCAGTTTGTCAACAAGCTCCAAGTCTTCTGGTGTTGGCGGGGCCACGTTGTCGTAGAATCCCTCAACTAGCACCCTGGTTGGGTCGGCTGGGTCGGTCATGCTCGCCAACGCGTGTATCAGCCTCCAGACTGGGCTCTCAACTATGGCCGCGTAGCTACTGTGTATCGCCCGCTCAGTGGGACCCCTACCCCACTTCTCACCCGAGCACACAAGCTCGAACTCCACCACACCCTTGCATCCAAGCGACATCGATACCTCCCCGTTAATGTTCTGGGAGGCGCCGGGCGCGAGGCATGCGTCAGCCCTGCTCAGCTTACCAACTCTATCCCTCACAAAGTCAATGAGGTGTGCGCTGCCCAGTTCCTCCTCACCCTCAGCCACAAACATGAGGTTGACTGGAAGCTCCAAACCGTACTCCTTAATAGAGAACAGGGAGTTCAAGAAGGCCATAAGTGGACCCTTACTGTTTATCGCGCCCCTACCCACTAACACCTTCTTGAATGGCTCCATTTTAACCAGCTGGGGCTCGAATGGATCCTTTATCAGAGTCCAGTTTTCACCCGAGACCTGCTTGACATCGTACATCATGTAGACGATAAGTGTGTTCTTTGCGCCAGCATCATAGTGGCCGAAAACCACTGGTTGACCCCTCGTCTCGTAAAGCTCTGTGTCCACGCATCCAAGCTTTTTGAATTGGTCGAGCAGGTATTGTGCGCACCGTCTCACACCCTCAGGGTTCTCGGCTGCGACGCTGGGTATGCGTATGATCTCCCTGATGCGTTCGATATGAGCCTCTAAGTGTGCATCTATATAGGAGTAAACCCTTTCAAGTTCTCCTTTATCCATCCTGAGTCATATGCAGATATACGCGATATCTAAAAAACGTTGTGTGATAATCTTGATTGTGCCCGGATTAGAGGGCGGTGTACGTGGTATCCACGCGTGGAAAACCATTATCTGGACACATTCATAATCTCCGATACCCCACACCTCGTTTTGTAAAAATTATGGAAAGCGTTGTATAGCCTCTTTTTGTGGGGTTTGGATAAGCTTATTTCAGCGCTATGAGTGGTATGCGTGGTGGAAATGTCGAGTTTAGCCGAAGAAGTTGAAGATACCTTTAGGGAATTATACACCATGTACACCTCATCCAAGAATAACACCACCAGGCTTTGTTTGGCCTGGGATATAATAGAGCTCTACCTGGCGAGGGCGACCAAATCACACGACTGGGATTCCGAGTTCAAATACGCTTCCAAATCGAATGTACTAAACTCCCTTTTTAAGGTCCTGTGCATGGATGCAAAATTTAGGAGGAACCTTGAAAACATTGGGGGCATCACGCCCATAGTGGTTGGCGGTGAACCGGTCGAGTTCAAGGCGCCCAGCAACGTTTCCCAGCTAATCTGGGTAGCCAAGTTTGCACGAGACACAATACTCACGAGTAAGTCGGACCAGGAAGTACTATCCGAACTTATTGCAGTTGTGAATGAAGCTCTAAAACCCTTCATCAAGGAGCTAGTGCCCTGTAGCTAGATGAGTCTAATAGGCCCAATTCAAAGACGGAAGCAGCATGTGAGTGATTTAAACACAACCTCTCTAGAGGATGGTCTCCAAAGGTTTCACTGATTAGTGTAGGCTGATATCTCCTTGAAGCTGACGCACACACTGTTTTTGATCCGCACAGTCAACTCATTCGGGTGGTCAGCCGCAATGCCATTCTTCGCAATATACCTAGAAGTGGAGAGGGGGGTTGGGCTCGGCGTCATAGGCGCAGCCTACCTAGTCTCCGGGCTACTGTCCCTATGCGGACAACTCTTAGGGGGCTGGTTCACTGACCTTTTCGGCTCAAAGAGCGTGATGCTCACTGGCTACACCTCATCCATAGTGTCCTCAACGCTGATGGCGTACATGCTTTGGGCGAAATTCAACGTCCTACCAATAATACTTCTCTACGTGGGCTTCTCGTTTTTCAGAGCCCTCTCCAACCCCGCCACATCCGCCCTGATCGCGTCTCAAAAACAGAGGACGCAGATAGCCTCAGGCTTCTCACTGCAGACCATGGGTGGGAACATAGGCTTCGGCCTGGGTCCAGCCGCTGGGGGGATACTCTCGGAGCGATTAGGCTACCCATCGGTGTTCGCGCTCAGCGCTCTAGCCGCGTCCGCCGCGCTTGCGCTCGCCTTGGTTCTTATCAGGTTTGATGAGCTTACACGCACTGATTTGAGGGTTAGGGGTGGTAGTAAGCCAAAATTAAGCGGTCTTCTCCCAAAGGGGAAGGAGACGCTGGGTTTTCTGGGGGTGGTCGTGGTGCTTTTCTATGTTGACGGCTCCCTCTACACACCATTATCACTCTACTCAGCTGGCTTCATACACCTCTCAAACCAAGAGATAGGTTTACTCTTCACAACGAACGGCCTGCTAATAGCAGTACTCCAACTACCATTAATCCAGTTGCTAGAAAGAAGCGGGTGGATTAACTATGCTCCAACACTCTCAGCCATACTCATGGCTTCCGCTTATATAGCAGTAGCCAACACGCACAGCTTCGAGGCGTACATCGTGGCGATGGCCGTGGCCACAGTGGGTGAAATACTTCTGACTGTGCCCACGCAACTAATGATAACAGCCTTAAGCGGCCCGAGCAACAGGGGCGCTTACCAGGGCTACTACTCAGCTGCGACAAGCACGGGCAGGACGCTCGCATCATTCATCACCCCCATAACATTTCTGGTATTCAACCCACCAAGCCACGCGTGGTATGTGGTGGGCATCGTGTCTATCGTCGGCGGCATAGCACACTTAGCTGTGCATGGGGGAATCGAGCGCACGGAATCCTACCCTGAAGAGACAGCACGGAATCCGAAGTAGAAACCGCACAACACTAAATTGGCTGAATTCAAGTTGTAACACAGGTTCTCAGTCAAGATGGTTGAAGGATACAATTCTAGTGTACCCCAGCGTAACTCTGTAATAGTATTCTCTCTTCGAGTTGCCGCAAGCCTAATTCTAGCTGAGCAGCGTGGTTGTGGGACGCTGTATCCTCCTTACTTCTAGATGCCTTGGATAGGCCTCCTATATGAGTGTTTAAATTTGCGTGGTTCACACCTTAGTAAAGGGATAGTTACATGGTGTTTGTCTCAGTTGATGGTGGAGCCACTAAGACTGTTGGTGTGTGCTATGACTCCAGTGGTCATATTCTAGGTATAGGTGCACGCGGCCCGTCAAATTTTAGGAATATAGGTGTGGAGCCCGCTAAGAAGAATATTATAGAGTGCGTGAAGGCGGCCGTTGAGAGGTCAAGACATGGGTTAAACGAGGTAGAAAGGATGAGTTTCGCACTTGCAGGAGTCAAGGATTCAGCTATATCGACACAAATCGTGGACGCCCTCGTGCGTGAGCTAGGCTTTGGTAAGCCATACACCCTACTCAACGATGGGGAGGCGGGGTTCAACTGTAGATTCTTTAGCAGGGATGGCGTGGTTGTGGCTGCTGGTACAGGTATGATTGCCTACATTAAGCTTAATGGTAAAATGGAGAAGTCGGGTGGCTGGGGCTGGCTCATAGGCGATGAGGGAGGCGGGTTCTATATTGGTAGAAGAGCGCTACAAGAGGCCGCTAAGATTGCTGATGGGAGGTCTGATGGCTCAGACGAGTTTCTTACGGCCGTCAAATCATTCTTCGGCGTTTCTGAACCCAGAAGACTAGTGGATGAAGTGTACACGTCTCCCATCAACATAAGGAGGATAGGGCTGCTTGCAAGAGAGGTGGCACTGCTCGCGGGCAAGGGTGAGTCCACAGCGAAGAGGCTTATTCAAGAGGCAGCCACAGAGGCGGCTTTAAACGTCGTAGCCCTCAAAAGGAGCCTCCACGCGGAGAGCCTCCCCGTGAGTGGTTTCGGAGGCGTTTTCAGAGCTGGACCCCTCTACTGGGATACTTTAAAGGAATGTGTGCGTAGGGCCTACCCTAACACACCGTTTATAGACCCCCTTTACGGCTACCACGCGGTGCTCGGCTCCATATACATGATACTCGAAGAGCATGGAACAAAAGAGTTCTCTGAAACAAGCATACTCCAAGAATTCAACAGGATGGTTGAAACCCTACCAAGACAGGAAAAACAAGAATACCTCCTACTCGAATAGCCAACGCAAAAACTCCACCACTCCCCCACGCGATTCCCAATCCTCCTAGATAAAGTTCAATGTGACATATGTAGGGATGGCTAATATGTCGATTTGCAGAAAACAAATTAGATAGCTAGGGTAAAGTCTAGGATCGATCCTAATACCCTATATGGGATGTGGGTTGCTTTAGATTTATAGGGGTCTGTATGAGTGGCCGTCTGCCATCAGATTCTGGTCCCACGTCTGGTTTATTATAAGGCTTTATCATTCTAACTTTATGACGGTTGATCAGAGGGATGCACACGTATCCCAGGATTTTAAACCGTTGTTACCCAGTTTAAGGTCGCTCATATATACAGTGTTTCTATTAATTATCGGTAAAGCATTCATAATCCTTCTCTATCGGAGTTGGTTTGGATATGCCTTATTCAGCGACGTGCTACTTTCGTTGGCTGTGTTATATTTTAGGCTTAGACCAGTGTTTGAGTTGGGCTTCACCCCTGGTATGAAGCTGGATAGTGTCACCCGGAGTGATAGAAGACGTGGTAGACTCGTGTTCGCGCTCGAGTTTTTGGGGGCCATAATCCCTCTGCTCCTAGTTTATGTGTTACCCTTTAAGTACTGGGTTACTCTAATATATTTACTTATTACGTGTTGGCCGCTCGCGAACATTGAGTTCTATGTTGTGCTAAGAGTTATTCGTAGACGCTTTGGAGTGTGGTTCTACTATATTCAAAGGTACCGTAGCGTCTTAGATGAAAAATATCTTATAGCCACAGGGTACGCCGCCGTGGCTTCCCCAACCGATCTGCATGACCAGGTCCTAAAGCAGGATGGTTGAATGACTGGATATCTCTCCAATATCATGTGCTGGTTTCCATGGTTTTAGGCGGGGGAGAAATCGATTAAAGCTTTTATCCATGTGTAGGTAAAAGGTTTTACATGCCCCATTTACAAGTGGCCTCACTAAAGCTTTATTATAAGAAGGATTCATCCGTTGTGCGGGCGGTTGATGGGGTTGAATTAGCGGTCGAACGTGGTGAGACGCTTGGCATAGTGGGTGAGTCCGGCTGCGGTAAGTCGAGTTTGGCTTCCGCGATCTTTAGGAGTTTCCCACAGAATGTCGCTTTGTTTGAAGGCTCAGTGAGGCTTGGAGATGTGGATATAACTAGGATTGGGGAGGAGGAGTTTAGAAAGGATTACAGGTGGAGGCGTATAGCCATGGTTCCTCAGTCGTCGATGAACTCACTCGACCCAATCTATACTGTGGGTAAACAGATGGTTGAAACCATTCAGGAGCACTCGGATATGAGTGAGAGGGAGGCTAAAGAGCTTTCTGAAGGGATGCTTCGTGAAGTCGAGTTACCCGTCGAAGTATTCAATAGATACCCATTCCAGCTTAGCGGCGGCCAGAAGCAGAGGGTTATGATTGCTTTGGCTCTCATCCTAAACCCTGAGTTATTGATTGCGGATGAGCCCACGACGGCTCTCGATGTGGTTGTGCAGTCTAAGATACTGCGCCTACTTTCGAGGCTGAGCTCTGAGCGCAGGATGACCAGCATCTATATTACACATGATATGGGCGTCGTCTCGGTGGTGGCGTCCAGGGTTGCTGTGATGTACGCTGGTAGAATAGTTGAGGTGGCTCCAGCCTCCGAGCTGTTCGCTAACCCCCTTCATCCCTACACTCAAAGCTGATTTCATGTATACCCCGATTGGGGGGTAAAAGGGAGGGTGAACTGAAGTATATACCCGGCACCCCGCCGTCGCTTACCGAGGGCAACTTTGAGAGTTGCCTTTTCGCACCCAGATGTGAGAGGGTTATGGGTGAGTGTTCGCGGATTAGGCCGAAGCTGGTTAGGGTTGGGGATGAGCACTATGTGGCCTGCCTCTCATACGGGTGATGTTGGATTGGCTGCACAGGATTCAACCCTCCTCGAAGCAAAATCAGTTAAGGTGTACTATAGTGTAAGACGTGGTGTGTCAAACATTCTTCTAAAGGCGGTTGATGACGTTGACTTTAAGGTGGGGGGCGGATATATCATCGGTGTTGTGGGTGAGTCCGGCTGCGGTAAGTCCACCCTCGCCCGTGTTTTAAGTGGTATCGAAGAGCCCACGGATGGGGAGGTGTTGTTTAACGGTGAGAGTCTAAGGCGTATGTCTAGGTCTAAGAAGAAGGAGTTCCATCGGAATGTTCAAATGATCTTCCAAGACCCCTACGAGGCTATCAATGCACGCTACACTGTGTTCGACACGGTGGCGGAGGGGCTGAGGGTTCAGGGCGTAAAGGAGAAGGGGGTGGTTGAAGAGAGGGTTCACCGGGCGCTAGAATACGTTAGACTCAGCCCACCAGAGAGTTTCACTATGCGCAAACCCTTCGAGCTAAGCGGTGGACAGCTCCAGAGGGTTGCGATAGCCAGAGCCCTAGTCCTGGAGCCTAAAGTGGTGTTGGCGGATGAGCCCGTATCCATGCTTGACGTCTCTGTGAGGGCTGAGGTTCTTAACACCCTCATTAAGGCAAAGAGTGATAGGGGTATGGGTGTTGCGTTCATAACGCACGATATAGCGCTCGCCGACTATGTGTCCGACTATGTGGCCGTGATGTATCTTGGTAAAGTAGTTGAGTATGGTAGGGCGGATGATGTTGTATCCAACCCCCTACACCCATATACTCAGGCTATAATCGACGCTGTTCCCTTGATAGGTAAAAAGTTCGTTGACAGGGAGCTTATAAAAGGTGAGATATCGTCGGCTATGAATGTTCCAAGTCAACCACGATGCTTGGATGCAAGCCTGCACTGCGGCTCAACACGGTTGCTCCCTGTTCGGCGTGAACCATTTAGTGCGTGTCATGGTTTGCGAATCTTTTCAGTATAGATGATATTTCATCCCTTATCTCATCCTTTAGTGTTTTAGGGAACTTGAGCACATCCCTAACCCTGAAGTATAGGGTTGAAGTTGCAGCCCTAAACGCAAATGCAGTGGCATACATTAAGCGTAGCCCGCCAATTAGACCATAGCTAGAGATCGCGATGCTACCCACTATTCCACCAAGAAGGGATACGACTGAGACTGCGATGCCTGAGAGTGCGTTGTTAATAGCAAAGTAGTCGGCTACCTGTTCGGGTGGAGATACATCCATCACATAGGAGAAGGTGGTCACATTTACAAATGCGATTATAGCCCCCGAGAGGACGTTTGAAAAGACTAGGTAGGCGAAGTTGTTCGCGAACAGGTAGATTAGGGGGATCGGTGTGAAGCCGAATGCCTCCAACACAAATATCGACCTGCGTCCTACCCTATCGGTGAGCTTACCTGCAAAGGGTTGTAGAACTATTGTAGCAGCTGAACCTGCAGCTGAGAAGATCGCCATATCCCACAGGCTCGCGTGGAGAACATCTATCTGGGTTATTGTGAACAGGGGCCAAGTCATCGATCTAGCCGCCACAGTGGAGAGGTTGGCAACCGTGAACGCCCTAAAATCCCTATTACTTCGTAGGGGTTCAAAGTTGATAAGCCTGAATTTCCCTTTTATACTTCTGCGCGTGTTCTCCTTGGCGGGTAGCATGATGAGTGAGCCGGCCACGCCGAGTGCGGCGGCTATCGTGAATGGTAGAAGCACTGTTTGTGCAGGTTTTGACCCAGTTCTAAGCGTTAGGTACCCAGCGAAGAGCGTTGAAAACAGGGCTCCCACGGCAGCCGCCCGATTAACAGCTGCGGAAAGTGAACCCCGCCTCGTAGGTGGGGCTATCTCTCCTAGGTATGCTGAGAAGGCTGGCACGGTCATGGCTCCTATCGCTGCTTGGACACCGACTATGAGTATGATTGTATACGGGTTCACTGAGAGTGCTATGAGCACCCATAATGTTGAAGCTATTATTCCTCCAACCACTATGAAGGGTAGACGGCGCCACGTCAAGCTGTATATCCTCGCCCAGAATACTTGGACGAAATTTGCGAGAAGGTTGTTCACAGAGGTGTACACCCCCAGTTGGAGGGACGAGGCGCCTATCTTGGCCATGTATGGAGCCACGAAAGGTGTGGCCATACCGTTTCCAAGCGAGTATAAAACTTGCCTTCCATAAACGTATTTTAGTTTACGGCCGATACCACTACTCAAATCTGCACCACCGGTCGAAAAACTTCATACACCATTAATCGATGCTCGATGCAACCTTACAGAAAAGCTGGGATAAACAAGCGTGTAATAATTATCCGTGGGGATCGCGTACGCCCTCCCCATATCATAAGGCTCTCCGAAGTCATCGGGCTTTTTGTGTGGGACGCTTGTTGAAAACACAAAAACACATATTTAACCACCCAGATATACGCTTAATGCCCAAACTCTACTCGAAGGTGTTGGTGGCCGTTGACGGCTCAGAGTTCTCGATTAAGGCCGTGGAAGCGAGCACACGTATAGTCGACCCGAAGACGGGTGTGGTCACAATTCTCATGGTGGTTGAACCCCAGGTGATGAACACCTACCAGCCCTTCTACGACACGTTCAAACCCGCCGAGCAGGGGACGCCGGCAACGATTCTGCCAACGCCGCTACAAAAAAGCAGGCTAAAGGAGGCGGAAGAGGTCGTGCAGAAGGCGCGCGAAATAGTTTCAAGCGCAGGCATAAACGTGGAAACAAAGGTGTTAGAGGGTGAACCCGCCAAAGTGATAGTCGAAGAAGCGAGGCAGGGCTACGAGGTGATAGTCATAGCCACATGGGGGCTTAAAGGCATCCGGCGTCACATCCTGGGAAGCATAGCCGCCAAAGTAGTCCAGGAATCACCCTGCTCGGTGCTGGTTGTGAGATGACGCCCTCTATCGCTCAAATCAGCGGTTTATAGAAACTATGATGACCACAACTCTCTGAGTATACCGTGCGTGTGTCGAACTTCGCCTGCGCTGGGTGCTTGCGTGATTTTGCTTTCTGCCTCTTTGGTGTGTGGCTCTGCTAGTAGCTCATTGTGTTGTACCAGAAGAATATGTATAGGTTGAACACGAAGCCGTGTAGGTAGGGCTGCACAAAGAGTGTGTTGTCTGGGTCGGGCATCCACACGTACGGCGCGTAATTGTATGTGATATTGTAGAGGTACGCTGTGAGCTGGATCTGCTGTGTGGTGTTGGTTAGGAATGGCAGCGTCTGCATTACGCTGTTAATCGTTGTCAGGTTAACCCACGCCGGCAGATAGCTCGTGGTTGTGAGCGCTGGTGCGAGTATTTGGAGGAATGGGTCAGGCCAGTCGGGGTACCATTGATAGTACACGAAGTTGGGTGTACTCTGAGGTGTGCTGAAGCCGTAGAACACCGAGCCAGTGACCCCTCTGAAGCCCACGCTGAGCCCAATGGCTGAGAGGTCCTGCTGGATTATTGTGAGCTGGGTCTGCGCTATGGATGTGAGGGGCACCTCGTACACTATGGTTATGGGTCCAAGAGGCGGCGCGCTTGGGTCACCTATCACTGACCCGTTTGGAAGCGTAACAGAGAAGTGCTCCTCTTGTCCAGACCTGTTAAGGTAGTAGATGGCTAGGCTGGTGTTATAGCTGTAGAGCGGCAGGTGGTTTGGATTATAGTACTGTTGGAATATGGGTGTGAGTGGGCCGAGGTAGTTTGTTCCGTAGAGTGTGCCGTTGAAAGCGTATGAGGAGTAGAGGAGCTCAGTGTAGTTCACGGCGTGCTCTATGGCCAGCCTGAAGTCCGTGTTGTTGGTGGGGTAGAGCTGGGTGTTCATTGACAAGTAGAAGAAGCCCGTGGATAACCCGAGATTCCTGAAGACTTGGTTGAACGTGTAAATATTTCTGTAGACATATGAATCGTACACTTGTGATGCGTAGCGTATGGGTAGGTAGGATATTTGAGCCCTGTTCGTAGCGAAATCCTCGATCAACTGGTTGGTTGTGAGCTGATAGTTAACTATCACCGTGGGTATGTGCGCCGGCTGAGCGGGTAGGGGTACATTCGTGTATTTGAGAGCCCAGTAGGTGGGGTTGGCTTGGAGGACAACATCCGAGTAGCCCACGCCCACACTCTTAATATAGTAGGGACCCGTACCCGGGCCGCCGTTAGCGTCAAAGTACGTGTTCACAGTGTTGTTAGCCACTCCACCGTGGGCATCCACGTAGGCTGGGTCAACGACGGCACCCCACCACTGCGCTATGTCGAGTAGGAAGAAGTTGTACGGGTGGAGTAGATTCACCTCGAATGTGTCGGGACCCAGCACAACATAGGCCTGATCTTGGTAGTCCATCACCCTCTGAATGGTAGCGTTCTCAGGGTTGAAGTTTGAGAGCATTTGGTTCAACACCTGCGATGCTAGCTTATAATTCGTGGTCACAGGAAGCCCAGTCGCAGCCTGAACAGCGTGCAGCAGACCCCAAGGCGTGGTCATACCCGTCACACTCACATTCTCAGGGTTAAATGTGAGCTGGGCGTAATTCGAGGACCCCACAGCCTGCCCCAAGTAGAGCTCGCGAACGAAGCTGAACCAAACGTCGTAGGCGTTGAGGGGGTCACCGTTGCTGAACGTAACGTTAGGCCTCAAAGTGAACACGTAGGTCTCGTGGTTATTCAGCACGGTGTAGTTCGACGCAAGAACGGGTACAACCTGCATGTAATTACTTTCATTAAACTCTACGAGCTCTTGGAACACGACATTAAATATGGGCTGATCGGGGACGTTGAACCCCGTGGCTGGGTCGAGCGCGTCGATTGTACCAGTTTCAGACCAGGAGTCATCCACTAGGACGCTGCGGTTGGGTGGACCAACCGTGGGAGGCGTGGTCGTCGACGTCGACGTTGTGGTCACTGTGCTTGTCGCCGTGAGAGTGCTGGTCAGCGTGCTGTTGGACGCGGCGGGTGAGGTCTGGCTTGACGAGACACCGCTACCAGTGTGGTGGAGTGTGAGTATCACACCGACACCCACGCCTACTATTAGAACAACTAGGATTGCCGCAACTATCCTCGTGGATATCCCCTTATTCATAGGCGTATACACTTCCTAGTTTCAGTACCGATATAAGCCTTGTTAAAAGGCCGCGTCAGCGTCCAGGTAGACACCCACCTGACGAGTTTTTCTTTCATAAACACAGTCTGTCCCAAAGCCTGGAATTTAGGGGTTGAATCAACCTCCTCGGCTTTGCTGTTCCCAGATTTATTGAAACCCATGATTCGCATGATGTTGTAGTTTATTTAAGCATTATCAAAAAGAATTAGCACTGTCTTGCTAATTCCTCATGCGTGACGATGGTGGGGCTTAAATCCACTCACTATCAAACCCCAACTAGTGCTTCACCCAAAAAAGTTCGAGTAAAGCGCTTTGTTGTACTACTCTCCACGAGGGTTTTTATTTTAATGGCTCAAGCCGGGGGGCGGAGGATCCGCCCGTAACCGTAGACCCAAATTAGCGCTTAGCGCTGATCGTAACCTGCACATGGATTTTGGGTCTAGTGGTAAGGGCGGGGTGGTTTACGTTATACAGTGGTATGTACGATGCCCGCTATTTTCCTTGCAAGTTCAGCTGGGTCTGGGTTCTGCCACAGGTTTCTTCCAACCGTGACACCCTTCGCCCCTGCCTCGAGTGCTTCGCTCAGCATATGCAAGAATTCCGCATCGGTGTTCGTTTTGGGCCCTCCTCTTATGAGTATGGGTGCGAAGCTTGAGCGCACGACGTCCCTGAACCCCTGCTTGTCGCCAGTGTAGTCCACCTTGAGCAGGTGGGCGCCCACCTCCGAAGCCAGGCGTGAGACGTATCTCACGTGTTCGTTCTGCCTAACCGAGTCCTGACCGTGCTCAACGAAGAGTGGCTCCACTATGAATGGTAGACCATACTCCTCAGCCTCATCCCTGATTTTGGCGAGGATCTCTAGGTTTTTACCCTCAACCCAATCCTCACCATAACCCACAACCAGATAGGCGACCACGGCATCTGCTCCACACCTCACAGCATCCCTCACACCGTACACGAGCGCGTGGTAGCCAGTCCCATACTCCTTGTAGTGCCTCCAAACGTTGGCTGTATCAAGCCTAGCTATAAGCATCGGAGAGGACCTAGACATAAAGTTCTGCTTTACAACCTCGAGCATCGCCGGGGTCATCTGAAGCGCGTCTGGACCCTCCTTTGCAACCCTGCTTACCGCGAGCGCCGCATCTTCAATGCCCTTCATCGGCCCCATCACCAAGCCGTGGTCGAATGCGACAACAAAAGCCCTCCCACGCTCAAACAGCCTAGCCAACCTCAATTCCATTCCAGCACTCATACACCTAATCCAAACACACCACCACTTAAAACTCTTACTACATAGCCACCCAATATTGGTCGAATATGCATAAGACCTCTGAGAGCAGCTCTTAAGGCTAATAACCAAACATCAGTATGGAAGGGGAAGAGGGATATGTGACGCTTACTAATCCATAGCCAAGCATCACCAATTCAAACCTCTTAAATAGTTGACACCTTACTGATGGTTCGAGCTGCGTCTAGCTTCAACTCACGAATCACCCCACAACCCACACCTTAATACATACCAAGTATTGCAGTTCACAAACGTGTAAGGCATGACACCCTCCACGCCTCCAAAAATCACCTAGCTGATTGTCCTTATCTCTCTTTGTCTCAAGCGGTGGTAATCAAAATCCCTTTGGTTTGAATCTAAAGACTAATATAGTCATCGCATCCTTAGGCTAACTTCTAATGTTACTCTAAGCCATCTAAATTAGTAACCTATTGGTAAGACATTTGATTACCTACCTTATTTGGAGCATGTTGGGTCTTAGATGGTGTCCAGATTGGGTGTTGATGGGCTTGATCTCCAGGCGTGAGGAAGGACTAGTCACATATGACCGGGAACAAGAGTATTAGTGGTAGGTGACTGTTAGTGTGTTTTGGACCGGGTTGTCAAGATTAGGGATTGAACCCCGACCTGTTAAATGCGGTCAAACTCACTAACCTGGTGACAGAGGCGCTGGCAACTGTTGGGGTTTTGACCCCTGCCTTCACAAAGAATGAGTAAGAAGTGAGTTGTAACTCTCCTCTCCCCCTTCCTTCCCCGTCTCTCTTGGGGTGGTTGGATTCGCTCACTGGGCGCATAAGCCTCTCACAGGGGTTATCCGGACACATACGCTTTAAGAACAAAATGAATATTAATTAGATACATTAAAGGGTATCAATGATTATAAGCATTAATAAGGTAGCAAAGCGTTATAGCGGCGTATGGATTCTAAAAGAGGGTTCAGGCGAGTTTTCGTCGCCGAACGTAGTGGCAATAATTGGTCGAAACGGGGAAGGTAAATCCACGCTCGTCAAAATTGTTTCAGGTGTGGTTAAAGCCGATGGTGGAAGTGTTTTCATAGACGGCTAACAACCGTATGAGCCGCGCGCGAAGAAGAGGATGGGTGTGAGTTTCCAGAGCCCATCCTTTTTTCCTGGTCTCTCTTTAAAGGACAACTTGGTTTACCACGTCAGGTTTTTCGATTTAAAACCGAGCGCCTCCGAGATTAACGAAGCTTTGGGTGACATGGGTTTGCTGGGTTTCTCAGATAAGAAATTTGAGAGTCTTTCAGAGGGCACGAAGAAAAAGGCGGAGATCGCCAAAGTTTTGCAAACAAAGGAGGTGTGTGACCTTTTCCTGCTCGACGAGCCCTTCTCAGGCGTGGACCCAGCTGGAAGGGACACCATTATGCGCTCATTAAAGGCAGTCTCTAAGGAGAGCGGCAAACTTATCGTGTACGTATCCCACACGCTTGCTGAAATCGAAGAGCTGGCAACACGCGTGTGTCTCCTTGCTGACGGTAGGTTTGCTTGTGAGTGGAGCGGCCAAGAGTTTTCACAGGTTTTAAGAAAAACCAGTAGCGGTGTTCTAATACGTGTTCCCCGCGCCTATGAGATAGACGACAAGCGTGTGAGGGCGTTAAACGGTGTCCTCGGAATCCGCACCGAAAATGAAAGCACAATAATACGATTAGAATCCCAGAGAAGTCTCCCCGAAGTGTTGGAAGCCCTTAAGGAGTTTTCGGTAGACCTTGAGGCCATCGAGATCGAGCGTGCCGGCTTAAAAGAGGCTCTTGTATCGATTTACCGCGAGGCGGTGGGAAACGAACACCCTTGACCTTGTCGTCTACTTCACAAAGACCACTTTCAGACCCTCCCTAATCCCCTTCCTTACATCCCTTGCCGCCGTGGTGGTGCTACCACTCGAGCTACATTTAAGCGGAGCGCCTTTCACCATTTACGCATCCGTTGGGGTCGGGTGGATGGGTCTAACAATACTACTCATATCAGATGTCTTGGTTACTATAACCGCTTTCCAAATAAGAGGTGCTCACGGGCCTCAACTGGGGCGCGCTTGGGTCAATTATGCTGGTGCTTGGCCTATTCGACGCAGCCATGTTCAGTATAGCTGTGTACGCGATGCGCCGTGCAATAGAACACTAAGTCTCATCAATAAACCCAGAAAAGATTGTACCGCTTACCAGACTTAGGTTCCGTATACTCATAGTTAATCATGATACTCATAGTTAATCATGAGAAGCATCTTCGCAGACGGATGTCAAGGTAACAGCCACGACACTGCCACCTCATCCTCGCCTTAATCCTCTTGTAGGCTTCGCAGCTCAGCCATCAAACCAGTTAACACCCGACGTGACACCGAGTGTCCTGATTCAGGATCCACCTAGGAGGTAATCACCGCCCTGTTTGGTGATTAAGTCATGGTGCGTCATCCCACCGCTCAGAAGAGTGCGTCGTGGGGGTACAGAGTCTAACAAGCATAAACAGCAGGTGGTCAAAGTCCGGGAACCTCTCCACTCACCTATCTCACTTGCTATGAGTAGAGCCGAATAGTACGTTGTGTCGGGTATCGTCATGAGCTGCCTCACCCATCCTCTCATTATCTTTTGTAGGCGGTGCTCTCTATAATCCCCGACTGAGTGAGGCGCTCATAGTCTCCCCATTTAAAGTGTCTGTAACGTTAAGGTACACATTATTAATTCTGCCGGAGTCGAGCTCCTCAATCTGCCAACACGTTTTGAGCAGCTGGACGGTGAGTCCTCCCGAACCCTGATGTTGTGCACTAGTTGGGTGTGGATACGCCCTGTTCTCCACTCTTGGCCCTGAGCCCCAGCAATACTTACCCATCCTTTACTTTCCGAGGAAACAAGCCCCCTGAGCTCCGCCGGCACTCCTGTCTAAAGGCACGTGGTTTGCCTAGTGGGTGGTATATATCCGCCCACCCATTTGCGAGTAGGAGGCCTCCATAGTAGTGTGTAGGTATCTATCTTGTGTGTTTTGATTTTGGCTAATGTGGTGGCATTGGTTTTCTACGTGAGGATAGGAAGGCACCGCGTTGTGTGTTTGGGTTCCGATTCTATAGAGCCAGTACTGGGTTGATGAGCTCTCAATCACTATGTTCGAGCCGGCCCGAGTGAGTCTTTGAGTATTGAGAGCCTCTCGTGTTCGCACCTGAGCTTTGCCTCCTCATCCATAACAGCCATGTTCGGGAGGACTTGTGTGAAGGGTTCTTTCGACACACTTGTAACTAGAGTCAACTTGTCTCCTAATAATCCGATCTCCTAATATTCCTATTACCGCTCACACAAGAATAATGTGGGTCTCGGAAGATTTCCAATACTAGTGTATAGCTTGGCACCCACTACGACCCCGCCGTATAGGTTTTCAAGACCCAGTTACGCGTCGCGCCGACCCTGCAACGCGCTCTTATAAAGTGTGGTTGAAATTTTAAGCAATCCCGTAAGTCCCCGCCTCTAATCCATAACCCCCAGATGGAGTGTGCTTTTAGCGGCCCTATGTAGAGATTGAGCCATATGTATAATTTTATAAAAATTTTTTCATTAATCTAGGTCATATTTTAACTCTAAAAACGGGCACTGCCTAATATGAACGTGGTGCTTTGATACTGCTATCCCCTGTGCTCCAAAAAATAAATTCGGAATACAGAGTGATTTTAATGTTAGAGACTAATATGGTTAGCGATACTTTACGGAGGCTACACCACTATTTGCGAAAGCTCTTTGAACACTGCAAACAATGGGCTTGATATCAGCACCACGCCTCCGAGTAGCAGAAAACTATCACTGGGGCCTACTAGCTGTATAACTATGCCGCCAAGCATCCCTGATAAAGAGGTTATAGCCAGACTGAAGGTGTTAAAGGCTCCCTGTACTCTGGCCATCAACTCCTTTGGCACCAGTTTGAGAAAAGCTGTGGTGAATACAACGTTTATAACACCTATTATGAGCCCGATGAGAAAAGAGGGCACCAAAAGAAGGTATACTTCTCGTATTGAGCTAACAGAGGCGAGAAGGCCACCCATGAGCATGTAGCCTACGAGAGCTATGCGACCCACCTTTCCTTTAACCTTCTGAGCTAAGCTCGAGCCCCCCACAATACCCAGGATAAACGTCCCAAACACAAGTGATACTTAAAGTGCTGGTAGCTTGTAGCCAAGTTGGATAATTGAAATGTATATGATACCCGCCATACCAAATACCAGATTTCCTAAAGACGATATCACCATTGCTTGCCAAATGGGTTTATTCTTTAATATGAATCCGAGGCCTTCTCTAATCGAGGACATGGCGCTACCACTGTTTGACCCTGTTTTAGTGGGATGAATAAACAAGATGGGCACGACTGCGAGTGTGAAAAAAACTAGTATAAAGATAAATGACTCGGTTACTCCCAGAGCTAGTAGAAGCCCAGAGGATACGTACCCAGCACCTTCGGCAATGGAGTACACTGAGCTGGCTGCGGATGAACCCCTCTTATAGAGCTCGGGAGCCAGAAACTCCTTGGTCCAGACCGCTCTGACAGCGTTCATAACATCTGACGTGAAACCGATTATAAAGGCTGTGGAATAAAGTGAAATGAGTAGTAGGAGTGTGCTTCTAAGCATTATACCAATGAAAACTGCACCCAGTGAGAGTGACCTAGCGATACCCGAGAGAGCCGCAAGCGCCTTCTTTTTGTTAGACCTGTCCACTATTACCCCCACAGCATAGCTTAGGAACAACGGTAGTGAGAGTACGCCGTCGCCCAACCCTCCCAAAAACGCGTTATGGGTCGCCTGCAATATGACCCAAATTATCACGAGGTTAAATGTGGACACACCGAAACGCGACAGGCCCGAGTTAATTAGTAGAAGCGAATAGCTAGTTGGAAGACGGTGAGCCTCCTGTTTCACACGAAGAGTATGAATATTACTTTTTAAATATTACTGGATTAATGGGATACTGCCAAATCTCCACACGTGTCCGGAAGGGGGTGACTGCCACGTTGACTGTCAGCTAATCCGAAGACCATTGTGGGTGTCACGTTAAAATTTAAAAATCACAGTTAGATGGCAAAAGTGTTCAAAACTAGCCCTACTGGGTTTATAATTTTTAAGGAGGATTGGGCAAACTGTATCCCAGCTTCCTCCCAACCCATTCACCCAGTAGCGCACCCAAGACCGCTCCCGGCAAAGTGAATAAGGCTAATCGCTCAACATCAGGCATCGCGCTAATCACTGAGTGGAGGGGGGAGTTGTAGAAGGGAATGAGGATGAATATATTGACGAGTAAGCCCCAAACTGCGAACGTGAACACGTATAGTGCACGCCGCGTTTTAAGCCTCCTTGGTCTGGGTATTTCGACCGCTACAATCGCGAATGCCGCCACCCCCACAAACAGTCCAATGGCCAATGGAGTGAGCTTCCCCGCCGCGGCAATGATACCCACCCCAAGGAGTGTGGAGAGAATCACCAGCAAGGTATAAAGTAGGCGGATAACACCCGTCCGCCTAACCGATGACGCGCTCAAAAACCCCACCTCTTAACAATACCCTAAGCTTGCACAAGCAGCGTAAGCAGAGGCATCAATCAGATAGAAGCCAAGTAGTTCTTCACACAGAAGTAATGCTATACTAAATGTAAAGTAAATTGCTAACCCACACCCCACTGCCGCAGCCAAATATATAAGGGCTTCGCACGTTGCACAGCTTATTTCACTATCCATAACCAAAGACACAGAATTAGAGACAAGTAGGCTAGAAGCGACTGTGTGTGTTAGAAACCTGTAAATAGTGCTTAGAGATTGTGCGATGTTGTGGTAGCGCATTGAGAGTGTGAGCGACCCATTATCATGATAGAGCTCGGCCATGTATTCAACGGCTTCTGAAAGAGTTGAAAATTACCCGCTATAGCTAGTGTTCCTCATCAAGTAGACGTCGCCTACCAAGGTGTCGTTGCGGTCATTGTACCCGGCTTCTGTGACTACGTAACCATTTAAATAAATGGATATAACGCTTATCGAGTAGTTAACTAATGTGTGTTGATATACCATCGTGTACAGGTCTCCACTAGCTGTGGAGCCATTCTCAAACACTGCACGGTAGCTGGTTCTATTCAAAGCTAAACTAAATTTGGGCCCACTAAACGCGGTGACCACGGAGGAGTTTGAGGAATACGAAACCACAGCGCCCACTCCACCAGCATCGCCATCCTGACACAGCTCGGCTAAAAACGCTTGGGGGATGTCGCTAACATTGTAAGACACATGTTTACCTTGACGCCCAACAAGAACCGCATGCACGATATCCACGTTACAGCTACTGCTGCTTTGACCGTATGTAAAAGGAGTGAGTGGCACCGCTAGAGAAACCAATAATAGGGCAACTATCATAGCGGCCCTAACCATAGAACGAATTATGCAATACATATATATATCCTTTGACATGTTGGTTAAATTTTGATTAAAAAAGGAAATAGCTCATAGAGATACAACGATTAGATATTTCATAAAAGCCAATTCACAAGGGAGGACGCGGTCCGGATAAGTCTACAAATATATCACCTCCAGTTGGTGTACAACTGTATGAGTAGCTCTAGAAAATCTAGAGGGATGTAAAAAGCATTTTTCTCTTAGAGTAGGCGGCGTGGAAGTCGCCCGTTATGGGTTGTCATCCAGCGAACTATGTTTTTTAGTTGTCTTAAAGACCTGTTGTGATGCGATGGTTAAGGGAGGTTTCTAGCTAAAGTTGCGGCGCCATATTTTGGGCAATTTGGGGGTTGCAATCAGGTACTTGATATTCAGCATTTCATAGTGTGGGGCAACCACTAAAATTCGTTTTAGCTTATTGCTTTCCGCCATAGATTCGTGGCTAACGTTATGTAATACAGTTTTCAGAACATATTACAAAGAAGATAGACAGCAAATATTACGCTTACAGGTCAACCCCGGTGTGGGACAAGGACTAAAAGAAGAGGAAGAGGGTGTCCACGCACTTGATAGAATAACTAGAAGGGCATCCATGAAGGCAGCTCAAGGTCAACTTTGAGTACGGTAACGCTGGGCTTGTGTGGAATATTTTGAGAGAATTAATGCCATTGCCTGAAAAGGTTATTTCCTCACGAATACATGCAAGTCATGGCGATCACGGCGATAAGGGTGATACATCACACGTCGATAAGACTCATAAAAAGTGTGTGGGAGGAGCTTTACCTTTCCAAAAAGTAAGTGGTCCGCTTTTCCCGAACACTATTTCTGAAAAGCTGAGGACAATTAGGTCAGACTGAACATCTCAGTCAGACTTCTTCAGATGTTTAACGCATGAAAGCAGGCATCTTGTTTTAGAAACGAGCTCAATATTTTCAAAGTCAGAGAACCATAACCTAGCCGAAAGGGGCTACGACAAGGACAACCTTTATCTGAAAGGTGGATTCTGCGCTGATGTTTTCCCACGACAGAAGGTGTTGGTCATGATAAAGGTCATTCCCGGATGAGTGAGGGACGTAACGGCAATAAAGGGAGTGAGAGAAGAAATATGGACTGAAGGAGTGCACTCTGATAATGGAAAGGAGGCTGCCATCAATTGAGCTTGCTAGGGACCTGAAATCAAACACCACCAGATTTATTTTTCCCTTGAGGAAGAACTCTAAAGCTAATCAATAAACCCAGAAAAAATTGTACCGCTTACCGGGCTTATGTTCCGTATACTCATAGTTAACACGTGAACATAGTAGACACCGTTTTAAGCAGTTTTAGAATATGCTTTGTTGAATAAATTAGTGGTCTTATTCATTAACCCGTTATCAGGGGTGTTCCCTAATGGTCTTCAGTTCCCGTTCCCTACTCTCTTCCCCCATCTCTGTTAGGCTCCACAATATTATACATGAATACTTTGGACATGATTTCGTTGAATATCCCTGAGCATAAGATGGACGTAAAATTACCCGGCTACGATTCTCTTCAACGATGAGAACGCCACTTACATCAGACGCCTCAGTTCGTATCCATGTTTCCTTCTCCACGCCCTTGGGTCTGAAAGGAATTCCCGCATTACATGCGTCCTTACGTAGGATACACTGGATCTGCTCGTCACATTCATGCTCTGCCTGATAACTGGTTCTGGCCCTATGCCCATGGCGAAGTTGAAGTTAGCCCTTGAATCAGATGCTGAATCGCCAAATTCTCTACCTATTTTTCTCACTATACCCCCGCATCGTCCACGAGTCTGTTGAACTCCTTCTCGTAGGATTAGTGCTCATCGGTAACCTGCACGCTTGTTATTGGGCGTTTGGATATATCGCATGTTATGTGCAACTTGATCCACCCCCTCCTGACACCCCATTTCTGCGTCACCCATTCAGCCTCATGAACGCCTTGATGCCTGTAAAATCTACTACTATGTCAACCGGCTTATCCTTGTCATATTTCACGCCGAGGGGTATATCGAGCTCCTTCCGCCTCCTGCTGGGTGTATGTGGGTATCCTCCCCCCTTTTCCCGCCAGGCATCCTCGCAAACCCTTCGGCCTGCAGTACAGGTAGACCGACGTAATCCTTTACGGCGAGTATTACGAGGATCAGAGTATCGGGATTCCTGTATGTCCTGCTCCCCACTCTTGTTCATCTACCCCACCTGCTCTTCCTGATCCACATGCAGGTCCATGCTGACGAACACGTCAACTTCGTTGATCAGCCTCCCATTATATTCCAGCCAATCCATCATGACTCGATTATCGTGCAACCCGCTTATATTGTCATGAGGCCAAAGATATTGTGCAACTCTTAATATTATGCAACAAAGCACTCCAAACAAAGAACTTTCACAACAACACAAACACTCTTTACATTCTTCCTTCTGTAGCTAGGTGTCGATAGACTGAATAAAATTATCACGTGTAAAGATTTATTACGGACAGCATCTCATTAGAAACCTTATATATGAATCGAGTCATCTATATTTTGGTAAGAGTTATAGTAAGCAAAGGGGTAGTTGGGAAGGTTATACTAGCCGCGTTCGTGGTGATAGCGGTCGTGTTTACGCCCCTTGTAATACAATCTGGAAATGCGGGTTGTATTCAACCTTGTATTACAGATGGTGGTGGAGGTGGTGGAGGTGGTGGGGGAGAACCACCAGATTGTAGGTGTGTTTGTTCGAACTCATGTGGTGAAGGGTTATATATATCTGATCTCTTTCAACTATTCTATTTAATGTCTGTGTTTTAATGCTAAAAATACAGCAATTAAGATACACAAGATTATTATCGTCATTAATAATAAATTTAATCCAGCTTTTACTTGTAGAAACAGGGGTTGAGTCACGAAAAGAGTAATAACACTATTAGTGCTGTTTATTGAACCTTTCCAACCCAAAAAAGTGTAGAAAGGGAAATCAGGTTTTGCTTGTAAAGTGATTTTTCCATTGACTAAAATTACAATGCATTTACCGGGTATGATGGTATTGTTAGTTGCTATGCTGATATTATAGACTACACTGATGCCTTTAGAGGTGCAAATCGAAACCGTTGGCTTAAAAAGTGCCTCTTCTGAGAGTGGACTCTGCACGACCACATTCGCTTGTGGGTTTGACCCGGTATAGGACACGCTTCCATTTCCCGACCATGCCGAAAAGACCCAACCTTTATTCTGATGAGCGGATAGCTCAATTGTAGTGTTTATTGGATAAAAGCCGCTCTTTGGTTGCACTTATCCACCTATTGGAGGATTAGCAACGATCGAAACGAAAAACTCTTCTATATAAACAATCGTAATGTTGACTGGTCTTACAACATAATAATAATTTGGGTACGCCATCCATTCAATTAAGGAACTGTTAGTAACTTTTGAAAATTTTATATAAGTGTGAGAATCAGCCCAAATTTGTAACGATCCAGTGAAAGGTTGTGTGACGTTTCCTCCAAAACTTGAAAAATAAATTATAGGAATTATTGTACCTCTTCCTATCGATTTAATGTTCAGCGTCACGCTGTATTGCTCAAAGTAGCTCAGGTTTAAGCGTTCTGAGTTAAGAAAGACGCCTGTTGAATTACCTTTGAGTATTATTCTTGTACTATTAGAATTCATGAGACATGTTGGGGCGCTCCAAAAAGTGCCTCTTGGCACTGTTAATCTGTTTGGAATAGAAATGTTCCACGTATATGAAAAATAGCGTAGTATCAAAGCGGGATTTCGCGAACTTGAACCTATTAATTTAAAGAGCGCGCTTACATTGACAAAAGTGGTGACACCAGTCGAAAACAAGTGAGCGCCCACGCTCTCAAACCCCCCATTAAAACTCATTGAATAATTGGGGGTCACGGGCATCTTCGTGGATTTAAAGAACAAAAGACTACTATTGGTATAATCAAATTCGTCCATCCATAACCACACTTTTTCATTAGAAAAATCTATCGTGTAGTACGCTGGAACTTCGCTGCCGTAGTAAGGTTTATTGTGATACATTTCAGTCATAAGGCCCGAAAAGTAACCATGGTAAAGAGGAGAGAGTGTGTCCCCTATAAAAGTATTTGCGCCAAAAGTTCGTTCTTTCAAGCTCGCTTGACTCGAAGTGTTTAAATCGACAACCGACATTATGACACTATCGTTCAAAAATCGAATTAAAAGCTCAAAGGTATCAAAATCGTTTGAGTTAAGTCCAATAAGAGCTGGACCGCCCTGAAAGGCGCTAACCGTACTTCCGTTTGGATCCCAAACGTCAAAAATAGCAGCAAACCCCTGAAAACCAAACCACTGCCAACTTACGCCCACTTGATACCAATAGCCTTTATTGCTTAATCCGTTTAGCAGATAAGCAACACCATAGCCATCCGACTGCGCCGGCGAGGTCACATTGACACTCAGTGTACTTGAATTCTCGGTAAAAGTCAACGAAAGCTGCTCGTCAAACAACATTGTAGAATTAGTATCAAATGTTTTGATGTTTTGTATGCCGTCACCTCTTGAAAGGCTCATTTGAATAGAAAAAAGCAATAGAATTATAATAATCAGTGGTTTTTTCATTAATGAACCTTTTCGTTAAATAGCAATAAATTTTATGATTATCAAGAATGATATCCAGACTTAAAGTTATGTGCCTCATGTTTTTGAACTTGGTGGATAGCGTAGAACCTAACATGGCTTTATATCCTTTAAGAAATTGGATTTTTCGTAAGCAACAAGAGCTAGAGCTTAAGATGATAGCGGTTTTGCTCAACGCGTTTGAACCAAGCGCCAGAAAGACCTCGAGGTTCTTTAGAATGCTCTCAGATGCTCAAAGTAGTGATGAAGGAGACTTCCCCGAGCAAAGACTCAACTTTAATTCTTGGCTACATGAACACCCAGTTATCGAAGTGGACTTGTTGCAAAGTGTAGTTGCACACCGATCTATATTTTACTTGTGGCTTACACTTATACATAACAACCTATATCTTTTGATGTGTTGCCTATACAGGTCACAAAAACTCGTTCCTGCATTAAGGTTAGGGAGGAAGTGCTTGGATGAATCTGTGGCCCCATCGATAAGAGACATCGGTACCGCGACGCTGCGGTTCGAGCTTCAAAAACCACGTGCGTTCTTTGGATTAAACCATGTTGATTCTTTGGTTGCCTAAAACTGCTTTGTTGTATAATTAGTGGTCTTCCTCGTTAACCCTTTATCAGGTGGTCCCATAGTGACCTTCAGTTCCCGTTTCCTATACTCTTCCCCACATTTCTGTTAGCCCCCCGTAGTATTCTGTCATTCGTCTACCTATCTGAGTAGTCTATATCTAGTGAGCTGTGACGACCCTCTCAAAATCCCTGCGGTACGAGCAGTAAGAGACGCATGCCAATTACCCATACACGGTTCCACCCCCCATAGTCAAACACCCTCTCAGCTGACGGGGGGTTTGTTAACACTCTGAGCTGCACTTAACGACACACGTAACGCGATCCAACCAACTCTTAATCAAGACGCCATTTATGGCTCACAGCCCACTAACAGTAACTTGTCCTCCTAACATGGTGTCCGGATTAGTTGATGGCATGCGTGGTATCCGAGCGTGGAAAATTCTTATCCGGACACCACCCTTCCTAATGCACATAGCTCACATAATACCAAACACTTGTCAGGCGCGGATATTCAATTGTGATAAATGCCTATTCAAAAACAATCTTTTTTTAAAAAAAGGACCTAGGTGTTTTGAAGACGCAAAAAAGTGTTTTAACTCTCCTACGAACGGCATCTTTCGTAGTATTAAGGGTAAAATTTACGGCAGGTTCTCTCTAAAAACCAGAGGTTCCGCTGTCCGCCCTGATGCCTTACACTAAACCTTGTTCTTAACGCGTTTTCTTTATAAAGTATACGATGTGGGGAATAATCCGCGATGGGCAGTCGCTCCGCTCACTATCTTTCTTAGGCCTCTTAAACACCCGTGGTGGTGGGATGGTTAGGAAGGTTTCTGGCTAAAGCTGGAGTCCCCATTTTGGGTAACTCGACGGCTGCAATGAGGTACTTGATATTCAGCATTTCATAGTGTGGGGCAACCACTAAAATTCTTTTTAGCTTATTGCTTTCTGTCATTATTCGTGGCTAACGTTATGTACAATTTTCCTAATATGTTATGATTTTCGAAGTGTTCTAGATGGTTAAGAGCGATATGGAGGTTGAATTTTTAAAAGTGTGTCTGGGCTATTTAGAAGCTCGGTGATGGTTACGATTAACTCTTGTGTAAGGCTGGCGCTACGTTGCGCTTTCAATGATGAAGATGGTTTTAGATATGTGACATAAACGTGCAATTTTTAACAAGCTGATAAATGTTTAAACCCAAGTATGAGTATCGATTAACGGAGTTCTTTGGTTTCAAGTAAGCACATCGGCATATGTCTACTTTTGGTTCTAACTCTCGCTTTGATTTTCGCAGTGGTGGTTTATGCGCCATCAAGTGATTGTTTGTCAAAGCTTCCCTATCCGGGAAACTGTAACGCGCCAAACTTGGATGCGTTTGGTGGGTTGTTTTGGAAAAATACGATGTTTATGAATGGCTGAACTCCACGCACAGGGCTTTTGAGAGTTTGAGCTCACAGGAGCTACATATCTTGTTTGCCATGTCACAGGATAAATGGTGTGTAAGGAAAACAGCCGTACTCAGTCAAAGACTTTGCTTAGCGAAGTCTACGGTTAATTACCACCTGCGCCGACTAGAAGCGCTAAGTAATCATCTTACCACAGCTATACCATGCACACCTAAAATAGGCCTAGCGAGGTATGCGCTTTATTTAGAGCCGTTAAAGCCGGTCGACGGGTTGCTGGATACGATTGGCTCAAAGCCGTTTTTGCAAAGCTTGACAGCCTCCACTGATTCACATATTGTGGCGACGTTCGCTGTCCCCACCACCCAGGCGTCTTGGCTTTTTTCGTTTTTAGATTACCTTGAAATTAATGGGGCGGTGCGTAAGCCGACTGCGTATTTGGTGGATGATACTACCCCAGTTTTTCCAGACCCAAAATGGTATAGCGCATATTTGAAAACTTGGAAATCTGGGTTGGATGGCTTTTTAGAAGATGTAACAAAGCTCGAAGACTGGGTTCGAACCCGGATGGACTATTCCACGGTTACAATACCGGATCGGCTGGATTTGGAGATAATTCAGCAGCTCGAGCTCAATGGTAGGGTTTCATCGATGGGAATCGCATCTAAGATTGGCGTCACACTCTCCTGTGCTTCTAGACGGGTCTCACGGGTGCTAGAAGGGGGTCTTATAGGACGATTTACAATACGTGTCTTGCCTTTTTCCTTGAATCAAAGCGATTTGTTTGACACCAGAATTCTTTTAGTGAAAAATTCACATAAAGAACCCCTAACTAAAAAGATTTCTTGTCACCATTTCATTCTATCTTTCTGCCACGGTATAACTACACCGCTCGTAATCATTCGGGCTCAGGTTCCGTGGTGGGGTAGGTTGCACTACCTAAGGCTTCTAGAAAGATTAGTGGAAGAGGGGTTAGCACGAAGCGTGAAAAACGAGTGCATCATTCCGTCCACAATCAGAAACTTTACTATATGTCCAAAATTCTTTGTGGATAATAAATGGAAAACGCCCGACTGTGTTACCTAGAAAATAGCGTCATATTGAAAAAGCATGTTTAATGGGTGGTCCTCAATAACAACGCTATCCTGCTCCCCGAATATCGGGGAGTGTTCTACGCTGTCACGATCACACTGGCAAGGTTCCGATGATGGGTTGAAGTCGTAGTGTGTACAGGTGGTAGCCAGAAACCACGCACAGAGTACTCACGGGGTAATAGGGTGTCGGTGAAACGTTTCTTATAACGTATCCAAAACCTCGCCCTTCACTGTAGACCCAAAATTCGTGTTCGGGGCGCGATCAGCGTCAAGCGCGGACTTGGCTCTACCGTTTAGGGCGTGAATCATAATGGTATAAATACGGATGCAGAGAGGAACCACCGTGCGTGTGAGAGCATACAGGTTCAGAGCGTACTGCTCGAAGACCACTGTGGGCGGGGGTGTTGATGGTCCAGCTTGAAGTTGCTTGCAAGCTGCATAACGCGCTCCCTTCACGCGGAGCGGGAAGAGTATGAGAAGAACAAGCACACGCTGAGCAAGAACGAGCTTCGGCAGCTTGCTTTGGATTTGAGGAAGCGAACCCCGAGTTTGAGGCCCTGCGCTCTCAGGTTGCCCAGCAAGTAGCGGAGAGGTTTTACCAGGATCGGGAGCGCTTCCTCGATGGGTTAGCGGATAAACCGAAGGTTAAGAAGCCTCACAGCTACCTTCCCTTGGTGTATCCTCAATCTGGTTGGAGGCTTTTGGATGTAGGGCGGGTTGGCCTCGGCAAAAACACGGAGAAGAGGAGGGCTCGGCTCTACCTGAGCAAAATCGGCTTCTTCACTTTAATTCTGCACAGGGAGCTTCCAGAAAACCAGGTGTGTCGGTGTGCGTCAAGCTCGAACCCTCAGGCAGAATCCATGTGGTATTCATAGTTGGGGAGCCCGAGGCCGAAGAGCATTCATCGGAGGGGGAGCCCAGGAAGGCTGTGGGCGTGGACTTAGGAATAGGAAGGCTTGCCACTCTCTCTGATGGGCGCATCTTGGAGAATCCGAGGCCGCTTGAGCGCTCTCTTGAAAGGGTCAGGGTGCTTCAGAGAAACCTCTCTTGGAAAAAGCTTCTCTCGGATAACTGGCTTAAAGCGAAGAGGAAGCTCGCGAAGCGACACGAGCACGTTAAGGACTTTAGGCGTGACTTGTTCTTTAAGCTGGGCGCTCTCTTCGCAGGGGAGTACGACATCTTTGTTTTAGAGGACTTGAATGTCGGAGGTTTGATCCAGGAAGGCGAAACCAGGAAGAGGAGGCTCCGGCTCGACGACTCATCGTTCTCAGAGCTGAAGAGGATACTAGAGTGGGCATTCGAGATGGGTGGGAAACTGGTTTTACCTGTGCCCTCAAGCAACACCTCCCACGAGTGTTTCCACCGTGGGGGAATCAACCAAAGCTTGACATTGGAAGACCGAGTATTCCATTGTCCCCACTGCGGTTTCACCTTGGACCGGGACCTTAACGCTTCTCTTGTTCTTTTGAAGAGGTCAGGGTGGGTGCCACCCTTCTGGTGCGCCTGTCTTTGAGCTCCGCCCAATACCTCCTCTCTCAACCGTGGGGTTGGCTAAGGGAGGAGGCAGGGCGGTGCTATGAGGCAGGGAGTTCTCCCCCTCAAGTGGGGGTAACTCACATTAACAAGTTCATAGGTTAAAAGTTGCTTGGTAAAAATCGACGGTTAGAGGGGGATATTGGCGGGATAAACCTGTGCGTGTGTTCTACAGGCCTAACGTCCACCCGAAAGAGGTGCTGGCGGGGTAAATACGATATACCGCTTCTCATCCTAACCGAGCTACAAGGTCAAATCTCCCAGTTGTTTGAGTTGCCTTATTTGGCTCAACGGGGCGCGTTCCCCAATCCGACGCTCATGGCTTGTAACCCCCAAACGTATAACGTTGCACACTTGCTGAGTATCAAGCACATGATCAGAACCCTCCACCAACGATTGGGTTTCGCCATCTTGCGATCCTTCATCGAATGGTGTGTTTGGGGTTGAGTAGAGTTTTTAGGATGGGTAGCGTACAGCGTGAGTGATGGGTTCGAATCGGATTGTGTTTTCGATGGATGAAAATGCGCTGCACAGAAAGTTCCTTTTGAATGAGGGTTGGGACATAACAAATTCAGCTAGGGTTAAAGACCCAATCGATGTGCACTCGTTACCGGGTTATGACGCAAAGGATTGGAATCACTGTGATATTCCTCAGACTGCTTTTGCCTCTGAAGTGTCAGCTGGAAGGGTAAAGGATCCATTTTTCGCGGACAACCTGTTAAGGTGTGAAGGTACGGTGTATAAGACAAAACCTCTATTTTGTAACGAGGAAATGCCTGAGCCGAGCCCCTATCGGAATCCATGGTATTTCAGGAAGGAGTTCTTTTTGGATGGGGTTCCACCACATAGAAAGATGTGGCTGTGCTTTGACGGGATCAATTACTCAGCTAACCTGTGGATAAACGGTAAACTATTCAAGACAAAGGATGAGTTTAAGGGTACCTTCAGGAGGTTCTGCTTCGATGTCACAGATGTAGTGAAGGTTTCCCAGAGAAATGTGATTGAGTTGGAAGTTTTCCCACCGTCACCCACCGATTTGAGTATATCATGGGCGGATTGGAACCCTTATCCTCCAGATAAGAACATGGGTATCTGGCAGGATGTTTACCTCCTTGTTACCGGGGACATTAAGGTGGATAGCCCATGCGTGCAGTCAAGGGTTAACACTGGCGATGATCTCGCTTATCTCACGATTAGAGTGTATGTTTCGAATTCATCACCGATGGAGCGTTCGGTCAACCTGCTGTGTAGGCTAGAGGGGGATGGTAGGGTTATAGATGTTGAGAAAACGTTCACCCTGCGGGGTATGGAGCGAAGAGAGGTTGTGTTAACCCCAGACGAATACCCACAGCTCAGGCTGAAGCATCCAAGATTGTGGTGGCCGCACGACTACGGCGAACCCTTCCTATATACGTTGAGTGTGTTCGCCCTCTCTGAGGGTGAAACCTCGGATGCGGAGAGGATAAACTTCGGGGTGTGTGAGACCACTTCTTTGATGAATGATGAGGGTAGCCTGCTCATAAAGATTAACGGTCGACCAATCCTCGTGGTTGGCGGCGGCTTTGCACCCGACTTGTTCTTAAGGAGGGACTATGAAAACCTCCGGGCTCAGTTTGCGCTAACAAAGGAGATGGGCTTGAATACTATTAGGTTGGAGGGGAAGCTCGTTGACGACTACTTCTTTGACTTGGCTGACAGGGAGGGAATAATGGTTATCGCGGGGTGGAATTGTGGCGATGTGTGGGAGAGGTGGGATAAGTGGACCAGTGAGACGGTGGAGATTGCGTCTAAGTCATTGGAGGACCAGCTCCTAAGGCTTCGTAGACACCCCTCCATCATTATGTGGATGAATGGGAGCGACTTTCACCCCCCAGAGGAAATCGAGCGGAGATATCTAGCGATCGAGGAGAAGGTTGGATGGAATAGGCCGATTGTTTCTTCGGCCACAGCGGCACCAAGCAGCGTGTCTGGACCCACGGGTGTGAGGATGCCTGGCCCCTACGACTATGTTCCACCAAACTACTGGTATGAGGCTACGGACCTAGGTGGTGCTAGGGGTTTCCTAACCGAGGTGGGACCCGGCCCCTCTTTACCACTGAAGGAGGAGCTTCTGAGGTTCATCCCTGAGGACAAGCTGTGGCCAATCAACAGGGTCTGGGACTTCCACTGTGGATTGGGCTCCTTCTATGATATTTCGAGGTTCTATAAGGCGCTGGAGAATAGGTATGGGTCACCCAAAGACGTAGATGACTTCCTGTGGAAGGCTCAGCTATCAATGTATGAAACAGAGAGGGCGATGTTTGAGGCATTCGTTAGGAACAGGTATTCGTCCACGGGGGTCATACACTGGATGCTGAACAACTCTTGGCCAAGCCTCATATGGCATCTCTATTCCTACTACCTAATCGGTAACGCCTCCTATTACGCGGTGAAGAAGGCGCTGGAACCACTTCACATCCAATACTGCTATGATGATGATTCGGTGATCGTCATAAACAGGACAGGCGTAGCCCATGATAACCTGAAGGCGGAGGCAAAACTGTATGACGAGAGATTCAACCAGCTCGAGCCATTCACCCAGAAAATCTCGATAGGAGGCGACGCCAACGCGAAAGCCTTCAGGATAGATAAGGAGAAATATGGTGTGGAAATATTGTTCCTAAACCTAGTTCTTAGAGATGCCACGGGTACGGAGGTATCGAGGAACTTCTACTGGCTACCCAGGGGTAAAGATATACTGGACTATCCGAAAACCGAATTCTACCACACCCCCATCAAGGAATTCGTTGACCTGAAGAGTATGCAGCAAATTGAGAAGGTTGAGCTGAGCTTTGACTATACCTTAAAGACAAAGGGAAGCTGGACTGAGCTATCTATTCACATCTCAAACCCAACCGATAAGGCCGCGATCTTGGCGAGGATAAGGATGCTGGATAGTTCAACGCTTGAGGAGTTAAGCCCCGTGTACTACTCAGAGAACTTCGTGTCTCTAGCCCCCGGTGAAAAAATCGGTGTGACCGCGAAGATTGAGACAAGGCTCATACCCCTAGGTGGGGTTAAAGTCGCACTCGACGGCTTCAATGTGGCTGGCAGGCAACTATAACTAGATATCAGTGGGAGGGGGCTGTTCGGTCCACGATTCGTGTATGGAAAGCTTTCCGCAAGTCGTCAGTGGAAAAGTGGATGCAGAAATACCTGACGCTCGGAAACAGTGATAAACACCCAGCACGAACGAGCTCGGTAATAAACCTAAGTAGAGGAATAACCTAAGTGGAAGTTGGATCAACTAATTACGATGTTTACTCCAAGGGCCGTTAAGGTAAGCCCTATACTTGTGAAACTTAGGCTTTGATTTCTTTCACTCTTAGCATCAAGGTTCCTCCTCCCGCTAGACATGTGAGTTGGGATGATTGCATAGGTTGATACCAACGTGTCCAATTTTGCACCCAATATCATATTAATACTACTGCTACCTGACGTTTTTCCTTAAGCGTTGTGACCAATTATCGGGTACGTTCTCTAAAATCGTTAAAGCTTATTGCGCTACTATTTTTGAGTATTTTTGAGTCGTTTGAAACGAGTGTTAGGCCGTGTTTTTCTGAGGCTGCGATATAGCATGCATCGTAGAAGCTTAGCCCTCGATTCACCGCGATTTTCATCGACTCATTCATCGGGGGATCTTCTAGGATTCTGAGTGAGCTTAAGAATTTATGGAATAGTATGCAGGTTTTTTCCGCGTCCTTTATCCTTTTAAATAGGTAGTGCTCTTTCCAAATTATGTTACCTATTTCGTATAAAGTTAACCGTAAAATGTGTATTTTTTCGGTGTCCGTGGCTTCCAGATAGTCGAGTAGGGGGTAAATCGCGGAGGAATCAAGGAGGTAGCTATCTCTCATCTCTGCTCTCTCTTAGGGCTTTCAGCCACTCTTGCTCATCCACGTCGCCTAACAACGCCTTTATTTGCTTCGCAGTGTTGATAAGCTCCTTCTTTTCCTCACTCTTTATTGATTCTTCCAAGGCTTTTTCTACAACTTGTCTTACGTTTATTCCAAGCCTCTTTGCTTTTTCCTTAAGATCTTTTCTTATCCTAACGCTAATTATGGTAGACACAAAGGTGTAAACATAAAGTGTAATTTAAGTCTTGTAAACATGGATATGAGACCGATGCCCGCCTGTTTCAGGCGGCAAATAGGTTTATCTTTAGGGGAAGCCCCCGTCCGCCTCGTGAGGGCTGGGTAGTTCACTCAGCGATACTAGCGGTAGGTGATTAGTGTTTGCGGTTCACTATTAGAGCTTTTATTATTCTTCCTTGGAGGGAGTCTTCCACGGCTTGGGGGAATTCCTCTAGGCTATATCGGCTGGTGACTATTTTTGCTGCGTCGATTTTGCGTTGGGATATGAGTTCGAGTGCTTGCACGGTGTCCTCCTCGACAGCCGCGTTGCTTGGTATTATTGATAGCTCGTTGTTTAGTAGCTCGCTCACGTCGTAGTCGAGTGTTGAGCCCCGGTATGGTACACCGAAGAGTATTATTCTACCACCCTTCCTAGTGGATTTGAGTGCTGCTAGGATGGCTTTGGGACTGCCTGAGGCCACGATGGATACATCCGCACCTCTACCGTCGGTGAGCCTCCTCACCTCGTCGGGTAGCCCCTCGTCGCTTCTGACTACGTAGTGGGCTCCAAGGCTTGACGCGAAGCTCAAGCGGTATTCGCTTATATCCGAAGCTATAATGGTGCCCGCGCCCGCGTGGTTTGCGGCCATGATGTGTAGGTCACCCATGGGTCCGGCGCCAACTACAAGCACGCTGTCCCCCCGCTGGATCCCTCCACGCCTCTGGGCGCGTAGCACGGTTGCAAGCGGCTCAACCATGGCTCCCTCCTCAAAAGAGACGTGGTCTGGTAGTGTGAGTATCCCTCCACGGTCAACGTTGAAGCGTGGGACTCGGAAATACTCCGAGAAGCCCCCTGGCTCCAAATTTGTAGCCCTATAGTGTGGGCACATTGTGGGGCTACCCCTCACACAGTAGTGGCACTCATAGCATGGGACGTGGTGGTGGGCGAACACCCTCACCCCCCTCCCCACACGTGGGTTGAGGCTTTCAGCCACCACTCCGGCTGGTTCGTGTCCAAGCACAGGTTGGGAGGCGGTGTAGCGCCCAGAGATCTTTTCGAGGTCTGTACCGCACAGACCACACGCACGCATCTCCACCAGTACGTCACCCTCTCCCAGCCTGGGTGCATCCACCTCTCTGAGCACTGGTCTACCATCCGCAAGGAGTATGGCTCTCATAAACACACTACCACCCGTGATTCATAAAAGCCATTCGAAAAAGACCTAAAACCATGTAGTCTACTCTCCCAAGCCTAATACGCTACCCGCCTTAATTTCGCCAACCACTTAAGCGGTTGCCAAATTATTGAAATTGTTCCACGGAGGTGCTATTGAGAGATCAGTAATGGGTGATAAGCTATTGACGTTTGACTACCTCTATTAGGGCTCCCCGAGAGGTGTTAATGGTCATAACCACGAAATAGGCTCGGTTGTTCGATACAAGAGACGTAAAGGTAGAGTTACAACTCAGTTTTTAACGCTCTTTATTAGAAGCTTTAAAAATTATGGGAGGAGGTGGTGTGGGGCTGGTAAGATTTAATGATGGGTTATGGCTTATGCCCAGCGTGATTGTTACCTTCGACGTTTATGGTACGCTTTTCGACTGGCAGTACTCGATGGGTGCATATCTAGGGTTTGTTGGGGTTGATCGGCGCAGGTTTTTCGAAGTAGAGTACTCTAGGGTCTCGGGGGTTAAAGGTTTTAGGAGGTACTCGGAGATATTGAAGGAGAGCCTGGAGGAGTGCATGGGTTCGGGTTACTCGGGGGATGTTGGTGATGGGCGTGCTCGCATTTGCGAAGAGCCCACCCTTCCCAGACACCCTGCTTGGCCTGCGGGAGTTGAGGCGGCGTGGCCACAGGCTTGGCGTAATCTCTAACACTGAGCGCAGGCTTATCCGAATCACGCTTTCTGGTTTGGAGGATGTGTTTGACTGGGTGGTGACGGCTGAGGATACTGGTCACTACAAGCCCGCTCTCGACGCGTTTACGAGGGCTTACAGCATTATGGGTGTGAACATGGGGGAAGTCGTCCACGTCTCAGCCTACCCACAGTACGACTTGGAGGCGGCTTCAAGGCTTGGTGTTAAAACCGTGTTGGTGGATAGGTATGGCTACACTTGGAAACCATCTGTGAAGGATACTAGAGGCATAGCTCACACACTGGGCGAATAAATCTGCCTGTGAAGTGTGGATTTAAGTCGTATAATTCGTCACACGCCTGTCATGTCTCGGCGCATGTTTAAGCATGGCTGAATATTGGTTCTAGGTTGAGTCGCCGGGTTTTGAAGCCTAATATACCTCTAAGCGTTTGGGCTTCTATGCTCGAAAATTACGATGTTTTAAGGTACTACTCGTTCAGGCAGGCGCACACCCCAGCGGTGGCTGAGGATGGAACGCTCTACTTTGTCTCCGATATCTCTGGGAAGCCCGAGATCTGGTTTATACCAAGAGAGCACGCCTTCCCCGTGCAGCTCACGTTTCTGGATGGATATGTCTCGGCAATAAAGCCTTGGGCTAAGGGTTTGGTGTTCCAGTTTGACCCCGACGGCTCAGAGGAGCACAGGCTTATGTGTGTTGGGGGTGGGGGCGACCTCTCTTCACTGTCAGGTGAGCCTAAGAAGGGTGTGATATACAGGCTTGGGGGGGCGTCGGCTAATATGTTGAGCTATGCGAGCAATAAGCGGAGTGCACCCTTCTTCGACTCCTATGTCAGCATTGGGGGCAGGGAGGAGCTAGTGTTCGAGTACGACGGCACCACGCAGCCCCACGGATTTAGCGCTGATGGGCGCCTGCTACTTGTGAGCGTGTCTATCACAAATCTAGACAACGACGTCTATGTTGTGGACTTAGAGAGGAGGGTGTCTAAGAAGCTCTTTGAGCATTCGGATGAGGCTTTAACGGTTGAGCCAACGTGGGGCCCGGATGGCTTGGTTTACACGTGTACAAATATGGGGGACGAGTTTATGCAGCCAGTCGTATTCGACCCCTCCACTGGGAGGATGAGCTGGCTCTCGCGTGAAAGCTGGGACGCGGAGCACATCGCAGTCTCGGATGAGGGTCTCATCGCGTACACTAGGAATAAGGAGGGCTACTCAGAGCTCCACATAATGGATTCCACGCGAAAAGAGGTGTTTTCAAAGGGGTTCGAAGGCACGGTCTCCGAGCTGGTTTTTGCCCCCGGAGTGCTCTACTTCACGTATTCGGGGTGGGATACGAACACCAATATTCACGCCTTGGATCTCCCATCATTCTCGGTACGGCGGGTCACAAACGCTTCAAGAGGATACCTCGGCACCGTTATTAAACCGAGCCTCGAGGCCTACGAATCCTACGACGGGCTAAGGATACCCATGTTCGTCTACACGCCAGCCAGAGGGGGTGACGGTGCCACGCAACCCTACCCCGTCATAGCCTACGTCCACGGCGGTCCCGAGTCCCAGAAGAGGGTTGACTACGACGGCCAAATCCAATTCTTCCTCTCACAGGGCTACGCCGTCATCACACCCAATGTGCGTGGGAGCACGGGGTACGGTAAGAGCTACACCCACTTAGATGATGTTAGACGTAGACTTGACAGCGTTAAGGACCTAGCATGGCTAGTGAAGTGGATTGAAGCCGACCCACGCTTCGATGAGACACGGGTGTGCGTGATGGGGCGAAGCTATGGGGGATACATGGTGCTCGCGGCGCTCGCCTTTTACCCAGAGCTCTGGAGGTGCGGAGTTGAAGCTGTGGGTATAGCCAACCTCGAAACATTTCTACGCAACACATCCGTTTGGAGGCGGAAACTCCGCGAGGCGGAGTACGGCTCACTCGAAAAAGACCTAGACTTTCTCAGGAAGGCTTCACCGCTAAACCAAGCCCACAGGATCAGGGCGCCCCTCCTAATCCAGCACGGCTCAAACGACCCACGCGTACCCCTCTCAGAGTCGAAGGCCATAGTGGAGAGAATAAGAGCTCAAGGAGGCACAGCCGAACTAGTGGTATTCGAAGATGAGGGACACATGATTCAAAACATTCAAAACCGCCTAAAATGGGCCACAACACTCCGCGACTTCCTGAAAAAGTATCTATAATATTTAGCCTAATCGAGAACCCAAACATCCCCAACCCATAACCCAAGCATTCCAAAATGAGCAGAGTTAGGCAGGAGAGACATGAGATAGATGAATAGAACCACAAGCTCATCCTGAAGGACTTCGACGCTGAGCTTGAGTTTGCTGGTAGGTTGAGGTAGTACAGTGAGCAAGGTAGGCTAGAAATATACTATGACGGTACGAAAAAAGCGTGGTAATCACCCATCCCAGTTGAGGTGGGAGTTGGGAAGACCAAGACTGGCAAAAAGTCAAAATATATTGTACACGGTGAAAGAAAGTCAATATAGATTGAGCCTCCAAAGGGAAACATGGTAGCGTCAATGGATTTAGGTATAAAGGTTTTAGCAGGCGTACCTGTTAACGATGGCATGTGGCTACTCCACAAGGGTGTTAGGACTAAGGAGGATTACTTCTACTTTGAGAGAAGGATAGCAGGTATACAATCACTTGCAGTCAGAACCAAAAACATCAACGAATATGACGCATATCTAGAATTAAACAGGGATAAGAGAAGTCTCTTCAAGAAATTAACTAGGAGGCTTCTACGCCTGTACCGTAACTTTGCTCCACATCTTCTAAAGAAACTGTGCGAATTGGGGGTCTCAACAAACTACTCGGGGTACACACTAAGCATTGAACAGGATAAGGGTAACAAGTTCACGTTAAGCGTGTGGTCTTATCGCAAGTTAATGGAGGCAATTGAGTTGAAATCGCAGGAACACGGTATGATAGTGTACGTAATAGTCGAATATGATACCTTTAGGTATTGTGCTTTCCACGGCGTTGAAGCAAAAAGTCCAAGGGGAGTAGTTAACCGTCCACTAGATCATAAGCTACACCTCGATTTGAGTGGTGCTCTAAATATATTGTAGAAGGCTTCAATCATCATCTCAGCGGTGAGGAAACCTCTCTCATTAATCGTGGAATACAACGGAGTGGCATCCGTGAAGGAGTGTAACCTTCGATATCTCTTTTTGGGGAACCCTCGCCCTTTCTGAGGGGCAGAGAGGAGGTTATTAGAAGATGACTCGGCTATGTGCATAAGAATCTGCTAAAAAGTAATTCTTCCGACTGGGCATATTTGAACTGACTGTTGGTTATTAGGCCTTTAACACTTGGGTCGCCTACTTCTAGCGTGAGCTTCTTCCGAGGAGTTCTGCCTTAGATGGGTGGGGTGACTGGTGCTTTGGGAAGTCATTGATTGGTGCTTAACGGCCTCGGCTGAGACGTATTGGGTGGGTGAGAAACTTGGAGAGAGCTGTGAACAGCCCGCCCGCCGCCTCAAAGTATGGCGCGGTGGGAATCGGTACACCGTATGATAAGAGTATGTATATCCATATGGCTGCGCAGAGGATGGCTATCAGGCCGAAAGAGAAAACCCTGAACCTAAGCGATGCGAACGCGCCTATGAGGCCCAGCGGATACAGTAACAGAGCTGCCACGAGCAGAGGAGACACATTTATGGTGGTTAATGTGTAAGCGTATAGGCTAGGTGCATATAAAAAACCTGATGGGGCTAGTGCAACAACGTCGAGATAGTTTTGACTGAAGCCGTATTTTCCGTTGCCAATACAAGGGAGCGCGCCCGCCACGAGTTGTAAGATGGCTCCACATAAGGCTATAAACTTGTTTAGATTAGTCAAACTAAACACCACACCTAGTTTTGTTGGGTTATCAAATCCGCCATAGATAATCTATAACTTTAGGCTTGCGTCAATTGAGGCTACGAACGCTGTGTATTGGCCGGTGAGGCTGGTGAAGTTAACCACAGCCTCAGGGCAATTAACAGGAGTGCCTGTATGGCTATAAAGTCCTCCGCCCACTAGGTACCAGGTTCCCCCAGCAACGTTCACATTGTCATTGAACTGTACGTTGTCGAAGTAGCATGGATTCTTTATACCTCAGCACAAAATAATCGAGTAGTCACCGCTTCCGATGAATTGCCAGCAACTGCAAGCCGGGCTATAAGCATATTTCGCATAGTAGAATTTAATCTCAAACTGGGATACGGCCTCGCCTATGGAGTACAAGGAACCATAGGCATATATCTCCATCGATAATACGAACGTGCACCCGTTTATCGAGTTGGGTGAGCGAGTGACACCGCTACCATACTCCTTGTCATTCTGGGCATCAAAATACACCCGCGCATCCATACCAGTAGGAACAAACCAGCTTGAGTGGAAGATGGCCGCAAACTGTGCCGCTTCCCCTGTGGAGGTTGACCCTATCACGCAGTTTTCACGTAGAAGGCCGGGGCGTAGGTACCGTAGTGGTAGACACAGTAACCGTTTGAGGTAGGGTTTCAACGTCATGGTAGGGGGGCTGGAGTGTTAGTCCTCCTACAAAGAGTGTACCCATTAAAAACAACACAATAAGAATGTAAATGGTGTCCGGATTACAAATCCACACGCTTGGATATCACGTTCACCCGACGCTAATCCGGACAGAACCAGAATGTATGAGAATAGAAGGTAAAGCCCCATACGTTTGAATCTGCCCATAGGAGTTACGTCACCTGTAGTTCGAATGGCGTGTAGCTGACTACATATACTTGCCCCTGCTGCTGTAGTACGGCAAGTTCAAGCCAGTACACTCCTTGGGCCACGCCGTTCAAAGTGAGCTCCACCTTGGCCACTAAGTGACTCACGTTGGATGTCTCCGGGCCACCTATAATGGTATAGCCTAAACCGTGGGGGAGGGGGAATGGTTCTGTGCCTGAAAGTATTATGGATGGGTCGACTTGGGTTCCGTTTGGTTCAACGCCTATAAGAAAACTTCCCTTAACTGGGGATGTAATGTTGAATACCGCTGTGATAGTAGAGTCTGGTTGAGCCACCAGAGACGTGTTCAGTAACGCCAAAGAGAATTGATAGGTATTGACGACACTCTTAGGCGGGCCAAGGATACCGCTTGGTGCGGTTGTCACACTGTTCGGCGCTCTTACGGGAACCCCAGCGTACACAAACACCCACAACACTGTCACGGAAGCGATGACCAACAGGGCTACTACCACAAGCGAACTTATTCCCTTACTCCACGTGGGGGAATCGTGTATGAAGGGATAGCGAGCATTACGCTTCCGCATCTTAAAAATACACCAGCTAACCCTAAACAATGGAAATTTATCTATCCACAATTACTAACACATATATATTATGGATTCTAGCTATATTTGCAATATTCTGAAATTATTATATCATTATTTCATATCCTCGTCTAATGTGATTTATAAACTTTCCAAAACCTCGTCCCTCCCAAGCGCGGGGGTTCCAAGCCGGGAGCTTTAAACCGAACCCTTGTAAGATACCCACGAGTACCCGCGGTGCGCGGGGAATTCACGCCTGTGGACACCGGCGTAGGTCTCCGTAACCCTCCCCTTCAGTCAGTCAGAGGGGATGGTGGTCGAGCCTGTGTGGTGATTAAAAGAGGAAGCTCCCTCCTTTAGTAGGGTGTGGTTCACACTATAATGTCTGGATGACGCTTTTCCACGTTTGGAGGCCACGCTCACCGTCTCCTAATCCGCACATCATCACAGTATCCCGCATGAACGGTTAACATTGGTGTATTGTTGTAAGCACTTAATTGTAGGGTTGTAATCCTTAGGATTATGATCCTAAGGTTTGTAGATTGACGGCGAGAGCTAGAGCTGCTTAAGGAGTTCGCCTCACAGAAAGTAGCGGGGATCGCTGTGGTCTACGGGAGGAGGCGTGTGGGGAAAACCCGCCTACTCCTAGAGTTTCTGAAGATCAGGAAGGAGTATACGTTTTTGTTCCAAGAGGTGGGCAGGCTTCTCTGCTGAGAGGTTTCTCAAGGAGTTTGGGTGCAAGCCTCCCCCTAGGTGCTGTTTTCCGCGACCTCGAATCCGTGTTCGAGTACTTTACAGAAATGCTTAGCTAGGGTAAATTGGTTCACGCGTTTATGGAGCCTGATTAGAGATATCATTAAACTTTCCCCAAAAAATAAAAAAAAGAAGGGTTTTAGGATTGAGTGGTCAGGTCGACTGTAAGCGTGCTTCCGCTTGCACTATATGACGTGTGGTACAGGTTGCTCGTCTCACCTGTAGCTAGGTCAATCGATGTTCCATAGGAATTATAGAGTATGTAAACAGCACCGCCCCCTATGGTTGGAGAGTTGGACCCATACTGGTCACTTGAAAGGGAGTTGCCAACACTCATACTCAAACTCCAGATGTAGGGATCATTAGTGGTGTTGGTGAATGTAGCAGAAGACCCACCTCCATAGCCATAGGTCCCAGTGTATGTACCGATGAAATAGGCGTGACTGAAAAATATTGAAGCCTGCGACGTCGTGATGGTGCCCAGGTTAGTGTTACACGCGGAGCCAGTGATTTCAATGTAGTATTCATTCGCCGAGGAATCAAAGACTATGGTGCTATTGACGGTGTAAGTTGGGTAATCAGAGTAGGGGCAGTAATAACCCTCGATATCACCGTTTGGCCCGGTGCCAGTGACGAGTATCTGATCCCAAGAAGTACCAGTCCACTTCCAAAGGTCTATCTCGATACCAACATAACCATCGAAGTATAGAAGATCGGATTGCTCCCAGTAGCTAACTCCTCCACCTTGATACCACTGTCCGAGGCTTGTGGCCACACCATTGTTTTGCTGAATAGAAAAGTGGTTAGAGCCCTGCTTACTATCCACTACCTCAAAAGGCGATAAGGGTGTCACGTCGCTTATGAGCGCCGTACCAAGGCCAGCCTGAGCATTCCAAATCGCAAGATAAGAATTGCTTCCTCCTATCGAGTCTGGGGTATTGCCCGTTGGACCAGGTTGGGTCGGATTAGCACTACTCGGAGGTTGGGCGGATGGGACCGGAGGAATCAGCAGCGTTTTTGGCTGAGACGCAAGCACGGCGGGTGCAGCCGATGCGAGAACCACAGCCAAAAGCAGGAAGAGTACTGCAGAGGCTACGTATTTCTGCGCTGAGCTAGTTTTCACGCTTTTCTGTTGGGGGGGCGGTTAGGGATTCTTTATCATCCGTCCTGCGTACTGGTTTAGCCATAACGAACCTTATACCCAAAAAAGCTGCGACGACAATGAAAAGCCCCAAGACTATCAATAGATCCGCGTTTGACGTTGCGAAGGCCGGCGGCATATATTTTGGTGGTGGGGTAAGACTAGTGCTCACACTTGCCGCGCTCATATTTGCCTCATAATGTACCTTTATGGTTACTATTAAATTTTGCTGTAAGGGTTTTGGTGTTGTTCAGATGTAGCCACCCCCCCTTAGGGTTGGATTAGGGGTGGGTAGGTGTTTTAAAACCCTTGTGGGGTCGATGCCAGTTGTAGGTGGGGGGTGGGTGTAGAAGGCGTTAAGGGGGCGTCGAGTGGGTGTGCTTATCCACTCCAAGCGTGTCTGCATGTGTCCACGTTGTCTGAGAACACCCTCGTCCTCCTCTTACGTGGAGTGGAGTGGAGTGGAGTGGAGTGGAGTGGAGTGGAGTGGAGTGGAGTGGAGTGGAGTGGAGTGGAGTGGAGTGGAGTGGAGTGGAGTGGAGTGGAGTGGAGTGGAGTGGAGTGGAGTGGAGTGGAGTGGAGTGGAGTGGAGTGGAGTGGGAGAAGCGCTCCACCTTGCTGCTCTCACCGAATGCCTCATGGTGGTAGCTGAGGCCTAGGCGCTCAGTGGCTCACATACAATACCATGGGTCCCCACCCACCATGAACTCCGGCCTATTCTCACTCACACGTGCGTGGATAATGCTTGAGGAGATCGGAGATGATACCCTAATCGGTAAGGGAGAAGAGGAGAAGCTTGAGGGGGGATTAGCAGGGGGAGCTAGTAGATAACTTCCTTTTAGACCTCGAAGAGGAATACCCCGATGGCACGGACCTCGACTGGTAGATCACAGCCGTGAAACTGGTGAGTGGATAATGTGTGTGCTATGCAACGCTACGAAGTGTAATTGTCCGTGTGTGCGTGGTGGTAGGGTAACCGAGCAGACCGCCGAGAAAGAAGCCGTGATATCCACATGCCTTTTATGCAGACACTACATGTGATGATACACTTTATCTGGACACGATTTTTAAGCGATGACGCAAGTAAGTCTTTGCGAGGTTTTCATGAATGTAGGGGTGTTCATAAGCGCTTTATCAACTGGCTTATATTGGTGTTTCTGGGTATTGTTTTTGGCCTCTAATGGGTTCGGTTCCAGATGCGGTTTATGCTAAATACTACGCCCAGTTGGAGCTAGTAAGGAGGAGGAAGCCACTTATTCACCACATAGTTAACTACGTAGCTATGAATGATTGCGCCAACGTGACGCTGAGCCTCGGCGCATCACCCGTGATGACCCATCACCCCGATGAGTTGGAGGATATAGTTTCGAGCTCCTCTGCCGTATACGTAAACCTTGGTACACCCGATCAGGAGCGGCTTCACTCGATGCTGGTTGCTGTGAGGCTTGCTGAGAGGTATGGTGTGCCCGTTGTGCTCGATATGGTGGGCGTGGGTGCTACACGGTTTAGGAGAGCTATGGCTGACAAAATACTCAGCGGCGCTCGTGTGGGGGTTGTTAAGGGTAATGGGGGTGAGGTGTTGGGTCTGCTTGGTGGGGTTGGGGGTGTGCGTGGTGTGGACTCAGCGGTAAAGGTTGAACCCAGAGTGGCTGGCGAGGCTTCTGAGAAGTATGGGTGTGTTGTCGCGGTCACAGGTGTAGCCGACTATGTGGCGTCCCGTGGTAGGCTTTGTAGGATTAAGGGTGGCTCGGATATGTTTACGCGGATAACTGGCGCTGGGGATATGGCTGGCTCCGTTATCGCCTCCTTCCTAGCCGTTAACACTGATCCCTTCGATGCGTGTATTGGTGGACTCGCGACCTTCAAGGCGGCGGGTGCTCTCTCAGCGGCTAAGTGTGGTGGTCCGGGCTCGTTCCGAGCCCAGCTACTCGATGAGCTATTTAATTTTAGGGTGGATGGCTATACACATGTGAAAATATCTTTTGAGGAGGTGTGATGTTTGGAGCTACCCGGGGGAGTTTACGGTATAACATCTGCGGATTTCGGTGGTACACACGTTGAGGCGGCTAGGATGCTACTTGAGGGTGGTGTGAAGATCATCCAGTACAGGGAGAAGAACGCCTCCACTAGGAGGATGTTCGAGGAGGCTTCGGAGATCAGGAAGCTATGCTCAGAGTTTGGTGCCGTGTTTATTGTGAACGACAGAGTGGATATAGCGCTGGCCGTTGGAGCGGACGGAGTCCACTTGGGGCAGGATGACCTACCGCTTGCGGCTGCAAGAAGGGTTTTCCCCAATGGGATAATCGGTGTGTCCGCAAGGAGTGTGGAGGAGGCGTTGGCAGCGGAGGCGAATGGCGCCACATATCTGGGTGTTGGTTCAGTATATCTCACAAACACTAAGGCCGACACGAAGCTCATAGGCGAGGAGGGTCTGATGTCCATTCTGGGGAGGGTGAGTATACCCGTCTACGCGATTGGAGGCATCAAGCTCGAACATCTAAGGAAGCTTAAGGCGTACGGTGTGAAGGGTGTGGCCGTAGTGTCCGCAATCTTGGGGGACGCGGACCCAAGGGAAGCTGCGAAAAGGTTTGTGTCTGAGTGGATGGGTTGATGGGTGAATAGGGCGTGAAGTTTGGTTTAACCATAGCTGGATCAGATTCGGGGGCCGGTGCGGGTGTGCAGGAAGACCTGAAGACCTTCACTATGCTCGGAGTCTACTGTGCGACTGTGATAACCAGCATCACAGCGCAGAACACCTACGAGGTGGCCGAAGTGTTCAACCTGCCCCCAAGCATTGTTTCAGCCCAGATTGACGCCGTAATGCGTGATTTACCAATAATGTATGGGAAGACGGGTATGCTCGGTAATACCGAAATAGTTGAGGTAGTCTGCTCGAAAGTGGATGAGTACGGATTAAAACTCGTGGTGGATCCGGTGATGATATCCAAGTCGGGTGCACGGCTCCTGAGCGAAGACGCTGTGAAAACACTGGGAGACAGACTGCTTCCAAGAGCGCTGTTGATCACACCGAACATTCCGGAAGCATCAGTACTATCGGGAGTAGCCATAAGGAGCTGGGAGGATATGGAGGAGGCCGCTGACATACTCCTCTCATCAGGGTGTAGCTACGTGGTTATTAAGGGAGGCCACCTCGACGGTGAAACAGTTCGGGACCTATTTTGCTCAACCTCGACGAGGAGGTGGTTCGAATACCGGAGGGTGCACACCAAGAATAATCATGGGGCGGGGTGCACCCTATCATCCGCGGTGGCCGCGGAGCTCGCCAAGGGACGCCCGCCACTTGTGGCATACGCCAAAGCTAGGAGATTTCTACAGAGGGCGCTTGAAAGAAGCCTAAACATAGGAAGAGGGCACGGACCCCTTAACCCAATGTACAACCTGCCGGGGTTCAGGGTGAATAATGAGCGCTCCTATACAAGGGATTGGAGCGCGGGATATTGATTAGGGGTGAAAAAGCGTTTGTGGCCCAAGCTCACTAGTATTGTGCAAGGAATTTAGCGAAGCTTCTATATTGGCAAGGTGATTACATCTAACCAATACCAGTTATTTGTGTGCAAAATGAGGGGTGTCGGATAACTTTATGCCACTTAAGGCTGCCATCCTCCTAGGACCTGTTACCCCTCAACGCGGATGTGTGAGCGGGTTAATCTACTAGGTTAGGTGTTCTGCATATTTGGTCTATGCAAAGGGGATATCGTCATGAGTCTCTAGAGAACATACTATTTGAGTGGCTGGCACACGCCTTCCTCAATATAACTATACAGGTATCATTCCTCAGTAATCAAAATGCGTATATACATCTTAGCATATAATGAATACATATGAGTTCTGGTTCGGAGAGGGAGGAGGAAATCAGCGAGGGCTTGTTCGCTGGCCTCATAGAGGCTCTTTCAGATAAGCACAGCCAGCTCGATGTGCGGCTTCAAAACGTAGTTGTGAGGATGCCTGGCTCAAGGCTTGGCGTGGAGTTGAACGGTGTGATAACGCTGGCGGTGCACATGCGTGATCTGAGCGACGAGGAGAAACAGGCGCACATAGCTAGGAATGTTGCAGCCCTCAAAACATAACCCTTTTTCCCTGCTTTTACCCCAACTCATCATACTAGGTCTAATACATGCTTCAGGGATATGTGTACATGGTCTGTTATAGCCGACACACCCCTCCCAGCCGTCAGTATTGGTTCCCCGTTAAATAGTAGTGTGAGTCTCCAACCCGCCTCATTAAGTCTTCGGGGGAGCTTAAAAGACGACCTTAGACCAAGCAGCCGCCTGATGGGGGACATGCTCACACCTAATCGCTTAAGCGTGTCGGCGTGAACAGATATATCCCTCGTATCCCCGTCGAGCTCCACTATATCCCCAGCGACGCTGCTCACACTAACCCTGCCTCCCTCAATAGTCTTTAAGAGGTCGATGAATCCCTTGTAATTCAAACCCAATCAGTGGTTAATTGCTGCGCGGCGAATTAAAGATTATCATGGAGGCCAGCCTTGGTGTACCCGTGTCCTGAGTTAATTGTTGCTTTGTTGTTAGAGAGGCTTAATTCGGGGTCACACTTATGGGGTGTGAGTAAAGTGCTTGGGTTGGGTAAGCTTCCTAGTGGGCTGCTTGAGCGCTACGTGCTTGGTCGACTGGGGGCTCCATCAGGAGATGTGGTTTTGGGTCCCAAGGTTGGGGTTGACTTCGCGGCTATAAATCTGGGTAAAGGCTACCTTATAGTGTCAAGCGACCCGGTCACTGGCTCCTCGGAGCACGCTGGGTGGATAGCTGTCCATGTTTCAGCCAACGACGTGGCCACCAGTGGTAACCCGCCTAGATACCTCCAGATGGTTATACTTCTACCAGAGGATTCAGATGTGCGAACACTTTCACGAATCACTTCGGAGGTTGACAGGGCCGCCCGTGGGCTGGGTTTGAGTGTTGTGGGGGGTCACACGGAGGTGACACCCGGGCTTCGGCGGCCCATAGTGTGCGCCACGTGTTTCACCTACGCTGAAACCTATGTCAGCGCGGATCAGGCTAAAGCGGGTGATGTTGTCATTTTAACCAAGACGGCGGGATTGGAGGGTACAGCCATACTTGGAGGTGCATCCGCTAGGCGCCTACTGGGCAGCCTAAGCGTGGTGGGTGAGGCGGTGGAAGCCTACAGGAGTGGTGGCGTCCACGCAATGCACGACTGCACGGAGGGAGGAGTGCTCGGCGCCCTCTACGAGATGGCTAAATCCTCACATGTGGGCTTCAGGGTGTACGAAGAGAAGATCCCCGTGCACCCTTTGACACGCAGGCTCAGCGCAAAGCTAAAGCTCGACCCACTCAGGCTGATATCCTCCGGGTCACTACTAATCGCCGCCAAACCCTCTAGGGCGAATCAAGTGGTATCAAGTCTTAGGTCTAAGGGCTACTCTGCCACCATTATAGGTAGGTTCACACGTAAACACATGGTTGTAGTTCGAAGTAACGGAGCACATGAGCAAATAAGGTCTGAGCCGGTGGATGAGCTATGGAGACTGCAAGAACACATGAGGATAAACGGGGCGAACCATGGTTCCATAGCTGGGTAACCCAATAACGTTTTGTGATTAAAAATAGGGGGTTTTCGTGTGTGCTTAGATGTTTAGGCCTATTATGTGGTCTAGCGAGTAGACCCCGGGACCCGTGAGTGCTATGAGTATCGCTATCCCCAGTAGGAGTGTGTCGAGTTCGTAGCCACCCACATAGCCCTTGCTGACCGGTGGTTTGCTCAGTTTGGTTGCGTATAGTATTAGGTTGCCAACCATGAACAATGCGTAGAGTATTGATGCGAAGCGTGCTAGTAGACCCACTATGAGTGCTACTCCCCCTCCCACCTCGAGTAGCGCGACTAGGTCGAAGAGTGGCCCTGGTATCCCTAGCTGAGCCATCATCTGTCTTAGCTGGTTGCGGCTGGGTTGTCTGACCTTCATTGATCCGTGGACTATGTAGAGTATGCCGCTCACAGCTCTGAGTATTAGTAGACCTGCACTCTCAGAGATTCCGGCATCCATTATTATCACCTTTTTGTGGTTGCATAATACCATCTACTTGAAGAATGCTCATAACCATTAGCTGACCATTAATAAACCAGGTGGCGATGATGCAATCTGCGTCGAAGGTGTGCCCGATTGTTGCAACGATACACAGGATAGAAGCGAGTGGAAGCTCATCGTAATAAGGTATCTGATGGATAGGCCCCTCAGATTCAACCGGCTGCTTAGGCTCAGTGGGGCTGACTCTAAGACGCTGTCAAGGGTGCTTCGACAGCTTGAGGATGAGGGGCTGGTTAGGAGGGAGGTGATTAGCACGCGGCCGTTCGCCGTTGAGTACTCGCTCACCGAGCAGGCTCAAGAGTTGAGGCCTGTTATCGAGGAGATGCGTCGCTGGGGGGAGAAGTGGGTAGACCTTGAAGCCGAAGCACGGGAGCTGGCTGGGGTTATTGGTGATGCGTAGTTGGCTGGCTAGTGTAGGGTGTTCTTGAGCACGCGTATTGGGTTCTCCCAGAGCACTTGCTCCGCGTGTGGACCTAAGAGTTCGGCGAGCGTGGCTATTTTGTTCACGTTCTCGAAGCCGCTTGGGGTTTTCTCCACGCCTAGGAAATCTGTGCCGAGTGCGACGTGTTCCCAGCCGAATCTCTCCCCAACGTATTGGGCATGCTTTGCTAGGTCGTGGATAGATGGCTGCTCGCTCAGGGTGCTGTTTATGGCTGTTATACCCACGACGCCTCCTGTCTTAGCTATTGCTTCGAGTTCCTCGTCGTCAAGGTTCCTAACATGATTCTTCACACCCTTCGCGTTTGCGTGTGAGGCTATAACTGGCTTCTTAGAGGTTGAGGCCGCATCCATTGTGGTCTTCTTCCCAGAGTGGGCCACATCCACTATTATGCCCAACTCGTTAGCCACCCTGACCAGCTCCTCCCCGTAGCCTGTGAGTCCGTAGTCCCTCTTAGACATACACGAGGAAGCAAACTTGTTGTCGTAGTTCCATGTGAGTCCAACGCAGAGCACGTTGAGTTCACGTAGCATGTAAAGGTCGTAGGGATCCGTGAGCACATCCGCACCCTCTAAGGCGAGCACAAGTTTCAGCCCCTTCGAATCCAGGTCGCCGCTACCCCTCACGATCTTTACGTGACCCGAGCGCTCAAGGTAGAGGTAGAACTTTATCTGCTCCAGTAGAATCTGTATGAGGGGTGACGTGGACTTCGAACTGTGCCCGTAATTCTTCGTTAGAACCTCAGCTCTCTCATCCACCGTGTTTATGTGGGGGTAGAGTGAGCCGAACACAATGATGTCATCGCCAACACCACGAAGCATCTGAACACTCGACTGATTGGAGCCACCGATCACGTCCTCCGACTGAGAAGAGAAGGCTAAATCTTCGTGTAGGTCGACAAACCTCAAATGGTACACCTTAACACAGCACGATGACCCAGAATAAAAACCCATAGCCCGGTGGACGCTCGAGTCGTCATACTCACCCAATCTAGTGTCCCGCTAGCCAACAACATTATGGCCTACTTGCCTGAGAAACAAAGCCGTAGAGTGGCTTGGTGCTAACGTTGATTGTCAAGTTTTTCTAAGAGGCTCTGTGGGATGTTTACCTCGAGTGCTTTCACGTTTTCATCAACCTGCGCTGGGTTTGAAGCGCCAACGATCGCGGTTGACACCCATCTGTGACTGAGGATCCACGCCACCGCGAGCTCCCTTAGGTCTACACCCAGTTGCCCCGCTACCTCTCTATATTTCTCTACACGTTGGAGGTTCTCAGCTGTGAGCCACCTCTCACGGTAGATGGGGTTGTAAGCCGCCCTACTGCCTTCTGGTGGCTGGGCTCCTAGTGAGTATTTCCCCGTGAGCAGACCCCCCTGCAGCGGGCTGTAGACGGCCACACCCATACCGTGGGATTCACACCAGGGCGCCACCTCCACCTCTATATCCCGTCTGAGAAGGTTATAGGGTGGTTGAAGCACGATTGGTTTCTCAAGACCCAGTTCCTCGCAGGTCCGCCACGTGGCCTCCAGCTGTTTTACGTCGAAGTTCGAAACACCCACATAGCGCACAAACCCTTCACGTACAAGGTAGTCCATCGTGCGAAGGGTCTCCTCTAAAGGTGTCTCAGGGTCAAACCTGTGCAGGTAATATATATCAACATAGTCGGTTTGCAGGCGTTGAAGGCTTTTCTTGAACTGCCACATGATGTGCTTCCTAGACAGTCCACCACCTATGGGGTTGTTGGACACCACTGGGCTACCCACTTTTGTGGCAACCACGACCTCATCCCTCCTACCCTTCAAAGCTTCACCTATTATCTCCTCCGACTTACCCCCCGTATACACATTAGCCGTGTCAATCATGTTCACACCCAGCTCCAAAGCCCTATCAATCACCCTAATAGCGAGAGGCCTATCAACCTGAGTGCCAAAGTTGTTCGACCCCAAGGATATCTCTGAAGCCCTAAGACCCCAACCACCGAGACGTCTATACCCCATGACTAAAACCCATAAACTGGTTCCACAAATCACTAATAAGGTTTCCGAAGAAGAGACTATGAAACCCGTAAAAAACTCTAATAGAGTATTATAACTAAGCGCTTTACTTGATAAATTATAGATTCGTTTAAATAAAAAGTAGCGGCTCGTAGAGTTCAGCCGTGGTAATTTACATGAGTAGCATAATCTAGGGGTGTTTATTGAACATGCAAACAACTAAGAGAATGTTTAAATAGAGAGTTTCTAAATAGTAAAATATGGCGTTTAAAAGCCTTTGTGTTTTGGCTTTCCTAGGTGCCCTAATACTTATCTCACTAGCCCCCACGGCTTTGCACAAAAACAAGATTTAACACGGTTAATCCTACACCCACCAATTCCTCGGAGCGCTCCCTTAGCGTCTACCACTGGTGCCTTCGCCTTTGTGTCAAATTTTGAGTCAGGCGTTTTCCAAGGCTGGAGTGTAGTTGAGGGTAAGCAGCCTATAGTAGTGGATTCCCCGAATTATTTCGGTGAACCCTCGCTTGAATCAAGCGCGACGGGTAGGTCACCACAAGTGGATGAAGCCACTCAGGGTTTCATAACGGGTGACAACTTCATATCCTTCCAAGTCGCAATATATATGAAGAGTGGAAGCGGCTTCTTCGGGTTGTTCGGCTCAAACGGACCAGTGGTCGTGGTTGGCGTCGAAGATGGCTACATAGTTGCTGGTTCATCTCCGAGTAGCGTGGTGCGGGTTGAACCAATACCAGTCGGTACGGTTTACCCATCGGGGTGGGTTTACATAGCGGCCAACGTTTATAACGCCAGCACACCTTCCTCGCCAAACGTGGGGTGGGTGATGCAGCTATTCGTGGATAGAACCGACCAACCCGCAGCCAACATTAGCGTCCCCCAAGCTGGAGGCTACAGGGGAGCCATAATCTATACTGAAAGCTCCACCGTGTATTACACTAACATAGTGGTTACCACCTACGAGATACCCATCTATCTCCCGGGTTACAACAACATGATGGGTTACGGTCAGGGCTCGGGGTTGCTCGTAAACCTGCTACCGGCATTCTACAATTTGAGTGCGCTCATGGTGTTGAAGGATTGGTCCACACCTCAGCAGGGGATACTAAGCTTTCAGATAAACGCTATGAACTACTATGGAACCACTAGGTCCACGTGTGTTGGCTTCTTCCAGCTCGGCGTGGACTTGGATCCGAATGGTACGATAGCTCCCTGGTATGTGCCAGGTAAGAACTGCTTCGCGCACTACTTTATATCCTCACAGAACCCAGCGGTGCAGCCGGGTGTACCCACACCCATGGGCACCGTGCTCACCCTCACAATAGTCTACGAGGAAAGCCAAGGCGTGGTAGTGTTCACAATACACGACCTAAACACCTCGGCCACATACACGGCGAGCATACCCTATAATGGCACCCCCTTCTATGGGGCTTATACACAGCTCGAATTTCAGCCGTGCTGCAACCTATACCCAATCAACGAGTACATGGTCGACGGCGAACTCCAACAAATGCAGATAGTAACCCTAACAGGTCAAAGAATGCTTCTACCCGCAAGCTATATGCTCCCATTCACACTCGATGCTCCTCCCACTTGGAGCTTCACTTACTACGATGCTCAACAAGCGGGTTACCAGCAGATATCAAGCTGAACCAAGCGCGTAACTAATTCCCTTATTCCTTTTTAGCGCATATTAGGATTACCAGTTAGTTTGAAGTATTATGGGGGATGCTTAATGCGTGATACGGAGAGTCTGTTGACTGTATTCTTGCGGGTTAAGGAAAGAAATATGTGTCCCTTGAATTGTTAGGTTTTTGAGTGTTGGATTATCAATGATTGAAACGCGTGGCATCACCAAATTTTTTGCAAACGGTAAGCGTGGTGTTGTGTCCGCGCTGTGCAATATTAATATTCGCGTACGTCCGGGGACGCCTGTCGCCCTAGTTGGGCCCAACGGTGCTGGTAAGACCACTCTGATTAGGGTGCTATCCACACTTATTCTGCCAAGCAGTGGGGAGGCTTATGTAAACGGCTACAGTGTTGTTGACCAGCCAAAGGAGGTGAAGAGGAGTATTGGGCTTGTGACCGTGAGTGACAGGCTCTTCTATTATAGGCTTACAGCTATGGAGAACTTGGTGTTTTACGCCACGCTTTACAACCTTGGTTTGGGAGAAGCGAGGAAGCGAGCTAGGGAAACCCTGTCCATTGTGGGTCTAAGTGGATGGGCTGATACCAAGACAATGCATTATAGCACTGGTATGCTTAGGAGACTGGCTCTAGCAAGGGCTATCCTACACGATCCTCCGGTTATAATGCTTGATGAACCCACACTTGGTATAGACGTTGTATCCTCTCGGAATGTGAGGAGGCTTGTAAGGCAGCTCGGGGAGGAAAGAACAGTTCTCTTTACAAGTCACTACATGAAGGATGTTGAGGAGATAGCGGGTTACGTATACATCATAAAGGGTGGTAGAATAGTGGCTGAAGGTTCCCCGCAGGATTTAACTAGGCTAGTTGGTAGGGTGGTGGAGTTAGAGGTTTATGAAGATGAGCTACCTGATTCGTATAGGAGATTCGTGGTTACCTACAGGAATGGCCACGTCACCCTGCGTATACCTGAGAGTATAGTGGATGATTTGAAGGCGCATACAGTAGAGGAAAGAAGCGTTCAGCCCACGCTTGAGGATGTCTATGTAAGCCTTGTCGGCGAATCCTCGATGGATGTTAGACCATACCAGTTCAGAAGGGGTGGTACCAATGAGTGGCGTGCTGGCTAAACTTTACGCATTTCTCTACCTCAGGGGCTTCCGGGTTTGGGTTAGCTACCGCACACAGATGGTCCTGAACGTCCTAAGCTGGGTTCTACCAGTCTTCACCTACTACTTTGTGGGCACATCGCTTGGTAAGCGCATTACAACCTCTGTTCACATTATGAGCTACACTAGCTTCTTCGTGGTGGGCTTAGCTTTCCAGGGATACGTTTCATCGTCCATTGTAACAATCAGTCAAAGGCTAAGAAACGAGCAGCTCTACGGAACACTCGAATACTACGTGCTCTCGCCCGTCGGTGTCTTCGGCTTCCTAACATATTCTGCAGTCTGGGGTTTCACACTTAACACGCTAAACGCCGCAGTGATACTAGCTGTAGGAGCTGGCCTAGGCGTGTCTTATAGTGGTGCGAACATGCTTGGAGCCGCGATATTAGTGCTAATGCTTGTGGCGTCGACGTTCGGTATCGGTATGATGTCGGCTGCGCTAGTCATGGTTACAAAGCAGGGCAACCCCATATCCTTCTTCTTCTCAACATTCACAACACTCATGTCTGGCACGGTTTTCCCCGTGAACGCCCTACCCTACGTTGTACGCCTAGTGAGCTACGCTCTCCCATTAACATGGGCCCTTGATGGCCTCCGGCTAGCGCTACTACAAGGAGCCACTATCATCCAGCTCTCACCCTATATTACCATAATGGGTGTTTTCGACCTTGTCACAATACCGCTAGGTGCAGCCGTGTACAAGCTGTGCTTCGACTATGTGCGGCGGAAGGGAACCATATCACAGTACTGACAACCTAAACCACCTATTTCAATCAATGTTGATTGCAACCAGGACTAACATGTGATTTGTACGCGAGAAAGTTGGGATAACATGGTAGTGTGGTCTACTTGAAGCTCTAATGGGTGTGGTTAATTTACTGGGGAGCCACATCTATTCAGATATCGGGGGTGTCTGTTAATCGGGCTTTCTGATACGGTCCAGTTGGATTGATAAGTACTTAGTGTTTATCCTAACCGTTTAGCTGCTTCTTTTAAGTGTTTGAGCGGATACGGCGGCCGTCGCAACATAAAGGAGTAGGAGGATGTCATATAGTCCTGGAATATAGGGTAGTGCGCCATTGTAGTGCGTTAAACCAAAGAGGTAGACGGCGAACTGTGAGGGGGTAGCGAAGCCCACCAGTTTATATGTGGCTATATCTGCGACTTGAAATAGCGCCATGAAGACACTCCAGCCAGCCGCGGCGCCGATCAGTCGACGGCTAGATTTAAGGTAGACAAGTGGCGCTCCGACTATGTCTACTAGTGCGGTTACCAATAAAACGTACCAGTGCAGATAGTAAGGGTGGGTTGCGCCGAAATCTGTTTGCAGATTCTTATCTGTGATTAGGATGGCTAGCGTCACTATGAAATCCAGAGCTAGGAGTACGCCCACACCTCTCCTCCACAGCTGTGGAGTAGTGGACTTGGGTTGCTGAGCCATAACCCCAACATTCATTAAATATGTAATAAACCTTGCTGGATAGTGCTTTGATTAAAACCAAATCACACAATAGCTACCACTTATATAAACCAATATATCATTAGTAAATAATAGTTGTTATGGGAATTGATAAATATCGTTACCGCTAAGTATACTACTGTGGGAAGTTAGGCTACTCAACTGAGCTATTGGGAGATATTCAGCAAAGCTATGTTGGGTTAGACTGTTTATGGGCGTGATTGGTTACATTCATATGGGTGTGCTAATCCAGTATGTAGGGGACGTTGATCTTGGGTTTGCGTTGCTTATTGCCGTGAGTAACGTTTTTTGGTTGGTTCGCTCATAGTGGGTTATGGAGATCAGGGATTTCGAGGTATATCAGCTTGGCAGTGGGGTTGCGAAGGGTCAGACTTGGGCTTCTTCGGCCATAATACTCAAGGTTACCACGTCTGACGGTGTGGTTGGGTACGGTGAGGCTGTGCCAACCCTGAGGGTTCAACCTGTTATAGCCTCCCTGAGAGAGGTGGGGAGGGTGTACAGGGGGAAGGATCCTTTTAACTTTGAGCGTAACCGGTGGGAGTGGTACAAGCATGATTTCTACTTATCCGAGTCTTTCGAGTCAACCACTGCGCTCAGCGCCTTTGACACGGCTTGCTGGGATGTTGTGGGGAAAGTGTTGGGTGTGCCGATTCACGCGTTGATTGGTGGTTCATTCAGGGATAGGGTGAGGGTTTACGCGAATGGTTGGTATCAGGATTGCGTTATGCCTGAGGAGTGGTACACTAGGACTAAGGAGGTTGTTTCCAAGGGGTACTCGGCTCTAAAGTTCGACCCCTTTGGGGCGTACTTTGACTGGATAGACCGTGAGGGTATAAGGCTTGCTGTGGAGAGGGTTAAGGCTGTGAGGGATGCGGCTGGCGGAGGCGTCGACCTACTCATAGAGCACCACGGGCGCTTCAACCCCAACTCGGCCATAGCGGTGGCTAGGGCGCTCGAAGAGTTCGACCCACTGTTCGCCGAGGAGCCAGTCCACCCCGAGAACGTGGAGGGCTTGGCGAAGTATAGGCAGGCCACTAGGCTTAGGATTGCATTGGGTGAGAGGGTATTAACAAAACAACACTTTGTAACACTCGCACAGAGGGGGCTCGTCGACTTCTTCCAAGCCGACGTTGCAAACGTGGGTGGCCCAACCGAGGCGAAGAAGATGGCTGTGCTCGCTGAGGCGTACGGAGTCGAGATGGCATACCACAACGCGTTCGGACCAATACAGAATGCCGTGACGATACAACTGGATGCTTCGATACCCAACTTCCTAATTCAGGAATCGTTCTACGATTTCTTCCCGCAGTGGAAGCGTGACCTAGTGTATAACTCCACACCCGTGGTTGGGGGACACTACCAGGTGAGCAAGAAACCCGGCCTAGGAGTGGATGTCAACGAAAAGCTATTAGAAGAGCTCAGGGTTGAGGGTCAAGAATACTTCAACCCAGACGAACCAGTGTGGGTGATAGGCGGCACATGGAAGAACGCACGCTAAACAGAATCATACAGTGAACAGGCCCCCACTGAGCGTGCCGTTGGGTCGTATCTGGTTTAGAGTGAGACTACCATATACACCTTCAACTCTCACCTCCGAGTATATATCCTCGTTGGTGGTAACCATCCTAGGAGTTGCAGTATGATGTTCAGGGCTCTAATTCTCACTTGGACGTTGCTGGCCTTGAGGTGTGGAGGGGTGTTGATGGGTGCCTAGCCTCATCTTCTCTTTTTCAAAGAATTCGACGCCCCTCCTAAAGGTGTAGCCCATCATGGGTTCGAACATCAATGTTGCGGTGGTAAGCAGCATGGCAACGGAATAGATGGAGTAAAATGAGGCAAAAAGTTTACCTGCAAGAGTGGCTGGTGAATTAGAAGGTCCTTCACCAGTTGTGAGCATGGTGATATAGTAGAACGAATCCACAAGCGACCAGCCTTCAAGTAGATGCATGATAAAGGTGGCCATAACAATTGAGCCGAAGAAGAGCGCCAACGCCTGTAGACCCCTCTTTGAGAAGGGTGATAGAGGGTGCCTCCTGACCGACCTCAGAAGACGGAACATACACCTAGACTGGTGAATAGGCAAAAAAGCATTTTGGTTTGTGATTGTATGTAGAAATGGGGGTTAAAGGTTAGAGTGAGCTACCCCGCCCTCGGACGGTAGTTCTTTTAGTAGTCACTCTTTGGGTGGGGCTTTATACGCCCTCGCGGGGGAGGTCTTCCGCCCCCCACCAAACCCCATCAAGATAAACAAAAACTACAGCTCTCAGCTGAAAGTGAAGAAGGAGGCTTGCATCATGGTTTGCATAGTTTAGCCAAGCTTTAATACTACTAGCCTATACAATTGAATTGTCTATGGACACCGATAGTGGTACCCTAGTGGTGCTGGTCGATGAACACGATAGAGTTATAGGTAAAGCCGAGAAGCTCAGGGCTCACAGTGATGGGGGGAAGCTCCATCGGGCGGTCTCCGTGTTTATATTCAACGCTAAGGGTGAGACGCTTTTGCAGAGGAGGGCTGATGGTAAGTACCATTCTGCTGGTCTTTGGAGTAACACTTGCTGCACTCACCCGGCTCCCGACGAGGAGCCTGAGGTGGCTGCGCGGAGGCGGCTCAAGGAGGAAATGGGTTTCGATACACCGTTAAGAGAGGGTTTCGAGTTTATATATAGAACAGCAGTCGGCAACGGTCTCACCGAGTGGGAGTACGACCACGTGTTCTTCGGAGAGTATAATGGCGCTGTGAAACCCAACCCAGCGGAGGTATCAGACTATAAGTGGGTCAGCCTAGACGACTTGTTAGCAGATGTTAAAAGCAAGCCACAAAACTATACTCGCTGGCTAATCATACTCTTAAATGATCACCTCCAGGAGATAAAAAACGCGTTGAACAACGTTACTAGGAATACCTCAAAAACAACAATCTCCTAAAAAGAGTAAAACCAACTGCTGACCATTTCATGAGCTGTGTTATATGGTCTCTAGGGAAAATCGATTGAAGGTTTGACTAAATATTCAAAGGCTATTAAGCCAACTGTTTGTATAGTTTAAGTAGAATTTTGCTTACCCATGCGGATAAAGATGTAAAAATATTTAGAGTATTCGTGTTCCCACTGCTTTTTGAATAAACCACACACTTGTGTAAATAAGGTGCCACGTGGAATAGGGTTCGGCTGTAGTGGGTTACATGAATGCGGTAATCAGTCTATATCTATATCAACCACTATCTCCCTACAAACGCTTCTGCGCTTTCAATTCTGGCGTTTTCCGCTATTATTTATCAAGCTTAGTATGTAGTCGGCTCTCAGCGGCATCCGGTCCACCACTACGTTGTACTCTGAGAGAGCGTCTTCGACTGCGTTCACGATTGTGGGTGTGGCCGCGATGGTGCCGGCTTCACCAACACCCTTTACGCCGAGCGGGTTTCTGGGTGTGGGTGTCTCAGTTCTCGTCCACTCAATGTTCGGGAGTGTCTGTGTAGATGGTATAAGGTACTCCGCGAAGCTCTGGGTTAAGGGCTGGCCGCCCCCGTCGTAGGCCACCTCCTCTATGAGCGCCTGACCAGCACCCTGCATGATTCCCCCATGAACCTGGCCCTCGACGAGCATTGGGTTGATAACCCTACCTATGTCGTCCACAGCGAAGTATTTGAGCACTTCAACCTCACCCGTATCCCTGTCAACTTCGACCACAGCTATGTGTGTCCCATAGGGGAAAACATAGTCTGGTGGTGTGTACGCTGTGTATTCGTAGAGTGTTGGCTCTAGGCCCTCGGGGAGCTTCCAGGGCTTATACGCGGCGTCAGCTACCTCTTCGAACCTGACTTTCCTTGATGGGTTGGATTTTGAGTACACGAATCCGTCGCTGAACACGAGTTCAGATGAATCAGAGTCTAGGAGCTTGGAGGCTATGAGGCTCATCTTGCGCTTTATTTTCCTCGCTGAGAGGAGTGCCGCGGAGCCTGTGAGCGCAGCCGAGCGGCTCCCAGCTGTGAGCGAGCTCCAAGGTAGGAGGGCTGTGTCCCCGTGGCGCACACTCACTCTGCCTATATCTACGCCAAGCTCATCCGCCACTATCTGGGCTATAGGTGTATGATGGCCTTGACCGTGTGGGTGGCCGCCGATACTCACCATGACCTCCCCGGCGGGTGTCACAGTGACGGCGGCCGTCTGGGGTAGCCCCGGGCCGAATCCGCATATCTCGGTCCAAGTCGCCACCCCGATTCCCATGAGCCTCCCCTGGCGCCTCGCCTCCCCCTGCTCCCTCCTAAGCCTGGTATATGCGGAGAACTCTAACGCCCTCTCAAGGTTGGCTTCATAGTCAGCTAGGTCATAGGTGAGTCCTCCAGGCGTGGTGTAGGGGAAGGCCTCCCTAGGTATATAGTTGATCCTCCTGATGTCGATTGGGTCCATACCCAGCTTTCTAGCTATAACATTCATGGTTCTCTCTATAAGGTAGGCCGCCTCGGGTCTACCCGCACCCCTATAGGCGTCTTGGGGTACCTTATTTGTGAGAACAGAGTACACCTCCACCCTCGCGGCCTTGATGTCATATTCACCCGTGAACATCTGCGCTGTGAGTGTGGGGTTATCCAGGGCGCCTGGTGTGTTGTAGGCACCACTATCGGATATGATTTTGACTCGAAGACCCAGGATTCTGCCGTCCGCACGCACAGCTGCCTCAACATACTGAACCTGGCCCCTGCCATGTGTTGTGGTCACAATGTTCTCACGACGTGTCTCAACCCACTTAACAGGCCTGTTGAAACGTATCGCAGCGTATGAAACCACCACATCCTCTGGGTACACCGATATCTTTGAGCCGAAGGCGCCACCCATATCGGGTGCGATGACACGCACACCCGACTGGGGTAATCCAAGTATTGAGGCGAGGGTATCCCTGAGTCCGTGTGGGTCCTGTGTTGTGGCCCACACTTTGAGCTCACCGTTACCCCTATCGTAGGATGCGAGTATCCCACGCGTCTCAAGCGGTGCGGGGGCAAGTCTCTGATTGACTAGCCTCAGGCTTACCACGTGGTCAGCCTTGGCGAAGGCGTCTTCAACGTCGCCCACCGTGTTCACCGAGTGGTAGCATACATTACTCTTGAGGTGGTCGTGGACAAGGGGGCTACCCGGTTTGAGTGCCTCCTCCACGTCGACCACAGCCTCAAGCGGCTCATAGTCCACCCGCACGAGTTCCGCCGCGTCCTCAGCCGTGTATCGATCCTTGGCTAAAACAACGGCAACAGCCTCACCCACATACCTGGTAACATCCACTGCAAGGGGCCTCCTCGGGGTCGGCTTCTTCTCAGCGTCCTCATCCACGGTGGGGAGATTACCAACTCCCCCCAGGTCCTTCGCTGTGAGAACGCCGATCACCCCATCAAGTCTGAGAACATCACTCGAGTCGACTCCAACTATCCTAGCGTGGGCGTGGGGGCTCCGCACAAATGCAGCGTACACCATACCCTCAACCTTGAGATCGCCTATGAAGCCCCCAAGCCCCCTAACTAGCTTAAGATCCTCAACCCTCTTAAGAGGCTTCCCGACGAATCCCTCCTTTTCAGGCTTAGGCTTAACACCGCGGCGTTCCCCGACAACCACACTCGTAGCGCTCATATCCATCAACAAAGGATACCCCCAACATAATATAATTTTTCCTATCCGCGCCCCACCAAGTGTAAACTATACACACATCCTCATATTATTAACACCAGTTGCTCAGATTAGAGTAACAACACCGGTGTCAACACATAAAGTTATTTTTATCTTATCTGGGGGTTCAAAGGGGGCGAGGGGAAGACCCCACCCCTCCGCTCCGTGGGGGTGGGGGATGGATAGCCCCCTCTGTAGCTACTTTCCAAAACCTTAAGCAAGGATCCCAAAAGAATAAATACACGGCGGGAAAATACTCGGTGACGCGTGTAAGGGCTTACAGATTCAGAGCGTACGCATCAAAGACCACGGCGGGCGGGGGTGTTGGAAACCCAGCTTGAAGCAGCGTGTAAGCTTTACAACACGCTCCTACACGCTGAGCAAGAAGAGTATGAGGAGAACAAGCACTCAATGAGTAGAAACGAGCTTCGACAACTCGCCTTGGACCTGAGGAAGCGGAACAAGGAGTTTCAGGCGCTGCATTCGCAGGTTGCGCAGCAGGTCGCTGATAGGTTCTACGAGGCGCGTCAGAGGTTCCTCGATGGACTCGCGAACAAGCCCAGGGTGAAGAAGCCTCACCAATACCTTTCCCTAGTGTACCCTCAGAGTGGTTGGAGGCTTTCAAATATTAGGGAGGTTGGTCTCGGTAAAAACAAAAAGAGGAAGGCTAGGCTCTACCTGAGTAAAATCGGCTTCCTCATCTTGATAATACACAGGGAGCTTCCTTTGGAGCAAGTGTCCCAGGTGTGCGTCAAATTCAACCCCTCCGGTCGGATATACATAATCTTCTTGGTGGAGGAGGCTGAGTCACTGGGGCAAACACTAGAGCAACCCATGAACGCTGTGGGCGTTGACGTGGGTCTCACAAGGCTCGCCACTCTCCTTGGGATGGTCGCTTCCTCGGGAACCCGAGGCCGCTTGAGCGCTCTCTTGAAAGAATCAGGACGATACACAGGATACTTTCAAGAAAGAGGTTTCTCTCGAAGAACTGGTTTAAAACTAAGAGGGAGCTTGCTAAACAGCACGAGCATGTTAAGTATTTCAGGCGTGACTTGTTCTTTAAACTTGGGGTTCTACTCGCAGGGGAGTATGATGTGTTGGTGCTGGAGGATTTAAACGTTGAAAGCTTGATCCAGAAAGGCGAGACAAGGAAGAGGAGGATGCGGCTCCACGATTCCGCTTTCTCCGAGTTAAGAGGGTGCTTGGAGTGGGGGTTTGTGAAACGGGGAAAATCGTGCTCGCTGTATCCGCTTACAACACGTCCCGTGAATGCTTTCTCTGTGGAGGAATCAACAAGGGTTTAACCTTGGAAGACCGAGTGTTTCACTGCCCCCACTGCGGTTTCACTCTTGACCGCGACTTGAACGCTTCTCTGGTTCTTTTAATAAGAGCAGGGTGGGTGCCACCCTTCTGGTGTGCCTGTCTTTGAGCTTCCCCCAATACCTCCCCCACCCTTCCTTGGGTTGGGGAGGGGTGGGCAAGGTGGGGTGATGAAGCAGGAAGCCCCGTCCGTAACAGTAGATCAAAACTTTTGTTGATTTTTGTGATGCTTTTGCTATTATACCAGATTTTAAACCAGATTTTAAACGTGATCTTTGTCCAAAAACTTTAGGCAAGGCTAAGCAAGCCATCAAATTGCGCTGATTAACCTAAAATTATCCTTATTATGCTATAAAAATAGCGCTTTGAGCCAAAAATAACGCATGGTTTAAGCTAGTAAAGTTAGTTATCTCATTATGTTTAAAATAAAAGCTATCTGAAGATTGTAACGTATACGTTAGAGATTAACGCTTCAATCATTAATAAAAACTTCACGTACTGAACCGTTACCTTTTCCCTTTTGTAGTTCATAAAAACCCAGATGTTGTATAAAAGCACTGCAAGGTAGAAGTAAAGCTTCCTTAAGCTGTAAAGCTTTGACGTTGTCTTTGGCAAAAACTGGTTTATCATCCTGTAAGAAGTCTCTATGGCCCACCTCTTTCTGAATATCCTTCTTATAGCTTTAGGCTTAAGGTGGGTTTTTGTTGCGAAAACTGACAGCTCGTTTCTGTCTTTAACAGCTACAATCCTAACGGTTGCCTGTTCATCTGGCCTTTTCCTCTTGCTGTTCGTTTCGTAAATTAAGTCATCACCCTCTTTGAACTCCCCTTTTGCCCTCATTATGAAATTTATCCCGTTAGCGTTAAGGTAATTTATTATATCAACGGTGTAGTATCCTGCATCTAAAAGCAAAATTTTCATCTTTATACCAAGCTCAAACACTTTGGATAAAAGCCTCCTCACGTGTTCAACCCTACTTTCGTTATTTACAGGCGTAACCGCAACGGTTAACTTTTCATCTCCTATAACAACAGCTGCCGTTGCGAACTGATAAGCCCAGTTAGTGCCGTTTTTATGCTTAGTCCCTTTTACGCCTTCAGCGTTAACATCACCGTAGAACATTATGTCGTGCCAGTCCATGGCGACGATGACAGGTTTTTTTAACGCCCCCATTTCCCTCATCTTCTTTAATATTTCTTCATTGTACTTTAGAACGCGCTCTGGGTCCTGCTCTTTTAGGTTGTTCCTTACAGTTTGTCCGCATACGTCAATGGATGAAGCGGTCCCCTCAACGTAAGAGTTCGTTATTGAAGAAAGAACTATTACTTTCTTTATCGATTCGCTATCTCGAGCCTTTATATTCATAGCCTTGTTGATCGACTCATAAACATATAATAAGTACTTGTTACCAATGTTAGATCGCAGGATGCTGTTTATGGTATACATAACGTTAAACAGCCATCCTGCAATAAAAATTTTTGATCTACTGGTAAGGGCGGGGTAGTTCACGCTGATTAAACAGGAATTAGCTGTGAATATACCCTCAAGATATGGGTAACACAAAGTGAGCTATTAATTTTTAATGCCTAATTGTTGTTGGCTAAGCTTCCTAACAGATTTAACCGTGTTCTTTGGTGTTCTCTTTAACTATATACCATGTTCCCAGCGCTTTAGCGCACACCCTCCCATCAGCGTCTGCAACCTCACCCTCGGCTACCGCAAGTCTACCACCCATTCTAATGATCCGTCCAACCGCTTTAAACGGAGGCTTATGGAGTTGCTCTAGGAAGTTAACCTTTAGCTCCACTGTGAACTGGTCAACACCCTGGTTGCGTGATATTACGGCCAAACCACACACTGAGTCTAACACGTACATTATTATGCCACCGTGCACCATGCCGCCTCTTCTCCTAATCTCCTCACTCATTGGGAAACTTATCTCAGCGTAGCCGTCCCCGAGTTTTACCACACGGAAGCCAGCCTTAGCGAAGATTGGGCTTTCAGCGTACATGAGCGTGTTCAAGGCGTCCTCCACGCTTCCCCCGTTTCTCTTAGCCTCCTCTAATACCGACCAAATCGTACCCCTCCTCCTATCTCCACTCATCACACTATCACCCTATATCACTCGTTTTGAGAGTATGTCTCCCCAAGCGTCATCCTGCTCGGTGGAGCGACTCATTGATTATATGGTTACTTTGAGTTTTAAGAGTTTGTGTTGCTACACATAAACCTTAAAGGTTTGTCTTGGAGTTGGGATTAGGGATTTGAGCTCGAACCAGAAAATTCTTGAGGCAGTGGATATCTCGTATACATTCCAGAATGGATTCACTGTGTTCGACGGCGTGAGCTTGGATGTATATGAGAGTGAGCTCGTCGCCATCGTGGGCCCCTCGGGTGTGGGTAAGTCCACTCTTCTTAGGATTCTTGGAGGATTCATCCAGCCCCATAGGGGTGAAGTTAGACTCCTCGGTAGGAGGATAACCTCCCCTACACCTGAGATTGCGCTGATACATCAATCCATAGTCACTTTTCCATGGATGACCGCGCTTGAGAACGTGATGCTTTCGCTTAAACCCAAAAAGGTTCCGCGTGATGAAGCGAAAAAGGTCGCGAGGAAAATGCTTGAAATCGTGGGGCTCACAGAGTTCGAAGACCTCTACCCAAAGGAGATGAGCGGCGGGATGCGTCAGAGGGTTGCCATAGCCCGTGCGCTCGCCGCCGACCCAGTTGTGCTCCTAATGGATGAGCCATTCTCACACTTGGATGAGCTCACGGCAGAGGGGTTAAGACAGGAAATCTACCAGATACTCTTCAGTGTGAACTACCTTAAGGCGGTGGTTCTCGTATCACACAACCTTAACGAAGTTATAGAGCTAGCTGACAAGATATTCGTGCTCAACGGGTCGCCCGCGAGGGTGGTTAAACTCATACACGTCGACCTTGAGCGTCCACGTAACCCCAAGGATGAGCGATTCGCCGAATACTTGGATATGCTCTACAACTTCCTCACACCAGTGCAGAAACACGTTGCGCAGAGGTGAGCTGGTTGAACCCAATCGTGGTCATCACACTCGCGGTGCTCGCGACCACGGTCAGGGTCTTCGGACTCATAGGCCTATCAATTCTAACTGGCTGGCTTCTTGGATACTTAGCGGTTAAAGACCGTGTTTTTGAGAACACTTACGTGTCCGTGATAGAGGTCTTGGAGTCGGTTCCCGTCATATCGTTTTTCCCCGTGGTGCTCATATTCTTTATTGAAAAGATAGGCGGGCCTGTGGGTGTTGAGTTGGCCGCTGATTTCCTGGTGTTCACAGCTGTGGTGTGGAACATTTGGATGGGTATCTACCAAGCGTTCAAAACGCTTCCCAACGAGATTTTGGAGGTCTCACAGAACTATAAGCTGGGGTTCCTTGAGCGTATGAGGAACATATATATCCCGTTTTCGCTTCCACGCATATCCGCGAACCTGTTCCCAAGCGCTGCTGACGGCTTCTTCTACATCACTGTGAGTGAAGTGATAAGCGTAGGCACAACTAGCTACTCGACCTTCGGTATAGGCTCGGTTCTACAGTCGTTTACGGCTTCAAATCAGCTCAACTATGTGTTCTACGCCATGCTTATAATGGGTGTGGTGATAGTGGGTGTGACGCTAGGCTTACGGGAATTCGCGAATTACACTGTCTCCAAGTATGCTTTGGATACGGACACGCCGATAACTAGGAGGGGTAGGCCCCGCCTCAGGTACACTGTGAGGTTCTCAGCGCTGCTCAGCAGGAGCGCGATTCAGAGGCTCTCATCATACACTCGTAGACAAATCCTAGGAAGCATCAGGCTCCGTAGAGGTCAGGCTGAAGAAGCACGGCACGTCGTGGGTGGTCGCAGGTGGAGTCTGGTAACAAAGCTTGTTGGTATTGTCATCCTCGGCCTACTCGTATGGGGGATCACGGTCACCCTAATATCAGTTCCCACTAAGACTTGGATGCACGACTTCGCGAATACGCCAAACATAGTGGTGAACATGGCTTACGACTATCTCCGCGTGGGTATCATCACCTTAGTTTCCCTCGCGATCACGGTCACACTGGGGTATCTATTGGCCGTGAACCATAAGGCTGAGAGGGTGGGGGTGCCCCTTATACAGGTGCTCTTCGCGTATCCCGCGCCTCTTTACTTCCCACTCCTATTCGCCTACACACTTCCAGGCGCAAGGAGCGTGTTTGGACCGCTCACCTCAGAATTCTACGTTATACTCCTAGGGTTCATAAGCACATTCTACTATGTTTTCTTCAGTTTCTGGATGGGTGTCAAATCCATTCCCCACGAGTACTGGGAGGTTATGAGGAATATGGGTATGGGGTTCATTCAGAAAATGCGATACATTATACTGCCCGGTACTTTCCCCTACATTATTGCGGGTATTAGCTCGACGATCAACAGTGCTTGGGGGGGTCTGATGCTTGCCGAGTATTGGCCTGGCATATATGATTCTCATACTCTCACCGTTAGGCATGGTCTCATGAAGCTTTTGGATGTTAGCACGGCTGGCGGCGACCTCGCGTTGGCCGCATGGGCGAGCCTCATATTCGGCGTGGTTGTGGCCGCTTACTCCATACTGTTTACTAGGAGGATGCTTGACCTTTCACGTAAACGTTATGTGGTTGAGGAGGGTATATACGCGGCGTAAGAAAGCTGGTAATGTTTATATAGCTGGTTAACTTATTTAACTACGGTGTTTTTGCTTGGAAGTGCGATTGGTATCACATGTGCTTAGAAGTAAGCCCACCCTTGAAGGAGCGGGGGTAAGGGTTAACAGGGCGTTCGGTGGACCCGACCTCGCATACCTCTTCGACCCATTCCTCCTACTAGATGACTTCGGCTCAAGATACCCCCACGAGTATCTACGGGGCTTCCCTTGGCATCCGCATAGGGGTATAGAGACAATCACATACCTAGTTAAAGGCGAGGTTCACCATGAAGATAGCACAGGTACCAGGGGTGTGATAAAGACTGGCGACCTACAGTGGATGACCGCTGGAAGCGGTATCTTCCACTCCGAGATGCCCAAACCCGAAAAGAAGAGGGTCGACGACAGAGATATAGTCGACCCCGAGGTAAGAGGCTTCCAGCTCTGGGTTAACCTCCCAGCTAGCGATAAGATGACCGACCCAAAGTACAGGAACCTTGAAGGATCAAACGTCCCCCAAGCCGAGTTGGATGATGGAAGCAGAGTGAAGATCGTAGCCGGTGAAATAAAGCGGATACCAAGGCTTGGATCAGTTAAGGGCCCCGTGAGCGACTCACTTGTGGATGTAAACTACTTGGACTTCGACATGGTGGAGAACACCCAGCTCGAGTACACGGTGAAGGATGGATACACAGCCTTCGCATACGTTGTTGACGGAGAAGCATACTTTGACCCCAAAACCCAGGAGCCAGTGGGGCCAAAAAGCGTGGTTCTCTACAACTATGATGGGGACACAATACGGATAAGAACCCAGGAATCCAGAGCACGCTTCCTACTAGTCTCAGGGAAACCACTCAACGAGCCCATAGCTTGGTATGGCCCAATAGTTATGAACACGAACGAGCAACTCATGCAGGCTCTCCGAGACTTGCAGACGGGTGAATTCGTAAAGACAAAGGCAACATCATTCGACTACATAAAGTACTAGTTAATTGACATCTCTAGATTATCGGAGAATTTGCATTGCTTTGTCAACTTTACGCAGTCGATAAATTAGGCTGTCCGTTTTGTGGATGGATAATAGGTAGGCTGGGTGATCGAGATTATCTGTTTGTTGGGTTTACCTTGTTAAATCTGAACCTCCGTTGTTCTTATCACGTATTCCTCGTCGTCCTTAGCTAAGAAGCCAGAATACACTCCCCACTCTATAAGTGTCAGCTCCAAATCGTATTTACCTGAAGGTGAAACGTAGAGCTGTATGCCCTTCTCGCGTAGCCTGTCAAGTAACTCTTCGGGGGTGAACCTTCTAAGCTCTGATGCGGTCTTAAAGGGCTCGGCCAGCTTAAGAGACCTGCGGATAATCTCCTTCCTCTTCTTTAATCCTGACTTAACGAACTCTATACCCTTATCCGTAATCATGATGTCACCCTCACCAATAGTGACGAATCCCAGTGTGTTAGCGGTATAAACGATGGGCATGAGGTCATCCAAGTCTACTTCTAGCTCCTTCTCAAGAATATATAAATCAGTCTTACCGCCAAAGGTATTCAAGATCACATAGAGCAGACCAACTAGGTCCGCCACCCTCGAATTGGGGTGAATCGTCAGATTACTGCTCATTCTCATAACACTCTACAACCATGTTTATAGACTTTTTGGAAGATTCCACACAGTATGTGCAAATAAAATTCTTTAGTTAATCCCCTTGTTGTGTGTAGAACCAAAGACCTACCCTTTTTTATGTGTTACTTAAACCCAAGGTTCACTAGGGAGTCGACAAAAACCTTTAAACACTCAGCTAGCAGATCAAACAAGATACTTAACAGTAGCCAATTTTAGGATTATTCTATTTTTATCTCGTAAATATGATACCGTATTACTCAGTATTTTATAGTGTACTTAAAGTATTCTTATGTATATCGATTAAGTCTCCTACTAAAAACTATATCTATAAACAAAGGGTTGTTTTATTCAGTGCGTGTTGATAATGGTGAATGGTGAATTCTATTGGTGGGAATAATTAGTTACCTAAAAACCTAACAAGCGTTTTTCTGAAAGACTTAACAAGGCGCTTAAACATGGTAAATTCACGGAGGAGGAGAAGGTTATAATTAGGGGGAGGCCTAACCCTATTACACTAGAGGTAATGGAGGAGTATGGTGTTACCCGATGGTCACCGGAGCTAGAGAAAAAGGTGTCAGTATGCGAAAAACTTCTGATTAGAGGCGTACTCGAGGACAACGCCCAGCTTGCCGCAATAGCCCACGAGTGTTTAAAGGTACTAGCGTATACCGAAAACAAATTTGCAAAGAAAATCGAAGAAGAGCCAAAGGGAGAAATCCTGATAGACGCTTAATGCGCTCGGCGAAATTTCTACCGTACACCGATTATTATCTCTTTGTTATATTAACTTCGCGCCTCCCGGAAAGATGCGTCAAGATAAAAAGTTTTATACGCTTGGACATCAAACCCACTCATTCCTAATAGGTAGCCTCACTATAATAATGAATAGCTTTATGCTGGTCAATATTTTTCTTAATCCAGCCAAGCTCACTGGTATCATTAGCAATGAAAAATGGCTCTAGCCCCATTAACGTGTAATCCACATTTTTAGTGTTGCTTGATCTGGTGTTGCATAGAACCGTATACTCTTTAATCCATCCATGATGATAATTTATACAAGAATTGCCTGTGTCATCACTTGAAGGGAAGTTATGGAATAACACTGTTTTTACTCAAATTTTTTAGTGATGAGATTGGGTTATGCGTTGCATTTAAGCATGAACATAGAATTTATATATGTATAATATGTGAGGTATAAGTGCCTAATGTATCCCGTAAGCGGGAGGAATATCTGCATCCTAATAACAAAAGGAAGGTATCGTTTATTCTCGAGTCGCTTTTGGTTGCAACTGTGCTATCACTGTTCATAGTTGGGATAACATTTGTTCTTGTTCCAGGCACTGTAACCGTGAAAACCCTGCTTAGCCTAACATCTGTGACCCTGATCTACCCCGCTGTCTACTCGGTTGCTAGACGAACCGAACCCCGCTACAGGTTTAGCGTGGAATCCACGAAACAACCAGAAAGTTCAAACAACCCTCTAGCTGACCAACGCAGACAGCGACGTTCGTCAACCGACCACGAGGGATCCGACAAATGATATTTCAGAACCATAATTTTTACTTTTAATCATAATGTATATGGTAATACACTCTACTTCTTCATGAGAAATTCTCGATCTACTGTTTAGGGTGACTCCCTCGGAAAGTGTTTCCCCGTCACCCAAACGGTAATTTTCAAAGTATATCTTAACTACGGCTGCAACTTAAGTATGCAATAATAAGCACCCATGCTAAGAATTAAAATTAATAATACTATATACTATATTATTTATTCTGTACCTTTAGTTAAATGGGAAATATGTCGTTAATCTTTTATATAAGTAATAGTTTATCGGTTTAACATGCGTAACCTAGCCTTAATCATAATAGCGGCCATAGCCATACTATCAACCGTGGTATATGCTTCAAGCGTATCAGTCGCCACACCAACATATCAGGCGCAGAGCGGTGTCTACTACCAGGTCACAGGCAACATAGGAGCCCAAGGCTTGGGCTTCACAGTAGCACAATCGACGAGCACCGCATCAGCCCAGCCGTGCACGTGGTCGAGTGGCAGGGTTTGTACAACCGCAGTAACTCCAGGTCACTGGGTGTACACCGTCAATATAACATTGGAAAATGGTGTTACACCTGACGCGACATACAAGGTGACCGTGAGCTGGGACACGGGTTCTGGGTATGTCCAGATGGGGAGCCTCACATTCACTGCGCCATCAACAGTAAAAGCTGGGCAAACCATGGACTTCGTGTTCGACACAGGCTCCACAAGCTTCAATGCGACAGTGGGCATAGTGATTACAGTAGCCTGAAAAACCTTTAGAAGACACGTGGAGTGGCCGCGGTAAAATGAACCAGAAGAGTTTGGGGGTTGTGGCAGTCGCTCTTCTTTTTGCTTCTATTACAATATTTGCGTACGCCTCACCTTTGGCCGTGTCAACATACACAATTCAAGCCCAAAGCGGCTACCTCATAGATGTGTACTGGGAGGTTGCCCCCGCAGGGGGGTGCGGTGGGCCGCCGCTACAGCCAGCGCTAAGCGAGACCTACCCCACCGCGAAGCAGTCGCGCAGCTACCCCCTCGGTGCGGCGCCCACATGTGTGTGGGGACCACAGTACACCTCCACCGAATCGTACACGGGTGGTCCCTGTCTACTCGTCATATATATCAAAGCAAAGGGGGCGGCAACCGTAACATACGCCTTGGAGATCACCAACAACAAGGGCGTAGCCATAACTACCGTAGCCAAAGGTACATTGGATATAGCTTCATCCAACACCCCAGCCGAGTACACGTCCGTATCCACATGCGTGGGGTTCACCGCCCAAGCTGGGGACTACTTGGTGCTCAGCCTAAGCGACCCACCAGGACCCGGGCCGGGGCCGGGTGGGAGTGTGACCGTGTACTTCGGACCCACCACCCCAACGGATGTGCAGGTGACCCAGAGTGCGGACACGGCTTAGCGCCGCCCTGATCGTTTTAGGGGTAGCCCTAATCACAGTGGGGCCACCCATCCTCCTACATACGGCGGTGTACCCCGTGGCCGTCGTAAGGGGAAACAGCATGTTCCCCGTTCTGCAGAACGGGGAGCTCGTGGTGTTCCGCGGGGTGGGTGACCCCTACAACATTGGGAACGGGACCATTATAGTGTTCGTGGAGGGGGGTGCGCCCGTGAACTCGCTCAACTACCTTGTGAGGCCCGTGGTGATACACGAGGTTATCGGCAGAATAGTCAACCAGTACGGCCGCGTCTACTATGAGACAAAGGGTGTGAACAACCCCTACCCTGACCCCGGCCTCACACCCGCCTCAAACGTTGTGGGCACACCCGTCCTGGAGGTGCCCTACGCCGGGTTCATCCTCCTCTTCTTCTCCTCGCCCGAGGGCCTCGTGGCGCTCATCGGCTTCCTGACAATATACTATGTGGAGTCAGATAAGAAGATAAGGGATAAGGAGAAGCTTAACAGGGCGCGCTTCCTAGTACCGTTCGTGTTCTTGAATCGGGGTGGTAAGCTCTCGAATGACGCGTTAATCCGTCTGACCTATTTGGCTGAACACTGCGAAGACCTCGCTAAAACAGAGTTGTGGAATAACGCTGCACAGTGGCTTGCCTACAATTTGAGGAGAGACTGGATGTACCGCGTCACGAAGTGCGACGAACACGGGGATGAAGCGGCTGAATTCTACGGTAAGGGTGTGCCCACCCTCAGAATATGCGTGAAGGAGGCTGAGGATATACTCAGAACAGACCAAGCTACCCCACGTAGCACGACGACCACGAACCCCTAACCCCTAACCCCCACCCAACCAAAATCACAAGGGTGTGTGATGCCCAAGGTATTACACTGAATATGAGGAGCCCACTACCTCATCCCTTACAGGGAATCAAAATCGCTTTTAGCCTTAACTCTGATTCAAATATAGATTTTTTGATTCATGGTTTAGGTGGGGTAGCCAACTTAGACTTCTGTAGCGTAGGATATTTCGATTTTCTCGCTCCTAAATATGTAGTGAGCCAGTCTTTCTGCTTCCTCTCTGAGCTCTAGGGTTGGATTATTGTGTTTGAAGAGTTGAATTCTGAGTTTCGGTGTTCCTCCTCCTTTGTTTATGGCGCTCCATGTCCCCTCGACGAAGCCCCCGATAAGTACGGTCCCAGGCATACGGGGTGTACCCCTTATTACTCGGGGTCTGATGGATGGGTCAATCACCCTGTCACGGTTTCTGTGTGCAAAGAGTGTGTTGTCATAGTCTGGGAGAAACCTTACTGGTGCTGGGGTATCCTTGTCAACTATTTTCGAATCTCTTGTGTCGAATAGCGTCCGCCCAGATTGATCCCTATAGGCTAGTAGGTTCATCGATGAAGCTATATTCCTGAGTTTAGCCGTGTAGGTCAGACCCGACCATGCTTGGAAGTCGGCGAGGCTCGCTGGGCCGAACGCTTTAAGGTATGAGAGGAAGAGGGAGGCTAGCGCCCCATCTATGCTGGCCTCGTCAGGTATCTCAATCCAAGTGTAGCGTGGCTGGTTGGGGTAAGCCCAGCGTTCAGGGGAGGGTACCTGTATGAGTGGTAATAGTAGTCTTGCTGCGATGCGAGGGCCTCTGGTGGTTCACCTTTAAATCTGTGGGTTAGGCGTCTTCCCATCTCCGCCCTCGTGAGTGGGCCGTCCATAAGGATGTTTTTCACTTCGTGGCTGAGTTGTTCAAGGCTTATCCTGTTTAAGAGCCCTGGGAAGAAGGAGTTTACCACACGTTTGAGTACCGGCTGCATCAGCGGTCTCCACTCCGAGTAATCCTCCTTCTCTACTATATGGAGCGTTCCACGCATCAGGCTTGCGCGCACCATCCTCCCATTGAGTATGGATCGCCTAAAGGCTTCCTCGGAGAAGTCTGAGACTCTGACCCAAGCGCTGAGGAACGCGCTTGAAGCGTACTGGGCGTTCAGACCACACATCCAGGAAGCTAGACGCTAAGGTCTATCAAGACGTGAACCCCTAAGTAGAAATTGGCGTTCAAGCAGTGTGCGGTTGAGCTCAAACACCCCCAAGCTCCCAGCTACTTCAACCATACCTCTACTTTCACACCCAACCTTATAAAGGGTTCACGCTTAACCGCTTTGTAGTACGGGTTGAACAATAGGTGGATATTATAACTCAATGTTGTTTCAACGATGCTTTACGGATTAGTGTAAAGTGAATGTGGTATCGGGGTATGGAGATTTGTAATACGGGTTGTATCCTGGTACCGATTCTCCACGTTTGGCCGCCACCTCGACAACCCTAATTCGGGCACTATCATTATTGATGTGCTGAGTTAGCTTAGTAGGCGTGGGGGTATGTGTTGTTTTTGTATTAGGTCGAACACGTTCTCCCTTTGCCTTATGATTTCGGCTTCACCGTTTTTCACGAGCACCTCGGCGGGGCGTGGTCTATTGTTGTATTGGCTGCTCATGCTGAATCCATAGGCGCCCACGGTTGTAACTACTACGAGGTCTCCGGCCTCAACGTGTGGTATCCTCCTATTCACGGCGAGCATATCGGTGTTCTCACATATTTGCCCCGTTATGTTGACAGTTTGAGTGAGCTCCGCCTGATTCTTACCCAACACGTAGATGTGGTGGTAGGCGCCGTAGAGCATTGGCCTTATGAGTGTGTTCATACCGATATCTGTGCCAACGAACACTTGGTTTGAAGTTTTCTTCACGTGGTGAACCTTCCCGATAAGTATCGTGGTGTCAGCCACTAGGAACCTCCCAGGCTCAACTGTGAGGTAGGGTTGGCCGCTAAGCCCCCCACCTTCAAGGTGATGGTTAACAGTTGAGCACACAGCCTCGGCCACCCTTTCTATGTCTAGCGGCTTATCCTCGGGTCTATAGGGCACACCGAACCCCCCACCTATATCTATGAATTCGAATTCGACGCCGAGCGTGCGTGTAATCCTCTCACCGATTTCTAGCAGCTTGGATGTGGCCGCTGGGAAATACTCTGGGTCAAGCACGTTTGACCCCGTCATCATGTGTAGCCCGAATCGGCGTACTCCCGCCTCCTTAGCCATCCTATACCCGTCGATCACCCTTGCTTCTTCGACTCCAAACTTTGAGCGTTCGCCTCCAACCACGAGTCCGGGGTGCGAGCCAGCCCCGACGCCGGGGTTAACCCTGAACGAGAGCATCTCAGGGGTGCCGTGCCTCAGTAGTCGCGGCAACAGGTCCACGTCGTCAAGATTCACGGTGACGCCCGACTCGAGCGCTTCGCGTAGCTCTTCGTCAGAGTTATAGTTACCGGTATAGATTATGCGGCTAGAAGGTACGCCGGCCATCCTGGCCAACGTTATCTCCTCCATGTTTGAGCAGTCGGCGCCCGCACCCTCCTGTCTCAGGATGCTAATGACCGAGAGGTTGCTGTTCGCCTTAATAGCGTAGTTAACCCTGAACTTAGGATACCACTTCTCGAAGGCCGCTCTGAGTCTGCGATAATTCATCCTAAGCCTGCCCTCATCAGTCCCGTAGAGCGGTGTACCATACCTTTCAGCCAACTCTTCGATTTCAACTCCCCCAATGGTGAGGGAGCCATCGCCTCCCACCTCCAAAGGGGGCATCAAAGACGTCTTACCCCCAACTCTGAAACTTACACTCATAACACTAACTTTGTAGGTCACGTGTCTAATAATACTAGCGACAAACAATACCCACAAGTATAGCGGCTGTACCCCCAGCTCGCCTTAGGCCGCTATAAGTAGACTCAGCAAACCTCGACTAATGCTGTGATAGTGCGTGCCGAGCGGTGGGATAATACATGTGTAAACCTAGGCGTCAAAGGCGCTAGCTAGGTGAGGTGCGATTTGAACCCTTATCATGGTGTCGGTGCACCTTTATACAAGTGGGGGAAGGGTAACTCTCGGCTGGGTTTGGCTATAGCGTTTGTATCTCCCGCTCTGTGCTTAGGCGTATGGTTCAAGTGAGGATGAAGATTGGCTTGTTAAGGCCGCAAGAAGCGTGTTTATGTGCTCCCACTCAGCGTCCACTGCCTTCGCAACGTGTGTGAGTGTGACCAAACCCACTAGCTTGTTATCCGAGACCACGGCTAGACGTCTCACTCCCTCTTCAGACATGATCTTAAGAGCCGCCTCAACTGGTGTGTCGGGTGGAACCGCGATGATCGGCTTGGTCATCACATCCCTCACCGGCGTGCTCCTTGGCGGTAGTCCTCTTGCAACCACTCTCCGAACTATATCCCTCTCGGTGAGTATACCCTCCACGACACCTTTAACTTCCACAAGAACACACCCCAAGTCTCCTCTACCCATTTTAACCGCAGCCTCTTCAACGTTTACTTCCGAGTCAACTACAACCGGATTACTACTCATCACATCCACAACCCTAACTTCACTTATAGGTCTCTCACTCAAAACGGAAAACCTCCATCTTGGCTCACCTATAGAAAAGCCCACCGAAACATAAATGTGCACAATGGTGTCTGGATAGGCCGTCATGCGTGACAACTGCACTGCGTGTACCACTTAAGGAACGGCTCTAGATAGTCTGGAGTAGTGTAAAGAGTGTTTTTCTCAGGGTTATGTTGTAGAATGTCTTTGCGAGGTTCTTAAGATTCCCAAAGAAGCGCTCAACAGTGCTTCGTGGAATTAAGGTCTGAGGGGCGTGGTTTTGGAGATCTGCATCCGCGAGTTGCGGAGTCTTGGTATCAGGATCCTCGGTGGGTGGGTATCGCGGATACCCACGGAGACATCTCTTTCCTCATCTGCTCAAACCTGAGAGCGTTGTCAGTGGTTCTCCTCAGCGAGTGGTACGCTGAGCCAAGCTGGCCGCTACATCTCCCCGAGTGTCCTCAGCCATCCAAACGTATAATGGTTCACCGTTGTACTACACCACGGTCTCATCCACCACAATGATGGAGGGTTCCTGCATCCCTTTATAACCTCGAGTTTTTGCCTCCGAACGCCGTAGTCAGCAGTTTCAAAATGGATAGGTTTATATGGATTTCTTGATTTGGATGATCCGGTTGTGCATGGGCAGTAGGGTGAGTGGTAGTAGATAGAGACCCAAGACCTCCGCTGGCTGGCTGAGGGAGGGGTACACGCACACACATGGGGGGAGGAGGGTGAGGCTGACTGAGGATGGATTGGAGGGCGCTCCCCACCGCATTGCATGGTGGGTGGGTGCGTCCTGACACGAGGGGGCTGAGCTGAAGGGGATCAGTGAACCCGTGAGGTCCCTATATGATGCGCTGAAGCCCAAGCTCCACTACGCGTACGACAGGTGTGCGTCCGCATACCTACGTATGCCTTCGTAGAGTGAAACCCCTACTCGACCCACCCCCCTCTGAACTCGCCAACTTTAGACCCATTCTGAGAGTAACTTGAGGAGTTGCTAAGTTTTTGTGGAGGTTTGGTCCAAAAGCATCTAGCACTGTCATCATCCTGAGTTCAAACCTCTTCTTGTCCCTCACAAAGCCGTTTAGATTCTTGAAGAATGTGGGTATATCCTTGGCTGGCTCCGCGGCTTCTCAACGATTGGCCTCGTGGCGCCCATCACGCTAAGCCTTATCCGGCGAGTATAGCTAGCGATCAATAAGCTTTTTGTGAGCTATTTCTAATGTAAATTCTTTTGAAAGTTGGTGGCAAATTGAGTTCTTACAAGTAGTTTTTGATTTTGTGAATCCTTTTAGAAATCGTTTTTACTTCTTCACTCTCTAGCTTCATTTCATGAAAGCCGTATATATGGAGGTACCATGCATCCTTCCACAATGTGTAAAAAGGCGGTTCAATTTCGCTAGCTGCTTCAAAAAGGATTGTTGTGCTCCAAGTTTTCCTTTGCTCAGCTTTGTTTAACACGCTTGTGAGTTTAAGGGTTTTTGCTAGGAGTTTTACAGCTTCTTCAGCGGCTTTATAGTATTTTTCTGATGCTTGCACTGTGTCGCCCTTTTCTAACAGCTGATCCGCTTCTTCAAGCCATCTTAGTATTTGCGACTTTATCTGAGATTTTGACAAGTTTTCTCACGTTTTCCGCTTCCTTTTTTAAAACTGCCATAGAAAGGTTAGCAGTAAGCACAGCGACAGCCGATTCCCAGTACTCGAAGAGTTCAGGGTTATTCAACACCTGTGATGCCTCATTCACTGCTTCATGAAGAACTCGCAGGTCCCACTCACCATTCTTTTCAGCTTTGTTTAACACGCTTGTGAGTTTAAGGGTTTTTGCTAGGAGTTTTACAGCTTCTTCAGCGGCTTTATAGTATTTTTCTGATGCTTGCACTGTGTCGCCCTTTTCTAACAGCTGATCCGCTTCTTCAAGCCATCTTAGTATTTGCGACTTTATCTGAGATTTTGACAAGTTTTCTCACGTTTTCCGCTTCCTTTTTTAAAACTGCCATAGAAAGGTTAGCAGTAAGCACAGCGACAGCCGATTCCCAGTACTCGAAGAGTTCAGGGTTATTCAACACCTGTGATGCCTCATTCACTGCTTCATGAAGAACTCGCAGGTCCCACTCACCATTCTTTTCAGCTTTGTTTAACACGCTTGTGAGTTTAAGGGTTTTTGCTAGGAGTTTTACAGCTTCTTCAGCGGCTTTATAGTATTTTTCTGATGCTTGCACTGTGTCGCCCTTTTCTAACAGCTGATCCGCTTCTTCAAGTAGCACGTCAGAAGCGGTGAGCACATCTGTCTTTTTGAGCATTGATCAGACAACTCAAATTTCTTATTTAAACATTTTGTAAAGGAGTTCGTGGTGTCCGGATAACGCTTCTCCATGCTTGGATTATGCGTTAATCAACTCTCTCTGGACACTACTACCACTTTGATAGTGTCCGGATTAGAACGCGGTGACCTCTGTATCCAGGCGTGGAGAAGCGTTATCCGGACACCATCACCACTTTACCATAAAATTTTTATTTTTAAACACGCCATCCGATTTGGTAAATTCAGTTGTAGTGTTACACGATAACCTATGTAGTGTTACACGATAACCTATACAAAAAACTCGTTGAAGAGGGCATCAAAGAGTATGGAGGTACCGGAAAGCCTTCGCATTTGATAAGCGATAAGCCACGACAAGCGCGGCTTCCTTGCTAAACACGAAAGAAGAATGACGATATAGCTTAGTGGAAAACTTGGGTGGAGGGGTGCCCAATCGAGTTCTAGAAAGAGCATGAAGTGAGGCCATCGAATGCGATGCATACTCAACACAAACACACTGATTTACGACACTATTGAATATTCGGAGCACCACAAAACCGCTCACGAGCTTATAGATTGAATCGAAGTGAGTGCCATCCCTAGCGTTGTGCTCGAAGAGTCTGTTACTGTTATTACAAAACTTTGAGTAGATAGTCAAAATATTTTCGAAAAGTGGTTGATTTGCTAGAGTCGTTTAGATATACCACTGTTGAAAAATGAGACGTCTTGAGCGTATTGAAAGTATTAAAAAGAGAGGAAATTTTATTCGAAAGGTTTAACTACAAATTCTTGCTAAGCGTCACAAAAGGGTGTAGATAATAACTTTTGATACGAGTTGCTGAAAGAACAAATTGAGCTTGGTGTGCTCTTCCCCCTTTGAACTTTTGTGGGAGCTCGTTCTTCAGTTTACTGATGATCGGAGGAATGGAAGGGGTAGACCATGGGATAGGGTTGAGTTTGGGATGCGGTTCTGGGTTCACTGGGAATATGACCTCGGCAATGGTTATCTACAATGTACAGCTTTTTGGGTAAAGCTTTCTCTCCCTTATTGAGTAGAAAAAAAAATTTCAACAGGTAAAAGGAAGAACACCTCTTTGCTGAACTCTAAATATTTGATCAGTGTGGATTTGCTGCACTTCAGCCTAAGGCTCTTCAAGTATTCATAGACCTTCGACACGCTTATCAGTTTAGAGTGGTTTGCAATGCAGAACCTCAAAAAGCGGTCAAAAAGGGTGGGGTTTACGCGGTAGTATTCAATCAAATCTTTATAGAAAATTGTTTGAGTTCGGAGTCCTCCGTCAAAACCGCTTTGGGCTACCCACCGAAATTAACGTATTCCTCTAAGAGAGCGAGTACTCTACCCCTTTCTTCTATCTAGGTTAATGGTTCCAGATTACTCACGTTAAACTTCCTAGCTTTAAGAAACTCCCTAAAACTGAACGGAAAAACCCGTGTAGCTCACGCTCCTACCCCTCAGACTCGTGGCAATCTCACTAGAGAGCTTGGAAGAGGATCGGGTTAGGTAAATTCTGTATCTACCGTCAGCCTGAACTCTTCGCACCCACTTATCCCAATCCTTTACGTTTTGAACCTCATTAAGAAAGAGGTAGATCGGGAATTTCTCAGAAGGAGAATATAGCTCGTAGTAAACCTTCAACATATCCTCTAAGTGAACAGCGTCGAGCCCCATTAGCCGTTCGTGTTCGAAGTCAATGTAAACAATGTTTTCTTTAAGAACTCTGTGAGATAGCTCTTTAATGGAGAGAAACAATCTAAGGTCTTACCAGACTGTCGCGGCCTCACTATTGTGACTATGAGGTCAATATCGGAAGGGATTTTGACTTCTCTTTCAATAAATAGTGGTAATCTCCTTACCATCCACTCGCTTAGCACGACCTTAAAATCTTCTTCTCTCATAGATCGTTTTCAACGTGAACGATTTTGTTAGAGTTTTGTTCTGCTTCTGAACAATTTTATTTTGGCAGGAGTTACGCGGTTGAGCACAGCTTACATTATTATAGGGTTGCTGAGGTACGACTTATCGATGGCCCGCTTATACCTAATTTTGCCCGATGCTGGCTAGTTCCTGTAATAAACCTTTGAACCTCAAGACTAAGAAACGCCGTTAAAGGCGTGTGCTACGACAAACTTTCTCCTTTCCTCGCGATGAAGCTTACTATTCCGTAGCAGTGGTTTACGGCTCTCTCCTCTATAAGGCCTTGGGCCCCCAAGCTCCGCCCGCCACCGCTTCCATCTTCTCTCAATCCACTTCAAGACCATGGGTTGGCAAGTAGCCTCATCCCGCGCACAGTGGTCCTCCTAAAAACAAAATCTATACTACCCCAAACCGCTTTCGGTGAATTATTATCTCTTTTGGGTGGGACTCCAATTGTGCTAATGGATAACACTCCAGTTCCCCTATGGCATGCGCCAGTTTCACTCAGCTTGAACCTAAGGTAGAGTAGCCACCCGCCCGTACTCATCCATGGTCTATGTGTTCCCACTATAGTGATACAGCCGTTAAATAGGGCTTCTCCGATCAACGGGCTAATGGGGATAGGGGAAACAGGATTCTGATGCCTACCCTTATGTCGATAAAATCGGATCGGATAGGTATAATACCTCTTAATGCGGAGCATCACACAGTAGTGTTCGGGGAAGGGCTCTCCATCGGTAGTATCCTCGGAGCATAGGAACACGTGGGTTGTTGTCCACGGACGCTCTGGCATCCCACTTCGCAGTAACTCAGCGCTTTGAGGCATCAATCCAAACTGTCTACAGAATCGTGGAGGTCGTGCTGGTCAACCGCAGTGACGGCGCCCAGCGGCTTCGATGCATGTAAATTACCCCTTAATAGTCATTAAAAACTCAATGTAGTCCACATTATCGCCATACTTAGCTAGAGTCATATAGTGTTCATTATAAAATGGATATTTAAAGAGGGCAAAAGCATAGACTAAATGAGTAAACTTTTATTACAACTTTTTATGCCTCAGCCACGTAAATTCTAATAGAGCGCATATGTCGAAATATTTGATGGAGAATGCGGGTCCTGGTTACCAGTTTGCGAGGTTCAGCGGGGCTGACCCCTACAGGGATTTTCCAGTGTCCCTTGAAGAATGGCGAGAGGCTGCGAAGAAGGTCGTGCCTCGTGATGCGTGGGACTACCTCGAAGGGGGCGCTGGCTCAGAAAGCACATTGAACTCGAATATTGAATCGTTTTCAAAATGGAGGCTCAGACCGAGGTACCTGAGGGATGTGAGTAGGCGGAGCCTCTCCGTTTCACTGCTTGGACGCGTGGAGCCGACGCCCTTCGTGCTTGCACCCATGGGCGCGTTATCCGTGATCCACGCTGATGCGGAAATAGCAGCCGCCAGAGCCGCTGGAAAGTCGGGGATACCCTTTGTGCTTAGCACAGTGTCCTCCCACAGCATCGAGAAAGTGGCCACGCAGGCTCCTGAAACCGAAAAGTGGTTTCAGCTTTACCCGGCCAAGGACATGGAGATCGTCAAGAGCATGATTAGAAGGGCGGAAAGCTCAGGTTACAGGGTCCTGGTGGTCACAGTGGACACATTCCTGCTTGGGTGGAGGGTACGAGACCTGAGAAACAGCTATCTACCCTTCCTGAAGGGAGCAGGCCTTGCCAATTACCTAACAGACCAGGTATTCCTCTCACAGCTCAAAAGACCCCCAGAGGAAGACATGATGGGCGCGATTTCCAGGTTCCTCTCCGTCTACGTCAACCCCCAGTTCACTTGGTCGCACCTAAAGCAGATCCTCGAATTCACCAAGCTCCCTGTGGTTCTCAAGGGGATCACCCACCCGCAGGACGTAAAACTCGCTATACAAGCGGGTGTGAGCGGCATCGTGGTGTCCAACCATGGCGGAAGACAGCTTGATGGTGCAGTGTCCACGATCGATGCACTCTCTCAGATCACGGAAGCCCCTCCACCCCGAACCGAACTCTTGTTGGACGGGGGAATAAGGCACGCATGCGACGCGATGAAGGCAATTGCGCTTGGGGCGAGGGCTGTGATGATCGGGAGACCCTACGCTTACGCGCTAGCAGTAGGAGGAGAGAGGGGTGTCGAAGCCTTCCTGAGCCAGCTATTAGCAGAGTTCGACCTTGAACTCGGGCTATCGGGTTTCAGCTCGCCTTCTGAGATTAACAGGGAGTGCGTAACCAGAGTTTAGCCCTGAAAACCCCTGCCTCCGAGTCTCCGTACAACTATTGGGTCAACTGTGCTAGGGGCTCTTTACAGGGTTTCTATCTATGTTTGGTTTGGCTGGGTCTGCCTGCACCGTAGGATGTATGGTGTCATCAATAATAGTATGAGTGGGGGTGTGTTGGGGTCTGTTCCTAGACCTGTTAGTATCCCACCCAAGCCTAGTGAGAACCACCACGTGAATCCCAGAAGTATTGTGGCGTATATGTATCCCCAACGCTTGGGTGTCACACCCCATACGCCTAAGGCCGCCAAACCCTCAGCCAGCACTTCGAGTGTGTTGGCTGTGACTGGGTGGCTAACACTGAAGTGGGCTATGCCTTCAACTGTGAACCATAACTGGGTTGGCAGGTTGTCTAGGTTAGCGGTGAATATTGAGGCTTGGCCGTAGGCTGTCCACATTAACGGTGATAGCTGAACCAGTGTTGACACAGCGAATAGTACTGCTGCGCCATCACGTATTGGGCTGAAGACTCCTTCAAGCCTCCACATATGTTCTGGTAGTAGGAGTAGGATGGATAACCAAGCGTAGAGGAGTGCGGCGCCTGGGAAGCCGTTGAGTAGGCTGGGTGTGCCTGGGAAAACGCCCCCGCTCATGGTTGAGGCGTATATTCCCCCCAAACCTTCCCCGAACACCCAGAGGAAGCCGCTCCACACAAGTGATAGTGTGAGGCCCAGTGTGCGTAGTTTATGGCGATTCGACAATATTAGGGCTCCTATAAGCAGCTGTAAAAATGCGAAGAGGATGTTCCATGCGGATATGTGGGGTATTATATACGTTTGAAGAATGCTTAGAGAGTATCCATAGATTGGGTTGGGGAGGCTCTGCAGAGCCGGGCCCACCACGTTCACGGGGAAGCTGGGGGTGAACATAGCTGGCTGCAGCTGTAGTGCGCCGTCTATAACCCAGAGTGCACCCAGACCTATGCGCATAAATCTACGCGATGAGCTCACCACCCCGAGCGTCCTATCTCCGAGTGTGGTGAGGGTCTGGGACATCTCCTTCAACCCCTAAAATAAGGGTTTATGGGTTGTAGACGGTGATGTTACCCTCCATCCATCCCGGCGTGCTCATTGCGCCCCCCCAACCTCCTGGGCCTATACCGCATGGGTCCATGCAGTGCCAGGTGAATGTTCCAGTCTGGTTTATGTAGAACTCGGCGACCTCGACCGACCCTGGCGCTGAAGGTATGTTTATGCCCAGTTGGGGTATAGTGAAGGTGTGCGCTACACCAGTGTTGGGGTTAAAGGAGCTCACAGCCGTGGCCGCTGAGAGGTTGGGGTTACCGCTACCAGCCGTGGTGCTGTTTATCAGGTAGACCACGCCGCCCACGGTGCCCGTGACCTGGGCGAACTGGGTTGGCAGGGGTGTGGGTGAATCGTAATCTATAATTGTGAGCACTATTAGTGTGTGGGCTGGCAGCTCGATATTCGCGGATGATTCAAGCCCGTTTGGTGTGAGAACCCAGTATCGTGGCTGGGGTGTTGTTCCATTCCATAGATTATTGGTGGTTATCACAAGTGTCAGGGAGTAGTTTGAAGTGGATGTTACGAGGGTTGGCGTCGAGCCACCCTGCGTGGCGGTGCCACTCTGAGGCTGTATACCAGTATAGAGCACATAGCCCGAAATCGCCACTGCGATGAGTGCCACAGTGAGTATAGCCAAATCCACTTCTCCCACATGGGCCTTACGCCCCTTCCTACCAAACGCGAACATTTTGAGGATCAATTCAGGTCGAATTAATCTGTTTACCAGAGCTTATAACGCTGAGTGTAGAACCCACCACACATAACCACACGTGTATAGTAGATGTACACATGTGTGTACACTTTTTGGCGTGATGAAAGTGCGAGTCAAAACCCATGAGAACGCCTTGTGTTATATTAAGGCTGAATTATTCTTCTGCCATGGTGTGTTTCCACAAGTTTCGCCTGCCTCTTTATGATTCGGTTCTTGTGTCGGTGTTTATTATTGCGCCTATCATGTTGAGTGTGTCTCTCGCGGGTTTGAGCACGCCGAAGAAGCTTAGGAAGCCGTGGACCATCCCACCCACGCGTATCCTTGTGACTGGGACGCCTTGCTCGGCTAGTTTGGCTGCGTATGCCTCCCCCTGGTCTCTGAGTGGGTCGTATTCTGCTGTCACAATAAGTGCTGGGGCCAAGCCTCTTAGGTCTTCGAAGAGTATGGGTGAGAAGCGTGGATCCAATACGTCGGCTTGCTTTGTTAGGTATTGCCTGCCGAACCACTCCAGCTGCGCTCGGGTGAGGAATAGACCAGAGGAGTACTCGGTGTGGGAGTAGGAGGATACATCGAAGGATACCGCGGGGTATACCAAGACCTGTCTCTTCAGCTTAATCTTACCCCTCGTGAGGGTTGCGGCCACGGTTGCCAGGTTTCCACCCGCGCTGTCGCCGGCAACGATGAGCCTGTCGGTCTTCACCCCTAGCTCCCCCACGTGTGCCGCGGCGTACTCGAGTACGACCACCGCGTCTTCAACGGCGGCGGGAAACCTGTTTTCCGGTGCGAGCCTGTAACCCACCGAGAGTAGTTTCGTCTGGGAGGCGTTGCAAAGCGCCCTGCACAGTCCATCATACTCTTCTATGCCCCCTAGCACAAATCCTCCGCCGTGATAGAACACCGTGAGCCCTTCCCCAACCTCCGCCTTAGGTGTGTAGAGTCGACAGGGTACTCTGACGTTATCCCCGTACTCGACGCTAAAGTCCCTCACTGAGGCCACCGCTTCGCGTGGCACAAGTTTAGATAATTCAAGAAATCCCTTCCTCATCTGTTGGAGATCTAGGCTCGTACCCTCTGAGGCCACAAGTCCCCTACTGCTAAAGTAGTCAAGCAGCCTCCTAAGTTCAGGGTCAACGGGCACACCACTATTAACAATAATGGGAATTAAAGCCTAACCGACCTCTGAGTGCACCTTGAAGCCGGATTCACCCACACCATGCTAGCTGTTAGTGTTTATATACGTTGTATCCTCAGATAGTGTTATGGCTAAGCCCAAACGTTTTGACGTGGTTGTCATTGGAACTGGTTCTGTGATGGAGACGGTCGAGTTAATGTTGAGGGATAACCCCAAGCTGAGGGTTGCGGTCATAGATAAGGATACCCCTGGAGGTATCTGTTTGACTCGTGGGTGTATACCTTCGAAGATTCTTTTGTACTCCGCTGACCTTGTTAGGCTTATCGAGGGAGCCTCGGAGTTCGGCTTGGATGTGAAAATTGAGGGTGTAAGGTTCGAACACATTATGAATAGGATGCGTAGCATGATAGGCTCCGAAATCAACGCGATAAGGGAGGGCTTATCCAAGTCGCCGAACATCCGTTTCTATAATCAGCCAGCCGAGTTCGTGGAGCCCTACGTCCTCAGGGTTGGAGGCGAACTTATAACCTCCGATATGATTTTCCTCGGCGCAGGCTCTAAGCCGCATATCCCCCAAATCGCTGGACTAGATGAGGCTGGCTATCTTACGAGTGATAGCATGCTCGAATTAAAGTCGAAACCCGATAGCCTGATAATCGTGGGCGGAGGCTACATAGCGGCGGAGTACGCCCACTTCTTCTCAGCCATGGGTACAGATGTGACCATAGTTGGAAGGAACCCGCGCCTCCTACCCGATGAGGAGCCAGAGGTGTCCGCACTCGCCGCTAGGATGCTCTCCAAACATCTGAAAGTTGTTACCAACACCGAGGTGTTCAGGGTTGAACGCTTAAACCCCCGTAGGAAGAGGGTTTACGCAAGGGATAGGTCCACTGGTGCTGAGAGGGTCTTTGAGGCGGCTGAGGTTCTGATCGCGGCTGGCCGCGCTCCCACTACGGACATACTGCACCCAGAGCGTAGCGGGGTTGAGGTTGACTCCCAAGGCTGGATAAGGGTTAACGAATTCCTCCAGACAACCCAAAGGAACATATGGGCGCTGGGCGACGCGACGGGCGGCTATATGTTCAAGCACAGGGCGAACTACGACGCCCTTATACTCTACTATAATGCGTGGCTTGGGAGGCGTGTAAAGGTTGACTACTCAGCCGTGCCTCACGCCGTATTCACACACCCCGAGGTGGCGAGTGTTGGGCTCAAGGAGTCCGAAGCTGTAAAGAAGTACGGTGAAGACAAGGTCTTGGTGGGTGTGGAGCGCTACCAGGACACCGCTAAGGGTGAAGCCATGGGTGTCAGAGACTGCTTTGCAAAAATAATAGTCCACGAGGATACAATGAAGGTTCTCGGAGCACACATAATAGGTCCATACGCATCCACACTGATACAGGAAGTGGTCAACGTGATGAGTACACCTGGCGCCAACCTGAACGTGTTACTCGACTCAATGCACATTCACCCCGCCCTAAGCGAGGTCGTGCAGAGGGCGGCGGGCTCCCTAGCATCGGTCCAAGAATACCACCACATACTCGAACACCATTACGGCCTCACAACACAATAATTACTCCCAACAAACACACCCCACTCTATACGCGAATCCACTCTTCAAAGAATCCACCATATATCTAATTGTCAGCGTGTTTCTGGAAGCGCTTATATGATTCCACTGTGGAAAACTCATGTGCAGTTTGACCCCGGAATATTCTTGGCTGCCTTGGGAATAACCCTCCTAGAGCTTGCGGAGGCCTCTGCTGTGGGATTGGCGCTCTATGCGGAGAGTAGAAGGCACACCGCTTTCCTCGCTCTCTCACTGGGTGTTTTAGTCGTGTTCATACCGACCGCGGTTGTTGGTAAATACATATCTCTTCTACCAGTGTTCGCTGTGAGGCTTATAGCGGGTGCACTTCTATTATACTTCGGGGTAAGGCTGACACGTAGCGCCAGAAGGTCGTACATTAGGTCCAAGCAGGCGTCGTCGGCTCCATATAAGGAGGAGTTTGAGCGGGGGGTTCTCGCCACTGGTTTTAGTGTTGGAGCGGTCGAAGCGTTCGAGGCCGCCATAGTACTCGTGGCGCTACTGCCCAACTCATACGGCTCAACCATTCTCGGCCTGCTCCTAGGCGTAGTGCTCATAGTGGTCTTTACATATATTCTTAGATTCCAAGTCCGTAGGGTTAAACAGGCGAACATGAAGATGCTAGTCGCCGCACTCCTCCTCACATTCGCCACATTCTGGTTCACCGAGGAAGTAGTCAACGTATCTGACCTCATACTGATACCCCTATTCCTCGTCTACTTGGCAGCGGTCCGATGGGTGTCAACTAGGGGGGTGTTAAACACTCTAAGCACCTCTAGCCAATCAACACCTAGTGCCTCAGCTCAAGTGAAGGATAAAGCCAGTGGTAGCTAGCCGCAACTAACCGCACACAAGCCTTGATTAGTGGGTTTCATCTGCAAAGAGAGTCTCAAATCACGTTATGTGATATTTTTGTACAGATTTTTGTGTTTTATTGATGTAATCTTTGATAAAATTTCTGGGGAATACATCACGATATATGTAAGATTGGTGTTTGGCAGGATTAAATCTGTGTTTAGTGTAATAGTAGTGTATTGTTTTATCGGTAGGTTTAAAACGTATAGTGTATACTAGCTTTGAGTGCTGTGAGTTCTCACAAGGGCTTAGTTGACCACATACCCATAACTAGGCTGGATGGGCTGGTCCACTTTCTACGCGTTAAGGGTCACACACTGCTGATTAAGGGGGAGCCGGGGTGCGGTAAAACCACTCTCGCGCTGAGAATCATGGAGGAGTTCGGTGACGGGAACGGAATATATATTTCTTCGAGGGTTTCAGAGACGAAGCTCTACACCCAGATATCCTACGCTGACAAGCTTCTCAGCGGTGGGAAATTCGTGGATGTTAGACTGGACACACTTGAATCCATTATTAGACGGATGCTTGAGCTCAGAGGTGACAACCAGGATGTCTTAGTGGTGCTCGACACTTGGGATGGGCTTGCTAAGGAGCTGGATGATAAGACGCGGATAAAGACGGAGAAGACGCTCATAGCACTCGCGGATGGCTCAAACGCCCGCTTCATATTTGTGAGTGAGGAGCCCACTAAGACCACCATGGACTACTTGGTGGATGGTATAGTGGAGCTTCTTCGAACAGAGGAATCTGGTAGAATAATACGTGAAATAGTTGTGCACAAGCTTAGGGGGACACCCATAGAGCAGCACAGATATCTCTTCAGCTTGGTCGGAGGCAAATTCAACCATGTGCCCCCATACGTGGAACCAGATTACGCGAAGTCGAAGACACTCAAACCAAAAAAGGACCCCGACCCAGACACATACTCCTACGGAAGCATCCTCGACGAGGTGTTCGGAGGTATACCCAAGGGAACCACCCTAACAATAGGGTACGAGGAGAATGTGCCCTACTCAGCCATACGCCTCATCACCATACCTCTTGCAATAAACTTCCTCAACATGGGTAGGAGCTGCCTCTATATACCACTGCTAGGGGCGAATCCAAAGCAGGTCGTGGATATATTCAAACCCCACGTAAGCACTGAGGCGTTAACGCAGAGGCTACGTGTGGCCTCCGCCCCAAGACAGGGAAACAAAAACGATGAGCCCTTCTTCCAGATAGAGAGAAAGCCAGTGGCTGATTCACACCTCGATGTGTCCCGCGTGGTTGAAGAGCTCAAAAGTAAATCTAAGGATGGTAAGGCCGTTGTCGTCGACGGGATAAGCCTGCTTGAGAACATGTTCTCATCGGATATTGAGAGATTAGTGGAGAGCCTAGCCGACAGGCTTATAAGAACACAGCGCGACGGGGACCTCACAGTTTTCATGTTGCCTTCTAGGTCAAGGCTGCTTTCACAGGTGTTGAGCATGACTCAGACACACATAAAGCTCTGGATCAAGGATCGCTCCGTAATAATGGCTGGTGAAAAACCAATCACGGACACCTACACCATATGGCCCCACGATAACCCAATACTTCCAGAATACATAAAGATAGTATGACATCAAAAGAGGGTGGGTCTCTGCAACAATCCAGATGCTCAGCGTAACCAGGTTTTTTTTTAAAAAAAAAAAGAGGAGGGGTGGGTGTTTACTCCTGCTTTATTGCCTTCATTAGCTTATCGGCAAGTTCTGGTGGTACCTGCTTTATGTTGTGCATGTTGGCTGCGTGATCCTTAACCTTAGAGACCAGCTCATCTGTCGACTTAGCTTCCACTGTTATCCCGCACCCGCAAACCTGTTTGAGGTCAGCCTTGTACACCATAGCACATCAGGAGTTTTAGTTGGTCTACGATGATAAGTGTTCACATCAAACCGTTATAAGTCATAAAACTTGTGTGAGGCTGGTGTGGTTATCCGGCGGTTGCTGCCTCCCAACCCATCCTCTCATCTAGAACGAGTGACTGGGTTCTGCATACTGGTTAAATTTAATTAATAGCAAGTACACGCGGTTCTATGTTCAGGGTCGCTGTTACTCAGATGAACGCGTACTCCTTTGATAAACATAGGAATCTGAGACTCGTAGGCAGGCTTTTGAAGGCTTCCTCAAAGAGGGGTGCTCAACTTGTGGTGTTCCCTGAGCTATGTGTAACAGGTTATAGTGTGCTTCGAAACGCTGTTAGAGTGGCTGAGAGTGTGCCTGGTCCATCCACACGTTTTGTTTCAAGCTTGGCCTCTGAGCTGGGTTTGAATGTGGTGATTGGGATGGTCGAGGAGTACAACGGTGGGGTCTACGACTCCGCTGTGCTTATAGATTCGAGTGGGGATGTGACCGGGTTTCACTCTACGTAGGCGTACGTAGGTACGCGTCCGCATACCTATCGTACGCGTAGTGGAGCTTGGGCTTCAGCGCATCATGTAGGGACCTCACGGGTTCATTGGCCCCACTCCGCTCCGCCCCTGTCTCGACGTACCCACCCATTCATATGCCTTCTGCGTTGCTGAAGAAGGCATCATGGGGAACGCCGACCATCCTCAGTCCCCCCGCTTCCTCATCCCCCCTATGTGTGTGCACGTACCCCTCCATCTTTTCCTAAAGGAGGTCTTGGGTCTCTATCTGCTACCACTCACCCTACTGCCCATGCACACAAATGCTCAAATCCGAAAATCTATATAAACCTATCTATTTTGAAACTGCTGAGTACGGCGTGGGCTTATGTGGAGGGTGGAATGGGTATGGTGACAAGGGCGCTGAGACGCTCCGCTGAAACCCGTGGCGCCCAAGTGTTTTTGGGTAGCAGGGTAAAAAGGGTTATTGTTAAGGGGGGTAAAGCGGTGGGCGTCGAACTCGATGATGGCAGGACTATGTATTCACGCGTTGTTGTGTCCAACGCTGATATAAAAACCTCTATGCTTGGGTTATTAGACCCCGACGCTCTCCCAACCCAGGCGAAGAAGAGTGTTGAAAGCCTGAAGAATATGGGTGTATCTATGAAGGTGCACCTAGCCCTCGACGGCCTACCCCGATTTAGGGAGGGGGTCGATATGGGTCTCGCATCATCATCTATAATACACATCGGCCCAAGCCTAGAATACTTAGAGAGGGCGTACGATGAATCCAAATACGGTAAGCCGTCAACACGCCCATTTGTCTCACTCGAGTTCCCAACAGTGTACGACGCAACATTGGCGCCACCCGGTAAACACATAGCTTCAATGTTCGTGCAGTATACTCCCTATAGGCTTAGGGAGGGGGATTGGGATGATGCTAAGAGCAAATACGTCGATGTGGTGCTCGATACAGTGCAGGAATACGCGCCGAATATTCGGGACAAAATAGTTAACACCCATGCATACTCACCCAAGGACCTCGAGAGGGTTATAGGTATTCGTGGAGGCAACATCCACCATATAGATGTCACACTAGCTCAGTCGTTTGGTAACAGACCCCTCCCAGGCTGGGGTTACACTACACCAGTAGATGGCTACTACCTCTGCGGCGCCTCAACATACCCAGGTGGGGGTGTGTAAGGTGTGTGCGGCTATAACGCAGCGACAAAGATACTCCATGACATACACGAGAGGAGGGTGTAGGTTTGGGTCCAGAGAAAACCATAAGTGGAATGATAGAGGTAGAGGCGCCACCGGAATTAGTGTTAAACACTATTAGGAATATAGCCAACATTGAAAGGCTGGCGCCTGGAATCCAGAAGGTGGTGTGGGTCGACCCACTCAAGAGCGCGGCTAGGGTTCTCGTGAATATGAAGATTGGCTCAATAAGCTTTGAAAGGGAGGTGGATATAACCATCAAGCCTTTGGGGGAGGGCGCCCAAATCGACTCCGCAACCTATGGGTTGGAGTTCCAAGCCTTAATAAGGGTGACTGGATTCGCCGGCGGCTCACGTATCGAGTACACTGTGAGTGGTAAACCGACCAGTTTTGCTGGTAGAATCGTTTTGGACGCCCTAGGCGAAAGGGTTATCCAAGAGTTTTCACGCGACTTCCAAGTAAAGCTTACCTCGGCTTTAAGCGGAGTCTAAAGGTGTGCGGGCTATTCCAAACGAAGCATCTACATCCAACATTACCTGCTTGGGTTTAACGCCAACACACAGTTGTGTAGAGTTGGGGTCCAGATGAGGCTTGCTTACGTGCGGGGTCACACGCGCTCCAAGACCACCGCTGCACCCTGGCCTCCGCCTACGCATAGCGTGGCCACACCGTAGTCCAATCCATCCACTATTAGCTGCCTTGCGAGTGTGCCTATCAGTCTGGCTCCACTGGCGCCGAGGGGGTGGCCTATGGCTATGGCTCCACCCCGAGTGTTAACCCTATCAAGCTCTAATCCGAGCTGGCTGACGGCGTAGAGCACTACGGCGGCGAACGCTTCGTTTATCTCCCACCTACCGATATCGCTCACTTTTAGCCCCGCCTTCTCCAGTGCCTTCTTGGAGGCGGGGACGGGACCTTTACCCATGACTGCTGGTGGTACACCCGCGAATCCGAATGATTTAAGCCTAGCCATGGGTTTGACTCCGAGGCGCTGCACCGCCTGTTTTGATGCGAGGGCTACGAATGAGGCTCCACTGTTTAGTGGGGAAGAGTTCCCCGCGGTGATTACACCATCAGGCTTAAAGGCGGGTGGGAGGCTGGCTAGCTTCTCAATGCTTGTGTCATCCCGCACTGAGAGGTCACGCTCAACCCTTTGGGAGCCGTTGCCGTTTGCCACGTCAATTGGGAGTATCTCCTCCTCGAAGTATCCAGCAAGCCTAGCACTATGAGCTAGTCTATGGCTTCTTAGGGAGAACTCATCCATGGCGCCCCTACCTATACCCGCCTCTGCGGCGAGCTTCTCCGCTGTGAGACCCATAATGTAGCCCGTTTTAAGGTCGTACACCGAGTACCTCTCATCTTCTAGGAATCGTGGATTGGGTATTATGTGCTGGTTGCCGTACATGGGTGAGCGGGACATATGCTCCACCCCACCCGCGACCACTAGGTCAACCATTCCTGAAGACACCTCGAGGCCGCCCATTACCACGGTGGTGAGGGATGATGCACACTGTCTGTCAACGGCCACCGATGGCACCTCAACAGGTAGCCCCGCAGCGAAGACCACGTGTCTGCCGCCGTAAAGCCACTGCTCACCGGTCTGCAGGGCGCAGCCAACAAGCAGGTCCTCCACATCCGAAGGGTTTAAGCCAAGTTTTCCCAAGAGTTTTAAGGCAACGACACCCGCTAACTCCTCCGGCCTCAAGGGGTAGTAAGCGTCACCCTGAGGTTCTTTGCGGCTCACCCTGCTGAAAGCGCTACGCAGGTAACCCACTAGATAGACATCTTCCAGCCCCATACAACTAGTTAGTGGATCAGCCCAAAATATAAGTGTGCGCAGCACCGATTAAGCTAACCCCACACTAGGCAGGGAGTTCGACTAGGAATTAGGAGAGGTGGAAATATGGGCTGCGTGTGTGAGGTTCGAGACGTTCAGGGTCCACTGGGATCATACGGTGGGTGATGGGTGTCTTGGGGTGGTTGCTGGGTAGAGGCCTTCGTGGTGTTTAGGTACATCGTTTTTGCGTAAAGATTATGGCTGTAGGCAGCGTCTCCATGTTATGTATGATTTGAAGGGTAGGGTCGCAGTTGTCACTGGTTCGGGTAGGGGAATCGGGAGGGCTATAGGTCTGAGGTTTGCTCGGGAGGGTTGCAGGGTTGTTTTCAATGCTAGGAAGAGGCAGGATGAGCTGGATGAAAGTGTGCAGCAAGCGCGCACACTTGGAGCTGAGGCTGTGGGGGTATTAGCGGACGTGTCCACAATTGGGGGTGCGGGTGTGCTCCTCCAGCGGGCGCTCGAATCCTTCGGGGGTGTCGACATACTCGTGAACAACGCTGGTATCGGGATATTCACGCCATTCATAAATGCCGATGAGAAGCTTTTAGAGAGGCATCTATCATCCGATTTCAGGTCTGTTGTGTACACTACGCGTCTATTCGCTCAGAAGATGAGTGATGGTGGAGCCATACTCAACATTTCATCCATAGCTGGCATCCAACCCATGCTGGGGCTATCACTCTACGGAGCCATGAAGGCGGCTGTGAACACTCTTACAAGGTACTTGGCGCTAGAGTTAGCCCCAAGGCTCCGGGTCAACACGATAGCCCCCGGATGGGTAAACACGAAGCTTGGGAGAAGCATGCCCGAGTTACTTGGGATAAGCCTTGAAGACTTCGCGAAGAAGTATACACTTACAGGGAGAATACTCGAACCGGAGGATGTGGCTGAAATGGCCATCACCATGGTGAGGATAGAATCACTTACGGGTCAAATCATACAGGTCGACTCCGGTGAATCCATATTGGGGTTCCAAAGACAGTGAGCCATCCCCGCCCGAGGCGGGAGCATCCTACATCTTCACTACACTTTGCCTCCACGCTGCCACCAAGCTCAAGGTGGGTGGAGGAGGCAGTGGGTGAAGCTACGCGGGCAAATCAGCGGAGGGAGGGTGGTAGGGTGACACCCACTGTGCACGGCTGAGTAGAACCAACCAAGTGTGAGCACGTAGTTAATGGTGGAACCACGGGAGTGAGTATCGGGGAACTAGGGTCTTTCATGATTAAACTCTGGTTGACGTTCTATTCGGTTGTAAGCAAGCCATAAAAGAGTGCTCGCGGTGTGTTGCTTATGGTTCTACCGTTTTCGGGCGTGGATCTGTTCTCTGTTGGTGTGACAGAGGAGCACGAAGTGTTTAGGAAGAGTGTGAGGGAGCTTTTGGAGAGGGATGTCAGGCCCCATGTAGCGAAGGGAGAAAGGGATGGCTCAGTACCCGACGAGGTGTTTCGAAAGCTTGGTGGCGCCGGTCTGATAGGTGTAGGTGTACCCGAGGAGTACGGTGGCCAGGGTGGGGATGCCCTTATGCTGGCTATAGCCACCGAGGAGATAACCCGCGTGTGGCCTTCGCTCGGCACGAGGGTGGGCGGCTCAGGTCTGTTCATCATTATGCTCATGTACCATGGGAACGAGGCTCAGAGGAAAAAGTATTTGCCGCCTGTGGCCCGTGGGGACAAGATAGGGGCGCTCGCGAACACCGAGCCCGGGGCGGGCTCCGATGTCGCGGGAATCCAGAGTGTGGCCAAAAAGGATGGGGGTAAATATGTGTTGAATGGGCGTAAAATATTCATCACGAATGGCGGTATAGCCGACTATTATGTGGTCTCCGCAAGGACCTCTCCACCGGACCCATCCTCTAGGTGGCGTGGTCTCTCCGTGTTCATAGTTGAAAGGAACCAGCCAGGTGTTAGGGTTGTGAGCAGAGTGGACACTATGGGGCTGAAGGCTTCTAACACCGCGGAGCTCGCCTTCGACAACGTGGAGGTCTCCGAGGAGAACCTTGTAGGGGAGGAGGGTCTGGGCTTCAAGTATATGGTTGGAACATTCAACAGGGCTCGTGTTGGCACGGCTGCGCAGGGTGTGGGTGTGGGGCAGGCGGCGCTTGAAGCCATGGTGTCCTACTCTGTGCAGAGGAAGGCGTTCGACTCCCCTCTTATAGGTTTCCAGATGGTTCAGGAGAAGGTTTCGGAGACCATGATAGAGGTCAACGCCGCGAGGCTCCTCACCTACTGGGCCGCCTCACTGTGGGATAAGGGGAGGGAGAATGAGGCCATCATCGCGGCCTCGATGGCTAAGACCTATGCTACGGATGCGGCTGAACGTGCTGCCATTAGGGCTATAACAGTGCACGGTGGCTACGGTGTCTCCACAGACACGGGGGTCGAGAGGCTGCTGCGGGACGTGGAGGTTATGAAGATATATGAGGGTGCGAACGACATCCAGAGGCTCACAATACTCAGAGAGTCGGCAAGAAGGCTCCTCGGCCTAAGAATGTAGCAGGATACCTACAGTGGTGAACTACTATGGTTTATACCAGGTACAAGAGGATATTTGAGTACGCCGACCACTCGGTCGATGTTGTCTTGATTGCCAACAGGGATAGGGTTGACCCCAACTTCTTTTATCTCACAGGGTACACGGGTGGGTTGTTCGAGAGCTCCTACGCAATTCTCTACCCAGACCTACACGTCGAGGTGCTCACAAGCAGGCTTGAGGCGGACATAGCAAGGCTTGGACCCCACCCAGTTCATCTACCCGATGGCTACACGCCAGCCGAGTGGATGAACGCTCTTAGAAGACTCATCGGCGAAGCCTCAAAGGTGGGTGTGAATTTTAAGGGGATATCCCACTCAGACTATCTCGCCCTAAGCGAGGGTCTCCAAGGTAAGACGCTTGTGGATGTATCCGGCGCGCTCCAGCGCGCGAGGCTGGTGAAGGACCCAGATGAGCTTGAGAGGATAGAGATGGCTGTGAAGATCACCTCCGAGACGGTTAACAGCGTACCAGACCTACTCAGGGAGGGTATGACTGAGAAGGAGCTCCAAGCTAAAATCGAGCAGGGCTTCGTTGAGAGGGGCGCCGACTCCCCCGCATTCCAAAGCATCGTGGCCTTCGGTGAGAACACAGCCCTACCACACTACTCACCGCAGAACAGAAGGCTCAGGCGGGGTGAACCCGTGCTCGTGGATGTCGGAGCAAAATACAGGCTCTACTGCGCCGACCAGACGCGCACCTTCTTCTACGGCGGCGTCACACAGCGACAACGCCAAATGTACGAGGCGGTTCTCGAAGCCCAAAACGCGGCGCTCAGATTGATAAAGAAGGGCGCTGAGGGCCGAGCGGTCCACCTCGCAGCGGCACAATACATTGATACCACATTGTTCAAGGGTAAATTCACCCACGGCTTAGGCCACTCACTCGGTCTCGAGGTGCACGATGGGGCTGGCTTCGGCGCCACAAGCCAGCTCGTGCTGGATGAAAACATGGTGCTCACAGTTGAACCCGGAGTATACGTGGTGGGTGAAGGCGGCGTGAGGATCGAGGACGACATCGTGGTCACACAAGAAGGCTACAGGATGCTTACAACCACTCCGAGGGAGCTCACAGTCGTGGGCTAAACCAAACCCAACCCTAATTTTTACACCAAAACAGCACACACGCCAAGACAGCTGGAAAAATGAATTAAGATAACCCCAAGAGGGAGCAGTAAATGTGTAACCGTAAAAAACAAGTGTGTACTTGAAATCAGAGGTCTCGAAACTGCGTGTCAAAACTCAGTCAACAGCTTTGCACACGCAAGCTGTGAACACCCACCTGACCTAGTACACGGGTGGATACCCGCTTACCAACACCCAAGTGATGAATAAAAAATTCTAGGTTACGGCATAGTATAGAGTGGCAGTTTTTCCTACTATCCTCTAATGTGTGGTTTACTTATGGTTTTTGCTCCACTTTTCAAAGAGTGTCAAGCACTCCTCGCGCATAAAGCCCTGCCTGATGTTAAAAAAGTCCCCGTAAAATGGAGCAACTTGGCGTGTTGGCGCGTTAATCTGCCTTATACCGTGCGCGGCTGCATCGGCGATGCTTGCGCCGAACACTATTCTCCTTATACCAGCCCAAAAACACGCTGACAGACACATTAGACACGGCTCGCATGTTGAGTAAAGCGTGGTGTCTTCTAGGCTTGTTGTGTAAAGCTTCGAGCAGGCCCGCCTAATGGCCATGATCTCAGCGTGAGCCGTGGGGTCCATGCTGGCCTTAACAGAGTTGTGTGCGGATGCGATGCTCCTGCCGCCCATGACGATCACCGCCCCAAACGGGAATTGACCCAGCTCAACGCCTGTTTGAGCTATCCTTATTGCTTCACCCATAAATAGCTCGTCAGTTGATGGGGTTGTCGGCGTAGAAGTGGACACATAACTATGCCCCACAATACAATATAAATATTTCCAAAAAGAAAAATGAAGAACTCTACTTGGAAAACCGGTATCCAATACCTTGTATCAGAGAGGCTCTATCAGGCTGTGAACGCCAGCCTTTAATATTTTCGTAACCTATACGTAGAAGTGGTCATAGTGGGCGATTATGATTCTCAGCTCACACCTGAAGAAGAGTATGTGATTGAATATGGGGGAACCGAGCCACCCTTCAGTGGGGAGTACGTGTATAACTTCCTGCCTGGAGTGTACGTGTGTAAGCGGTGTAAGACACCGCTTTACCGCTCAGAGGATAAATTCGACGCGGGTTGCGGGTGGCCAAGCTTTGATGACGAGATACGGGGGGCAATCGTAAGGTTTCCTGATCCCGATGGGGAAAGAGTCGAGATCAGATGCGCCCGCTGCAACGCACATTTAGGCCATGTTTTCGAAGGCGAAGGCTTTACACCAAGGAATGTTAGGCACTGTGTGAACTCCATATCACTAATCTTTATTCCCAGGGATGAGTATGAAAAGGTGGAAGGGAAAACTTAGGCGGAGAAAACAACCTAATATGCGGCGTAGCATTAGCTTGAGCGACAAGTTTGGCCCCATTGTAGAGTAGAGTGATCTTATGTCTCAGTGTTGGAGCGTAATGTACATTAATTCTTCATCTACGTACTCGCCGCCGCGCTTTATCCCCCGAGGGAGCCTACCGTAGATTTTGAAGCCAACCTTCTCGTAGAGTCTCTTTGCGGCTGTGTTGTTTGAGAAGACCGCGAGGGTAACCACCTCGAATTTACGTCTGCACGCATCAAGTGTTCGGCGTATAAGTGCTTCCCCCACACCCATACCCCTGTAACCCTTCCTCACTGAGATTCCGAGTACACCTATGTGTGAAAGCTCACTCCTTTTAGAACGCCTACGAACATCGCACAGGCCAACTAGGGAGCCGTCCACCACCGTAACGTAAGCGACGCTGTCACCATCCAATATTGACGTGTAGAGATCAGCGAACCACTTAGCCTCCTCTGAAATAGTGGGCTTAGCACCACTCACGAGTATGCCAAGCCAGGGATTCTCTGCAAGCTCATCAAAATAGGAGTAATAATTGGAGACAACGGGCTCCATATCCTCCCATCTCAACTCCCTTATAACAATGTTCAGCCCAACCATAAACCCCCAGCCTGCAACGAGAAGTGAACCTATAAGTGTTCCAGTAAAATGGCTCAAAGGCTTTGGATTAAGGCCCTTAACCTAAAAAGAGTTGGAACATTCTCCATGGGCAACACTATTCATGACAATTAAAATTTTTAACACTTTGGAAATACGTTTGAGCGCGTGGCTGAGGCAGTAAGCCCCCTGATATATCAAAAATCATCTAGCAAATTCACATTTTTCAGGGTATCTTCAGTCAACAATTCGACGTGCGCAGAGTTGAGTGACTACTCTGTGTACTTATATACTCTTTTGATTATTTGGATGATGTTCGAATCACTAACTGGATTCGGGTGTCGGTTAAGTGTGAGGTCACGTTATCAGGATAACTCCATCATTACCCTTATGCGATAGAACTTTAAAGAGGCGTGTGAATATTGTATTGTGAGTCTGAATTTAAGGTCTCAGTCGGATAAGGCGGAGTATTTTAGGTCGCTGCATCGTGGGCCCGGCGTGCTCGTTCTCCCCAATGCGTGGGATGTTCCAACGGCCAGACTCTTTGAGAGTGTTGGATTCAAAGCTATCGCGACGACTAGCGCCGGTATGTTGGTTTCGCTTGGCTATGAGGATGGTGAGAGTATACCTTTCTCCGAGTTTCTGGGCGCGGTGTCAAGGATAGCTAGGGTTCTCACGGTGCCACTAACAGTTGACGTGGTGGCGGGTTTTGGCCCAGGTGTGCACGAAGTTGTCTCAGCGGTTAGGCAGATAGTGGGTGTGGGCGCGGTTGGGATAAACATCGAGGACTTCGAGCATGAGTCCAAAAAACTCTTTAGGGTTGAAGACCAAGTTGAGAAGATCAAGGCAATAAGGAAGCTCGGGGAAACCATGGGTGTGAACCTGGTGATCAATGCGAGAACCGACGCATTCAGGTATGCCGAAGGTGGGGAGGAGGACAGGTTCAGGGAGGCTCTTAGGAGAGGAGAGTTCTACAGGGATGCGGGCGCAGACTGCGTTTACCCGATGGGTCTAACACAAGCCAACCTGATAAGGGAATACGTGCGAACACTCAACTTCCCGGTGAATGTGATGGTCACAAAGAACACTCCAAGCGTACAGGAGCTCGAAGCACTGGGTGTAAAGAGGTTGAGCTTCGGTCCAGCGGCAGCATACGCCGTCATGGGCTTCCTAAAGAGAGCGGCGAGAGAAGTGCTTGAAAAGGGAACATACACATCTCTTGTCACGGAAGCCATCACATACGACGAGCTCAACAGTTTAACCCACCCCCAGAAAACCGGCTAAACCCTTGGTAACCATTTAACACTTTTATCAGGTTTCCAAAACCTCGCCCTTTTAGGGCGGGGATTCCAAAGGTATAAATACACGCGGAGAAAATACTCGGTAATGCGTGTGAGGGCATAGAGGTTCAGAGCGTACTCATCAAAGACCGCAGCGGGCGGGGGTGTTGGAAACCCAGTTAGAGGTTGCATGTAAACTCTATAATACGCTCTTGCGCGTGTAGCAAGAAGAGTATGAGAAGAACAAGCATAGTATGAGTAGGAACGAGTTTCGGCAGCTTGCTTTGGATTTGAGGAGGCGGAACCCCGAGTTTGAGGCGTTGCACTCTCAGGTTGCTGAGAGGTTCTACGAGGCCTGGCAGAGGTTCCTCGGTGGTCTCGCGAATAAGCCCAGGGAGAAGAAGCCTTACAGGTTTCTGTCCTTGGTGTATCCTCAGGGTGGTTGGAGGCTTTCTGATGTTAGGGAGGTTGGCTTGGGGAAGAATAAAAAGAGGAAGGCTCGGCTTTACCTGAGTAGAATCGGCTTCTTCACTTTAATCCTCCACAGGGTGTTCCCAGAAAACCAGGTGTGCCAGGTGTGCGTCAAACTCAACCCTTCAGGTAGAATCCACGTAATATTCTTGGTGGAGGAGCCTGAGAGCCAAGAGGAGCAATCGGAGGAACCCGGGAAGGCTGTGGGTGTTGACCTGGGGATCACAAGGCTCGCCACACTCTCGGATGGGCGCTTCCTGGAGAATCCGAAACCGCTGGAGCGCTCTCTTGATTAGGACTAAGGTGCTGCAGAGGACACTTTCAAGAAAAAGGTTTTTCGAAAAACTGGTTTAAAGCAAAGCGGAGACTAGCTAAACAACACGAACACGTTAAGGATTTCAGGCGGGACCTGTTCTTTAAACTCGGGGCTCTTCTTGCAGGGGAGTACGATGTTTTGGTGCTAGAGGATTTGGATGTCCGAAATTTGGTTCAAAAAAGCGTAACCAAGAGGGGGAGGATGAAGCTGTACGACTCCTCTTTTTCAGAGCTGAGGAGGATACTTGAGTGGGAGTTTTTAAAAAGAGGGAAACAGGTTTTACCTGTTCCGGCGTACAACTCCTCCCGTGAGTGTTTTCTGTGTGGAGGAATCAACCAGAATTTGACTTTGGAAGACCGAGTCTTTCACTGTCCATATTGCGGTTTCACCTTGGACCGGGACCTTAACGCTTCTTTGGTGTTCTTAAGAAGAGCAGGGTGGGTGCCACCCTTCTGGTGTGCCTGTCTTTGAGCTTCGCCCAATACCTCCGCTCCCAACCCTTGGGTTGAGGTGGCATGGTGGGGCTGTGATTCAGGGAGCTTCCGCCTTCAGGCGGGGGTAGCTCACTGAAACCAAAGCCCGCGTTACTACACCCACCAATCCACTGTGTTAACGTCACGTTTCGTGGTATCGCTGCAATTCCTATTCGGTTTATCACCGTTATTGTTAAGCAGAATTTGGTGGACGGCCCAAAGTGTTCATCGAGTCTTGTCCGCAATAAGGCGTAGACAAGTGGTTTGGTAGCGTAGGGGGTTTGAGAATAATTGTTGGTATATCTTCTGTGTGCTTTGAAGCTTAGTGTCTAGGGGTGTTCGTAGCGTGGGGAGTGTGGTGGGTTAGCCTGTCAAGCTAAGCCTCTGTTGTCTCACCGCAGAGTCTTCTCAGAGCGTTGGTTGTTCCCTGCCTGAAGTGCTTCTCATTCCAGCCACCCAGAAGCCTGTATACGCCGTTGAATTCTACGCTCCAACTGCTGGCTATGATGCCTTTTTCAACCCATATCCTCTGGGTGCCTTTGAAGGGGCCTTGCAAATACCTAATTGTTAGTGTCCTGCTTGAATTGTCTATTTGTATGTTCGCATGGCCGCTTCCACCGAAGGCGAAAACAACGTCAGCTTCAATAACTCCCCCATCCTTCACGGTGTAGGAGAGGTGTTTTGTGCCATGCCAGTAATTGGTGAAATCGTCCAAGCTGGATACCTTCCTCCATAGTTCATCTACGTTTTTATCACACACGATTTTTTCCTCGAATTGCACAAGACACACACTACGCCCCCACTTAATTTGATTACGTGGTCTGGTAGTGTTTGACCGACCACCTCTTAGCCGCTGTGTGGTGTTCTGCTGCCTTGTGGTGTTGGGTGAGATGCTTTCAGCGTGATTTAGCCATCTTGAGGGTTGAGTATTGGGAGCCCTTGATTTTTGTTGCATATAACATTCTTGTGTTTAGTAATCATTTTTTGTGCTCAATACGTGTGTTCACGTAATGTGTGCTGGGTTTTAATGGTTGGGGGTGTATTCTGCACGTCTAATCATGAACGTGGTGTTGGTTGAAGGTCTATCCAAGCGTTACGGGGAGGCTTGGGGGGTTCGTAACGCTAGCTTCAGTGTTGGGAGGGGAGAGCTTATGACGCTGCTTGGGCGTAACGGTGCCGGTAAATCCACCACTGTTAAAGTACTGTGCACGCTTCTCAAACCTAGCGGCGGCGTGGTTCAGGTTCTGGGCTACGATGTTCTACGTGATCATCAAGCGGTAAGGAGGGGGATTTCGTATTTACCACAGGATTATTGGGGTTTTATGCTGGAGGAACTCACACCCCTGGAGGCTGTGAGCTGGAATCTTGTTGCTAGAGGCGACTACTCGCCTAGAGAGGCTAGGCGGGTGGCTGTTGAGTGGCTTTCGGAGCTGGGTTTAGAGGGTGTTTTGGAGACCAAGTGTTCTAGGCTGAGTGGGGGGCAGAGGAGGAGGGTTGCTGTGGGGATGGCGCTTTCCGCGAGGAAGGAGCTCGTCTTCCTGGATGAGCCGACTAGCGGTGTGGATGTGGAGGCGAAGCATGAGGTGTGGAGAATTATGAGGAGGGTTGTGAGTCAAGGTGTAAGCATAGTGCTAACAACGCATGACATGAATGAAGCGCAAATCGTATCCGACAGAGTGGTATTATTCCATGAGGGAAACACAATAGCTGAAGCAACACCCTCCGAGCTCATAGGTAAACTACCCTACAAGTATAGGGTGGTGGTCAACAAACCACACGGCTGGGCGCCCACTAACGGCGTGTTCGAACACCACTTCGACCTAGGCGACAGGCTCATAGGCTACACGCACACAAGCGCTGACGCCTGGAGCGCAGCATCAACGCTTCACCCCCAAGTAAGAGTTGAATCGGTAAGCGAGGTCGGACTGGAGGACGCCTACCTCTACCTTACAAGCAGAGAAGCGTGACAGTGTATGAATGGTTCCCCAAATGAAATTTTGATTCTGGCCACCGCAAAAAACGGGGGTTATCGTGGTTTGATTGTGCCAGTGTGTAAAAAGGCTAGTGGTGTGGGGGATACGCATGAACAGCGGGGGTAGGCTGATAACTCTTCTGGGAGTGTGTCTGAGTCGACATATGTGCTCACTAGTCGTGATCACCGTTGGCGTTGGGATGTAATTTGAGGGAGCAAGTAAGGCAGATTTTGGGTGTTGCCCTACTTGGGGGTTCAGTGTTCTCAAAACAGCCGATATGGGTGGTTCAAGGACTGGTGTCAGCGCTTGGATTCATAGTGACGCTCACCGCTTGGGGTGGGGCTGGCGCTCTGAGTAACCTAGCTCTCGCATATGTGGTGACTGGGGCTTGGGGTCAGGGGTCAAATGTTGTCGCCCAGGTTGTTGGATACAGCAAGTTTGGCGGCGAGCTCGACAGGCTCACAGCCTCGCCCATCAAGCCTCACACATATCTCTTAGGGTTGCTGCTTGGCACCTCACCCTTCATGTTGGAGGGGCTTCTACCCGCATTCTTCCTCTTCTATATAACTGGTTACACGCCTATTAAAGTATTCGAGGAGGTTGTGCTACTCGCACCAGCAAGCCTGGTCGCAGGAAGCGTCTTCTCGCTCGCCATAGTACTCAACATAAAGAACCCCACAAACGTGTCAGCCATAACAAACCCACTCTACACACTCACAGTGGTGCTACCCCCAGTCTACTACCCGCTTAGCTTCCTACCAGGCTGGCTACGCTTGGTATCACTGTGCGACCCAGCAGTGAGCCTCCTCCAAGTTGGGCGAATCCTCGCAGGCTACAGCGAGCCGCTCAACCCCAACTATGTGGTCCTGTCGGCTGCACTCAGCGTAACAGTGGTGTTGCTACTCTCATTCAAGAGTTTCAGGTGGGGGATGCGATGAGCTTGGACACACTTATAACCCTTTACGCATACACTTGGTGCGCCGCCTCGGCGCGGCTGGGTTTTGGCTATGGTTGATGAGACGAGGATTCCAAGGGGTAGCCGGGTGATGCTTTCAGAGGTTGCCGGCGACCTCATACTCGAGCGTGGAGCTGTTGTTACCACACCGGGTAAACTCTCCGTGTCTGGTAGGGTGAGTTCAACCGGGGAGGCTAGGGTTGAAGGTGATTTGGAGTGCTCCTCCGTCTATGTTCGAGACGGCTCCATGACTGTGACTGGCACACTCATGGTGCATGGAGACATTGTAGCTAGGGACAGCGAACTATTTGTGGGTGGTAACCTCGGCTGCACAAGGCTGGAGGTTGATAAGAGGCTTGAGGTTGGGGGTGAGGTGAAGTGTAGCTCGCTAGAAGTGGCTGGCAGACTCAAAGCGTCCTCACTCGTGTGTAAAAATGTGCGTGTTGGAGGCAAAATGGAGGTGTCTGGGGGGGTAGAGGGTGAAAGACTCGAGGTGGGCGGCGTGCTCAGCGTGGGAGGCCGAGTCATGCTTCTAGATCTGGATGTAGGTGGGAAAGCGGAAATAGGAGGGGGGAGGATATCCGGCTCCGCGGATGTGGGCGGAATATTCCGCTCTAACGGCCCACTCGAGTTTGGCACCATAAGCGTGGGTGGAATAATCTTCATCGCAGCTGGCTCAAAGGGTGAGAGGATAAATGTGGGTGGAAAATTCTCAGCGAATGGTGATATAAGGGTTCAGAGAATAGATGTGGGTGGGCTTGCCTCAATCGACGGCAACCTCGAAGGCGTCGATGTTGATGTGGGAGGCGTGTTCAGAGTGGGCGCAAACCTCACACTGAGCGGCGAGCTTAGCGTGGCGGGTAAAGCCGAGGTAACCGGAGAATTCCGCGGCGCAGATGTGGATGTGGGTGGGAAGCTCAGCTCCACCAAGATTATTCTGAGCGGCACAATAAGCGTGCAAGGCGAAATATCCACGAGGCAGGGGCTTAAGGCCAGGGTTGTCAGACTTGGCAGAAAAGCCAGATGCATCGGTGTCGTAGTCGCCGAAGAAGTGTTCGCTGAGAGGGCTTCAACTCTAGAGGAAGTGTACGCCAAAAGGGTTATACTCGGCGATAAAGCCGAGGCGAAGCGTGTATACGGGGAAGAAGTCGAGCTTGGAGAGGGGTGCAGGGTTGGCGAGGTATACTACACACTCAACCTAAGAGAGGGTGGACGAGTCACATATGGGAAGCCCCCCACCAAGCTTAGCGAATCCCCCAAGCCACCCATCTAGAGGAGGGTGGCCAGTAGATGAGTGTTAAGAAGAAACGCACAAAACTGGACCTATACGCCACCATATTAGAGGTGGTTAGGAGATTCGACGGGGGTGCAAGGGTTACCAAAATATCGTATGGAGTAGGCATGCCTGTGGATAGGCTACGCGTATTCCTAAAAGAGCTCGAACAATTCGGCTTCCTAGTGAGAACAACAGGGGAGAGCAGGGAGACACTTTACAGGGTTACCTCTAGGGGGCAGCGCTACCTTAAAACCTACTGGCAACTGGTCGGCCTACTCGAGCCCATAGACATACACGACTAAACACCCATATAATAGGGCCACATAATTGGCCAATTGGGTAAAAACGGTTAGAACTTTCCTTAAACACCAACTCACAGTCAACCCTGATCCCTGTGGTTTTAGCAGATAACAGGGGAATATGATTGCCTCTAACATGGCTAAATCAAAAACACGTTTATTATCTGTATTACTGGATTTGTAATATGTAATAAGGATTTAAATAGATGTTATTATCTTCATGTGTCATGTCTGTATATGTTGTTTCTGGGCCACCAGCCTCGGGTAAGTCGACTGTCTCCGAGAGGCTTGCAGGTATCCTTAGCCCGTGTGCTCTAATATCTGGAGACCTAGTACACCACATGATTTTTTCGGGTAGACGCCCCCCATGGGTTGATGGGTCACAGGCTAAACTCACTTGGCGTAACATTGCCTGCATAGCTAAGAATTTTGTAGGCGAAGGATACCGTGTTGTTGTGGATTACGTGTGCTATCCACACGAGGCAGAGTGGCTGGTGAGCGAACTAGAACCTCTGGGTGCCAAAGTAAAGTACGTTGTGCTAATGGCGAGAAGCGAGACTCTTATGAGGAGGGATACTAACAGGGTGAACCAGATGGGTTCACGCGTCCTAGAAGTGTATAAAGAACTGCTAAGCTCAGTGGATGGTAATCATATACTCAACACTGATGAGTTAAGCGTGGAGCAGGCCGTGAGCACAATTATTACTAGCGAGAAATTTATACTTTCACCCAGTGTACGCCGCACCCAGTAGATGATTCTCGTGTTGTTTTGAGTAGTTAGTGCAAGAACCTAATATATTTTCACGGTGTAGTAGTGGAGTTCAATCGTGGGTAAGCCTGAATCACCTGCTCGAAGTGTCATATGGGTTGGTCTAAAATCATTAAGCATGGAGCATTTAATACTAGCAAGGATTAAGAGCGGGTGGAATCTGAAGGGAACAATAATATCAAAAATAGGAAAGCGTGCTTACACCTTTAAATACGTGATTTACGCGGATCGACTATTCAAAACTAGGAGGGTAAGGGTTTCAGAGGTGACATCTAGGTCTGTGAGGAATCTGAGTATCGATTTCATCGGCCCAGCGGTGTTCGTAAACGGAAAGATAAGAGCTGATTTCGCATCGTGCAGTGACGTGGATTTCGAGATCAGTCCAGCCACGAACACTCTACCGATTAAGCGCTTAAGGCTTGGGCTAGGGCAGAGAGCGGAGGTCCGCGTAGCATGGGTGCGCTTTCCAAGCTTTGAGGTCAAAGTATTAGAGCAAAGCTATGAGCGAATAGATACAAAAAGATATGTTTACCGTAGTCAATCGGGTTTCCAAGCAGATATAAGTGTTGATTCGTTCGGCCTAATCACGCGATACGATGAAATATGGCGTAGGGTCTACCCGTAAATGTTCGGTTCAGTTTGATGCGCCCAAATCTTGGATGATACGCTTCGAAAACTTGGTTGTCTATCATGGCCAAGACCTGACTTCACGTTTAGATAAAACTGCGCGTGTTTTTGGTTCTCCGTGAAGGGTATGGTTTTAAAAAAATTATAAAATAAGGTTTATTGTGCGGAAGCGGTCTGCTGGGTGGTTAGTGTACGTATGTTCTGGCCTGCTCCCTCATGTAGCTGAGGAGATAGTAGGGTCCACCGATTCCTTTGCCTGTGGCTCCGCTCGCCTTCCAGCCCACGAAGCTTTGAGCGCCTGGCCACGCACCCGTTGTGGCTCCACCCTTCCTATTGGCGTACACGACGCCGAACTCTATTTTGTCCATGAACCTGTCTATCTCCTCTTTGTCTTCGGACATTATTCCCGCTGTGAGGCCGTACTGGGTGTTGTTCGCCTTTGTGAGTGCCTCGTCGAGCGTCCTGAAGCCACCCACCACCAGTATGGGTACGAAGAGCTCCTTTTTGAAGAGGTAGTGGTCTTCGTCTAAGCCTGTGACGATTGTGGGCTCCACGTAGTAGCCCTTCTCAAGCCCGCCGCTGCGCAGTGTTCTACCACCGTAGACCACCTTCCCAGCGTTCTTCGCATCGGCCACATATTTCTCGTAGCTTTCCTGGGCCCTCCTGTTTATAACTGGCCCAGTGAATACTTCTCGCCTTCTCGGGTCGCCCACGATGAGTGTGGATGTTCTTTTGACGAGAGCCTCCACGAAGCTCTCCTTGACTTCATCCTGAACATATACACGGGAGGCTGCGGAGCACTTCTGACCGGAGTAGCCGAACGCAGCCCTGACAACCCCCTCCACAGCCTTGTCGAAGTCAGCATTCTTGGTGACTATCACGGGGTTCTTGCTCCCCATCTCGGAGACCATGGGCTTAGGGTAGGGTGACTCCGCCGCGATCTTGCGGTAGAGGCGCATACCCACATCCATTGAGCCAGTGAAGGCAACGCCGTCAGCACCCCTTACAAACACGTCCTCGAACGCCTCGCCTGGACCCGTAACGATGTTTATAGTACCCTCTGGGAGGCCGGCCTCAACGTAGAGCCGGTACGCCTCGAGCGCGGTTAGTGGAGCCTCGCTCGTGGGCTTCCACACTACGGTGTTACCGGTGATGAGTGCACCCTGCATCATGCCGTTTCCAAGCATAAGTGGAAAGTTGAATGGTGATATCACAGCCCACACGCCGTATGGTCTTGCGACACTGTATGTTTCCTCACCGGGAGCACCAGGATTCATGCGCCGCACATACCCATCCTCCTTCTCCATTAGGTTGGCGTAGTAGCGCATGGCCTCTATTGCCTCATATACTTCAGCTATTGCTTCAAGCCTGTTCTTACCCGCCTCAAATGTTATGGCGGCCGCCAGCCTGAATCTAGCAGCCTCAATCCTGTCAGCCGCCCTCCGCATCAACTCAACCCTTCTCTTATAATCTGTATGACTCCACTCATCGAACGCCCTACGCGCTGCCTTCAAGGCCTCCAAGCCGTGTTCGGCTGTACCTCTCTGGAACCGGCCGACAACAATGGATGTGTCGATGGGACTCGTCTTCTCAAAAGTCGAACCAGCGGAGACCTCTCTTCCCCCAATATACATCGGATGGGTTCGGCCTAGCTCCTGCTGAAGCTCTGAGAGCGCCTTCTCGTAGGCTGGGTGTATCGACTCATCCGCGAAGAGTGTAACATAGGTTATCTTCGAGCTCATAGCAAGTGTTGGATACCACAACGTAATATAATCCTTTCCAAACGGTTGTTATCCAAATGAAGCGTACACGGAGTGGTGGGCTTATATTGTATGATAAGTGATAGTCGTGATGTTGTTTGAGGAAAGCTGCTATCGATGACCTGTTTCGCCTCAAAGCGGTGTCGAGGCCTAAGGCGAGTCTGACAGGTAAAGTGGCCTTTAGTGTTGGTGAGAGCTTCCGTGAGCCACACTCAACACAGAGATCAGCCATTTATGTGTACACTAAGGAGAAGGGTGTGAGTAGGCTTACATCAGGCGAGTGGTTCGACCGGGAGCCCTCATTCACGGATGGGGGTGAACTTCTCGGCTTCCTCTCTAACAGGAAGCCTCAGGCGGACGGCTCCGGGCGCACCGCGACCAGCCTCTTCGTTCTCACACTGGAAGGCTCGAATGAGGTGTGGAGGGCGCCGGTGCCCGGCCACGTTGAGGGCTTCGAGTGGGTGTCCTCCGACAGTGCGCTCGTGGTCTCATTAGATGAGGAGTCTGTGGATGAGGCGCGCAGGAAGGCCGCGGGCTTCGATGAGGAGGAGTTCGAAAACCCTTCACGCTTTATGTCCCTCTGGTACTTTAACGCTCACACACTCAGCGTGAAGCAGATAACAAAAAGAGTGCAGGTCTGGGAGTTCTCATCTGATAGTCGGGCTCAAAGCATAGCGCTCACATACTCTACTCTACCATTCGAAAGACACTGGTACAGAGCCAAGCTAGGCATCCTAAACACGGTAGATGGGGAGGTCAAATGTGTGTACGACCCGGGGTGGCGCCAGGTGGGCGCGCCAAGGATCTCCCCCAATGGGAAAAGGGTTCTGTTCACCTCAAGTCTTTGGAGTGACCGGGGTTCACAGCTAGGCGACCTACACCTTGTGAGCGTAGCGGAAGGAGAAAACATCAACTTGACGGGTGGTGCACCCTTCAGTGTATCATGGGCAGAATGGTTCGATGATGATTCAGCACTCTTCCTCGCGCAGAGGGAAGGCGAATCGGTGTTCTTCCGCGTCGAGGCGCCAGACTGGGCTCCAAGAGAGCTCAAAAGTATAATGTTAAGTGTGAACCCGCAGTGGTACCCCAAGTTCACCATCCTGAACAGGGAGCCACTGGAGGTGGCGTTCAGCGCCCAGTATACCGCCACACCACCAGAACTATGGATCACTGGACTCGAAGAGACAGCCAGCCACCCCACAGTTGTGACTGCCTTCAACGCCCCACTAAAAGAGGAGATAGAGGTCCCCCGCATGAAGTTTTTCGAGTGGACAAATGATAAGGGTCAAAGACTCACTGGCTACCTAGAGGGATTGGAGAACACGGGGGATAAGTCATGCCCCCTCGTGGTGCACGTCCACGGTGGGCCCACGAGTAGTGTTAGGCCAGCATACCTATCATCACTTGGGGCGCTCCTCGCCTCTCAAGGCTACCTAGTGTTCTACCCCAACTACACGGGGAGTGTTGGGAGGGGTTCTGTGTTCGCTGAGGCCAACAGAGGGGACCTCGGCGGACAGGACTTCAAGGATATAATGAGTGGGGTTCAGGCGATAATCGCCGAGTATAATGTTGACCTCGGCAGAGTGTACTTGGAGGGCGGCTCATACGGTGGCTTTATGGCTATGTGGGCTGCAACTCGGACAAATGTTTTCGCTGCGATCGCTGCTCTATTCGGGGTGTCCGACTGGCTGAGCTTCCACGGCACCTCGAATCTAAGCGACTGGGACGAATTACACCTCGACGAGTCACCATACAAATATGCACGCTACGATGCCTCTTCACCCATCCGCTTTGTCAGCAGGGTGAATACACCCGTGCTCTTACTGCACGGTAAGGAGGACCCATATGTGCCACTTGGCCAGTCGCTACAATTCTATAGGGCTCTCTCCGACCTTGGAAAAGAGGTCAAACTCGTGGTGTACCCAAGGGAGGGTCACGGCTTCACTGAGAAACCCCACGTCAAAGACGCGTACACACGTGTGTCTGAGTGGTTTAGAACACACACCCGCAGACCCCGTGACTCTGAGAGTAGTAGTACTGGTTAGAGGCCTCTTCCTCTGGATTCGTAGGGTATGGGCCGAATTATAGTGTTCTCCATTTATATTCGACCTTAGCGTAATCCTTCGCTTAAATTTGATGTAATCATTAAATAATTCTTCGCATATCTTATGCTAGATAATAAAAATGCCAGGTGATTCTAGGTACCCGATCGGCGTGCCCGTTCTTGACCGACGTCTCGGCGGGGGTTTGCCAGAGGGTTATGTGATTAACGTCAGAGGTGAGCCGGGCTCGGGTAAAACCCTACTCGTCACCCAGATAGCCTCAAGGAACGCCGATCTGGGGAGAAAGACGCTTTACGTCTCCTTCCTCGAAGACAAGGAGAAGTTTGTGAGAGCCGCCTCAAACCTACTACCCACCCTAAAGCACCACTTGGAGGGCGGTAGAATAGTGTACGTGGAGCTCTCAAGCATCATCCGTGGCGGGGTCGAGCCCGTTATGGAGATGGTTCTGGAAAAGGTTAGAAGCGAGCAGCCCCAACTACTCGTGTTCGACTCGTACAGCGCGGTTCTACAAGCGATTGGCTCGGAGGCTGAGGGTCGGTCGGTGCTAAGCAACCTATTCTCAAGAATCTTCTCCAAAAAGAAGATAACGACACTTATAATCACTGAAGGCGACCAGAATGACTTCGTGTCCTACGTTGCGGACGGTATAATAAGGCTGGGCCGAAGAAGGGACCCTGAGTGTGCCTTCAGAGAGCTCGAGGTGCTCAAGATGCGCTCGGTGGGCTTAGAGCAGAACAGATTCCTCTATGTTTTCCAAAGAGGCATGGGTATCCGGGTGTTCAGCCCCTTTAAGGGGAGTCTGAGCGAAAGGTTAAAGCCTAGACCCCCGCTCGCCGAGAGGAATGGGGTTTACTCCACAGGTAGCAGTAGCCTGGATAGGGTGATAGGCGGATACCCTAGGGGCTCACTCGTGCTTTGGGAGATGGGCCCCAACATACCTGAGCTAGTGTATTATTCTCCAGCGCTGGTCTCGGCGGCCAACTTCTTGGCTCAGAGGCGTGGGCTCATGGTTCTCCCAAGTCTTGAATTCACATCTGAGAGCATAAGACCCTACATCTACCCCGACAGGGAGACGTTTGAAGAGTGTGCGAGGATATTCCTCGACGACGTGCTAGTCGACGAATCGATGAGCAAAGTGGTTGTGCCCATCACCGGTGACAGGGACAAGGACTTGGCTAAGTGGAACGACGTCTACCGGGAGTTAAAAAGGCTTGGGAAACCTGTGCTCAAGGTGATTTCGCTAGACCTGCTCGAACACCTGTTCGGCAAGGAGGACGCGGTTAGCATATTACGCAAAGCGTATATGTCCACAGCCTACTATGGGGACGTGACGCTCATGATAGCGAAGCCGGGCTTAGAGGTCACCGAGGAGCTCAAATACATGTCCTCCATCAGGATTAGCCTGAGATTCGTCGACGGCTACGTTATCTTCAAGTCGATCACACCCTTCAGCGAACACTACGTGTATGAGCCACGCTATTCGAGGGGCTACCCAGAGGTTCACCTATACCAAATAAACTAGCTGTGGTCAGCCCCGGAAACACGCCTCACACAACTATGCACCCACTGGATATTGGCTCTATGACTAGACTATTTCTGTGAGTTTTGGCTCGAAGGGGTTATCGCTTGGCTCAAAGGCGTACACGCCTGTATATGGCACGACTCCGTAGGCCAAGAGTGTTCCGTGGATAAAGGCAAGCTTGATGTGTCTCCTGCACAGGCTAATCATGGTAGGGCGTAGGGGTGAGTCCTCATCGAATGCTATGAGTGGCAGGTCGCCTTCGAATGATAGCCGGCTTATCATCCTGCTGAGAAGCTCTGTGACCTCTACGAGTTTCGAGGCATAAAGGGCTCTTAGGGGGCTGGTTGACCAAAGCGTCATCACAACGCCATCGCACGACTTAGCCTTGAGGGTCTCAAGCTCCTTCTCGATCAGGCTGAAGGCACCCTGCAGGTCGAGGGAGGATATGTTGATAAGAGGTGCGTCACGGGTCGCTGGCTCACCGAAACACACAACTCTAAAGTACTCTTCAACAGTCTGGGCGTCGAGGTGAGTGCGGAGCACCTGTAGTAGGTCCTGCGGCTTAAATGTTGGTAGGGGTAGCATGAGTACGCCTCTTTTAGAGCGTAGGAAGCTCGTTATTAGTGGAAGGTAGGAGGCCATAAACGCGGTGCGCGGCACATTCGACGCGTACTCCACACCCACCGTGTCACCGCGTCTTAGGGAGCCGAACCCGAAGAATGCGTCGAGTGCTCGTGAGCCGAAAATCACCCGGCCATCATCTATCGTGGCGGATGGGGTGGTTTCCATTCACCTATACTCTGGCTGCGTGAACTCTGAGAACGCGGTGAAATTGGCTCCGCTCAGCGTGTACAGCATGTATGGGCTGGCTATCCTCGTGCCCCGAAGCTTGACTAGCTCCATCTCCCTGAGTCTTCGACCGTCGAGTGTAGTGGTCCTCAGCTCTACCACGCCGTCTACAGTATAGTCAAGTGTGGTTTGAGTTGGCTCCTCACTCACGAAAACCACTCTTGTGCCGAACGAGCGCGCCGCTGTGACGATCGAGCCCTCCGTGCGCATCCTCAGCGGAGAATCCATTCTCTTCGCGAACGTGTCCCACGAGTCTAACACTATTATCGAGGCACCGTTGCGCGCCGCTTCGAAGATTTGGGAGACGAAGAGCTCAGGGGTTATGAGTGTCGCATCCTCAAAGCGGTTCTCCCCAAGAAACAACCGCTCACTCCACGGTAAGAGCGACCTAACCATTTCCTCTGGAAGCTTGGTTGAAACGTATATCTTGGGCTTGCCCCTAACATGTTGCATAATTGTGAGTGCCAGCGTGGTCTTACCTGTACCGGGCAAACCCTTAACGAGAAGCGTTCTACCCTTCTCCTCCATGAACTGGGCGATTTCACTGCCTATGCTAGTCCATTTAGACATTTATCACACCAGAAGGCTAGTTTACTTAAATAAAGAGTCTAATAGCTTATAAAGTTTTCTAGTAAAACTATATAAAGTAGTTTATTAATGTAAATAAAAGTAAAAGGTGCTAAAACAGTGTTCTCATAGATAGCAGGGAGTGATAAAAACAATAAAGACGCCCTATCAACCTCAATCTCCCACAAAGTTAAAGGCCAAAACACACGCTTAAAGCGTCACACTTCGATTCTAAACAATCCACAGTAGAAACTGCGACCAACGGCCAAACATTAATTCAACGCACACGCTTGGCTCTTACACTCTTTATACGGCTTCAAAACATCCCCCTCTCAAGGAGGATCTCGAGCGTTAAGCAGAACCCGCTGAACACAATCCACGAGGAACTCTGGTGTCTGGGGAATTTATCCCCGTTGACGCTGGGGCCCAGTAACCCTGCGGTGGGGGGTCGTGTAGTTGAGGCAGGAAGCCCCACCTTTAGATGGGGTTGCTCACACTGACTCTGAAGTTGATGTACCATCCGAAATCACGTCATGTGTAAAGCTAACTCAAGACTCAGTTTCGAGCAGTCTGAGGTCGATATTCAGAAATAACACTCGGGTGTTTGCGGCTTATAGCCTACTACTTATAACCGTAGAAGTAAACCACTTTCATTGCGAGCTGGCTGAAGTCTCTTCTTAGGTGAACCCATAGGCGCCATCCATATAAATTGTTAGCATCTCACCTACATGATAGAATTCATCCCGAACCGATTTCGGCTGGTTTCAAACTGTGGGGGAATGATGGTATCCCAGCTGTGTGCTCACGGGTCTCGCAAAGCGGCTACAGATGTTTCAGTTCGCCGCTCTGCACTCAAGTCTGCGGTCTACGCAGCTCGTCTTGAGCCCCTGACCAGCCTAACCCCTAAGTAGACTATGAGTAAACCGAAAACGACTAGGATAGCTATCACTATGAGTGGTATGATTATGGCTGAGTGGTATGACTGTTCAGGCTTACTTATACTTGTATACGAGACTGTGAATCTCTGCACATAGGCGCTCGTGTTCGAGCTCACGGCTAGATAGAGGGGTGGTGCTCCACTGTAGTTAAGGATCAGATCCCCTTTTGCACCCGAGGTCTTTTCTACCCAGCTTGTGGGTGTTGTGTTGGCTTCCGTGGAAGCCTTGGAGAAAAATAGAGAGTTGGCCTGAGTCCAATTTAGCACGAAAACGCTGACTGGTGCGGAGGACGACCATGTGATGTTCACTTTTTCTGGTAGACTGTTAGTTGGGATACCGATTAAGAATCGGGTTATGTGCGGCTCAAGCGTGAAACCGGGGATATTTGCCCCGCCTCTTACGCTTGGACTGGTTAGTGCGAAAAATGGAAGGGCCACTGCTGCTGATAAGACGATGACTATGATCAATACCCCCACAATGATGAGTACAATCCCCCCAGCTAACCTTAAAAGTGATGTGCCTCCCCCGGCGCCGCTACCAGATGGTGTTGTGGGGTCGCCTGAGCGGCTCTGTGACAGGCTTTTGAGGAGGCTCGCGGCGTGAACCCCGCTTTCGGAGAGTGTGTATCTCCCCTGTTCGTCTTTTTGGATGAGTCTACCAAGCATTCTTAAGTGGTAGTTGAGTTTTCCCGTGTTGTCCACGTTTAGAGCGGCCATAATCTCCGTGTAGCTCGCGGCTCCTCTAGTGTAGAGTAGCTCTATGATCTGTCTTCGGGTCGGGTCAGCCAGAGCCTTATAGAGGGAGTTCCAGTCAGAGGCCATATGAACACTGCCTTTAAACTTGGTTATTAGCGTTTTTGAAAGCAGATGTTATCAAGCCCACTAATCACTCATGGTATACGTCAGGGCTATGTTGGCATGATAAGAGTTGTTATCATGGTGGTTGGGTCAAGCTGGGGGCTGCCTTCAAAGGTTTCGATTCTGTTCTGATCGGGCAAACGCCAGTGGTATACGATTAGGGAATACGCAGGTCTCTGAAGGCTTTTCGAGGGGGGTGTTACACGGTTTAGAGTGGAGAGGTGCATCACGTGCTCAACCGCAGCGGCTTGTTGGTGGTTAAGCCGCGCTTAAAGCTGTTTGTCACATCACCGAACAATGAGTATAGTTTGTTTAAGATGATAGTGCCCGGATAGGCGTTTCCCACGCTTGGAGGCCACGCCCCCCGCCAACCCCTAATCCGGACACCGTCCCGCTTTGGACATAAGGTTCATAACTCACCAGCACGCTAATTGAGCGGGATGAAGTAAATGACTGGTGATCACGTTTGCGGATCGGTCTTGCACGGAGTTTGAGGCCAACTCCAGAGACATAGCTACATCTAAACTTGACTTATCGGGTTTCCCGCCGTTGGTTGTGCGTGAGGTAAGCGATATCCTTCAGAGGGCTGTTAGCGTGGACTATTCTTCAAGGGATGTTAGTGTACACGTGGTTCACTTTTCTGGTTTACCCTACTATGGTAGTGCGAAGTCCCTTACCGCGTACGGTATGGTGAGTGAAGCGTTAAAGCGTGGGGTTTTGAAGCCCGGTAGCGTTGTGGTTGAGCCAACCTCTGGGAACACGGGTCTCGCGCTGGCTGAGATCCTTCGCTCACTGGGTGCCTCATTCATCATGGTTGTCTCACGCAAGATCTCTGGCGCATTCGAAGCCGAGCTGTCGAGGAGGTTTGCGGCTAAAACAATCGAAATCAGTGACCCTTCCAACACTGAAGCCGTGCTGGAGTTTATCAGACACCATCGGGATGAGCCATTCACACTAGTGGTTAAGCTACCCACTAACTACTGCCCCACTGATGAGCCCACCGGGGCGATAGCCTACGCTAAGAAGCTCGTAGATGATGGTGGAGACGGATTGATGATGCTCGACCAGTACACTAACAACGCGAACCCAGAGATACACAGGGAGTTCACGGCTCCATCAATACTGCGGGCAGTAGAGCAACGACTCAAGGGGGGGCGCCGACTCTACGTATTCCTATCGGGCGGGACATTCGGAACCGCGTTAGGCCTAGCCCAGTTCATCGTTGAGCACAACCTCAACGCAAAGCTCGTCGTGGCTTTACCACGCGGCGAGGACGTGTTCGGCGTCGTGGACCTGGATAACGCAAAGCGCAGAAAATTCTTCAAGGAGTTACAAGCGCTCGCCCAACGCTCTGGCAAACCGGAGCTATTCGAAGTGGTCGAGGTGGACTCGCCGATGGAAAAGATATCCAGAGTCTGGGATATCAACCAGAAACTCAAAACCCTTGACAACCACGTAGATTTGAGCGGCGGGTATAGCAGCATCCTGGTTCTGTGGTGCGCGCTCAACTATATCACGGAGAGAGGTCTTAGGAGCGCCGAGTGTGTCCTATTGTTCCATGATTCTTCGAAAATGTACCCTACACCACGCCCGTCACCCATAACTCAGCTAAAAGATGAGTCAATAATCGTCGACAAGCTCGAAGTCGATAGGATGATTAGCGAGGAGAAGGCTAGAATAGTTTACGTCGACCCCATACCCGCACCTATGCCCGAAGACGCAAAGGACAAGCTAAGATCACAGCTTGAAAAGGCCTTCAGCACCAGGGGTGACGCGCTAGATATAAAGAATATACAGGATGTGCTAAACTTGGACGGCTCGCTGAGCCTGGAGGAGATCAGGCTTAAACCCGAGTTCGTAGACCACCTACTCCAATCATCCGCTAAGAGGCCGATTGTGTTTGTGTGCCCTCATGGTGGGACATCGCGCCTACTGGCCTCCAAGCTTCGAGGCATGGGGGTGGACTGGGTTTATAGCTTGAAGGGTGGCCTTCAAACAATAGTCCAAGAATAGAATGAAGTGTAGGACTACCAGCCAGCACCCCACCTCTTCTTCTCTATTAACATACTAACATGCTTCTCGTATGAGGATTAAAGGCATCCCTAGTATTGCGGCGCAGTGATTTCAGGGTATTACATAGCACAATCAACCGTATGTCTAGGATAGTTCGACCTCGCCTAATAAATTGAGACATTATAGTAGTGATAGCGCTTGAATTTTAGGGTGCTTTGGAATCGATTCAGTCTCCTGGGCTTGGTTTCAGGGTTAGGTGCCAGCTCTACGAGTCTGCGAATATGTTTAGGTGTAGCTCGTGTTGGTATAAGAGTTTGAATGGCTCGGCGTAGCTACACCCTATGCCTCTTCCGACAGCGGAGTACACTGCTCGGACAAAGTTGAGTGTTGACTCCTCTGAGAACTGTGAGCCATGGCATCTTAGAGCGGCCATCTTGTCTTCGATGAAGTTATCGATGTTTATCACTACGTTGGGTTTCGCTGTGGCGGCGAGCGCTACCGGGGGTGCGGGGCCCTTTATTACGCCTCCACCTATATGTGGGTAGTCATGGAGCAAAACGGCTTGAAGAACAGCTTTGCCAGTGTACACGTGGTCGGGGTGTGACTCGTAGGGTAGGTATGGGTCAACCGTGACCACTAGGTCAGGAGTGAACCCCCTGATTTCACTAATAATTGGCCCCATCGGCTCACCAGCCTCGGGTACACGTGTGTCCTCGAACCCCAGAAACTGGAGGTTACCCACACCCAGTATCCTCGCCGCATCCCCCTGTTCTTTCCTCCTTATCTGCGCGAGCTCGGTTTCCCCTAATGTCTTGGAGCCCTTCCGGCCGTCGCTTACAACCACTAACTTAATACTGGAACCGTTTTTAGCCATGGCCGCAAGGAATCCCCCAGCAACCAATTCCATATCTTCGGGGTGGGGGGATACGGCAACTATTCTCTTAGCACCCTCCATTATTTTCAGCCTTTGCTCATCTACCTTGATACCCTGTGTGTATGACTCAACACTTACCATGTGTATCATATCATTTCCCGCTATAAAGTTTTCATGGCTCTCGATGGGAAGGACGCCAATCATTATCAGGTATCGATACTATCCGCCGTTGTCAGCAGTTTCGGTGTGTGGAGGTTTATATAGGTTTATGAAATATATCTGTGGGTGTGTGAGTGGGTGTACGCCCTAAGAGGCCGCTAACACAGGGAGGCTGTTCGAGGTGCTAAAGAGCTATTCACTCCAACACGAGTGTGGAGAGGAGCTCGAACCACTGCTACGAGAATACAGGGACGCTGTAAACCAAATACTTGGAGAGCTCTGGAGCCATATAGAGTGGGAGAAGAGGAAGGTGAAGGGTAAGAGGCAGTGGCGGCTCCTACCCAAGTATAAAGTGGACATCCACAGCGGGGAGTACAAGAAGGAGCTCAGGGACAGCCTTCTTGAGGACTGGCCCTACGCGGCGCACTGGGTGGACTCCGCCATAAAAACAGGCTACTCCATATTCAAGTCTTGGAGGAAAAACTATGTTAAAGGAGACAGGAGGCGGAGGAGGCCCACCGCAAGAAGACTCTTCGCCAGAGCCAAGCAGACACTCATAAAGCTTGAGGGTGAAAAACTCAGGGTGACCGTTAAACCGGGTGAATATGTGTACCTCGACCTCTCGAAGAGGTACTTTCCTCTACCTGGGGAGGTGTCCTCGGCTGGGCTGGGTGAACCCGTAATCACACCCGAAAAGATACACTTACCCGTGCACTACGGGGATGGGAACCAAGGCGGAAAACCCGGTGTGGCGTGGGACTTCAACCTCCTCTCCCTGGATGGCTACTCACCTGAAACAGGGTGGATAAGGATAGACACTTCGAAGCTTGCATCTATTCACATCGCCTCCTTCGAAAAGAGGAGGAGCGTTCAGAGGAGGGCTTCACATTCGAAAAAAGCAAGGAGGGTTCTTTCAAAGTACTCGAACAGGGAGAGGAACCGTGCGGGAAAACACCAGCTCGAAATCACGCGTGTCATTCAATCACTGTGTGGCCCGGTGGGCCTCGAAGAGCTCAAAAAGCAGGGGATGTTCACGCGCTCGCGTATCTGGAACCGGAGGATTTCGAGGAGTGACTGGCGGGGTACCGCAAAAATCCTAGAAGGGAGGCTGTGGGAAGTCAAAGTAGTGGAGCTCGACCCTTATGGTTCATCCTCCTACTGCTCCAGGTGTGGGTGGGAGAACAGAGACCTGAATGGGGCAGATGTCTTCGTGTGTGGTGGGTGCGGGCTCCGAATCAATAGGCAACTCAATGCGGCCATAAACCTCTACATGCGCCTCACGTTCGGGTACACAACAAATTGGGAGGACGGAAAGAAGCGTGTTGAACTGAGGATGGAGGGCGCTTCCCAGAAGGAGTGGTGGGACCGCGTGGTGCTTCCAAGCCTTGTGGGTGGGTGCGTCCTGACAGGGGCGGAGCGGAGTGACCCCGATGAACTCGTGAGGGGTCTACATGATGCTGTGAAGCCCAAGCTCCACTACGCGTACGACAGGTATGCTGATGCGTACCTACGTATACCTACGTAGAGTGAAACCCTTGATGCACATACTCACATGAGGAGAGCCATGCTTTAATGGCTTTGTTCGAGTACTACTGTTGGTCATTTATTATTCGTGTCTCCCCCAATCTGCCATCTACGAATCTCCTGCTTTTCTTTATCTTAAAGTACACCTCATCTCCCTCATCGAAGGAGCCGTCCATTAGCAGTGTGATCTTAGAGCCGTTGAACTCGCAGAACAGGTAAGCACTTTCACCTATAGCCTCCACTGCTTCAACAAAAGCCTTTTCACCACCCCCCTCTTCAACCCACTCCGGTCTAAAGCCGATTTCAACGTTTGGTCTTTCTGGGTCGGGTATAAAATTCATTGGGAAGTCACCCACGAACTGTGGCACCCACTTCGTGGCTGGGTACTCGTAGATTACACGGGGCTCAGCGACCTGCTCGAAGCGCCCCCCATGAAGTACGGCTATCCTGGTGGCGAGACTCATCGCCTCCTTTTGGTCGTGCGTCACGTATATGAATGTGGTGCTAAGGGTTTTCTGTATCCGTTTGAGTTCGCCTCTAGCAACAAGCCTGGTCCTCGCGTCCAGATTGCTCAATGGCTCGTCGAGTAGAAAGAAGCTTGGATCCCTGACTATGGCTCTCGCCAGAGCCACCCTTTGTTGCTGTCCACCGCTTATCTTGGTCACATTCTTATCTAGGATATCCTTGATTCCTAAGAGGGATGCTGCCTTGCTGACGCGTTCATTAATCTCCTCACGTTTGTACCCCCTCATTTTTAGAGGGAATGAGATGTTCCCATACACATTCATATTTGGGTATAGTGGTTAGTTCTGGAACACCATGGCGATATTCCTCTTCTCTGGTGGCAGATCGGTTATGTCTTTTCCGTCGACAACAATTCTACCTCGGTCAGGCTTCTCTATTCCAGCTATGGTCTTGAGTAGGGTGGACTTACCCTCACCGCTTGGTCCGAGCACGACGAAGAATTCCCCGCTCTCTATTTCTTGGGTTATACCGTTTAGCACAAGCTTGTTTCCGTAACCCTTTGTTAAATCAATCAATTTAATCATCTCACCACACCCCCAGAAAGATATTCACCCTTAAGGTACCTTTGTAGCGCCACGGTCAGGGTTATCACGGGTATCGTGAATATTAGGGAAAACGCAACGCCTGTTAAAAGGTTTCCCCTGGTGATGCTATAGTATATCTCCACTGGCAGGGTGGGCTTTATGGGTGAGAGTATAACAGCGTATGTGAATTCATCCCAAGAGAACATCCACGATATGAGGAATGCTGCGATTATACCTGGGAGTGCCACGGGTACAAGTATCCTGGTTATTATACTCCTGAATCTGCCTCCATCCAGCCTTGCTTGATACTCAACTTCCCTAGGTATAGACGAAAAGGTTCCCTGCATTATGAATATCGCGAGCGGCAGGGTGACGAGGGTCTGGACGAGCGCCAACCCAAGCACACTGTTAAAGAGGTGTAGTCTTATAAACTCCGTGCTTATGGGTACTGCGACAACTATCCCCGGCATCATATTAGTGATGAGGATTAGTACAAGTAGTGGGTACGCCAGTGAGGATGATAGTCTCCCAAGCCCATAGCCAGCGGGTATACCGAGCGCCACTGAGAATATGCCGACTAGGGTGGCAACGCTTGCGCTCCTCAGGAATGGTCCCACAAAGTTGTACTGTGTGAATGCGAGTATAAAGTTGTTCAGGGTTGGTTGTTTGAATATGGGTGGTGGGTAGAGTGCCTCAATGGTGAATTTGGCGGGGTTAAAGGCTATAAGTAGTAAAACGTAGAGTGGAAAGAGAAAGTACACCGTCATCACTGCTACCCCAACCCATAGGAGGGTGTTTTTCTTCATCTTCTACCACCCATGGCTATGTTTAGGGCTATAAACACTGTCATAAGCGCCAATAGTATTGTGGCTGCCGCGAGTGATATATACACGGTTGGCGACGTGGAGTAAAGGTCATACACGAACGTTGTAAGCAGAGGGGGGTGTTCGCCTATGAGTATGAGGGGCAACGCGAATATATTGAATTCTTGAACACCCCTAATTATGAGTGCTATCGCTATGAATTTCCTCATGTTTGGGAGAGTTACGTGCACAAACCTGTTGAATACGCCCGCCCCGTCGAGCGCTGCCGCGTGGTAGAGGTCTCTTGGTATAGAGCTCAGACCCGCGAGTAGTATGAGTGTGAAGATCGGCGTGTTCTTCCAGCTATCCGCTACCATGACTACAAGCAGTGAGAGTGGTGTGCTTGAGTACCAGTTGATCCCTCCCAACCCTAAGGCGTGCAACAACGTGTTGGCATACCCCCCACGCGGTTCGAATATAAAGCTGTAGGCAATCGCGGCCACCACGGTTGCGATCCCCATAGGTATTATCGTCACCGTTGAAAAGAGCTTCTTACCCCTGAATTCCCATACGAGGATGGATGCAACAACCAAACCGAGGAATAGTTGGATTATGAGCGCTCCGAAACTCACTATAAGCGTGTTAAGGATCGCCGCCCCGAGGTTGTAGTAAAGCAGTTCGTTGTAGTTGTTGAGTGTGAATCCCCCGTGAGGAGAAAGAAAACTTCTATAGACACCCGAAAACGACGGGTAGAATGCGAAGTAGCCCACGTATACAATTGCTGGTAAAACGAAAAAAAGGTAAGGGATGTCGCGTCTATCCGTAGATTTCACCCGTAGAGGGGAGTGTAGTAGCCCTCCTCATACTGCTGGGCAACAGTTGAGTTATAGTTAGAGAGAAGATAGTTGTACATCTGCTGGTTGGCTTGGCTAAGTATAGCGGGTATCTGTGAATACTGCGCGTGGTTCACGATGATCTGTGTGAAGACTTGGTCCGCGATCGTGCCCCACTCTGTGATCCATGGCACAGGCTCCCTGAAGAACGCTGTCTGAAACGCGTCTTCTTCAGCTGTGTATAGTGCGGATAGATTGGCTGGGAGATTAGCGTAGGCGTTGGCGTTAACAGCTGGCTCACCCAGCACAGTTATTAACTGGTGTTGTGCCTCTGTTGATAGAAGGAAGTTTGCGAGGTGTAGTAGCGCTGGCATATCGGTTGCGCCACGTGGGATGGCTAATACATCTCCTCCAACGAGGTGGCCACTGTTCTTTGGTCCCGCTGGGCCGGGGTAGAAGCCGATGCGTGAGACGTTCACACCCTCGCTGGCCATCGTGGAGTAAATGTAGGGCCACTGATAATCTAATATATAGTATTTTCCTCTGATCAGACCCTTGTAGTTACCCCAGTAACCATGTATGTAGTTTGGTGCAAAGTAATCTGAGAGGTTGTACAGGTACTGCATAGCCAACACGTCGCCCGTATCGTTGAAGAGGAAGGGGTTTCCGCCAGCTTGAACCATCCACTGGTAAAGCTCGGTGTACGTGCTCGCGCCTCCGTGTCCTTGGAACATCACGGGTTTAACACCAGTCTTCTGATAGATCATCTGAGAGTCTTGGAGAAGTTGGGCCCAATTCGACGGTGGAGATATGCCGAGCTCGTTGAACACGGTCTTATTATACCACACTAATGGTATGTTCCCCCTGAATGGTACAAAGTATATACCGCCGAACGCCTTCTGCTCATAGTTTACAAGGCTCTGCATAGATGTGATTAGTGTGCTTGGTAGTATGCTCGTGGAGTAGGGTGTAAGATTGGTCAGGTAGTTACCGAAAAGGAGTTCGCCTATGACGAGGTTATCGAGTATTATTAGGCTGGGGCCAACATCATTACCCTGTATTAGGGCCTCGATTGTCTGAACCATGTTTGAAGCAGACTCGACCACCAAATTCACGGTTATGTTTGGGTACTCCTGTTCGAACTCGGGTATCAGGGTTGTCTTAAAGAAGCTTATCTCACTTGGTGCTAGAGTGTCATCGTAGAGGTTCACGGTGACCGCGCTCACCCTATAGGTGTAGGCTTGGGCCTAGTGGCTAGATAGATTCCCACGCCAGCCACCGTACCTATCACTATTATTGCTACAGCTATAACTACGGCGGTTGTCTTAGCCATTCCACTTGAACCATCCCAATGTGTACGTGTCTTTCTGTTATTAAATGTAGTGGGTATAAAAATCCTGTCTGATTATATTTGATGACATATAAATTTTATTACCTATTCAATAATAAAATTAATAAACTATTAATAAACCCAGATATATTTACAGATTACAGTATATTATGAAAGCTATTTCGATGCGCACAGAAATTTCGTGTTTAAATGGCGGCATTCGGTTTAATAACATTAGTATTAGCTAAAACTTTAAATAGGATGCCATCGAAATAGGTTTATACTTAATATGAAGATTTCTGAATATTTACTAGAATCCAATCAAACACGACACCTATCTTATATAAGGTTACAAAGCACGAAGGTGTACAAACTGCTTTCAACGTGTATAGGCGTCAAGCTTAAACAGTTTATTAGGTTCCCCCGTGTTTTTGGTTTAACCCCTTTGAGGTTTACACCCGTAACACACGCCACTCATGGCTCACTACAGCGGGGTTCTACGCCTAGTCTTTGGTGATGGATGTGCGTTTTGCTTATACCGGTATTAGGGTGACGCAGCTTGAGAGGGCGCTCGACTTCTACGCTGGCCTTGGCTTAAAGGTGGCGGAGAGAGGTGTTATGAGTCATGGCGGCGTGTTCGTGTTACTTGAAGACCCACGCACGGGTCAAAGGCTCGAGTTGAACTGGTATCCCCCCACGTCGCCCTTCAACACACCGTACACTGTGGGTGAGGCACTGGATCATTTGGGCTACGGTGTTGAGGATGCGCGGCGCAGCTTTCATGAGTTGGTATCACGGGGAGCTGAGCCAGCGCTCGAGCCGTGGTCCGAAAGAGATGGTGTCTCACTCGCCTATATTAAGGACCCCGACGGCATATGGATTGAGTTGTTCAGCAGTGTGAAGACCACCCAGCTTGGTTTGGAATATGTTGGTATTAGGGTTACCGACTTGGGCAGGGCTCTGCGTCTCTACCGGGATACGATGGGTCTGCTCGAATCCGGTCGGGGAACCATGAGTCATGGGGGTGTCTGGGTGGACCTCCTAGACCCTTGGACGATGCAGAAGCTCGAGTTGAACTGGTATCCCCGTGGCTCCCGGTTTGACTGGGCGTATGAACCAGGCGAAGCCTTAGACCACCTCGGCCTCACCACGGAGAGGTTCGATGAGGACCTAGAGAGGCTGCGGGAGGCGGGATGCGAACTGAAGCTTAAACCGTGGCTTGAAGGCGACACCATGATAGCCTTCTTGGAGGGTACTGATGGTGTGTGGTTGGAGCTCGAATCCAAACAGTAACGATAAAAATACATTCACGGCTAACGCTTAACGTCAACTGACCTCTACCAAAGCATTTTAGAGGCCACTTACACCCTAGCTGAATTACAGTCTTCGAGCTCTACAGCGAGCCCACTAGGCGTGAAAGCTCAACCCACTCACGCTCAGACTCCCTGATTATGAGGTGTGTGAGTAGTAGCTCGTCTATCCCCTTAGAGAGTGTTTCTAGGATTAGTTCCCTGACCTTCTCGGCTCCACCCCATAGCACAAGGGTTTGGGCTAACTCGTCGACGGCCTCACGCTTCTCGGTTATCGGGTAGCCGGCATCGCTGAACATTCGCTGATAGAAGGGTGACCTAGCATAGTACTCCACACTCTTTTTGGCGGCGGCGTGCACCTCACCCTGCTCGGCGCTGAGCGATACGAGTAAGTGGGCTATCAGCGGTGGCCTCACCCTACGATTAGCGCTGGCACCAGCCTCCATGGAGGAGAGCGCTCTGCGGACGAGGTACTCCGGTGGGCACATCCAGGAGACTGCGCCATCCGCGATTTCCCCGGCTAGCTTGAATGCTTGGCTTCTTAGGGCCGCTATTATCACTGGGACTCTGGCGGGGCGTCGGAGGGTTGCGTCAACCTTAAGATACTCACCTGTATGAGCCACGCGCCCATCCCATAAAAGCCCCCTGACCACGGATACATATTCCCTCAGATAGGCCATGGGTCTGCCTAGTCTAAGGCCAAGCTGCGCTTCAACTATGTGTGGGTGGCTCACCCCAAGCCCAAGCCTTAATCTACCCGGAGTCAAATCGTCAAGTGTGAGAGCCTGCTGGGCCACTACCAATGGATGCCTAGTGTACACTTGCACTATTGATGTGCCAAACCTAATGTTCGACGTGCGTGTAGCCGCCGCGGCAAGAAAAGTGGGTGTGTCGCAGCCCTGTATTGATGCCGCTGTCAACCATACTTGACGCACCCCCCATGCTTCGGCCGCAACCAGTTTTGCTAACCCCTCAAACACATTCGACGCCTGAAAGTTCAGGCCAACACGCTCCCTGAGGGGTAGCCTCGACACAATGTCTGAACGCACGGGGAAATATGGGAAATTACACTCATCCATAAAAACATAGCACCACTAAATCTATTTAACCATAGGCCGTCTAATCCCTCGTTATCTTCATCGGGGGCCCTAGTCCAGTAGGTGGGTCCCTGTACGTATTCTGAGTGGATTCTTCTAAGCGATTGGCGTGTTGAAGAGTGTGGGTGATGAGGTAAGAGCTAAGCAGTGGGTATGCTGTGAGGATTGTTTTGTGCTCTTGTTTGTGTGGTTCACTCTGCTTAATTATGGGTGTGTAGAGTTGTGAGTGATGGCTTTGTCTGACATGCTAAGCCTCTCTGAGGGTGAAGGCAAAAGGGGTTTCAGGCTAAAGATAATACTCCTCGGGGGCGCAGGTGTTTTCCTAGATGGGTACGACCTGTTCATTGTGAGTATCGCGCTCATCCTCCTTAAACCGTATTTCAGACTTGGCAGCTTCGAGTTGTCCATGGTTGGCTCCGCGGCCCTTATCGGCGCCACTCTGGGTGCGCGGTGGTGTTTGGGAATATTGCTGACAAGCTGGGTAGGAAGACACTCTTCATTTTGGACCTAGTGTTCTTCGTGGTGTTCGCCGCCGCCTCCGCCTTCGCGCAGAACTTTCTTGAACTCCTCATATTCCGGTTCCTGCTGGGTATCGGTATAGGTGCAGACTACCCTGTGAGCTCTTCGTATGTAGCTGAGTTTTCTGATGTGCGTAACAGGGGGAGAGTAATATCCTCAACATTCGCCTTCCAAGGTGTGGGCGTCCTCGCGGCGATAGGGGTAGGCTTGGCGCTTCTACCATTGGGTCCGCAGGCGTGGAGGTGGATGCTGCTTTCTGGTATTGTCCCAGCCGTTATCGTGCTCGCCTTTAGAAACAAGCTTCCGGAAACCCTTAGGTGGTATGTTCCGAAGGGTAAAATCGATGAAGCGCGAAAGGTTTTTGAGGAGATGACGGGTAAGAGTGTGCGCAGACCTGAAGAGGTTGAGAAATACGCTGAGAGCGTATCATTCAGGGAACTCTTCTCATCACCCTATAAGACGCGGCTTATCTTCGCCTCAGTGAGCTGGTTCCTCGTAGATATCGCCGTCTACGGTATGGGTATTTTTATACCCACATTCATACACGAGCTCTTCGGCGCCAACTCGCCGCCCACCTCCAACGAGCTCGTATACGCCATACTCTACACATTCGCGGGCGTTGGATACTGGCTGGCTGTGCTCACAATAGATATTCTAGGTAGAAAGGTGCTACAGGCCGTGGGTTTCCTAGTTATGGGTGGTGCACTCTTCGCCGCCGCAGCCGCTGGCTCAAACATCAGCTTACCCCTACTCGCGGCGCTACTTGCGGTTTTCTTCGTCGCGGAGAATGCGGGGCCAAACACTACTACTTGGGTGTACCCAGTTGAGTTGTTCCCTACGAGGATAAGGGGTAGCGGCCACGGTTTCGCGGCCACCATGGGTAAGCTTGGCGCAATATGCGGCGTATTCGTCCTACTACTGCGTGAGAGATACAATCAGGTGTTAATGCTGGGATTCGTGGGGTTCGCCTCGGTCTTAGGCGCGGTGATCACCCTAGCATATGGGATAGAGACCAAAAAGCAGAGCCTAGAGGATGTCTCGGAAGTTTTCAAGTCGTTCTACGACTATTTTACAAAGATGTCTGAAAACCTAGTCAGGGGTGCAAGGCAGCTTGACGCGTTAATACACGACCTGAGTGATTCGGACTCTAAGTATATTCAGATTAAACAGACGGAGCATGCGGGTGACGAATTAGTCCACGAAGTATTCACGAAACTCAACAAGAGTTTCGTGGCTCCAATTGAGCAGAACGAGATCTCGGCGCTAACAAAGTCTCTGGATGATGTCCTAGACATCATCCACGCGGTGGCCGTTAGGCTGAAGCTATACAAGGTGGGTAGCCCAGATAAAACTATGTTGGAGTTCAGCGGCATCATAACCACCTCTGTCGAACTAATCGACAAAGCCATAAAGCAGCTACCCAACCTACGCTGGGAGAATAACATCATGGATATATGCATCAAGATAAACGAATTGGAGAACCAGGCTGACGCCGTACTGAACGAGGGGGTATCAAACCTCTTTAACGGGCATGATGCGATTGAAATCATAAAACTCAAAGAGGTATACGAGTATCTAGAACTAGTAACTGATAAATGCGAGGACGTAGCAGACGTGCTACGCGACTTAGTGGTCAAATACTCTTAGTGAGGGATGAATCTTAGGGGAACAATAGGGTTTTGGGAAACCCTACCCCCCGAGCTAGGGTTGATGAACGGTGACCTTGAGGTTACCCAGTCAGGGTACCTGTAGCTCTAATGTTTGAGGAGGAGTCACCTTGTGTAGAGAGTTTGGGTCGCCGTAGCCATTGAGGAAGTGGGTCGGGTCTGGCGGTTGAATCGAGGAGGTCTGCCTTTAATAGGGTATGGCTCCCTTGGTTGGGTTATGGGAAAACTGATATAATCCGTTCCCCAAACATTGGGGTATGGGTACGGGTTCTAGGAGCGTTTATGTATGCAAGGTTGGGGGGAGCATTATCGAGGGGGTTCACCCGTCGATCGTGGAAAACATTAAGGCTATTGTGGGTCGTGGTGAAGGGGTTGTGCTCGTCCATGGTGGTGGTGACTACGTTACTGAGGTGGCTGAGAGGCTTGGTAAAAAACAGGTGTTTGTGACCTCACCTGAGGGTATCAGGAGCAGGTATACTGATAGGGAGACGGCTGAAATCTACACGATGGTTATGAGTGGCCTGCTCGCGAAGAGGATAGTATTGCTACTTGAGCGTAGCGGTCTGGGGTGCGTGTCGCTTAGCGGTGTGGACTACGGGTTGATTAGGGCTGAACGCAAAAAACGTCTTACAGTGATAGATGAAAGAGGAAGAAAGGTGGTGGTTGAGGGTGGATACACGGGGCGGATAACCAGTGTTAACACCCATATTCTTGGCCTATTCATAGAGCAGGGTATTGTGCCCGTTGTCTCCCCCGTGGCGCTTGGTGAGGAGTACGAGCTCCTCAACGTTGACGGTGACAGGGCGTGCGCGGGTATAGCGGGAGCGCTTGAAGCTAGGTGTGCGGTGTTTCTAACAGACGTTGAGGGAGTGTACTCTAACGGTGAGCTCGTGCGCACACTCAGTGTTGAGGGGGCTAGAGCCCTCCTCCCAAAGGTTGGTAATGGGATGGATGTCAAACTACTTGCAGCAGTTGAAGCTGTGGAGAAGGGTGCACACATGTCGGTTATCTCCTCTGGTCTAAAGGAGAACCCCATCGACGCCGCGCTGAGGGGGGAGGGCACAGTGATTCGCAGTGGGGTTTAAATCCCCTTAGCTAGGTGAACTCCTAATGTCCACGGAGTTAGACGACCGAGCGCGCTTCGCATTCGAACTCATATCCACATATTCACCCTCCGGGGAAGAGGAGGGTGTGTCCCGCTTATTGGTTGAGAGGCTCAGCTCCAAGGGTTTGAAGGTGGGCGTTGACTCTGTGGGGAACGTGATATCCGAGGTGGGTGATGGGGATTACACCGTGTTGCTATGCGGCCACATGGACACCGTGGCTGGCTGGGTGGAGCCGAGACTGGAGGGAGGTGTGGTCTACGGTAGGGGTGCCGTGGACGCGAAGGGCGCCCTGCTATCGCTCGCCTACGCCTTCGAGGACTATGCTCACTCACTTGAACGTGAGAAGGGTTTTGAGAATAGGTTGAGGGTTGTGTTCGCGGGTGTGGTGCAGGAGGAGGGTGACAGTCGTGGTATCAAAAGGCTGATTAGGGATGGGTTAAAGGCCCATGCAGCGGTCTTCGGTGAGCCTTCGGGTGTGAATAGGCTCGCCGTGGGCTATAGGGGGCATGTTCCCTTCAAGGCCTCTTTCGAAACACCCGAGGCTCATGCGAGTGCGCCCTGGCTCACAGCAAACTCGGCTGAGGTCGCCTACGAGTTCTACCAGAAGTTAAAGAGCGCTTGGAGATGCGAATCCGAACGAATGGTTGAATGTGTCAGCGTAGCCCTCACGGGTATCAACACATTCACACAGCACAACGTTATCCCCGGGAGAACCGTGCTAAACCTGGATATAAGGGTCCCAGTTGGGGTGACCACCACTGATGTTCTCAACACGGTTAAGCGTATACTCTCCGAATACACCACTGATAATAATGGTGATGTAAGGGTTAACTATGAGTTCGGAGAGGTAACCGAGCCCTATAAGGTTGATTTAACCTCCAAAATTGTGAGGTCATTCACACGCACAATGATCAAGGAGGGTGTTGGGAGACCCGAGTTCCTCGTCAAATCTGGTACGGGTGACATGAATACCTATTCGCAGGCATTCAACACGGAGTGTGTGTCCTACGGACCCGGTGACCCGCGGCTTTCGCACACGTTGCGTGAAAAAGTTGAACTAAGAGATATGCTCCACTGCTCTAAGATAGTGCACGACGCACTACTCGAGTACGCTACATTATTAGGTTAATTCAACAGAAACACTCGTACGCAGGGAAGTTTGATGCTTCCTTAATAACACCAACCATATCTGGATCCGGTGTACTGTGCACGTCCCAACTGAGGTGGGAATTCGCTTTTTAAAGTTGGTTGGAAAAGGGATTTTTGATTCATGGTGGAGTGTAGGCTTCTTACTGCTTTGCTAATACTTAGAGGTTGCTATTTGGCCACTGGAGGTGATGCGCATATGCGGAACACCATGCCCAAACAGTGGACGCCGCCGACGAAGTGTATCACTTGGCCAATGCGCTTCGCCCAACCCTCAGAGCACAAAGAGTAACCAGAATGGCCGTGTTAAATACCACGATGTAGAGGAGGCTGCCCAATACGTAGGACGTGGAGGTGTGAAAGTCTAGCACGAAGAAGAGCGCCCAGAGCACCACAAGCATGAGGGCGGTGGCCCCATACAGCAGTCCTCCCCTCTTGATGCGCACCTTGGGCTCCGATTCGTTTACAAAGAAGATGAGTATAGTGTCAACCCCATAATCATCGTGAGCGTGGACATGTTGGTTAACGGGTTCCAGTAGCCCCTGAGCACATTGGTGATACTCACCATATGACTAGTGTGATTCCAATGACTGTGAGGATGACGGCGGCCAGAAACAAGAAGCCCGCAACCTTATCGATGTCCAATTCCACTATACCTGCGAGGCCAAGAACCGAAGATATAAGGGCTTCTGTGGATGGGAGGTGTGCTGATAAGACTTAAGTGGTGGGCGCCACGGTTTGGATTCGGTGAGTGGGGGGCTCACAACACACTCGTGTTCTCCACGAATTTAAACTTGTGAGAAAAAGTTCGAGCTCATGGTTATGGGCGTACCACGCGTAGACTTTTTGAAGTTGTGCCCTGGTACACTAGTAGGTATTGCCGTCATCCTTGCTTGTTGTTAGGGCTTAATCTAGGTTTTCCTCGAGTTTGGATTTTTCATGTGTTATTAGTTCGTTTAAGGCCTCGAACGCTCTTCCCGCGTCCTGCATTTTGACAACTATGACTGTGTCTGTGTAGCAACTTACAGTGTTGTCAATGTTGATCCCCCTTCTTGAAAGCTGGCTGTAGAATGGTAGAAGCGCTCCAGGTGTGTATACGAATTCCTCTGGGCTATGGATTATTATGGCGGCATAATCGGATCCCTCTTCGAGCACGCTGTGGCTTGGGAGCTCCTTCTTTACCCTTCGTAGGATTTTCTGGTCGAAAACGAGTGTTATTGCCGAATATGTCTCCGATAGTTGAATAAAGTCCTCGTAATGTGTTGATATAATAGTGCTTACCGCTTTGAGGTTACTCTTTGTGCGCTCAACAGAGAGCTTGGCAACGTTTGTCCTCACTGTTATGACGCTTTGAGCTATTAGCCTATTCACTGTGCCCCCATTTCGGGAGTATGGTATTCGTAAGCGTTTGAGTGATGTGACCACGCTGGAAAGCTTTGTCTTTTGACCCACTTTGGCCTCTACCCTAGGTTTGATGAGTCGAGCTAGTGCGCTGAGGTTAGCGTAGTTCCTGCTTAGCGCATCTTGAAGGTAAAGGTCGAGCTCGACTTCTTCTTTCACCGTGCTCATAATGCTCTCGGTTCTAGTCTTGCCCAATTTGGGTCACATTCACCATTATTTGGTCAGTTAAGGCCAAAAATTATATAAGCTTTTGCTCTAATATGTAAGACAAATGTCAAAGACGGTTGTACTAGCCTACTCAGGCGGACTCGACACCTCGGTGTCGATTAGGTGGCTTAACGAGAAGTTTGGTTACGATGTGGTGACCCTTACCCTCGACCTAGGTCAGAAGGACGACTTCGCAAGCATTGAGAAGAGGGCTTACCAAGCGGGTGCGGTTAAGCACTATACGGTTGATGTGAAACACGAATTCGTCGAGCATTATGTTCACCCCTCGATTAAAGCCAACGCCCTCTATCAGGGTAAGTATCCGCTTAGCACCGCGCTTGGGAGGCCTCTCATAGCTAAGAAACTGGTTGAGGTAGCTGAGTATGAGGGTGCGGAGGCGGTGGCGCATGGGTGCACAGGTAAGGGTAACGACCAGGTGAGGTTCGATGTGACTGTGCGCGCCCTTAACCCCGACCTACGCGTGATAGCTCCCGTGAGGGAGTTCAATATGACAAGGGATGAAGAGCTCGAGTACGCTGCCAGCATGGGCATACCCATTGAACATAAGAGCTCGGTGTACAGCATCGACCAGAATCTGTGGGGGCGCTCAATTGAAGGTGGACCAATCGAAGACCCATATGTTGAGCCACCCCAGGAGGCGTTTGAGTGGGTTAGACCCGTGGAGGAAACACCCGACAAGCCTGTGTACGTTGAGGTAGACTTTGAAGGGGGTGTACCAATCGCTGTGGACGGTGAGCGCATGGACAGTGTCAAGCTCATAGAACACCTCAACATGGTGGGCGGGCTCAACGGCGTGGGGATCGTGGACCACTTGGAGGACAGGCTGGTGGGTATAAAGTCGAGGGAGGTGTACGAGGTCCCAGCGGCGCTGTTACTCATCGAGGCTCACAGGGCGCTTGAGAAGAGTGTGCTCACTAGGTGGGAGCTCGACTTCAAAACAGATGTAGAGAAGGAGTGGGCGTGGCTCGTTTACTCAGGCCTCTGGGTGGAGCCTCTACGCATGGACCTTGAAGGGTTCATTAACGCGACACAGACAAGGGTGAGTGGACGTGCAAGGCTCAAACTCTTCAAGGGATCATTCAGGGTGGTGGGTGTGAGCTCCGAGAACTCGCTGTACAGACCCGCGCTAGCAACCTATTCTTCGGCCTCAAGCTTTGACCAGAAGGCCTCGGTGGGCTTCGTTGAGCTCTGGGGCCTCCAGTCGAGGGTTGCCAACGAGGTGTTGGGTGGTAATGGTAAAAGTGGACGTTCGGGGAAAAAGGCTGAACAGGTTCTCGGATGAGTCGACGAGGTTCACGTCCTCAATCACCTTCGATGGCCCTATCAGCAGACACGTGTTGATGATAAACATGGCGCACACACTGATGCTCTTAAAGAGCGGCCGGCTGCAGGCTGACAAAGCAAGCGGAATTCTCGCAGCACTATTGGAGCTCAAAGGTGAGCCCCCAGTGGGGCGTGCGGTGGAGGACATACATGAAGCCGTGGAGCAATACGTAGTGGATAGGTGTGGGGTGGGGGTTGCGGGCTATATGAATTGGGGCAAGAGCAGAAACGACCAGGTTGCCACCGCGCTCAGAATGGCCGTCAGAGAAAAACTCATCGAACTATCCGCCTCACTCGTAAAGCTCCAGTCAGAGTTACTCAAACACGCCGCAGTAAACGTTGCCACCGTGTTTCCCGGGTACACTCACCTACAAAGAGCCCAGCTCGTCACATTGGGCCACCACCTCCTCGCATACTTTGACTCCCTCAGTAGGAGTCAGCAGAGGATTCAGGAGGCGTATCGGAGAGTGAATCTCTGCCCTATGGGCTCAGCCGCTCTCGCTGGCTCCTATGTAAACATAGATAGGGAGAAGATCGCTGAGCTTCTAGGCTTCAGCGGTATAATCAGGAATAGTATGGACGCTGTCTCGTCACGCGACTTCGCGGTGGAGGCAATCTCCACATGTCTACTCGTTATGCTGGAGTTGAGTCGGATGGCTGAAGAGGTGGTGTTGTGGAGTAGCCGTGAGTTCGATTTCTTAGAGGTGGGAGACGAGTACGCGTCCACGAGCAGTCTTATGCCCCATAAAAAGAACCCCGTTGTGGCTGAGACCGTTAGGGCTAAGGCGTCCACCGTCATGGGTTGCCTAGTGGCGGCTGCCTCCGTGGTTAAGGGGTTGCCGTACACCTATAACTTGGATTTCCAGGAGGTGACGCGCGCACTTTGGTCTGCGTTCGAGGACACGATCTCCTCTGTGAATATGCTGGCTAGGATGCTGGGCTCAATACGCTTCAAATCCGAGGTGATAGGTAGAGCAGTTGAGGATGAGTATTTCGGCGCCACCGCGCTAGCCCACAGGCTAACAGAGGAGGGTGTTGCCTCGTTCAGGGAGGCTCACCTAATAGTTGGAGGCCTTGTTAGGCTGGCTTCCGAGCAGGGTTTGACGCTGAGTGAGAGTGTGCGCGTCAACTTTGAGAGGGTGGCTGAAGAGACCTTGGGTAGAAAAGTGGAGGTGGATGTTGATGGGCTCGCGTCGTCTGTTCATCCCTCAAGGCTGCTTGAAATGATTGTAACGGATGGCGGCTCGAATCCGGAGAAGGTCAAGTATGAGGTGGATAAAAGAGGCGTTTTTTTGAATGGTCTCGAAAACTGGGTCTCTGAGAGCTCAGCCTCGCTTGCGGGGGCTGAGGCCCGACTAATGGAGGAAGTAAGAAGTGTGTTGGTCGGATTGGATAGGAGGTGAAAAGGTTGGAGGCAGTTTGCTCGGAGTGTGAGGCCAAAATAATCGTCCCGGATGACGCCATAGTGGGCGAAATAGTTGAGTGCGCCGAGTGCGGCACCGAGTACGAGGTGGCGGCTATAACTGAGGTGGGCGTCACACTCAAGAAGGCGGAAGCAGTGAAGGAAGACTGGGGAGAATAGGGGTACAGGTGAACACAGATCAAACTCAGCATCGTCTACGACAGGCTGCGCTGGGAGGAGAAGAGCCTCCTAGAAGAAGCTCGAAAGATGGGTGTCCAAGTAGAGCTAGTAGATGCGAAGAGCTTGGTGTTCGACTCACGTGAGCACGGCTTCAATACGGAGCTAGGAGACATGGTGTACATTAGGTGTATAAGCCATTTCCGCGCTCAGATGCTCTCAGCCACCCTGGAAAGTATCGGTGTTCCCTGCGTCAATTCACACAGCGTGCTCGAGAGGTGCTCCAATAAAATGCTTACGACACTGGCGCTTGAGCGTGGGGGTATACCCACGCCTAGGACGCTTATGGCTCTCTCAGCGGAGGGTGTCCCCCAGGCCGCCTTAAGCCTCGGCTACCCAGTCGTGCTCAAACCCCTCGTGGGGAGCTGGGGTAGGCTTGTGAGCCTCGCGAAGGATCGGGAGACGCTTAACGCCCTGGTGGAGCATAGGGAGGAGCTTAGCAACCCCCTAGACCACATCTACTACCTCCAGGAGTACGTCAGGAGGCCGCCACGGGACATACGCGCGGTCGTGGTTGGAGACGAGGTTGCGGCGGCGGTTTACAGGGTATCAGCTGACGGTGAGTGGCGGACGAACGTTGCGAGGGGTGCTAGCACGGAGGCGTTCGAGCCGGCGGGTGAGCTTATAGAGCTGCTTGTGAAGGCGGCTGATGCTGTTGGCGGCGGGGTTCTCGGCGTGGATGCAATGGAGTCCTCTGAGGGCTACTTGGTGCACGAGGTAAACGGCACGGTTGAATTCAGAGGCGCTCAGTCAGCTGTTCAAACCAGCATCCCGCGGAAGATAGTGGAATACCTGGTGCGTGAGGTGAAGAAGTGATGGTTAAAGTGGGGGTACTGGGCGGCTCAGGCTACGTTGGAGGCGAGCTCATAAGACTCCTACTCTCACACCCCGAAGCCGACTTAGTGTTCGCATCATCGTCCAGGTTTAAGGATGAGTATGTTTTCCGCGCTCACCCCAACCTACGGGGCCTCACCCAACTCAAGTTCACTGGTGAGTCAAGCATCGCCTCCTCCACACCGGACGTTGACCTAGTATTCTCAGCGCTACCACACGGTGAGTCAGTCAAACATCTACCCAGCCTAGTACAGACAGGCGTGAAAATAGTTGACCTAAGCGCCGACTTCAGGCTCAAAGACCCAGCAGCCTACCCTAAATGGTATGGGTACACACACCCTCACCCCGAGCTACTAGAGAGATTCGTGCTCTCCATACCGGAACTTAACCGCGAAGAGGTGGGAGGTGTAAGTCTCGCATCGTCCCCTGGTTGCATGGCGATAGCCACAATACTCGGGGTAGCACCCCTACTACTATCTAAGAGTTTGAAGATTGACGCGGGGCGTATAGTGGTCGACCTCAAGGTGGGCTCTTCTGGTTCGGGTGGCAGACCTTCGCTTGCGACCCACTTCTCCGAGCGATTCGGTGTTGTTAGGGCATACAAACCCGTCGGTCACAGGCACACAGCGGAGATCGAGCAAGAACTTGCGAAATTCACTAATGATGGTGTTAAGGCCTACCTCTCAGCACACTCGGTAAACATGGTGAGGGGGATACTAGCCACAATCCACCTATTCGTGGGGGACGCAGTGGAGCCTCTGGAGGTTTGGAGAGCGTACAGGTCAGCCTATACAGGTAAAAGATTCATACGTCTAGTAAGAGACAGGAAGGGGGTTTTCAGGTACCCCGACCCGAAGCTGGTTATTGGTTCAAACTACGCCGACATAGGATTCGAGTTGGAGCCCGGAGGTGGTAGGATCGTGGTTCTGGTTGCGATTGATAACCTGGTTAAAGGCGCTGCTGGTAACGCGCTTCAGACGATGAACATCATGCTTGGCTTGGATGAGTGGTTGGGGCTTGAAGGTGCGCCGTTACATCCCGTCTAGTTGGAGCATTAAGTGTTGGGGTATGGGGGTACACGTGGTGGTTGGTATGGTTTGCTTAGGGTGGTTTACTTGGATATAGTCTCAGTTGAAGATAGCTATGGTTCGCCAAGCTATCAGAAACTGCCTCTGGTGGTTGAGAGGGGGTTTGGGGCGAAGGTTTGGGACAACGCTGGGAGGGAGTACATTGATTATTTGGCTAGCTACGGCGTGGCTTTCCTAGGGCATTCAAATCCGAGTGTAGTGGATGCCGTGAGGGAGCAGGCCTCGAAACTCATGAGTTGCCACGGAAGCCTATACACCCCCGTTAGATCCGAGCTTCTCGAACGCCTAGCTAGCATTGCTCCTAGGGGGCTCACAAGGGTTTACCTCTCCAACAGTGGGGCGGAGGCCGTTGAAGTGGCGATAAAGCTCGCAAGACGCTATACGCGTAAAAAGAAGATTGTAAGTATGAAGGGTGGCTATCATGGTAAGACGTTCGGCGCTCTCTCAGCGACCTGGAACCCCAGGTATAAGGAGGCGTTCGAACCCCTTGTGCCTGGCTTCGTGTTCGCTGAGTACGGTGACCCAGAATCGCTTAGGTCATGCGTGGATGGTGAAACCGCGGGTGTGATCGTTGAGCCAGTTCAAGGTGAAAGCGGGGTGATAATTCCGCCGAGCGACTATCTGAGAGAGGTGAGGGAGGTTTGCGATGCGGCTGGAGTGCTCATGATCGCCGATGAGATACAGACCGGGCTTGGACGCACGGGTAAAATGTGGGCGTGTGAACACGCTGGCGTCACACCCGATATACTCCTCGTGGGTAAGGTGCTTGGTGGTGGTTTACCGCTGAGTGCCACTGTTGCAAGGGGAGACATCGGCGCCTCGCTTATGAAGGGTGAGCACACGAGCACCTATGCGGGTAACCCACTTGTGTGTGCAGCGGGTAAAGCGGCCATCGAATACATCACTTCACACGACGTGTGCGGGGAGGCTGCTAAGAAGGGTGGAAAACTCCTCTCAGAACTCACTACGCTTGCACAAACGAAAAAGAGTGTTAGGAGTGTTAGGGGGCTTGGCCTCATGATTGCCCTCGAGTTGAAAATAGATGTACGCAACCCCCTGCTATCCGCTCTTTCGAGAGGACTCATTATGGGCTACTCTGGTAGAACCATACTCAGGCTCCTCCCCCCTGTGGTTACAGATGAAAGTGAGATGTCCAAAGCGGTTGAGCTAATCGACTCTGTCCTACAATGAGGCACGCGTGAATGTGTACAGTAATCTTATATAGGGGTTCCAACATGTCGTTGAGGGCACTCAAAATTAGTGGTTTCCAAACAGAGGAACCTAAACGCGTGGTTCTCCTCTTAGAGGACGGGTCAGTTTTTCTTGGCGAGGCGTTTGGGAGCGTGTCCAGTCTCCCAGTGGCGGGTGAAGTTGTGTTCAATACGGGTATGGTTGGGTATGTTGAAGCCATGACAGACCCATCATACCGTGGGCAGCTTCTTTGCTTCACCTACCCGCTTATCGGCAATTACGGTGTGCCAGGCAAGCGCTACGACAACAGCGGTGTTCTAAGCGGCTTCGAGTCTGAGCGTATACGCGTAGCTGGGGTGATTGCCCACTGGGTCTCGGATACCCCCAGCCACTACGAGTCGGAGAAAACCCTGGGCGAGTGGATGCGTTATGAGGGTGTACCGGGTATCATGGGGATTGACACCCGTGAGTTAACGGTCCACCTCAGGGAGAGGGGTGTGATGCTTGGAGCAATAGCACACACGATTGGTGAAGCGGAGAGCGCTATGCGTGACGCACCCTCCAAGATGACCCCTGATTACTATAAGGCGGTAAGCACCCACAGCGTTGAACACTTCGGTAAGAGGGTTAAGGGTAGGGTTGGGGTTGTTGACTGCGGCCTCAAACTCAACATTGTGAGAAGCCTTGTAAGAAGGGGTTTGGAGGTCGTGGTCTATCCATACACCGTGAGTTTCGAACAACTGGTCGAGGACGGGGTTGACGGGGTTGTGCTGAGTAACGGTCCAGGCGACCCCAACATCTGGACTGAAACAATTGAGCTCACACGTACACTCATAGACGAGGATATACCCACACTGGGTATATGCTTGGGTTCTCAGCTTCTGGCTCTCGCGGAGGGGGCGGAGACATTCAAGTTGAAGTATGGGCATAGAGGTCAGAATAAGCCCGTGATAGATCTTTCAAGTGGGAGGAGTCTGGTTACCAGTCAGAATCACGGCTACGCTGTTTCGAAAGAGTCGCTCTCTGAGACTTCGTTTGAAGAGTGGTTTGTGAACGCCGACGATGAGACTCTTGAGGGTGTCAAACACAAGTCGAAGAGGATTCTCGGTGTACAGTTCCACCCTGAGGCATCACCTGGACCGGTTGATGCGGGCTACGTGTTCGACGTGTTTGTCCGAATGTTGGGGAGGTGATGGTTATTCCTCTTGACCGCTCAATTAGGAAGGTCCTCGTGCTTGGTAGTGGGGCTATAAAAATTGCTGAGGCTGGTGAGTTTGACTACTCAGGCTCTCAGGCGATCAAGGCGTTGAGGGAGGAGGGTATTCAGGCTGTTCTTGTGAACCCCAACGTGGCCACTATCCAGACGGATACCTCGCTCACCGATAAGGTATACCTTCTACCTGTTACACCCAAGTATGTTGAGCGTGTTATTGAGGCTGAGAGGCCTGACGGCGTGTTACTCGGCTTCGGTGGGCAGACGGCGCTCAACTGTGGGTTCATGTTGAAAAAGGAGGGCGTCTTCGAAAAGTACGGGGTGAAGGTGTTGGGTACAAGTGTTGAGGCCATCGAGAGGGCTTCGAACAGGGCGATGTTCAAGAAGACCATGATGGAGGCTGGTATAAACGTGCTTGAAAGCCGTGAGGCCTACACCCTTGAGGAGGCGCTCAGTGTGGCGGAGGAGATAGGTTACCCCGTTATCATCAGGACAGCGTTCACGTTGGGTGGTAGGGGTGGGGGTGTGGCTAGGAACCCGGACGAGCTTAAAACCATTGTGCGCAGAGGTCTTACCCATAGCATCGTGAGTCAGGTGCTCATTGAACGCTACATTGGCCACTGGAAGCAGATAGAGTTCGAGATAATGAGAGATAGTGCTGGTAACTCAATCGCGGTGTGCGACATGGAGAATATACTGAGTATGCGTGTTCACACGGGTGATAACACTGTGGTGGCGCCCTCGCAGACGCTTACGAATGATGAGTACCATATGCTACGGGAAGTGAGCATACGGGCGGCGGCTGCAGTGGGTGTGGTGGGGGAGTGTAATGTGCAGTTCGCTCTCGACCCCCAGTCCAAAACCTACTATGTGATTGAGATGAACCCACGCCTGTCAAGGTCCTCCGCCCTAGCATCGAAGGCCACTGGCTACCCGATAGCGTATATAGCTGCGAAGCTTGCGCTTGGGTACACGCTCAACGAGTTGAGGAACAGTGTTACGGGGATAACCACCGCCTGCTTTGAGCCTTCCCTTGACTATGTTGTTGTAAAGATGCCCAGGTTCGAGTTTTCAAAGTTCCCCTCTGTGAAGAGGGAGTTGGGAACACAGATGAAGAGTATTGGTGAGGTTATGGGTATAGGTAGAACATTCGAAGAAGCCTTCCAAAAGGCTATAAGAATGCTCGACACAGGCAGGGAGGGGGTGTGCGACTATAAACCCCTCGGCTCTAAGGCTAAGGTTCTTGAAGCCATATCCAACCCGACCGATGAATTCTTCTACAACTTGGCCGAGGCGTGCTCACTCGGTTTGGACGCTGAGGAGCTCTGCAGGCGTAGCTGGGTTGATAAGTGGTTTATTGAGCGTATACGCGGGTTGGTGGACTTCGATAAACGTCTTATAGAGCTTGGCGCTAAGCGTGTTGAGCCAAGCCGCGAAACACTTTTGGAGGCTAAGAGACTGGGTTTCTCGGATGCCTGGATAGCTCGGAGATTAGGTATCGAGACGTCTGATGTGAGGTCGCTGAGGAAGAAGCTTGGTGTTTCTCCGAGCATCAAGAGGGTGGACAGCCTTTCCGCTGAGTGGCCCGCGAAGACCAATTACCTCTACGTGACCTATGACGGGCATATACGTGAAAATGTCGACTCAAGTCAAGGAGGTAAGAGGGTTGTTGTCTTGGGAGCGGGGACCTATAGGATAGGTAGCTCTGTCGAGTTCGACTGGTCCACTATGAACATGGTGTGGGCGCTCCAGAAGATGGGGTATGAAGTGGTTGTTGTCAACTGTAATCCTGAGACGGTTTCAACGGACTACGATATGAGTGATAAACTATACTTCGAAGAGCTCACCCTCGAAAGGGTGCTCGACATATATGAAGCTGAGGATCCTGTGGGTGTAGTGTGCAGTGTGGGTGGTCAAACACCCAACAAGCTAATACCTCACCTATACGCTTACGGGGTTAGAATACTCGGAACACACCCCGAAAGCGTCTCAATCGCTGAGGACAGAGCTAGATTCTCCGGTTTATTGGACTCGTTGGGTGTACCTCAACCCGAGTGGTCAGAGGCTAGATCGGCCGAAGAGGTACGCGCCTTCGCTAAGGGAAAATACCCCGTAATACTCAGGCCTTCGTTTGTACTTAGCGGCTCAGCCATGCGTGTGGTTTGGGATGAGCGTCAACTGGAAGATTTCTTGGAGCAGGCAAAGAGTGTTGCGGGTGGCTACTCCGTCTCGGTGAGTAGATTCATCGAAGACGCAAGGGAAGTAGAGGTAGATGCTGTGGGTTTCGACTCAGGTGTTATCGTGGGCGCAATCATCGAGCATATTGAGAACGCGGGTGTGCACTCAGGCGATTCGGTGATGCGCATACCCGCCGTGGGTATAGGTGAGGAAGCAAAGAAGAGAATAGTTGAGCACACTGAGCGTATTGCACGGGCTCTGAGGATAAGGGGTCCTTTTAACGTGCAATTCATAGTTAAGGGAAGCCAAGTCTACGTTATAGAGTGTAACCTCAGAGCCTCGAGAAGTATGCCCTATGTCTCTAAGCTCAGAGGGTTAAACTTGATTGAACTGGCGGCTCAGGCAATCCTCGGTAAGGATCCTGTGATCCGTGAGGACGCTGGGTCAACGTTGTTCAAGCATGGAGTGAAGGTTCCCCAATTCTCGTTCATGCAGCTAGATGGAGCGGACCCCGTCTTAGATGTGGAGATGCGCTCAACCGGCGAGGTGGCGGGTTTCGGTCAAACCTTCGAGGAAGCATTTGTTAAAGCGATGGAGGCCGTGGGTTATAGCTTTGACCTAACAAAGGTTCTAGTGGACTTCCAAACACGTACTCAAAGAGCTAAGGCGATAATTGAGAGGCTAGTTGGGATGGGTAGTTTGGTGTATGTTTTGGATTCCAAACACAAAGAATACCTTAAGTGGCTGGGGGAGACGCTTGGAAGGCACCTTAAAACCATTAGCCTCGAAGAGGTGATTAGGGGCAGAATCGACCTAGTGATAAGCACGCCTGCACCCAACAGGAGCTCACCACCGGATCCTGAAAGCTACGAGTTGCGTAGGAGGGCGGTTGAGATGCTTGTACCACTCATAACCAACTTGGAAACAGCGAGTACATTCATCGAGGTCTCTTTGAACAGGAGGAGAGATGAAGCACTAACCGTTACTCCACTCGGTAGCATGTGAATCAGGCTAACGTAAAACGAAGGGTAGGGGCGCATCAACCCAAACTTGGTATCATTAATAACATGATGGGTTATTGATTTGGTGTGAGGGTGTGTCAGGTTTGTCTGAGTTGCTTTGCTATTTTGTGCTTGAGGCGTTCGCGTAGGTCTCTGATCTTAGAGTGCGTCTCGGTGTAAGTATAGATTATGTCTCCGCGCTTGAGAACAGTGTTGGCTGGAGGATTAAGCAACAATTGATTCCCACGCTGCATCATTATTATCGGTGCGTCTTTTGATAGCTCCTCGAGCCCAACTCCACCTGCTTCTACTTGGAACTCTGAGTAAACAGGGTACTCACCATTCACTCCCTTTCTGAATCCTACACCCACAACTTCCTCCGAGTAAGACGCTTGGGCGAGAACCTGTGAAGCTATATCCATGATTGGGAGCGTCATGTCAACATCTGATGTCTGAGCCGACTCGGCTATACTCTTGTCGTGGGCCGACATAAGTACCCTGAGTTTGGGGTTAAGCTTCCTCGCATTCATCGCGAAGAGAAGGTTATCCCCGTCGTCCTCGAATACACACACTAGCACGCTCGCACGGTTCACGCAGGCAGTCCGAAGCGCCTCGTGTGCCCTTTCGGGTAAACCATATATGCTCAGTCTACCGGTGTGAATAAGTTGCCTCACAAGCTCTCGGTTGGGGGTGAGTACAACGTGATCAACCCCAATGTTCACAAGCCACTTGGTGGTGTGTTCAGCCAGCCTTCCATCGCCCGCTACTATAACGTGTCCGCTCAACCTTGAGACTCTTTTGATAACGAGTTGCTCCCTGAGTATCTCTCTGCTCACAGCTGTTGTTACAATGCTCTGCACAAGTGATGCGGCGAGGCCCACGCTGACTATGAATATTACAACCATTATTACCTGCTCAAGTGGTGGCATGGCTGTAATGTTTGGTGCGTAGAGGCCTATTGTAGTTATGGTGGAAACCGAACCTGTGAAGGCTGCGAGTGGGCTGAGATGCTGGTAGTGCATGAACACTATGGTCCCGAAGCCGAACATCGCAGCTATCAGTGTGAGCTGTACGCGTATCTGTCGCAGTATGGCGAAAGGTCCGTAGAGGAGCACGTCGAGTGTATCTCTAATCCTTGATCCAACACTCTCGTGGGGTTTAACCCTGCGGGGGCTCAAGTCTTATAACACCCTTTTCTGCTAGTCTGTGTTCCAACTCGAGTAGCTCCCCGCGCTCGGTGAGCACATATATGGTGTCACCCGTCTCCACAGTATAGTCGTCAGGTGGGTTTGGTAACAGTTGCCCCTCGCGGTTGAGAACCATTATTACCGAGGCGAGTCTGCATAGCTCCGAGAAACGCATAGCCACACCCTCACGGTTCACCGTAAACTCGGCTATAAACTTATCCTTCATGTTTCCCTTCACAAACACAGCGGAAACCCCCTTAGAGACAGTTGACATCGCGAGTATCTGACCCGCTAATTCATAGGGTGCAACCACCACATCCGCCCCGCTTGCTACTGCAGCTTCATAAAGCTCGTCGTCATTCACGATTGTTATCGCCCTAATCTTAGGGTTGATCTTCTTAGCGTTAAGAATAGCGAGCAGGTTATCACCATCATCATCGAAGGTGCATATGATGGATGAAGCCCTCGCGGCCCCAGCCTTAACCAGTGACTGATATGAGCGGGCTATGGGTGAGCCCATCGCTGGTATCCCCTCCTTATGGAGGCTCGGTAGCTGCGCCTCGTCGCGCACCAGCACAACGAACTCCAAGCCCATCTCCCTTAAGCGCTCAACAACGTACATACCGAGAAACTTGTAGCCCATCACAATCGTGTGGCCCTGCATTTTTCCTACCATGTTTGAGACTAACTCGTCAGACACAAGGGCTAACCAGTTAAACCCTATTTAAATCTAATCTAGATTTAATCAAACATATTTGTGAGTGGAACCATATTGTTGATGGATAACTATGGGGGATGCTAGACCCATTCAAAGGCTGATAGACGAAGGCTACTATGACCCTGAGACGAGGAGTGTGAGGGTAATCAGGGGACACGAGCTGCACGCTGTGAACTGGCAGGTTGAGGGTGCTCTACGCATGTTATTCCACGTGCTCGACCCAGCCGTGGCTAAGGACCCTAAAAACCTCGTGGTGTACGGCGGCTCAGGTAAGGCGGCTAGGAACTGGGAGTGCTTCGAAGCTATAGTCGACACTCTACTTACAATGGGGGGCGACGAGACACTCCTAGTGCAGAGCGGCAAACCCGTAGTGGTGTTCAAAACCCATACTCACTCTCCACGCGTACTCATGTCTAACGCCATGCTTGTCCCCAAGTGGGCCGACTGGGAGTACTTCAGGAAGCTTGAAGCCAAGGGGCTCACCATGTTCGGCCAGATGACAGCTGGTAGCTGGGCGTACATAGGAACGCAGGGTATACTACAGGGCACATACGAGGAGTTCGGAGCAATAGCCGAGCAACGCTTCGCTGGGAGCTTGGAGCACCGACTAGTGCTCACCGCTGGGCTGGGTGAGATGGGTGGGGCGCAACCCCTAGCCGTGAAGATGCACGGCGGCGTTGCGCTGGTGGCAGAGGTTAACCGGGAGCAGATAAAGAGGAAGATCGAGCAGGGATACTTGGACACTTGGAGTGATGACTTTGGGAAGGCTCTCAGCATAGCCCTCAGCGCAAAGGATAGGGGAGAGGCGCTGAGTATAGGTGTGCTCGGCAACGCCGCCGACCTATACACATTCGTTCTAAAGGAGGGTATTGTGCCGGATATTGTGACGGATCAAACCGCTGCCCATGACCCCCTCAACGGCTACGTGCCCAGTGGTATTAGCTTTGAGGATGCTACGCGTTTGAGGAGGGAGGACCCCGACGCCTATATGCGCAGGGCTATGAGCACCATTCGTGTACACGTTGAGGCTATGCTCGGCTTCTTGGATAAGGGGTCTGTTGTGTTTGACTATGGTAACAATATTCGCAAACTAGCCTACGATGCGGGTGTGAGTGACGCCTTCAGGATACCTGGGCAAATGGTGTTTATGAGGCCGCTTTTCGAAGTGGGTCGTGGGCCATTCAGGTGGGCGAGTCTCGTGGGTGAGGAAGGAGACATTAGGAGGCTTGACGAGGAGGTTATCACACTCTTCGGAGAAAACGAGAAGCTTACACGCTGGATTAGGAACGCGTCAAAACATGTTAGGTTCCAGGGTCTCCCAGCCCGGGTTTGCTGGCTTGGCTACGGTGAGCGCGCGTTGTTCGGTGTGCGGATAAACCAGATGGTGAGAAAGGGTGAGCTAAGCGGACCTGTGTGGGTTGGCCGCGACCACCTGGATGGTGGTAGCGTGGCCTCGCCCTACAGGGAGACCGAGGGTATGAAGGATGGGAGCGACGCTGTGGGTGATTGGCCAGTGTTAAACGCCCTCATAAACGCTGTCTCAGGCGCCACATGGGTCGCCTTCCACCACGGTGGCGGCGTGGGGATCGGCTACTCTATCCACGCCGGCTTCGGCCTAGTGCTCGACGGTTCACCTGAGATGGATCTCAGAGCTGAGAGGGTGCTCACAGTTGACCCAGGTCTAGGAGTTGTGCGCCACGCGGACGCGGGTTACGAGAGCTCTCTACGACTGATAGAAGAGAAGGGAATAAAGGCGCCGACTGCTCGAATCGGAAGCAAGATACAGCACTAATAGTCCCAAGAAACATAGTGATACGCATCGTATCCAATAACCAAGTAAACAAACCATAGTTATACGGAAAAACTAGTCTTACATGGTAAACCAGATAGTACAACCATATCAAATCTAAGGCACTGCAGCTATGTTTATCTTGGGGGAAGACCACGTCCCCTTCGTGAGGGCGGGGTAGTTCACCCGGCTGTAAAAAAGTGGGTATTAGGACTATAAAAAAACAAGTAGGTAGCATAGTCTATGGTCAAAGTGTTTCTGAATGATAAGGAAAAATTCAGGTCTACGGTAACTCGTCTAGAGTATCTGCAGCACACTGTGTGGAGGGGTTTCACTCTACGTAGGTATACGTAGGTACGCATCCGCATGCCTATCATACGCATAGTGGAGCTTGGGCCTCACAGCATCATTTAGGGACCTCACGGGTTCATTGGTCCCATTCAGCTCCGCCCCTGTCAGGACGCACCCACCCACAAGGCTTGGGAGCACCACGCGGTCCCACCAGGCCTTTTGGGGAGCGCCCTCCACCCTCAGTTTGATGTATTTCCTCCCACCAACCCACTTCTCGGTGTACCCGAACCTCATCCTCATGTACAGGTTGATGGCGGCGTTGAGTTGCCTATTGATTCGGAGACCGCACCCACCACACACGAAGATGTCCGCCCCATTCAGGTCTCTGTTCTCCCACCCACACTTGGAGCAGTAGGAGGATGAACCGTAGGGGTCGAGCTCCACTACTCTGGTTTCACCCAGCCTCCCCACGAGTATCCTCGCGATGCTGCGCCAGTCACTCCTCGAAATCCTCCGGTTCCACACACGCGAGCGCGTGTACATCCCCTGCTTTTTGAGCTCTTCGAGGCCCACCGGGCCACACAGTGATTGAGTGACACGCGCGATTTCGAGCTGGTGTTTTCTCGCGCGGTTCCTCTCCCTGTTCGAGTACTTTGAAAGAACCCTTTTTGCTTTTTTCGAGCGTGAAGCCTTCCTCTGCACACTACGCCTCTTCTCGAAGGATGAGGTGTGCACCGATGCCAGCTTCTTGGTGTCTATCCGAATCCACCCAGTCTCGGGGGAGTAGCCGTCCAGGGAAAGCAGGTTGAAGTCCCACGCAACACTGGGGTTGCCGCCTTGGTTCCCATCCCCGTAGTGCACTGGGAGGTGCACCTTTTCGGGTGTTATTACGGGTTCACCCAGCCCAGCCGAGGACACCTCCCCAGGTAGAGAAAAGTACCTCTTCGAGAGGTCGAGGTACACGTACTCATCTGGTTTAACTGTCACCCTGAGTTTTTCACCTTCAAGCTTTATGAGTGTTTGCTTGGCTCTGGCGAAGAGTCTTTTGGCGGTGGGCCTCCTCCTCTTCCTGTCTCCTTTAACATAGTTTTTCCTCCAAGACTTGAGTATTGAGTAGGCTGTCTTTATGGCGGAGTCCACCCAGTGCGCCGCGTAGGGCCACTCTTGGAGTAGGCTGTCCCTGAGCTCCTTCTTGTACTCCCCGCTGTGGATGTCCACTTTATACTTGGGTAGGAGCCTCCACTGCCTCTTTCCATTAACCTTCCTCTTCTCCCACTCTATGTTGCCCCAGAGCTCTCCAAGTATTTGGTTTACAGCGTCCCTGTATTCTCGTAGCAGTGGTTCGAGCTCCTCTCCACACTCGTGTTGGAGTGAATAGCTCCTTAACACCTCGAACAGCCTCCCTGTGTTCGCGGCCTCTTGAGGGCGTACACCCACTCACACATCCACAGATATATTTCATAAACCTATATAAACCCTTATAGCCTGACACTGCTGACAACGGCGTAGTCCTCTGATTGGGGTGAAGGCCCCAGCTCCAAACAGGGTGTGGTGGCCCGCGAAGACCCTAAAATAGGCGCTAGGTGAGTGTTCGATCCATAGATGGTAACATTTAATCAGTGTATGATATTACTCAAATCGAAGGTATAATTATTCCATAAGTAACATTTTTTAAAAAAAGAAGATGGAAAAGAGTAAGTTGAGTGTAAAAAGGTGGGGTGTGGTTTTTACGAGTCGTTGTTGTCCGATGTTACTGGTCTGCAGCTAGCTGGGCTCACAGGGACTGTGCATTCGAGTTTTTGCTCGGCGCTGTTGGAGGCTATTATGTGGATGGTGTATGTTGAACCAGCGGTTAGTGATGGGACTAGTGTTAGATTTGATGATCCGAAGCCTATTACGCCTTTGAACACTAGCTCTACGCATTCGTGTGGCTGGATCACTATGCCTGCTGGCTGCTGGTTTTCATTTCCTTGAGAGTTGTCGTTGCCGTCTTCGCCGTTTACTACACTCATGTTGAATACCTGGCACTTGGCGTTACTAGCACTGGTGGTTGTAGTTGATGTACTACTTGATGTGGTGGTTGAGGTGGCCTGTGTGGATGAGGTGTTCAATGGTATGAATACGACTTGGTCTGGATGTTCGCATTCACCGTGGTCGGCTGGGTTTAGTGTAACAACTGAGGCAGAGTCGCCTGAGTTGCCTTCTCCACCTTGCTGGTCACCCATCCCATTGCCACCCTGATTGTGGTCGCCTTGGCCCTGGTTGTGGTCTCCTTCTTGACCAGCCCTGCACGCCGAGCCGGTAACGTTGAATTCACCGTGCAGTCCAATAGCGACTAGTTGGACGGGTATGCTCCCTGTGTTGTTGACTAGTAGCATGAATGTTGTATTGCTCCCGCTGACCGAGAGTGTTAGGATTTTGACGCTGAGGTTACCTGTGGCCTCCTCTAATTCCTTCTCTTCCTGCTGGCTCAGTGTGGACATGCCACCCTCATGTTCTTGGCCGTGGCTCGGAGTGATGACAGCTACAGTTGAAGGTATGAGTTGATAGCCGCTTGGCGTGTTTACCACTACTGGGTTGAGCTGGATAAGAGCTTCATTGTCACCCGTCAGAGACTTAGGATTCGCTATTACAGCCTGCAGTGTGGTTGCTCCACCAGTGATGGTAACTGGTGACTGGGTACCGTTTACATCAATCACTATCTTTGACACAGTGAATGTTACAGAGTACACCACTGAACCTTGGGTTAAATTGGCTTGCGCGAGAGTGTATGTATAGTTTTGTAGAGCCAGTAGGTCTATTGTAGCTGACCCACCCTGCGGGGTAATAGTAACACTCTTCGTGATAACCTGACCGCTCGACCCCGTCGGCTCAGCAATCAGTAGTGACACCTGTGTGAACGTCACGTTTAACCACTGTGTACCATCCGGCACCTGGGGTGGATCCGTTAGCTTGATTGCCAGAACACTGTAAGAGCTGGGCGGCGTCTTCGTTTGTACACCCATATATATGGCCGTTGCCGCTATTATAACCACCGCGAGTAAAACAGCGGCGGCTGGGTAGACCCAAAACCTTTTTCCGTAAGCCATTTTTGCTCAACATAATAGTGCGCCCAACAAGATAATCCTGCACACTTGAATAATCATACAGTGGCTTTGAAAAGCCTTGAACACCCTTAGAGTCAGCCACTCTAGGTCTACTGCTAAACCTATACCTTCACAAGTGTGTTTGCTGTGTATAAAAGAGGTTTCAAAATATTTGAACGCGTATTTAGGCTGCCTAGTCACACCTTAAAGTAGACGGCTTATCACCAAATCTGGCGCATACATGATCTTGCACTCACCACGTTCAATTTAGGATGCTATACACAGTTTAGTGTAATGAAAATATGTGTATACCAATAAGTTATTCTAATTATATTTATTGCGACAAATGTTTTGCTCTAGTTGATATGAATTATTTGTGACTGTTTGGTTTGTCTTTAATGCTCTATTCCCCATTCGAGCCCCCACTTCTCCATCTCGTAGAGCACATCTTTGAGCGCTCTACCTTTTGGCGTGAGTTCGTAGAGCACGAGTACTGGTCTTGCATCAGCAACTATTCTCCGCTTAACTATCCCTTGAGTTTCTAGGCTAGCCAAATTCTGGGATAAAACCTTTGAAGAGATTCCTGGTATAAGCCTCCGTATTTCACTGAATCTTTTTGGTCCATCAAGAAGCCTGTTCACAATCACCGGTTTCCATTTATTTGATAGCGCAGATGCCGTAACTGTTACTGGACATATAGTGGGTGTTTCAGAGAGTCTCTCCATATACTAAGAAAAATATACTAGGTTACTTAAGACTATCTCGACGTATTCAGTGGAAGAGATGGTTACTCTTTGGTATCCATGTTTCGTTGTGGTTGATATAGCTTATTAGATACAAAATATTTACTATATTGAGTGGTTTAAATGCCAGAAGTTGTTGTGAGAAGCACCGAAAATGGGCCGAACTTGGTCGTGTTAGATGGGAAGGTTGTTGCGGCACTCTGTAGATGTGGTGGGTCGTCTAAGAAGCCTTACTGCGATGGCACGCATAGGAAAAACGGCTTCCAAGCGGCCGCTGCAGAAGTAAAGGTGCTTTAATAGCACAACACGCTTTTTTCTCCCCTGGCTCATAGGAGTCTCGTTAAAACTCCCGATATGGTGGAGATATATAGTTATCATCAAAGACTCTTAACCAGATACTTAATTATATTTTGATACTATATTAGGGATTTTGTGCGGATAAAAAGCCTTCACTCGACATTAGGCTCACCACCCCTTAATCTGGGCACCATTTATGGTAGTGTTACAACTTAGGTCACCCTGCGCGGTGAATATTACCTTCGAAGCCGTGTTTAGTGGGTCTTAAATTTTGTCAAGGCGAATGGAGACATATGCGGAATCTGGTAATCATCGGGTCTGGTCCAGCGGGGTACACCGCGGCCATCTATGCGGCTCGGGCTCAGCTTGAACCATTGATTTTCACGGGTTCAAGCCCAGGAGGTCAGCTGATGTTGACCTCTGAGGTTGAGAATTTCCCTGGGTTTCCTGATGGGGTGCTCGGACCCGACTTTATGGATGCTTTGAGGAGGCAGGCTGAGAAGTTCGGGGCCCAGATCGTGGATGAGGAAGTCGTGGGCGTGGATTTAAGGGTTCACCCATTCAAAATTAGCACCAACTCTAGGGTGGAGGAGGCGCTCAGCGTGATAGTGGCCACCGGGGCCTCGGCTAAGTGGTTGGGGTTACCCGGAGAGCAGAGGCTTAGGGGTAAGGGTGTCTCCGGGTGCGCTGTCTGCGACGGCTACTTCTTCAGGGGTAGAGATGTGGTTGTGGTGGGTGGTGGCGACTCAGCCATGGAGGACGCCCTATTCCTAACCAAGTACGCCTCCCATGTAACCATAGTGCACAGGAGAAGGGAGTTCAGGGCGAGCAAAATAATGCAGCGGAGAGTGCTCACCAACCCAAAAATCAATGTAATATTCGATAGTGTTGTGGAGGACGTGGTGGGCACAAACAAACTAGAGGGGGTTGTTGTGAAGAACTTTGTTACCGGTGAGCGTACACATCTCGCTGTAGCCGGCCTCTTCGTAGCCATAGGCCACGAGCCGAACACCAAGCTATTCAGGGGTCAATTAGAGCTGGGTGAAAAGGGCTACATCAGGGTCTATGATCAGACCACGCGCACAAATGTTGAGGGAGTTTTCGCAGCTGGCGATGTGCGTGACCCCCGCTACAGGCAGGCGGTTACCGCTGCGGGTGATGGCTGCAAGGCCGCGATGGATGCAGAGAAATACTTGGAATCACTCGCCGAAAAGGAGGGTATCAGGCTTCCAGCGTAGCCCCTCAGGTCGCCGTAGTGCTATGGTTGGGGTTCTATGCTGAAAACCCACTCCCACCTGTGCCGACAAGCATTTGGCTCACCCTCCCATGCTTACCGTAGACAAAAATTCGCGCCCAGCTCTGACTGTACCCCACACACGAATTTTTGGTCCACGCCTCTAAAGGCGGGGATGGATGGCTCATACCCCCTCCCACTAGTTATGGTTGGGTAAGCACCCAGTCGAGCCTTTGGAGCCAGCGGCCTACCCCTACCCGGGCACCCTCGTTTCACCTTTGACCAGTTACCTGTTCTTTAGAACAGCACCCACTATGGCGAATATTATTCCCACGATGAATAGGAAGCCACCCATAACTATTAGTAGGCCGCTCGCTGCAATCGAGCCCAGAGCTGAGGCCTCTGATAATCCATAGTAGACTCTGACCGCCGTGGTTTGGTTGTTGGTTAAAACAACAGTTGAGTTGGCACCAGCCACGAAGACCGCCATAAACAATCTGCCCCCGTTGGCCTCAGCCGATCCATATACCACCGAGGTCGCCCCCGGTATACTCACATTCAGGGGGTGTCAGCCGAGTCGTTGTATGCGACCACTCCAAACTCCCCCGCGTGAACCCGGGCGATGGGATACGATTCCCCCACTCCGATAACAGTTGTGTTAGACAGCCCACCACTGAAACCCTGTACTAGTGGGGTGACTGACTTGGTTGTGAGTAGTAGACCCACCCCCGCGACCACGACACCCAACCCGAGTAGAGCCAGCCCCACGATAACTATACCTTTTCTCACGAGTATGAGACGGACACCCAAAGGTTTAAAGGTTTTCAGTATCAGAGTTGCTTGCTGATCCCCCCCGATTAGGAGGGTAACCAAGTAGCATAGAAGCTCCCTCACCGGTAAATTAGATGAGAAACCATCCTTTTATGATAACCAAAAATCTTTGTTTCCAATAAAGAGCGCCGAGCATGATTTTGATCTACCTAGGGGGAGGATAGTAGGCGGGGGCCACTGTCTGAGAGTTCCGAGATAATCACTTCCCCTCCCCCTATTGCTCCCCTAATCCAGGTGACGAATGAGTCGAGTTTGGGCTTCTCCACGAGGCAGTGCACAGCGTTTCCTATCATGTTCTGGGTTGCACCCACTGCGCCTCTCCGTGCGGCCGCGTCCGCTAGCTTTAGGTGCTCGGGTGTGGCTATGCCGCTCTTCTCCGCGAAGACTCTGGAGTATCGTAAAAGCGCCTCGGGTGTGCGCTCCTCCATGATGCGCTGCATCGCTTCCCTACCGTGAGTGTTCACGAGGGTTAGTTTGTCCTCGCTTAGGAGCACAGTGGATTTCTCGATAGGTCCAAACCAGGCGCACACGATCACGTACTCGCTGTAATCCTTTAGGATGGCGTCCACGCGGCCAAGGCTAAACCCACCCGGCTCGGTGACCAGACCCATAGCCCCACCCCCATATGCGAGCGCCGTGACTGTGCCAAGCCCAGTCACGCTCTCAACCTCGGCTCTATGGGCGTGGTCAGCGGCTTGGGAGAGTGTGAGGTTGAGGCCGAAGAGGTCTGAGATAGCGATCGCCGTGGTGAGCGCACCAGCTCCACTGGTGCCGAAGCCTGAACCCACGGGTAGCTCAACCGTGTGCTCTATTCTCACAGGGCCGAAGCCATATATTCTCCTCAAATTATCTATGACTCGTTTGGTCGTCCTAGCCTGAGTTTGCACCCCGTTAATGAGCACAGTGTCTGAACCGTCTGGTACCTCAAACGCCAAAGTATATGTTCCCTTCTTTAGTTTGAAGCCTCCTCCACGGGAACCGATCCTTAAAGGGTCTGCTATCTTCACGCCAGTATTATCCCTATCACACACCTCAAAAAAGCTTGAAACCGCGGAGGGCGAATACACGCGCCTAGAAACCTTACCAGCCAAACCCACCGCCATATACATAGCCTAAGAGAATTATAAGTAATACCGCTAATCTACCTGTCTCCCGTTATAACGTGAATCAGTGGATTCATCATTCATTCACTCTTAGTGTGATTACCCAAATCTAGATTATTCTTTTAGGTTCAACCAATGTTTGGATGGCATCAAGTTTAGCGGGTGGTGAGTGTGGTGGTTCAGCAAGCAAAACTGTTATCCAGACACCTTCAGTATTTGGCAAGCCTATAAAACCCCTGAAATTGACTCAACCGTGTCGAGACAAGATTCAAATATTCTATAACACACGTACTTGTATCCGTGGCAACTGTTAGGCCACCGTGCATGTGTTAACACCAGAAATCAGCATGCCTTTATGGGAACAGAGTGGTTTGAGCACAAGGCTGCGAATGTTTTGCTTAAAGTTTACGATTTGACCCCCCGTCACGGCCCTCATTTAAACTTGTCCCCGCGATGAGCTAGTGTGACAGTCAATAACACTATGGAAGTGGGCTTCGTTGGCAAGAAGTCTATCGAGGAAGGATCAAAGGAGAAGCCTGGAACTCTGTTAATGTGAGTGCGGTGGACTACACCAAACGGTAGACCTCGTAATCTCTATAAATTATGTTTATAATAATGTTGGGGGTTTGGGTGGGTGAAGCTGTAAGACTCCGACCATCCTGTAGGGAGGTAATACACGGACTCCCCAACTCAAGTTATATTAAAGTTCGCATTGTACTCACATGAACACCTGTGATGCGCGTGGCGGGGAGCACACGTCTGTGGGCACCCATAGGTGCCACCGTGGCCCCCCCATGGGGATCGAATGTATGGGTGGCTGAAGCATAGGCTCTGAGGCCTCAGCTGAGGCTTAACTCACACAATCACGATATGTCTGATCTCTTTGCCTATATTAACAAAAATAAGTTTTCATGATATCAATCATGCGTGTAAGAGATTTAAGCAGGCAGTGGGGATAGGTCATAAATGAATACTTTGTGAAACGAATCCCACGTGCGATGGTTACGTTTCACGATGATCCAGGTATAGTTTAAGTAGCCCTCCTGCTAAGAAAAGGAAAATTACCGTGAGTAGGAAATATGTGCCATTCAGCGTCAGAGATGCGACGAGTGTCGAGAATACAAAAATGTTCATGGCTTCGGTTCTGAAACCTTCCTTAAGGTTAAAAGGAGTTTGTGCGGAGGGTGTACGCCGCTTAAGAGAGGGGAATAAGAGGGGGACAGAGTTCTGGTAAGCGAGGTATTCGGGTCCTCCCACATCAATATGAGCTTTTTGTTCGATTCCTATCAGAACGGCGACGAGAAGTGCGTTTGAAACCAACAGAAATATGAAGCCGATGAGCGAAAGTTCAGGTAGGAAGCCGAGTGCAATGAGTAGAAGTCCGAAATAGAGTGGATTCCTAGTGTGGGCGTAGGGCCCCTGTGTAATAACCATACTAGTTACTATGTTTTGCGAGTGCACGGTCTCAGATCCGATGTAGCCTGCCGCCCACAGTCTAAAGAAGAACCCCACGATACCCACAATAGAGAAGGCGAGAGAGAAGAGCATAAGCTCGAGTCTTCCGGGGTTGAAAAGCGAATAAAGATCTTCGTCGACAGTTGCTCCACGCATCGAGAGGGAAAAAGCCCCGATGTATGTCATGATAAATAGGAAGTATCTATGCCTGAAAGCAAAGGCCATTTCCAGACTCTTTTTGCCATGGGCTCGCTGGTAATACGTCTTATCTTCCTTCTTCTCCATTAGGTTCCACGGCCCTTCACTCATTTAAGTATAACTCATACTGTGTGAAACTGATATTCAGGGAACGTTGCGACACAGAGATAAAAAAGTTTATCCAACTTATCTAGAGTGGGGAGGGTGGCTCCGAAAGCTCATTAGTCGAGCCGTGCCACACTTGGGTGTCAGCTTCCCTTGACCACTGCTCCAGCCTTAATCACCCATTTAGCCTTCGCTAGGTCCCTTATATGTGTTGCCGGGTCACCATCTATAACCACTATATCCGCGGGTTGACCTTGGGCTATTAGCCCTACGTTCAAACCTAATTTCCTTATGTTAGAAGTTGCAGCCCTGAGCGCTTCGAGATTAGTGAGGCCGCCCACTTCAACTAGCAATACCGGCTCCATAAAGTTCCTACCCACATCTATCTCTAGACCCGACTCGAAACCGAGGTCTGTTCCTGTGAGGATTGTTATACCCAGCCTCTTAGCCGTAGCCAAGACCCGTGGTATGTTCTCCCTGACGCTGCCAATCTTTTCAAGCCCCCAATCGTTTACACCTATCTGTTTCCCATGTTTGTGTATGAGCTCCTGTATTGAAAGCGTGGGTACGAGCACAACTCCTCTCTCCGCCATGAGTTTTAGTGTCTCCTCGCTTAATAGCGAGCCGTGCTCGATGGATTTCACACCCGACTCGACGGCCACGCGGGCGCCTCTGTCTCCGTGGGCGTGAGCCGCAACATAGGTGCCCACTTTCTCCGCTTCGTGAACAATCGCTGATATCTCTTCGTGGGTGAACTGCGGCCACTCTGGCTTATCCCTCTGAGAGAGCACTCCCCCAGTAGCCATGATCTTGATGAAGTCTGATCCCTCCCTGAGCACCCGCCTCGCCCCACGAATACACTCCTCTCTACCGTCACATATCTCAGCGAACCCAAAGTATTCATTCCACTCCACCGGCACCGTGTGGAGGAATTCCCCGTGCCCGAATGTCTGGGAGAGAGGTCTACCCGCCGCGAAGATACGTGGACCCTTAAGCCACCCCTCATTCACACCCTGCCTGAGGGGTATAGCGTTGGGTTCACCGCAATCCCTCACGGTTGTGATGCCAGCCTCCACAATCCTCGACGCCCACGTGGTTGCTCTAAGAAGCCTCACCTTAGAGTCCTCCGCAAGCGTACCACGCACTAGGTCACCCCCCTTAGAGCCGCCGAAGTGGAAGTGGGCGTCAACCATTCCAGGCATCACGAACATGCCCCTGGCATCCACCTCAACATCGAACTGTCCACCCGCCTCCCCTACACCCTTTATAACGCCATCCTCAACTACTATGTCACTCTTACCCACAACCTCTAAACCATTAAACATCGTTCCGCCACGAATAAGAATACGCATACCATTTATAGCCCAACCCAAAATTAAAGTATTTTGTCGCACCACTAATGGTGTCTAGATAACAATTTTTCAAGCTCGGCCGCCACGCTCACCACCCCTAATCCGGGCATCGTGGTACCTAATAATGATGTTCCCTTAAAAGCCTCAGCCCTAGTCATAAAGATGGAGGGTCTCAGCTGTTTGTGGAAGGCAGGCGAGACGCCCCGTGGGTAAGAGATGAGTACGCCTCTGCCTCCGACATCTTAGAGTGCTTTTCGCGTATCCCACGTGTGAAGGTAAGTGTGCCCGTGAACCGGGAAGCCCCATCCGCGACGGTAGATCAAAATTCGCGTTCAGCGCTGATCGTAGCCCGCGCATGAATTTTGGGTCTACACGTGAGGGCGGGGTAGTTCACCCTCTAATCGTAAGCTGGGTGTTCTCATCTACTACGACCGCACCGCGCGGCTCAGTATCCACCGTGGAGAAGGGTGCTTGCCGCCCTAGAACCGGCACTAGAACAATGTCTCCCACCACTAATGGGTAGCCTGTTAATTTACCCTTAACGTACCTAGTGAATGGTTGGTCGAACAGTGTTGGGTATGAGACGCTTGAGATGTTCACGATGCCCAGAGCCTCTAGGTCCTCCTTTGGCCCAGGATAACTCTTTGGTGTGAGCACTACGTTAAGCGCTGGTTTTGGTGTAAGCTTAAAAACCACGACGCGTCCCCCTACTCTTGTATCACAGTTCTGCCTTATGACGCTATCCATACTCACCGAGTTAGCCTCTTCTGGTCTCGAAAGAATCCAGCCTACCCTTGCAACCGTTCTCCTGCCACCTTCAACACCCACACAGTCTCCAACCGCGGCGCCCAAGCTGCTCAGGGAGGCTCTGTGAAGCCCAACCCTATTCTTGCCAACGTAGAGACCCCTAGCCTCAATCACCCTGCAGAACACCATATCAGAGATTGAAGTCAACCATTCCCGCCCCACTTGGAATCTCGGATGAGCAATCTGTGTTCATATGTTGTAAGCGACAATAAATCTTGTGTTCTCCACGTTTTTGTTAATCGCTTCCGTGTTGTGGGTCCATCAGAAAACTATGACTTCCATGTATATAGCCGCGTTCATTTGAGCTACGATTCGTATGTGGTTCTGTATTCGGCTTCGGGGTCGGGTAACGTGTTAATCGACGCCCCATGATATTGTCCTCCCCCCACTACTTGTAAAGTCTTACGATGGAAAAAATTCATTATTATCATGTTATATTGAATAACTTATTACTAGTTCCAACGAAAACTTTATATATAACACTTTCTTGTCTATATTATGTCTGAGACCCAGAGGAGTTCTTTGGGGACTAAGACAGCTCAGCCGTTTATGCGTGAGTCATCTGGCCTAGTTCGAGCGATGCCACCATACTCGGCTTTCGCGTACAACATTCTAAACATTGGCGTAATATTCCCGTGGGTCTACCTGCTTTCGGCGGGTGCGTTTCCAGGCTCAAACATCGCGCTGGGCATTCTTCTCACGGGTGTGTTTGCATCACTGCTGGCCTACGTTTACTCTGGTTTGGCCAGTGTGATGCCTAGGACGGGTGGCGACTATCTGTTCCAGTCGAGGGTTCTTAGCCCTTGGGTTGGCTTCCCGATTGTGGCTACAATGGTGCTCTTCTGGTTCCTTCAATGGGATGCGCTTGGGGGGTGGTTGACTTCGCTTTTGGGTATAGCACCCATGCTAACCGGGCTTGGCCTCACAACTGGCTCAGCTTGGCTGATTAGTGCTGGCTCATGGTTTACCACACCCCTCGGCATATGGATCACCACGATAGTCTTCGGTGCGATAGCCACATTCACACTTATCAGGGGTTTTGAGTTGTTCGTGAAAATACAGTGGTTCATGTGGTACGGGTTCCTCATCTCGTTCGCGACAATTGTGGGCCTCCTACTGCTCACACCGCACGCCTCCTTCGTTTCCCACTTTAACGCGGCGGTAAGCAAGGTCTCGCCCAGTGCTGGCTCAAACTACTATGATTATGTCATCAGCTATGAGCGATCACAGGGGTTCAACCCAAGCCTAGCATTCAGCTGGGCTGCCACGCTAGGCGTGATGCCCATCGCCCTCACTAGTCTTGGATGGGTTGGCTACGCACAGTACCAGGCGGGTGAGATAAGGCAGGCGTCGAGCTTCCGCAAACAGTTGTTTATCAATTTGGGTGGGGGCGTTGCCGCAACGCTAATGATGGCTCTACTCGCCTTCGCGCTCACAAGGAGTGTGGGTTACAGCTGGCTATCCGCGGCTGCCTACGGTAGCTACATGACTGGTAACCTCAGCATGCCCATCCCACCCTGGTTCAGCAACTTGGTGGTGGTGCTCACATCCAACCCATTAATAGTGGTGTTGGCGACAGTTGGCGTATTCCTCAACGCGTTGCAGGTTGTGTACAATGTGTATGTAGGTCAAACCAGGATGGCTTTCGCAACAGCTATGGATAGGATCCTTCCAGCGTGGGTGTTTAAGATAAACGATAGGACTGGTACCCCTGTGAACGCTCAATTACTATTCTTCGTGCTCGGCGGTGTCGTGTACTCCTACGTGTACAACTTTGTCCCCGGGTGGATAACCTATACCCTCGCGGTCACCGCTGTGGCCACGGTGATGTATATAGCCACGAGCCTAGCGGGCGCCCTTCTCCCATACAGGATGAGGGAGGTGTACCAGAAGTCTGAGGTGAGCAGATTGAAGGTGTTCGGCGTACCACTAATAACCATAGCTGGTGCAGTATCAGCGGTGTTCTCTGCGTGGATGCTCTACTACTACCTCACAGTACCAAGCCTAGGGGTGGCATCCCTACCATCAGAGTTACTCATGCTAGCCATATTCCTGGGATGGCTCGTATACTTCGCCATCAGAAGATGGTATGTTAAGAAGAGGACGGGAATAGAGGTCGACCTAGCATTCAAAGAGATCCCTCCAGACTAAACTTTTTAATCTACAACACCACGAGGAGCCTATTTCTATTTTTGAATAACACAGACTCGTTACCGAAGCTTAACCATAAGGATGCTTCTCTCCACCTTTTCGGTGGTAAGTCGGCTCACACCGAATTTTGAGTCAAAAGCCTTTGTGACCCAAGAAATATTGTAGTCTACTCATCTTGCGGGCGTATCCTAGAGGAACCGGGGAGTGTGTTGTTTGTGTGGCTAAGTCAACACTCTACGTCGCGTATTTATTGTTTTCAATGGAGTTCTGCCCTATCTATACGAGCGAAGACCATTTTGTTACGACTTTACCTTTAATAATTACCTATATTCGACCACTTCCTTATTGAAAGTGGTCGATTTTAGACAACTTTTATTAATATCTACATTATCGTTCAAAAGGGGTTGGGCGAATTGAGTGTTGAGGATTTCAGGTCGCTTGTGGCGGAGTGGGTTACGAGTTCGATACCCAGTGTCAAGAAGAGAGAGTTTGATCTACCGCTTGAACCCACGAGTATTATATCGGTTATTGGTCCACGGAGGGCGGGGAAGACCTATCTCCTGTACCACACACTGTCCAGGTTACTTGCGAGGGGTGTGCCGAAGGGAAATACGTTGTACGTGGACTTCGAGCACCCTAGGCTTACCCGGATATCCGTAGAGAACTTGGACAATATGCTTGAGGCCTTCTATGAGCTTTCGAGGCCCGATCCCACTATGCCTATCTACCTCTTTTTGGATGAAATACAAAATGTGCGAAACTATGGTAGATGGTTCAGGAAGAGATTGAACGCTAAATTCTATATTTCGGGTTCAACATCAAGGCTGTCTTCAAAGGGTGTTGCCGAAGAGTTAAGGGGAAGAAGCATCGACTACACCGTTTACCCCCTTTCGTTTAGAGAGTACCTAAGCTTTAAGGATGTGGCGGTTGATAGACCCGAGCTCATACTCTATAACCGTGAGAAGAGAGGCCTTGTTCTCTCGATGCTACGTGAATACCTACGCTTCGGGGGGTACCCAGCTGTTGTTCTCGAGAGGGATGAGCCGGAGAAAATCAGGCTTTTGAGAGCCTACTTTAACTCGGTTGTTGTCAGAGATTTCGCTAACTTGCAGCCAATACTCGCTGAGCCTTTTGTAAAATTTGTGGTTCAGAACTACGCTGGCTACTTCTCGGTTAACCGCGTATACAACTATTTAAGGAGTCTGGGATACAGGCTAGGTAAGGAAAAAGTCCTAGAGCTACTTAACACAGGTGTAGAGTGTTTCTTTGTTTTTCCGTTAGAGTTATTTGCAAAGAGTGAAAGAAGAAGACAGATGAATCTGAAAAAACTCTATGTGGTCGACACGGGGTACCCCACCGCGCTCGGCTACGAGTTCTCAGTAGGCCGCTCAATGGAGAACGCCGTGATGCTTGAGCTCAAAAGGCGAGAAAAGGAGGTCTACTATTGGAAGGAATACGGAAGAAGTGAGGGACAAGAGGTTGATTTTGTGATAACCAGAAACTATACCGTAGAGGAGCTCATCCAAGTCACCTACGCTGAGGAGAGTGTGCGGGAACGCGAGCTCAAAGCACTAAACAAGGCCAAGAATGAGACGGGTGCAAAGAGCCTCACATTAATAACTTGGGACCACTACTCCCAGCAAGAAGGCGTACGAATCATACCCCTCTGGTACTGGCTTCTCGAACAGCCTTAAACAAAATAGTAAAGTCGTGATCATATGCGACTTTAAAGCTTATAAAATTTTAGATTGCACTTAGATCAACCCACAAGAAGTTGATACCCAAATGCGTAAAGCAGTTGTCGGCGTCAATTTTGGTGTGCGGTATAGGAGCCTCGCAAAACGGTCTAGACCTGAGCGTGCCCTCAGAGAGACGTGAACTCACAATAAGCGTTTCAATATGGGTGCATGTGATTTGTGGAACCCGAGTGCTTCTACAGTGATGGCTTGGGGCGCGACGAGGGTTAGGGGATAAAAGAATGATTGTGTAGCATGACAGCGTAGTACTTTTTATCTGTAATAGTTATATGGACCTCAAGGCTTCGGTCCATCATTCATAGGGTGGGGGGTTAAGGGGTACGTGACCCCTTCTCTCACTTTAGTCTTCGAGTTTAAAGCCGAATCTATAGCGTTTGACTGTAACGTTATAGGTTTTGGCGGTGAAGTCCAGTATGCGCTGTTTGTGTTTGCAGATTATCCACCCTTTAACGTCACTTGTGCCCCCACGCATGTTTTCACCCACCCACTTCATCTCGGCGAGCAGTCTCCCCAGGTCCTCCTCGGTTGCCCAGCCCGGCTTGACTTTGATGACAACGAACGAGCCCGTGTCCACCTCTACGGCTAGCATGTCTATCTGACCTATAGGTGTGGGATATCTCCAGCCCACTTGTCCCTCATCGTCCACGTAGAGCCTTAGGCGTCCCCCGAACACCTTTTCAAAGTTATTCGCTAGGAACTCGTCTAGGCAGAAGTCGAGCTCGTACTCCCACTCACCGCCCACCCCAGTTGTCGGCTCCCCCAACCCCCCTACACCTCCACTCCTGTGGGCACCACGCTCTGTGGGAACAACATCCTCGGTCAACTCTGGTCACCGCAAAAAGAAGGGTGGATGCCCTATGGCGAGTACTTAGCGAAGGCTCTTAGGTGCTCAATCGATGCTTCGAAACCTATGAACCAGGCTGTGAGTGCGAAGAGCACTAGGAAGAGTGTTAGGGCGGCTACTGTGGCCTTGCTTGGCTTGTGCACCGCGACTGGTGAAAGCAGACCCGCGATACCTCCGAAGATGTACATGGCGGCCGCTATCGCCGGCTCAGAGGTCATCCCATTTATGAGTATACCGTAGGCATCTGTGAGTCCCCACAGCCCAAGTATGGCTCCAACGTATGACGCGGCTTTAAGGTCATATCCAAGCAGGTAAGAGATGCTACCCATCAAGAGCACAAGGCCGAAACCAGCGTAGATTTCACCGAAGAGGATGTTATAACTACTCACAAGCGGCCAAGTGGTGTTCATCCATAGACCCATTATGAGGGCGAAGCCCCCGAGCACCCCAACGCTCACAGCGAGTGATCCCATACTTTTTCTTTCAACAAGCTCGGCGCCTGCCTCCTTCGAGCCGAAGGTCTGAGTTACAGCGGAGCCAGCGCCCATTCTGACCGCTTTCTCGGCGCCAGGCGCTTTGGCGCCGAACATCTCCGTCTTTATAAAGAACACGGCGACTAGGACGGCGCTAGCCGCCGTTAACCACAACATCCCTGCCAGGGGGTCTATCACGTTTATCACCGAGTATATAGAGCTTCTAGTCCTATTATACCTGAGTGTGTAAGAGTTAAAGGAAGTGCACAGGCATAGCCGAAGCATGTGGGAGTGTATACTCTTTCACATAGATATGAAAGGCATCGGCTCATGATTAAGCCCGCGTGGCCCGGGTCTCCGTGGTTGAGTAATAGCTTGTATGCCGTACATAGGTAGTATTCATCTTTGAACTCGCCGAAAGCGCAATACCCATGCTTAGGCTGGCGTGTGGGTCATCTGCGACGGTGTGTTACCTGTTTGTAGGCATGTGGTTCCTAAAGCAAAACAATGGATAGAGAGGTGTGTGAGGTGAAAATGGGTGTGCATGTATGATCCACCGATACTGGAGGCTTCCTCCTAGGCCAGAGGTGTGGGTGTAATAGTCAAGCTACTCAGCCGGAACCGATTTAGCTCATCGCATAGTATATAATATGAGCTACATCTAAAGAGAAGTGAGGATAATGGGAAGGCGTGCACCAAAACACGTAACCGCGAAAGAAAACCTATGCACCCGCCACCTGATTGTGATATCCCTATTTATAATGCTAATCGCAGCCGGTTTTCTAGTCTACGCGCACAGTATAAATGTGCATAAATGGTTCAGTTTTAATGAGCGAGTGGTGCCCGGTTATAATCTTTGGATGAGTGTTTCAGGTGTACCATGCAGTGTTTTTTTGAAACCTTGGGGAGATGGCTTACTTGGATTCAACATAACCGAAAACTTGGGTTGGGGTGTGAGCGCCGTCGTACCAGAGGTGGCGGATCTGAGTAATGGTAGCACCGTCTCCGTGAATCTGACCGCGGGGGGCAGCGGGTTACCCTTTTTTGTTTACACCATTACGGTCGACATTTACACCCCGGCGGTATTGGGTGGGAATCTGAGTTTCAATCTGCAGAGCTGCTCGTTTAAAGCCACAGACTTGGATGCTAGAGGAGTGTATGTCTACGTAGGGCTCGGCGATGTTTATGTGAACCTTACAAGCCCACTCAATCATGCGGCCTACAGTGTTGTAACCCAGACTGGAGACATTCTCATGGCGTTACCAGCCGGGCAGGGCTTCGCTGTTAACGCCACCACTGTCAACGGTGAAATCCATATCAAAGGAGCCAACCTAGCCACACTCATCCACAACAATCAAAATGTGTATGGTATAGTAGGAGGAGGCGGACCGCATATATATCTTGCATCTGTAGATGGGAGCATAACAATAGAGACATATCCTCAAAACTCATGACTTCAACTTTCAACAGAGGCTGGTTTCCACAGTTAACATGCAGATTAGTGGGTGGTCAAACAATCTATCATGGTGTGGGTGTTTTACACTGTTGGTTGGGGGCTACCCCGTCGTATCACGGTGCAAAGTATATCGAGTGCTAACACATATTTGTATTAGGTGAAATTGTTTGGTTACTGTAGTTATAAAACACGAATGGGAACAGCGGAATGAGGCCAAGGCTTTCGAAACAGTCTCGGGGATTATTAAGATGGCGAAGGAGTCCAAACTCCCCCAGGGTTTCAGGTTGCTCTCAGCTTACGCTGACTCAGGCTCTAGGACGGCGTTCTGCATTTACGAAGCACCATCAAAGCAGGCCTTTCAGGAGCTCGTCTCCAAAATTAATCCGCCAACAGCCTACAAAGTGTACGAAGTGAGCAAGCTCTACTAAGGCGAAGAGCATGGCTGAAAAGGTTCTGGTTTTAGGCGGCAGGTTCGGCGGCCTCACTGCCGCCTATACCTTAAAGCGGCTAGTGGGTGATAGGGCGGAGATTACGCTTGTCGACAGGTATAGGACGACCTATTTTAGACCCAGCATACCCCATATAGCCATAAATGTGAGGGAGCCAGAGGAAATAGGCCTGGACTTAGCCAGTGTTCTCCCGAGGAAGGGTATCGCCTTCCAGCAGGCGCTTGTGAAGCAAATATCGCCTGATGAGGATAGTGTCACACTCGAAAGGACGGATGGCTCCACTTTTAAGGCATCCTATGACTACTTGGTGGTGGCTCTTGGAGCCCACCTAGCCAAGGAAAGTGTGAAGGGTGCTGCTGAGAATGGTTACTCGCTCTGTGAAGTCGAGGACACGCTCAGACTCAGGGAGAAGCTAGCCGGCTTTAAAGGCGGGAACATAACAATAGGCTCAGGGATATTTGAGCAGGGTTCGAATCCGAAGCCCAAGTTCCCCAACAACTTTGTGCCAAGAGCTGACTCGGCATGTGAAGGTCCAATATTCGAGTTCTCACTCATGTTAAAAGGCTATCTAAAGGCTAAGGGTCTGCTTGGTAAGACTAAGATAACGGTGTACTCACCGGGAGAGTACTTATCCGACCTCTCAAGGCAGAGTAGGCAGGCTGTGAGGCAAATATATGAGCAGATGGGTGTAACACTGGTTGAGAAATTTAGGCTGTCCGAGATAACCACTGACAGCGTGGTGTCTGAGGATGGCAGAAGGATCCCCTCGGATGTGTCGGTGTACAAGCCACCCTACACTGGTCATCCCGTGCTCAAAAAGCTTTCGGGTTCACTTGCGGATGATGCGGGCTTCGTGCCCACAGACCTGAACATGGTGAGTGCCTATCCAAATGTGTACGCTGTGGGCGACGCCAACGCGGGCTCGATACCCAAGCTTGGGTACTTGGCGGTTAGAATGGGTGAAATAGCGGCTCAACACTTGGCTAACCGTATGGGTGTGCCCACCAAGGTGGATGAGTATAGGCCAACCATCTTCTGCGTTGCTGACAATCCATATGAGGGCTACGCTGTAGCCGTGGCCGATGACACGTGGTATGGGGGAACCCTGGCGAAGGCTGAAATCGCTCCCGTGAATCACATGAAGAAGGAGTTATTCACGAAGTACTATATGTGGTCAAAGGGCGACATGGTGCTGGAGAAATACCTAGCAAGCTGGTAGGTTGAATGGCGTGTCGTCCACCACTGCTACTCGGTCAGGCTTTTCTTCGCTGAAGGCTGCTACCCCCGAGGACAAGCTTCGCAGTATAGTCGCCTCACTCGACCGGCTGGGTCTTCTCGACCTGGCCTCCGGCTTCCTAGAAGATGAACACCAGCTCGAAAAACTCCTCAAACTAGCAGCTTCAGATAGTAACCTAGAACTCCTCGCAAAGGTCGAGTCACTGAGCCGACTCGTTGCCAAACCAGACTACCGTGGCCTGGAAAACATTCTCACGTTGGTCTCAGAAACACGTGGCTCCATGGCGATTACAAAAGCAATTGAGCTACTACGTCTTCTAGATGAGAAGGGCCTAATCGACCCCTTAATAGGGGTGCTCCAAGATGACCAAACATTTGGCAAGATTATAGGCCTATTGTCGGATGAGAAGGTGCTCAGCCTTCTTGCTCAAAGGGATAAAATACTCGGTGTGATATCGACGCTCGACTACGACAAGGTTCACCGATTACTCGACGCACTCAACAACACTCCCGGCATCGTCGAGGCGCTCACACGTCTGGTCGAGCTCCTAGCAGAGTTGAGTAGACGCGGTGTGATCGACCCCTTGATTGGTTTGCTACAGGATGAGAAAATGTTTGGCGCAATAGTTAACCTTGTAGCAAGCGACCAATTCCTCGAACTCGTCCAACACTCACAGAAACTATTCACACTCCTACTCAACTTGGCCGACGTCGACGAAGAACTCCTCAACCTCATCACCGCGATGCAGACCACCACATTCAAAAGGTTCCTCTCAGCCTTCAGCTCAATAGGTAAAGAAGAGCCAAAACCCGTCAGAGGAGTCTTGGGCACGATGCGACAGCTAGGTGATAGAGATGTGTCCGTTGGCTTAGGTGTAGTCTTCCAATTCCTAGCCAAACTCGGCCAAGAGTACACCAAAGAACAAACCTCTTCAACCAAACAAACCACAACCAGTAGCTAAAAGCGTGAAACTCTGAGAACAATCAAAGTCTTTTAATGACTTCGACGACCTTCACGATGTGTTTGCCTCGGAACGCCAGGTTAAGCAAACAGGGAGCCCAAAAACCCTATAGTACCGGTTTGCGTCATACATATGTCAAACATGTTTGAACGAATCCTCGTAGCGTATGATGGTAGCGAGCCATCCGAGAAGGCTTTGGAAGTGGCTTTAGACATAGCTACGAAGTACTCCTCCCAGCTAGAAATAGTTAGGGTCGTGGACACCTCGGCGATCTACTCTTACCTCGATGTGGTTCCCGTGGACTTGGAAAAACAGATGTACGACGAAGCGCGCAAAGACCTTGAGCGAGCCGAGCTCAGAGCCAAACGAAAGCTTCCTAATGCGAAGACAACTCTGCTCTCAGGTGACCCCGCGTCGGAAATACTGGAATACTCCCACAAAAACGGTTTCAACCTCCTAGTGTGCGGTAACCGTGGACGGTCAAAGCTCAAAAGAGTGCTACTTGGAAGCGTGTCCTCCAGGTTCGCCCACGAATCTAGGGTGCCAGTGCTCATCATAAGATGAGTTGTAACCCCTCTACCGTGGTTAAAAACCGCCTGGGTGTGGGGTTGGCTTAGACGCACGGTTCCTGTTTCAGTGCGTTCAGCTGGGTTCTCCGTGGGGTGAATAAAGGTGGGTAGTGGGAGGCGACTTTATGTTGGTAGGGCCTTCGCCTTCAGTGTGCTTGTGATAGTGTTGGCCACGTTCTGCGTTAGGGCGAGCAACAATATGTTGGCTACAAGCATCCCCCTACTCACCCGCTATGTGTTCGACTTCAGCGGTCTGCAGGTTGGTTTAGCCTCCGCCCTCTTCTCTGTTTCAACGTTTCTTATGAGTGCTTATATTAACACCAAGCTAACCTCACACGTGAGGCGGAATCTCTTCGTGGGTTCCACACTGGTGTACGCGCTCACTTTCCCCCTCTTCTACTTTTCAAGCGAATACTCTATCTGGCCACTAGTGTTCCTCGCGGGCTTCGTATTGGGCGCCGTGATGCCCAACATAATAACCTCGGCGGGTCTATTCCCAGATAGGAGGATACGGGAGAGGGTGCTGGCTATCTATACATTTACGCTTAGCGCCTCTTTAATAGCTGGCCCAGCGATCGATTCAGCGGTTCTACGGTTCTTCACACTTAGGGAATCATTCCTGTTCTTCACAATTTTCCCAGCGATACTGTTTATTGCATCGTTTTTCATTAGGTTCCCAGAATCCGAGGACACAGGACCCACCACTAAGGTTTGGCGTAATCCAGGCTTCAGGGTGTCTGTCTACAACATCTTAGCCTACAACATCCCCTTCGGCGTAATCCTAACCTTCGGTGGAATATTTGCTAGGGATAGCTTCCACGCATCATACTCCCTTATAACGCTGCTGTTCAGCCTTTTCTTCGCGACTTCACTTCTCGGGAGACTTCTTCTAACCATCAGGACACCCGAGAATCTATGGAGGCTAATGAGTGTATCTGTGGCCCTCACAGTGGTGGGGCTAACGGTTCTAGGAGTCTCCCACAGCCTGTATGGTTATGCTCTAAGTCTCCTAATCCTGGGTTTACCACACGGCCTCACATACCCCCTATCACTACTCACGCTTTCGAGAAGCTTTGACGAACGCACGCGTAGCGCAGCTAACAGCTACTTCTTCTCTATTATGATGGCCTCCGGGGCCATTATGCCCTTCGCGGCCGGCGCCCTCGTAGAGCTAATAGGAATACAACACTCCTTTATAGCCATTATACCCCCCGTGGGAGCACTATACTATCTACTAAAAAGGGAGATGGGTCGAAAAACCAGTATACCAGCAGAGCCTCGCCCCTAGGAATTAAGGCGCCTCACCTGGTGAGTGGTGGTGTCGAGATAACGGTTTTCCACGCTTGGGCCTCACACCCTAATACTTCTAATCCGCACACCATGTGGTGACCTATTCACTCACCCCTGCTTGGTGTATGGGAAGAGGTAGGGCGTGTTCGGCTTGTCACTGTAATCCACATAAACAGTCTTGAGCTGAGTATAGTTATAGAGGCCGTAAACGGAGTTTTCGCCGCCCAAACCAGACTGTTTGAAGCCTATGTGTATGCCTTGGAGTAGTTCCGGTCCGACTTGGTTTATATATGTCTCCCCAAATCTAAGGGTGTTTGCGGCCTTGAGTGCGATGTTTAGGTCGCGTGTGAATATGTAGGAAGCTAAACCATACTTTGAATCGTTGGCCTTCTCTACTGCTTCATCAAAGCTCTCGACCTCGAGTATGGGCACTATTGGACCGAACACCTCCTCCTGTACGAGTGGAGCCTTCTGGTCGACGTCCGCGAACACAGTCGGCTCATAGTAGTATCCCCGTGTGAGGCTCGGCGGCCTCCTCCCACCCGTAAGCAGCTTTGCACCGCGGGCCAGCGCTTCCTCAACGAACCTTTCACGCGCTTCGAGCTCCGACTTACTCACTTGGGGACCCATATCCACATCCCCCATGGGGTCGCCTATCCTAAGCTTCCTTGCTGCCTCAACAAAGGAGGAAACAAATCTCTCCGCCACCTCCCTGTGAACATAGATCCTCTCAGCGCATATACACGTTTGACCAGCATTCCAAAAGCGCGCCCAGAGCGCGTTCTTAACCGCCCAAGCGATATCCGCATCCCTCCAAACAATAAAGGGAGCCTTACCACCCAGCTCGAGTATCAGCCTCGCAACGTGGCCCGACGCATCACGCATTATCTGCTTACCCACCTCAGTGCTACCCGTCATCGTCACCAGCTGTGTCTTATTATTGGATGTGAGCTCGCGGCCGACGCTTGAGCCCGAACCCGTGACCAAGTTGAGTACTCCTCGGGGTAGCTTGGCGCGTTCGAACGCCTCCACAATTTTTATGGCTGAGAGAGGCGTATAGCTTGAAGGCTTGACCACCACGGTGTTACCCGTTATCAGAGCCGGCGCAACCTTCCTCGTCACCATGGCGCTCGGAAAGTTCCAGGGAGTGATGGCGGCCACAACGCCGAGCGGCAGCCTCAGAATCATAACCGAGCGGTTTGGGAAATCGCTCGGCAACACATCCCCCTGGATCCTCCTCGCGAACTCGGCGTAATAGCGAAGATTCTCTATGGAGCCCTCAACCTCTAGCCGTGCCTCATACAATGGTTTACCCTGTTCGAGGGTTATTGTCCTCGCCAAATCCCCCTTGACAGCCTCCATCTCATCCGCTGCCTTGAAGAGGTACTTAGCGCGATCAAGCGGCGTAAGTGAAGACCACGCGTCGAACGCCGCCTCAGCCGCGTCAAGCGCGGCTCTAGCGTCTTCAACCGTGCCCGCTGGAACCGTGGCCACAACATCCTCAGTCGCGGGGTTCACAACGCTAGCTACTTGACCAGACGAAGAATCCCCCCATACCCCGTTAATATAGATTCGTTTAGTTTCAACCATGGGCAAAACCATCAGCAAGCATCCTTAAACCTTACTGAACCCCATAATCAATATACAAGAGAAAGGGTGTGTTGTTTGGGCTGCCTACACGCGGCTCAGTCCTGAGATGCTTCTATCCTTAGTAGTGGAGCTCGCTTGGCGTAATAAGTAGCGCATAGCTGCAGGGTTAAATGGGTCACTGGCAAGGGCAAATCAGCGGCCGCCACGCTGAGCGTTCAGCGATAAAAGTAATCAGGTCGCTAGAATGTTATGACCTCGTATCCCTGGTTCACATAATGGGCTATCCGTTCACCCGCGGGTAGGAGGTCGAGCCCCAACGATTCCAATTGCTGCTTTATGTTCATTCTCTCGGCCACCGCCACGCACGCTGAGTCCACGGCCTTCTCCTTGAGGAGTATTTCGAAGTGCTCCTTTGCAGCCCCCGTGAGCCTAGTCAAGTACTCTTGGCTTGGCCCGAAAAATATCACTTTTAGGTCCTCGTACCTTTTGGCCTTGACAGACCTGGCCGCGGCCACGATTCCAAGCTCAGCCTTAGCGGGCGCCTCGGCGCCACTTATAATCAAGAACAGTGCTTTTGCCATGTTTTTTAACACGTCATAAGGACTAATTAGGGTTACACTAATATGCTAACACCCAAATCAAGCATGCCGAATACGCAAGCTAGACTCGAAGTCTCCAAGTATCAGGAGAACATGGGCTCTAGGTTCTTTTGGTCTTAAGCCACCTTATGAGCCCGCTGATGTTTATCCCCGTGGGGCATACCTCGTTGCACGCGTTACACCCAAGGCAGAAGTATGATAGTGGGTTTGCCACATCCACGCCCTCGGTAATAGCGGTCCACACTATGCCTATTGCCCCCGTGTACGTTTGGCCACCCCACGTTGGGCCGTCCACCGCGAACACGGGGCACACAAGCTGGCAGGCGCCGCATTTGATACACTTTAAAGTCCCCGCGAGGGGTCCCCTAGCAGCCTGGAGACGGCCGTTATCCACGAGCACGACGTGCATCTCCTTCGAGCCCTGCGCTGGTCTTACGATGACCTTCTCTATGTCGCCTGTACCACTCGGAGTGGATGTGAGGCTAATGTACGTGGGCTTATCGTAGCCAGCGAAGTACGACTGTGCGAGCGCCTCCTTTACACAGTCGAGTGTGGTCGGGTAAACTTTATCTATGCTGCTCACAACCAGGTGCTTCTTGGGTATGGTCATGGTCATGCGCACATTCCCCTCGTTTTCAACCGTGACCACTGTGCCCTCCTTCGCAGATATCGCGTTCGCCCCGGTGACGCCAACATCGGCTGCGTAGATCTTACCCCTCAGAAACTCGCGCGCCGCGGCCACCATCCCCTGCAGGTCATCCGGGTTAAAGCTTCTGCCGAAGTGTTTTTCGAATAGTTGGGCCACCCTCTCCCGCGGTATGTGGAGGGCTGGGGCTATCATCTGCGCCGGCTTGTCGCCGCTCAGCTGGATTATGAACTCTCCAAGATCGGTCTCCCACACCTCATTACCCCTGCTCTCCAAGAACCGTCTGAGCCCGATTTCCTCGAATACAAGACTCTTGGACTTAACCACCAGCTCCCCTGGCTCCACGATCTTACCGATTATTGAGAGCGCCTCCTCCTTCGTCTTGGCGTAGTGGGCTCCCACACCGTTACTTGTAAGCGCCTCTAACGCCTGCCTGTAAAGCTCCTCGATATGGGTCAAAGTGTACCTTCTAATCTCGGCTATCTCCCGCTTCAACTCCATAACGTCGCTACGCGCAATCACAGCGGAATACCTCTGAGAGAAGTGGGTCATACCCCTCTCAACGCCGATCCTCATCGGGACATCCTCCAATGCCTCGTACATCTGCTTCTTGGCTTCAGCGAAACTCGAACCCAACTACCCCACCACCTCAAGCAAATCAACAACACGGGGACCGCTACCCTTCCTCTTACACGCCCTACCCAAGTTGGATAGACATATGGGGCAAGCCACGAGCGCTGCGCCCCCAGCCTCCCCGAGCTGAGAGCACCTCTTCTCAGCGATTGCTCCCGACACACGCGGAGCAATATTCTCGATTGGGCCACCACAGCAGAAGGTAGACCTACGAGAAAGCTGTGGCTCGGCGATCTTCAGGCCAGCTTTGAGCGCAAAATCCCTGTACCTGTCGGAGAGGCCAAGGTTCCTCGCGAGTAGACATGGGTCGTGAACCGCGAACACCCCGTCTGCGAGCTTATCGCTACGCGTCGCTCCTCCAGGTTCCAACACCTCCAAGTAGTGATTAACCTCAACATCGAAGGCGTCGACAAATTTCGGGTAGACCTCCTTGAGGATTAGGGTCGAGTGTGGATCCATGGTTATAAGCCGCTTAACACCTCTATCCCTAAGCATCCGAGTGAGGCGCTCGGCTGACTCTTGGAACTCCGAGTCAAAGCCCATATCGTAAAACAGCACTCCGCTATACTGCTCATCCGAACCGAGGAAACCAAACTCGTATCCCTGCCTAACAAGAAGCGTGTAGAGGTTCCTAATTATACCCTCATACCTCACAGCCTCCTTTTCGGCGACGGATGAATATAGCGATGAGAGATTAATGCCAAGCCTACCCAGCGCCTTAACTAAACCCAGCCCCACCCCACCCGCTACGCTACCCTCAAGCCTCTCGAGCGCTTCAATAAAGGAGTCAATATAGGCAGCCATCTGGTAGAGCCCCCCCGTATAGAGATAAGTCCCACTCGACGCGTTAAACTTCAACCCCTGCGCCCAACGCGCAAGCCTCGCGCCGTCCAAGCCAAGAGGATTACCAGTCTTCCTCTGATTCTGAAGCATGACGCCAACCAAGTCCTCAACTCCCAAAAACTGCGGCATCACCTCTTCCACCCAACTTTGCTTTTAAACCTTACCCTAACACAAATGTCTGAGAACAATCCAGAAACCCATAAGCGTCTAATGTTCAAGTCAACTACGCGGTTTATCGATTCTAAAACTCCCCCCTCCAGGGGCGGGGGCCTCAAGCCGCAGGCCTTAAACCGGATCTTCGTAGAATATCCGAGGGTACCCGTGTTACGCGGAGTGGGTAATTCACGTCTGTGGGCGCAGAGGGGGCGGAGACCTCCGCCTACATGTGGGTGTGGCTCACACAACCCATAAAATATCATCCGCCTCTGTTGGGGTGCCACGAAGATACTATGGTACTTGAGAATTAGCATCAGCCTGTCTTCCGCTCACAGTCTCTGGTAACTGTGTTGTTGAGGTTAGCACCAGTATGCTGGACGCTATGAGCGCCAGTGAGAGGCTTCTTCCGAGGCTGAATGGTAGAAGTAGAACTAGGCTCACACCGAATCCGCCACCCAAAAGTCTGCCGAGAAAGAGTGTGGTGTTGGTGCCCGTAGCCCTAATTTCAGCGGGATAGATTTCACTCATCCACACCCCGAAGTATGCGAAGAAGGAGGAGCCCAGCATGAGTGCGATGATTGATGCCTCATCTATGAGCGGGGAAACATTTAGGAAGAGAATGGCTGCAAATATCCCCGATAAACCAGCAAAGAGATAAGTAGTGAGCCTTCTACCTAGTCTATCCGAAACCCTCCCCGACACCGCGAAGCCAACCAGCCCAACACTTAGACCCACAAGTAGCACCCTATACGCGGGGAGCCCTAAGCCTGAAAGATAGGTATAGCTTAGCGAGACGAGTGGCACCAAAAACAGGAATGAGCCGACTGCGAAGAGCGAACCGAACACTGTTGTCCCCATAAGACGCCCATCATGTAGGAGGGTCCCACTCCTAAATCGTTTAACTGAATGTGCACCCGATTCGGGTATAAAGAACCAGAGAGGTAGGCTTATCAGCCCCACACTGAACAGTATAAGGAAGTAGGTTGAGATGCCATGCGTATACGAGGCTAGCACAAGATCAGTTATACCTCCAAGATAGTAGAGCCCCTGCATCACGCTTCCTATGAACCCGCGCTTCTGCGGGCTGGAGAGCTCCGCGGCGTACACATAGCTCAACCCGTTCTCCCCGTTAACCCCGAACCCTATTAGGAACCAGACTGCTAGTAGCTCGATCAGACTCCCCATCCTGATGTTCAAGCCGAGCGGTAGGGTGAAGAGTAGGATCGAAACGAGAAGCGCATATTTTCTACTTCGAACATCACCCACCATCGAGAGAACAACTCCCCCAACCGCCCCACCTACCCAGCTTAGAGGCACAGAGAAAGCCGCCGCCGAACCAAACTCTAGGATAACATTGGGCAACACAAAGCTGATGGAGTATACTGCTGCAGCCGAAAGCAGGAACACAACAAGAAGGGAAGTAAGGCCCGCCTTCACAGAGCATTCATTCAAAGCAGGGAATTTAAGATTAGTTTAAACCAGACATCTCTGACTCCTCGCTGCTACTAGGTAAGTGTCGAATACACGTGAGCACAGTCTTTGAGGGTATTTACCCAGTCACACTTGGTAAGCGTCCAAATATTTGGCTACGAATAGGGACTTCCGAGAGTTCTCTACATTGCCTCCTCAACACCTCATGCGGAATCCTCGGACTCCCCTGGAACTCCTATAAAAACCTTTTCGTTCAACCATTACTGGTTCAAGTTTAACACCACTCACGTATTCCTCTAAGCTATGGGTGGAAATCCAACCTCAGGCCCGACTGCGCTGGATATAATTGGCCTCTTAAAGCACAGACTGCGCCTATTTCTGGGGGGTCTATGGCTGCTCGATGGCCTGCTACAAATGCAGCCCCAAATGTTCACATCAAACTTTCCAGCACAAGTTCTCTTACCATCATTTCAAAGCCTCCCCCAGCCACTCCGTGCGTTCGCACTGGGCACGCTCTACCCATACATCCAGTTGCACGAGCAGGTGTTCAACACACTGGCACTCTTAGTCCAAGTGGCGCTTGGCGCCATCATACTGGTGGCGCCAAAACGACTCTACGGGGTTTCACTCGTCACCTCGATTGTTTGGTCGACTCTCATATGGGTGTTCGGCCAAGCATTCGGCTCTATATTTGCCTTCACTGGCGGGGGCACCCTTATGCTGGGTACGCCGAGTATATACACGGGGTTCCCAGGCTCCGGCCTACTTTATATCTACTTATCCCTAATCCTACTCTTACCTGACAAAGTGTGGGAAAACCATTCCCGAAAGAGTCTCTCACCGCTATGGGACTTCGCCCCCCTACTTCTGACCGGAGCCCTAATCGCCCAGCTCAACCCAAACCTCTTCACAGCGAGTGGGCAGGCCACGATATTTCAATCAAACCTTGACACCAATATTCCGCAAGCCCTGGCTTGGAGTGTTGCTTCGCTAGCTGGATACTCGATGGCTTCACCCTTCCTCGCCAACATTCTCGAGGTGATCCCCATAATATCCCTCATAGCGCTCTGGCTCACAGGGCACAGGCGCACCGCCTTCATCCTCTCATGTGTATACCTCGCCTTTGCGTGGTGGTTTGGCATGGGTCTAGGAGGGCTGCTCACAGGGCTCGGAACAGACCCCAACACTCCCCCACTACTTCTCGCAATATCATACTTAACCCTAGAGAAACAAGTATTTGAAAAGAGGGTTTTAGTTGAAAACACAATGAGCGCACCAAGATATAACTAAGAGGGTTCTAGTCTACTTAAAAGGCAACCTGGCTTGAAGCCCTCCTATCATCCGTGGGCCTCGTTGAGCTACGAGTTTGGTTTGCGGATTAAGAGAAGAGAAATATTTGGGTGGGTGTTAATCTCTTTGGGGTTAGATTTGGATTACGGGGAACCCGAGATTAGAGGCTTCAACACGGATGCTTTCAACCCGAGCTTTGGGCGTGGATGGCTTGTGGCGGGTGGCGCTGATAAAGTTCTGGGGGACGACGGTAAACCCAAGGAGTTAGAAGGTTCGCTTGGACCTGTTCGCTTCAGTATGCGCAAGGGTGCTGGTCACATGTGGACACGTTTCTGTGAGGATTCTATACTCATTTATGCCAAGCCCAACGGGGTCGTGACCGCAGTGTTCGACGGCGTGAGCGGAGAGGGGGATGGCTCAGGAGGCCTCGCTTCACGTAGGGCCGCGAACACACTCCTCGAATATGTTGACAGAATTCTAGAGCGGGAGCAACCCGATGAAGTGTTAGAGGAGTACAGGGAGAAGTGTGCGTCCAGCATACCTCTAGGCGCCACCACAGCGCTGATACTCGTGATAAAACAGGACGGTGAGTGCCTACTCTACAATAAGGGGGACTCCATGTGCTACGCGGGCGGCCGCCTTATCAACACGCTTGACAGCGTTGGTAACCTCCTCCTCAAATGGCTCAATGACGACAAACCCTTCAGCCGCTACACGTTCAAAAGGCAAGGTGAGATAACCCTGTGCAGTGATGGTGTACTCAACTCTTGGGACGACTCGACAGAGATAAACATAAACTCAATACAAACAGAGCATTAATCTACGAATTGCACTGCGGATAATTTTTGCCCTAATTTACCTTGGGCTAGTTCAGCGGATAACCCCCCGTTACCGTAGTATGGGTAAGTTAAGCGTTGTTTTTCATTTGCGGCTGGGAGAGCTATGCGGCCGTGGAGCCAGAAGCCTGATAGAGCTAGTAAAATCAGCATGGCAAGTTGTACTAAGAGGGCGGGTACATACCTATATGCCTCGCTTGTTTTAGTGGTGTGTTTGGTAGCGAGTAATATCACATTGTTTATACACGTGTGTATGCTACCAGTGAACGTGTTATGAATTCTCGATATTTCTTAGAATTTTTAATAACTCCTCTGTGAATTTGAGCGCTAGCTATACATCATCTTCAGTTATATATTCATCTCCATAATCCGCCTTCTTTCTTAGCTCGTATAACTCCATGAAGTGTATGGATGCTTCTAGGTACCCGGTGTGTCTAAGGATGTTGGCGAGCTTATCGTCTCTTCTCGGTAGCCGGTATCCCATACGCTTAACCAAGTCCTCTAATTCCTTCCTGACCGAAAAATAGAGAGCTGAAGCCGCTTTGTTCAGGTTCCCAACCTCGATATCCTTCCTTGCTTCACTTAATAGTTTCTCTGATTTTTTTGAACTCATTTATGAGTCCCTCGTCGGATGGTGTGGCTATGTAGTAGCTGATTGTGCATTCGTGTTTGTCGTTTACTTCTAGGGCGCTCTTGGCTATTAGCCTCTTAACATCCTCCGTCAGCTTATCCACTATTATAAGCGTGTTGCTGTCATAAATGTAGCGATCTCCAATAAATACCATGTCGGATACGTGGTGCCCGACTTTGTCGTGGAATTCTCTAAAAGCCTCTTCACAGTCCTCCCTAACCTTTCCCTGCACGTTAGAAAAGAGTTCAATTACGTTCTTATCACTATTCTTAGCTATGTAGTAGCTGATTGTGCATTCGTGTTTGTCGTTTACTTCTAGGGCGCTCTTGGCTATTAGCCTCCTCACCTCATCATCCAGAGCCTTAACCACAACCAGAACGTTACTATCATAAACACTGGAATCCTCCTCTAAACCGATAATCGTCACCAAATTGTCACCTAGGAGCTGAATCAATTTGTGGCTGAATTCGTGTAGAGCTAGGTTCCAGTCATTCCTGACAAGCTTGTACACAATAAGCCCTCACAAAGAGCAAATTTAAGCTTTAGCGAGAACCCTAACATGTGAAAGTACATGCATATATTTATATGCACATCAAAAATCAGCGCTCATCCATCCCACTCAAACATACAAAACTAGAGCTCAACTGTTCCACCGGACCTTGCATCCACCCATTCGACCCTAGTCTTATCTCTGAGTACTAGCTCGACACGGTAGAGGGGGTAAAGAAATGGTTTACAAGATTCAACCTCAGAGTACCGCAGCAAGCCTCTTATCACCTCCCGGAGCTCCGCCTCCCCAACTCTTAGCTCCTGGATCTGAGCGTCCGCGAAGCTGCCAACATCCCCCAGTTGAACGCTCCTTTCACTCTGCTTTATGACTGGTATATCCACGAGCCTGTAGAAAACCTTTGTTCTCCCAACCCTGCGGGAACCCGCAAGCCTTCTTCTCACGAGTGATGCGAGGTGTTTGCGCACAGCTCCTTCGGGAAGCTTAGCTCTGAGTGCTAAGTCAACCACGCCAAGAGGGGTCCCCGTATCCAAGCACCTTAACACAGCCACCTCCTCCTCGCTAAGCCCAATGAGCTCTTCAAGTCCGCCTCTAATTGTTAGAGTCCCAGACACATCGGCTTGACACCCACTGACGCCGTCGAAGACTGCGAACCTCGTCTCATACCTATGCCTGAGGAGGCCGCTCCTAATCCTTACGCGTATACCGAGCTCTAGGAGGGGTCGCATTACGAGTTGGACGGATGACACGGTCTCCTCCCTGCCAAAAAGCGGGAAACTCCTCTCACGTTTAACGTAGAGCGCCGCATCCGACGCCGATATCAGGGGTCGCAGCCCCAAACGAGCACTATTGGATGCACCCTCTAAGCCAGCCTTTAAACCCCCGGGGGAAATTATCTGGGCATCCTCCGTGGGGATTGTACGCCGGGTACGCGGGACACCAACACCCTCCCCGTCACTCCTAGTGAGCGTGAATCTACCAAGCCATTCAGACACACCTGTCCCAAGCTCAACCTCTTGACCCAGCTTGGGAGCAGACCCACCCGGAGGCGTCTCCCTCTCACGTATCTTAACACACACGGGTACCGCGGAGAAGCCACCCGCCGCGTAAAAGTAGCCCGGCTGCAGTGTGGTAAGCTGCTCCGGTAGCCCCCGCCCCTGGAAGAATTGCTCAACCGCCTGAAGATCGTTCCTAATCACGAGTTTCCCTATAAGCTGGTTACCGCATTGACTCAAAACATTCTTATCCACGAGGGAGGGCCTCTGAGTGCACACCATGAGCCCCAGCCCCCTCTTACGACCCCTACGAGCCACCTCCCCCAATACCTCAAGCCTATCACCATACTGGGGAACAAACTTGTCCGCCTCCTCAACAATCAACAAGTAGGGAACCCTCCTAGCCGACACCTGCTCATAGAGGGCCGACACGAATCTAGCAACCTTCACTTGTAGATTATCCGTCTCCGAAACATCCAGTATAAACGGTGGAGCCTCGAGTATGTGTGAGCCCACCTCAGCCGGGTCAAACCCCGACCACTTCAGGTCGCACCCTTCATCCTCCCCCACCCAAACCGCCTCGTATTTCCGCTTAAGACCAATGTGCTCACCCTCCGTATCCACCAACGCGAAGCGAACACCAACCCTACAAAGCTCCTCACACAGGACGCCGACCGCGTAGCTCTTACCACTCCCACTCGCACCAATCACACACGTCCTCCCAGTCGCCACAACATCCGCATCAACATCAAACGGCTTACCATCAACACTCCCAAGACGAAGGGGCGGCATAACCTCGAACCAAATACCACGAAAACCCATATAAACCCACTGTAAAACCCCCATAAAACTAGTATCCGACTACTAACTTCAGCTGCATACAATCCCTATAATAGCTCTAAATTCAATATAGGTAGGCTACCAAATATAGAGGAAGGTAGCATTTTCTCCCAGAGGTGGTAAATACCTGAAAAGTGGCTCATCTGATCAATTATTCTCGAAAACTGCATTCACAATACCCAATTACCGATGCAAAATCCACAGGCAACCTTTTTCAATCCAATGTAATGATGTTGTATCCAATAGTCTCCCATATTGGTGATACAGCAACAATCCTCTTCTCATTCTTTTCAGGCTACTCGTTACCAGTATTTATAATTTTTCACCTTGATATTCACGGTGCTCAGACTTAACCACATTGGACTAATAGCTGATTCCTGTTTCTCATCACTTTCTAATAAGCCTCATCTGCCGCTCTACCTCAAGTTACTATAAACCTATAACCACGTAACTCAATCAAGCACGAATCATATATCCGTGTGGGCGATGCGAAACGGAGTATCTGAATGCTTGTGGAGAGCGTTCAGTAAAGTAAAAAGGTGTTTTATTCGGGGGGTATCTCTTTGAATGCCAGTGTGATGTCGACGCCCTGTCTTCTCCTATAGTAGTAGGAGGCCACGAATATCACTATTCCCACACCGTAGGCCAGGGCGTAGAAGATGTAGTCGGGTAGTGTGAAGTTCATGAAGCCCCCGATTCTCAGGCTGTAGGTGCCGATCATCAGGGATACAAGTGAAACCCCACCTAGCCAGGTGACGACGGGTATACCGAGGATTTTACGCTTCACGACGAACACTGCCTCGTAGAGGTCCTTTCTCAAGTATGGGAAGAGTAGTCCAGAGAGCGCCGGTAGAATGTAGCCGAACGTGAAGATTGGCACAATCACACCCGGGGTTGCTTGCGGGAAAAATATGATGAGCACCGCCCCCAGCGTTGCAACCACGAAGGCTATTAGAGTGGCTATTATAGGAGTGTGTAGCCTCTCACTAACACTAGATATTCTCTCAGGCAGAACCCTGTCGAAACTCCACGCAAAGATATACCTGGTAGCCGCTATTGTGAGTGGTGGACCAGACATCAGGTTGGGTAGAAACAGTGCGAGGAAGGCTATGATGCTAAGCGGCGCCGCTTTATAAACAATCTGTATGAAGAAGGGTATATAGGTACTAACGGTGTAAGGTAACCCGTAGCTACTGTTTGTTGATAGCTCTGACCAAGATGTGAGGAATGGTTGGCCGAACGCGTGGTTCACGAGGAATAGGAAAAGCAGGTAGTAGGCCGCTATCCACAGTGTAGCCCCAAGTATGGCTATGGGTATACTCTTCTTAGCCTGCTTTATCTCACCAGCCCAAGTGCTTGGCAGCGTATACCACGTATAACTGTACCATGCGAGTGGGAACACTGAGAGGGTTGCGAGAAGAACACTCTTAGGAGGAGACCAACCGCCAGCCACAATCGTCTGCTGGTAGGTTGTTATATTCGTATAGCCCTCACTGGTGAGAGTTGCATTATTGGCTGTTACAAAGCCATTATACTTGGTGGCGAACGTGTGCACATTGATGAATCCTAGGGTGGCGAACATTATAGCCGTCAAAATAAGAGAAGCCACGCCAACCCAGTACACCGTGCCCCAAGAATACTTCGGCCTCAGGATTGCCAGTGTGTATATGAACACTAAGAGAATCATTGTTACCACGAACAGGTGAACAGGTGTCTCAACCGTGGATGCGAGAGATTGCAGCGAAGTCGACCCGGATATTATACCCTGAGTGTACAGTTGGTAGCCAATATAGTATCCCAAAAACGCTGCGTAAACCCCTTGCGAGATGAGGAAGGCTGCAGCAAGCGAAAACGAGTTAACAAACCCGAGAAACGGATGCAACCCCCTGCTCACAAACACATAGTCACCACCCGAGCGAGGCATCGACACGCTGAATACAGTGTAGAGACCCGCCAATGCCAGTGTTGGTAGTAATGCCAACACAAACGCCAACAGAAAGTTGGCTCCAGGATATACATAATAGTAAGTTATGATAAAAATGGGTACACCACCGGTCACTAGGAACCACGTGGCCATAAAGGACGCCCAACCACTGACCTCCTTAACAAGCCCCGTGGCTTCCCTTGCGAACACCTTAGACGGCACACTTGGTTTGCCGCCCATAATACTTCTCTAACAAAAACCCAAGCACCTATAAAAACTTTTCTAAACTGAGAGTCACCCTAGGAAAAAATAACAATGGAGCATAACAAACAAAACACTATTCAAATCACATATTAATATTTGGGCACATAACAAGCCATGATACGTGGATCATCAGAGCTCGTTCGTACTTGGCTGCCCCTACGTAGACCATTTATCTACACATTGTCCAAGTGGGCAGTAGCATCCGAAGAGGTGGCCTCCATGCTTGGACTGCACCATCACCCACCCATCTACCTGTTAGTTTCATAGGGGCGGGAATAGGGGTACTAATGGTAGGTGAATGATTAGTGGGTTTTGAACCGCATGGTTCGTCTGGATTGAGGGATAGGACACGCCTCGTTAAATTCGGTCAAACTCACCGAGATTATGCCCTGTGGAGGGGTTTGACACTGACTGGGAGTTTGGCTCCGAATGGGTAATTGGTATAATGCCGCCCACCTCTCTTTCTATTCTTCCTCCCCTCCCCCCTTGGGGAGGGTGATTGTTGGTGGTAGCACGCTTGTTTTATAAAGCCTCCAAAGCCTCGCCCTTCAGGGTCGAGTAGCTCACCTACTCTGAGTGTAGTCCTACCAGCGCCGCTAGTGTTACTCGGAAAGACGCCCAAACGGTGTTCAACAATATACAAACCCAACTTTAAGGGTTCAATATAGGCTAACATGGTGGAGGCCTTAGAGGGTGGGCTGGGACACCCAAACGTAGAGTTCTGCGTTGGCATCTGTTGGGCTCAGGTGTCCACGTGTGATGCGCACATCAGGGTAGCCTCCCCACCACAGTGTTACACTATTTTTGGACACAGTATTTGAGGATTGTTCTGACGTATACTTGGGCGGCCCTAACTATATCTTCTATATCCACGTGTTCATTGAAGCAGTGAGCCACACCCATATGGCCCGGACCATACAGGCATGTGGGTATTCCGTGCGCTCTGAACACGTTGGCGTCACTCGTGGCTTGGGTCACATACGCCTTTGGGCGATCCCCCAAAGTTTCCTTTACAGCCTCAGAGAGGGCGCCCACTATCCTGCTCTGAGGGGGAGTATAGCTTGGATCGCTCTGGGAGCCCTCCACCACGGATGGCTCAACCTCTCGGTGCCCATTTGATCTCAGGGTGCTCAGAACCCTGTTGTGCAGCTCTCTCCACGTCATACCTATGGGCACACAGAATGCTACCTCCGCCTCACACTCGTCAGGCAGGACGTTGACCATAACACCGCCACGAACCCTACCAACATTCATGCTGGGGGATTCAAGCATCCTCTTAGCCCGAAGCTCCGCTACGGGCACACCGAGCTCCACAGCTAAAACTGGATACGAATCCTCAAGTAGAGGCGCAACCTCAGGTGGTGGGAGGGCAACGTGGGAGCACACCGCCCTATGTAGCTCGTCTAGAGCCCTGAAGAGCCTGACGAACACGTTATCACCATACACCGCCAGACTGCCGTGACCAGCGTCACCCCTCACTCTTAGAGTAACCCAGTAGTCACCCCGCTCACCCACACATACACCACCGATACCGCTTGGCTCACCCATAATACACGCCCCACCAGTGAGCTTCCCAGTTCTAAGAAGCCAATCCGAGAACCCCCAACCAGTAGGAGTCCTCCTCCAATCCTCTTCGTCAGGAACCGAAACAAAGCTCACTCCCCTTGAAAACTCAGCCTCGAAGCCAACCAAAGCAGAGAGAGCGAAAACCTCAGCGGCCAAGCCGCCAAGCATGTCAGCCGAGCCCCTACCGTAAACCCTGCCGCCGACAACCCTACCCTCAAAGGGAGGATACAGCCATCTAGCCGACCCGCCAGGCGGCACAACATCACAATGTGAATACAAGATCAAACCGTCACGGCGATTCCCACCAATACTGGAAGTTATAGCTGAAACGCCCTCCACGCTATGGGTTTCCACGCTGAGACCAACACCCTCCAAGTAATCCTTCAAAAATGTCTGCACGCCAACCAAGGACCCCGCCTGGTCGCCTCCCTCCAAAGATATAAGCCTCCTCAAGAGGGCCACAAGCTCCTCCCGGCCGCGGCTAACCCTCTCAGCTAAAACATCGGCATCAAGCATAAAAAACAGTAATCAAACACAAAAATAAATCCACCCCACCTAAACCAAACCCGCAAGGAAGCGCAGGGCGGGAGAGGCTCACCCCCACGAGGAGGGGACCACGTCACTACACCCCACAGCCAATGGGGATTAATTGGTGAAGAAATTCTTTTGCCCTAAACAAAATGATGAAGAGGCTAGTCGAAATTTATAAGGTTTCCAAAACCTCGCCTTTGAAGGGGGAATCACGAGGCTACAAATACTGATGGAGGACTTGTTTGGGTGTGATGTGGGAGCCCACCCCCACCGTCACGCCCCAGATACAACATCCTACAAGTATCCATATACGCTTATTAAGAGATGAGAGTCGGCAACCACTTCTACTCATTGCAAGGACACGTGAGTTCTATATATAAAACGTTGAGTTAAAGTCCCTCAATCTATACTCAGTCCAAATTTTTAGGTAGAGTTTAAATATTTTTACGATTTGTAAGCGTGCTTACGGTGATTATACTATGAATGAAAATAAATTGGCGGTTGGAGCAATATCCCCTTGGCTATCCCTGTTTCAAAGCCTAGCACAGCTCGCACCTCTTCCAACACTAATATTCACGATTCAGGAAATCTTCGGGTATTCGAACGCTCCCGCCCTATCATACCTCATAGCTCTTGTAATAGTCCTGTTTTCGGCCAACACGGTGATCCAGATGGGGAGCAGGTTCCCCCATGCTGGAGGCTACTACGGGTACGTCGCAAACGGAATATCCAGGAGTACAGGAGTGTACACCCAATTCATATATCTGTTCTATCAGGTTCTGAATACGGCTGCTGTGGTTATAAACTTTCCAAAACCTCGCCCCTTCTAGGGGCGGGGATTCTAAAAGTATAAATACGAGTCTGGAAAACACTTGTTAATGCGTGTACGGGCATATAGGTTCAGAGCTTACTCATCAAAAACAAC